>JRHI01000020.1_pt1 | contig 137901 bp, 138 predicted proteins | sample 215371 | NCBI WGS metagenome assembly JRHI01 (sample SAMN02929681, study PRJNA255918) | sediment metagenome | biome: cave system; feature: Ice Cave; material: Sediment; isolation source: sediment from deep within a dark volcanic ice cave with no known source of... ...
GGAGCGTCCACCTCGATCGCCGGCTCGCGACCGCCGGCGCCGAGCTGGTCGGCCTGCCGGCGCAGCGCCCCCACGAGACCCAGCTCATCCAGTGCCGGGGGGCGCAGCGCGTAGACCAGCCGCCGGACATCGTCGATCGCCTCGGTGGCGCTTCGCCGCAGCGCCACGATGAGCTCGGCGGCTCGATCCGGTTCGGTGCGCAACAGGTTGCCGATGGCATCAGCCGCAAATGCCATCCCCGTCAGCGCAGGGCCCAGGCCGTCGTGCAGGTCCCGGCGCAGCCGGCGGCGCTCTTCCTCCCGGGCAGCCACGATGTGCTCCCGGGAACGTTGCACCGCCGCCGACAGCGCGGTCGCGTGCACTGCCACGGCCAGCGGGGCGGCCAGTAGCTCCAGGGCGGCACGGTCCGCCGGGTCGAGTCGGGGCTGCCCGGAACGGACCCCGACCACCAGCTCACCGACGCGCTCACCCCGGTAGATCAGCGGGATAAACTCCAGCAGCTCGGGTGACACCCCCACGGCGGCCCGCTCGGTGCCCTCTGCCCGCACCGCCGCATAGGGCAACCGCAACGCCTCCCGCACGGCGTTGAGCACGTCAGTCGGGTCGGCGCCGGTGCCGACCGCGGCCAGCCGCTCACCCATCCGGGCGACCACCCGAGCCGGGTCGGCCCGGTCGCCATACAGCGCCCGATCCACTAGCCGCTGTAGGCGCACCCGGACCGGATTGAAGCCGACCGCGATGATGAGCGTGGCCAGTACGGGGCTACCCAGCCCGATGCCCTGGCGGACCACGTCAGCGACCGTCACCAGCCCGACATACGTGCCGATCACCGCAGCGGTGAGCACCGCGTAGAGCACCGCCCGGGAGAACACCAGGCGGATGTCCAGCAGCTGGTAGCGCAGGATGGCCACGGTCATCGCCGCCGGCACCAACGCGATCAGCAGCAGCGCCAGCACTGGCGTGAGTTGGTATATCCCCCACAGTGGTAAGAGCACCGCCACCACGAGCACGGCGAGGATCAGCCACAGCAACTGCCGGCGCAGCCGCTCGTCGCCGCGCCGGTAGCGGACCGCCAGGCCGACCAGCGCGGCCAGCAACACGGCGTCGTTGAGCAGTTCGACGGCCAGCCAGAGCAGCCCGAGATCGGCGTAGCCGGGGATCACCAGCCACGGCACCGCTCGCCCGTCGCCAGTGAAACCGGCCGGATCCGCACCCACCTCGAGTGCGAACAGCGGGCCGACGAGCAATGCCGCCCACCGCACCGGGCGCCATCTGGGACCAGGTAGCCGCCCATCCGGGAACAGCAGCAGTGCCAGCGGCAGGCACAGCCCGATCGACCACGGCCACGAGTAGGCCGCGACCGTGGCCACGGCGCGCACTGCCGGGTCCGGCCAGCCACCCTTGAGACCCGCGCTGACCAGCGGCACGGCCGCGGCGGCGGCCGCCTGGAAGCAACCGGCGCTCAGCAGCAGCCAGCCGACCGCGTTGCGCGGCCGCTGCCAGGCGACCAGCACGCCGGCCACCGCACCGGACAGCCCGATCGCGGAGTTGGTGACGAGGAACAGGTCAACGCTCTCGGTGAGGCTCAATCCGACGACCGGCGCGCCGATCACGGCGGCTAGCACCTCCGCGACCGCCAGCCCGAACAGGACGAACGCGGTCACCGTGCTACGGCGGGTGCGACGCTGCACCTGGGTGAAGCTGGGCACCTCGCAGGTCATAAGAACCATGATGCGGTCTGAAGCGGCCGGTTGTCCCGGGTGTCGTGCCCGAGTTCGGTCGGGCGATCGCCCGGAGCTGCGGTTGCGCCTGCACTTCCGACCGGGAGCCTGCGCGGCGCAGCCTGGCCGTCATGACTGCTACCGACATCACTGCCCCGTCCCCCGTTGACGCGGCCCAGCGGTTCCGCCGTACCACTGCCGTGCTGATCGCGCCGATCGGGCCGGTCGCGATCGCGATCCTGCGCGGCGTGCTGCCCTATGACACCACCGACGATCCGACCGCGATGATCGAGAAGATCACCACCAATCCCGGCGCGCAGAGCGCCGTGCTGTGGCTGACCTACGCGGCGCTGCTGACGCTGCCACTGGGCCTGCTGATCACGGGCCGGACGGCGATGCGGGCCGCGCCGGTGCTCGGCACGATCGCTGCCACCGTCGCCTGGGTCGGCTTCGTCAGTCTGTTCGCCGGGATCGGCATCGACCAGCTGGGGTTGGCCGGCGCCCAGGCCGGGGTGCCGACGCCGGCCCTGGTCGCGCTCAGCGGCGCGCTCGACAACATCCCCTCCACTTCGGTTCCCCTCCTGGTCTTCATCCCGGGCCACATCCTGGGCGGGATCCTGCTCGGCATCGCGCTGTGGCGGGTGATCCCGAAATGGGCGGCGATTGCGCTGATCCTGTCCCAGCCGCTGCACCTGGTGTTCGCGGTGTTCGTGCCCAATCACGCATTCGACGCCGCCGCGTGGTGCCTGACTGGCCTCGGCTTCGCCGCCGCCGCACTGGCCTACGTCCGGCTCAACCAGTCCCCGGTCGGTCACGATAGACAGAGGAGAACGTCATGATCCGTACTCGATCAGCAGCCGCCCGGACCGGCTGTTCGGACTGCTCTCGCTGACCGACCTGGCCAGCTTGCTACTCACTGACGGCGCTGTCGGGGGCGCGGCCTCGGCGTACCTGATGTACTGGCGTGGGCTCAGCGAGTAGAGCACCGAGCGTAACCCGAAGCGTCCGCGCCTGGGCGGTCGGTACGAGGGAAGAAGACTCACTCGTCATTGGTCAGACGCTCCGTCACCCTGCCCGGTGGGATTCTTACGGTCAGTGTGCTGGTATTGCGCTCGATGTACCCGCCACCCCTGCTGCCCTGGTGGTGGGAGGCTTATCAGCGCAAAGCTGCGCGAACGCCGCTACTGCTTGGTATCGCTCAGACACGGGATGTAGCGATGAACTCTCGAAGTTGCGCATTTCAGGCTGTATTTGCCGCCACAGGTATCAGCCGCTGGTTCACGTTGCTCTTGAGTTCAAACACTAGCAGAGAGATGGCTGATGAATCCTGCAGACGTCAACACTCGAGCAAACTCCTGTGCGTACGTCCACGCGCCCGGTCGGTTTTCGCTGATTCCTGCTCCGCGGTGCACAACGCGGCCGCATACCGAGAATTCACTTGCTGGAAACTTCCACCGAAGTCATCAGCAAGATCGATGGTTCCTCGTTCGTCACCGATTCTGTCGGTGACCGGCATCGACGAGAAGCCCATCACGGCGACTGCACTGCTGATATAAAGCGAGCCAACCTCTGATCAACGACCGTCTCCCGGACTGCAGGAGAAATCGATGAAAATAAAAAGGGCTCCAATCCAACGATCACCTGTCGATCCGGACACCCCGCTCAAGCGTCTAGAACCTGAGTTCCCCACAGACGCTGACCTGATCCTGTTACTCAGTTTTCGAGCGAACCTTGCCGCCGAACAGACCTATAAACAGCTACGCGCGGCTCTACTCGGTGCGGGCTTCCGGGCACCCCTTGATCGCTACCTGATCCGCAGCAGCGGAATACTGCGGCGAGTATCCAGGAACCGGTACCGACTTCGCGTCTACCGTCCCGGACTGCCCACCCAGCACGGCTGCAATCGTGAGTACACCTGAGCCCGCTGGCATCCCGTCGCGGCGGTCAATCCCGCGGCGGTTCGGTTCCCCCCTGGTATTCATCTCGGGCCACATCCTGGGCGGGATCCTGCTGGGCATCGCGCTGTGGCGGGTGATCGCGTGGTCACTGACGGGGTTCGGGTTCGCGGCCGCCGCACTGGCTTACGTCCGACTAGACCGGTCCGTCGCCGTAATCGATCCAGATCAACAAAGGAGAAGGCATGACCCGTACTCGATCAGCAACCACTGGATTGATCCTGCTCGGACTGCTCTCGCTGACCGACATGGCCAGCCTGCTACTCACTGACGGCGAGCAACCGCCACTGTGGGTCGGTGTGCTCGGCACAGTCCTCGGTGTGGCGAGCCTGGTGCTCGTGGTGCTGGCGTGGCGGGGCACGCGGACGGCGTTGGGCTGGCTGGTCGGTCTGCGCGTACTGTCGGCGCTGTCGGCGGTGCCGGCCTTCGTCGTACTCGACGTGCCGCCGTGGGCGCAATTGTTCGCGGGGTCGTTCATCGTTCTGACGGTGCTGGGCTGTGCGCTGGTGCTACGCGGACGACCCAGCAGGGCCCCCGAGCTGGCTTGACCAACCGCCATGATCGTAGTTTGGGAAGAATGAACCGCTGTGAGGTGGCTGTTGCCAAATCAGCGTGCGGTTGCCCCGTGGGACTCAGTTGTGGATCTCGTTTCGGGTGAGATCCGCTAGCGGATCTCACCGACGCCCAACGACCTGCCATGATCGCCGAAACTGAGCGATGGCAGTGCGATCCTGCACGGATACCGCTCACTATTAACGATCTTGGGAACGCCGGCAAGGCGATTAGGCAACAGCCTCTGAGCGCGGCTGATCCTTCCGAAACCGCAATCATCGGGTGCCGGAGCGGACGGGGTGGGATAGCTTCGAGGGTCGTGAGCCCAGACCCCTCGGTAAGTCCTGCTCGTGCATCCGATCAGATCACCGCCTATCTCGACTGGTACTTCGACCAGCATCCCGTGCACGCCGACGCGCTCGGCGCGCCTGGATATGCCCACCGGCTCGGCGACTTCAACGCCGCAGCCTTCGACAGCCGCGATCGGGACACCGCCGGATGGCTGGCCCGGTTCGAGGCCGAGCCGGACGGGATCGACCGGGACCTCGTCGTCTCGGTGCTGCGCGGGAACGTACTGGTGGCCGGGTGGCCGGCTTGGCGGCGCGACCCATCGGTGTATCTCAGCCCGTTGTTCGCCGGCTTGCTGCTGCCGTTCCTGCACCGGCTGCACCCCGAGGCGGAACTGGTCGACGGAGTGCTCGCGCGGTTGGCGGAGGTGCCCGAGGTGCTCGCTTCCTGCCGAGCCAACCTAGACCCTGCTCTGTCCGCTCCACGGCTGGTCCGTCGCGCTCTCAGGCAGGCAGCGGCCGGCCCAGCGTTCTTGCGAGATTCGCTCCCCGTCGAGGTTTGCGACCCCGTGCTGCGGGACCGTCTGCAGGACGCAGCCGTCCCGGCGGCGCGGGCGTTCGAGGAGACCACCGCATTCCTCACCGACTTCGCCGAGCGCGCCACCGGTGACTGGCGGACCGGCGAGACGCTGTACTCGGCGCTTTTGCAGCAGCGTGAGCTGCTCGGCTACGGGGCCGGCGAGCTGCACCGCCGGGGCGTCGCAGCCTGGGATGGGCTCGACGCGCAGATGCGGGAGCTGGCGCTTCAGGTGCCTGGCGGTAGTGCCGACTGGCGCGCCACTATGGAGGCCCTGCAGGACGACCACCCGCCCACGTTGCAGGCGATGCGCGCGGAGTACGCGGCAGAGACCGCTCGGGCTCGGGCATTCCTCGCCGACCGCGAGCTGGTGACCTTCGCCGAGGCCGAGCAGTGCCGGGTGGTGCCGGCACCGGCTTACCAGCGCCCGATCATGGCGGTGGCGTCCTACCTGCAGCCACCACCACTGACCCGATCCCGCATCGGCCACTTCTTCGTGCCTTACACCCCGGACGGTGCCACCGAGGAGCAGGTCACCCAGCGACTGCGCACCAATGCCCGCGCTCAGCTGCCCACCGTCGCTGTGCATGAGGCATACCCGGGACACCACTGGCAGCTGTCCTGGGCGGCGGGGGCGGCGCCACCGGTGCGGGCGGTGCACCGAAGCAGCTACTTCGCGGAGGGCTGGGCACTCTACGCCGAGGGCATGATGCGGGAACAGGGGTACTTCACCGACCCGGCGCACGAGCTCGCGCACCTCGACGCCCGGATCTTCCGGGCGGCCCGGATGATGGTGGACACCGCGCTGCACTGCGGTGACATGGACCCGGCGCAGGCCGAGGAGTTCATGGTCACCAGAGCGTCGCTATCTCCCGGCACCGCCAAAGCCGAGGTCGACCGGTACTGCGCGTGGCCGACGCAGGCTCCCTCCTACTTGACCGGCTGCCTGGAGATCGAGCAGCTGCGGGCCCAGTGGTCCGGGGCACTACGCGATTTCCACGACACCCTGGCCGGCTCGGGCTGCCTACCTCTCGGGCTGGCCAGGCGAGCCCTGGCCAGCGACTCCTAGGCTGGCGCCATGCGGGCCATCCAGATCACCGAGACCGGCGGCCCCCGACGTCCTGCGCCTGGCCGCGCTGCCCGATCCCGAGCCCGGACCCGGCCAATTGCTCGTCGAGCTGGCCGCGGCCGGAGTCAACTACATCGATACCTACCAGCGCAGCGGCGCCTACCCGATGCCGCTGCCGTTCATTCCCGGCTCGGAGGGCGCCGGGACGGTCACCGCCATGGGACCCGACGTCGGCGACGTCGCGATCGGCGACCAGGTGGCTTGGGCGGGAAGCCCCTGCAGCTACGCGGAGCAGGCTGTGGTGTCCGTCGAGCAAGCCGTGCCAGTGCCGCCGGGCGTGGATATCGAGATCGCCGCGGGCTGCCTGCTGCAGGGCATGACTGCGCACTATCTCGCGGTATCGGTGCGCGCTGTGCAGCCCGGTGAGACCGTCCTGGTGCACGCCGCGGCGGGCGGGATGGGGCTGCTGCTCACCCAGCTGGCCACCGCCCGCGGCGGCCGGGTGATCGGGACGGTATCCATACCCGAGAAGGAGCGGATGGCCCGGGAGGCCGGGGCGGCGGAGGTGATCCGCTACACCGAGATCGACGACGTGGCGGGCGAGGTCCGGCGGCTGACCGGTGGGGACGGTGTCGCCGCCGTCTACGACGGGGTGGGCGCCTCGACGTTCGACGCGATCCTGAACGGGTCATTGCGGATCAGCATCGGTGGCCGCTACCCGCTCGCCGATGCCGGCCGTGCCCACCAGGATCTGCAGGGCCGTCGCACCACCGGCAAGCTCCTGCTACTGCCGCGCTAGCGGGGCCGGCGGGTGCCGGCTTCGTAGCGACGGCGGATCCGCTCCGGGTTGACACCGAGCAGGTATTGCAGCTTGAGCAGCTGCATGAGCGCGGTCATCCGCCACGGACCCTGTTCGACCAGCCGCCGAGCGGAGGCGGTGACCGTGGTGGGCAGCACCACGAGCCGACCACGTCGGCGCAGGATGCGGGACATCTCGAGATCCTCCATGAGGGGTATCTCGGGGAAACCGCCGACCGAGTCGAATACATCGCGGCGGACGAACATGGCCTGATCGCCGAATATCCAGTGCAGCCGGCGAGCCCGCAGGTTAGAGCTGGCCGCCAGGTAGTCCAGACCCAGGCTGCGCTGGTCGAAGCGCAGGCGCAGGCCACCGCCGACCACCCCCGGGTCCAGCACCGCCCGCCTGAGCAGTTGCAGCGCATCAGCCGGCACCCAGCAGTCCGCATGGATGAACCACAGGATGTCGCCCGTGGTTACCGCGGCTCCGGCGTTCATCTGGATGGCGCGACCAGCGACGCCGCTCACGGTGTGAGCGTGCCGGGCAGCGCGGTCGGCCGTCGCATCGGTGCTGCCGCCGTCGACCACGACCAGTTCACAGTCGGGAAAGTCGCCGCGCAACCGCCGCAGGCAGGCATCGATCCGAGGCGCCTCGTTGAGGGTGGGCACCACGATCGACACCGTCGCTGGCATGCTCACTCGATCCGAACTTTCCCCAGTCTCGAACAGATGGACGGGGAATTGTACGGCGCCGACGAAACGGAGTGCTGGTGACAACCGCAGCCGACGAACCAGGCCATGTCGCGATTCTCGGTGCTGGGCCGATCGGCCTTGATGCCGCGTTGGCCTTTCTGGACAACGGATGGTCCGCCACCGTGTACGAGTCGGCTGCGACGGTGGCCGCGAACGTGACCTCATGGGGTCATATCCGGCTGTTCACGCCCTGGTCAATGAATGTGTCGACGCGGATGCTGGCACGTCTGCAGACCGCCGGGGTTGCGCCGCCCGGGCCCGCCGAGTACTGCCCGACCGGCGGTGAGCTCGCCGAACAGCTGCTTGGACCGCTAGCCGAGCTACCGGCGCTGGCGGCCATTATTCGCAGCCGCACTCGAGTGCTCGCCATCGCGCGGGAGGGCCTGCTCAAGCACGAGGAGATCGGGAGTCCACAGCGCGGTTCGCGCCGGTTCCGATTGCTCGTTTCCGACCCGCACGGCGTCGAACGGGTGGAGCACGCGGACCTCGCGCTGGACTGCACCGGCAGTTACGGCCAGTCCAACGTTGTCGGAGACGGCGGGATCCCCGCTCCGGGTGAGCTGGGAGTGGCGGACCGGATCACCTACCAGATTCCCGACGTCGGCCGCGACGGCGGTAAGTGGGCGGGCCGCCGGGTGCTGCTGGTCGGCGCAGGCAAATCGGCGCAGACCGCCGCGCGTGACCTGGCCGAGCTGGTCGACTCGCGGCCCAGCACTCGCGTGGTGTGGGCGGTGCGGGCAGCGGATCCCGACTGGGGGGAGGTTCCCGACGATCCACTGCCCCAGCGCCAGGAACTCGTCGAGATGTCTCAACGGCTGCATGCCAGCGCGGTGCCCGGCGTGCAGGTACGTACCGGCGTGGTAATCGACGCGTTGCGGGAATCGGACGACGGCGTCGTCGTCGCGCTGCGCTCGATCACCGGAGATGTCGAGGAGATCGTCGTCGACCACATCATCGCCTTGACCGGTTTTCTCGGTGACACCTCGCTGTACCGGCAGCTTCAGGTCCACGAGTGCTACGCCACCGCCGCCCCGATGAACCTTTCGGCGGCGTTGTTGGCCGCCGCGGGCGATGGCCCGGCGGACTGCCTGGCGCAGGCGTCGCACGGGGTGGATGTGCTCCGGGTACCCGAGCCGAACTTCTTCGTGCTGGGCATGAAGTCCTATGGACGCAACAGCAACTTCCTCCTGCGCGTCGGTTACGAACAGGTCGACGAGGTCGCTGGTGCCTACTCTCGGCCAGGTTGATCGTTCTCCAGTTCACACGGCGCAGTTGTAGATCAGCGGTAGGGAACCGTCGCGCTGTCGCAGCCGCAGGAACAGTTCCACGGCGCGCCGTTTGGCCTCGGCCATGCTGACCTCGGGGCCGGCGAGCAGCATGTCGGGTGAGGTGTCGAGGTCGGCGCCGGCGGGATGCCAGTGCCAACCGTCGGTCGTGACCGTCAGTTCGGGGACGGTGTTGTCGGTGTCGATGGCCACCCCGTCGGCCGAATGTCCCCGCTTCACCAGCGGCCGCACCGCGAAGTCCGAGCCACGGATGCCCTTGGCGGCCAGCAGGACCCGCAGCGGCTCGATCTCGGCGGAGTTCTGCGCCGTCTCGGTCATCCCGACCCGCACCGGCAGGCCCAGCGACAACGCCAGATCCAGTCCGTCCATCGCCTTGACCCACGCGCCCGGCCCACGGTTGGAATCATGGGACCGGGCCTGCGCCCCGTCCAGCGAGGTCTGCAGGACCAGCCGATGGCGGCCCGCCAGGCGCTCGAGCTGCGTTCGTCGCCAGCCCTGATACAGCATTGCGTTGCTCAAGCAGACCACGTCGAGATGCTCGGTGGCGTAGAGCAGCATCTCGACGAGGTCACGTTCGAGGAAGGGTTCGCCACCGGTGACGTACAGCTCGGTGAAGCCCTCCGCGACCGCCTCCTCAACCAGCTCGCGGAATCGCCCCAGGCCGAGCTGGCGGCGGCGAGCCTGCGGGGAGGAGGCGACCGAGCAGTAGCTGCAGGCCAGGTTGCAGTGGAAGTTGGTGTAGATCCACAGCCGGGGTGGGAACAGTGCGGAGCCGAACAGGGGCAGCACCGGGACGCCATCGTCGGGGATTTCCGGTGCGGCACCCCAGGACACCTGCTCGCCGGCGAAGGACGGCATCGCCGATTTGTAGAGCTGGAAGCGGCCCCGAGAGCGTTCCAGCGGCGGCACGATCTCCAGGCAGGTGGTCCACCATCCGGTCTCCACGGCCTGGGTGAACGCCTCCGGCAACCCGGCGTGGCGCATCGAGGCGGCGTGCGCCGGCCAGTCGTAGTCCAGCGACACCAATTCCGCGCTCGCGTCACCGTCGACGATGTCGAGCAGCGCGTACCAGACATGGTGACCGCCGTCGTTGGCCGGCCGACCAAGGACCCCGACGTTGACGACCAGGGTCTCCCCGAAGCGCCTGACCCACGGCAGTCCGGAGTGCGTGCAGCAGATCACGTCGGCGCCGGATGCGTCGATCCGCATCCGGTGCGCGTGGTCGGGCAGTGACTCCCACCAAAAGTCGTTGACGGCCAGCGGGGAACCATGGACGAGATGCAGGTCCAACCCATCGATCATCTCCAGGTGCTCGGTGGGCAAGGTCCGCATCCATGCCGCGAACTGCGCCGAGGTGTGCGCCAGCGTGTAGTCGTAGGCGACCGCGGCGAAGGCGTTGTCGTCGTCGTCGGCGTATCCGCAGCCGCAGTCGGGGTCGCCTCGACCGATGGCGAGCTCGTAGTTGCCGGCGATGCACTCGATGCCGTTGTCGACCAGCAACGGCCAGATCGCCTCCGGCTCGGCCCCGTAGGCACCGAAGTCACCCAGGCACCACAGCCGGTCGGCGCCGCGGGCTCGCGCGTCGCGAATGAAGGCCCGCAACGCATACGGGTTGGAATAGGTCCCACCGCACAACGCCAACGTCGTCATCGGGCCAACCTCGTCATCGTCACACCTTTTCGTTCGGGCCGCTACGGTGCTGTTCTGACCGGGTCGGCGAACCGGTTCGGCCTGATCAGCGAATGGATGAGATGAGGCACCTGCACATGATCGATGCGTTGCGCGGCTTGGAACGCCGAACCCGGCCGGTCGATCCGGAATTCGCCGCAGTGCTGCAGCGCCGGTGGGCGGAGCTTCCCGAGCACGTCAAGACCCCGGGCCAGTTCCTCGGCAGGCATGCGGTGGGCTGTGAGGGCACCCACGGGGTCTTCCCACGGTGCAACCTGGCCTGCACGCCGTGCTACCACTCTCGCGACGCCAACCGGGTGCGCGTGGACGGCTCGCACACCGTCGCCGAAGTGGACAAGCAGATGGCGCTGCTGCGCCGACTCCGCGGCCCCCGGGCCCACGCCCAGCTCATCGGTGGCGAGGTGACGCTGCTCAGCCCCGACGACCATGCGGCGGCACTGCTGACGATGCGCCGTTACGGTCGCGAGCCGATGAGCATGTCCCACGGCGACTTCGACCCCGACTACTTGGATCGGCTCGCGCTGGACGAGCAGGGCCGGCCGCGACTGCGGCGGCTGTCCTTCGCCGGCCATTTCGACATGTTCATGTTCGGCCGGCGCGGCATCCCGCGACCGGGCAGCGAGCGTGAACTCAACCCTTACCGGCAGCGCTTCGTAGACATGTTCACCAAGCTGCGCGCCAAGCATGGAGTGCGCTCCTTCCTGGCCCACAACATGACGGTCACCCCCGCGAACCTCGGCCAGGTCGCCGACCTGGTGCGGGACTGCCACGCGATGGGGTTCGGGATGTTCTCGTTCCAACCGGCGGCGTTCGTGGGAGACGACCGTCGCTGGCACGAGAACTACGAGCAGGTCGGAATGGACCAGGTGTGGCGGGAGATCGAAAAAGGCGTGGGCACCCCGCTGGACTACACCGTGATTCAGCACGGCGACCTGCGATGCAACCGGGCCGCCTACGGGTTCTATGTGGGCTCGCGGTGGCACCCGTTCCTGTCCGGCGACGACCCGCGTGACCTCGCCGCCAGGGAAGCCTTCTTCCGCTACCTCGGTGAGGTGAACTTCGCCGGGGTGGAGCTGCCAGACCTGCTCGGCAAGCTCGTCCGCGCGGTCGTGCGTCACCCGGTAATCCTCACGCTCGCGGCCCAGTGGATCGGCCGCCTGATGCGGCGCGTCGGTGGAGCGCGCGCACTGCTGCGACACGGCGTGCGACCGGTGTCGTTCGTGGTGCACCAGTTCATGGACGCCGCGGATGTCGCGCCGGCGTGGGAGCTGATGCAACGCGGCGAGAAGGCCACCGATCCGCGGATCCTCGCCACCCAGGAGCGGCTGGCGTCCTGCCACTACGCGATGGCGCACCCCGAGACCGGTGAGCTCGTCCCCGCTTGCGTCCAGCACAGCGTGCTGGACCCGGTGGAGAACGTCGAGCTGCGCAAGTTGCTGCCTATCGTAAACGGCGCAGACGTCCGTGCCTCGTGAGATCGGCCATCCCGTCTCGCTGCACGGCGTTGTGCTGCCCGACGCTCGCACCGGGCAATCGGTGGATCTCGGCGCATTGCCGGGTAGGTACCTGCTCACCGCGATCCGGCACCGGTTTTGACTGCCTTGCCAGCAGCACCTCGTGCAGGTGCGTGAGCTCGCCGCCGGCTGCCCGATCGGTCTCATCGCGTTCGGGTTCAGCCCCCCGGCCGCACTCGCCGCACTCGCCGACCATCTCGCCTGGCCGGGGCCGTTCCTGGTCGATGAGAAACGCCAGCTCTACGGGTTGCTCGGGATGCGCCGAGCCAGGCTGTGGCAGGTCTACTCGCCGGGAACCCTGGCGCGCTACGCGGTCGCCGCAGCACGCGGGCATCACCTACCGCGACCGGTAGAGGACATTCGGCAGATGGGTGGCGATGCGCTGGTGTGCGACGGCATCGTGGTGCGCCGCTGGCTCCCCCGCACACCCGACGACCGGATCCGTCCCGCGCGCCTACTTCAGCTGGCCGCCCTTCAAGGACCACCAACCCCCCGAAACGCTGCTGGTAACGGCGACCAACCTGGCTGATGGGGGAACACTGTGCCGTCTTTCGACTACGACCTGGCGATCATCGGCGCGGGATCGGCCGGCTTGACCGCCGCCCGGCTCACCCGGTTCTTCGTCAAGCGAGTCGCGCTGATCGACAAGGAGAGGCTGGGTGGGGACTGCCTGAACTACGGCTGCGTTCCGAGCAAGGCGTTGATCAAGGCGTCCCGGGTGGCCTACGAGGCCGCCACCGCGCAGCGCTGGGGGCTGCCCGCCCAGCACCTGCCCAGAGGCCTCGCCGCGGTCAACGCTCGGGTGCACCACGCCATCACCGAGATCGGCAAGCTCGATGACGCCGGGGTGCTGGCCGAGCTCGGCGTCGATGTGCTGCTCGGCGGCGCCACCTTCCGCGACCCGCACACACTGCGCGTGGGAGACCGCGACATCACCGCCAAGTTCGTCCTGATCGCCTCCGGTAGCCGACCGGTGGTACCTGACATCGAGGGGTTGACCGAGGTCGGGTACCTGACCAACGAAGACGTCTTCGACTTGACCCAACTGCCGGGCAGGCTCGCGGTGATCGGCGGCGGTCCCATCGGGGTGGAGCTCGCGCAGGCGTTGCACCGGCTGGGTTCCACGGTGACCGTGCTGCAACGCGGACCCCATCTGATTCCCCGCGACGACGCCGACATGATCGAGGTGCTGGAACGCCAGTTCGCCGACGAGGGGATCGACGTGCGGCTCGCCACCCGGCCTACCGTCGCGCGCCGCGAGGGCGCAGACATCGTGCTCAGCTCGGACCCACACGAACTACGGGTGGACGCGATCCTCTGCGCGATCGGGCGCGTGCCCAATGTGGAAACGCTCGGACTCGACGCCGCCGGAGTCACCGTCAACGACCGCGGTATCGCCGTCAACGACCGGCTCCAGACCAGCCAGTCACACATCTACGCCGTCGGTGACGTAACCGGCGGACCGGCGTTCACGCACTACGCCGGCCACCAGGCAGCGCACGCGGTCCGCAACATCTTCGTCCCGATCAAGGCGGCCTTCTCCCCCGGGCACCTGCCATGGGTGACCTTCACCGACCCGGAGATCGCACACGTCGGCCGGACCGAAGCCGAAGTACAGGCGGCGGGCGATACCTACGACGTCATCCGCTTTCCCTACAGCCACAACGAGCGTGCGGTTACCGACGCCGAGCCCGCCGGCCTGATGAAATTCCTCATCGACGGCAAACGCCGGTTCATCGGAGTTCACATCGCCGGAAACTGCGCCGGCGAAATGATCAACGAGATGACGTTAGCAATGAATAACGACCTCACCGTCGATGCGATCATCGGCTCCATCCACGCTTATCCCACGTACTCCTTCGCGATCCCGACCGCGCTATACGACTATGCACTGACCCAAAATCCCAGCACGGCAGCCAAGATCGGCCGTTTCCTCAGCCGCCTCACCTAGCTCGGCTCGGTTAGCCGAATCGGTGCGCTAGCCTCCTGCCATAGCACCCACGACCAGAAACGGCTCCGCTCCTGTCGCGACCGGTGGCGGCAGCGGGGTATCCGGTAGTTCGTGGGACAGATCCTGCTCGCAGGCGAAGAACCGCACGAACGGTCGGCGCCGGTGCGTGACATGGTCGCGGATCGTCCCGCGTAGCGCGGGATAGCGGGCCTCCAGCGCGTCGAGGACTGAACACGTCGTGGGCTGACCCTCAACATGCAACTGCACCTCGCCATCGACGTGGGCGAGCGTCCGCAGATGCGCCGGGAGCACAACTCGAATCATGACAGGGTCTGAACTTCGACGGACAGCACGGCGGGAAGATCCCGGACGATAGGTGCCCAGCTGTCCCCCGCATCGGCCGATGCGTACACCTGTCCCCCGGTCGTCCCGAAGTAGATACCGCATGAATCGAGGGAGTCGACGGCCATCGCGTCGCGCAACACGTTGACGTAACAGTCTTGCTGCGGCAGACCTTTGGTCAGCGCTTCCCAATCGTTGCCGCCTGTTCGGCTGCGGTAGACGCGTAGCTTTCCCTCCGGCGGGTAATGCTCCGAATCGCTTTTGATCGGAACGACATAGATCGTGTCCGGCTCGTGCGCGTGCACATCGATCGGGAACCCGAAGTCGCTCGGCAGGTTACCGCTGATCTCGTGCCACGATTCGCCGGCGTCGTCGCTGCGCATGACGTCCCAGTGCTTCTGCATGAACAACACATTCGGACGGGACGGGTGCATCGCGAGCCGGTGCACGCAGTGGCCGACCTCGGCAGTCGGGTCGGGGATGCCTTCGGAGCGCAGACCCCGGTTGGCCGGGCGCCACGTCTTACCCGAGTCGTCGGTTCGGAACACGCCCGCAGACGAGATGGCCACGGTGATCCGCTCGGGGTCGGTCGGGTGCTGCACGATCGTATGTAGGCACATCCCACCGGCACCTGGCTGCCAGGAAGACCCCGAATCGTGGTCACGCAGCCCGGACAGCTCATGCCAGGTCTGCCCGCCGTCGACCGACCGGAACAAGGCAGCATCCTCCACCCCGGCGTAGACGGTGTCCGGGTCGGTCAGCGAGGGCTCGAGATGCCAGACTCGAGCGAACTCCCAGGGATGCGGCGTGCCGTCATACCACTGATGGGTGCCGGGGATCCCGTCGTAGCTGAACTGATTGCCTACCGGACCCCACGTCTGGCCACCGTCGTCGGAGCGTTGGATCAGCTGCCCGAACCAGCCGCTGGACTGCGACGCATACAACCGATCCGGATCGGCGGGAGATCCCGCTACATGGTAGATCTCCCAGCCCGCGAAGTGCGGACCGCTGACGTCCCACCGCTCACGGTTGCCGTCCGCCGTCAGGACGAACGCGCCTTTGCGCGTCCCCACCAGTACCCGTACCCCGCTCATCTGCACTCCCTTCCGCTCGACCTACCTGGCGTCACCGGTATGACGACCGCCGGGGCGCAAAGTCATCGCTCGCACGACCAGCGCCACAAGGAGGCGATATCACGGTGCATCGTTGCTGATAGTCGCGTCTAGCCAACTTGTTAGTTGCTTGTCTAGCTGGCTAGACTTACACTCATGGTGAACCGGAGGATGAAGCCAGCGCAGGTGCTCACGCTGATCCGCAAGCTCGGCAGGCAGCATGGTCTCACCATCGAAGAGCTACCGAAGCGGGGCAAGGGATCGCACCGCATCTGTGTACTGGCCGATGCCGAGGGCAAGGAAGTTGGCCGATTCGGTCTTACGGGGCACGCTCGCGACCTGTCGTGGAAGGTTCTGGGAAGCACCGAGGGCAGCCTTGCTCATCTGTTTGGCGAGAAGTGGACGGAGGGAAGATGACCAGCTACGACGTAACAGTCACTCGTGAGGACAACCTGTGGGTCGCTCTTGCCGATAACGTCGGCGCTACTGATGTCGAACACTTCCCGGATCTTGATGTTGAGGTCCGCGACTACATCGCCGGCATGACCGACGCCGAGCCCGGCGACTTTGCCATTCATTGGCGCTACGAAGTCAACGGCCGCGACGTTACGGATGCTCTGGCACGCTTCATGGTCGCCGAGCGCGAACTCCATGACGTCATGGCGGAGGAAGCGGCGAAGGCGGCCGAGCGCGATGCAGCTAGACTAGATGCGATCAAGGCGGTGAGGTCTGCTGGACTGTCTCAGCGCGTCGCGGCCGACGTGGTCGGATTATCCCATCAGCGGGTTCACCAGTTGGTGAGCAGCCAGCCGAAGAGCCTTCCCGCTAGCGGCACGGTCGGATCAAGCGGACTCGACACCGGAGAGCCGGTATAGGCGCGTTTCGGTTCCGGACCGGCGTAGGGCCCCGTCCTCCTCGGCAGCAGCGAGCTCGTCTTGCTCACCGCGAGCGGCGTGGCATGAGCTCACCTGCCAGAGCACCCGCAGTCGATGAGCGTCGGCGTAGGATGGGCGTCCGTGGCCATCCGTTCCGATACCGTCGGCAGCAGCGAGGTCCGGTCAGAGGACCTGGAGCAGTACCGCCGGGAACTTACCGGTTACTGCTATCGGATGCTCGGCTCCTTTTTCGAGGCCGAGGACGCCGTGCAGGAGACGATGGTCCGGGCCTGGCGAGGTGCCGGCGGCTTCGAGGGCCGGTCTGCGCTGCGGTCCTGGCTATACCGCATCGCCACCAACGTATGCCTCGACATGCTGCGCGGTCGCGAGCGGCGGGCGCGACCGATGGATCTGGGGCCGTCCTCAACGGCGGATTCATCCCTCGGGCCGGTGCTGCCCGAGCACGCCTGGTTGCAGCCCGTCCCAGACGCCCGGGTCCTGCCCGGTGACGGTGACCCGGCCGAGCTGGCGGTGGCGAGGGAGACCATCCGCCTGGCGTTCGTCACCGCGCTCCAGCACCTTCCCGCCAAGCAGCGGGCGGTGCTGATCCTGCGTGAGGTACTGCGCTGGCAGGCGAGCGAGGTCGCCGAGCTGCTCGAGACCAGCGTGGCATCGGTGAACAGCGCGCTCCAGCGAGCTCGGGCTACCCTCGCGACCCGCGAAGTGGACGCCTCTCATCCGTCCACCGTGGATGCCGACCAGCGGGCGCTGCTCGCCCGATACGTGGACGCCTTCGAGCGCTACGACATCACCGCGCTCGTATCGCTGCTGCACGATGATGCCGTTATGTCGATGCCGCCCTACGACTTCTGGCTGCGTGGGCCGGTCGAGATGGGCCGTTGGTTCCTCGGCCAGGGCTGCGGATGCCGTGGTTCGCGCCTGGTGGCGACGGCGGCCAGTGGTGGTCCCGCGTTCGGGTCGTACCGCCCGGACGGCCACGGCGGCTTCCAGCCGTTCGCCCTCCAGGTCATCGAGATTTCAGGGGACCGGATCGTCGGGCATCACAATTTCCTCGACACCGACCTTTTCGCCGCCTTCGGCCTGCCCGCCCGGCTGCCGGCATAACCCGCCGGCACCGCGCAGGACCTCACCCAGGCCGACCAAGTCGAGCACCTCACACAGCTCCGTACCGGCATCCCGCAGCCGGATAGAGTAGCCCAGACGGCGGGCGGCCACTTGCAACCGCGCCAGCTCGTCCACCACGGCGAGACCAGGACAGTCCCAGCCCGCCAGCGGCCAGCTTGCTACCTCGGCGTCACCGCAGACGAGCACCACCGTCGCTACCCGTCGCACGTTCCTAGGACCGCCGCGGACAGCAGAACTCATCGCCACGATCGATGAGTTCCGCCTCGCCGCGCGGTCATACCGATTGAGAGCTACTCCCAGAAGCAATCCGACAGGAGAGCGAGATGAACCTCCCGCAGGTCGTATCACGAGACGAGTGGCTGGTCGCCCGCAAGGAGCTCCTGACTCAGGAGAAGGCGATGACCCGTGCGCGTGACGCGCTGAACACCAAGCGGCGCGAGCTGCCCATGGTCAGGATCGACAAGGACTACGTGTTCGAGGGCCCAGACGGCAAGGCCAACCTGATCGATCTGTTCGACGGCCGTCGCCAGCTCATCGTCAGCCATTTCATGTTCTCTCCCGACTGGGACGAGGGCTGCTCGAGCTGCTCGGCAGGGGCCGATGAGAACTCCGATGGTCTCCTCGCGCACCTGCACACCCGGGACACCACGTTGGTCTACGTCTCCCGCGCACCGCTGGCCAAGCTCGAGGAGTATAAGGCGCGCAAGGGCTGGATGTTCCCCTGGTACTCCTCCTACGGCAGCGACTTCAACTACGACTTCCACGTCACGCTGGACGAGTCCGTCGTGCCGATCGAGTACAACTACCGGACCAAGGCCGAGCACGAGCAAGCGGGCACGGCCTACTACATCGGGAGCGACCAGCCCATCGAGGGGCCGGGCATGAGCTGCTTCCTGCGCGACGGCGACAGCGTCTTTCACACCTACTCGATGTACGCCCGTGGCGCCGAGACACTCGGCGGCTCGTACTACTTCCTCGACTTGACCGCTCTTGGCCGGCAGGAGGACTGGGAAGAGCCGAAGGGCCGCGCGGTCAGCGCCCGCGGCGCGATCCCCGACTTCTCGGCGTGAGTGCACCGAGAGATCGGCCGCAAGCGATCCTCTTAAGGGTTGTCCCACCAGCCCCTCCCACCTCACAGGAGAGGTGTGTGGATCCGTTGCGGATGTGCCAGTCAGGGCAACTTTGGGCCAGAAGTTGGCCGGGGGAAAGAGCCGCTCAGACGGTTTCACGCGGCGTCGTGAGCGGCTTCGGCGGCGACTGAGAGGGCCGCCTGAGCCTGGCTGAGAAGGTGGGGTCAGTGCGGTCCGGACGTCGCCGGACCGCTGTTCGATCTTGCCGGCGTTCTGTCGTAGTGAACCGGCGCTGCCCGCTGTAGTTCCTTGTCCAACTCACCACGCAGGCGTCCTCAACGGTCAGTACTCTGATCTTCGGGTGAGCCAGCTGCGCCTGGCGAGCGCGGAGTCCTCGACGAACAGCCCTTGGCGCTCGTAGCGCTTGCGACTGCGGCTGAACCGGACGACGACCGCGGACAGCTCGCTGGCTCGGTGAGCACGGCGAGTAAGCCCGACATCTCCCGCAGGCAGGAAGACCAGATGATCCATGCCCGTGCAGCGTGCACCCTGCCCTGCCGCCACTCATCGAGGTGCAGCGGCGCCGGCCAACCGAGACCCAGGAGCAGGTCGATCGCACTGACGTAGCGCTGCTCGGCCAGGGCCGCCTCAGCCACCCGTTCGACGCGCTGCTCGAGCGCCGCGCCGCCCATGTTCCCCTCCTGTGTGTCGCGCTTCGCAGACCGCGCCGGTTCTGATAGGTCTCTCAGTGTGATAGCTGACATCAAACACGATGATGATCTACACGGCCGGGTGCGGGAGCTGCGCGCGGCGGGACGATCCCCGAAGCAGATCGCTCGGGCACTGGGCGTACGTCCCGCCATCGTGGCCCCACTCGTACGCACCCTCGCCCAGCAGGACGCGGCCACACGGGCGGAGCCTGCGGTTGTCGGCTGCTGGGTCAGTCCAGGCTGGAGCGCGACCCTCGCAGTCGACGGACACGAGGACTGGCCCGATGCGACCACCCGCGATGGGGGTCCTGAGGGGGTCGCCTGCGTCGTTGTGGCGCGGCGACATCGGCCGCAGCGGGTGTCCGTCTGCGGCTACCTCGTCGACGTGTACTGCCTCGGCGTGAAGAACGCGCTCGGACCACAGCTCATGAATGAGCGGGACCTGCCTGCATTTGTGCACCGCTTCTTCAACCCGTTCCACCAGGTGGCGGCACCACTGACTGCTCCGCTGGAGCTGGCCCGCCACCTGGTGTGCGGCGCAGTCGACTACGCCCGCCAGCTCGGCTTCGAACCTGCGCCCGACTTCGAGCCGGTTGCTGGGCACCTCGGACCGTGGCAGGAGGCCAGCGCGATCACATTCGGACGCCACGGCGTTCCCTTCTACATCTCCGGACCGTTCGACAACCCGACCCGAGTGATTCGCACCCTGACCAGCTCGGTGGGCGAGGGCAATTTCCAGTACATCGCGCACATCGAGGCCGCAGCGAGCTGGTGACCTTCCACGGCGCTCAGTGCAGGGAGTAGCCGAGCGTTCGCAGTCCCTTGCGGAAGGCACCGCCGGACTCAGGGGGGATCGCGAGGTGCCGGTCACCGATGGGTCGGCACAACGTCCGGAGGCTGCGATCGTTCGCGATGAGCGTGGCCAGCGCGGGGTCCGCACATTCCACAAGCTGGGTCATGCCGAGATCCCGCAGCCGGCTCGACCGGCGGGCGACGTCGTCGATCAGAGTGGTGACGGTCGAGGGTAGCTCTGTGTGGCAGCGATTGCCCAGAAAGCGGCTGAACTCCTCCAACGATCGACCCGTGTCGAGAGCGGCCAGTAGCGCCGTCGCCGTCAATGACCAAACCCGGTCGGAGGTGCGCTCGGCGTAGGCATCAAGCACGAGCCGGTCAGCGACGGGGATCTCGCTGAGCGCGACGATGTCGAGATTGGGCAGCACCTTGAGTTCCTGTTCGGTGCCGCCGGTGGCCTGGTAGGTGTCGGCGAGACCGAGGACGTAGGCGCCCAGGGCGTTGATCCGGATCGCCCGCAGCCCGTCGTATCGGCTCAGGCAGTCGAGATCCTCGGCGGCGCAGTTCCCGCGGAAGTCGTCGCGGGCGCCCGCCGGATCGGTGTAGGTGACGTCGAGAAGGCCGAGCGTCGCGGCGTACTCAAACAGCACGCACAGCGTGTAGCGGCCTTCCAGCATGGGCCAGTTCGAAAAGTCCGCATAGCCCAGGCTGCCGTACTCGGGATCGACGAGGTAGAGCCGCCACAGGCCCCGTTCGCTGCGAGCGATCGTAGGCGACAAGTTCTCGCGCCGCATCACGGCGAACAGCTCATCGACGGTGATCCACTCGCCAGCCGAGCGGCCGGCCAGGGCCTCGGCGACCATCTGGCGGCGGGGTTTGAGGGCAGTAAGGACATTCGCGCAGCGCTGACCCTTGATCGCCTCGATCCGGCTCATCTCGTCGATCAACCCGTGGCTCACCCAGCGACGCCACAGCTGGCGGACGGTCTCGGCGCCTGGCTTGGACAGCGCCGAACGACCGCGGGCAGTCAGCTGCAGCCGGCTCCCGGCCTGCTCGGCCAGCCCACCGGCGTGAATGAGCAGCGGCCAGGCGAAGGCGGCGATCGCGTCATGAGCAAAGAAGTCCCCAGCGGACAGCGCTTGGGCGACCGCGCTGACCGTCGCCGAACTCGGCCGGCGAGTCTTCTCGCTGCAGCGAAGCCGCCCGCTGGCGCACAGATGCAGGACAGCATGCACATTGGCCAGCGACTCCTGCTCGGTGAGTCGGACGGTGTCAGTACTCACGGTCGGCTTGCCCACGCGCGCAAACCTAAACGGCTCCGCATGTCATCGACGGGCGGGGTCGTCGATGGGGAACAATGGGGTGATGGCCACCGTGCTGGATGACCTTCGGAGTTGCCGGAACGCCATCCTGGCTGCAGCATCACGGCGGGGTGCCCGCTCGGTTCGGGTGTTCGGTTCGGTGGCCCGAGGCGAAGCAACGGCCGTCAGCGATGTCGACCTGCTGGTCCAGTTCGAACCGGGTAGGTCGTTGCTGGACCAGGTGCACCTGATCGCCGACTTGGAGGCGCTGCTCGGCAAGCGCGTCGACGTAGTCGCCGAGGGGGGCCTGCTGGAGCGCGACGGGCACATCCTTGCCGAGGCGGTGCCACTCTGACCCGATCCGACGATCACCGGCTGGCCGACATCAGGGACGCTGCAGCGAAACTGGCGACGCGGATCGGCACCGACTACGAGGCATGGGCCGCCGACGAGGATCTGCGGCTCATCACCGAACGACTCGTAGAGATCATCGGCGAAGCCGCGCGGGCCATGACATGTGAGGGACGATCGCGCTACCCCGGAGTCGACTGGACCGGCTTGAGCGGCCTGCGGAACGTGCTCGTACACGCCTACCATCGCATCCAGCCCGATCTGCTCTGGCAGGTGGCTTCAGCCGAGGTGCCCACTATCATCTCGGCGCTCGATCGAAGAACTGGCGGCGGGTACCAATAGTAGAGCGCCTCTGCTCGGGCTGGGTGTGGGTTCCTATCCAATCCCGTGGGACTCCGCGAGATCTTCCAAAGTCCGGATGATCCTAGATTAGAATTCCGGCTTCCCTGCTTCGGCGAGGTAGCAATTGTAGCCGGTGGCCGGCTACAACCGTGCCCCTGGCCTTGGCGAGACATCTTGATCACCGTTTGTGTGCGTTAGACGACACGACGTGTCACTTTTCGCACCCAAAGGCTGATCATGCTCGGGCGAAGCGCCGCACGTCCAACGTGAAGCCGACGCTAGAAAGCCCACCCAGATGCCACTGCCAGCGGTGTCCAGCCCAGCACCGAGTCGACGGCGATGGCCAGAAACAGCAGCGTCAGGTAGGTGTTGGACAGGTGGAAAAGCCGCATGGGTTGTACCGCCGCACCACGCCGCACCGCGGCGTGCAGCCGGTGGGCCATCGTCACGAACCAACCACCGGCAACCAGTGCTACCGCCGCGTAGACCCAGCTCGTGGCCGGCACGAGCAGCAGGCTCCACGCCACCATCAGCCAGCTGAACACCACGATCTGGCGCGTCACATACACCGGAGAAGCGACCGCGGGCAGCATCGGGACCCCGACCCGCTGGTAGTCCTCGCGAAACCGCATCGCCAGCGCCCAGGTGTGCGGCGGCGTCCAGAAGAAGATCACTCCGAACATCACCATCGCCGGCCAACCCACCGTGCCGGTGACGGCCGACCAGGCGATCACCACCGGCATGCACCCGGCCGCACCCCCCCAGATGATGTTCTGCGCCGTACGCCGCTTGAGCAGCAGGGTGTAGACGAAGACGTAGAACAAGATCGTCGCTACCGCCAACGCCGCGGAGAGCAGGTTGGTGGTGGCCCACAGCCAGCCGAAAGCGGCCACTCCCAGGGCGATCCCGAAGATCAGCGCATGGCGGATGGGCACCTGGTGGGTGACCAGTGGCCGGGCTCGGGTCCGGTGCATTTCGGCGTCGATATCGGCATCGGCGACGCAGTTCAGCGCGTTCGCGCTGCCCGCTGCCATACTGCCGCCCACCAGAGTGGCCAGGACCAGCCACAACGACGGCACTCCACGAGCGGCGAGCAACATCGCCGGTATGGTGGTGACTAGAAGTAACTCGATCACTCGCGGCTTGGTCAGGGCTAGATAGCCACGTAACACGCCGCCACTGTGCCCAGTTCGCGGTGCGGGGCGAGCTTGGACGCCGCTGCTCACCGTGCTCCCGGAAATAGTACTCTGGGGGACCGGCGTGCTGGACTCACCGTCGGCCTCCTGCTTACGAGTCACGGACAGCAATAGGCATGAGCAGCGGTCCGGGCGGGTAATGCTCTATTGAGGGATGATAGTCGCGTGGGATGCGTCACGCCCGGTCGGGGCACCCGGTTGATGAGTCCACTCTGGGCGCCACCTGGCTAGGGTGGATCGCAGAGATCGGCCCGGCAGGCTATCCGCGCCCCGGGCCGCCGGACCGAGCACAGTCAGGAGCATGAGCGTGTCCGTCACCGACGATCTGACCCAGCTCACCACCCCCCAGGTGCCCGACGACTGGACCGATCTAGACACCCGCGCGGTAGACACCATCCGGGTTCTCGCCGCTGACGCTGTCCAGCGGGTCGGCAACGGTCACCCGGGCACCGCGATGAGCCTCGCCCCGCTGGCCTATACCCTGTTCCAGCGGGTGTTGCGGCACGATCCCACTGATCCAGCGTGGACCGGCCGCGACCGGTTCGTGCTCTCCGCGGGCCACTCCAGCCTGACGTTGTATCTGCAGCTGTTCCTGTCCGGCTACGGGCTGGAACTGGAGGACATCGAGCAGCTGCGCACCTGGGGCTCCAAGACCCCGGCCCACCCCGAGTACGGGCACACCGTCGGCGTGGAGATCACCACCGGGCCGCTCGGCCAAGGCCTGGCCGCCGCGGTCGGGATGGCCATGGCGTCCCGGCGGGAGCGCGGCCTGTTCGATCCCGCCGCCGCGCCGGGCAAGAGTACCTTCGACCACCACATCTACGTCATCGCCTCGGACGGCGACATCCAGGAGGGAGTCACCTCGGAGGCCAGCTCACTGGCCGGCACCCAGGAGCTGGGCAACCTCGTGGTGTTCTACGACGACAACGAGATCTCGATCGAGGACGACACCAAGATCGCGCTGTCGGAGAACACCGCCGCTCGCTACAAGGCTTACGGCTGGCACGTGCAGACCGTCAACGGCGGCGAGGACGTCGTCGGCATCCTCAAAGCGATCAAGGCGGCCAAGGCCGAGACCGGCCGGCCCTCGCTGATCGTGCTGCGCACCGTTATCGCCTACCCGGCGCCGAACAAGATGAACACCGGGGCCGCACACGGCTCCGCGCTAGGCGCCGAGGAAGTGGCCGCGGTGAAGGAGGCACTGAGCTTCGACCCGCAGCAGTCTTTCATCGTGGAGCCAGAGGTACTCGAACACGCCCGGCAAGTCGTGGCCCGCAGCCAGGATGCGCACGCGAAGTGGCAGCGCTCTTTCGACAAATGGCGGCAAGCTAACGCGTCCGGGGCCGCGCTGTTCGATCGCCTCATCGACCGGCAGCTACCGGCGGGTTGGGCGGAGAAGCTGCCCACCTGGGAACCCGACAAGAAGGGCGTGGCGACCCGCAAGGCCTCCGGGGAAGTGCTCGGCGCAATCGGCGAGGCGCTGCCGGAGCTGTGGGGCGGTTCGGCGGACCTCGGCGAGAGCAACCTAACCACGATCAAGGGCGCCGACTCGTTCGGCCCCGAGAAGATCTCCACGAAGATGTGGAACGCGCAGCCCTACGGCCGCACCCTGCATTTCGGGGTGCGCGAGCATGCCATGGGGGCGATCCTCAACGGGATCGTGCTGCACGGGCCGACCCGGCCCTACGGCGGCACGTTCCTGATCTTCAGCGACTACATGCGCCCGGCGGTGCGGCTGGCCGCGCTGATGGCGGCGCCGACCATCTACATCTGGACCCACGACTCGATCGGGCTGGGTGAGGACGGCCCCACCCATCAACCGGTCGAGCAGCTGGCCTCGCTGCGGGCCATCCCCGGCCTGGACGTGGTCCGGCCCGCCGATGCCAACGAGACCGCGGCGGCCTGGAAGGCTCTGTTGGAAAAGGGCACCCGGCCTACCGGGTTGGCGCTGACCCGGCAGGCCGTGCCCGTGCTGGAGGGCACCGACGCTGCCGGCGTCGCGCGCGGTGGCTACGTGCTCGCCGACACCGCGACCGAGCTCGGCGGCGGCCTGCCCGACGTGCTGCTGATCGCCACCGGTTCCGAAGTGCAGTACGCCGTCGCCGCCCAGCAGACGCTGGCCGCCGAGGGGATCAGCGCCCGGGTGGTGTCGATGCCTTGCGTGGAGTGGTTCGACGAGCAGGGCGAGGCCTACTGCGACCAGATACTTCCCCCGGCGGTGAAGGCTCGGGTGGCCGTCGAGGCCGGCATCGCGATGCCGTGGCAGCGTTTTGTGGGCGATCACGGCGAGGTGGTCTCGCTGGAGCATTTCGGTGCTTCCGCCGACTGGCAGACTCTCTACCGCGAGTTCGGCTTCACCGGCGAGGCGGTAGTCAACGCGGCCCGGCGCAGTCTGGACCGCGCCAAGCGCATCAAGCCCTGACCTCTACGGGTGGGAGGACCCCTCGTGAGCAGCACCGATACCCTGCAGGCCCTGTCTGAGGCCGGTGTGTCGATCTGGCTGGACGACCTGTCTCGGCAGCGGATCAACTCGGGCAACCTGGCCAAGCTGATCACGGAGCAGCACGTGGTGGGGGTGACCAGCAACCCGACGATCTTCGCACATGCGGTGGTCCACGCTGAGGATTACGCGGAACAGGTCAAACAGCTGGCCGCCCGCGGCGCCTCGGTCGACGAGGCTGTGCGCGAGATCACCATCGCCGACGTACAGCAGGCCTGCGACGTGTTCAGCGGCACCTGGGAAACCAGCGGCGGGGTGGACGGCCGGGTGTCGTTGGAGGTCAGCCCGCAGCTGGCGCACGACACCGATGCCACCCTCGCCCAGGCCGGCGAGTTGTGGAAGCTGGTCGATCGACCCAATGTGATGATCAAGATACCGGCGACGGTGGAGGGCCTACCCGCCATCACCGGTGCGCTGGCCGACGGGATCAGCGTCAACGTCACCTTGGTTTTCTCCGTAGAGCGCCATCGCGAGGTGATGGCGGCCTTCTTCACCGGCCTGGAGCAGGCCAGCGCGAACGGGTACGACCTGGCCAGGATCGCCTCGGTCGCGTCGTTCTTCGTCTCCCGGGTCGACACCGAGGTGGACAAGCGACTGGAGGCGATCGGCACCGAAGCGGCCCTGGCGCTTCGCGGGCAGGCCGCCGTGGCCAACGCCCGGCTGGCGTACGCGGCCTACCAGCAGGAGTTCGGCACCGAGCGCTGGGCTCAACTCCAGCAGGCCGGCGCACGGCCGCAGCGGCCGCTGTGGGCTTCCACCGGGGTGAAGAACCCGGCCTACCCGGACACCAAGTACGTCACCGAACTGATCGCTCCGGGAGTAGTCAACACAATGCCGGAAAACACCCTGCTGGCCGTCCTCGACCACGGCAAGGTGCCCGGCGACCAGGTCTCGGGCACCGCCGAGGCGGCCCAGCGCACCTTCGACGAGTTGACCGAGGTCGGGATCGATCTCGACGACGTGTTCGTCGTGCTCGAGCGCGAGGGCGTGAAGAAGTTCGACGCATCCTGGTCCGAGCTCGGCGAGACGGTGGCCGGCCAGCTGGCCAAGGTCGCACCGCACTCAGCGAGCTGACCGCCGATGTCTCAGCCACTCTCGATGCCACAGCTCACTGTCGGCATCCGCTCCGTCAGCGTGGCAACGGCGGCGGAGTTCCTCGTCGACAGGCTCATCGAGGAGCGGGTGGCCTCCGGGCTGACCAACCAGGATCCCACGCTGTGGGGTCCGCAGGCGCAGGCGGAGGCCGCCCGGCGGCTAGCCTGGGTCGCCCTTCCCCACACCTCCCGACCGCTACTCGCCACCATCGATGCGCTGTGGTCTGAGCTGCACTCCGACGGGATCGACCGCGTTGTGCTGGCCGGGATGGGCGGCTCGTCGCTGGCCCCAGAGGTGATCTGTGCCACTTCCAGGGTGCCGCTGACCGTGCTTGACACCACCGACCCCGGTGAGGTGGCCGATGCGCTGGCCGGCGACCTGGAACGCACGGTGCTCGTGGTGTCGTCGAAGTCGGGATCCACGGTGGAGACCGACAGCCATCGGCGGGTATTCGCTGCCGCATTCGCCGCGGCCGGGCTGGACCCGGCGGCGCACCTGGTGGTGGTGACCGACCCGGGATCGCCCCTGCAGCGGATCGCCGAGGAGCAAGGCTACCGGGCAGTGATCACTGCTGAGCCGAACGTGGGCGGCCGCTACTCGGCGCTGACCGCGTTCGGCCTGGTCCCGGCCGGTCTGGCGAGGGCGGATATCGCGAACCTGCTCAACGATGCGGAGCGCCACGCTCCGTTGCTGGCCGCCGACGACCCGGCGAACCCAGCACTGCGGCTGGCCGCAGCGTTGGCGGTCGGGCATGCCGCCGGCGCCGAGAAGATCGTGCTCGCCGACACTGGCTCCGGGATCGTCGGCTTCGCCGACTGGGCCGAGCAGCTCATCGCCGAGTCCACCGGCAAGGACGGCACCGGCCTGCTGCCGGTGGTGGTGCGCAACCCGGCCGCGCCGGGCTTCGCCGACGCCGGACCGGACGCCACGCTCGTCACGATCGGCCCGGAGGCGGGCGACGGCCTCGAGGAGAGCAGTGCGGCGGCAGCTGTGACCGTAAGCGGCGCCCTGGGTGGGCAGTTGCTGCTCTGGGAGTACGCCATCGCGGTGGTCGGCCGGCTGCTGGGAATCAACCCGTTCGACCAGCCCGACGTCGAAGCGGCGAAGGTCGCTGCCCGGGCGCAGCTCGACGCCCTCCACGAGCATGCTGCCAGACCCGCGCCGGCGTTCGTCGAGGGTGACATCGCCGTCTACCCCGTCGGGGACTGGCTGCCGGCCGGTGTCGCCACGCTCAGCGACGCCCTGCGGGCACTGATCACCATTACCCCGGCGCGTGGCTATCTCGCGGTGCAGGCATATCTGGATCGCATCGCCGACGCCTCCGCCGCGGTGCTTCGTGCCGAGCTGGCCCGCCGCACCCACCTGCAGACCACCTTCGGGTGGGGTCCCCGGTTCCTGCATTCGACCGGCCAGTACCACAAGGGCGGCCACCAAAACGGAGCGTTCCTGCAGCTGACCGGTGCGGTCGCCGCGGACATCCCAGTGCCGGGCACCGAGTTCACCCTCGGCGATCTGCAGCAGGCCCAGGCCTTGGGTGACGCTGACGTGCTCGCTGCGCGCGGCCGGCCGGTGCTGCGGATTCATCTACTCGACCGGGCAGCCGGGCTGGTCGCGTTGGCGCACGCGATGCAGGAGCTATAGGTGACTGCCGACGTATTTCTTCCCGCGGAGGCGGCATTGTGACCTCAGCAAGCGGCAGAGCCCCGGCCGACTGGGTGAATCCACTGCTGGACAGCCGGGACAAGCGCCTACCCCGGATCGCCGGCCCGTGCGGGGTCGTCGTCTTCGGCGTGACCGGGGATCTGTCCCGCAAGAAACTGATGCCGGCGATTTATGACCTGGCCAATCGCGGATTGCTACCGCCCGGTTTCGCGTTGGTCGGGTTCGCCCGCCGGGATTGGGCCGACGAGAACTTCGCTGAGCTGGTCCACGACGCGGTCCGGGAACATGCCCGCACCCCATTCCGGGAGGAAGTCTGGGCCCGGCTGTCCGAGGGTATCCGGTTCGTCCCCGGCAGCTTCGACGACGATGCGTCCTTCGACGACCTCGCGTCCGTGGTAGCGGAGCTCGATCAGCAACGGGGTACCGGCGGCAACCACGCCTTCTACCTGGCCATCCCGCCCGCGACATTCCCGGTGGTCCTCAAGCAGCTCTCTCGCACGGGATTGGCGACACAGAACGGCGATCAATGGCGCCGAGTGGTCATCGAGAAGCCGTTCGGGCACGACCTGAGCAGTGCCCGGGAACTCAACGACATCGTCAACGACGTCTTCCCCGAGGAGTCGGTGTTCCGCATCGACCACTACCTCGGGAAGGAGACCGTCCAGAACATTCTCGCGCTGCGCTTCGCCAACCAGCTCTACGAGCCGATCTGGAACAGCAACTACGTCGACCACGTGCAGATCACCATGGCCGAGGACATCGGGCTGGCCGGCCGCGCCGGCTACTACGACGGCATCGGCGCGGCCCGAGACGTGATCCAGAACCATTTGATGCAGCTGCTCGCGCTGACCGGGATGGAAGAGCCGCTGTCCTTCTCCCCCAACTCGCTGCGCGGCGAGAAGATCAAGGTGCTCTCCGCGACCAAGCTTGTGGAGCCGCTGGACGAGACCACCGCACGCGGCCAGTACACCGCCGGCTGGCAGGGTGGCACCAGAGTCGTCGGGGTCCGCGAAGAAAAGGGTTTCCACCCGGACTCCACCACCGAGACCTTCGCCGCGATCACGCTCCACCTCGACACCCGGCGGTGGGCCGGGGTGCCGTTCTTCCTGCGCACCGGCAAGCGGCTGGGTCGGCGGGTCACCGAGATCGCGGTGATCTTCAAGCGGGCTCCGCACCTGCCCTTCGAGAAGACCATGACCGAGGAGCTGGGGCAAAACGCCCTGGTCATCCGGATTCAACCGGACGAGGGGGTCACCATCCGGTTCGGCTCGAAGGTACCCGGAACCGCGATGGAGGTCCGTGACGTCACCATGGACTTCCGTTACGGCACGGCGTTCACCGAGTCATCGCCGGAAGCCTACGAGCGGTTGCTGCTGGACGTGCTGCTCGGGGAACCGTCGCTGTTCCCGGTCAACGCCGAGGTGGAGCTGTCCTGGGAGATCCTGGATCCGGTGCTCGAACACTGGGCGAAGCAGGACGCGCCCGAGCCGTACTCCGCGGGCACCTGGGGGCCGCCGTCGGCCAACCGCATGATGGCCAGGACCGGACGCACCTGGAGACGGCCGTGATCAGCGCCTGGGCCCAGCGGAGGGCCCAGCGGACCAGCCACTGCGACAGCCACCGGTAGGCCAATGAGATGAGTGTGGCGATCGCGCTGTTCACCCGCGATTTGCGAGTGAAAGACAATCCCGTCCTGCACTCCGCCTGCCATGCCGCCGCGGAGGTGGTACCGCTCTTCGTACTCGATAGGGCGATCCTCACCGGCGCCTCGATATCGGCGAACCGCGCGGTGTTTCTGGCCGAGACGCTAGCCGACTTGGATAGCCACTTGCGGGACATCAAAGGGTATCTGGTGGTGCGCCGCGGCTCGGTCGTCGAGGAGGTCGGGCGCATCGTCGCGGACCTGGGGGTCGCCGAGGTACACCTCGCCGCGGACGTCAGCGGCTACAGCCATCGCCGCGAACAGGCCCTGCGGGCGCGCCTGGCCTGCCTCGGGTGCCGGCTTCGGGTCCACTCCAACACGATCACCGTCGTGGAGCCGGCAGCGATCACTCCGTCGAGCGGTGGTGCTCACTTCGCGGTCTTCACCCCCTACTACCGGCGTTGGGTCACGGCGGGCGCCCGCCGCCTGCTCGAAGCGCCAGGCCGGATCACCGTGGCGCCCATCGCCACCGAAGCCCTGCCCAGCCCCGAAGAAATGTGCCCTGAAGAAATGCACTCAGGGCAGCGTTCGCCGCAGCTGCCACCGGGTGGTGAGACCGCGGGAAGGCGCATCCTGCGGGACTGGCTCGCTGGCCCGATCCAGCACTATGAGCAAGCCCACGACGACCTTGCCGGCGACGGCACCTCCCGGCTGTCGCCCTACCTGCATTTCGGCTGTGTCTCCCCCACTGAGACGTTGCGTGCCACCGACCGGTCGACGCCGGGCGGCGAGGCCTTCATCCGGCAACTGGCCTGGCGCGACTTCCATCACCAGGTGCTCGCCGCGCGTCCCGACGCCTCGGTCGCCGACTACCGCACCCACCACGACCGATGGCGCCGTGACGACGCGGCCGCTCGGGCCTGGCGGGATGGCCGCACCGGCTATCCGATCGTCGACGCCGGCATGCGCCAGCTTCACCAAGAGGGCTGGATGCACAATCGCGCCCGACTCATCACGGCCAGCTTCCTGACCAAGACCTTGTATCTGGACTGGCGCATCGGTGCCCGGCATTTCCTCGATCTGCTCGTCGACGCCGACGTCGCCAACAACCAGCTCAACTGGCAGTGGGTCGCCGGCACCGGAACCGACACCCGACCCAACCGGATCCTCAACCCGCTGCGGCAGGCGCAACGTTACGACCCGACCGGTGACTACGTCCGCCGCTACCTGCCCGAACTCCAGCAGGTCGCCGGCCCCGCGGTGCACCAACCCTGGAAGCTGGACCCACATCAGCGAGCCAACCTCGACTATCCCGACCCCATCATCGACCTCCGCGATGGCGCGGATCACTTCCGCACTGCCCGGGACAAGACCGGAGGGGAACAATGATCGTCGACCTACCTTCGACCACCACATCAGCGGTGAACCACGCACTGATCGACATCCGGGAGCGTGGCGGCGCGGTGGCGTTGGGCCGGGTGCTCACGTTAGTGATCGTCACCGATGACTCCGCGCAGGTGGAGCAGTCGATCGAGGCCGCCAACGAGGCCAGCAAGGAGCACCCCTGCCGGGTGCTCGTGGTGGCCCGTGGCCTCAAGCGGGCCGGGACCCGGCTGGACGCCCAGATCCGCGTCGGTGGTGACGCCGGCGCATCCGAAGTGCTCGTGCTGCGCCTGTACGGCCCGCTGGCCGACCACGGAGACAGCGTGCTTGTACCGCTGCTGCTACCGGACTGCCCGGTCGTCGTGTGGTGGCCAGGAGCGGCCCCCGCGATTCCCGCGCAAGACCCCATCGGGAGGCTGGCGCAGCGCCGGATCACCGACTCGGCCGCTGCTCACCAGCCGATCAGAGCTCTCGAGAGCCGGCGAACCTCTTACGCCGACGGTGACACCGACCTGGCCTGGACCCGGATCACGCCGTGGCGGGCGCTGCTCGCCGCGGCCCTGGATCTGCCACCGTATGAGGATGTCGAGTCGGTCACCGTCACCGGCGCCGCGGACAACCCCTCCGCCGATCTGCTTGCCGGCTGGCTGCGATCCCGCCTGCCAGTCCCGGTACGGCGCCGCACCAGCCCTCCCGGTGGCGGGATCAGCTCCTTGGTTCTGGAGCGACCTTCCGGCCCGGTGGAGCTGTTCCGGCCCGACGGGAAGGTGGGCACTTTGCGCCAGCCGGGCCAACCGGAACGCCGGGTGCCATTGAGACGGCGCCCAGTGCGCGACTGTCTCGCCGAAGAGCTGCGCAGGCTGGATCCTGACGAGACCTACCACGCCGCGCTGCAGGCGCTGACCGACGTAGACAGTCGCAATGGGCGACGTGCCAGCGCAGCGAAAGGCAGCCAATCGGGTGAGGCCCGAGACGAGACCCGGGCCGATCAGTGAGCCATCCCGACGTCGTGGTGCACGCCACCGCGGACGTACTCGCCGCGGCCGCCGCCGCCCGGTTGGTGGCCCGGATCGTCGACATCCAGACCGCCTTGGGCTCCGCGTCGCTGGTACTGACCGGGGGACGGATCGGGATCGCGGTGCTGCGTGACCTGGCGAACACCCAGTCAGCCACAGCGGTTGACTGGCGACGATTGGATGTCTACTGGGGCGACGAGCGCTTCTTACCCAGTGGAGACCCGGATCGCAACGAGACCCAGGCGCGCGAAGTGTTGCTCGACCACGTCGGCGCGGACCCTGCCCGGGTCTACCCGATGGGGGCCTCAGACGGCCCCTGGGGCGACGACCCGGACGCCGCCGCCCGCGCCTACGAGGATCTGCTGCTGAGCCGGCGGCGACCAGAGGATCGCGGCCCGGCGCCGTCGTTCGATATCTGCTGTCTCGGCATCGGCGAGGACGGCCACGTCGCTTCGGTGTTCCCCGCCTCCCCCGCGGTCTACGAGACCGAGCGCGCGGTGACCGGCGTACGGGGCAGTCCGAAACCGCCACCCACGCGGATCACCATGACGCTGCCCGCCATCCGATGCGCCGCAGAGGTCTGGTTGATCGCCTCGGGAGCGGAGAAGGCAGCAGCGGTGACGATGGCGCTAGGCGGAGCAGGGGAGGTGCAGATGCCCGCCGCGGGCGCGACGGGTCGTCGCCGCACGCTGTGGCTGCTGGACCGGGCCGCGGCGACGAAGCTCCCCGCCGAGCTACTCGGCCGCTGACTCTGCTTCGGGAAGCGCGAGCAGGAGCCCTGGCGGCCATGAGACGTACAGAAATCCTCATGATGCATGAGGACGTGAGCTGCGCGGAGAGGTAAGTCTGGGAGTAAATGACCAGCGCGTACGTGCGGCGGCGCGCGTGAATACAGAGGGTGATGACATGAGCAGCTCAGTCGATACCCAGACAATCCAGCCAGGAAGGCACCGACGAACCAGCGGCAGCGTAAGCGACGACATCACGCCCATTGGGAATGTCGACCACACCGTTGCTCCCGCCTATTCGGATAATACCTCCCGATTGTCCCATCTGTACAGTCAGTGCCGGGATGTCTGCGGAGACCCCGCAGGGCTTCGTATCGTGGCGGCGTCCGCACTCGTCGTCGGGCTCATGCTCGCTAGTGCACCCGCAGCTTTCGCCCAGGTCAGGCTTCTGCTCGTCACCGCCCCAGCGACGTCCACCCAAGCCGACCCCACCGAAGCCGGCCCCGCCGAAGCCGAAACTACCCGAGCCGAAACCACCCAAGCCGAGCCGGTCATGAGTGCCGGCGACTCATTGGGCGATAGCAGTGTGCGTCCCCGGCTGACGATTCGCTCCGTGGCAGCGTTGATCAGGTGGAATGGAACCAGTGACGCCCTCAGATGCGCCTACGGCCTGCTCTTCAAGGGGACTACCCATAGCTGCGAGCGGGACCCCATCGTCGCGGCGAGTAGTTATCACAGGCAGTTAGCTTTTGGCGCATTCTAGGCGCACACCGTGACGTACAGTGCTCCCCTCATCCGGCGGATGAGGGGAGCACTGTACGTCAGGGCTCGCGGGATTCCTTCAGCCTGGCCAGTGCCTCCGCGAGGATGGCCTCACCATCGGCGTCGGAGCGGCGTTCTTTGACGTAGGCGAGGTGCGTCTTGTACGGCTCATTGCGCGGCGCATTAGGCGGCCGCTGCTCGTTGCGCCCAGCTGGAAAACCACACCGTGGGCAGTCCCACACGTCCGGTTCCTCAGCCTCGGCCGCGAACGAGACCCGAGACTCGTGCCCGTTGGCGCACCAGTAGGACACCCGGTTACGGGGAGCGGTCTCGCCACGCTCGGACTCGCCCATCGGACCTGCGCCGACCCGCGTGCCGCGGATAGCGTTGCCACTTGCCATTGATCGCCCTCACCTCGCGAAACCGCCCGAAGCGGCTCAGCCGATCTTGATCAGAAGCCCGATCCCCACGATGGAGATCACCCACACCGAGCTGACGAACAGCGTCAGCCGGTCCAAGTTCTTCTCCACAACGCTGGACCCGGACAAACTTGATTGCACGCCACCACCGAACAAGCTGGACAGCCCTCCACCGCGGCTTCGATGCAACAAGATCAGCAGGATCAGCGCGATGCTGGTGATCAGGAGCAGGATCTGCAGGAAGAGCTTCATCACACCCTCGTCGGACGACGACTGATTTGTAAGGTTACCCCGTCGCGCCGCCAACGGCGCCCCGGGCTGGTCACAGTCTCCTTGTCACGGCGTCGCTCTCACGGCAGCGGTCCGCCCGCGGCCAGAGCACAGAGCTTCGCGAAGTCGTCCGCGTCCAGGCTCGCCCCGCCGACCAGCGCGCCGTCGATGTCTGACTCGGCGACCAGCTCGGCGATATTGCTCGATTTGACTGATCCGCCATAGAGCACCCGGACCTCGTCTGCGACGGCGGCACCGTACTTGTCAGCCAGCGCCTCTCGCAGCGCGCCGCAGACTTCCTGCGCGTCGGCCGGGGTAGCGACCCGGCCGGTACCGATCGCCCAGATCGGCTCGTAGGCCACCACGATGGTGCGGACCTGCTCGGCGGACAGGCCCTTGAGCGCGGCGCGCAGTTGCGCAGTGCTATGCGCCAGGTGGCCGTCGGCCTCACGGACCTCCAGACCTTCTCCCACGCACAGGATCGGTATCAGCCCGTTGCGCAGGGCGGCCCGCACCTTGGCGTCCACGATGGCGTCATCCTCGCCGTGGTGCTCACGCCGCTCGGAGTGCCCGACGATGACGTAGCTGCAATCCAGCTTGGCCAGCATCGGGCCGGATACATCGCCGGTGTAGGGCCCGGAGTCCTTCGGTGAGAGATCCTGCGCGCCGTAGCGAATCAGCAGCTTGTCGCCCTCGATGAGGGCCTGCACGCTGCGCAACGCGGTGAACGGCACCAGCACCGCCACCTCCACCTTGGCGAAGTACTTCTCCGGCAGCGCGAAGGCAAGTTTCTGTACCAGAGCGATGGCCTCGAGGTGATGGAGGTTCATCTTCCAGTTGCCGGCGATCAACGGTTGGCGGGCCACTCCCTAAGTCTCCAGCACCGCGACGCCGGGCAGCGACTTGCCCTCCAGAAACTCCAGGGATGCGCCGCCACCTGTGGAGATGTGCGAGAACCCGTCCTCGGGTAGACCCAGCAACCGCACGGCGGCCGCCGAGTCACCGCCGCCGACCACGCTGAACGCGTCGGACTCGGCGATGGTCTCCGCGACGCCGCGAGTGCCCGCCGCGAACGGGGCCATCTCGAACACGCCCATCGGACCGTTCCAGAACACGGTGGCGGCACCAGCCAACGCCGCGGCGAAGTCACGCACCGTCTGCGGCCCGATATCCAGGCCCATCCACCCGTCCGGGATGTCTTCGGCGGCAACCGTGTTGGTGTTCGCGTCCGCCGCGAACTTATCGGCGATGACCACATCGCTCGGCAGCCGGATGACGTCGCCGGAGGCTTTCAGCAGCCTGGCGCAGACGTCGACCATGTCCCGTTCCAGCAGTGAGCCGCCTACCGGGTGGCCCAGCGCCGCGAGGAAGGTGAAGCACATGCCGCCGCCGACGAGCAGGGTGTCGACCTTGGGCAGCAACGCCTCGATCACGGCGAGCTTGTCGGACACCTTCGACCCACCGAGCACCACGGCGTAGGGACGGTTTGGCGCCTCGGACAGGCGCCGCAGGGTGGTCAGCTCGGTGAGCACCAGGGTGCCGGCATAGCCGGGCAGCCGCGCGGCGATATCGACGACCGAGGCCTGCACGCGATGCACCACGCCGAATCCGTCGGAGACGAACGCGCCGTCGGGTCCCACCAGGGCGGCGAGCTCGTCGGCCAGCGCGCCCCGCTCGCCGGCGTCCTTGGACGTCTCCCGCGGGTCGAACCGCACGTTCTCCAGTAGCGCAACCTCACCGTCGGACAGGCCGCCCACCGCCTCGCGAGCCGAATCGCCGACGACATCGGCCGCCGTCACCACCGGGGCGCCCAGCAGCTCACCCAGCCGAGCGCCGACCTGGGCCAGCGAGTACGCCGGATCGGGCGCCCCTTTGGGCCGGCCCAGGTGGGCGGTCAGCACCACCCGCGCACCTGCCCCGGTCAGCGCCCGCAGGGTGGGCAGGGAGGCCCGGATCCGACCATCGTCGGTGATCCGAGCGCCGTCCAGCGGCACGTTGAGGTCGGTTCGAACCAGCACGGTCCGGCCCTCTACACCGCTGGCGAGCAGGTCGTCCAGTGTTCTCACAGTCGGGTCCTCACAGCTGCATCCTCACAGTCGGGAGCCCACCAGGACTGTCAGGTCAGCCAACCGGTTGGAATAGCCCCATTCGTTGTCGTACCAACCAACGATCTTGACCTGGTTGCCGATCACCTTGGTCAGCGGCGAGTCGAAGATGCACGACGCGGGGTCGGTGATGATGTCCGAGGACACGATCGGCGCGTCGCTGTAGCGCAAGATGCCCTTCAGCGGGCCGTCAGCGGCGGTCCGGAAGGCCTCGTTGACCTCCTCGACGCTGGTCTCCCGGGAGACCGAGGCGGACAGATCGGTGATCGATCCAGTGGGGATCGGCACCCGCAGCGCGTAGCCGTCAAGCTTTCCGTTGAGCTCAGGCAGCACCAGCCCGATGGCTTTGGCGGCGCCGGTGGAAGTCGGCACAACGTTGATCGCGGCGGCCCGCGCCCGGCGCAGGTCCTTGTGCGGGCCATCCTGCAGGTTCTGGTCCTGGGTGTAGGCGTGGATAGTGGTCATCAGGCCCTGCTCGATGCCCAGCGCGTCATGCAGCACCTTGGCCATCGGGCCCAGGCAGTTGGTGGTGCACGAGGCACAGGAGATCACCGTCTGGGAACCGTCCAGCCGGGCGTCGTTGACCCCGAGCACCACGGTGAGGTCCTCACCGCTGGCCGGCGCGGTGATGATCACCTTTTTCGCGCCGCCCTCGTCGACATGCTTTCGGGCATCGGCCGCCTTGGTGAAGAAACCGGTCGACTCCAGCACCACGTCGACGCCCAGCGCTCCCCAGGGCAGCGCGCCCGGGTCCCGGTCGGCGAGCGCCTTGATGGTCTTGCCGCCCACCGCGATGCCGTCGTCGGTGACGTGCACATCCTCTTTCAGCCGGCCGAGCACGCTGTCGTACTTCAGCAGATGCGCCATGGTCGCGACATCACCGAGGTCGTTGAACGCCACTACCTCGATGTCGTGGCCACCGGCCTGCACGGCGCGCCAGAAGTTCCGCCCGATGCGGCCAAATCCGTTGATCCCTACTCGAACTGTCACGTCATTGCCTCCCTGTGCACACAGACCAGCGCCACGCCGGCACGACTCGCTGCCACCCTATCGGCCGACGCGCCGCCCGCAGTCCCCCCGGTAGGGGGAGCCGCAGGGGTGTTTGCGAGGTCAGGCGTCCAGCATGTCCGGTGTTACCGCGGATTCGGTGTCCGGCACCCCGAGCTCCTCAGCCCTGCGGTCCGCCATCGCGAGCAGCCGGCGGATCCGGCCCGCCACCGCGTCCTTGGTCAGCGGCGGATCCGCGAGCTGGCCCAGCTCCTCCAGCGAGGCCTGCCGGTGTTCCAGGCGCAGCCGACCCGCAGTGGTCAGATGTCCCGGGATGTCCGCGCCGAGCAACTCCAGGGCCCGGGCGACTCGCGCGGCCGAGGCCACCGCCGCGCGCGCGGATCGGCGCAGGTTGGCGTCGTCGAAGTTGGCCAGCCGGTTGGCGGTGGCGCGAACCTCGCGGCGCACCCGGCGTTCTTCCCAGGCCAGTACCGAGTCGTGCGCACCGAGCCGGGTAAGTAGCGCCCCGATGGCGTCGCCGTCGCGGATCACCACCCGATCCGCGCCCCGGACCTCCCGTGCCTTGGCCGCGATACCGAGCCGGCGAGCCGCGCCGACCAGGGCCAGCGCCGCCTCCGGTCCGGGACAGGTCACCTCCAGCGCGGCCGAGCGGCCGGGCTCGGTGAGCGACCCGTGCGCGAGGAACGCGCCGCGCCACGACGCCTCGGCATCGCAGAGACCGCCGGAGACCACCTGCGGAGGCAATCCGCGCACCGGGCGCCCGCGCACATCCAGCAACCCGGTCTGCCGAGCCAGCCCTTCCCCGTCGCGGACCACCCGCACCACGTAACAGGTTCCTTTGCGCAGGCCACCGGCCGTGATCAGGTGCACATCGGAGTTGTGCCCGTACAGCTCGTGCACCTCGCGGCGTAGCCGGCGGGCGGTCGAGCCGGTGTCCAGCTCGGCCTCCACGACGACGCGGCCCGCGATGATGTGCAGTCCCCCGGCGAAGCGCAGCAGCGAGGAAACCTCGGCTCGCCGGCAGCACGTCTTGGTCACCCGCAGCCGGCTCAGCTCGTCCTTGACGGCGGAGGTCATGGCCACTGGCGCTTCTCCTCCCGTTGCCCGTCCATCAGTATCCGCCGCAGCGCTGCGGCCAGTGCTACCGGATCGTGGCGATCGGTGGATCCGTCGTCGGCGATCCGGTCAAGGTACGCGTGCCCACCCAGCGCCGCTGCACACCGGTGCAACCGGGCGGGCGCCGCAACAGCGTCGACATCAGCTAGGACCGCGTGCACGGTGAATCCGGGAGGTGCATGATCGCACAGCACGGTCAAGTGCTGCTCGGGGGAGAACCCGGCGGTCTCGCCCGGCTGAGGGGCCAGGTTGAGTACCAGTACCCGGCGCGCCGGTGTCCTCACCAGCGCGCTGGCCAGGCCGGGAACCAGCAGGTGCGGTAGCACACTGGTGAACCACGAGCCCGGTCCGAGGACCACGAGATCAGCTTCACCGACCGCGCGGACCGCCTCAGCGCAGGCCTGCGGCCGTTCGGGCCGAAGCCACACCCGGTGCACCCGACCCGGCGTGGTGGCCACGGCTACCTGGCCCCGGATCCGGCTGAGCCGGTCTGGACGGTGATCGCGATCACCGTCCAGACCGGCCACATCGGCCTCGATATCGAGAGGCTCGACAGTCATCGGCAGCACCCGGCCGGTCACTCTGAGCAGCGCACACACCTCGTCCAACATCGCCACCGGATCGCCGAGCACCTCCAGCAGCCCGGCCATCACCAGGTTACCCACGGCGTGTCCGGCCAGCGCTCCGGTGCCCCCGAAACGATGCTGGAACACCTCCCTCCAGCGCCCCGCCGCCCCGTCGTCGGCCGCGAGCGCGGCCAGCGCCATCCGCAGGTCGCCCGGCGCGAGCACCCCCAGCTCTCGGCGCAGGCGCCCGGATGAGCCGCCGTCATCAGCCACCGTGACCACCGCGGTGACGTCGTCGGTGATGGCTCGCAACGCCAGCAGCGTGGCGTACAGTCCGTGGCCGCCACCCAGCGCGACCGCCTTGACAGAGGGGGTCACTCGCGTCCCACGTCTCGGTGCACGACCTTGACGGTGATCCTGTCGGCCCCGCCGTTGCGGTTGAGCCTGCTGGCCAGTGCCTCGGAGACGACCACGCTGCGGTGTTTACCACCGGTGCACCCCACTGCGAGGGTGAGGTAGCGCTTGCCCTCTCGCCGGTAACCGCCGCTGATCAATCGCAGCAGCTCGAGGTAGCGGTCCAAGAATTCCTCGGCGCCTTCCTGGGACAGCACGTAGTTGCGGACATCAGCGTCCAGACCGGTGAACTCGCGCAGTTCCGGGATCCAGAACGGGTTGGGCAGAAACCGCACGTCGATCACGAGGTCGGAGTCCATCGGCAGCCCGTATTTGTATCCGAAGGACAGGATGGTGATCCGGGTGTGGGTGCTGGATTCGTCACCGAACGCGTGCTCGATCTTGGCGCGGAGCTGGTGTACGGACAGGCCGGTGGTGTCCAGCACGAGGTCGGCGTCGTCGCGCAGCGGGACGAGCAGCGCCCGCTCCGCTGCGATCCCGTCGGCCAACCGGCCGTCGCCCTGCAGCGGGTGGCTGCGCCGAACCTGCTCGAAGCGACGGATCAGCACCGCGTCGGTGGCTTCCAGGTACAGCACCCTGGGTCGATAACCGCGGGCGTCCAAATCTTTGATCACCGCTGCGAGGTCACTGGTGAACGCCCGGCTGCGCACGTCGATGACCACCGCGATTCGGGTGACCACGCCCTGCGAACGAGCCCCGAGCTCAACCATGGTGGCGATCAGTTCGGGCGGCAGGTTGTCGACGACGAACCAGCCCAGGTCTTCCAGCACCTTCGCGGCCGTGCTGCGACCTGCGCCGGAGAGCCCGGACACCACGGCAACCTCGATACCGCCCTGCACCTCGGTCACGACACCGCTCCGTTGTTCGCTTCGGCGCCGATATTGTCTTTGGGGTTCTGTTCGGGACCGATGTTCTCTTCGGATCCCAGCGCGGCAAGCACCGCCCGCGCAGTGCTCGGACCGACCCCGGGTACCTCGGTGAGCTCGGGCACGCTGGCCTGCCGGATGCGGCGTACCGAGCCGAAATGCTTGAGCAACGCGGTGCGCCGAGCCTGCCCGAGCCCAGCCACATCGTCCAACGCAGATGCCGTCATCCGCGCCGACCGCTTCTGCCGGTGGTAACTGATCGCGAACCGGTGCGCCTCGTCCCGCACCCGCTGCAGCAGGTAGAGCCCCTCGCTGGAGCGTGGCAGGATCACCGGATCCGCCTCGCCGGGCAACCAGACCTCCTCCAGCCGCTTGGCCAGTCCGGCGATCGCCACATCGGTCACGCCGAGCTCGAACAGTGCCTCGGCCGCCGCGGCCACCTGGGCCGGTCCGCCGTCGACAACCAGCAGGTTGGGCGGGTAGGCGAACTTGCGGGGCCGTCCGGTGTCGGGGTCCAAGCCCGGCTGCTCGTGCTCGTTGTCCCGCAGATAGCGGGCGAAGCGCCGGCGGACCACCTCGGCGATGCTCGCTACGTCGTCCGAGCGCCCGTCACCGGCCACGTCCCGGATCGCGAAGCGCCGGTAGTCGGACTTGCGCGGTAGCCCGTCTTCGAAGACGACCAGCGAAGCCACCACATCGTTGCCCTGGACGTGACTGACGTCGACGCATTCGATGCGCAGCGGGGCGGTGTCCAGGCCCAGCTGTTCCTGGATCTCCTGCAGGGCCGCGGCGCGGGCGGTCAGATCGCCGGCTCTGCGAAGCTTGTGCTGCGCGAAGGCCTCCGCGGCGTTGCGCGCCACGGTGTCGGCCAGCGAGCGCTTGTCCCCTCGCTGCGGTACTCGCAGCGCCACCCGGGCACCACGCAGCCCGGAAAGCCATTCTGTCAGGATGTCGGCGTCCTCGGGCAGTTCGGGCACCAGCACCTCACGCGGCACCGGGGCGTCGGCAGCGACATCCTCAGCACCGCCCAACTCGGCCTGCTCGCCATAGAACTGGGTCAGGAACTGGCTGACCAGGTCTACCTGCTCGATCCGCTCGATCACCCAGCCGCGCTGGCCGCGGACCCGTCCGCCCCGAACGTGGAACACCTGCACCGCCGCCTCAAGCTCATCACAGGCGAAGGCGATCACGTCCGCGTCAGTGCCGTCACCGAGCACCACCGCCTGTTTCTCCATCGCCCGGCGCAACGCCCCCAGGTGGTCGCGCAGCCGCGCGGCACGCTCGAACTCCAACTCGACTGCGGCCGCTTCCATTTCCCGCTCCAACCGGCGGATCATCTTGTCCGTCCGGCCGGACAAGAAATCGCAGAAATCGTCGACTATGGCGCGATGTTCGTCGGCGGTGACGTTGCCCACACAAGGCGCCGAGCATTTATCGATATAGCCCAACAAGCAGGGTCGGCCGATCTGGCCGTGCCGCTTAAATACGCCAGCAGAGCACACCCGGGCCGGGAAGACCCTGGTGAGCAGGTCGAGCGTCTCCCGGATCGCCCAGGCGTGCGCGTACGGCCCGAAGTACCGGACCCCACGCCTGCGGGCCCCGCGGTAAACCTGCAGGCGGGGATACTCCTCGTTGAGCGTCACGGCCAGTACCGGATAAGACTTGTCATCGCGATACCGGACGTTGAATCGGGGATCGAACTCCTTGATCCAGTTATATTCCAGCTGCAGCGCCTCGACCTCGGTGCTGACCATCGTCCACTCCACCGAGGCCGCCGAGGTGACCATCTGCCGGGTCCTCGGGTGCAGACCGGACAGGTCGGCGAAGTAGGAGTTCAGCCGACTGCGCAGGCTCTTCGCCTTGCCGACGTAGATCACCCGACGGTGCTCGTCGCGGAACCGGTACACCCCCGGCCCGTCAGGGATCGTCCCCGGCGCCGGACGGTAGGTAGCTGGATCAGCCATCAGCCTGGCAGCCTAGCGGCTGCCTCGTGAGTGCGATTGGGTGCTGTAGCATTGCGTGCCACTCACGAGCTCGATCCTTCTGAGGATCGAGCGAATCCGCCAACCCCACAGCGGCGCCAGCGCGTAGCCGGGATAGGACGCCAACCAGCTGGCGCTGCCCAAGCTGACGGCGTCCGCGCCGGCCCAGAAATACTCCCGGCAGTCGTCGAAGGTGCGGATCCCACCGGTTGCGATCACCGGCAGGGTGATCCCCGCGTCGCGTAGCTCGGCTACCACCCGCAGCCCGATCGGCTTCACCGCCCGGCCGGACAGACCGCCGTAGCGGTTGGCCAGCCACGGCTGACCTGTGCGTGGGTCCAGCCGCAGCGCCCGCACCGTGTTGATCGCGGTGAGCGCCGAGACTCCGGCGGCGACGGCGCGGCGGGCGTGCCCGACATAGTCGCGGTCCGGTGACAGTTTGAGGATCACCGGGTGCCTGCTGGCCGGCACCGCGTCGGCGAGCACTCCGTCGAGGATCGGCTCGAAATCATGGCCGACATTCGGGCACGAGACGTTGAACTCCACGGCCGCGATGTCGCCTGGGGGCACTGCCGCGTTCACCGCGTCGACCAGGGTGACGAAATCCTCGGCGGCGAACCCACCCACCGAGATGATGGTGTTCTGGCCGCGGGTGCGCGGGTAGTAGTCGCGCAGGTATGCCTCAATTCCGACATTGCACCAACCGAACGCGTTGATCCAGCCGCCGTCGACGCCGCGCAACACCGTGGCGTAGCGGCGCAACAGGCCGGGCAGCGCGTGCATCGGCCAATCGGTCCGGTTGGTGAAGTGCCCGTCGCGGGGCTGCACAGTCAGGGTCCTGGTGGTGACCGCGCCGAAACGCTCCAGCGACACGAACCGGGAGATCGGGCTCATCCCGTACGGCACCAGACCCGGATCGGGGACGCCATAACCGAGCAGGCTGGACGAGGTGACCAGCCGGTTGCGCAGGCGGATATCGCCCAACCAGACTTCGCTCACCGGCCCTCCCTGCGATCGCGGGACCCCTACAGGATAGGTCGCACTGGCGCGGGCCATCTCGCCACTCCACTGCGTTGAGCGGGCTCAGCGGGGCCGACTCGGCACGTGGACACCCCGCTGAGCCCGCTGAACGGTCTGGCGCTGGCTCAGGAACCCGCGGGCACAACCCATGCCGCGACAGCGGCGACGAAGTCGTCCAGGTCCGCGAGGTTCCCGAGCCGGTCGAGCACGATGCCGTCGTCAACCTCGACGTAGTCGTGTACGAGCACGTTTCGGAAACCCACCGCGCGGCGCAGGCGGTCCGCGAGATCGGCGGACAGTACTCCGTGGACGCCCAGCAGCCGGATCGCGTCGCCGTTGTCCCGCGGCGGACCCCAACCCTCCGACGCGCATACGTGCTGCGCGACGTCGACGGCCGCCTCGATCGCAGTCACGAATGTGTACTTGACGCCGCGCAACCACAGCGGATCGCCGCGCCGCGCGGGATCGGCTGACGCCTCGGCGCGCAGCACGGCGAGGTCGTCGCTGATCGACCGAAGCAGCCGGAGGACCCGGACCTCATCGACCACGTCGGACGGCCTCAGCGAACTCGTGGTGGCTGCGTCGCAGCCGCGGCCCCTCGTCGGCGTAGATCTTGCGTGTAGTAGCGGTCCAGCGGATTCTCGCCGGCGGATCGTCGTCGAACAGGACGCGACCGTGCAACGCGATCCGTCCAGCCAGCTCAAGGGGCGAGCCGTTGAGCACCACGAGATCGACCCCCGGCGGGACCAGCACCTCAAAGGCCGGCGGCGGGTGGGCCGGCCACCACGCCGCGACGTCGACGTCAGAATCCGCTCGGGGCGAACCGGCCGCCCGGCTGCCGTGCAGGAGCCCGAATCGGGCCCCGGCGCCGCGGAGCACCGCGACGATCTCGGCGGCCAGGGCCTCTGGCACCGCGATGGTCATGACGCAGAGTCTCGCACGAGTCCCGGCGTCACGAGCCCAGACTCGGTCCGACCGGATCAACCGGCGATGCGTGCCAGTTGCGCTGAGAGGTGCGGCTGCAGGGGCAAGCCGCGTAGCGCGCGCTCCTCCGCGTAGACGAGGTCACCATTTTCCAAGATGCCGTACAGCCGGGCCGCCGCAGTCGTCTCGCGGGCCGTGTCGGTCCGGGTGATGGCGTCGGCTTCGAGCTCCCACGTCGTCTCGCCGGTTCGACCACCGTAGTAAATCTCGCAGATGCCGAACATGTGCGCGAGCACCACCTCGATGGTCTCCTCCTCGTCCACCCGCCACCACCCGACTTCACGGGCCGCCGGGCGCAGCACCTCACCGGACGTGTTCAGCAGCCACGCTCGCGCCTCATAGACCAGAAACGGTCTGCCGTCATGGGCAAAGGTGATCTGCTGGCCGTAGCGGAACTGACCCAGCAGAGACGGGTACTGCGCCAGGCCCTCACCACGCCACACTCCCAGCAGTGGCGCCAGCGGCTGGCATTGCGCGTGCAACTCGATGCCCTGGCCCAGTGTGACGGCGTCCATGTCGATCGGCAGGTCGTCAAACCACGGCAGGTTGGTGGCACCCTGGCGCGCTTCAGGGTGTGGGCTGGTGTGGGACACATCACTGTTCACCCCTGAATCGGATCACGAACTGGCCTTCTGCGCTAGGCAACCGATCGGCCGTAGCCGCGTCTTACAGGCGTTCTTCCGGGGGATTCACCCGGGAGGCACCGCTCGCGGGTGAATCCCCCGGGCGGACGCGTCGGACCCGGCCGGCCCCGGGCACCCTCCCCCCGCCCGGGGCCGGCCGGGTCGCGCGTAATTGGTGAATAACGCACTACGGCAGGACTGCTGCGGAGCTGTAGGCTTATGCCCAGTTACCGAGGGGGTCTCTGTGATGCGTTTCTTTCGCCATGCCATGATATCGCTCGCGATTGCCGTCGGGTGCGCGGTGACCATTCCCGCGGTGGCGTCCGCCGCCCAGTCGGCCACCGCGCCGTGCGGGACGTCCGCGGCGGCCTGTATCAGTCTCAGCAGCCATCAAGCCTGGCTGATGAGCGGTGGTCAGGTCACCTACGGACCGACCCCGATCACCTCCGGAAAGCCGGGTCAGCGCACCCCACCCGGAGTTTTTCACGTGTTGTGGAAGGACAAGAACCACCGTAGTTCGGAATTCCGCAACGCTCCTATGCCCTACTCCGTGTTCTTTACCAACACCGGCATCGCGTTTCATGAGGGCAGCCTCAGCAAAGCATCAGCCGGGTGCATCCATCTAAGCCGCACCGCTGCGACCACATTCTTCAGCAAGCTGTCGGTGGGTCAGGTCGTGCAGGTCGTGAGCTGAGGTCACGACCGTGTGGAGAACACTTCGCGAAGCACGGGCAGCAGGGCACGCAGCGCCCGGCCACGATGCGACACGGCATCCTTCTCGGCCGGCTCCAGTTCGGCGGATGTGCGGCGATCGCCATCTGGCACGAAGATCGGGTCGTAGCCGAAGCCGTTGCTGCCACGAGCTGCCCGGATCAGGGTGCCGCGCCAGTGCCCGCGGACCACAGTCTGGGTTGCTGGAATCTCGACCCCGCGCGGCACGACCAGCGCCGCCACACAGACGAATGCCGCACCACGACGATCTTCCGGCACTTCCGCCAGCTGATCGAGCACCAGTTGCAGGTTTGCGGCATCGTCGCCGTGGCGGCCGGCCCACCTGGCCGAGAGCACCCCGGGCATGCCATTGAGCGCATCGACCTCCAGCCCCGAGTCGTCGGCGACCGTGGCCAGTCCAGTAGCTACCGCCGCATCGTGAGCCTTGGCCAGCGCGTTGCCTTCGAAGGTGGCAGCGGTCTCCGGGACCTCCGGCAACGGCGGCACGTCGTCGAGGCCCAGTACCCGCACGCCGCTGATATCCGACGAGATCAGGATCCGCCGCAGCTCGACCAACTTCTTGGCGTTGCGCGTCGCCAGCAGCACCCGAACTGAACTCACGAGCGGGGCAGTGCACCAGGATAGGGCTGGGCCAGCGCGGTCGCTTGGAGCGCGGTCAGCTCCTGGCACCCCTTCAGCGCCACGTCCAACATCTGGTCCAGAGTGGACCGGGAGAAGGTGGCACCCTCCCCGGTGCCCTGCAACTCCACCAGCGTGCCGGTATCGGTTGCCACCACATTCATGTCGACCTCGGCGCGGCAGTCCTCCTCATAGGGCAGGTCCAACCGGACCCCGCCGTCGACTACACCGACGCTCACCGCGGCGATCGAGCAGGACAGCGGTTCCGGGCGGCGCAGCCGACCGGCCGCCCGCAACCAGGTCACCGCGTCGGCGAGCGCCACGTAGCTACCGGTGATCGCCGCGGTGCGGGTGCCGCCGTCGGCCTGGATGACGTCGCAGTCCAGGGAGATGGTGTTCTCCCCGAGCGCCGTGAGGTCGATGCACGCTCGCAGGGCGCGACCGATCATCCGGCTGATCTCATGGGTCCGCCCCCCGAGACGGCCCTTGACCGACTCACGGTCGCTGCGGGTGTGGGTCGAGGACGGCAGCATCGCGTACTCCGCGGTGAGCCAGCCCTGCCCGGAACCCTTGCGCCAGCGCGGTACTCCCTCGACCACGCTTGCCGCGCAGAGCACCCGGGTGCAGCCGCACTCGATCAGCACCGACCCCGCGGGCCATTGCTGGTAGCCGCGGGTGATGCGCACCTCCCGGAGCGCCTCATCCGTTCTACCGTCCGCTCGAGTCACCGCACCAGCCTACCCACGCCGTTGCGCCGTCAGATTTCACGACGGTTGAACCGTCAAATGTCACGACGGCCGAGCCGTCAAATGTCGTAGTGAGCGCCAGGGCGGACCAACTCGGTGGGTCCGTCGAAGACGGCCTTGGCCTCGCTGAGCACCTGCTCGGCATCGGTCCACGGCGGAACGTGGGTGATCAGCAGCCGGCCGACGCCCGCCGCCGCGGCAGCCTCCCCGGCATCCTTGCCGGATAGGTGGATCCCGGGAGGGTTGTTCGGCCGTTCCGGCCAGGACGCCTCGGCGAGCAGGACGTCCGCGCCGGTGGCCAGCTCGACGAGCTGCGGGCACGGGCCGGTGTCACCGGAGTAGACCAGCGCGCGCCCCGCGTGGCTGACCCGCACGGCGTAAGCGTCGCAAGGGTGTTCGACGCGTGCTGCGCGCACGCCGAGCGGGCCGATCCTGGCCGTCCCGCCGCCGTAGGACTGGAAGGCGTACAGGTCGGACAGGTCGGTCCGGTCACGTTCGTCGGCGTTGGGTGCGTAGGCGGCGATCAGCCGCTCGGCGGCGTCCGGCGGCCCGTAAACCGGCAGCAGGTCACATGCGGGTGGGTGGGGGTGGTATCGGCGGTACACGGTCAGCGCCGATACATCAGCGCAGTGATCCGGGTGCAGGTGGGACAGGATGAGCCCGTCGAGGGCGAACGGGTCGAGGTAGCGCTGCAGCGTGCCGAACGTTCCGTTGCCCAGATCGAGCACCACGCTGGTATTCCCGGCTCGAACCAGATACCCGGACGCGGGCGACTCCGGGCCGGGGACGCTGCCGGAGCAGCCCAGTACGGTCAGCAGCATCGCCCTAGCATCTCAGTCTCTTCATCAGCTCGCGGCGGCCGCTGTCGCCTCCAACATGGGACCCAGGAAGCGGCGGGCCAGCCGGGCGAAGGACACCGGATCCCCGGTGGCGGTGAACACGTGCTCAGGCTCCTGCGCCTCGGCGCGCAGCAGCTCGGCCTCGCTGAGCACCCGCAGCACATCTTTGGCGGTCTCCTCCGCACTGGACACCAAGGTCACCCCGTCCCCCATGACGATTTGCAGGACCCCGGTCAGTAGGGGGTAATGCGTGCAGGCCAGCACGAGGGTGTCCACCCCGGCTCGCTGCAGTGGCTCGAGATACGACTGCGCCAACCCGAGCATCTGGCGTCCCGAGGTCATCCCACGCTCGACGAAGTCCACGAACCGCGGGCAGGCCACCCCGGTCACCTCCACGTGCGGAGCCGCGGCGAAGGCGTCATCGTAGGCCCGGGACCGGATCGTGGCTTGCGTCCCGATCACCCCGACCCGACCGGAACGGGTGGCGGCGACCGCGCGCCGCACCGCCGGGCGTACCACCTCCACCACCGGGATGCTGTAGCGCTCCCGGGCATCGGCCAGGCAGGCCGCCGACGCCGTATTGCAGGCGATGACGAGCAGCTTCACCCCACTTCCCACCAGGTCGTCGGCCACCGTCAGTGCGTGGGCGCGGATCTGCGCGATGGGCAGCGGGCCGTAGGGACCGTGCGCGGTATCGCCGACGTAGTGCATCCGCTCGTGCGGTAGCTGATCGGCGATGGCACGCGCGACGGTGAGGCCGCCGACGCCGGAGTCGAAGACTCCGATGGGGGCGTCCGGACCGGTCACGAGCTGTTGACCCGGGTTCGACCAGCTGTACCGGGCCGATCAGCGTGGGCCACCAGTTGGGCGCCGATCAGTCCGCCGAGCGCTCCGAACAGGTGCCCTTGCCAGGAGACCCCGGCAGCGCCCGGCAGCACACCCCACAGCACACCGCCCCAGACCACAAACAGTGCCACCGCCAGCGCAATGTGCGCCGGGCTGCGGGCGAAGAAACCTCGGGTGAGCAGGAACACCAGCCAGCCGAAGATCAGGATCGAGGCACCGATGTGCACGCCGGGGTTTCCGGTCAGCCACGTCCCGACGCCGCCGACCAGCCAGATGGTGGCGGTCACCATCACGAATTGGCCGACGCCACCGGCCAGCGCGAGGAACCCGAGGACCAGCACCGGAACCGTGTTGGCTGCCAGGTGCTGCAGGCTGTGGTGCAGCAGCGGGGCCCACAGGATCCCGTCCAGCCCGTCGAGGTGGCGCGGCCGGATCCCGCCATCCACTTCCAAGGCGCCGCCGAGCAGGATGTTCGCCGCCTCGGTGAGGTACAGCACGCCGGTGAACGCCGCGATGATCATCGCGGCCTGCCCCGGCCGGGCCGGCAGCACCCGCGGACGGGCCTGACCTGCGGAGCGCACACCCGGCACGGCCACCGACCCTACCCCCGCTTCCTGAGAGGGGCCTGTGCCTGTGGACAGCCCTAGGCCCAAAGCTGCCCGTCCAGGCGGGCGGCGGCTTCCGCTAGGTCACCGCTGTAGGCGCCGGTGGACAGGTACTTCCATCCGGCGTCGCAGACCACGATGACGATGTCGGCCGGCTCACCGGTGCCGGCAGCCTTCTCGGCGACGGCGAGCGCGGCGTGCAGGATCCCGCCAGTGGAGATGCCGGCGAAGATGCCCTCGAGTTCCAGCAGCTCCCGGGTGCGGCGCAAGGCGTCGAACGAGCCGACGGAGAACCGGCCGGTGAGCACCTCCGGGTCGTAGAGCTCGGGCACGAACCCCTCGTCGAGATTGCGCAGGCCGTAGACCAGCTCCCCGTATCGGGGTTCCGCGGCGATGATCTGCACGTCGGGCTTGTGTTCCCGCAGGTAGCGACCCACCCCGACAAGCGTGCCGGTGGTGCCGAGTCCCGCGACGAAATGAGTCACTGTGGGTAGGTCGCGCAGGATCTCCGGGCCGGTGGTGCGGTAATGCGACGCAGGGTTGGCCGGATTGCCGTACTGGTAGAGCATCACCCAGTCGGGGTGCGCCGCAGCCACCTCTTTAGCCCGCGCCACCGCCTGGTTGGACCCGCCCGCCGCCGGCGAGAAGATAATCTCAGCACCGTAGGCCTCGAGGAGCTGCCGCCGCTCGATCGAGGTGTTCTCCGGCATCACGCAGACCAGCCGGTAGCCCTTGAGTTTCGCCGCCATCGCGAGCGAGATCCCGGTGTTGCCCGAGGTCGGCTCGAGGATGGTGCAGCCCTTGGTGAGCCGGCCGGAGCGCTCGGCGTCCTCGACCATCGCTAATGCCGGGCGGTCCTTCACCGAGCCGGTGGGGTTGCGGTCCTCAAGCTTGGCCCACAGTCGCACGTCGGGTGAGGGTGAGAGGTTCGGCAGCCCCACGAGCGGGGTATCACCCACCGCGTCGAGCAGCGAGTCATATCGAGCCATGGCGCTTCCTCCGGTCGCGCTCGAGAGCGGCACAGTGTCGTTGCATGAGATGGGTTCTATAACACTGTTTCCCACTCACGAGCCGGCTCAACCGCCAGCCACGGCTGGCAGGATCGTCACGTTGTCACCGTCGTGCACCGCAGCCTCCAGACCGCCGGCGAAGCGCACGTCCTCATCGTTGACGTAGACGTTGATGAAACGGTGCAGGGATCCGTCCTTCACCAGCCGGCCCTTGATCCCCGAGTGCCGGGTATCCAGGTCCTCGATCACTTCAGCGACCGTGGAGCCGGACGCGTCGACTGACTTCTCGCCTCCGGTGTGAGTGCGCAGGATGGTGGGAACGGACACGGTGACGGCCATGGTCGGATTCTCCTCTGGGTGCGGTCTGCTCACCAGTACCAGTACGCGCAACGAACCCCGCGCATTCCGAGGGGCTGCACGGATCAGGACGCGTCGGGTACGTCGTCGGCACCGGTATGGGAGAACATGTACGACCCGACAACCTCGACCGGCTCCTCGGTGACCTCCCCGTCGACGATGCGGTAGGACCGCAGCTCGTGAGTGTCGGGATCACGGGTAGAGACCAGCACGTAGTGAGCGTCGGGCTGCGACGCGTAGGAGATATCGGTACGCGACGGGTAGGCCTCGGTGGCGGTGTGCGAGTGGTAGATCACCACCGGTTCCTCGTCCGCGGCATCCATCGCGCGCCACACCCGCAGCTGCTCGGCCGCGTCGAACCGGTAGAAGGTCGGCGAACGTTCGGCATTGACCATCTCGATGAGCCGTTCCGGACGGTCAGAGCCGACCGGTCCGGCCACCACACCGCATGCCTCGTCCGGGTGGTCCCGCCGGGCGTGCCCGACCATCGCGTCGACGAGGTCGCGCCGGATCGTCAGCACGCCCTCATCCTACGTGGCAGCCAGCGCTTGGATGAGGGATTCCTGCACCCAGGTCAGCCAGTGGTACACCACCAGGTGCGGCGCGCGGGGGTCGTCGGCGGGAAGCTCGTCGGGCATGTCCTCGGTGACCTCCAGCACGGTGCCCAGGGCCAACCGGACGTCGTTGAGCGCGGACAGCCACGCCTGCGCCTGTTCGTCGGTCAGGCGCACTCGGCCGCCCCGCGCCGGGCAGGTGTCCAGTACGACGGCGGCCACGCCGTCCTTGACGGCCAGCAACTCGGGTTCGTGCAGCGCGCGCAGCCCGCCGGACAGCGTGGCATCCTCGCGGTGGAAATCGGGTAGCAGCCGGGCCAGCACCCGGTCGTCGGGCGGGGTCGTCGGGCCGGCGGTGATGCCGGTGAGTTCGGCGAGCTCGTCGTGCGGGATCGCCGCGACCCGCTCCCCGAGCATGTCGCGGACCTGGCCGACCATCCCGCGCAGGAGCCCGGACTCCCGCTCCGACAGCTGCGCCACCAGCAACCCGCCGCGACGCCGCCAGCCGTTCACGCGTCTCGCTGCATGGTCGCCCAGAGCCCGGCGCCGTGCAGCTTCGCGACGTCGATCTCCACTTTGTCCCGAGAGCCGTGGGTCACCACAGCGCGGCCCTTGTGGTGCACGTCGAGCATCAACTTGGTGGCTTCGTCGCGGCTGTATCCGAAGAGCTTCTGGAACACGTAGGTGACATAAGACATCAGGTTCACCGGGTCGTTCCAGACGATCGACAGCCAAGGCAGATCCTGCGACTCGACCTCGTTCACCGCTGGGTCGACCTGGGTCTGTTCCAGTTCGACGGGTGTGGTCATAGCATCAATGTTCCCACCAAGGCCGGCCATAAGCTCACGAGATGCCCCTGTGTACTCCGAACAGCACCGCCCTGCTCACTGACCAGTACGAGTTGACGATGCTCGCCAGTGCGCTGGCCGACGGTTCAGCGTCGCGGCGCTGCACGTTCGAAGTCTTCAGCCGGGGACTGCGCGGCCGCCGATACGGGATCGTCGCCGGCATCCCCCGGCTTCTTGATGCGGTGGCTCGGTTCCAGTTCGGCGACGAGCAACTGGCGTTCCTGCACCGGATGCTCGATGCCCGCACCCTGGACTGGCTGGCCGGCTACCGGTTTCGCGGCGACATCGACGGCTACCCGGAGGGCGAGCTGTATTTCCCCGGTTCCCCCGTGCTGACGGTGACCGGCAGCTTCGCCGAGGCGGTGATGCTGGAGACGCTGGTGCTCTCGGTGCTCAATCACGACAGCGCGGTGGCCTCCGCGGCGGCCAGGATGGCCAGCGCGGCGGGGCAGCGCCCATTGGTGGAGATGGGTAGCCGGCGCACCCACGAGGAGGCTGCGGTGGCCGCCGCCCGCGCGGCCTACCTGGGAGGTTTCAGCGCGACGTCCAACCTGGCCGCGGGGCAGCGCTACGGCATCCCCACCACCGGTACCGCGGCGCACGCCTTCAGCCTGCTGCACGACAGCGAGGCGGACGCATTCATCGCGCAGGTCGCGGCGCTGGGCGCGGACACCACCTTGCTGGTCGACACCTACGACATCAGCGACGGCATCGTTACCGCGATCGAGGTCGCCGGTCCGGGGCTACAGGCGATCCGGATCGACTCGGGGGATCTCGGGGAGCTGGCCCGGCAGGCCCGCGAGCAACTCGACCGGCTGGGCGCGCCGGATGTGCAGATCGTCGTTTCCGGCGATCTGGACGAGTACTCAATCGCGGCGCTGCGCGCCGAACCGGTGGATTCCTACGGGGTGGGCACGTCGGTCGTGACCGGCTCGGGCCTGCCGACCGCGGGGATGGTCTACAAGCTGGTCGAGGTCGACGGGCAGCCGGTGGCCAAGCGCAGCACAGCCAAAGTCTCCCGGGGCGGAGCCAAGAGCGCGCTGCGCCGGTACAAGTCCAGCGGCACCGCGGTCGAGGAGGTGGTTTTCCTGCGGGGAAAGCAACCACAGCTCCAAGCACACGACCGGGTGCTTCTCGTGCCGTTGCTGCGCCAGGGGCAGCCAGTGGGGCCGCCGCCCACCCTGCAGGATGGACGCGAACGCGTCACCGCAGCCCTGACCAGCCTCCCCTGGGACGGTCTGCGCCTGTCCCCCGGCGAGCCTGCCCTGCCGACCGTGTTCCTCTGAGACTCCGTAAAGGTTCATCGAACGCTCGGACTGGCCCGAGTAGCTTCGCACTCACCCTCTCGATCGGGCGCTACCGCCCGATAGGGCGTCCCGGTGATCCATCCTCCACCCGGAGGGGGATCAACATCGAGGTCGACGACATCGGCGCGCTGCCCGGCCCGGATCCGACCGCCGTGGACGACCCAGCAGTTCAGCGCCATCGTTCCGTCGAACTGGCGGTGGATTCTGCGCAGAACGTCGAGGTCCTGCTCGCCGGTGTCGGGGTCGATAGTGGTGACGATGCAGCGACTGCGGACCGACTGCACGCCGATCAGCGTCTCGCCGATCCGCAGCGCCTTACCGGGCCAGGAGCGTTCGGCCAGCCCGGGCACGCCGCCCAGCACGATGTTGGGCCGTAGACGTGAGCGAGGCGGTCGCCGGTGACACCGTAGCCGGGGGGTGGCTCGCCGCTGCTCGGTGAGCCGCTGGCGATCGAGTTCGCCAACACCCGCTACGCGGTGCGCGGCCGGTTTCGCGAGGGCATCGGCACGCCCGATCACCTCACGGCCTGGTTGCGCGACCACTCTCCGGTACCCGGACCCGGCCTGCTCGTCGACGCGGCCGAGGTGGAGACATTCCGGGCGTTGCGGGAGGCCATCCGCGGTCTGTGCCAAGCCTGCGTGGATGCCCGCCCGGGTGACGGCAAGGACGTCGAGGTGCTCAACGCAGCCGCCGCGGCGGCTCCGCAGTGGCCGCAGCTGCGCTGCGCTGGTAGCGCCTACGCGGTGTCAGAGCACACCCGAGGAAACGGCGCCGACACCGCCCTCGCTGCGATTGCCCGCGACGCGATCGGGATACCTCGGCGGGCCGTTGCGCAACCAGATCCGGGCCTGCCAGGCGCCAGGATGCGTGCTGTTCTTCGTCAAGGACCACCCCCGAAGGCGGTGGTGCTCGGCCGGCTGCGGCAATCGAGCCCGGGCTGCGCGCCACTACCAGCGGCACCGCGCCACGGTCCCCTAGGCCGGCGCCTCAGGCCGAGGCTCGACGACAGTGCCTGCACCTGGCAGGGTCACGCTGACCGGTAGCGTCTGCTGCTGTGCCCGCCCCCGCTACCACAGTGCCTGAGGTCGGGGCGCTGCTCAGCGCGGCAGTGCACGCGGTGGGCGGAAACGACCGGCCAGGCCAGGCCCTGATGGCCGAGGCTGTTGATCGGGCGATCCGCACCGGCGAGCACCTCGCGGTGCAGGCCGGTACCGGTACCGGCAAGTCGCTGGCCTACCTGGTGCCGGCGATCCGGCACGCCGTGGCGGCGGGCACCACTGTAGTGGTCTCCACCGCGACCATCGCGCTGCAGCGCCAGCTCGTCGACCGTGACCTGCCCCGGCTGGCCGGTGCGCTAACGCCGCTGCTCGGCAGCGCCCCGACCTTCGCCATTCTCAAGGGTCGGCGCAACTACCTGTGCCTGCACCGGCTGAACACCGGGCCATCCGACGACGGTGAGGATCTGTTCGAGGTCGCCGCTGCGGCGTCGCCGACATCGATGCTGGGCCGCCAGATCGTCCGGCTCAACGATTGGTCCTCGACCACCAAAACCGGAGACCGCGACGAGCTGGTGCCCGGTGTGACCGACCAGGCCTGGCGGCAGGTTTCGGTCAGCGCCCGGGAGTGCCTGGGCCTGTCCCGCTGCCCCGTCGGCATGGACTGTTTCGCCGAGCAGGCCCGCGCCGAGGCCGGACGTGCCGAGGTGGTGATCACCAACCATGCACTGCTGGCGATCGACGCGATGGGTGATCACCAGATCCTGCCCGACCATGACGTGGTGGTCATCGACGAGGCGCACGATCTGGTCGATCGGGTCACCAACGCGGCCACCGAGGAGCTCACCGCATCGATGGTCGAGACCGCGGCCCGCCGGTGCGGCCGGCTGATAGACCAGCAGGTCGCCGATGAGCTGGCCGCTGCCGGTGACGGGCTGGCGTTGTTGCTCGGCGATGCTGGTGTGCAGCGATGGGACACTCTCGGCGCCGGTGTGGCCGGCGGGCTCACCGCTGTCCGCGACGCGGCACACCACTGCACCACCGCGCTGGGCAGCGATCGGCGGGAGGATCCCGATGCCGCCGCGCGTCGCCGGCTCGCGCTGACCGCGCTGGAGCAGGTGCACTCGGCCGCCGCTCGGGTGCTGGTCGCCTTCCCCGACAGCGAGACCGACCGGCGAGATGTGGTCTGGTTGGCGGAGGAAACCGTGCGCGGACGGGTACTGAGGGTTGCGCCGCTGGGCGTCGCAGGCCTGCTGCAGCAGCGGTTGTTCGCGAAGCGAACCGTGGTGCTCACCTCGGCCACCCTCACGCTGGGCGGGACGTTCGACGCGCTCGCCTCACAGTGGGGCCTGCCCCGGCAGCGGCCGTCGGCCCGATCCTCCCCGGTCCGGACACCTGCTGCTGGAACAGCCACCGAGCGACCGCCGCCAGCCGATGACACCAGCCCAGCCTGGACCGGGTTCGATGCGGGCTCGCCCTTCGAGCACCGCCGCGCCGGGATCCTCTACACCGCCGCGCACCTGCCCCCACCAGGCCGCGACGGGCTAGGACCGGCCTACCTCGACGAGCTCGCCGGTTTGGTCACCGCGGCGGGCGGCCGCACGCTGGGCCTGTTCTCCTCGATGCGGGCCGCCAAGCAGGCCGCCGAAGCACTGCGCGCCAAGTTGGACCTACCGATCCTGTGCCAGGGCGACGACTCCACCGGCCTGCTGGTACAGCAGTTCGCCAAGGATGAACCGACCTGCCTGTTCGGTACCCTGTCGCTGTGGCAGGGCGTCGACGTGCCCGGCCGGTCGCTGTCTCTGGTGGTGGTCGACCGCATCCCGTTTCCCCGTCCCGACGACCCGTTGAGCTCGGCGCGGCAACGTGCGGTGGCCGCCCGCGGTGGCAACGGGTTCCTCACGGTGGCGGCGACGCACGCAGCGCTGCTTCTCGCGCAGGGCGCCGGCCGGCTGTTGCGCTCCACCGAGGACCGCGGTGTGGTGGCGATCCTGGATCCCAGGCTGGCCACTGCCCGCTACGCCGCATTCCTGCGCGCTTCCCTACCCCCCTTCTGGCCCACCACCGACCCAGCCGTAGCCCGCGCCGCGTTAACCCGCCTGGTCAGTACGTAGCCGAGCCCTACAGAATCGCCATTCGGAGCCGAATCGCGGATCGGTGGTCAGCGGTATTGGACTGCGACTGTGATCGTGCCGGGGGCGACCTCGGTGAAGCCGGCATCGCGCACGGCAAGGATGCCGCGTTCTCGCCAGGCCTGCTGCGGCTGCTCGCCCGCCGCCAGCCGGGCCCACTGATGCGCGCTGGCCGTGCGTACGGCGCAGCGGTAGCCCGCGGCGGCCCAGCAGTCCAGCTCTGCTACCCGGCCGTCGGCGGCTAGCAACGCCGCAAGCAGCATGGTGGCGTGCCCGACCTGGGCAGCGGTCTTGCCCACGGTCATCGCAGGCCGCTGCGGCAGCCAGAGCACAGCAATCCCGTCCGGTGGCGGTCCGGCATCGTCTCCGGGCACGTCGGTACCGCTGACCTGCAGCCGCGTCACGGCACTGGGGGTGTCGGCAACCTGCCAGGGCAGCAACGCCCGCACCTGGGCTCCACGGTTCTCGACGGTGATGCCGGGCAGCTCGGTCACCGCGACCCAGTGCGCGCCGCGGGCCCGGCGGCTGACCTTGCGGATCCGCCCGGCCGCCCAGGGCTGCACCTGCGGGTGCCACGGACCGCCCGGCTGCGAGCGCGCGTCGAGGCACAGCGCCACCGCCGCCGAGGCGGCTGCCTCCAGCAGCGCGGTGCGTGAAGGCGTCACGTCCCGTTCCATCCGCAGGATCAGCGGCATCGCCCGCGCCGAAGCCGGGTCCTCGTCGGTAGTGTCCGCGATCGCCTGCGCCGGCAGGCCCAACCACCTCGCGTGCCGGGCGGCGAGCGGCAGGAGCACCTCCGGCGCTTGTGAGTGGCGATACGAGTGGTAGCTCGCATCCTCACTCACAAGGGCACCCTGCGCAGCATGCCGTCGGCGGCGTCGGCGGCCTCCACCTCGTCGCGGGTGATGCCTAGCACGAATAGCACGATGTCCAGGAACGGCTGGGTGATCGCGGTGTCCGCGACCTCCCGCAGCGCGGGTTTGGCGTTGAACGCGACACCCAGACCGGCGGTGGTGAGCATGTCGATGTCGTTCGCCCCGTCCCCGACCGCGACACACTGGGCCAGCGGGACCCCGAAATGCTCCGCCGCCTGGCGCAGCGCGTCGGCCTTCCCGGACCGGTCGACGACTGGACCGATCACGTGGCCGGTGAGCTGCCCGTCGTGAATCTCAAGCTCGTTGGCGGTGCAGAAGTCCAGCCCCAGATCTTCGGCGACAGGTTGCACGATCTGGGTGAAACCACCCGAGACGGCTCCGCAATAGAATCCCAGCCGCTTGAGGGTCCGTACCGTCGTGCGTGCCCCAGCCGTGAGCTCCAGGGCGTTGGTCACCTCGGTGAGCACGCCGGCGGGAAGGCCCGCCAGCAGAGCAACCCGACGACGCAGCGACTGGGTGAAGTCCAGCTCCCCGCCCATCGCAGCCTCGGTGACCGCCCGCACCTCGGCTCCGCAACCGGCATGCTCGGCGAGTAACTCGATCACCTCACCCTGCACCAGGGTCGAGTCGACGTCGAAGACCACCAGACGCTTGGCCCGGCGGGCGATGCCGACCCGTTCGACCGCAAGGTCGACCTCACCCTGTGCAGCGAGCCTGACCAGCGTGGCCCGCAGTGCGGTGTCAGCGGCCTGTGGATCGTCACCGGCCGGCACCGACACGAGCAGCTCGAGACCGGTCACCGGGTAGTCCGCTATCCGCCGGATCGCGTCGATGTTGATGTTCAAGGCGGCCAGCGCGCGAGTCGTCTCGGTGAAAGCGTGCGCGGTGACCGGCCGGCCCAGTACCAGGACGACATGCGTGGACCCGCGGGTACTCGCGCCTACCGCGCCGGCGCCGACCTCGACCTCCAGCTGCATCCCGATGCTGGCCATGGCCTGCTCAGCGGCCTCCTGCAGGTCGTCCGGATCAGCAGTGGTCGCCACTAGCACGCCGAGGATAATCCGGCCGCGGATGACCACCTGCTCGACGTCGAGGATGTCCACCCCGTGGCGAGTAAGCGCGGAGAAGATCACCGACACGACCCCCGGCTTGTCCCGTCCGGTGACCGTTACTAGCAGGGTTGTCCGTGGGTTGCCGTTCACTTTTCCCGCGGGTTGGTACCGTCTCGCTCCACTACCTGTGTCGCCTTCTCGCTCGGCGCGGCCGGTTGCTCGCGGCCACCGAGGTGTCCCTCGTCCCGTATCCGCTCCATCATGTGCGGGTAGTGCAGCTCGAAGGCCGGTCGCTCGGAACGGATCCGGGGCAGCTCGGTGAAGTTGTGCCGCGGCGGTGGGCACGACGTCGCCCACTCCAGCGAGTTGCCATATCCCCACGGATCATCGACGGTGACGACCTCGCCGTAGCGGTAGCTGCGGAACACGTTCCACAGGAACGGCAGGGTGGAAGCGCCGAGAACGAAAGCGCCGATCGTCGACACCATGTTCAGGGTGGTGAACCCGTCACTGGGCAGGTAATCGGCGTAGCGGCGAGGCATCCCCTCGGCGCCGACCCAGTGCTGCACCAGGAACGTCAGGTGGAACCCGATGAACGTGGCCCAGAAGTGAAACTTGCCCAGCGCATCATCGAGCATCCGGCCAGTGATCTTCGGGAACCAGAAGTAGATTCCGGCGAAGGTGGCGAACACGATCGTGCCGTAGAGCACGTAGTGGAAGTGCGCGACGACGAAGTAAGTGTCACTGACATGGAAGTCGATCGCCGGAGCAGCCAGCAGCACCCCGGTCAAACCACCGAGGAGGAACGTCACCAGGAAGCCGATGGAGAACATCATCGGGGTCTCGAACGTGAGCTGCCCTCGCCACATCGTGCCGATCCAGTTGAAGAACTTCACGCCGGTGGGCACCGCGATGAGGAACGTGGTGAATGCGAAGAAGGGCAGCAGCACGGCGCCGGTGGCGTACATGTGGTGTGCCCACACCACCACGGACAGCGCCCCGATCGTCAGTGTGGCGAAGATCAGGCCCTTGTACCCGAAAAGAGGCTTGCGGCTGAACACCGGGAAAATCTCCGACACGATGCCGAAGAACGGCAACGCGACGATGTAGACCTCGGGATGGCCGAAGAACCAGAACAGATGCTGCCAGAGGATCGTGCCGCCGTTGGCCGCGTCGAAGACGTGTGCCCCGAGCCGCCGATCAGCCTCCAGTCCCAGCAGTGCCGCGGTCAGGATCGGGAACGCCAGCAGCACCAGAAGTGACGTGACGAAGATATTCCAGGTGAAGATCGGCATCCGGAACATGGTCATCCCGGGTGCGCGCAGACAGACCACAGTGGTGATCATGTTGACCGCGCCGAGAATAGTTCCCAGCCCGGCGAGGACCAGGCCCATGATCCACAGGTCCCCACCCGCGCCCGGTGAGTGTATGGCATCGGATAGCGGGGTGTAGGCGAACCAGCCGAAGTCCGCCGCACCACCCGGCGTCAGGAACCCGGACAACACGATGACTCCACCGAACGCGAACGCCCAGAAGGAGAAGGCGTTGAGCCGGGGAAAGGCCACGTCCGGCGCGCCGATCTGCAACGGCATTATCAGGTTCGCGAAAGCGAACAGGATCGGCGTGGCGTACAGCAGCAACATGATCGTGCCGTGCATGGTGAACAGCTGGTTGTACTGCTCGTTGGACAGGAACTGCATGCCCGGCCGAGCTAGCTCAGCGCGCATCAGCATGGCCATGCTGCCGCCGACGAAGAAGAACGCCATCGAGGTGACCAGGTACAGCATGCCGATCACTTTGTGATCGGTCGTCTGGAGCAGTCTGAGCAGGGCCGACCCCTTGACCGTGGGCCGCACCGGTCGCGGACGGGTAACGATCGGCTGGGGCGCGACGGCCGTCACAGGTTCCCTCCCGGTTGTCCACGACTCACCGTGCACAGTACCGACCGAGGCAACTCCAGTCACCGTGGTCCGCCTGTGATGTTAGCGGCCGTGGCGCACGATGCCGCTACGGCCTCCCGGCCCGGAAGCACTCGACGCCGGCGGGCGGCGCAGAGGTCATGATGTGACGGATGCGGAGGAAGCTGCTGGGGACCCTGCTCGCCGCCATGCTCAGCGCCTGCCTCGCGTGCTCCAACGTATCCCACGACAGCGCCGCTCCGACGCCGGAATGCGGCGGCGATCTAGCCGGGTTCAGCCACCGCAGCGTCGAAGTGAATGGGATACGGCTGCACTACGTCATCGGGGGACGGGGCCCGGCGGTGGTGCTTCTGCACGGTTTCCCCGAGACCTGGTGGACCTGGCGGCAGGTGATGCCGCTGCTGGCGCAGACCCACACCATCATCGCGCCGGACTTGCGCGGAATCGGCTGCTCGTCGCTGGCACCCGCCGGCTACGACGACCAGACCCTGGCGCGGGACGTACACGAACTGGTCGCTTCCCTAGGTCTGCGGCGGGTGGCGCTGGTGGGCCATGACCTCGGAGGATGGGTGGCCTACGCCTACGCCCGCCAGTACCGGGACCAAGTCAGCCATCTGGTCCTGTCCGGCGCGGCGCTTCCCGGCTTTGGACTCGAGCGACTGCTGGACTTCCGCCAGCCCGGACAGGGCCTGCCTCACCTGGTGTTCTTCACCCAACCCCAGGTGCCGGAGCTGCTGATCAGCGGCCGGGAGCGAGAGTACTTCGCCGCCTTCATCGCCAGCCCCGCGATGCAACGCTCCGGCGCGGTCGACTTCTACGCCCGGTCCTACGCCCGCCCTGGTCGGCTGAGCGCCGCGCTGGGCCAGTACCGCGCGCTGTACGCCGACGCCCAGGACAACCGCCGCGGCGCCGGGGCGCCGCTCACCATGCCGACGCTTGCGCTGGCGGGCATGGGCGAAACCGGACTCAGCGCGGACAGCCTGCGACAGGTGGCCCAGAACGTCAGTGAGGTAGCCATTCCCAACGCTGGTCACTACCTCCAGGAGGAGCATCCCGCCGAGCTAGCCCACGCCCTGCGGGAGTTCCTCGGCTGAACCAGGGCGAGCCTTGCCTCTGAGGCAGTGACTGACGTCAGTTTGCTTCCAGGTGAAAAGGGGTATCTCAGACACCTACGGTCAGTTTCCGGAAGCGGGCGGACCACCAAGAGCAGCTCCCATACCACGGGTTATGCCCGAAGCTGCGGAAGGGGAATGGCGATGGCGATCAGTCACCCGGTCCGGACCGTTGCTGTGGGGCTGTTGGGGGCAGCGGCCATGGCGTTCGCGACAACGACGGGAGCCGCCGCCGCGACGAGCGGTGCGCCATGTTCGGCCTCAGCCCGGGCTTGCGTGGACCTGTCGACCCAACAGGCATGGCTGATGCGCAACGGCAGTGTCAGCTACGGGCCGGTCCCGGTGGCGACCGGCAAGGCCAGCGCACCGACCGACCCCGGCACCTTCGCGGTGTTCTGGAAGGATCTACACCACCGCAGCAGTGAGTTCCATAACGCGCCGATGCCCTACTCCGTGTTCTTCAACGGCGGTGACGCCTTCCACCAGGACAGCGTGAAAGTCCTCTCCAACGGTTGTGTACACCTGACCCAGAGCGCTGCGCAGACCTTCTACAACACCCTGCACGTCGGCGACGTGGTCCAAGTCGTCCGCTGATCTGTACCAGAGGGGGAAGCAATTTGCAGTTTATGCTGCTCGCCACGACGGCAAAGATGACGACGCATACCCGTGACGTGTAGCGAGAGATCGAGATCTCGCTGTCAGAGTGGATCGGTCAGTGGCAGGTGTACCCCCGGTAGCTGACTACTCGATGGATCTCAGAGTTCCAGGTTCACCGAACATCACCACCACGTCGTCGGGCTGGACGATCGTGTCCCGGCTTGGGTTGGGCAGCAGTTCGCCGCCGGCGCGGCGGATCAGTAGAGCGGTGGCCGAACCGCAGATCTGGTCCAGGGAGTGCCCGACCAGCTCCGATTCGTCGGTGACCAGCAATTCCTCGATGCGCAGCGCGGAGGTGCCGCTGCGCGCGAGATCCAAGAAGTCGACCACCTCGGGTCGCAAGGCGATCAGAGCCATCCGTCGGCCGCTGGTGGCATAGGGCGAGACCACCCGATCCGCACCCGCCCGGTAGAGCCGGTCCGCTGCGGCGTCCTCCGATGCCCTGGCCACGATGCTGATGTCGGGGTTGAGTGACCGGGCCACCAAGGTGATGTAGACATTCTCCGCGTCGGAGTCCACCGCACATACCAGCCCGCGCGCCCGGTGAATCCCCGCGGCGCGCAGCAGCGCCTCCGAAGAGGAACTGCCGATCAGGTAGAGCACGCCGTCGCGGCGCAGATCCTCTTCCAGCTCGGGCCGCACCTCGATTACGACGAATGCCACGCCGTCGGCTTCGAACTCACGAGCCGCGGCCCGGCCAACCCGCCCGTAGGCACAGATGATGTGATGGTCGCGCAGGTCGCTGATCCGTCGTTGCATCGAGTGCCTCCTCGACCTCTGGACGAGCTGGCCGTCGACCAGCGCGGTGGCCAGGACGCCGAGCGCGGCCACGAACACCGACACCCCGAACAGCGACAAGCTCACTGTAAAGATCTTCGCGCCGTCGGAGAGCGGCACGGGCGTGGCGAAACCCTCGGTGGTGAGGGTCGAGACCGTGAGGTAGATCGCATCTATCAGATTGAAACCGAACATCAGATAGCCGGCCACACCGTAAACGACCAAGGCGACCACGGCCACAGCCAGCAGCCACGCCCGGCTGGTGAAACCCGCCGTGCCCTTGGCGCTCATCCAAGCCGACCTTCGCCAGTGGTGGAGAAGCCAGGACACTACTACAACACGACGGCACAGGTCAGCGCGTTGCAGGCCCTGCTCCGAAAGCTGCCAAACCCGACGCAGCCGTTCGATCGGCCGCCAAAACGACACGTGCCAGGGATAGTCAAGCAGCTCGAAGCTGATCAGGCCCAGGAGCTCATCGCGGGCTACCAGGACGGGGCGACGGTGTACGAACTGGGTAAGCGGTTCGGGATCGAGCGACGGACTGTCAGCAAAATCCTGCACCGCCACGGTGTGGAGATGCGTCGACGCGGTCTTACCTCGGCCCAGGTGGACCGGGCTATCTGGCTGTACGAGGCCGGCTGGTCGCTGGCGCGGATCGGGGAGAATTTGAGCGTCCACCCGACGACGGTGTTGCGACGACTCCGCGGGCGCGGCGCTCGAATGCGGGATACGAGCGGGCGATCCCAGTAGTCAGAGGCGGACGTGATCCCGTTCCCGCTGACGGTCGACGACCTGACCCCATGCACTCGGGCAGTTTGGGATCGTGCCCTCGCCTCGCCGCTGGACCGGAACTGTCGGTGCTGTTCCCTACGCTTGAGCGCAACAGCAAACGAGAAGGAGACAGGTTCATGACTGCGGTCGATCTACCCGGGCTGCTCGGCGATCTCGACGACGCCGTGCGGACCGAACTAGCCTCCACCCCGGAGGTGGTGGACAAGGGAGACGACCTCGACGTTGATGACCTCCCGATCACGGTCCGGCGGTGGCACAAGCTCACCGACGCCGTCGCTGTGGTAGCCGATCTGAAGAACTCCACCAAGCTCGGAACTGGCAAGTGGGCGGCGTCCACCGCCAGTATCTACGAGGCCAGCACCGGCGGGGTCGTCAAGATCTTCGACCAGTTCGACGCCGACTACCTTGCGATCCAAGGCGACGGAGCGTTCGCGCTGTTCTGGGGCGAGCTGCGTTACGAGCGAGCGCTGTGCGCTGGCATCACGATCAAGACGTTCAGCCGGGACATGGTCACCCGGCTGGAGAATAAATGGCCGAACCTGCCGGAGACCGGCTTCAAGGTTGGGGTGGCAAGCAGCCGACTGCTCGCCAAGCGGATCGGGACGCCGCGAAACCCAGCCCAGCAAGAGCCAGTGTGGGCTGGCAAGGCCGTCAACTACGCCGCTAAGGCAGCCCAAGGCGCGAATCGGCACGAGCTAATCGTCACCGGCAGTGTCTGGGACGTCGTCGAGAAGAACGACTACCTCGCCGTCAGCTGTCCCTGCCGAACGGGACCGAGCCTCGGAATCTGGGCCGACGCCGAGATTAAACGGCTGCCCGACGGTGACCCGGAAGCCCAAGGTCGTCTGTTGTCGGCCTGCTGGTGCGAAACTCACGGCGAGGAGTACTGCGCCGCAGTCCTCGACGGAATGCGGCAGCGCGAGGACTCGAAGTCTCTTCGCACCACGCTGGTCGCCAGCCAGATGCGTACAGCCATCCGGACCAAGGCTCGCACCGAGCGGACGGCTCGTCTGGCTCGTCGTCGCGGATTGGCGTCGTGAGGCGCCGCAACACCGCGCCGGAACTGGAGCCGTCAGTCAACGCGCCCGACCCGGACCAGGCTTGGAAGGCGCTCTCGCTCGTTAACGACTGGGTCAAACACGCCGAGGCCAAGCTGAGTGTTGTCCTGGCGGCGACTGGGGTCAGCGGTGGAGTGCTATTCAACCTGGTCAAGGACCGCAGCCACGCCAGCTGCGTGTTCAACATCGCGGCCGCAGTATGCGGCACTGCCGTCATCGTGGCAGGCATCTGCACCATGATCGGGCTATATCCCGTTGTCAGGCTACAGCACAAGATCACCGACGACACCGTCAACCCGCTCTTCTTCCACGACATCGCGCGGGCCTACAAGAGTGATCCGCCGAGCTACAGCGCAGTGCTGCATACATTGACAACTAACACAGACGACCTGGTGCGACACCTCGGTCAGCAGATCCACGCCAACGCCACGGTCGCGCAACGCAAGTACCGCTGGGCCAACCGCGCCATCCGGGCGCTCCTGCTCGATCTGCTGATACTCGGCGCATTGGCCACGATAATCGCGCTGAAGTGGTGAGGGCGACATGGACAGCAACCACAAGAACTACAACCATCTCTCCAGCTTCTTGCGCATAGATGAGATCCTGGCGCTGTCGCGAGCAATTGTCAAGACCTGTGGATCAAGATCGTTTAGGCAGCCGCCTCGGCGGTGGCGTCGAGGGGTTCGGTGTCGGGTCGTTCGACGAGCTTGCCGGCCTCGAACCGAGCCCCGGCCCGGACAAGCGCGACGAGGTGGGGCGCGTTCACCGCGCGCCAGCGGGCCTGCGCGGCCTCGATGAGCTTGAACGCCATCGCGAGCCCGGCGGCTCGTGAACCGGGACCCTTGGTGATCTTGGTCCGGTGCCGGACGGTCGCGAAGGTCGACTCGATCGGGTTTGTCGTGCGCAGGTGAACCCAGTGCTCGGCGGGATAGTCGTAACAGGCGAGCAGCTCGTCGAGATCATCGGTGATCTTCGCGGTGGCTTTCGGGAACTTGGCGCCGTAGGCGGCGTCGAAGGCCTTGGCCGCGGCGCGGGCGTGGTCCTTGTCCTCGGCATTCCAGATCTCCGCGAGGGCCTTCTTCGCCCCCGGATGCGCCGACTTCGGCAGCGCGGCGAGCACGTTGGCGATCTTGTGGAACCAGCAACGTTGCTCTCGTGTGGCCGGGAAGACCTCGCGTAGCGCGCCCCAGAACCCCAACGCGCCGTCCCCGATCGCCAGCACCGGGGCCCGCATCCCACGCCGAGCGCAATCGCGCAGCAAATCGGCCCAAGACTCGGTGGACTCTCGGTACCCGTCGGCCAGCGCGACGAGCTCCTTGCGCCCATCAGAGCGCACGCCGATCAACACCAGCAGGCACAGCGTGTGCTCCTCCAGGCGGATGTTGACGTGGACCCCATCGGCCCACAGGTACACGTAATCCACGCCGGACAGGTCCCGGGCGGCGAAGACCCGTTGCTCAGCGCGCCAGGTCTCGCTGAGCTTGGTGATCACCGAGCTAGACAGTCCCGCCGACGAACCAAGGAACTGTCCCAACGCGGGCCCGAAGTCCCCGCTGGACAGCCCGTGCAGGTACAACAGCGGCAACACCTCGTTGATCTTCGGGGTCTTGCGGCACCACGGCGGCAGGATCGCCGAGGTGAACCGCGCTCGCTCACCGGTGTCGGGATCGACTCGGCGGTCGTTGACCCGCGGCGCGTGGACCGCCACCGCGCCGGCACTGGTGAGCACCTCGCGGGGCCCGTGGTAGCCGTTGCGCACCACCAGGCGCCGGCCCGCCTCGTCGCGCTCGTCGGCGAACCGAGCGATCCGCTCCTCGACCTCGGCCGCCAACGCCTGGGCCAGCATCCGCTGCGCGCCCTCACGCACGATCTGATCGATCAACGACGAGGACTCACCCAACTCGACGCTGCCGGTCCGGACATCGTCTCCCGCGGGCTCGGCGACTACGGTGACCATGGGTCGTACCTTCCCGACCGGCGTTGCCACGCCGATCTCGCTTGAGGACCTCAGGATGATCGGGAGGGTACGACCCTCCGTTGATCTTGCTCATCCACAGGTTTCAAGCATTGCTCCGCTGTCGCAGTCGAACTACGAGGAGGTCAAGGAGCTTCCCGACCGCGAGCGGCTGACCTACTCCAACGGCTTCTACGCCTACTGCTCCGCCTTGTTCGTTGACATCCGCGACTCCTCGAAGCTACCCGACCTCTACAAGCGGCCGGCGCTCGCCAAGCTGTATCGGGCTTCATCTCAGAGATGGTCGCGATCATGAACGGCGACGAGCAGGCCAGAGAGATCAACATCGTCGGCGACTGCGTCTGGGGTGTGTTCAACACGCCGCTCAAGAAGCACATCGATGGCGTGTTCTCCACGGGAGCGCGTGCCAACTCGCTCGTGAAGGTCTTGAATTACAAGCTCGGCAAGACCGGCTACAGCACACCGATCAAGGTTGGCATCGGCATGTCGTATGGCAGGGCCCTGATGATCAAGGCTGGATATAATGGCAGCGGCATCTCCGATGTCGTCTACATGGGCGACGTCGTGAACCACGCCGCAAAGCTCGCTGCACAAGGCAACAACGGCTACGCCGTGCCGCCGATGATGATCGGTGACGTGTTCGCTAGCAACCTCGACGAGGACCACACTAAGCTCGTCACCAAAGATGTCAGTCGCGGCTGCTACACGACCAACGCCATCAACGTCGCGATGAATGACTGGTACGAAGAAAACTGCACATGAGGGAACAAAGCGCATGAAGTTCAAACCACGGACTCTCACACAGCTTGCGGATCTGATCTGTGGCAACAGCGGACCCGATGAGACTGCCTATTTCCGGTACAGGAGCAGCAGCTACATAACGGAGTTCTTCGAGGAGATCAACACCGACTACCAGCACGACGATGGTAGTACGCGACACCGCTGGGTGGCTAACGTCTTAGCGAGCATCCTCGACGAGCCGCATCCTGGTCCCACCACACCACCCGAGACGTTCGCACGCGTGATCCGCAGGCTCATGGACCAGGAGGAAGCGACCGACGAAGAGTCGCACAGGCCGATGGCTCTCGCACGCCTGAACGCTGTGCTTGCTCGTGAGGGGTTCGAGTCGTTTTATGCCGAGGACAAGCAGTGCTACCTCAAGCACGTTCCCACCAATACAATCGCGCTCCCGTCTCCAAATCCGCACCGGCCCTTCTCTCCGGCGGAGGTCGAACGGCGCGGCCAGCTCATCACCTACCTTGAGATTGCGTCAGAGGACCAGCTGATCGAGGAGGTTTTGCTTCCGCTCTTCCGGCAGCTGGGATTCCACCGGATCACTGCGGCCGGCCATAAGGATAAGGCGCTGGAATACGGCAAAGACGTATGGATGAGGTACACGCTGCCGACCCAACACGTTCTTTACTTTGGTATCCAAGCCAAGAAAGGCAAGTTGGACTCGTCTGGCGTCACCAAGGGTGGCAATTCTAACGTCGCTGAGGTTCACAACCAGGTGCTGATGATGCTCGGTCATGAGATCTTCGACCCCGAGATCGGGAAGGGCGTGCTGGTGGACCATGCCTTCATCATTGCTGGCGGCGAGATCACAAAGCAGGCGAGGAGCTGGATCGGAAGAAAACTGGATGCCTCGAAACGCAGCCAGATCCTGTTTATGGACCGTGAGGACATCCTCAATCTGTATGTGGTCACGAACCTGCCACTGCCAAAAGGTGCGTGGCCGGAACTGAGAGCCACAGTGTCGGCGTTCGACAATCCACCGCCGTTCTGACGGTCCGCTCCAACCAACCCAACAGTCAGCGCAAATCCTCGGCAGAAACGTCGCCGACCCTGAGTGACATGCCCACATGACATCTCGGTAGTAGAAAGACTGGAATCGGCAGTGCGCTGTTTCGGAGCTGCATTGCCGATCGAGTACGGACGGAAGGCGAATGGGTAGCTAGTCAAGCCCTGGCATGGCCTCTGTCGCCAGAACAAACGAGAGGTACCGCCATCTTTGCGCAATGTGATACGCATCCTGGATGACTTCTACGATTTCCGGGACGGACGCCGTTTCGTCAATCTTCGCCTGCTGTATATTTCGTTCCAATATGGGCCACAGTACATGAGCAAGTTTCACCTTGCTTACCTCATAACCCCACTGATTCCGTCGGCTCCACACTTCTTTGATGTCCTTGTGTTGGTTCCGTTTAGTCGCAATAGAAGTGATTAGTTCATCTCGGGTCAACCCGCCTACGGTTGTGTGCACCGCCATGATGCCATCGGCGAGCTCCTCATTGGTAAAGTGTGCGAACTCGTAGCATGACTGCGACCACGTTCGAATTTCTACCAGTTCGTCAAGCTCACCTGGGTTCGGGGTCGTTACGCCTTGCGCTTTCAGAACCGCTCTGATCTCCTTAAGAATGTTGTCGCGCGTCTGCTTAACCTTGGCCGGTGTATTGAACTGCGTGCCTTCAGGGTCTACCGCCACCAGGAGGCGCGTTGGAGGTTTGATGAGCCACCATAAGTCTCTCCCTGGGACTTTCCCGCCGACCAGTGGAGCAGCCGCAAGCGCAGCCACCTTCTGAAGATTGTGGTCTACGCCACGAAGGTTCAGCATCCGCATCAGCTCGGGTGCCTCTGTATAGTCGAGTGCCTTCCAGACCAACGGCACGTGTACTTCCTCGGTCTCTCCTTCAATCACGAGCACGACGCGCGGATGTGGAGAAAGTCCTAGGCGCATGAGGTCTTGATCGAGTGTATCCTGTCGATGGCTTAGGCGTTCGTGAAGCGGATGGCTCGCCATCCATGGGATTTGCGGTAGCGGCTCGGCTCCACCTCGGTCGACCAGGTCTTCGTAGAACCGAAGCAGGATCTCGGCCGCCTCGCGGTAGTCCATGGCCAGCAGGGCGGCATCCTTCAGGCCCTTCCACGACTCTCGCGGTGCCCGCCTCACGAGACGGCTCCACGAATCGCCCAGGGGATCAATCATGTGCGCAAGGTGGAGTAGGTGTTCAGCGTCCTGACGGGCTTGAGCAGCCGGGTAGTGCAGCCATGTACTGATCGCTACCGGATCGAAACTTCCACGGTACTGCTCCCACTCTGCTTGTTCGGCATTGACCAAACGAGTCCACTCTGGGTCGAGGTTTGGGAGGTAACGCGCTTCTAACGCTGTCAGCGCGACAGCCATGGCGCGGAGCGTTGCTGCTCGATCCAACAGGATTGCATCAGGTTGCGGAAGCCGTGAGATCACTTGATCGTCACGCAGTCGATAGCGACGGCGATCCAATAGATCCTCGCTCTCCGGTAGGATGAGCAGCTGGTGCCATGAGTAGAGCAGCCCATTCCACCAATGCCGAGAATCTCCTTTTCTAGAGTCGAAGCGCAGTCTCGGCTTAAAGGGCATCGCGCTCAGGTCGCTGAGCCGACCCCTGTCTCTTGCGTAACGAAGCTCGCTCAAGCGCGTGCCGCCGCTTCGTGGTTCAGGACCAAGTGATTCAGGCGGTGGCCCCACCTGCCAGTTGTTGACATAGACAAAAGGGAGGATCACATTATGACGATAGAGTTCTCGCAACGTGGAGAGGTCAAGATCGAAGCCACGACGCTTGGCTTAGCTCATGAACTTTGACGTGTCGAGCGGTTGATGCTGCGTGAAGACCCACGGCATCGAGGCGACCTCAACAGATGAAATGGAAACTGAATTTGTTGACCGCTCATGCATGTCCGTACCGGTCACCTCTGCCATATCCATTATTCTAGCTGACGGCTCCTATTGTACTCCCTAACAGCCCTCTTCTAGGCGACCGCTCTCCTATCCGCCAGCGTCGTTACCAAATACGTCTAGCCCTCGTCACTGTTGATGACGTTTTCGCCCTTCAGCGGTTGCAGCACTTGGCGCGGCTACATCCGTACCTACGGCACCGTTGCCTTCGTGCTTCTTCTCAAGCGCTTCTAACTCGGTGCGGTGAATAGGCAGAACAACGGGCTTATGGCCGGTCTCCTTGCGGATAAGGTCCGCCAATATTTCACGCTCTTTGAAAAGGCGTCGCGTGGCAGCCTGATACACTTGCACCTGCTCCGTAGTTTGTACTTCGCCCTTGATGAACCGGGTCATGTGACTGCGCTGGTCATCAGTGGCGATGGCGGCTTCCATGAGGTCGCCACACGCTGCCACAAGCCGAGTAGCGACGTCGATGGCTTCCTGACTGCCGATCGCACATATCTTCGAATACGCGTCGCTGAGCGACCGAAAGTCACTATCCACCCATTCGTAGAGTTCAAAGATATCGAGCGGCTTTCGCAGCCGCAGGGAGACATCCAAGCCGTCGCCAATCCCGGATCGAAGTCGTTTGGCCAAACCGACCGCATCTGTCCGGCGCGCGAAAGAAAAAGTACGTGCGTGAAGTTCGCTATAGGTCACCAGCTTGCTCGCCATGGTGCTGGCGTGATTGTCGCGCCATCTCTGCCACTGGACCAGACCGAAGCTGCCGAGCATGGTTAGCAGAGAGGCACCGAGTGCCGCAACGACTGGCGCCCAGGACGGATTAACCTGCACTAGGAGGCTCATTTCGTTCTTGTCCACGCCGGGCGCTTGGCTTCGGCTTGGGCCCATGACGCGATAACGGTGTGCATCCAGCCTGTCCCCACTGGCGATTGGCTAGAAGCCAGGGACACCACTCAAAAAGCTCGGCACCTGCCGCAAGTCGAGTACGTCGCTATTCAGATCACCTCCAACGCCGTTCACGTGGACGAGATGATAGCTCAGCTCACCCTCATATTGAAATCGGTGAGACTGTAGGTGTTGGATCGCAGAGTCGTTATCATAGATTATGCCCTGCATGTCGTCGAGTAGGGCTTTGACAAGGTTGTCAGCGTCCTTCTTGCGCACACCTCGTCCTAGGATCGTCGCCACCGCGACACAGAGGTTCCGATTCCCGAACTTGGATGGGCGGGTCGCCGGAAATGGACCCTGTAATGCGCTGACAACCCGTGCCCTATATAACGCGCGCTTTTCAGCATCCGAGGACTGGCTAGAGATTGGTGGTACGGCGATGGGAATCGTCTCACCAAGTGGGCTCACACCGTCCGTTGGGCACCGGAGACACATCGTTTGACACAAGAAGTTCGCCTTCCCGGCGATCGTCAAAAAGAAGGACTTCGTGAGCACAGACCGGCGACCATAAAATGCCGTTTCGGAGCAATGCCCTCTGTTTATTCGCTGCAGCCAGAGCCGCAGAGTCTCACGGTCAGAAGCGCTTAACGGCAGGGCGAGCCGAATGTCAGTGTCTTCCTCATATGCCAGGACGAGCAACTCGTCCCAGCCTGCCGAGCTACTGGGCTCGTCGCTTGACGAGTGTTGTTGAATATGAGCAAAGAAACGCTCAAGGGCTGACCCCACGACTTCGCTCCCGTCTCATATGCCACCTCAATGCGACCATCGTACCCGGCCTCACGGCGGGGACGTCGTCGCACCTGGCTTATCGGTTACCTCTCGGAAGATACGTTCGTATCTTCCGAAGATGAGCGGCCCGCCATACGGTTCCAGATCCGATTCCGAGACGTCTTGTGGCAGCTTTTCTCCACTCGCATGCTCGATTTTATGCAGTGTGCGCTGCTGCGCGAAGCGGCGCCTCACTTCCACCTTGGAAGCGTCACCGAGCTTGATGTACTACACCCATCTCACTGATCTCTTAAGACTGTTGAGTTGTGACGAGTTTATTAGGTGGTCGTGCTGTAGGCGGCCTACCACGCAGGAGCGAGTTAGAAAAGTGGCGCCGCGATGTGGACCGTCAGCTCGTTCTTCAGGTACTGTCTTTATCTGGTCGAGTTGGTGACTATTCACCGCTAACACAGGTAACCACTCCGGCCGAAGAAATCGAACGAAGGAAAGAATTGCATGAAGCAACTGAGGCGATCTACGCGACCACATTGGAGCTCCAGTTAGTGGCGGACCGCCACGTTGTAGAAGCTGTTCATGCACTAGCCAAGAGCTTTGAGTCGCTTAGGCAGTGGCTGAGGGCTGGAAGTCCACTGGACAACAAGTATGAGCTGTACTGCTCTGTGAACAATGAGATAGTGAAACAAAGAGTGGCAGTAGTGTCAGCTACTCGGTTGGATTTGGGATTAAAGCGGATAGCGTTGCCTGACCCGCTGTAGGCCTTAACGCTCGCTTCTGTGCGGCTCTGGCACGGAGTAACTTTGAGGGCGGCCGAGTGCATAATAGTTGACAGCATTCTTAGTGATTTCCTGGAGTGTACCATCGGTACGTCGAATCCAATGACGTCCCCTGCGATCCGTAAAGGCTATTTCGATACCGGGACGCATTCCCATGCCGAATCCCTTACCGCTTATTTCAACAACCCACTTGCCGGGCGGCAAGATGCTCAGAACGGGACGGTGGTGTGTGCTATCTAGGTCTTCACCCCTTCTTGGACCTGCGCCTTGAACAAGGACTAACGATACGACGACTTCGTACACAGGTTCATCAGAGTTATTCAACAGTACTGTCGCTGTTATGTACGCATTATTGGTGACTTTTTCTCCCTCGGGCCATCCCGACACAAGGGCAGCTTGGGATCTGCGTTCTTCTCTGGTTCGCTTGATCCTGTCGGTAGTCGTCTGATAAAGCGCTAAGCTCACCGCCAGCGTAGTGCCTATTCCGCTAATCCACCCTGGTACGTTACCAAAATCGAGATGCATAACGTTACTGCTGGAAATGTGCGGCTTCCTTGGCGAGTGCTTCAAGGCCATAGCGGGCTACCATGGCCGCGTCGTCCAGCCTGATCGTTCGCAGACCGTCTCGCTCAAGCCGCTCATTAACCTTGTCGAGGCTGGCTCGAACGGTCTCCTTCTCGGCATCCGTCGTCTTCCCTCGATGTGGCTTGCCCGCGTGCTCTAGCGAGGCGTAGTCCACCTTGTCAGCGGCTGGGGTTGGTGTCGCCTGCCGACGTGCTGGATAGGCAGGCTGAGCCCGGCGGATCACATCCGTGATGTCCATGTCTCCAGCGAGCTTGTTGAACGCCTCAATCTCCATGGTGACCGGCTCCGGCGCTGATCCGTCACCCATAAATATCTTCAGGCTCACCACATCGAGCGAGCTTCCAAGGACGTGCTCAATCTCATCTTTGGAAGCCTCGATCTCTACTGGTCCGTTCTGGAGGGCGGGGTGTTGTTCGACAACGATACGCACTACGGCGTCGTCCTCGATGATCTTATTGCTCAGGTCAGAGAAGCGAACCATGCGCTGAGACATACCATTACCTCTCGTCGGGCGGGGAGCGACCGGCGCGGAGCGTATCAGGCGGGTGAGGGGATCCTTGAGATCAGGTAGAAGAGTTGATGCCGCGAAATTGCAAGCCGTCTCCCGGTCTTGCGGCCAAATAAAAACGGGACACCCGGAACTGCTAGGCCGGAACAAGATTAATCTTGATGTCAAACAAAATATACCCACCACCTTGACGCGCAATGCCGTCCTGCTTGCTATACCCGATCGGCGTTCCAGACGAGCCAGTCAGTCCGTCAGTCAAAGTAGCTCCTAGGTGGTTCTCGGCAAGGGCGAGACCATCTTTAGGAGTACCGAAAGTAAACATGCGGGTTGTACCGCGCACATAGGTAATCGTCATCGGACGGGAAGCAAGGAAATTGCAGGTTGACCACACAGTCACCGCATTAGCGGCAGATAGAAACCCAACCACACCCGGATTATAGGTTGACTTCGGTGGAAGCATGGCGCGAGCTCGCGCATTGTGCATCTGCGCGGCAAGATTGCCTCGGTCCAAATTCGAGGCGACGTCATTATCGAAATAAATGTCACAAGTGTACGTATGGCCATCTTGCGCAACCAGTGAATCCTGCCAGTTATTGTCCTCTTTGTCGTGACATTGAATAAAGTTCCGCTCGTCACCTTGGTTTGGATTGTTGGTGATTGAGTTGAAGACAGCATACGGTGCTGGGGATTGCATTGTGAATGTCACGCGGCCTGGACCCCAGCTATGACTGTTGTCGAATTTCGCCTTCGGAGGCAGTGAAACGGTTGACCCGGGAACACCGGCTGGCATCTCCAAGACTATTTTTGGGCTGAGCTGCACACTTGCAACCGAAGAAGACGGGTGGTAGGCAATTAATAACGCAACGGCAGCAGTGATAATTGCTGCCGTGACGATAGCACCGCTACTGATCCAAGTCTTGCTCATTCGGCCGCTCATTTTGCCCTTGGCGCTAGCTCCCATACTTGCTCCACCCTCAATTCAGCAGGTAGTACTGGCTCTAGGCATTCAGGCTGCACGCAGGATAGTATACGGCCCCGGAGCGTGACGCTCCGGGGCCGGGGGTAGGAAGATTGGGTCAGTCACCCAAGGCCACAGGAAGTGCGAAATTCGCACCGATGAGTGCACTCATGATGACTAGTTTCATGGGAGACACTTCATGAGTGATGATGATCTCAGACACGGTGTCGAAGATGGAGACCCCTGTGGCTGTGCCTACAAGGGCGCGCACCACGTACTCAGCGTGACGTCGTCGAATCTTCACAACGTTCTCCTTCAACAAGGAACGCCTATACCGTAGGTAACGGGTTCAACCTGTTGCAGGCGAACGGTGCATGTTCGAGGACTACACCTTTCAATATTCATTTAAACATTAAGTTGATCATTTGTCAATAGCATTATCAGACTCTCCTGAAGTATTAGAGGTGAAGAAGCTGCGGAATTAAGTCGGCAAGCAGATACACCCTCACCATCTCCTGTTGTTCCTCGGGAAGCGTGTGGATAGTTCGCCGCATCTCAGCTCTGCGTGCCTCGCTCTTGACCACGAACACGACGTACCGGGCAATGTTCGACGACTTACCTCTTGGCCCGGGTGGTCTTCTAGGCGCGGTCACCCGCGAGATCCGCCGCATCCTCGACGCCGTAGAACCGACCATGGTGCTTACCTGCGCCGCCGTAGCGTCGCAGACATACGTGATGCTGAGGTATCGGAGCCGCCGTGATGTGAAGGCTATCGGGGCGGGGCGGATGGCAGGCGGCGGGCGAGCACGTCGAAGTGGCGGTGCGTGGCCCATGTCTGCCGGTCGCCGATGACGTAGAGGCGGCGTTTGGCGCGGCTGACGGCGACGTTGAGCAGGTTGGGTTTGCTAGCGGCCCAGCGTCGGGCTCCGTGTCGTTGAGGGTCGCTACCGAGCACGAGGATCACGATCTCGGCCTCTTTGCCTTGCGCGGTGTGGATCGTTCCGGCCACCAGGCCCGGGTAGCGGTTGGTGTAATCGCGGAGGTGGTCGGCGATGTCGCGGAACGGGGCAATCACCATGACCTGACAGATGTCGAAGTCCAGTTCGGCCAGTTTGGTGAGGATCCGATCGAGTTGTTTGCCCTCAGCGGGAATCCAGTGACCTTGGCAATCCTGGGAGGTGACGTTGATCCATTTCGATTCTGGCAAGGGCGGATACCTTTGGTGGAAATCCTCCGCGTGCCGAGGAGAGGTTCCGTTGATCATGAGGCCGTTATAGGCGACGTCGTTGGCGATGCCGAACATAGGCTGGTCACAGCGGCGGTGCACGGTCAGCGGGGCGCCCACCCAAATCTTGCCGTCATCACACGGCAGCCACGTGCCGAGGTGAGTGAGCCGATCGGCCAGCCGCTGCACCGAGGTGCGGCTTGGCAGCCATTGCTCATCGACGCCGTGGTCACCCCGGATCGCCTGCTCAGCTCGGAACGGCAGCATGGTGATGGGTTCGAGCTGCAATGGATCGCCGATGATTACGGCGCGTTTGGATCGCCACAGCGCCCCGACCGCGCTCTGCGGCGTTGCTTGGCCGGCCTCATCGATCAACACCCAGCCCAGCGCTTCCTGCCCCAGATGGGAAAAAACACGGGCAAACGACGCGAACGTGGTCGAGACCACTGGGACGACGAAGAACAGCGCCTGCCAGGCCGCGAGCGCAGCACCTTCAGACACATCGTGGGGCGCGTCCCCGGCCACGACGTCAGCGGCGCCCTGGAGGCTTTGGCGCATCTGCGTGGGGACGTGGTGGAGAAACGCTTTGTGCAGCCGCAGCGCCGCCAGGAACAATTCTGTGCGGGCCCGGTTCCACTCCGCGTCGGTCCATAACGCTCCGAGTTCCCGGCGAGAACGGTCACGCCACCAGTCCTCATCGGGGAACTGCGACCCGAGCGCGGCCCGCACCTGATCGAGCGTGGCTTGGATGGCGTTGAGGTCGCGTTCGCTGCGCCGCACCGTCTCTTCACGACGGGCGCAGTCCTCAGCCGCGAGGTCGTTATCACGAGTCACTGCCGCCAGCTCGCCGTGCGCGGCGCCCATGGCCTGCTCCGCCGCCGCGACCTCGGCCGCCAACTGGTGGTCGCGGTGCCGCCACTGGCGCATGGCCTTGCCCACTGTGGTCAGCCACTCCAGGAATCCCGGTTGAAACTGGCGATGCTCGGCACGCAGGCGCACGCGCCGTTCCCGCTCGCTCTGCCACGCCTGCGCAGCGCTCGCTGCGGTGGTGAGCTGGGCGCGGACTGCAACGATCTGTTGTTGGACAGCGATGACAGTCTGCTGGGCGGCGGCCAGATCATCCTCTGCCCGCGCCTTGCGGGCCATAGTGTCGTAGGCATCGTTGCGAGTGGCCTGGATCGACGCGGCCAAGTCAAGCGAGCGCCGGAACTCGGCCACCGCCTCTGGCCAGGAGCATGGTGGCGTCGACTGCTCATAGTCCTTGAGGAACGCGAGCAAACCATGCTGGGAGTGCGCCTCGTATGGAGGCGGGACGGCAGTGGATTGGTTTGCGGCGTGACCGGTTCTGGACGAGGCTCCCGCTGACTTGCCATACCAGAAGGTATCCCTGAACCGGGTGCGGTTGCCCTTGTTACCCAACCGCGCCGCCACCAGCGCCCACCCGGCACCGGCATCATCGCTGCCGTGCTTCTCTTCGTCCTCGAGGTTATTGGAGTCATCGCTACCGATAGCAAGCAGCGTCGAGGCGATGCCAGGAAAGTAGTCGAGCTGTGCAGCGTGCTCGCGCCATTGCTCAGCGATCGCGTCATGAGCGGGGATCTCGTTCGTGACGTTCTCCACCGCTCCGTTGTTGGCCGACGCGACAACCATCTCAAAGCCGGTGAACTGTGGCTTCCAAAAGTGCACCACCCGGGTGTAGTCACCAGTCTTCCAGCGAGCCAGCTGCCCAGTGAACGCATCCCGGGGATCAGCTAGCTCGGTCAACCGCCGCGCCCGTTCCACCACCAACGCCGCGACGAGATCCCGCAGCATCGTCGTCTTCCCTGTGCCAGGCGGACCGTTGACCGCGAAGAGCCCCGTCCCGACGTCCTGCAGCCCCGCAACGCTATTGACCGCCAATTGCTGGCTCAACGCCAGCGGATGCTCCGGCTTGCTCGGCCACCGACCCAGCGGCACGCACCGGGGAGCCGTGGCCTCCAGCACCTTGTCCAGCCGCTCACGCACATCGATCCGCTGCGCCGCATCGACCTCGGCGTCCGGGCGCAGATACGCGCATAACGCCGCACCGACCCTGCCGGATCCGGCCTGGTCCGCCACCGTGGCGAGGTCATCGACGACGAAGCTGTTGAGGAAATCATGCCCATCCACCTTCAGGGAGTTCCGTGTGCGGACCTTCTCGCTACGGATGCGGACCTCGACATGAGGCAGGGCGTCACCCACCGCCGCCACGTCGGCAGCGGCATCGAGGCATGCAGCGAGGGCCTCTCGCCCCAGGAGCCGACCCACGTTGTGCCCGCGCTGCCGCAGCTCCCCCGCCCGCTCATCCCCCGGGTCGGGCGCGACCAGGTCCGCAAAGCGTGCACTGAACTCGGTTTCCGCATCATTAAACCCAGCCAGCCAGCCCGGCGATGCCGGGCCAGGATGCCGCGCGCGGCCCGTCGCCCACGCGCAACTCGACAATACCTCCGAGCCGATCAGCGGGCGCGCCTCGTGCGAGACGATGAACGCGGCGAGCGCGCTGTTCCCGGCTGGGCGCTCATCGAAACTCTCTTCATCCGGCGCGAAGGCCTGATTGAGGACCCCGAACACCGACTCCAGCGAGTAGACACCGAGGTAGACCACGTGCCGCCATACCTGGTTCTTGTGCAACTCAACCCGTGCCAGCTCATGCTCCGGGTCCCACGGTAACGGCTCGCCGGGCTTGACCGCGTACACCCTCCGCTCGCGACTAACCTTCTTCACCCGCTGCGGATTGAACAGCTCCACTGTGCGCCAGAACCGGATGATCTCAACGCGCTCTGCATCCGCCCTCAGCACTGCCCGCTCCGTTCGTCGACAACCACCTCTGCCGTGCACGAACGTAGCGGATCGTAGTCAGGCAGCGACACGGAACGGAGCAATTGGTCGCTCACAAGACTCAGCTTGCGCCGGTAGGTCTGGGGTGGCGCCGAGCTTTCTAGATGAGTTGTAGCGAGCCGAGCTACGGCTCACCTTCGGCGAAAGTTAGCTCGCGCGGCAAGCACAGGTATAGCCTTGACCTTTTCAGGCGGTAGGTCGTCCCAGAGAATGCCGGGCGGTCGGCGCGGGTGGGAGCAGACAATCACTTTATCGGGCGTAACGATAAGGTCGACGCTGAAATCGTGCTCCGTCTCGGGGATGTCCGCATCAATCACTTGGAGCTGGTGGACGGTCGTGACGATCACCGTCGCGTCAGTGACCAGGCCGGCTTCAATGAGAAGCGCCACTTCAAGGTCGGAGTACCCAGCGCCCTTGCCTATGCGGGCACCTGAACGGTTCACGGCGACACTGCCACAGATGACGATGTCGATTGATCGCATGTCCTCTACGCCGATGCGACGAGCACTCTTTGCGGCGGTGTTCTTCTCGGCAGCTTCCTTGGCCGGTAGGTCGAGCGCCTCAGGGTCGAGCAGGAAGAACGGCTTCTCGCTGGCGATCTTCGGCACGGCCATGTAGAGCAGCTTGCCGTCTTCAAGCGCCCGCACCCGCACGACTAGTTGGGCATAGTCAGGATTGGACTTGATGGTCCGCGCCTGCTGCCAGACCGGTAGTTCGGCCAGCCGGCGCGCTGCCTCGTCGGCACCGTAGAATGCGGGGATCTTGCCGTGCGAGCCACGGGGTACCGCTCGTTCTCTCTCAAGCAGCGTCCAGACATGCTCTCGAACGGCTTGCTTCTCTTGGTCGACGCCCACGTATACCCCTTGTTAGATGGTGGCCATCAGGGCAAGTAGGCGGTCGTTGATGTCCTGCACCCACACCTCGTTCCGCCACTGCCGCAGCTCTCTACCAGCAGCGAAGGCCAAGTTTAGACCACCGCCGCCGCGTGTCAGCTCTACCGCGTCGATGGTTCGGTGCATGGTTGCCGCTGCGGCCTCAAGCTTACGTTGGCGGATCAGTGAGAGTGTGAGGTTGCCGAGCGCGATGGCTTGAGACTTCTTCTTGCTGGTGAGCGCTCTGGTGGTCGCTTGAAGGATCGGCTCGGCTCGCTCCGGTAGATCGAGGTAGAGGTAGCACGAGCCGGCCAACCGCGTAAATTCATTGATCGAGTAGTACTCCGCGGCCACGTCATCAGCGTCGATCCGGTCGAGCTGAAGCTCGGCCTTCTTCAGCGCCTCCTCGCTCGCCTTGAGGTCGCTGGTTATGGCATAGCCCTCGGCCACATGTAGCAGTGCTAGGCCGGTAAGGGACGGACTGCATAGCTTAGCGACCTCAGCGGCTTCCTGCGCCAACGTCGCGCCCTTGATAGGCTCTTTCTCTCCGTACAGGGAAACGAAGCTCTTGCGCAAGGTGGCGTACGACTCAGCACAAGGATTACGTGCGTGGCGACTCGCGCTCACCGCTTCATCGAGATACGCAATCGTCCCTGCGTGGTCGCGGCGTTGGCTGACGTCCCATACGAGCTGACCCATGAAGGTTGCCGACTCGGCCTCAACCTCGAATAGCGCCTTCCGTACCCGTGCGTTCGTGGCGTGGTCGCGCAAGTAGCGCACTTGGCCGTGGACGTGACCAGCCGGTCCAAGCAGCGCAGTCGAGGGCGACTTGTCGTAGGACTCATCGAGCTGCCGGACGCGCTCATGCAGGTAAGCGACAGCTACCAAATCGGCGCTTGACGGGTGTACGAGCACGTAGCTCATACGCTCGCTCGGCTCGGCCTTGGAGTAGTGCACAACACCATCGAGCAGGCCGCGCAGCTCGTCTGCCGTCACACTGAGCGCCCGTGCCAGTTTGGGATGCATCCACGGCTGGGGCTCCGTCTCAGCAGACTCCCAGCGGACGACAGTTGACCGCTCGACGCCCAAGTGCTCAGCAAGCTTCTCTTGGCTGAAGCCCGCCGACTTGCGACACTGAGCGAGCCGGACGCGCTTTCTCGCCACCGCTCCTCCATCCGGGGTAGGGGACCTGTACCCACGATAGCTCCCGGCCGCTATAGGCCCAGGCCAGGGCGGCCGTTGCCCCTTTTTTGCGTCTCCCCTGCCCCCGTTCCGCTCTGGGCTTCCCCGCCTCAAGTGGGCTTTCCTGGCGGTTACGCCGGTTCAGCGGTGCCGGACCCCTCGAGCCCGCCGCTGAACCGGTCTTTTCACCACGCCTGGAGGAATTTATGCGGCCTGCCATCTACGGCTACCTACGCCTCGCTCCTGACGATGACACGGGAGAGGAAGCCGCGCGTATCAAGCGGGAGTTGGCCGAGTACGCGGCGCGCGAAGGCTTTACGTTAGGGGACGTCTTTATCGAGGACGTCCGGTGTACTGAGTCGGCCTTTACTACCATGATCGCTGCGCTCAAGCGCGCCGAGGTCAAGAATGTGGTCGTTCCCTCCCTCTGGCACTTGGCGGGGTTGGCTGGGCTTCAAGACGCTTTGTGCTTGGCAATCGAGCAGGAGACCGGTGCGCGTATCTGGGTCATGCAGAAGCAGGGCCGATGACCAGCCGTACCGACTGGCGCTCACTGACGGAGCACACCGACGTCCTCGAACTGCGTGATCGGTAATGACGGTGGACCAGCGCGACCTCACTATGTCGATCCTCGACCAGTTCAAGCGCATGAGCCAGGACATTGGGGATTTTAGTGCAGGCCTGTTGTCGGGCGACCTCAGCAAGGAGGACCAGCTTGCCTTTGGGCACCGGCTTGTCAGTCTGGCCGTGACGATCAGGGAGAGGGCGGAAGGCACCGCTGGCCTGGTGGTGGAAGGGAGTGTGATCAATGAGAGCTGTCCTCCAGCGGGAAGAGAACTACCGCCAAGCCAGGGCTGACATGGCGGAACGGGCTCGCTTCAGTGACCAGATCAACCTGGCCGCTGTGCACTCGGCGGTAACCTGCTCGCGCCTGTTCACGGCCTACACCCTCGACCTGTGGGACGCGTCAGCTGTCGTGGATGACGCCCTGCTGGTGGTCTCCGAGCTGGTGGCTGGCGCGGTGAGGGCGACCGGCGTGGTGGACGTTCGTCCACGCTGGTCAGAGATTGAGCAGCTCAACATTATCAACGTGCGCCTGCTGGGCATGGAGGTATGCATCGTCATCGAGGTATGGGACGTAGACCCGCAGGAACCGGTGCTCCCTCGCGACGAGCTGGACGACGCAGGTGGGCGCCATCTCCAGCTCATCGACGCCGTAGCCAGTCGGTGGGGGTCGTACCCAGCGCCACGGGGCAAGGTGGTCTGGGCTGAGCTACCGATCTGCGCCCTGGCAGCAAGCAGCTTGCCGTCTCGTCCGAAGCAGAGCCCTCCTCCTCGCTTGCCGGCGGACGAGATAAAACGTCCGCCCTCCTTCCCAGATCTTGCGCTTCTCCGTAGGGTTCGAGACGGCCTGAAAGGCCTGTAGCTCCCCTGCGGAGTCCGGCACCCCTCGGCTACTATGCCCTCGCTCTGGCCGAGGGGTGCTACCTACTTACGTTGATGGCCTTGTGCGAGAGTGGAGGGGGTTTCAGTCAGTGCGGTTCCGGTGGAGCCGCACTGAAAGAGTGCTATCTGAGTGATGGGTAACATGAAAAACACCCCCGCGACCCGTAACGGGACGCTGAGGGCGTTCTTGTAGGCAGCGATCGGATACGCTCTTTACGTTCTTCCCACGCTGCAAGCTGCTGGTATTGTTCGGTTAAGTGAGGTGTCTAGTGTGTCGGATCTACTGAATAAAATGATCGCTCACTCTGCAAGCGAGCGATACCTAAGGCAACTGTTCGGGGAAGATACGGACTCTCCTGGAAGTTAGCAGACATCTCGCGAAGGGAGATAGTCAACACTTCTCCACTATTCTCATCGAGCGATGGTTGATTAATGCGATCGGCGGAGGCATAAAAGCATAACTCACTTGAGGTGCCGCCTGGCGCGTCATCAACGAAGCTAAAGCCCACCGACGTTTCACGCGCAAGCTCGCGAAAACTTGTGAGGCAAAGACCATCCCTAAAAAGGGCACGGGCAAGTTGTCGAGCCACCTCTTCCGATTCATTTATCTCCATACTGGGTACTTCATAAAATGAAGTACCCAGTTCATCTGTCCATTCGAACTGAACAAAACTGTCACGTTCTACTTCTACAAGCGCAAACGCATTTGTAAGAGGAGCGTGTTCAAATGGTTGGCTAAAGTCTTTTTTCATGGGTTGCTCCTAAAACCGTCATTATGGTAAGAATGAGCCAGTTTTTCGACATGGCTCAGGTCGTGATGCGGCGCCTCAGCGAGAGTTACGAGCCGTGACCCGTGTACTTGCCTCGTTGAGTTCCGTTATCGTTGCGCCCATTACCGGAGCCGTAGTGGTCGTGCTCCTTGGCACCCTGCGGTCCCCAGAAGTCCGATTCGGACTTGGCGTGCCCATCCCGCAGGTAAGTATCCCCTGCATTCGCAAAGGAAGCAGTGACCGGATTTCCCTGGGCGTCTGCACCGTGGACAGGATGGGTGGAAGTGGGGCCACCACCAACTTCACCGGTACCGAATGAGACTGTGTCACGCCAGCTGCTAATTCTGTCGCGTTCGTCCCGCAGTTCACGCGCCGCCCTGTTCTGGACTGCCGTGCACTTTTTACAGGAGCACCTGGAGCTAAAGATATGAGTGTTGCGACCCATTTTAACCACTATCCATTCTACGTGTTGCCACGTGAAGGATCGGTACTCGCTAAGCGAGTAAGGCTAGAGAGGTTTCCCTTAGTCCGTACTTAAGTTATAAACTAAATTTGACAACTTGCATATAGTTTAAATTACAACACGAGACATCAGTCCATTGATATCGAGCCCGAGGAATTGATCCCACCTCTTAAGATCAAGGTGATATTCGCAAATTGTATTTTCTTTGGTATTGACTTTTCTTGTCTCATCGTTCATAACTAGTGCTGCCAGTAAGCAGCACTTTAGAGAAGCCGAAGTACACGCTGGGCTGGCAGCTCGTCGGATTCCTGCGGCTTCACCAGATAAACCTATTGAGGGTTTGTCGGCCGCAATTCACCGAGGAGGTGGCTCGTCATGAGCGAGCAACCAACAGCCGGAACGGGAAGCCAGCTTAGAACCCTCGCCGTCCGCCTCACGGAGGATCTGCGGGCTCAGCTGGACATCATTGCCCAGCTCACCGGCCGCAGCACCACCGAGGAGATCCGCGTGGCCCTGGAGCACTGGGTTGAGAGGACCAAGTCCGATCCGGCCATTCTCCAGAGGGCCGAGGCGATCCGCGCAGAGATCGAGCATGACGCGCAGACTCGGCGCAACGCCATCGCCGCCATCTTTGGCGAGGATGGCACCACCACGGGCGAGACTGAGGCGTCCGCCTCGTCTCGGCCAGCTACCCGCCGAGGCAAGACCTCGGGCGAGTAGTACCGCTAGGCTCCCGAGCAACACGGGAGCAGTATTAAGGCGGGAGCCCACCTGGACGTGACCAACGCGGTCGCGTTCGGGTGTGGTTCCCGCCTGTTTTCATGTTCTACGGGGAACTCCGGCCGCAGGTCGTTCACTGCAAGGTGTATCCGTGGTCAGCAGCCGCCTGGGGGCACAGGCTCGCCGGTTGACGGGGTAGCGGCCTGCGTTAGGTTCAGTACGACTACCTTCTGCCCATCCCAATGCAGTCGCGCCGACCAGTTCTTGCGACATGAGTTAGCGCCTTCATAGGTCACCCACGTGAGTAAGACATCCCCATTTTTGGTCGCGAGGCGATCTACCTGTGCATGTTCTGCGGGGGTGACCTTGCCGAGATCAATTGATCCCAGGATCTTTGGGCCTGGGGCGTATAGCACGATCTGGTGGGGCCAATTCACACCACCCTGGGAGCAATCAAAGACGGCGACCGCATCGATTGCACCGTCACCCGTTAGATCACCGAAGGCGAGTACGCCAGACGCTCCTTGGGACTTGGCGAGGAGATTTACATATCCCCTGTCAGTGGGGATGCCGGGGAGAGAGCCGTCCACCAACTTGCCCGCCGGGTGCTCACAGAGGCTGGGCACTGGTGCCTGGTAAATGTCCTTCGTCGTCACGAGTCGGCCGGAAGGGTCCGCTGCCCCTGGGCGGGAGCTGGGCGACGGGGCTGTTGCGGGCGCAGTCGGGTGTGCCTCCAACCGCCATACCGCGATGATCCCGACGCCCGCGGCCAGTAGAGCCACGAGCACCAGCAGGACGATCTTCTGTTGATGACGCATCGAGTCCTTCCAGGGCAGCACGAGTCTTGCTGGTACGTCGCCGGACACTGCGACGCTGCTACATGTTGGTTTTGGAGGCTCGCAGCTCGCTCAGCAGTTGCCGCTCGGCAACGGGCCCACTTGCGTAACGACGTGGCATGGCTAGCCGATACAGCTCTACAGATCTGACCATGAGTCCACCGCAGTGCTGGACTAGCACTGCGCACTCCCCGTCAACTTCGATACATCGTCGATTTGGATGCTGCCCGTGGGATCTTGGTGGCCGTGATATACGTCAGTGTTGTTCGCAACTCCGTACGATTGAAACGGACCCTCAAGGTAATGCTCAACCTTGTCGCTACCTGTAACCACGTATTGTATGTCGAGGTTCCATTCATAGTTCCCATGACAACTTGATGCATCAACCTCTATAAGCGCGTGTTCTGCCCCAGAAACAATGAACCCCGGCCCAAGCGGCGCCGTAGGAGGCACCACACCTGCAGGCGGACTACTGCTATCACCGTAAGCAACTCCCATGTCCTTGAAGCTTGGGGCATCAAGGTCGAAACTGAATGCTCGGTTAGAGAGGGGTGGCCCGCAACCGTCATCGGGCGTGTAAATCCAGGCCGGAGACGCAAGGTCGAGTCGTGTCCTGTGTGGCAGAATGTTTTGGATATGAACTGACTGCCCGTTGACGGTAGATAGATCGAGATACAGCATACCTCTGCTCCATGAGCCTGCGCCGGATGCGGCAAGCGTTGGGCGGACGTCAGTGACAGCGTGAAAGTCCTGGATCCTTCCCATCCCCGGTGGCATGGCAACCTGAGCCAAGGACGGGCAACCAGTTATGTACGGCCACGAGGAGGCAACCGCGAGCGCACGCGTTGTGTTTCCAGGGTTGGCACTGGCCGCACCCGTGTTGTCGGTTTTAGGGGCTGGATTTTGGTCGGGTAATTCAACCGCCACCCCGATGCCGGCAGCCGCCGCCAGGACTGCGCAAACGATTATTATCGTCGCACCCACTCGCGACAAGCGGCCACCCCGATGACGCCGTTGGGGAAGAACCTCGGGCATTGGCTGAGGTGCTGACGCAGCGTCCGCTCTCCCGGTGCAGTCCTGCATCGAGTCTTCGGGTGCGGACAGAATCTCGACAATCTCCCCGCTGTGGTCTTGAACAGGCTGGCCGTTGGATCGCGTCAGAATTCGCTCCATCTGATCAATCGCATGATTCAGATCTCGCTGGCTTGTCGTGACGGCTATCTGGAGTAGCCCTTGGTCTTTGCTGGCCAGCCACGAACGACGGTCTTGGAGATTGGAACCTCGCAGTTCTGGGTCATCGAATAGGTTGAAGCTGACTGCTACAGCGTAACTATATTGCTTCTTGCGCTGCTCGGGACTCAGTTCTTGCCGTGCGTCCCGAGGGGTCAACTGCACGATGAGCGCATGCAGGTAGCCTCTGATAGCTCGCCGAACGTCCTCGACATCCTTCTCAAGGTCAATGTGCCAAACACGCCGAAGCTCGCTTAGTTCACCTTTTAGAGCCTCGATGAGATTCGGCCGCCCGGTACCTTCTTTACGGGAGAGCACTTGCAGGCTTTGCCAAACTTTTGAGTGCTCACCCTCTGCCTGTCCGGTCATCGTCTCCGCTCCGTCGTGTTCCATCCGGCGGGCATGATATACCAAGATCGAAAAAGTCGACTATTTGCCACCGGCATGTTATAACTGAATAGAAATAACTTCATATGTCAGAGCGTTTAGATCAGCCAAATGAACCCGAGAAGCCTAAGTCAGTAACTGGCTCAGACGAACGGTATCCCACGGAGCAGGAGCTTCAGAGATTTGAGGCCGTGCAAGAATATTGGGGAAAGGTTGACTCCACCTCAATTGAGGAGTTCGCGCGCGACCCAAAAAATCCTACCGAAGCTGAAATTATAGCCGTGAACCGTCTAAACAGTCTTCGCCTAGACTCCATTTCTTTCGAGGAGTACTTCGGCTACCCAGATCCGAGACAGTCGCCGAGCAACGATCACGACGGTCGTCGCACGCCTGAAGATCGACTCTAGTAGCTCCGAAGTGTGCAGCACCATGTTCTGTCACGCTTGATGGTCGGTGACCTTGTAGCGAAGACGTCGCACTGCCTCGCGACTTCATGCCACAGCTACTGGGTACGGATTTCACTTGTCTCCTTGTTCGCTGGTCACTTGGCCTCTGACCAGCGGTGATGCGCTGCTCGCTCACTGGTCACTAGTCAGTCTTCGTGGTTCTTCACGGCCATTCTGTTGACTATTCCTCAGCGGCCAACCGGGTCGCTGAGTTGGCTAGGACATCGACCCACTCGGTCGAACTTGGCGGACTCCTTTGAGAACTCCATAGAGAAGAGACGTCAATGACAGCTCTACTAGTGATTGGTCTCATCGTGGCTGCGTACCTCGTCGGACGGGGCGAGCAGTTCACACGCGATGCCAGATCAGTCATGGGCACCGACAAGAACGACAAGCGGAGGCGCTAACGCGCGTGACGGTCGGCCGGGGAGCGCACCTGATTTCCCGGCCGACCGTCACACCCCCCAGTAGAGGAGGTGTATCGAATGGCCTTGGAGCTTCCGGTGGACCTGGTATCTACCGACTCTCCCAGCAATGCCCACCGAGCGATGCTCGCGTTGCTTCACAGTGTTGTGTGGCAGCGGCGAGCCGGCGTCAGGAAGAGCTGCCTGGTCTTGTCGAGACTCTTCAAGACGATGTAGTGCTCACCACAGGAGGGACGTCACGTCCGGCCTACGGGTGGTTCGCGGAGGGTGCCTGGCGTTACGGCGATCGTCACGTCCACGAGCTGTTCCTCAATGCCGACCCTCGGCCGGGGCACCGGTCGGTGAGCGCGGCCGAGGGTGTGCTGGTGACCTTGCTGCATGAGGCGTGTCACGTGTGGGCGCAGCTCAGCGGCGTACGGGACACCTCACGGGATGGCCGCTACCACAATCGGCGGTTCGCGGAATCGCACTCGCCATTGGCCTCGCCGTGGAGAAGGACACGACGATCGGCCACCACACGCCTGCGCTGTCGTCGTAGGCGCGGGCCGATTACGCCGATCTGTTAGGCGAGTTAGAACGCGGCCTGGTGCTGGCGCGGGAGCCGGAGCCGGCCGAACCGGTGGGTGGCGCGCCTGACGCGGGTGATGATGCCGACGAGGATATCGACGCGGCCGGATCGCCAGGATCTGCCATGTCGACCACGAAGTACATCTTCGCGTCGTGCCGTTGCCTGGATGCCAGGCGTCATCTGGTGACGACTCGGGTGGCCAAGGGTTCCTGGCGACCGGGAGTTATCTGCTGCTCTGCGTGTCAGGCACCGTCGCGGAGTCTCTGACAATCCGCCGTCAACACGATCGGCGGTAGCAGCCGGGGTCAGGTAGTGCGCACTACCTGACCCCTGATCTCCAATTGTTTGTATTCATCCCAGGGCGGAGCTATGCCCAAAACAGAGTGAGCAGTTGTGAATTTCTCTCCAATGCCACGTATTTTCAACACATAGTAAAGGAGGACTCTCAAATGTCTCGTAACCGCTACACCAAACTGGTGCACAAAATCGACCGCGCCCAGGACGCTTACCGAGAGGAAGAGCTGGCGGCGCTTACCAGCGAACTCCACTGCAAGGTCGCTGCCCCCGCCGCCGCACCCGTCGTCGACGACAGCAAACGGCACCGTCGCTCCCGTTTGGAGCAGAGGCAGCAACACAAGCCGGAACGCTTTCGCGCTGCGGGCACCGACCAGCCCTAACTGACCCGGCCTAGGTCAGGTCTTGACACCCATTAAGGCCTGGCCTAGGCCGGCCTCCGCCGAAATCGGAGATCACCCCACAACAGATTAGGAGGAACCTCATGTCCAAGGAGCACCGTCTGTTCCATTCAGTTTCTATGCGAGCGCCTGACTGGCCTCGTCGAGCACACCCGCTCGTGGCCGTTGCAATAGCGGCCACGGCGGTGGCCATGCTCGCGGCGTGCGGCACTGGATCGCCCCACGGCGAGTTGGCTGAGAACCAACAGATCTTGAAGTCATGCGACCCGGCGACACCCCCTGTCTCCCTAGTTGAGGTCGACGGCACCGGATCAAGTGCCTCGGATGCCATCGCGACCGAGCGTATGACCATCATCGAGTCGGTGGTGCGGCAGACGGCGATCTGTTCCGGCCAATTGCGGGTGAGCGTGTTCTCCTCCTCCAGCGCCGCCACTGCCACGCTGTTCGATGGGCCGCTGCATTTGGACGGGGCGACCGTCAACGCGCGGCTCAAGCGCGTACCGCAGATCGTCTCGGACGTCATGAACAAGATCCGGACGGCGTACGACCCAGCGGTGGCGGGGCTGGACCAGGGTGGCAGCGATATCACGGCACAGTATCGACTGGCTGGTGAGTGGATCGCCCAGGTCGGCGGCAAGTCCCGGCTACATCTGTATCTGCTGACCGATGGCTTCCAGAACATCGGTGTCGATCTCGGCTCCAAGGCGCTCTCCAAGGCGGAGGCCACCGCGCTGGCCAACCAGGTCACCATGCCCAAGCTGCCCGGTGCGTCCGTGACAGTAGCTGGACTCGGGCACGTGGCAGGGAGCCCACCGCCGTCGGACATGGTCGAGGGGTTGGTGGCCTACTACGACGCTCTCTGCCAGAAGACCGCTGCGGCGAAGTGTGTCTCGGTCACCGACTACAGCCCCGAGGGGCGATGAAGGTCGTGGCACGCATCCGCAAACCCGCTGCGGTCTCGTCGCAGGCGGACACAGCGGCATGGACACGCGAGGCAGACGCAGTCTCCCTTCCCCGCCTCGACGAGGTTGGTGGACATCCCCGGCCGTCTGGCATCGGGGTCACCTACGCAGAAGAGGAGTACCGCGCGCTGGCCGATGAGCAGGAGCGGGTTTGGCCGGCCGAGGGCGAGCGTGCAGCCCGTCGCTATCAGGTGCGGGCACGCGGGCTCGATCACCGAGCCGCGGCGACCGAGTTCCTGCTCGCGGAAAACGAGACCGAGGTGCGCCACGCCCACGCCGATCACCAGCATGCGGCGCGGGTCCTGGCCCCGTACGTGCGGCGGGAACCGTGGGCGAAGCTGCGGTACTGGATCTGTTGGCCGGTGCTCTGGTTCGGTGACACCGCCGGGGTGTGGTCGGCCGCTGTCACGAACGGTGATGTGGTCTACATCGCCCTCGGGCAGGCGCTCTCCGCCGGGCTAGCGGCGGCCTGCGCCGGACTGGTCGGCTCCGAGCTCAAGGACCTCCGGATGGCTCGGGCCCGCCAGCGTGATCCCGAAAGCTTGACCGAGGACGAGCGGCGTTATCAGCGGTTCTTCACGGACAACGACCGTGGAATCGGCATCGTGAAGCTGGTCGGGTTGTTGTCGCTGACGGTCATGGCGCTGGTGGCAGTCGGAATCTTTGCGCTGCGTAGCAGCATCGAGGGCAGCGCGTCGGGCCTCACGTTCGGGTTGCTGGCGGCAGCGACCGCAATTGGATCGGGGTTGTTGGGTTACTCGGCCGCCGACGAGGTCGCCGACCTGCTCGCCACCATGGCCAAGCGTGCTCGCCGTGCCGAGAAGCGACATCTCTACCTCGGTGCTGCCAAGACTCCCAAGATCCGGGCCGAAGCCAATGAGGCCGCCCGTTCCATCCAGGCCGAGCACCAGCTGCGCGGTCAGGCGGCTGGTAAGCGGGTGGAGTCGTTGTCGTGGCGCGTACTGCGCCGCAACCCCCAAGTGGTGGGACACGGCTACCCCACCGGCGAGCAGAGCGGAGTTATCGGGAGACGGACACGTCGAGGTGCTGCCTCGTGACCACCCGCACCGTTCTCCTCACCAGCACTGTCCTGCCCGGTCGGCTACTCGGCACCAACGGTCTCGCATCAAGTGAGCGGACCAGGCCGACTAGTCCGAGCTACACACTCGGTGATCCGGGGCAGCCGGCCGAAGAGCCGACGCTGCTGGTCACGGTGTTCGACAATTCCGGCTCAGTGACCAGCCCAGCCGGGACCGACCCCCTCTCGAATCGCTTCGCCGAGGTGGAGCGGGCGTTCTCGGTCGTCGCTCGACGGGGCTCGCGCCACGAGCTGGGGGCGGTCCTGCACTTTGACACCCCCTCCAGCGGCGAGGCTGGACCGGTGCCATTGACGCGGCGTGGGCTACAGGTGCTGCGCCCAGGGCTACAGGTACCACCAGATGGAGCCGGGACAAGCGAGCTGACCCCGAGCCTCCGGCGAGCCGTAGAGATCGCCCAGGCCCATCCCGAGCACAAGGTGACGCTGATGGTGCTCTCGGACCTCCTGCTCACGGATCCCGAGCCGGTCCAGGCGCTGTCCGAGCTGGCGGTGTTCCCCGGCCAGGTACACGCCGTCGTCCTCGGCAGCCACCTGCCTGGGGGTGTGCTGGATGAGCGCATCACCGTGAGCCGCATCGGACGGGACGATGCGCCCGGCGCGGTGGCGCGAGCTGTTTTCGCCAGCCTGATCACCCACCGACCAGGGAGCCAGGCACGCGGAGTCAGTCACGACAGCGTTGCGTCTGGAAGCCGGTCATCGTCGATTTCACAACACATTTTCTCGTCGCTGCGAGACCGGTTGAGAGATACCAAATAACAGAGACAATGAGTCCTCGGTTCGCCCGAACATTCGCCCGACTATCCGACCGACTCCACGGTTTCCACACCATTCCCTCTTAGTCCATAACTAGGACCACATCCCGGCAAGCCATCCGAGACGACGACAGTATGAGTCGTCGCCGTGGACGCCTCTACCCATATGCCGGGTACGGAAAGGAGAACACGATGACACATTCCCTACATGCAGCACCACAGACACAGCCTCCGGCGAAGTTCAAGACGATCCTGGCTGACCCTCCGTGGGACATCCAACAAAAAGGGAGGAGAGGCGCGGAGCAGCACTATTCGCTCATGACGCTGGAGCAGATCACGGCTATGCCAGTGCGTGATCTGGCTATGGACAACAGTCACCTCTACCTCTGGGTTACCAACGCTACCTTGCGCGATGGGTACGACGTGGCTGAGGCGTGGGGGTTCACCGTGCGCTCACCGCTGACGTGGATCAAGTTCCGGCTTGGGTTCGGCGTCTACCTACGGAACTGCACCGAGCACCTGCTCTTTGCCACTCGCGGCCAGGCGCCGGTGAACTTCCGGTCGCAGCCCACGTGGATCAACGCACCAGCGCAGGAACACTCCCATAAACCCGAGGAGCAATACGCCGTCATTGAGCGCATCTCCGATGGTCCGTATCTGGAGCTGTTCGCTCGTCGCCGGCCATCATCGAGCGCGGCGTGGTCGGTGTGGGGTAACGAGATCGACTCCGACATTTGCATCTCCGGTTACCCCGTCCCCAGCGACGAGCGGGCGAGGTACCAATCATGAGCGGCGACAAGAAACCCGAATCCTTGCGGAAGAGTCCCATCGAATGGGTCTTTCGTGCCAGCCTGCTGCTGTTCGGGACGGTCATCGCTCTTAACCTGACCATCGCGTTCCTCCGGCCGATCCTCCCTTCGCTCATCGGGGGGATCGGGCTGGTCGTGATGGTGTGGCTGGTCGTCGCGATCGCGCGGTGGAGACGATCCCGGTGGTAGTACGTACCCCTGTTATGTGTATTCAGGGGTCGAGTGTAGTGGAATGGACAACACCACTTGACGTGCTGCGTGTAATCAGCGATAAGTGTACGCACGAGTTGCTGTTTTACGGCAGCGCTCGCCACACAGAATAGAGATAGGAGGTGACCCATGGCTTCGAAAAAGAAACGAGAGAAGAATTCACGTAATGAGGAGCGCCGGTTGACGGTGCGCGGTATTCGCCGCGACCAGCCAGATATCCGCAAACTCAGCAAGGCGCTCATCGGCCTAGCGATGGCCGAGGCCGAACGCCAGGCCCAAGCCGAGCAGATCACTCGTGACGCGGAGTCGCACGTCGCCTCCGAGAACGAGACGCAGCCAGGTGGTGGGCGCGATGCCTAGCCAGAGCCAGCTGGTCTTCTCCGGGCTGTACCTGCCCCGGCCGCTTGATCCCGCCATGGTGCTGCGATTCCTGGCCCGGTTGGCGTCCGAGCACGACGCACCTCGCGTCGTGCTGGAGGTTCGCGCAGATGAGGCCGGCGTGCGGCACCTACTCGGCGTTCGAGCCACCGACATACACGTACTGCGTCGGATGCTCACCGACCTCATCCCCGGCAGTGTCCTAACCACTCCAAAACCGGACATCAGTCACCCGCGTCCGAGCGTGGAAGCAACGGGGCGATTGCGGATTCATCCACCGGGGTTGCCGCTGCTGACAGATACCGCTGAGGCCACGACCCGTGCGCTGCTCTCCGCACTAGCGACCCGGCTGCACGCTGATGAAGCCCTGGTCGTCCAGGTCGTGCTCGGTCCTCGCCGTGCGCCGCGCACGGTCCCCGCACACGCCCCTGCCCCAGACGCGAGCCTCATCCAACTCCTCACTCGGGGCGTTCATCCGGCCAGTGCCGAAACACGGAACCGGATGAAGGAGCGTGTGTCCCAGGGCGGATTCGCGGCCACCATCCGGCTCGGTGCCGCCAGCCCCGATCCTGGGCGCCGTCGCCGCTTCATGATGAGCCTGCTCAGTAGCCTCTCCACGGCGCAAAGCCCAGGAGTGCGGATCGATGTGATCCGCGAACAGGCGAAGGCGCTCAATGAGGTGCGATTGCCGTGGCGCTGGCCGCTGCACCTAAACGGGTCCGAGCTGATCGGGTTGCTGGGCTGGCCACTCGGCGGCGACGACCTTCCCGGCCTCCCATCCGCTCACCCGAAAGGCTTGCGGGCAGCCCAGGCAGTGCACACCGGACCGCGGGTGTTTGCCGCCAGCGCCGCACCTGGTGATGACCGCCTGATCGGCGTCGCCCCGCAAGACCAGATGTACCACATGATCAGCTACGGCCCGTCCGGTTCGGGCAAGACGACGGTCGCATTGCACCTGATCCTTGCCGATATCGAAGCTGGGCGATCTGTCATCGTGCTCGATCCAAAAAGACAGCTCATCGACGACATCCTTGCCCGTATTCCCGACCACCGCCTAAACGATGTCGTCGAGCTGGACGCCAGCGACGACGTCCCGGTCGGCTTCAACCCGCTCGACGTCACTGGTCGCGATCCTGACGTCGTGGTCGACGGCATCCTGGCGGTGTTTGAAGCCGTCTTCCGTGAGGGTTGGGGACCACGCACAGGCGACATTTTCTCTGCCTGTTTACGTAGCTTGGCTCGCGCCAGCACTCCCCAGCGACCAGCGACACTCGTTGACCTCCCCCGTCTACTGACTGATCCCAAGTTCCGGCGGACTCAGGTCGGCCGCGTCCGAGGTGACTTGGCACTGGCTGGGTTCTGGGCCTGGTACGAGGCGCAGTCACCCCAGGCACAGGCGGCGGTAATCGCACCGCCATTGAACAAATTACGCCAATTCCTACTCCGCCCCGCTTTGATCCGCGTGCTCGATCAGCGTAACGGCAAGTTCCGGCTGCGAGACATGTTCGCACAGAACAAGATCGTGCTCGTCCCGCTAAATGAGGGGCTCATCGGTTCAGGCACGGCGTCTCTGCTGGGCAGCTTGATCATCTCAGATATTTGGCAGGCCACCCAGGAACGCGCTAGCGACCCGAAGGCCGCTAACCGCCCAGCAATGGTCTACATCGATGAAGCGCCCCGCTTCCTGAATCTACCCGTCTCCCTAGCCGATGCATTGGCAGTGTCGCGATCCTTATCAGTCGGGTGGTTTTTAGCCGCTCAATTCCGCAGCCAATTTCCGGCCTCACTCAAAGCTGCGGTGGATATGAACGCCAGAAGCAAAGTAATTTTCGCCACCGAATTCGAAGACGCCCGTGACACTGCCAAGCTCACCCGCGACCTGACCACCGAGGATTTCCTGTCTCTGCCACGCTTCCACGCCTACGCCAATCTCGTTGCAGGTGGCCACCCGTCCGGCTGGGCGCTCGTGAAGACCCTGCCACCCCCACCGGCAACCACCGATCCAGAGACGGTGCGGGCTACCGCTCGGGCCAACTACGCATCCGAGCCGCAGGCGATCGACAGCAACGAGGACACCACCACGACCACAGACGAGGTGACGCTACAGCCGACCGCACCCGTCCCGATCGCGGTGGAGCAAATCGGGCGGAAACGGAGGCAGCGATGAGCGGTAACAACGGAAGGAGCACGACGAGTACGACATGGCGGCGCGGAGCGACCACGTCTGTGTCCGCCCCTGTCCTCGACCAACTGTTCGCGACCCTGACCCCTGCCACTTCTGCCAGGTCACACGGCGGATGCTCCCTCTGGCGGGATGGGACTGACCCCCTACTCGGGGGTCACGACGGTGCGCCAGGTGGCCACCACATGGCCAGCGTCAGACCAGGAGGTCCGGCATGAGCCCGACAGATACGGCCAGCTTGATACTGCGCTTGTCCGAGCGAGACGTGGCAATCCTGGAATCGCTGCGCGCCTACCGCCTGCTCAGCACCAACCACCTGCGCCGCCTGCACTTCGCCTACGGCCATGCCACCGCGGCAGCGGCGTCGGGGGCCACCATGCGCGTGCTGACCCGCCTGGAAGCTCACACCCTCGTGGCGCGACTAGCCCGGCGTATCGGTGGCGTTCGCAGCGGTTCGTCCGGGATCGTGTGGCAACTCGGCGCGACCGGAGAACGACTACTGCGCACCATGCACGGCCAGAAACAACGCCGCCGCTACGTCGAACCGTCACCGGCATTTACTGCTCACACCCTGGCCGTCGCCGACCTCGCCATCGGACTCCACGAGCTCAACGACCTGCACGTGGTCGAGCTGATTAGCGTCGAGACCGAGCCGTCGTGTTGGCGCTCGTTCATCAGTCCGCATGGCGCGCTGGAATGGCTCAAACCCGATCTTTACGCGGTCACGGCCAGCGGTGACTTTGAGGACCACTGGTTCGTTGAAGTCGACCTCGCCACCGAACACCCGCCGGTCATCGTGCGGAAGAGCCTGGTCTACCAGCGCTACGCCGCTACCGGTGCCCACCAAGCCCGCCACGGCCTGTTCCCCGCCGTCGTCTGGGTAGTGCCCGACCCAGCCCGACAAGAGGCCCTGAAGCGCGCCCTCGCCGCCGACCGGCTCATCCAGAGAGAACTGTTCCGGGTCGTCACCACCGCCGAGTTCAGAGGTCTCATCACCAACGATCACCCCGACCCGCCTACGGCAGCGGACTAGAACGCCATAACCAAACCACTCACCACGAAAGGAGGAACCATACATGGAACAGCCATCAGACCACTCAGACGATCGGGACCGCGATATTCCCGAGTTGGAGAGATGGGAACCGAGCGACATAGACCTCACGGGAGTGATTCGCCAGGAGGACGCTCTGCGAGATGTCATCGGTGATGCCATCGTCGAGGCAGAGTCCTCAGGCGGCAACATCCCGGATTGGGGTGCGCGAACCATCGCCCGCGCCCTGGCTAATCGTCTGGAGACTCCCATCAGCGCGCTGCATCATTTCGCCACGACTGGCAGAGCCGACCGGGACCACGTCTTACGGGAACTCGCCGAGCTCGCCGCACGCGCCACCGATGACGAGGTACGAGAGTGGGCCAACTGGCTCGGCCCCTATGTGATCACCCTTCCAGACGAGGCAGACCTGACGGAGCTGACGGACCCTGGGACGCAGAGCCGGTCAGCGCCACCCGTAGAGACGACGACACACCCTGACAACCCGCAAATCGCCGAAGGGCTCCGTGAGCACGGTGACGCCTTTCGCGCCTACCTCCAGCTCCCTGATGTCGATCCTGGTCGGGATGATCTGCTCCGGACGTTCCATGAGTTCTATGTCGGCGCGTTTGCCTCAGTGGAGGCGCTGCTCAATGAGCTGACCGAGATCCACGGCTGGCAGCGCGCCATCGATGAGGTCACTCATACTGGGGGCTTCGACGGTTTCGCCGCCCTCGATCACGCCAAGATCGAAGCAGTCGCCCGAGAGACCTGGGACATTATCGAGATAGGGGGAAGCTTCTATGTGTTCACTAAATAAGAGCATTCGTGACGGATAGCACGCCCAGGATCTACCCGAATTCTCCTTGGGTAACCCCCGTAATGCTGTTGCGGAATGGTCAACAAATAGCGCCTTTTGGCAGCAACGGAGGTACACTAGGGAATGAGTAAAAGGAGAAACTGAGAAATATGACACAAGACCAGACGCATCGATTCGCAGCATACATTACACGACTGCGTAAAGAACAGAAGCTCAGTATTCGCGGGCTGGCAGATAAAGCCGGCATGGACAGTGGAGCATTGACCCGGATAGAACAGGGCAAAGTCCACACGCCACGGCCCGAGACGCTGAGAAGCCTCGCCTCGGCGTTGCAGGTGCCGTTAGCGGATCTGTTCTTGGCGGCAGGCTATGCGATCCCCTACGACCTACCGAGTATGACGCCATACCTGCAGGCGCGATACGGCCATTTGCCGGAAGAAACACTGGCAGCGGCCAACGACTACTTTACCCGACTGGTTGGAGAACACGACGTGGACCCCAATGGGCCGGACGGTCTCAAAGACGAAATAGAAGCATTGTTTCAATAACGACATGGGTGGGGAAAGGAGGAACATTATGCACACAGCAACCAACACAACATCTACTCCCCATCCCGGAACACTCACGGCTCTGCGCACACTTGGGCGCGGACCGCACGTGTCTCTCTGGGCCGCCTTGCATCAGGTTGGGACACAAGCTCGGCTCCTCAGAGCGTTGCTGCCACGCGACCTCGACCAGATCGCAGCTCGCCTCAATGACCTTATTCCTGCCGTCCTGGTCGAGCCCGTCGACGGCATGCCGATGCCCGGCACCTCGTTGTGGGCCGATGGCCGCTGGCTCATCCAGGTGCGAGCAAGCGATCCAGCCGATACACAAGACTTCGCTGCGCTGCACCAACTCAAGCACGTTATTGATCACCCGCTACGTCGGGAACAACCAGACCTGTTCAGTGAACTGGAGTGGGAGCTACTGGCTGACCGGTTTGCTTGCCAGGTGCTGGCTGATGAGCGACAACCGGTTGCCGTGTCGGGAAAGGAGGAACGCCCATGAATGATCCATCCACGGTAGCGATGAGGAGCGATGGCGGTCCACTTCTGCTCACCGTTCCAGAGGCGTGTGACGCCCTCAAGATCAGCCGCTGGTCACTGTATCAGCTCATCAACAAGCGACGCTTGAAGACCGTGCGCATCGACCGCCGACGACTCATCGTACCGGCCGATCTGACGGCCCTGATCGAGGAACTCCGTGCAGAGGGAGGTAATTGATGGCTAACAGAAAAGCAAACGGTGAAGGCTCACTGTACCACCGTGGTGATGGCCGATGGGGTGGCTCAGCCTTCGTCGACACTGTCAGCGGCCAGCGCAAACGTATCCACGTCTATGCCAGTACACGTCAGGAAGTCCACGACCGCCTAGCGGACAAGCTGGCGGTCGGTCGCAGAGGCATCCGGGCACCGGATAAAGAGTGGACGGTGGGCGCGTATCTCGACTACTGGCTCGCGTCTGTGGTCACGGTCAAGAACCGCCCCCGGACCGCTGAACAATACGAATCGACCGTGCGCCTGTACCTCAAGCCCGCGCTCGGAACAATCCGGCTGACCAAGCTCACCGTTCAGGATGTTCAGACCCTGCTCAACACCCACTTGGCGCAGGGTCGATCCATCCGGGCCGTACAATTGGTTCGCAGTGTCCTGCGCGCCGCCCTCTCGCGGGCCGAGCGCGAGGAACTCATCGTGCGTAACGTCGCCAAACTGATCGACCTGCCTGCGTGGGAACGCAAGCCCATCCAACCGTGGAGTGTCGAGGAAGCATCAACGTTTCTGGCTGCCACGAAAGCACACCGACTGTATCCAGCCTTCGTGATGCTACTGCTCTACGGCATGCGCCGGGGTGAAGTCCTTGGACTGCGCTGGTGCGATGTCGACTTCGCTCGTGATCAACTCCATGTCCGCCAACAACTCCAGCGCATCGGCCAGAATTTGGAACAAGGGCCGGTCAAGACCAGCGCTGGGCGGCGTGACCTGCCACTCATCGCCATGCTGCGTGATGGGCTTACGAGCCAGTATGCCTCGCGGCACGGCACCGAACTAGACGCTGTCGCCGAATGCGCCGGCTTGGATCAGGGACTCGTGTTTCTCAGCTCCACCGGTACGCCAATCGATCCAAAGAACTTCGTTCGTACCTTCCACCAGATCCGTGTGACAGCTGGCCTGCCGCGGATTACCGTGCACCATACACGACACACCACAGCGACGATGTTAAAGAATCTGGGGGTACCAGCACGGGATGCACAGCTCATTCTTGGCCACGCACACGTCACGACCACCCAGCAGTTGTATCAGCATGGGGACATTGAGGGACAGGCGAGAGCGCTCGAACGGATCGAAGCACGCGTTATTGGTAGCCAGCAACAGGGGGCGTTGCTGTCAAGAGTGCTGCAAAACGGTACGTATCCACAGGTGAAAGCACGGTATGTCGTGCACTCACCTCTGGAGGGCCAGGAGGGACTTGAACCCTCGACACCCTGCTTAAGAGTCATCGCGATGCTCGTTAACAGCACTCCAACGACCCCTGTTATTCGACACTTACGCACACGTGCTTACGCGCACATTCTTGGCTGGGTTGCTGTCAAATACTGCTGCAAAATGGGCTCGGACAACATCAGTACGGACGCTGACATCGCCGACTGGGTCGCTATCCTGCACGCCCTGCGCCGCCTCGAAACACATACCCTGGCTCAAAAGTGCTTCCCTCTCAATCTGCTTCCAGCGACACGGTCTCGCGCCTCAGATCCACCCTCCCAGGCGCCACTCCACGAGACACACAGGAGCCGTACGCCTCAGGAAGGACACACCACATGATCAGCGCCTACGCCGACGACCTCGATGGCCGGTACGACGACGATGACAACGAACTCAGCGTCGAGCCCGTCGCAGGTGCCTCGTCCGCCGAACCCGGTACCCGCGCGGTCATCTATCTACGGGTGTCCTCCGCTGGGCAAGTCAACACCGACTACGACCCCGAAGGAATCTCGATCCCCGCTCAGCGCGTGGCCTGCCAGCGCAAAGCCGAACAGCTCGGCCTGACCGTCATCGAGGACTACATCGAACCCGGCAAATCCGCCACAGAGATGACCAAGCGAGTCGCGTTCCAACAGATGCTTACCCGCGTCCGCAACGCACGCGACGTCGACTACATCATCGTCTACAAGCTCTCCCGCATGGCCCGCAACCGCCTCGACGACGCAATCGTCATGGCCGATCTGCGCAAACGCGGCGTCACCCTCATCTCGGCCACCGAGTCCATCGACGACTCACCCGTCGGTCAACTCATGCACGGCATCTTGGCCACCTTCAACGAGTACCAATCCCGCGAGTCCGGCGCCGACATCGCCTACAAGATGGGCCAGAAAGCCAGAAACGGCGGCACTCTCGGGCGGGCGCCCCTGGGCTACCTCAACGTCTTCGATCGCTCAGAAGGCCGCGAGATCCGTACCGTCGCCATCGACCCCGAGCGCGGCACCCTCGTCCGACTGACCTTCGAGCTGTACGCCACCGGCGAGTACACCCTGGCCGACCTCTCCGACGAGCTCTACGACCGGGGCCTACGCACCCGACCGACCGCGCTGCATCCCACAAAGCAGGTGTCGATCAACAAACTGTCTTTGATGCTGCGCGACCGCTACTACCTCGGCTACGTGGCCTACAAGGACGAGGAGATCAAGGGACGCCATATGGCTCTCATCGACGAAGACCTCTTCGAGCGCGTCCAGGACATCATCGAGTCCCGTGCCGCTGCCAAGGAACGCCGCCGCATCCACCACCACTACCTCAAAGGCTCCCTGTTCTGCGGTCGCTGCAAGAAAACTGGGGTTACCCAGCGGATGATCATCCAGCACACCGTGAACTCCCGTGGCAGCGAGTACACCTACTTCTTCTGCCGCAACAAGCAAGCTGGCATCTGCCTGTCCCCCCACGTCAATGTCATCCGCGTCGAGGACGCCGTCGAGAACCACTACGCCACCGTCCAATTCAGCCCTGGCTTCATGGCCGACGTCCGCGCCCACATCGCCGAGGCCATCACAGACGAGGAAACCGCCGGTCGTCTCCTCAGGCAGCAACTCACCAGCGAGCTACGCGCGTTGGAGGTCAAGGAAGACAACCTCATCGATCTCGCCGCTGACGACACGCTTCCTAAAGCCAAGATCAAAGCCAAGCTCCGCGACATCGAACGTCAACGCCGACACCTCACCGGACGCCTCAACGAGGCCAATGACGACCTCTCCGACAGCGCACGACTGATCGAGAGCTGCTTGACACTGCTAGAGAACCCCCAGGAGCTCTACCAGCGCTGCGACGACGAACAACGCCGCCTACTCAACCAAGCCATCTTCCACGGGCTCTACGTCGAGGAAGACCAGATCACCGGCCACGACTTGAAAGAGCCCTTCGCTCACCTCCACGCCGTCCAAGCCAGCCGCCGACTCGACCAGAGCGACAAACCCGACCCAGGAACCACCGCGTTGCACCCCCAACACAACAGTAGGGCCGTCTCCCATCAGGGAGACGGCCCTACTGCAACCAACGGTATCGAGGGCTTACTAGCTGGCATGGATTTAGTCCATTGTTCTAGTAAGCCCTCTAGGGTGGAGCTGACGGGATTCGAACCCGTGACCCCCGCACTGCCAGTGCGGTGCGCTACCAGCTGCGCTACAGCCCCGAAACGATCACCACGGCCCACCGCGGCGCGTAGGTCACGGTACACGAGGCCAGCGATGATCCTCGAAGAGGACCCTGAGTCAGCGTTGGGTGGCGCTCAGTGCCCGGTCCAGCCATCCTTCGTCACTGATGTCAATGATCGCACCGTTGACGACGACGCTGGGAGTGCCGAACCGGTGATCGGGTCGCAGCCCCCTGATGTAGTTACCGGCATTCGTGGTTGCGGCGGCGACGCGCTGCTTCGCACCGGCCTGCACACAGCCCGCGAAAGTGTCACCAGCGCCCAGGGCGCGACCGAGTTGCTGGAGCTGGGCGCTGGTCCAGCCTTGGCCACCCTCCGGAGGCTGCGCAGCGAACAGGCTGTCGTGGAAGCGGGGGAAGATACCGGCCTGGGTGGCACAGTAGTTCGCACCAGCCGCAAGCGTGGAGTACCCAGGCGGGACCGAGGACTCATCGAGGATGGCGACCGGGTGGTAGACCACCTTGGCCTTGCCGTCCGCAGCGGCTTGGACGAGCCGCTGATGGTAGAGCTTCTCGAACTGCCCACAAACCGGGCACAAGAAGTCCTCGTAGATATCGATGGTCGCCGGCGCCTGCGGGCTTCCGGTCACGATGGCATCGCCCTGCGCGGCCACCGGGTACTGCACCCCGGCTGCGGCGACGGGAATCGCCACCGGCAGGGCACTCGGCTCGTTGCGGTTCTGCAGCCATAGCCCGATCCCGACGACAACGGCGAGCACCACAACGATGGCGACCCCCGCGATCATCCCGCGGTTGCCTCCACCGCTCCCGCGGGCCGCGGTCACCGCCTGCGCAGCCTGCCGCTTGCGCTTGTCCTCTGCCTGCTCGCCGCCGTCCACGACAGGTCCCCCTTGCTCATTCGGCCGGATTCCCGGCGGTTCGCCACTGTGCGCCCGGATCCGCGCCCAGCCATCCGTCAACGCTGCGCGCTGTCCTGGGCCGCACCCCCAACCACACCGCCAGCAGCCACGTGCCGGCGTCGCGCGCCAGCTCCTGCGGGTAGCGCGTGTCCCCCTTGGCCACTGCCCCACCACCACCGAAGCAGCCGCAGTCGATGGACAATCCACGGGCCCAGGCCTGCGCCACTGCCGCCATCAGCACCACCAGCAGTACCGCCGAGGCGAGCGCGACCCACCGGGTGAATGCACCCACCAACAGCAATGTTCCTAGTACCAGCTCCACCAACGGCAACGCCGTGGCGACCGGCCCGACCAGGTCCGGCGGCAACAGCTCGTAGGCGCGCACCGCGATCCCGGTCTGCGCCGGGTCGACGGCCTTGAGCGCTCCGGAGGTCAAAAACACCGCTGCCAGCCCCAGCCGAACCACGGTGCCCAGCGCATCGGCGGCGGAGCGGGATAGGCGGGCCACCCGATCAGACTAGCCACCCGCGCGGAGCCAGGCGAGGCTGCCCATCGCGAGGCGAACCTGAGTACCGCCGTCGGGCGGTGCACTCCGTACCGTGGTGGCGAGGGTGTCGCTGAGGTGCGGTGATCAATGATGACTGTCGAACCGGGTAACGAGATCGGGCACGTCCACCAGGACGTATCCGGAGGATGGCTGCGGCCGGCCGTATTCGGCGCGATGGACGGTCTGGTGACCAACATCGGTCTGATCGCGGGAGTGGGCGGCAGCGGTGCGGGTGCGCACCTGATCGTGTTGACCGGGACGGCCGGGCTCGTGGCGGGCGCATTCTCCATGGCGCTCGGGGAGTACGCATCCGTCGAGACGCAGAACGACTCGGTGCGCGCCGAGGTCATGATCGAACGAGATGAGCTGCGTCGGCATCCGACGGCGGAGAAGGCCGAGCTGGTCGTCTCCTTCATGCAGATGGGGCTGACTCGTGAGACGGCACAGCAGGTGGCCGACGAGGTGCACACCGATCCGTCGCTGGCGGTCCGAGTACACATCAACCAGGAGCTCGGCGTCAACCCCGACGATCAACCGTCTCCCTGGGTGGCCGCCGGCTCGTCGTTCGTCTGCTTCGGGATCGGCGCGCTGGTCCCGCTGTTCACCTACCTGCTCGGCTTCGCCTCGCTGATCATGGGTCTCGCCGCCGGCGCGGCTGGGCTGTTCCTGGCCGGGGCGCTCGCATCCCGGTTCACCACCCGCTTGTGGTGGCTAAGCGGGTTGCGCCAGGTGGGCTTCGGCGCGATCGCCGCGGTAGCGACCTATCTGGTCGGCGCCCTGATCGGAGCGGGCGTGCGCTGAGTCTGCGTCGGCGCCGCGCTATTCAGGACGCTGGACTGAGCCCGAATGTGGTGTCGATCTCGGTGGCGAGGCTGTCGACATCGGCGGCAAACGGCTTCGTTGCCGCTCCGGAGCTTGCCGCGCGTTCCAGCTCGTGTAAGTGCGTACTGAGCGCGGTGCGGCTTTGCGCGGTGATCCACGGTGCCAGCTCCAGCGCGCGGGTGAGGTCGGCGTCGGCACGCTGCAGGGCGAGACCGGCGCCCGCGTCGCCGCCCGTTCCCAATGACGCCGCCCCGGCTTCGACGTGTAACGACAACACACGGAGCTGGGAGGATGTCTGGCGGCCTTGCTCGCGCACTGTCGCCACCCGGTCTGCCGGCGTCGGTGCGGTGAAGCGGCCGACGAACCCGCCCAGCACGCCACCGAGGACGAACGCCGCGATCGCGACGATCACCATCTGCCGACGCCGCTGGGTTTGAGGCGTGTAAAGGGCCATGGTCAGGCGCTCCCGACGATCACTGCGGCGGCGCCAGCGCCGACGGTGTCCGCGATCGCATCCGGGTCGGCCAGCTCCCGGATCCGACCGTCTTGGACGACCCAGGTGGTCGGTTGGACCGTGATCGGCCCGACATTGCGGACGTGCCGGGAGACCGCCGATCCGATGGACGCTTGTAGGGGCGCCTCGCCGGGCGACCCGTCCACCAGGATCGCTTCGCCCCGCACGTCGAGGGTGGGGTCGCCGAACCGGTCGAAGAGCAATACCCGGCCATCCAGTGAGCTCAGCCAGAACCGCCCGACCGGGTCGACCTGTTCCGAGCCGCCCGCGGCCCGGGCCACGTCGATGATCGCCTCGCGGCTCAACGGTGGCCGGCCAGGTACCACACCGGAGCCGAGCACGAGAGCGCCCACGGCCACCGCGCGGATCGCACCACGATCCCCGATCTGGCTGACTTGGACCTGCAGCGAGGTGGGCGACGCACCCGCGGCGAGCGCTTCCGCTTCGACCTCAGCGATCAGGGCGTCGACGTCGGCCGGCGTGGGCCGGGACACGGTGCGTTCTCGTTCAGCACGCACCAACGACAGCGCGTCTCCCATTGAGGAGATCACCTCGGCGCCCGGAGGTATCTGGCAGTCCAGCCCGAGGATGCCGGCCAGCGGCCGACCGAGAACGCTGGCGCCGCCACCGACGGCGATCAGGGTGGGCTGGGTGAGGCGGTGCTGCGCGGCGACCGCGGTGACCAGGTCGGCCAGCGCCTCGGTGGAGGCCTGCATCATCCGGCGGGCGAGTTCGCTGCCGGAAAGGCGCACCGCCGCCCCGGCGATGTCCAGCGCCACGCTCGCGGAGCGTCGATGACCGGCGGCGTAGTCACCGTCGGGAATTAAGCCGAGCGCGTTGGCGGCACACGTGTTGGTCAGCGCGGCCGTGGTGCCGTCGACCAGCCGCAACACCAGGTAGTCGGCCGGATCCCCGGGCCGCGGCGCGAGAGTCTCCGGGCGGGCGCCAGCCAACCGCTCCGGCGCCAGGAAACACGAGTAGGTAAGCCCGGCGATGTGCGCGCTGCGCGGCCCGACACCGTAGATCCGGCGCCGCCGCACCCGTAGCATCGATCCGCCGGCGACCCCGGCCACTTGCACGTCCAATGCTCGGACCGCGGTGGCCTGGCCGGCGACCCGCACGTAGGACAGCGCGGGACGACCGGCGGTGATCGCCGCGACGTTGGTGGAGGTGCCGCCGACCTCGACGATCACCCCGTCGCCGATGCGTAGCGTGCGCAGCGCGCCGGCCACTGAGGCCGCGGGTCCCGAATACAGCGTGCGGGCCGGCGCGGCGCGGAACCCAGCCAGATCGGTGGCACCACCGTCACCACGCATCACCATCACGGGGCAGGTCAGCCCAGCGGCCGCTACCCCAGCCTCCACCACCTCCGCGGTGCGCAGCGCGATGGGCAGGATCGAGGCGTTGAGCGCAGCGGTGACCGTTCGCAGTTCGAGGCCGTAAAGGCCGGTGAGTCCCGAGGAGGTCGTTACCGGCAGCCCCAGCTCGGCGGCCAGCACCGCGACCGCGTCCTCGCATGCCGAGTCGTCTGGGGCGAACGCCTCGGCTACACACACCGCTTGGGCGCCGGCCTCGACCAACCGGGCCAGTGCCTGGCGGGCCGCGACGGCATCGAAACCCGCGGAAAGATCGAGGAACTCGTGCGCGATGGCCCTACTGATCGTGGTCCGGTTGCGCGCCTTGCGCAGGTAGGGGGCCCGGGCAAGGCCGAGCACACCGACCGGCACGGTATCGCCCTCCAGCAGCGCGTTCACCGCTTGGGTGGTGGAGTGGGTGACCAGCTCGATGGTCTCTGCGCCCACCTCGGCGACCAGCTTCGCGACCACGTCGACCACGCCCGCGGACACTCCGTCGCGGTGGTCGTGGGTGGTGGGGACCACCGCGCGGCCAGCGAGCTCACCGGTTATGGAATCGATCGCGACTGCCTTGGTGAAGGTGCCACCCACGTCAGCACCTACCCGGACACCCATCGCGCCTCCCGCGTCCGGCGGGGCCGCACCATCAACAGCCACAATGCCCCCAGCGCATAGACGGCGACCAGTACCGCCTGGCTGGCCAGTGTCTGCACGCTAGGCCAGTAACCCAACGCCTGGGACAGGAAGATCGGCGCGCGCGGGACGCCGGGCAGCGGAGTGAGGCCGATCAAGTCAGCGGTCTGCAGACTTCGCACCGCGTTACCGAGAAAGGCCACCGATGTCGCCATCAACAACACCACCGCACCGATCAGGAATGTCTTCACCGGCAGCCGCCGGCCCAGCCGGAAGATCAGATAGGACACCACCGCCAAGGCCGCGACACCGGCCGCCAGCCCGACCACGATCCACCAGCCCAGCCCCTGGCCGAACTCGACCAGCGCCTGGTAGAGCAGGGCGGTCTCCAAGCCCTCCCGGTACATCGCGGTGAACCCCACCAAGACCAATGCGGTGGTCGATCCGACCGACACCGCATTGAACAACCGGCTGCGCAGGAACTCCATCCAGCGACGGTGCTCCAACCGGGCGATCAACCAGAACGAGATGTACAGCAGCACCGCGACAGCGGCGGTGGCCACGACCGCCTCCAGCACCTCCCGCCCGACTGGCAACACCGCGAGAACGAACCGCAGGATCAGGTATGTCACCGCCGTGGCCGCCAGCCCGAGGACCACTCCCCACGCGATGGGCTTGCGGTACCGGGTGGCCTTCGTGGCCTCCAGGTAGCCCAGCAAGGCGGTCAGCAGCAGCACTGCCTCCAAGCCTTCCCGGAAGATGATCAGAAAAGACTGCCCGGCCACCACAGCGACCGCATCGAAACCGGTGTCGGTCAGCCGCCGTTCGGTGTCGTCGATCAACCGCCGCAGATCGACGATATTTGTCCGCACGGCATCAACCGGCGCACCCGACTTGATCAGGCCGCGGATCTCCGCGAACTTCGTCTCGGCGTCGGCGGTGAGATCGGGAGCCACCACCCGCAACGGCACCTCGACGTACTCGAAGTGGTCCAGGTAGCCAGTTCTGGCTTGGGCATACGCCTGCTCGATATCGCCCTGCTTGACCAGCTCCAAGGTCTGGTCGATCGACGCGCGCACCATCGCCAGCTGGCGGATCGCCTCGTCGCGGTTGATCGCCTGCTGCTGGCCGGCGATCAGCGGTGCCGCGATGGCGTGGCCAGGGCTGAGCAATGTCACGACCGGCACCAGGACGGCGAGCGCCAGCAGCAACCCGAACAACCGGCGTCTGATCATCCCGAGTACTTCGCCAAGTAAGGCTGCACCGCCGACGTGATCCCGGCGGCACCGTTGGCAACCGCCACTGCGTTCCCTTCGTCGGCCGCCTTCTCCAGCGCCGCGAAGCCGTCCTCTATCGCGAGGTAGGTGTCCTGGTCGTTGAGCCTGACGGTGCCCTCAATCGGCTTCCAGAGCGGCTCGAGCTGAGCGTCCAGGCCGGCCGCCTCGGCCTTGTTGGTACCCGCGGACTGGGCAATCTGCTTGGCGATCTGTTCGATCTTGCGCAAATTCGTCGCGACCTCAGCCGCTGTCGCCGATCGCTCGGGGGCTGCGGCAGCCGACGTGGGCGACGTAGCCGCCGACGTGCCGCCACCGCCACCACTGGAGCAGCTTGGAAGTCCAACAACGCTGATAGCCACCAGCATCAGACTTGCGCTTCTCCACCTAATGGTCAACATCGAAGCCTCCGAATGCCAGGAGTTCGTCAGCTGTTTGGGTTAGGTTAGGGTAGGTATTCCTCACAAAATCTGCCAGAAGTCACCCGACGAAGGAAGGTTAGGCTGCACAACCACCTATTTGGCGGCATTCGACGGCTGCTCCGGGTAGCAAGCCAACATTCATTAGCTACGCTGCGTAGCCCAAGTCGGCTCAGCCACGCGTCTCCGCCACTAACCAGGACAGATATTCGATGCTGCCACCGGTGATCGGGGTCGCGATGATCTCAGGTAGATCGTAGCTGTGGTTGTCCTTGATGTGCGCCGTCAAGGCGTCGACCCGGTCAGCGGTGGTCTTGATCTCCAGCCGCCACTCCTGCTCGATCTGCACCTCGCCGTTCCACCGGAACACGCTCGTGATCGGCCCGACGATCTGGGCGCACGCGCCGAGCCTGGCGTCGATCGCCCCGGCAGCGAGAGCGCGGGCCGCTTCTTCGCTGATCGTGGTCGTCGCGACGATGACGTGATCAGCCAGCATGCCCAGAATCGTACGAGCTTTCCCTAGAGGCACCGCCACCGAAATGATTCCATTTGGCGATCTTAGGGGCGCTCGCGCCGCAACATGGTTCCACTTGAGGGTGCGCTAACTCTGGCTCCCGCTATACATACGTTTGTCTAGCTCGGTGGTATCGTCGGTTGCGGGCTCGGCAGGTGGAGGTCGCGTTGGCGCTACGCCGCAGCATCCGGTGGGTGTCCCGGCATGGGTTGATCAGGCGGACGGTGCAGCGCCAGATGCGCGCCGGTGACCTCGGTTCGCGGCTGATGATCGACCCGACGATTCGCGACGACCCGTATCCCTACTACGACGAGCTGCGCGCGCAGGGCCGCATCGTCACGGGCGGACTCGCCCAGATGTCAGCACACCACGACGTCTGCCTGGCCGTGCTGCGCAGCCCGGACTTCGGCCAGATGCGGCTGGATCTCCTACCGGGGATTCTCCGGCTGGGCATGAAGCTCGGCGGTCGCCCGGTGCTCGGGCCGATCGAGCCGCCATCGATGCTGGTGACCGACCAGCCCGAGCACACCCGCTACCGCAAGCTGGTCACTCGGGCGTTCAGCGCGCGGGCCGTCGCCGCCATGCGCCCCCGTGTCGAGGAGATCGTCGAGGAGCTCCTCGACGAGATCGCCCACTCGACCACCGGTGGTCCGACCGTGGATCTGGTGGCGCGTTACGCCAGCTTGCTGCCGGCCACCGTGATCGCCGAGATGCTCGGCGCACCGGTGGCGATGCGTCGTCAGTTCCTCGAGTGGGGGGCCGGGGCGGCGCTGTCGCTGGACGTCGGATTGAGCTATCGCGACTTCCGCCGCTCCGAGCTCGACATAGCTGCGCTGCACCGCTGGATGCTCGAGCACTTCGCCGCGGTCCGCGGCGCTCGCCGCGACGACGTCCTCAGCGCCCTGGTGACCGCCCACGACCAGGGAGAACTGACGCTCGATGAGCTGAGCAGCCTCGCGATGCTGCTGCTCGCCGCGGGTTTCGAGACCACGGTCAACCTGCTGGGCAACGGCGCCGTCGCGCTGATGCGCAATCCCAGCCAGCTAGAGCGGCTACGCGCCCAACCGCAGCGGTGGCCTGGCGCGGTGGAGGAGATTCTTCGCTACGACTCCCCCGTGCAGCGCACCGGGCGCGTCGCGCTGCGCGACACGGAGGTGGCCGGAGTTCCGGTGCGAGCCGGGTCGTCGATCATCCTGCTGCTAGGCGGCGCGAACCGTGATCCCGCGGTCTTCCCGAATCCCCACCAGTTTGACGTCCAACGTCCCGAGGCAGACCAGAACGTGGCGTTCTCCAGCGGCATCCATTACTGCATCGGCGCCGCGCTGGCCCGTCTAGAAGGTGAGGTCGGCCTGCAGACGCTGTTCCGCCGGTTCCCCGATCTCGCGCTCACCGGCGCCCCACACCGGCGTCGCACTCGCGTACTCCGTGGTTACTACGCGATCCCGGTCCAACTGAGCAGCTCCACGGCGACAGGTACCTCGGTTCATTGGACCAAGCAAGGATAATTCGCCGAAGGTACTGGTGACTTCCCTTCACGGTGCCAGTAACCGTCGAACAGATGCTCGAGCAGTTGTCGCGGGTCGCGGATGACGGCGGCCCCACTTGGGGCCTGCCATGTCGATCATGAGTGGTGACCGACTGCTCGAGCCGAGCCGCCGACCCCGGGTGCGCTCGAAACGTGCCACGCCGCGCGGAGGACTCCGCGCATCGAGTTCGACGGCGGTCAGCGGGGTCAATGAGATCCGCTCACGGTTGTGATCTACGCTCCCGTCATGGGATTTGCCGATACGGAGCGGAACAGGGCGGCCGTGCATGAAGCCGGCCATGCACTCATTGCCGCCTCACGTGGCCTTGCGGTCGCCGTCATTGAACTGCACATTAACGACGGCGAGGGCGGGATGCGACTGCGCGAAACACCGTCGGAGCTCGACCGGATATGGGTTCTGTATGGTGGCCCGTTCGCAGAAAAAGTGGTCTTCAGGAAATTGGCTTCAGCGGCCATATCACCTGAACTTGACGAGCTGCTGTTGGCGCACCGGCTGTGCCGGCAAATAGGAATCAACGATACCGTCGGCATCAGGGATCAAGTAGAAGCATATCTCCGGGACCAGCAAGTACGGCTTGAGCTCGTCGCCGCCCGACTGTTGGAAACCGGTACGGTGGAAGGTGCTGAGCTTGATGAACTACTTCGCGAAGAGCTCAAGCTAAGCCTAACCTGACAAGGCTGGATCAGCGGAGCTGGCTTGTCGCCGCCACCGGCGTCCCGGAAGGCCCGAACCAGCTCACCGCTGGGCATCGCGCAGCAGAAACCGTCACCGATCTCGGCCTCCAGCTGCTGAGCATCGGACCTGGTCATGCGTTACTCCCCGGCTCAGCGGTAGCGGCGCAGCGCGGCGCCGGGCGCGCCGGTTGGCGTCGGCGCGGTACGGGTCCGCACTGCCGGTATCGCGGTCGAGTCGGCGGACCAGGTCGGCGACCACGCCAGCCCAGCCGCCCTGCGCCCCCGGGTCGGCGGCCAGAGCGCGCAGTACATCGGCGGGCACCTGCAACTCGACGATGGCTTTGCTCGCGGCGGAGCGCGGCGTCGGTTCGGGTCACTCGCTGGCGCTCGTGATCACCTCTGCCGCGCGCGGCGCTCGAGAGACTTGGACACGGGCGGATGATAGCCGCGCCAGCTCTCGGGACGAGTCGACCAGCTCGGATAGATCGTGGGCACTCGACGGCAGGCCTACCTTCTCGGCTCCCTGCGTAACGCGCCCGTCCACGTACGGGGCGACCTGTGGCCACACCGCCTGCACTTCACGCAGGAAGATGTCCGCGCCGACCGGCCCCATGCCCTTGAACTCGGTGAGCAGCTCACGGATTCGCTTCGGGTCCCCGCGACCGAGTGCGTCCACGCGGTCCTGCCAGGTCGCTGCTCGCATCCGCTGCGGTGTCCGATATCCCGCGGCGAACAGTTCCTTCGCTGTCGCGACGGCGATGTCCCCGGAGATCCGAGCGCTGAGCAGGGTGGACAGCATCAGCAATTGGTAGAGCGGCGAGGGCTTGTCAGCGAGTTGGATGCCGGCCTGCTCCGCGGACGTTGCGTCGAAGCGGTCGAGCAGGACCTTCACCACGGACTCCTGACGGGAAGCCATGGGTGTACGGCTACCCCGAACCTCGTTATGCCTGAAAATCACGCCGGTCAGGCAGGTTGCGAGGCCTTGGTCACCAGCAAGGGCAGCGGCCTAAGAGTCCAGCCGTCGAAACGACAACGAGGGTGCCTCCGCTCGCGCTTCCGCGAGCACAGGCACCCTCGCCAACCGTGTGGAGGTGCCGGGAATCGAACCCGGGTCCTCCGTCGCCTCGTCAGGGCTTCTCCGTGCGCAGTCCGCTAAGCCTCTACTCGGATCCACCGGTCACGCGGACAAGCCGGTGTGACGATCCCAGTCGCTGTAGGTGTCCCATCCAAACCCCGCGACCGGGCCTGGCGGTGAGTCCCCTAACTGATGCCGGGGTCCGGGGCGGGGACGCCCCCGGTCCGACACAGTCGCTACTCGCTCAGGCGGCGAGGGCGAACTGGTGCTGACTAGAGTCGGCACTTATTGGTTGCGATGACGCTTACGGTGGTCTCTCGCCTGCACCGGCACGCTTCCCACTGACTCAACGTCCAGAGTCGAAACCGTTCACCCCCTTGTCGGGCTGTCTAACCACCCCAGAGTAACGCCTGGACGTCCACTCTTCATCCCTGATGCCCAGCAGCGTCGAGCTGCAGCAGCCGGCCGGGCGTGTCGTACACCACCGCGCGCAGGAAAGCCGCACCCAACCGGTCGTCGGCGGCCGCCCAGCCGGCGATGGCCCGAAGTTGGGTGGCGTAGTCGTAGGGGATGTTCGGGAAGTCGGTGCCGAGCGCGATCCGATCCGCCACGTCAACTAGTCGTGCAGGCCAGTCCGGCGGCAGAGGAGCCAACGCGTCGGTGAAGGGAACGCCGACCATCGTGGTGTCCAGGTGCACCTCGGGGTAACGCCGCACCAGCTCCAAGGCACTGTCGTACTCAGGCAGCCCGGCATGAGCCAGCACAGCGACCAACCGGGGATGGGCCGCGAGCACCTCGCCGAACACCTCCAACCCGGTGTAAGGCCCGGCGACCGGCCCGTTCCCGCAATGCACCACGACCGGTACGCCGGCCTCGGCCAGCAGTCCCCACGCCGCGTCGAGCAGCGGGTCACGCGGATCGAAGCCACCTACCTGGACATGCACCTTGACGCAGCGCGCACCGCGGACCAGCGCCCGCTGCAGGTACTCGGCAACACCCGGCTCGGGATAGAAGGTGGCAATGGGCACGGCCTCAGCAACCGCGGCGGCGAATTCGGCGACCCAGCCGTTGAGCCAGTCCGCCATCCCTGGTTTGTGCGGGTAGACCAGCGGCGCGAACGCCCGCACGCCCATCGCGCGCAGCGCCGCGACCCGATCGTCCTGGGGCAGCCGGTAATGCACCGGCCAGGGCATGCCGTAGCGCTCGGCGGCCTGGTCGAAGAAGCCCCACACTTTGGCCATGACCTGGTCGGGCAGGAAGTGCACGTGCAAGTCGATCAGCCCGTCCAGGCCCAGTGCGGCCGTCCACGCCGTGATATCGGCGTCATCGACGGGCGGTGCGGTCACCGGGTCGGGGCTCACCAGTGTCGACTCACCATGTGCCGATTCAACCCATGCCCTTGACGCGCCGCCCCAAAGCCCGCGCCACCTCGCGGTTGGCGTCTCGTTTGGCCAGATCGGCGCGCTTGTCGTAGGACCGCTTGCCACGGCCCAACGCGATCTCCACCTTCACCTTGCCCTCGGAGAAGTACATCGACAAGGGCACCAGCGACAACCCGCTCTCCCTGGTCTTGCCGATCAGACGCTCGATCTCCTTGCGGTGCAGCAGCAACTTGCGGGTCCGTCGGGGCTCGTGGTTGGTCCAGCTGCCCTGGGTGTACTCCGGGATGTGCAGGTTGCGTAACCACACCTCACCGTCATCGACGCTGGCGAAGGCGTCGGTCAGCGAGGCGCGGCCGGCGCGCAGCGACTTCACCTCCGTGCCGGTGAGCACGATGCCCGCCTCGTAGGTGWCCATGATCTCGTAGTCGTGCCGGGCCCGCCGGTTCGAGGCGATCACCTTGCGACCTTGCTCTTTCATGCTCTTTCAGGCACCTTACGTCCGCACGTAGAGACGTAACGTCAGGTAACCGGTCAGGGCGGCGACCACGGAACCCACGAGTAGCAGGATAGGCGCGACCGAGAAGATGTCCGCGTAGCCGATCCGCGGCACGATCGCCGCTTCGAAAACGCCCGCCAACACCCGGTCGACGAAGGCGACCTTGCCGACCACCAGGCCCACGATCGCCAGCACACCACCGACCACGCCGGCGACCACCGCCTCAAGGAGGAACGGCAGCTGGGTATACCAGCGGGAAGCGCCGGTCAGGCGCATGACGCCAACCTCGGCGCGCCGGGTGAACGCCGAGATCTGGATCGTGTTGGAGATCAGCAGCAGCGCCGCGAGAGCCTGGATCAGCGCGATCACGAAAGTCGCGTTACGCAGCCCGTCTAGGGCACGGAACAGCTGCCGGAGGTATTCACCCTGGTCAGTGACCCGGTCCACACCGGGACGCCCGGTGAACGCCTTGGCGATAGAGGGGAAACGCGCCGGATCGGACAGCTGAACTCGCAGCGACGCTGGCAACGCCTCTGGTCTGGCCAGCTGCAGTAGCTCCGGCTGACCCTGGAAGATCCGCTGGAACCGAGCGAAGGCGGCCTGCCTACTCTCGAATATCACGGTCTGCACGCCGGGAGCGGACTCCAACTGGCCGCGCAGGGCAGAGCAGGTGCTCGACGTGCAACCGGAGTCATTCGCGCTGATGTCGGCGCTGAGATACACCACGGTCTCGACGCGCTGGTAGTAGTCCTGCTGCATCCGGTCGATAGTGCGGACCACGAGCAGGCCCCCGCCGAGCAGGCCGAGTGAGATCGCCGTAGTCAGGATCATCGCCACGGTCATCGTGACGTTGCGGCGCAGGCCGGTGACGACCTCGCTGAACACGAAGCTGGCGCGCATGGGAAGTGGACATTCCTCAAGTTGGGGACGGGGGGCACGGGACCCGGCAAGCCGGGCTCAGCGGCTGACTCCGTATACGCCGCGGCTCTCGTCTCGGATGAGTTGTCCGAGGTGGAGCTCCACGACGCGGCGACGCATGGAGTCGACGATCGTGTGATCGTGGGTGGCCATCAGTACCGTGGTGCCGGTTCGATTGATCCTTTCCAGCAGCAGCATGATCTCGTGACTGATGTCGCGGTCCAGGTTCCCAGTGGGCTCGTCGGCCAGCAACACCAGCGGCCGGTTGACGAAGGCTCGGGCGATCGCCACCCGCTGCTGCTCCCCGCCGGAGAGCTCGTGCGGCATGCGGTCCGCCTTGCCCTCTAGACCGACCAGGTCAAGCACTTCGGGCACAACCTTGCGAATGGTGTGCCGTGGCTTGCCGATCACCTCCAGGGCGAACGCGACGTTCTCGGAGACCGTCTTGTTGCCCAGTAGCCGGAAGTCCTGGAACACACAGCCCACCCGCTGCCGCAGCTGCGGGATGCGACGTTGGGAGAGCTTGCCCACGTTGAGGTCCGCCACGTAGACGTCGCCCGTGCTGGCCACCTCCTCGCGCAGCAACAGGCGCAACAAAGTGGACTTACCCGATCCGGACGGTCCGATGAGAAAGGCGAACTCACCCTTTCCCACCGCGACTGTGACGTCATCGAGAGCGGGTCGGGTAGAAGTCCGGTAGGACTTGCTGACGTGCTCGAGTCGGATCACGAGCGGCGAGTCTACTCAGCCAGGTCGGGTACTTGCCCGGCGCCACGGCGAAGGCGCGCCTGCGGATTCCAACCGGGTTTCAGCCGGCGACCCGCGCCTCCTGCTGGCGACGCCACCGGATACCGGATTCGAGGAAGCCGTCGATGTCCCCGTCGAGCACCGAAGCCGGGTTGCCCACCTCGTGCTCGGTCCGTAGATCTTTGACCATCTGGTAGGGATGCAGCACGTAGGACCGCATCTGGTTGCCCCACGAGCTGCCCTCACCCTTGAGCGCGTCCATCTCCGCCTGCTGCTCCTGGCGCTTGCGCTCCAGCAGCCTGGACTGCAGTACCCGCATCGCCGCGGCCCGGTTTTGGATCTGCGATTTCTCGTTCTGGCAGGACACCACGATCCCGGTCGGCAGATGGGTGATACGCACCGCGGAATCGGTAGTGTTGACGCTCTGCCCACCGGGTCCGGAAGATCGAAAAACGTCGATACGAATCTCATTCTCCGGGATATCGACATGGTCGGCGGTTTCGGTCACCGGAAGCACCTCGACGCCGGCGAAGGATGTTTGCCGGCGTCCCTGGTTGTCGAACGGTGAGATCCGGACCAGCCGGTGGGTGCCCTGCTCGACCGACAGGGTGCCGTAGGCGAAGGGTGCCTTGACCGCGAACGTCGCCGACTTGATGCCAGCTTCCTCCGCAGGCGAGATGTCGTAGACCTCGGTGGGGTAACCGTGTCGCTCGGCCCACCGCAGGTACATCCGCATCAGCATCTCGGCCCAGTCGGCCGCGTCCACCCCGCCGGCCTCCGAGCGGATCGTCACCAGGGCGTCGCGCCCGTCATACTCGCCAGCCAGCAGAGTCCGTATCTCCAGCGACGCGATCTCCTTGCGCAACTTGTGGTGCTCGGTTTCGGCCTCGCTGCGAGCGGCCTCGTCAGCGCCTTCTTCAGCGAGGTCGTAGAGCACCTCCACGTCATCGAGCCGCTGCCGCAGACCGAGCAGGCGCCGAAGATCGCCCTGCAGGTGGGCTAGTTTGCTGTTGACCTGTTGGGCATGCTCGACGTCGTCCCACAGGTCGGGGCGCCCGGCCTGCTCCTGCAGCTCGGCGACCTGAGCCTGCAACCGGTCGATATCCAGCACAGCCTCGATCCCGGCGAGGGTGCTGGCTAGATCTTTGAGGTCGGCGGCTACGTCGGCGTTCACGTCGAGCCAGCGTAGTCGCCCCGTTGTTCAGTCCGTGGGGATGGCGTCGAGCAACTTGAGCACGGCGCGCCGGTGCGCCACAGTGAAGTCCGCGACGGCCTTGGTGTAGGGATTGGTGGCAGCTTTCGCGTCGGCCCTGGCCTCGTCAAGATAATCGAGGTAGACGGCCCGGGCACTGCTGATCAGGCTGACGCGCTGCTTAGGGGTGAGCTGCCCGGCGTGCACCAGGCGCAGGATCAGCGGGCTGCGCAGGTTGTCCGACCCCGAGGTGGAGTGCAGCCAGGACTTGAACGCGCGCTTGCCGGCGGCGGTGAGGACGTACTGCTGGCTGGACCGCGCTCCCCTCTTGCCGAGCCGGAGCAGGCCGGCCTCGGTGAGCACGGGCAGCTCGCGGTAGACCTGGCTACGGGTGACCCCGAAGAACGACCCAAATCGCTCACCGGCGGCCGCGACCAGTTGCCCACCGGTCATCGGACCCATGTGTAGCAGTCCGAGCAGGGCGGCCGACGTGGCATTCAGGTCGTGCATCCCCCCACGGTGCCACGCTCCGCGCTTGTCCACAATGGTCGTCGATGACTGTCCACTGTGGCACAGTCTCGGTTACGGCGCCGCTTCCGCGATCCGGCGGCCGGCGGCGGTCATCATCGAGCGAGTCACGGCGTCGTGCAGCAAGAGCACCGGTGCGAAGCACACCCGACCTCGCCAGCCTTTGAGCGTGACCACCGTGGTCACGTGCACCAGACCGGGCTCTACGCGGACGGCAGCGATGAAGCGCAGGTGCCGGTCATCGGTGTCGATGATCGCCTCGTCGCCGACTACCCGGTCCACGGCGAGCATCGCCGGATCAGCCGGTGGCAGGCGTAGCGCCGTCGCGGCGACCGCGCGCAGCGCGAACATGGCCTTGACCCAAGACGGCATGGCCGAGAGAAATCACAGATCGCCTGGGCCCACCGCTCGGGGGTGTGCCCGGCGGCTTTCGCTACCGCAATTGTCGTGGTCGCCGCCCAGTCCGGGCACGGCATCAGGTCAAACGGGCACACCACGCCCGGAGTGCTGCTACGCACGTCACGAGGCAGAAACGAACTCATCGACGAGCTGGCCACCGTCCTGCTCGGCTCACCAGCGCAGACGCCTACGAATCGCCGGCGAGGTCCCGGATCCGTTCGATGAGCCGGACCCGCCCGGCCGCAGATCCGGCCATCGGAGTCACGTTCAGCGTGGTGACCCCCGACGCGTGCAGCACCTCCAGCCGCTCATTGACGTAGCTCGCAGGACCGATCAGCGAGCTCCGGCGAACCAGCTCATCAGGCACCGCGGCGGCCGCGTCATCCTTCCTGCCGGACAGGTACAGGTCCTGGATCGCCTGAGCTTCGGCCTCGAACCCATAGCGACACGCCAGGTCGTGATAGAAGTTGCGGCCCTTCGCGCCCATGCCGCCGATGTACAGCGCCAGCATTGGCCGGATAGCGGCGAGCAGTTCACTGGCGGCGTCCTCGTCGTCGGTGATGGCCAGTGGGGCGCTGACCACGACGTCGAGCTTTCCCAGCGACGGGTCCCGCTTGGCGCCGCCCGCGGCCAGCGAATCGCCCCATACCTCGGCGGCCCGCTCGGGCAGGTAGAAGATCGGCTGCCAGCCCTCAGCGATCTCCGCGGCCATCGTCACGTTCTTCGGCCCGATCGCGGCGATGATGATCGGGATCCGCTCCCGCACCGGGTGGTTGATCAGCTTCAGCGGCTTGCCCAGGCCGCCGCTGAACTGCGTTGTACTGGGCAGCGGGATCTGGTAATGCCTGCCTTGGTACTCCAGCCGCTCGCGACGCCACACCTTGCGGCAGATCTCCACCAGCTCCCGGGTCCGACCAAGCGGCGCGGTGTAGGGCACCCCGTGGAAGCCCTCGATCACCTGCGGCCCCGAAGCGCCGATGCCCAGGGTGAACCGACCGCCGGAGACGTAGTCGAGCCCGGCCGCGGTCATCGCCGTCAACGCCGGGGTGCGGGTGTAGATCTGCAGGATTCCCGACGCGATCTCCAGCCGCTCGGTGCGCGCAGCGATGAATCCCAGCTGGCTGACCGCGTCGAAGCTGTAGGCCTCCGGTACGAACACGATGTCGAGCCCGGCCCTCTCGTAATCGGCCAGCTCCGCGACGGTCTGGGCGAACCCACCGCTATAGCTCAAGAGCATGCCGATACGCACCGGGCTTCCCCTCCCTCAAGCAGTACTTTCATGTATGCCCTGACCCGCTCACCTAGCGCAGCCGGGGCCGTAGGCCGTCGGCTGCGGCGTTCAGGCCGTCACGCTCGATCCGGGCGGCGAGCGAACGGGCGTGGTCGGCGAGGCCCGCGACGTCCAGTCCGTGCGGGGGCTCGCCGGCGTAGGGATCGATCCGCTCTGCGCCGCGACGCAGCAACGCCACGGCGCCCTTGCGGTTGCCCCGCTGCGCGTGGGTCAGGCCGACCGCGAGCTGCGCCAGGCCCTGCCACAGCTCGCGGTGCTCCCCCGAAGTCGCCTTCCACACTCCCTCGAACACCTCGTGGGCGTGAAAGGGGTAGCCATCGTCGATCAGCCGCTGGGCTTGCCGGACCGCGTCGTCCGGGCTGAGCACGACATCCTCAGAAACCCCCTCAACTCCGCGCGAGCCGTGCGGCAGCGGCCGACCCTGAGCGTCTCGGGGACGGGCGTTGCAGGCCCGTCCGCTAAGGTCCCGATCACGAGAGTCCATCCGTGCATGATGGCAGGCTGACACCGTCATTCGGCGCACCCAGCGCGGCCCGAAACCGCCACCCCTTCGACGTACAACCCCTGACGGCGCCTCGGGGAACCGCGCCCGATGCGGGCAGGATGGGGGCATGGACCACCACGGCCGCCGCGAGTACACCGACCGGATCCGGCTGGGCGGTGCCGCGCTGCCCGTCGTCAGCCCGGCCCGGCTCTACGTCTGCGGGATCACTCCCTATGACGTGACCCATCTCGGGCACGCCAGCACGTTCGTCTGGGCTGACACGGCCGCCGCCGTGCTCCGCCTAGCCGGCGCGGAGACCGTGACCTGCCGCAATGTCACCGACGTCGATGATGTACTGACCCGGGCCGCCGTGCAGCGCGGTCGGCACTACGACGAGTTCGCACTGGAGCAGGAGTACCTGTTCGGGAGGGACATGGCCGCCCTGCGGGTGCGCCGGCCCGAACACGAGCCGCGCGCGCGCCACCACGTCGGGCGCGTCGTGCAGCTGGCCTCGGCGCTGCTCACCACCGGTCACGCGTACCAGCGCGACGGTGCGGTGTACTTCCGAGGCGCCGACCTCCCGGCCAAAACCGGCCTGACAGTCGAGCGCGCCACCGAGCTCGCGACCGAGTTCGGTGATCGGCTCGGCGACCTGACCCCGGACGACCCCTTCGACGTTCCAATATGGCGGCCGTCGACCGACGACCAGCCCGGCTGGCCCAGCCCGTGGGGACGCGGCCGGCCCGGCTGGCACGCGGAGTGTGCCGCCATCGCGCTGGGCATGCTCGGCCCGGCGGTGGACATCCTGGCCGGCGGCGCCGACCTGCGCTTCCCGCACCACGCGTACCAAGCCGCGATGGTCGAGGCAGCGACCGGCGTCGGGCCCTTCGCCCGGGGCGAGTTCCCGGTCGGCACCGTCACCCTCGGCGGGGCGAAGATGGCCAAATCGGTGGGCAACCTGGTGCTGGTCTCAGATCTGCTCGGGCACCATCCCGCCGCGTCGGTGCGGCTGCTGCTGCTCAACCGGTCATGGCAGCAGACCTGGGACTTCCGCCCCAGTGACATCGCTGCCCAGACGAACCAGCTTGAACGGCTGTACTCAGCGGCTGGCACGGCATGCAACTCGCAAGCCGCAACGGACGCCGTGACCGCTGCCCTGGTGAATGACCTCGACGTCCCAGCGGCGCTCGCTATCGGCGAGGAGTCGGGTGGTGACGCGGCGCGGTTGGTGCTGCGCACCCTTGCCCTGGATTGACCATGACTCGCACACTCATCCTGCTCAGGCATGCGAAGTCGGCATGGCCGGCGGACGCTCCCGACGCTGCTCGGCCACTGGCCGCACGCGGGCTCCGCGACGCCCCAGCTGTCGGCCGCTGGCTGCATGCGCAGACCTCCAAGATCGACTATGTGGTGTGCTCTTGCGCGGTCCGAGCCGTGCAGACCTGGGATCTTGCGGCCGTCCAATTGGATGCGGTACCCCGAGTCCGACACGATGAACGGCTTTACTGCGCGTCGGCTCAGGACCTACTCGTGGTAATCCAGGAGCTGCCGCCCAGCGCTTCGACAGCGGTCCTGGTGGGCCACAATCCCGGGCTTGAGGACACCTTGACGCTGTTGACCGGGCTGGCCGAGCCGCTCAAGACGTCTGCCATCGCCGTCATCACAACGCCGCTTAGCTGGAAACGCTCCCGTCCCCGTGCGTGGACCGTGACGACGCTGGCGACCCCGCGCGGTTAGACTTCCACGCGGTCCGGCTAGCGCAGCCGTACGCTCGCGCTTGTGTCGATGTGGGAGGCGAGCAAGTAGATGGCCACCGTGAGCAACGGCCGGGTAGCGGCGCGCGAAGCACGGATCGCGGCTCGGCCGCCGGAGGTCATGTTCGCGCCTCTGCCTGAGCAGCTCGCTAACATCCGGCGCTGGAACGCCGAGCGTCGGTGGGGATTGACCGCCGGCGATCTCCACGCGGTCGACCTGACACCTCGTGCTGGCAACGATCCACTCGTCGTCGACCTTATCGCGGTCTATCTGCGCGATGGCCCAGAGATGAGCGCTGTCCCACGCACCTGCCATGAGCTGTGGACAGTGGCCGCTGCGCAGCAACCGCGCAGCTGGTCCTGGGATTGGCACGGGGACAGGTGGGAACGGCGGCCCAAGCCGGTGCAGTTGATCACTGGGCTGGTTCATCGGCCCGGTATCCGCCGGGTAACCGTCGACCTCGCGGCGCACTTCGAGCCAGGGCGCTACGTTCGGCCCAGCACCTTGCGCAGCCTGGACTCGGCCCACGCCGAGACTCTCGCCGCCGCCGCGCACTTTCCGCGATGGATCCGGGCCATGGACGGCAAGGATGTCCCCTACGCCTGGCTGTCGGGCTACGAGTTGCTGATCCGCGGACGCCCGACCCCGTGGAGGCTGCCGGCACTGAGTTGGAGCAACTTCCGCCACACCATGAGCCTCACTGCTGCGTGGGCGAACCACTCGTATAGCGGCTGGGCTTCCCCCGTCTGCATCAGCTGACTGTCACCCAAACGTAGCGGATTGTCACGTTCTTCCCCCACCGTGGTGCGGTGGCCATCTATCCTTGCGAAGTGACAGTCCCAGGGGGTATGCGCGCGCTGCCGGTCTGGCCGATGCCATGGGGTCTAGTGGTCACTGCGGGTCTCGTGCTCACCGCCGGCTGCACCGCCTCGCCAGATCAAAGCCAGCAGAATGGACCGGGTCTCGAAACCGACTGCACCCGCACGATCACGCAATCCGACGACGTGCGCCCAGCTCTGGATAACGCCTCGCCGGGCAATACATTGTGCTTCTCCGGTGGCAACCTCACCGACGCTGACCTGACGATGACCAAGTCGGGCACCGCCGACTCGCCGATCAGACTCATCGCCGACGGCGCCACCGTCGATAACGTGCATGTCAGCGCCGACCACATCGCGGTCGAGGGCTTCACCGTCACCGGTGGCGATGGAATTTTGCTTGAGGGAACCGGGATCACTGCGCAGCACAACACGATCCATGACACCCAGCGAGCCGGGATCGCCTGTATGCCGTGCACCGACTCGACCATCGCGGCAAACACCGTCCACCATGTCTCCACGGCCGGTATCTTCATCACCGGGCAGCGGATCACGGTGACCGGCAACACGGTGAGCGACACGGTAGCCCGCGATGATGGCGACGCCGATGGCATGCGCTTTTTCGGCACCGGCCACCGGATCACGAATAACACAATTCGTGACATCTCCGAACGAGGTTACAGGGCTCCCCCCCACCCGGACTGCTTCCAAACCTACGACCACAGCCTACCAACCTACGACGTCGTCATCTCAGGCAACAACTGCGAGAACGTCGATGCGCAATGCCTGATCGCCACTGACGACCAGCCCGGCAATAACGGCGCCCCCAGCAGAGCCGCGTCGATCACGTTCGTCGACAACACATGCGCCCCCAACGGCGCCCAGGCGATCAACCTACGCCGGTGGCCCAACGTTGAGATACGCCAGAACAAGTTCTCCGGTCCCAACCTGCAGCGCGCGATATTGATCATTGATGGTTCGACTGGCTGCATTGTGATCGGTAACACCTCGGCGGGCAACAGGCCCATCGTGGACGTGGACGGCGCGTCTCGACCAGACTTCCGTCAGAGCAACAACAGCCCCGCCTGACCAGGTCTTCCTGGTCAGGCGGGGCGCTCAGGTTCAGACCCGATGGGTCGGATTCACACCCCTTGACGAAGGACGACTTCCTGACCTTCTCTGAGGCCAGAGATGACCTGGGTACGGTCGTCGCCGACGAGACCGGCCTGGAACCTCACCTGTTGCTGCGTACCGTTGGCGTCGATGATCGTGACGGTACTTTGATCGGCACTCTTGCGAACCGCCGAGTTGGGCACGGTGAGGACATCCTGGACCTGGTTGGTTATTACTCGCGCTTGCGCGGTAAGACCACCTTTGAGCCGCGGGTCGGTCTCGTTGAGTACGATGGTGGCGTAGTAGTTGATGACGCTGGAGATGTTACTTCCAGTGGGGGACACCGAGACGACGGTACCGGAGCGGGTGAGGTCGGGAACGGCGTCGAAGGTGACATCCACCTTTTGATTCGGTGCCACCTTAGCGGCGTCGGACTCCTCGAACGGGACCACTACCTGGAAGGTATTGACGTTGTCGAGAACCATGAACTGCGTGCCACCGGGGCGCGAAGCGCCGGTAGCCGGGTTACCCAAGGACAAGCTGCTGTTGACCGACGTACCGGTGAGCCCGGGAATGGGGGCGGTGGAACCCGGGGCCAATGCGCTGACGCCCGAACTCGGTTGGAGGAACTCCCCCACCACACCGTTGATCGCCGCGACGGTACCCGCGACCGGCGCGCGTAACACGGTGTTGTCAACATCCTTCTGGGCTGCGTCGACCTGAGCGGCAACGCTGGCCACCAGCGCAACCTGCTGATCGATATTGAACGGACGATCGGTGGCCGCGGAGTCGAGGTTGTTCTGCGCGGTGACCACGCTCTGCCGGGCGTTCTCTACTGAGACCTGCCCTTGGCTCCGGTCGACGTTTTGCTTCTGCTGAGCGGCTTGCAGCGCGGTCTTGTCCATCAGCACCGTGCGGCGACCGTTGACGACCGCTTGCTGATCCGTCGGGATCCGGTTGCACGCCGGGTTACCGCCGCCGCCACCCGAACCTGGCGCACCTGATCCACCTGCCCCAGTGCTGCCCGCGAATACGGGACCTACCCGGGCGGGGTCGTCGACACCGGCCTGAGCCGGACCCACCCCGACCGACGAATTGGGGCCGCCGGTACCGCCGACACCGTTGGCGGGTGCGGGCGGGGTGAAAGGGATCCCACCGGTGGCGGAGCAGGAGACCTGATCGGCACGCAGCGCTTCCTGAGCCTTGTCCAGCAGGTAACTGTCGAAGTCCAGCTGCTTGTGTGCTTGGTCAGTGGCCGACTCGTCCGCGGCCAGCTCCGCGTCGACCGACTTCTGCGTCGCCTCCAAGATCTCCCGTGCCTGGTCCAGGGTGGCCTGCGCACCCTGGACCGTCGGGTCGGCCACGAACTTGCCGAACAACGCCCGCTGGGAGTTCAGCTGGCCCTGCAGCTGGGCCAGAGTCTGGCGAACCGCGAAGTCATCCTCCATCGCCACTATCTGGCCCGGGCTCACCCGATCCCCCACCTTGACCGTCAGCTGCTTGAGCTGTGCGCCCTTCGGGAAGCCCAAGTTCTGCTCCCGGATGGCTGTTAGGGAACCGGAGGCCGACACCTTCGTCACCACCGCGCCGCGCTCCACTCGCCCGGTCGGCGGCGGCGCCGGCTCACTGCCGCACCCAGCCAGCGCGGCGACCAGCCCTAGCGCCACCAGCACCCGGGCACCTGAGCGCCGGGCCGTAGACAGCATCGATGAGCTGGTCTGCATCATTGTCACAGCGTGTCCCCCTGTGTTTTCGGGCTTCACGCTGTGCAACGCCTCAGTCGGCAGTGGGTTACGGGGTCTTGCCCGTCGGAGGAGGCAGTGTCGGGATCACTGGTATCTGAGGGCTTCGATCGGTCGTAGCCGCGCGGCGCGGTTGGCCGGGTAGCCGCCGGCGACGAGTCCGATCACGAGGCTGATCGCGAACGACAGGATCACAGACGGGATGGTCACTGCCGGAGCGAACGTGGCGAAGGTGGGGCCAAGCGCCGGCGCGAGGACCGCGCCGAGCACCGAGAGCCCGACCCCGACCAAGATACCGATGATCCCGCCGAGGCCCGCCAGCACGAGGGACTCGATGAGGAACTGCTCGAGGATCGCCCGTCGAGTGGCACCGATCGCTTTTCGGATGCCGATCTCACGGGTTCTCTCGGTAACCGAGACCAGCATGATGTTCAGGACTCCGATAGCACCGACGAAAAGCGAGATCGCCGCGACGGCGGCGGTGAACAGGGTGAGGACGCGGAGGATCTGGTTGAAGGTGTCGAGCCGGCTGCGCAGAGACTGCACCTCGAAATCCCTCTTCGCCGTGTCCTTGATCCGGTGCCGGTCGCTGAGAACGCGAATCACGTCGTTCTCAGCGGCGGGCACCGCGGACGCTTGGGCGGCTTGCACGATGATCTGATTGACCTTGTCCCCGCCACCGAAGATGTACCGTCGTGCCGTGTTCAGCGGCATAACCGCAACACTGTCCCCCGGCTCGCCGACGGACTGCATCACGCCGATGACCCTGAAGGTCTGGTGGTTGATCCGGACTGTGTGGCTCAGCGCGGCAGCGGGATCATTGCCGAAAAGGTAGCTCGCCACACTGGGACCCAGCACCACCACTCGGGCCGTGGAGCGGACCTGGGCGTCGGAGAAGAACGATCCCGCCGCCATATCCCCGTTGTTCAGGTCGAGCCAGCGGTCGGTGGAGCCGACCACGTTCGCCCGGAACCGGTAGGAGTCGGTCTCGGTCAACGCTTTGCCAGAGGTGGCGGGAATCACTGCGGCGATGTCGTGCGACAGCGCCCGGTCCTGCAGCGCCGCGACGTCGGCGTCGACCAGATCCTTCGGGGGGGAGCCGCCGGGCACGTTGCCGACCGACGGCACGATGGTGATCAGGTTGGCCAGTGGTTGGATCTTCTCATTGACTGAGGACTGCACGCCGTTACCGATGGCGACCAGCAAGATCACCGCTGCGACGCCGATGATGATGCCGAGCATGGTCAACACGGAGCGCAACCGGTTGGCGCGCAGTCCGCGCAGCGCGATGCGCACTGCCTCCCGCAGGTTCATGCGGTGACCTCCGTCCGGCTGCGCTGCACCCGGTCACTCTCAATGCGCCCGTCGCGCATCCGCACGACCCGTTTCGCGAACCCAGCGACCTCCTCTTCGTGCGTGATGATCACAACGGTACGGCCGGCGTCGTTCAGCGCGCCGAGTAACTTCAAGATCTCGGCGCTGGATGCGGTGTCGAGGTTGCCCGTGGGCTCATCGGCAAGCAGCAACGTGGGATCGTTGATCAGGGCCCGCGCGATCGCTACCCTCTGCTGCTGACCACCGGATAACTCGTTGGGCATGTGCTTCTCGCGGTCACCCAGACCGACCTGCGCCAGGGCCTGCCGGGCGGGATTACGCCGACTCCGTATCCCCGCATAGACCAACGGAAGCTCCACGTTGCGGACCGCGCTGGTACGCGCAACCAGGTTGAATGACTGGAAAACAAACCCGATCTTGCGGCTGCGGATCTTGGCTAGCCGGTTGTCGGACAGTCGGCTGGCGTCGGTGCCGTCGAGCAGGTAGCGCCCGGTGGTCGGGACATCCAGGCAGCCCAGGATGTTCATGAGCGTGGTCTTGCCCGATCCGGATGGACCCATGATGGCGACCATGTCACCGTCGTCGATGGTCAGGTCGAAATTGCGGAGTACCGGCACCTCGATCTTACCCATCTGGTACGCCTTGCTGACATCCTCAATCTGGATCATTCCACTCCTGTATCCGACTATCGATGGCTACCGGTTTCAGTGGCCGGACGCTCAACTCGCAGAGGTCGGCGGATATGTATCGATCTCGGAAAGTTAGTTCCCTCGCGAGGAGTCACCGCGTTTGCGAGATCTCCAGGTACGCGGCCTCCGGTGATGCACTGCGGGGCGTCAGTTCCTGGATCGGAATGTAATGCGCCGCGGCGGCTGATGCGATCGTGCACGCGTCCATGCCGGTGACCGAGAGACCATGGCCGGGTTCGGCGAGCACTGTCGCACCCATGCTGGTCAGCACCCTGGTCAGTCCGCTGCGGCGGGGCGAGCGCACGTACACGTTGCGCCGGAGCTGCCTGGTCAGTTCGCGTACCTCGTTCATGCCGACAATGTTGCCGCGTGCGGGGCGCGCGCACATCGGAGCGGGGTCCGGGGTTGGGGATCGGACCCTGGTCCGATATGACGCTGATCCGAGAGGACGGCTGCAGTCTCGCGGCGGCCGGGGTGACCGCCGCGGCCACCGAGCCACCGCCTTTCGCGCGTCCGGGAACCTGCCGCCAGCGACGATCTCCTTGAGTGACGATAGCAACCCCAGCGTAGTCGGAGTTTGGTAACCGACAGTTGCGCTGCGTGGCGGCTCCGGTAATCAGCACGTTGGCCAGAAACAAGATCTGGTCAGTGTCGGCGACGAAAATTTCCAACCGATGAACAATTGTAACCGGGGTACTGTTAGTTCGTGGTGGCCAACAGGCGCGCGGTCCGCGTGGGATGCACGAGACAAGCCGAGGCCACCAGGGAGGCGTGGCCATCTGGACCAACCCCCTCCGCGCCAGCTGACGAGCTCATCGAACGCCCGTCAGTCGGCGAGCTCTTGGACCGTGCTGCGAAGCGCCGGATCTGTGTGGTGATTGGCGCGGCTGGTTGGGGCAAGACCACGGCGGTGGCGGCCTGGTCGCGTAGCCGCCCGACCGCGTGGTTGCGGTATGAGGCCCACGAGGGGGATGCGAACCGCCTGCTCGCGAGCCTGTCCGGGGCATTACGGGCGCACGTGTCGGTGACGGCAGTACCAGCTACGGCCGTCCCGAACGCAGACTCGGTGGAGTCCTCTGTCGAGGCCATCTGTCTGTGGTTGCAGGGTGCCCTTCGCAAAGATCTTGTTCTTGTCCTCGACGACTTGCATGTCCTGCAGCCGGACAGTGCTGCGGCTCGCGTCGTCGAGGATCTGTGCCAGCGAGCACCTGAGCGGCTGCACCTACTACTGATCTCACGATGTGACCTGCCGTTTTCCCTGCAGCGACTGCGGGGTCGCGGTCATGTTACGGAGATCCATGCGCCGGACCTTGCCTTCGACGTCGCTGATGTCGAGACACTCCTGCGCAGGACCGTGGGAAAGGATCCGCCTGGCCTGTCGAGGAAAGTCTGGGAATGCACTGCTGGTTGGCCTTCGGCCGTGCACTGTGCTGTGGAGATGTTGCGGGCGGTCGAACCGGAGCAGCGCCAAGCCGCGGTGGGACAACTGTCGGACCCCGGACAGCGATTCCACGGTTATCTGACCGAGGAGATTATCGGCGCCGCCCAGGAGTGGGTTCAGCAGTTGCTACGCAGGTTGGCGATCTTCGGCGAAGTCAGATTCATGACGGAGATCACGCGGGGGCTCGCTGTTCCGATGATCGCGCTTGCTGAGCTGAGTCGCCAGGGACTGGTGCGGCGCACTGGCGCGGGCGGCGGCTGGGCGCTTGTGCGTCCGTTGCGAGACTTCTTCGAGCATGAGGCGGTGCCGTCTGCAAGCGAGCGGACAGCGCTACACGCGACGGCGGCCAAGGACTACCTCGAGCGGGGGGCGCATGCAGAAGCGCTGCGGCATCTCCTCGCTGCGGGTGATCACGCGGCGTGTGTATCGCTATTAGTTGATCATGGTAGTGCGATGGTGGAGCACGGCCAACTCGACGCCGTGTTGCAGGCAGCCAATCTGCCAGCCGAGTATCTCGACGACCCGCGAATCCAACAGATTCTGGGACAGGCGCAGCAGGTGCGGGGACAGTGGACACAGGCGCTGCAGCACTTCCAGCGTGCCAGCCGCGACCGAGACGGGTTGGAGCCCGCGTTGGCCTGGCGGGTCGGCCTGGTCACTTTCGCCCACGGCGAATTCGCCGAGGTCCAAGCTCTGACCGGGAAGACCCGGTTAGACCGGGAGGAGACGCTCGACGAGATTCGGGTATTGACGTTGTCAGCGAGTGCATACCGGATGACAGGGGACCTCGTAGGTCTGCGGAGGATGGCGAGCCGAGCCCGTGCCGCGGCCCGACGGTGCGGCGAGCCACGCGCGTGGTCCAGGGTTCACCACGTCTACGCGCTGCTCGCCGCTGCCGAGGGCGATTTTTTGCAATCCGATGTGCACTGCACCGACGCCCTGCGCTGCGCCGAGGAGTGCGACGATCTGCTCCAGGTGACGTGGACTCGGGCTTGCCAAGCGTTTCATCATTTCGAAGCGGGTGCGCCTCGGGATGCGTTGGCCGACGCTCAGATCGCGTTGAGCCTCAGCGAGCGATGCGAGAACCCGTTCATCATCGCGCATGCTCTGACCACCCGCGGCCGCGCCAGCGCGCGCCTGGGGTTGCTGGAGGAGTCGGCGTCTGACTTCACCGTGGCTATCGACCTCTTCCAGCGCATAGGCTCCCGATTCCTGGCGTGGCCGCTGTGCGGTCTCGGTGACCTGCATCGGACCAGGGGTCAGCTGGTACGAGCCCGGGCGGCGTACGAGGAGGCCCTGATCCTCGCCGAGCCGTGCCACGACGTGTTCGGCCTCAGCTCGGCGCTGATCGGTCTCGCGCGCATCACCGCGGTTGATGACCCGAAGGGAGCTCATGAGCGCGCGGACCAGGCAGTGGAGCTGGATGAGGGAGCTCGCAAGGTTCCGGCCTTGCTGACTCGCGGCTGGGTTGAGTTGATCAGCGGTGACCGCCAGGGCGCCCTGGCGGATGCCAGCCGGGCTACCGTGGCCGCGCGGCAAAGGCGGGACAACCCAGGACTGGCCGAGGCCATCACCTTGAGCGTGCTGGCCGCCCGCGMCCCCGCCGCGGATGCCACCTCGCTCCAAGAGGCCATCAACATCTGGCAGGAAACGGGCTGCCGTCTCGAGGAGGCTGCGACCAGAGTCGTGGCCGCTCGCCTCGGCGCGCCCATACCCCACCTCGACGGGCGCCTCGCGGACCAGACACTCAGGGGTTACGGCGTCGACGTCGAGTCGCGTCGTGTCGCCGGACCGCTGGGTGTGCTCGTCCGTTCCGCGCCCTCGGTGTTCATTCAGACGCTGGGCGTCTTCCGGGTGATCCGAGACGGGGTCCCCATTCCCAGCACCGCATGGCAGTCGAAAAAAGCCCGAGAGCTTTTGAAGATCCTGATCGCGCGTCGCCGGCCGACCCCCCGTGACCAGCTGATGGAGCTGTTGTGGCCGAGGGTGGGCCCGGCCGTGGCTGGCAACCGACTCTCCGTACTGCTCTCAACGGTCCGTGATGTGCTGCAACCCCAGCCCATAGGTACCGCTCCATTGGATACCACCGACGGCGCGGTGTCGTTGAACCGTGCCCAGGTGAAGGTCGACGTCGAGGACTTCCTCACCCAAGCCACCACTGCCCTCGATGCGGACCGAGCCAGAGAACCGGATGCGACCGCGCGCCTGGAGGCCGCCGTCACCGGCCATACCGGGGATTTTCTCGAGGATGACCCCTACCCAGAGTGGGCCAGCACGCTGGCCGAAGAGGTTAGAGCCACGTACATCGCCCTGCTCCGGACACTGTCTCAGCGGCTGCGTGATGCTGGCGATACCGACGCAGCCGTGCAGTGCACGCTGCGGCTGCTCGAGCGTGACCGCTACGACGAGGATGCCCATCGCAGCCTGGTCGGAGTTCTGCTCGACGCAGGCCGCCTCGGCGAGGCACGCCGGCATTACCAGAAATATGCCCGCCAGATGGCCGAGATAGACGTCCGACCAAGCCCGCTGTCGGAGATGACGCCGCGAAGATTGATCGCGGGCTAGCGGGACCAGCCGGCCGATCCGAGCTCGGACATCAGCAGCCGGAGCAGGTCCGAGCGCGCGGAGTTGACGAAGAAGTGGTCTCCCGGCAGCTGGTGCACCCGGAAGGGCCCGGTCGTGTGGCGTGACCAGGCTCGTACGTCCTCGGGAAGGACCTCCTTGTCCCGTAGGCCGCCGAAGGCGGACACCGGGCAGCTCAGCGGAGCCTGCGGGCCGGACACGTAGGTCTCGACCAGGGTGCAGTCGCTGCGCAACGCGGGCAGCATCGCGTCCAGGAACTGACTCTCCGCCAGCAGCTCCGGCGGGATCCCGCCCAGTTCTTCGATGGCGGCGATGAACTCCCGGTCAGGCAGGGTGTGCCGGTCCGGCGAGCGGCTCGGCAGGTGGGGCGCGCGGCACCCGGAGGCGAAGAGGTGCACCGGCGCCATGCCCCCCAGACTGCGAAGCCCGCGGGCCAGCTCGAACGCGATCAGCGCTCCCATGCTGTGGCCGAACAACGCGAACGGAGCGACGAGATGGCCGGCCAGCCCGTCCAGCAACGAGCCGACCAGCTGCTCCATCGAATCGATCGGCTGCTCGTCGAAACGGTTCTCCCGACCGGGCAGCTGGACCGACACGACCTCCACACCCTCGGGAAGGTGAGCCGCCCAGTCCCGGTACCTGCTCGCGCCGCCACCGGCGGCGGGCAGGCAGATCAACCGCAGCCGCGCCGCCGGCCGCGGACGGCTGATCTGTACCCAGGACGAGCGGGCGGTGGGCTGAGCCACGTCGAGTTCCCCTGATCAGAATGAGGCACGGATCAGGATTGGGCGCCGTCCATCTGCTCCCGCAGGCTACGAGGCCGCATGTCCGTCCAGACCTCATCAACGTAAGTTGAGCACTCCTCCTTGCTGCCCTCCTTGCCCACCCGGTACCAGCCTGCGGGCACCTCCAAACCGACCAGCCACAGCGAGTACTGCTCCTCGTCGTTGCGCAGCACCTCGTACCTCGCGTCATCGTCCATATCCTCGATCTCCTTTCCTGGGAACCATTGCCGAAATCGGCACTACAGACCGTGGTGGCGCTCGCCCGCCGGTGAATCAGCGACGGCCGGCTGCCGGGGGAAGCTGCGCAGCGTGGGGCTGAGGGTGGCGACCACTGCGGCGGCCGCGACGCCGCCCGCGCACACCAGTACCGCGAGGGTGCTGGAAAAGGCCGCGGCCAGCAGCCCGCCCAGCACCGGGCCCAGCGTGGCGGCGACACCGGTGACAATGCCCAGCACACTGCTCAGCCGGCCCCGCAGGTCGTCGGGGGTGAGCAGCAGCTGCCGCGTGATGATCGTCGTGTTCGCGGTCGCTGGCAGCAACGCCATGGCGGCGAGCAACGCTCCCAGGAGATAGCCGCTGTTGAGAAAGGCCGCCACCGGCGTGAGCGCCGCCATCACCCAGAACACCGCGATGATCGAGATGTAGGGGCTCACCATCTGGGACAGACGCGACGCGATCAGCGCGCCCAGGAGACCGCCCACGCCGAGCATCGCCGCCATGATGCCGATTTGACCCGAGGGCACTCCCCGGGCCACGGCCAGCACGATGACGATGAGGTAGAAGGCGCTAAAGAACAGGTTGAGCACGACCGCGCACAGCGCGGTGATCCGGAGGTGGCGGTGCCCCCACACCCACTGGAAGCCAGCCGTGATTTCCCGGCCCAGGTGACGGGTCGTCTCCGGCCGTGCATCCCGCGGTGGTATCCGGAGGAACACCAGCAGGGTGCAGGCCAGTGCGTGGGCCAGCGCGTCCGCGGCGAACGGCACGAACCGGGCGACGGCGAAGAGGAACCCGCCCGCCGCGGTGCCCGACAACTGTGCCACGGACGCGCGGGCCGCGTTCAGCCCCACCGCAGTGGACAGCTGCTCGGCCGGTACCACCCGGGGCAGGCTCGCGTCCTCCGCCGGTCTGAACAGCGCGGCAGACGCCCCGATCACCACTGCTACGACCACCAGGTACGCGACCTGGGCCACCTCCCACCACAGGACTGCGACGAGGCTCGCCGCCGCGATCCCCTGCGTCGCCTCGCAACTCAACATGATCGTCTTACGATCCCAGCGGTCCGCCAGAGCGCCCGCCGGCAGTCCGGCGAGGAGCTGCGCCGCGGCGACCGTCCCCAACACGAGCCCGGATGCGGCCGCCGAACCGGTGAGCGCGAGCACCAGCAGTGGAAAGGCGATGATCGAGGTGCTGAGCCCGGCGCCCGACAACACCTGGCTGATCCACAACAGCTGGTAGTTGGGGTTGTGGGAGAGGGGAACGCTCTGTCCCTCGGGCGCTGTGCTCGTTTCGGGGGTCATGTCGGGGCTCATGTCGGATTCCGGCAGTCCCGCGCGATGCCGCGGAGAGCGTCGGCGAAATCGTCAGCGACGGCTTGCACGGTCGACTGATGGTGGCGATCGGGTTGGTAGAGCCAGGAAAACCCCAGCTGTCCGTCCTGGACCGCGCCCACGACCTCCAGCAGGTGCGCGCCCGGGTCGGCGGGATCTTGTGCCTGCCCGATCGCGCCGTGCACGGCGCGGTAGAGGCCCAGTCCGGGGTCCCGGGCCGCTCCTTCGAACTGGCCGAGGTAGTTGAAGGCGATCTGGGCCCCATGACCGGCCACGGCGAGGCGCTCGCGGGTCGCTGGAGAACCCAGGTACCGCAATGCCCCGAACCCGAACCCGTTGTTGGGCACGGCGCGCATCTGGCGGCGTACCGATCTGACCAGATCGCGCCACTTTGCCGCGTCGCAATCCTGGGATGTGACGCCGTCGGGCACTGTCAGCCCGACCGGGAACATGGTGGTGAACCAGCCGACGGTGCGAGAGTGGTCGACGCCGTCGAAGATGTCCTCGCGGCCGTGGCCCTCCAGGTCGATCGCTACCTGACTGCGCCCGGTCCACCTGCTCAGTGCCCACGCGAGCGCACTGAGCAGGACGTCGTTGATCCGGGTCCGGTAGGCGGTGGGGGCCGAACGCAGCAACGCGTCGGTGTCCTCGGCGCTCAACAGCAGCGAGACGCTGCGCGCCCCACCTCCTGGCTCCCCCGTTACTGCGTCGACCGGCAACGTCCCCGCCTGCGACGCGGCTGCCCAATAATCCAGCTCATGGTCAAGGTTGCCGCTAGCGACATGCTCGCCCACCCGGAGGGCCCAGTCCCGGAACGAGGTCGTCTTGACCCCGAGGTCACCGGCATCGCCGCGCACCACCTGGCGGTAGGCCGTGTCGAGGTCGTCGAGCAGGATGCGCCACGAGACTCCGTCGACCACTACGTGATGCGCTGCCAGGAACAGTGACCACCCACGCCCGGCGCCGCGGTCGAACAGCGCCGCCCGCAGCAGCGGGCCGCGGCCGATGTCGAAGCTGGTGTGGACGGCATCGGCGATCTCCACCATGGCCGCGTGCTGATCGTCTTCAACCACCTCCGACAGGTCGTGCCGGGACAGCACCTGGCCGTCCGCCTGCACCTCATCGACGGGCGCGTTATGCGCGCGCCATTGGCCGTCGACCTGCTCGAACCGCATGCGCAACGCGTCGTGGTGCACCAGCAGTGCACCGAGCGCCTGCTCCAGCGCCCGCTCGTCGACGTCATCGACCAGATCGACGAGGACCGATTGGTTGAAATGATTCAGGTTGGTCCTGCGAGTGTGGAAGAACCAGTGCTGGATCGGGATGAGCGGGACCGGACCGACGACCGGTTCCGATCCAGCCCGATCAGTCTCCACGGCCCCCACCACCGGCGCGAGCTCGTCGATGGTCTGATTGAGGAAGAGGTCCTTGGAGTTGAAGTGCAGGCCTGCCTGGCGGGCGCGGGACACAACCTGGATTGTCAGGATGGAGTCCCCGCCCAACTCGAAGAAGTTATCCCCAATCCCGACCCGGTCCAGCCCGAGGACCTCGGCCCACACCTCGGCCAGTGCCAATTCGGTGGGTGTCCGCGGGGCCAGGTATTCCGACTCCGGCTCCGCCAGACCGTCCGGGGCCGGCAGGGCGCGGCGGTCGAGCTTGCCGTGAGCGGTCAGCGGCAACGCGTCCAGCACCACGAACGCCGAGGGGATCATGTAGTCAGGCAGGATCCGCTTCAAGCCCGCTCGCAGCGCTGCTCCACCCGGCGCGGGCGACTCCGGTACCCCTACAACGTAGGCCACCAACCGCTTGTGCCCGCCTTGATCCGATGCCGCTAAGCCCTCGCGGACCACCACCACGGCCTGGGCTACCTCCGGCTGGGTCAGCAACGCGGATTCCACCTCGCCCAGCTCGATCCGGAAGCCCCGGATCTTGACCTGCTCGTCGGCGCGAACGAGGAACTCCAATGTCCCGCCGGCGTTCCACCGGACCACATCACCGGTTCGATACATGCGCTCGCCCGCCGCACCGAACGGGCTCGCCACGAATCGCTGCGCGGTCAACCCGGGGCGGTTCAGATACCCCCGCGCCAACCCAAGCCCGGCGACATACAACTCACCGCTCACTCCCACTGGAACCGGATTCAACGTCGCGTCCAACACGTAGACTTCGGTGTTCCAGATCGGGCAGCCGATGGATGGCACCTGACCTGGGACCAAGGGGTCGCTCCAGGTCACCACGACCGTCAACTCGGTCGGACCATAAGAATTGATCATTCGTCGACCCGGGGCCCATCGCGCGACCAGCTCCGGGGCGCATACGTCACCGCCCACGATCAGCGTCTGGAACAGCGTCAGCTCCGTCGCTGCCTCGGCCGGCACGGTGGCCAGCGCGGCAGGTGGGATCAACGCATGCGTCACCCGTCCCTGGGTCAGCACCTCCGCCAGCTGCTCCCCCAGCAACGGTCCTAGTGGCGGCACCACCAACGCCGCCCCTACCGGCAGCGACATGCACAACTCCAACACCGAGGCGTCGAAGCTCGGCGAGGAGAACTGCAACACTCGATCCCCCGCCGCCACCGCGTACCGCTCGACCTCCGCGGCGGAGAAACTCGCCAGCCCGGCGTGGGTGACCACCACACCCTTCGGGCGCCCGGTGGACCCCGATGTGTAGATCACATATGCCGGATGCGTCATTTTCAGCGGCGCCCGCCGATCGGCATCGGTCAGGTCACCGTCGGCCATCGCCCGCGAGGCTGCCACCACGGTCGGATCGTCAAGGACCACAACCGGCACGTCGTTTACCCCAGCCAGACACCCAGCCGCATCGTGCCTGGTCAGCAGCACCACCGGCGCCGCGTCGGCCATCATGAAGTCGATCCGCTCAGCCGGGTATGCCGGATCCACCGGCACGAACGCGGCGCCCACCTTGGCCACTGCCAGCTGTGCCACCACGATGTCGACCGACCGCGGCAGCGCCAACCCCACTACGCGCTCCGGACCGGCGCCCCGTTCCACGAGCAAGCGCGCCAATCGATTCGCCTGTGCATTCAATTCCGAGAAGGTGACGAGACCACCCTCGACTATCAACGCGGACGCATCCGGACTCCGCACGACCTGTGCCTCGAACAACTGCCCCAAGGTGGCGGGAGGCACGTCCCGGTCGGTGTCGTTCCAGTGAACCAGCACCTGTTCGCGCTGGCCCTCGGATAGCAATGGAATAGCCGACACCAACGCGTGAGGATCAGCCGCCACACCCTTCAACAACACCGACAAGTTCTCTATTAACCGCTCGATCGTCGTACCGTCGAACAAGTCCGTGTTGTACGTCAACGCCCCGCACAGCCCACCGTCGAACTCCTGGAACTCCGCGGTGATATCGAAGCTCGTGCTCATCACCGGCAGTTCGAGGGCGTCGAGCTGCAGGCCGGGCAGCTCCTGACCGTCGCTGGGAGTGTTCTGCAACACGACCATGGCTTGGAACAGCGGTGTGCGGCTGGTGTCCCTGGTCGGTTGGAGGTAGTCCACCACCCGCTCGAACGGCACCTGCTGATGGACGAAGGCGTCCAGGACGGTCTCGCGCACGTCGCCGAGGAACTGGGTGAAGGTCTGCGTGCCGTCCACCCGGGAGCGAAGTACCAGCGTGTTGACGAAGAATCCGATCAGCCCTTCCAGCTCGGCCCGCTCGCGACCGGACACAACGGTGCCGATGGCGATGTCATCCTGGCCCGACCAGCGGCTGAACAG
>JRHI01000021.1_pt1 | contig 137131 bp, 132 predicted proteins | sample 215371 | NCBI WGS metagenome assembly JRHI01 (sample SAMN02929681, study PRJNA255918) | sediment metagenome | biome: cave system; feature: Ice Cave; material: Sediment; isolation source: sediment from deep within a dark volcanic ice cave with no known source of... ...
GGGCAGGCAGCGCGGGGTGGCGGTGGCGCAGGCGGGCACCTTGCTGGCCTGGATGGCCGCGGTGCCGTTCTTCCCGGTGGTGCTGAACGCCGCCGTGGCGCTGCCGTCGGCATTCGAGCTCCCCGAGCCGTGCTTGACCACGGTGCCGTCGGTGCTCGACGGCACCGTCCAGTGCCACCCGCCCTGAGGAGCGGAGAGGTCGACCTCGACCACGTCGCCCTGGTGCACGGTGACCTTCGTGCCGTTGGCCTTCTCGCTGAGCACCACCCGCTGGTGTGCCGGCGCCGTCGGGCTGGCGGCGATCCTCGGCGAGGAGGCGGGGGTCGGCTGCGCCGTCTGGGACGGCGCCGGGCTCCCGCCCGGGGTGGCCTCCGTCGAGGGCGACGCGGTGGCCGCCGCCGTGGGCGGGGGCTGGCCCGGCGGCGCGGTGGGCGCCGGCATGATGAACACCGGGTCGCGGGGAGCCGGGGGCGTGGTCGCCGCCGGGCCGGGCCGGGTGGGCGTCACCGCGGTGACCGCGGGTGCGGTGGCGACCGGGTCGCCGGCGGGCGGCGGCGTGGCCTCGCCCCCCGGGGAATCGGTGCCGGCGGGGAGGCCTGGGGTGGTGGTGGCCATCGCCACCGAGGGCCCCCGGGTCACCGGAGCGCCGCCGCGGTCGGGCCGGGTGGCGACACCCACGGCGAGCAGGGTGCCGAAGGCGGCGGTGACGGCCAGGGTGAGCACCGCCCCGCCGATGCGGCTCGGCGCCCGGGGTGGCTGGGGATGGTGGGCCCGGCCGCGGGCCGAGGCGGTGGCCCGGTCGACCACGCGGTCGTGGGCCTGGCCGAGGCGCGGAGACAGCCGTCGCCCGATGGTCTCGAGGTCGCGGTCGAGGTCGGGGCCGCTCATCGCACCTCCTCCTCGTGCACGAACCCGCGGAAGCGGCGCCGCCCCATCAGCAGATGGGTGCGCACCGTGGCCTGCGAGCGGCCGAGCAGGCTGGCCACCTCCGCCACCGGCCGTCCCTCCCAGCAGTGCAGCAGGATCGACGCCCGCTGCATCGGTGACAGGCGCTCCAGCTGCCACTGCACCCAGAGCCGCTGGACCTCGTCGGGGATGGTGACCCGGTCGGCGCCGTCGAGGGCGGTCTCCCGGCGGCGCTTGCGCCACTGGTCGATGGCGATGCGGCTGGCCACCCGGGCCACCCACAGGTCGGGGCGATCGAGCCGGCCGACCCGGCTCCAGCGCTGGTAGGCGCGGGCGAAGGCCTCCTGGGCGGCGTCCTCGGCCAGCCCCTCGTCGCCGGTGACCGCGGCGACCAGTCCCACGACGCGGTGATAGGCGTCGGTGAACACGGCCTCGAAGACGGCCTCGGCCGTCCCGGTGCTCATGCCCGCAACGGCTGCACTGATCGACATGTCTCGTACACGCGCCACAAGGTGCTAACGGATGAGGGGTGTCCTGTACTGCGCACCGGGGTGCCGCAGGCCCGGATCACCGGCCGGCGGGCGGTGGGGTACCGCCGCGCCGGTCCGGTGTCCGGGTGGGGGAGCTAGGGGACGACCACGATGTGGACGATCCAGAGCCGCGACATCACCTTGCACATCGGCGCGCAGCGGGGGGTGTCACTCGCGGTCAGGTCGGCCTTGCCGGTGCCCGCGGCGCGGAACCGGCCGTTGGCGTCGCCGTTGGAGCTGCGCGCGGCGGCGGTCCGGGTGACGACCCTGCCGTCGGAACTGGCCGGAGCGGACCAGACCCCGCCCCCGGAGAGGTGGACGGCGATGCGGGTTCCGGCGTGGACGGTGACGGTGCGGCCGCCGTCCTTCTCGGTGAGCACCACCGTGCCGCGCGAAGCCGGGCAGGGAGCGGGACGCGGGGCCATCCGACCCGAGGGGCCCGGCGCCGGCGTCACCTCACACGGGGGCGGCGGGCAGGGGTGAACCACCATCGTCGAGCTGCTGGCCGGGTTGGTCGCGGCCGCGTTGCACGGGGGCGGCGGGCACGGCCGCGCGGCGAACGACCCAGAGCCGCCCTGGGTGGAGAAGCAGGGGGGCGGCGGGCAGGTCGGCGCCGGGTTGGCCTGGGCGTACGCGCACGGCGGCGGCGGCGCGGGCACCGGCTTCGCCGCCGCGGTCAGGGGTCCGGGCACCGCGGTCAGCGCGCCGGCCAGGGTCACCGCGGCCAGCAGGCTCACCAGCAGGGTGCGGCGCCGCCGGCGCATCGGCGTTCCGGGAGCGAGCCCGGCCTCGGTGCCGGTGGGGAGCCGCTCGGGCGTCCGCTTCAGGTGTCTCATCAGGCCAATTCCCCTTCGTTGCAGCGGGCGGCCCCGGTGGTCGCCGCCGTCTCTCTCGTGCCCAACACGCACCGGGAGGCCGGAACGGCTGAGGTCGGCGCAAAGGAGGCCGTGGTGACGGCTCGGTTACTTACTGAGTGACCACACTAAGTTGTCCCCCATAATGTGGTCCATGTCGCACCCCACCTCCGACCACCCGGCCTCGGCCACGCTCAGGTTCTCCCTCGGGAAGCTCGAGCGCGACGCCGCCGGCCGCCTCTACTCGCCGGCGATCCGCGAGCGCGTCGCCCGCCTCGGCGCCGCCGGGCCCCGGACCGAGACCCTGAGCGCCGTCGCCATCGCCGACAAGACGGTGAGCAGCCTGCTGGAGCGCGCCTTCGAGCAGGTCGACCTCTCGCTCGCCCAGGTCAAGGCGCTCGGGATCATCCGCCACCTCGGCGGCACCGGCGCGCAGATGCGGGTCATCGCCATGGCCTGCAACGTGACCCCGCGCACCACCACCGGCGTCGTCGACGGCCTCGAGGCCGCCGGGCTGGTGGAGCGGATCCCCGACCCCCACGACCGCCGCGCGGTCATCGCCCGGCTCACCCCCGAGGGGGAGCGGCGCCACGAGGCCGCCATCGCCCTCCAGGTGCAGATCAGCGAGCGGCTGCTCGCGGGCTTCGACGACGAGGAGCGCGACCAGCTCCGCCATCTCTGTCTGCGCCTCGTCGAGGCGGCAACCATGGAGGCACACCAGTGATCGCCACCCGGCGCACCGCCCCGACCACCCCACGCCGCCGGCTCGAGCCGCGGATGATCACCTTCCTCGGCGTGATGGCGGCGATGTTCCTCGCCGCACTCGACCAGACCATCGTCGGCACCGCCATGCCCAAAATCGCGCTCGACCTCGGTGGTGTCAATCGCTACACCTGGGTCATCACCGTCTACCTGCTCACCAGCACCGCGGTGGTGCCGGTGGTCGGCAAGCTCTCCGAGCAGCTGGGCCGCAAGCGCGTCTTCCTTGCGGCGATCGTCGCCTTCCTCGCCGGCTCCGCGCTGTGTGGCGTGGCCCCGAGCATGGACTGGCTGATCGCCTTCCGCGGCGTCCAGGGCATCGGCGCCGGCATGCTCACCGGCACCGCCTTCGCGGTCATCGCCGACCTCTTCTCGCCCGCCGAGCGCGGCAAGTACACCGGCATGGTGGCCGGCGTCTTCGGCATCGCCAGCGTGGTCGGTCCGCTGGCCGGCGGTGGCCTCACCGACCACGCCGGCTGGCGCTGGGTCTTCTACGTCAACATCCCCATCGGCATCGCCGTCCTCGCCGTGCTGGCACGCACCTTCCCCTCCGCCCGCCACTCCGGTGCCCGGCCCCGCATCGACTTCCTGGGCGCCGCGCTGATCGCCGCGGGGGCGGCCCTGCTCGTGCTCGGCGCCTCGCTGGAGGGCACCAACGGCTGGGGCTACCCGCCGGTCTTCCTCAGCCTGGTCGCCGGCGCCGCGCTGATGGTCGTCGCCCTCCTCCACGAGCGCCGCACCCCCGAGGCGGTGCTGCCGCCCGAGCTCTTCCGCTCCTCGATCTTCTCGGTCTCGATGGGGGTCACCTTCCTCATGGGCGCGGTGATGTTCGGCGCCATCACCTACATCCCGCTCTTCCTCCAGTACGTCGTCGGGGTGCAGGCCACCAGCTCCGGGCTGACCATGCTCCCGCTCATGGCCGGTCTGGTGGTGGCGAGCATCGGTGGCGGGCAGCTGATCTCGCGCACCGGGCGCTACCGGTACCAGGCGATCGCCGGCATGGGCGCGGTGGCGTTCGGCATCTTCCTCGCCACCCTCCTCGACTCCAACTCGACCCAGTTGCAGGTGACTCCTGCGATGGTGATCCTCGGCCTCGGCCTGGGACTCTCCATGCCGGTCTTCAACGTGGTCTCCCAGAACGCGGTGGCCCCACGGCTGATGAGCTCGGCGACCAGCGCGGTGCAGTTCGTGCGGCAGATGGGGGCGACCCTCGGCCTCGCGGTGATGGGCTCGTACTTCAACGCCCGGTTCGCCACCCACGGCGGGACCGCCGCGCACATCACCCACGAGCCCCTCCGGCTCGCCTACTCCGCCGCCATCCACGATGTGTTCCTGCTGGCCCTGCTGGGCGGCGCGCTCACCCTGGCGGTCGCCGCCTTCCTCCGCGAGATCCCGCTGCGCACCGCAACCCACGCCGAGGAGGTGCGCGAGGCGGTGGTGCCGGTGGCGGTCGCGTAGCCGGCGGCGGGCATAATGTCGCCCGGCGCGGAGGGTGGAACGCCCGTCCGCGCCGGGTGACCGGCGGGGCGCGGCCAGCGGAGGGAGGCGTCATGGGCAAGGTCTTCTCGAGCGCGTCGGAGGCGGTCGCCGACATCCCCGACGGCGCCACCCTCGCGGTCGGCGGCTTCGGGCTCTGCGGCAACCCGATGGAGCTGATCCGGGCCCTCTACGACGCCGGCACCACCGACCTCCGAGTGGTCTCCAACAACTGCGGGGTCGACGACTGGGGCCTGGGGCTGCTGCTCTACGCGCGGCGGATCTCCCGGATGACCAGCTCCTACGTCGGCGAGAACCGGGAGTTCGCCCGCCAGTACCTCTCCGGCGAGCTGGAGCTCGAGCTCACCCCCCAGGGCACCCTCGCCGAGCGGCTGCGCGCCGGCGGCTGCGGCATCCCCGCCTTCTTCACCCCGGCCGGGGTGGGCACCCTGGTCGCCGACGGCGGGCTTCCCTGGCGGTACGGCGCCGACGGCTCGGTGGCGGTGGCCAGCCCCGCCAAGGAGATGCGGACCTACGGCGACCGCGACTACATCCTCGAGGAGGGCATCACCTGCGACTTCGGCCTGGTGCACGCCCTCCGCGGCGACCGTCACGGCAACCTCGTCTTCAACAAGAGCGCGCGCAACTTCAACCCGCTCTGCGCGATGTCGGGGCGGGTGACCATTGCCGAGGTCGAGGAGCTGGTCGAGCCCGGCGACATCGACCCCGACCAGGTCCACCTCCCCGGGGTCTTCGTCCAGCGGATCGTCGAGGTCGGTCCCGGCGAGAAGCGCATCGAGCGGGTGACCACCCGCCTCCGGGAGGAGGGCTGACATGGCCCTCACCCGCGAGCAGATGGCGGCCCGGGCGGCTCGTGAGCTCGAGGACGGCTCGTACGTCAATCTCGGCATCGGCCTGCCCACGCTCATCCCGAACCACCTGCCAGCCGGCGTCACCCTGTTTCTGGAGGCCGAGAACGGCATCCTCGGGGTCGGGCCCTACCCGTACGCGGGCGACGAGGACCCCGACCTCATCAACGCCGGCAAGGAGACGGTGACGGTGCAGCCGGGGGCCTCCTTCTTCGACTCGGCGATGAGCTTCGGCGCGATCCGCGGCGGCGCCATCGACGCCGCCGTCCTCGGCGCCATGGAGGTCTCGGAGCGGGGCGACCTGGCCAACTGGATGATCCCGGGCAAGATGATCAAGGGGATGGGCGGCGCCATGGACCTGGTCCACGGCGCCAAGCGGGTGATCGTGCTGATGGAGCACACCGCCCGGGACGGCTCCCCGAAGATCGTGCGCGCCTGCTCGCTGCCGCTCACCGGCCGGGAGGTGGTGCACCGCATCGTCACCGACCTGGCGGTGATCGACGTCACCGAACAGGGGCTGGTGCTCCGCGAGCTCGCCCCCGGGGTCAGCGTCGAGGAGGTCCGCGCCGCCACCGAGCCGGAGCTGCACGTGCCCGCCGGCGTCGGCGCCTGACCCGGCTCTCGACAGTCGCGGCGCGCCGTGCCATCCTCGGATGGCCATGTCGCACCTCGTGCTCAGCCGGGAGATCTACTCCCCGCTCGACCGGGTCTTCGCGTACGTCAGCGATCTGACCCGGGCGCCGGAGTGGTGGCCCAACCTCTCCGAGGTGCGCCGCCTGAACGGCGACGGCGAGGTGACCGTGGGAACCCGGTACGCCTTCACCTACAACATGCTCGGCCGCCACCTCCCCGGCGAGGCGGTGGTCACCCAGCTGGTCGCCGGCGAGCGCAGCGTGCTCGAGACCACCGGCCAGATCCAGGCGGTGATCCGCAACGACTATCACGCCACCGCCAGGAGCCGCACCTGGGTCACGGTCATCGTCGAGTATGAGGTCCCCGGCCTCATCGGCAAGGTGGTCAACACCCTCCTCGTCGAGCGCCGCAACGCCGCCGACGCCGACCACGCCTTCGACCAGCTGAAGGACATCCTCGAGCACGATGCCATCGCCCGCATCGACGAGGGCGTCGTCCTCTAGGAGTCGCGGGGAAGCTGAGGACGCCTCGGATCTTGGGGTCAATAGCCCAACGGGTTTGAGGTGTCCGCACCTCTATATACTTGCCCCCGGATGCACGGGACCCCCCTCTCGCTCGCCCTCTTCTGGGTGGCGGTGGTCGCCTACCTCGTGGGCTTCCTCGCCTTCATCCTCCACATCGCATTCCGCAGGCGTGCGCTCTCCGACGTGGGCGTGGTGGCGGCGATGACGGGGTGGCCCTTCCACCTCGGCTCGATCGTGGCCCGGGCCCTGGAGGCGGGGCACTGGCCGCTGGGGAACATGTACGAGTACTCCACCGGCATCAGCCTGATCATGGTCACCGCCTTCCTGGTGCTGGCGCTGCGCCACCGGCTGCGGCTGGTGGGGGCTCCCGCGATGGGCCTGGCGGTGGCGCTGCTGGGCCTCGCCTACATGCTCTACGTGCCCCCGGGGAGCCTGGTGCCGGCGCTCCACAGCTACTGGCTGACCATCCACGTCACCGCGATGGCGTCCTCGTCGGGGATTCTCACGTTCTCGTTCCTCTTCGGGATGTTCTACCTGGCCCGCCGCTGGGCCGACGGCCGGCTCGCCGCCACCGCCGCCGGGCGGATGGCGGTGACGCCGGGCGGCACCCCGGTCTCGGTGGGCGGCGGCCGCAGCGGGGGCGACCCCCGGCAGGCGGCGGCGCGGGCGGTGGTGCGCGCCCTCCCCAGCGCCCCCACCCTCGACCTCTGGAGCTACCGCTTCGTGATGCTCGGGTTCCCGATCTGGTCGTTCGGGGTGATCTGCGGCGCGATCTGGGGCGAGCACGCCTGGGGCCGCTACTGGGGATGGGACCCCAAGGAGACGTTCGCCTTCATCACCTGGGTGACCTTCGCGATCTACCTCCACGCCCGGGTCACCTACGGCTGGCGCGAGGCCCGGGCCGCGGCGATCACCGCGGTGGGCTTCGTCTCGATCCTCTTCACCCTCTACGCCGTCAACCTGTGGATCGTCGGTCTCCACTCCTACGCCAAGGTATGACCCGGCTCGGGGCGGCGCTCGCCGCCCTGCTGCTGGCGGGGTGCGGGCTCGAGCAGGACGTCGGCGTCGGCGGTGCCGGCGGCGGCCCGGAGGTGGGCAGCCCGGCGCCCGCGGTGAGGATCCAGACCCTCGACGGCGGCGTGGTCGACCTCGCCGCCGAGCGCGGCCACCCCGTGGTCATCGACTTCTTCGGCTCGTGGTGCGGACCGTGCCGCCGCCAGCAGGCCGACCTCAACGCGCTGGCAGCGCGCTACCGCCCCCGCGGCGTGGTGATGGTCGGCGACGCCCTGCGAGACGACCGCGCCCCGCTCCAGGGCTACCTGAGCGGCCTCGGCGTTCGCTACCCCGCGGGGCTCGACGACGGCAGGGTCGCGGCCCAGTTCGCGGTGCTGGCGCCGCCGACCACGGTGGTTGTCGACGCCCGCGGGCGGGTGGCGGCGAACATCATCGGCGGCATCCATGCGGACGCGCTGTCGAGCCTGCTCGACCGTCTGCTGACCACCGGCTGACGGGCCGGACGGAGGGCGGGCGGCCCCGGAGGACCGCCCGCCGGCTCATCCCAGACCGGCCGGGCTCAGCTCGCGCGCCGCGCCCAACGGGTCTTCTTCAGCATCTTCTTGTGCTTGTGCTTCCGCATCTTCTTGCGGCGCTTCTTGATGACCGAGCCCACCCGGGCCTCCCTGTCGCCCTCGCCGGGGCATCTCTCTGACGCGCCGGCAGGCGCGGTCCGTCGGCGGCGGAGTGTAGCAGTCGCGCCGTCAGGGACCGTCGGGGCCGAGCCCGGCGTAGGCCTCGCGGAGCCGCTCTGCGGTGCGGTCGAGGTGCTCGGGCAGGACCTTGACGTCGGCGAGCACCGGCATGAAGTTGGTGTCGCCGTCCCAGCGGGGGACCACGTGGGCGTGGACGTGGTCGGCGATGCCGGCGCCGGCGACCCGGCCCTGGTTCACCCCCAGGTTGAATCCGTCGGGGCCGAGCGCCGCCTGCACGGCGCGGACCGCCCGCTGGAGCGCCACGAACATCCCGGCGCCCTCGGCGGGGGAGAGGCCGGCGATGTCGGGGACGTGACGGTGGGGGACGACCAGCAGGTGGCCGCTGCTGTAGGGGTGGAGGTTGAGCACCGTGAAGGTCTGGGCGGTGCGCTCGACGACGTGCCGCTCCTGGTCGGTCTCGCCGGCGTCGATGGCGCACAGGACGCACCCCTCGGATGGGGTGCGGGCGCTGACGTACTCCATCCGCCACGGGGCCCAGATCTGACGCACGGCGGCCGACGATACCAGCGCGGGCTGCGGCTCCCTGCCCCCGGCAGGCCGGCGCCTGCCCACCGCAAGTATTCGTTTGATGTTCTCGTTTCGATTGTTGCGTCCCGATCGTGAGCGGGCCGCGGGTGCCGCCCCAGAGCGGCCGGATCAGGAGGCCTTCGAGATGGTGCGGCGAGCGCTGGCGGCGGCGGTACCGGTCACCCTGGCCGGCGTCCTCCAGGTCACCCTGGGCCTCACCACCGCCTCCGCGGCGCTCCCGGTGGGCGCGGCCGCCGTGCACGCCGGTCTCCTCTCCGGGGTGCTGGGGCTGCTCCGGCCGGCGCCCGCCACCACCCCTGCCGCCTCCGGAGCGCCGGCGGCCTCCGCGAGCTCGCACGGGCTGGTCCTGGGGCTGCTCGGCGGCTGCGTCAGCTGCACCTCGGCGACCGCGACCCCCGGCCAGGGCGGCGCCTCCGCCACCGGCCTGCGTGTGGTCGGCAACGACCTCGCGGCGGGGACCTCCACCGGCAACGGGAGCCGGAGCGGCTCACTGCTCACCCTGCCCTCGAACCCGCTGCTCGACCTCGCCCTGGCGGGCTGGATGGCGAGCAGCGACAGCGGCTCGGCCGCCGCCTCCGGCGACGCCCGCAGCGCCCTCACCGACCTCGCCCTCGGTGGCAACCTGGCCACCCTCTCGCTGCTGCGCTCGACCAGCCACGCCGGCGTCGCCGGCACCGCCGGCTCCGGAGGCTCCGCGAGCGACGGCGCCCTGATCAGCCTGCTCGGTGGCGCCCTCGGCCTCGGGCTGCTCCATTCCGACACCGACGCCTCGGGCAGGGCTCAGAGCGATCTCGCCTCGGTGAACGGCACCCCGGTGGGGGCGCTGAGCAGCTCCGGCGCGTTCCCGGTGAGCATCCCCGGCGTGCTCGATCTCGCCCTGCTCCAGGCCGACTCCGCGGCCGCCGCCGGGAGCGGACCGGCCGCCGGCGCGGGCACCGCTCCGGGGACGCCCGCCTCCGACCTGGGGGTGATGCCCCGCCCCCGCGCCATCCCCGAGACCGGCTCCTTCTTCGGGCTCGCCGGGCTCGCCCTGGTCATCGCCGGCACCGGGCTGGCCGCCGCGAGCACCGCTCGCCGCCGCCGCCGGCACACGGTCGCGTGACCTCCTCACAACGCTTTCCTCCCTGACCCTGTCGGGCGGGGCCAACGTGGCCCCGCCCGACGACTTTGTCGGGGCATACTTCCCGGGCGTGAGCCACCTCCTCCGGCGACCCGCCCTGATCTCCGTCCTGCTCGCCGCCGGAGCCGCGCTCGCGGCCTGCGGCGGTGACGCGGGGGTCAACACCCCTGCGCCCAGCACCCCCGCGCCCTCGGTCGCCCCCGGCGCCCTGCAGCCGGGCTCGCGCCTGAACGGCGACACCTTCACCGCCGCGGTCCCGGTGGACTGGTCGGTCAAGCCGACCGCGACCCCCAGCTCCGGCGGCCCTCAGTCGGCGACCGTGCGGCAGACCGAGGTCGACTCGCCGCCGCGCGACGCCGCGATCATCATCCTCGAGTACCCCAACTCGATCTTCCCCGCGGCCACCCTCGAGGAGAGCCTCGACGACTTCGTCGCACGGGTCGTCACCCTGCCCACCGGGTCGGCGAGCCCCCAGGCGGTGCAGCCGAAGACCCACATCAAGGTGGCGGGGGAGGACGGGGTGGTGCTCGCCTTCCAGGACGTCTACAAGGGAACGCCCGGCTACACCAAGGTGGCCGTGTTCCGGCACGGGCAGGTGGTGTACGTGCTCACCCTGGGCACGAAGCCGACGCTCGCGCCCTCGTACGCACCGGCGCTCGACACCGTGCTCACCACCTGGGCCTGGAAGTAGGCAGGCCGGCGAGCGGCTCCGGTGGTGGAGCCAGGGGGGCTCGAACCCCCGACCTCTTGCATGCCATGCAAGCGCTCTCCCAGCTGAGCTATGGCCCCGCCCCGGATGATACCGACGCCGGCGCCGCCCGCGTCACCCCCCGGGTGCGGGGCGGCCGGCGGGGCCGCCCCGCCCCCCGGACGGCGGGGCGGATGCAGTGGACGGAGCCTTTGGGCGCTCCGCAACACACTGTTTGCAAACGGCTCGACCGATGGGAGACAATCCCCGTGGCCGCCTGCGTCCAATGCGCGCGCGCTGACGCGACCAGAGACCATCTTCCCCGCGCGCTCCATGGGGGGCTGTACGCACATGGCTCGCACGCGTTCCACCACGGCCACGCCTCGCACCCCGCGGACCACCGCCCGCAGTCGGCGCGAGGCCACCCAGGGCTCGGTGCTGGTCCAGACCGCTGAGCGCATGGTCGGTCAGATCGAGACGCTGGTGGCGGAGATCGAGGCGCTTCGCGCCGACAACGAGGGGCTTCGCGCGGAGCTGCGCGACGCCGTGTCCATGCTCGAGCGCGCCAGCAGGGCGCTCGGCGACGCCGGCACCGCGGGACGTCGGGGCCGGCGCCGCGCCGGAGCCGCCGAGCCCGAGCCGGCGAGGCGCGGCGTCCGTCGTGCCGGGGTGCGCGCTGCGGCGCCCCGGGTGCGCCGCACCCGCGGCCGGGCCACCCCCGAGGGGGTCACGCCCCAGGTGGTCCACGCGGTGATCGCCAAGATCGGCGGCGAGGCCACCGCGGCCGAGATCGCCGCGGAGATCACCCGCAACGGGGTCCCTGTGTCGGGGAGGGCGGTGCGCTTCCTCGCCGAGCGGGCGGGTGCCGAGACCGTCGTCGGCGAGGACGGCCAGCGCCGCTACCGGGTCTCCTAGGCCCGGAGCCTCCGCGGCCGGGGGTTGCCTCGGCCCTGTGCTGTCGCTATCATACAAATTAGTATGTCCGCGAATACAGGACCACGGCGATGGTGGATGGCGGCGGCGGTGGCCGGGCTGGCCGCGCTTCTCGCCGTGGCCGCGGTCCTGCTCCACGCGGGGGGCGGGCCGGTGGCGGTGCCGGTGGGCGCGCCCGCCGCCCTCGGCGAGCCGCTCGACGTCCCCGCCCCGGCCGCCGTCCTGGTGCACGTCAGCGGCGCCGTCGCCCACCCGGGGCTCTACCGGCTCAGCGGGGGAGCCCGGGTGGCCGACGCGGTCGCCGCCGCCGGGGGGATCACCGCCGACGCCGATCCCGGGCGGCTCCCCGACCTCGCCGCACCGGTGCACGACGGCCGCCAGGTGAACGTCCCCTTCCGCCGGGGTGGCGGGACCGCCGCCGGGGCGCGGCTCGACCTCAACACCGCGGCGGTCGAGGAGCTGCGCCCTACCCGCCATGCCCGCGGGCCTCGCCGAGGCGATCGTCGAGTCCCGCGCCCTCTGGGGGCCGTTCGCCGGCGTCTCCGAGCTGCGCACCCGGCTCGGCGTCGACGCCGCCACCGTCGCCGCCCTCCGCCCCCACCTGCGGGTGGGGCGTTGAGCACCGCGGTGGGGGAGGGCGCGCTCCCCGCGGTGCTCGTCGCCGGCGCCCTCGCCGCCGGGCTCTCGCTCGCCGCCGTCGGCGCCCTGCCCGCCGCGGTGCCGCCCGCGACCGCGCTCGCCGGCGGCGGCGCCGGGGTGACGGCGGCGCTGTCGGGCCGGCGGCCGCGAGCGTGGGCGCTCGCCGCCTTCGCCCTCCTCGCGGCGGCGGTGGGGATGGTCCGCGGCACCGCCGCGGCGGCGGCGACCGGCCTGCCCATCGCCGCGGGGGCGGTGGTGCTGGTGGGGACGGTCCGGGACGCGCCGGTCGCCCATCGCGGCGAGGCGCTCGTCACCGTCGACGCCGAGCGGCTGGCCGGCGCCGGCGGCGAGGGGCGGACCGGCGGCGGGGTGCTCGCCGCCCTGCCCGGGCGCCCGGGTCTCGCCGCCGGCGACCGGGTCCGCCTCGAGGCGGCGGCGCTGCGGCCCCCGGGTGAGCGTGCCGGTCCCACCTCGGCGGCGGCCCTGCAGCGCGACGGGGTGGCGGCGGTGGCGGTCTCCCCCCACCTCGTTCGCCTCGCCGCCGGCCGGCCCGGCGCCGCCCGGGCCCTCGCGGCGGTGCGCGGCCACATCGCCGCCACGGTCGGCGCGGCGCTGCCCCCGGTGACCGCCACCCTGCTCCTGGAGATCGCCTTCGGGATCCACGGCACCCTGCCCCCGGACACCGCGGCCGCGCTCCGTGACGCCGGCCTCGTCCACCTGGTCGCGACCTCCGGGCTGAAGGTCGCGATCGTCATCGGCCTGCTCACCCGGCTGGCGGCCGGGCTCGCCCTGGGGCCACGCCGCCGGCTGCTGCTGATCGCGCCGGCGGTCACCCTCTACGTCGGCATCGCCGGGGGTGGCGCGGCGGCGCTGCGCAGCGCCCTGATGGCCGGCGCCGCTCTGCTGGTCCACGGCACCGGCCGGCGGCTGCAGCCGCTGGCGCTGCTCGCCGCCACCGCGGCGCTGCTGCTCGCCGTCGATCCCGCGCTCTGCACCGACCCCGGTTTCCAGCTCTCGTTCCTCGGCACCCTCGGCATCCTGCTGCTCGCCGCCCCGCTGACCGCGCGGCTGCCGGGGCCGCGCGTGCTGGCCGAGCCGTTCGCGGTCACCGTCGCCGCCCAGGTCGCCACCGTCCCGGTGATGGCGTCCACCTTCGGGGTGCTCGCGCTCGCCGCACCTCTCGCCAACGCGGTGGTGATCCCCGCGGTCCCGCTCCTGGTCGTCCTCGGCTGGGCGGGAGCGGCCCTGGCGACGGCGGTGCCGGCGCTGGGCTGGGCGCCGCTCGCCGCCGCCGGCCTGCTGGTCAGCGCGATCGGCCTGATCGCCCGCGCGGTCGCGGCCCTGCCGTGGGTGGCGATCCACGTCGGTACTTGGCCCCGAGCCTGGACCTGGGCGCTGCTCGCCGGGCTCGGCGCCGGCGGCCTGGGGCTGCTGGCGGCGTGCCGGCTGCCCCTCGCGGCGGCGATCACACCCCCGGCCGGTGCCGCCCGCGCGCGGCTCGCCGCCGCCGCGGCCGCGGTGGTGGCGGCGGCGGCCACCCTGCTGCTGCTCTCCCGCCCCGACGGCCACGTCCACCTGGTGGTGCTCGACACCGGCGGGTCGGAGGCCACCCTGGTGCGCGCCGCCGACGGCGCCACCGCCCTGGTCGACGGCGGCTCCGACCCGACCCGGCTGCTCAGCGCCCTCGGGCACGCCCTGCCGCCGCTCACCCGCAGCCTCGACCTGGTGGTGCTCAGCGGCGGCGACCGCACCACCGTCGCAGGGCTCGCCGGCCTCCCCGGCGGCTACCGGGCGGGTGCGGTGGTGGTGCCCGCGGCACGGCTGGGCGCGGGCGCCGAGCAGGCGGTCGAGGGGCTGCGCGCCAACGGCGCCACCGTGGTGCGGATGCCCGCCGGCCGGCCCTGGAGCTGGCACGGCACGGTCTGGCGGCTGCTCCTCGGCGCCCCTCCGGACACCACCGGCCCGGTGGCGGGCGCGGTGCAGGTCGCCGGCGGCGGCGGGGTCGCGCTGATCCTCGGTGCGCTGCCGCCACCGGGGCAGGACGAGCTTGCGGGGGCGGAGGGGTACTCGCTCGCCGCCGAGCTGCTGGTCACCCCCGCCCGGGGCGCGGTCGCACCCGCGCTCCTCGCCGCCGCCCACCCCCGGCTGCTCGCCGTCCCCAGCGCACGGCCGCCGCGTCTCACATCGGCGCCCGGGGCGGGGGTGCGCTCCACCGCTCTCGACGGGAGCCTCGAGTACGTGGGCGGCCCCGCCGGGCTGCAGGCATCGTGACCACGGACGGCAGCGGAGACCACCTTTAATGCGGGGGATGGCGCTGGCTGCCGACACACTCCTCGACGGGCTTCGCCGCCATTTCGGGCACGACCGCTTCCGGCCCGGCCAGCGCGAGGTCGTCGATGCGGTGCTCCACGGCCGCGACGCCATGGTGGTGATGCCGACCGGCGGCGGCAAGTCGCTCTGCTACCAGCTTCCGGCGGTGCTCACCGAGGCGCCGACGGTGGTGGTCTCGCCGCTGATCGCGCTGATGAAGGACCAGATCGACGCGCTGCTGCAGCTCGGCGTGGAGGCCGCGGCGCTGCACTCCAATCTCGACGCCGGCGAGCAGCGGCGGATCGAGCGCGCCTACCGCGAGGGCACCCTGCGGCTGCTGTATGTCGCCCCCGAGCGGCTGGTGCGCGCCGACCTGCGCGCCATGCTGGCGGGGCGGCGGCCGGCGCGCATCGTCGTCGACGAGGCCCACTGCATCTCCGAGTGGGGCCACGACTTCCGCCGCGACTACCTGCGCATCGGCGAGGTCGCCGCCGCCATCGCCCCCGTCCAGCTGGTCGCCTGCACCGCCACCGCGACCGCCAGGGTGCGTGCCGACATCGCCGAGCGGCTGGGGCTGCGCGAGCCCTTCGAGGCGGTCCACGGCTTCGCCCGGCCCAACCTCCGCCTCGCCGCCGAGCGGGTGCGCGACGAGAAGGCCAAGCTGGAGCGGATCGAGCAGCTGGTCGACCCCGGCGACGGCCATGCCATCGTCTACGCCGGCACCCGCGCCCGGGCGGCGATCCTGGCGGCGCGCCTCCAGGCCCGCCACCCCACCATGCTGTACCACGCCGAGCTCCGCGCCGACGAGCGCTCGCTCGCCCAGGAGCGCTTCGCCGCCGGGGAGGTCCGCGTCGCCGTCACCACCAGCGCCTTCGGCATGGGCGTCGACATCGCCACCGTGCGCCAGGTCATCCACGCCGGCCTGCCCCTCTCCCTGGAGGAGTACTACCAGCAGGCGGGGCGGGCGGGACGCGACGGGCTGCCGGCCCTCTGCGCGGTGATCCACGCCCCCGCCGACCGCAGGCTGCCGGAGTTCTTCATCGAGACGGCGCACCCCGACGCGGCCACCGTCGCCGCGGTGTACACCTCGCTGGTCGAGGAGGGATACGATCCCGGCGCCTGGAGCCGGGTGGTGCACCGCCATCCCCTGGTCCGGTTGCTGCCCGACCGCGCCGGCGACGCCATCTGCGAGCTGTTCCGCGACGCCGGGATCATCGACGGCGGGGTGGCGGCGCAGGACGTCTCGGCCAGGCTGCGCACCCTCAACGGCGAGATCGCGAAGCACCGCCAGGCGGCGGAGGCGCGCTTCCAGCGTCTGATGGACTACGTGGCTGGCCGCCGCTGCCGCCACCTCGACGTGGTCGCGTACTTCGGTGAGGACCCGGCCGCGGCGGTCTGCGGCGATCGCTGCGACGTCTGCACCGGCGGCGCCGCGGTCACCGGTCCGCTCCTCGACGCCACCCCGATCCGCCAGGCGCTGAGTGCCGCGGCCCGGCTGCGCGGGCGGGTGGGGATGGTGAAGCTGGCGCGGGTGCTGGTCGGCTCACAGAGCCGCGACGTCGCCGGCGCCTCCTCGATCCCGACCTTCGGGGCGCTGCGCGGCTGGCGCGAGGCCGACGTGACCGAGCTGCTGCGCCGGCTCGCCGACGCCGGCGCGCTCCGGGTCGCCGGCGCCCCCTACCCGACCGTCGACATCACCCCGCTGGGGGTCGAGGCGATGCGCGGCGACCAGGCGCTGGAGATCGCCGACCCGCGGCCGGGGAGCCGCCCCGCCGCCACGACCGGACGCTCCACCGCCGCCACCGAGGGGCTCGACCCCGACGACCAGGCGGTCTTCGAGCGGTTGCGACGCTGGCGCTCCGAGGTGTCCCGCGAGCGCGACCAGCCCGCCTACATCGTCTTCCCGAACAGCACCCTGACCGAGATCGCCCGGCGCCGCCCCTCGACCCCCGACGAGCTGCGCGAGGTGCCCGGGGTGGGCGAGAAGAAGCTCGCGCTGTATGCCGACGGGGTCCTCGGGGTGCTGGCGTCGGGCGGGGATCCGTCCTGATGGCCGCGCCCGCGGAACTGCTGCTGATCCACGGCGAGGAGCGCTTCCTCGTCGACCGCGAGGCCCGCGCCTGGCTGGCCGCCGCCCGCGCCGCCAGCGCCAGCGACTTCAGCGTCGAGGTGCTCGACGCTCCCTCCCGCCTCGACGGTCTGCGCCGGAGCCTCATCGAGGTGCCCTTCCTGGACGCCCGCCGCCACCTGCTGGTGCGCGACCCCCCGCAGCTGTCGGAGCGGCCGCGGCGCGGGGCCGACAGCGCCGAGGCGCTCGCCGGTGCGCTGGAGACCCGGGCGCCGAGCACCTCGGTCTGCCTGGTGGCCCACACCAGGGTCAGCGCCGCCAACCCGGTGCTGAAGGCGGTGCAGCGGTTGCGGGGGCGGATCTCCGAGCACCCCCTGCTGCGCGGCCGCGAGCTGCGGGTCTGGGTCGAGCGCCGGGTGGCGGAGCGGCGGCTGCGCCTGCCCCGAGGGGCGGTCGACCATCTCCTGCTGGTGGTCGGCGCCGACCTCGGCCGCATGGAGAACGAGCTCGACAAGCTCGCCGCCCACTCCGGCGACGGGGCGGTCCCCACCCTGGAGCAGGTCCGCACCCTCGCCGGCGGGCTCGAGCAGCTCGCCGCCTGGGACATCGTCGACCGGCTGCTGACCCCGCCCCACGTCCGCGGCGCCGCCGCGCTCGACGCGATGATCGACGACGGGGTCTCACCGATCTATCTGCTCTCGGTGGTCGCCGGCCAGCTCCGCGAGGTGCTGGCGGCGGCGGAGGTGCTCTCCGGTGGTGGCGGCGCCGCGGCGGTGGCGGGCCGGCTCGGCCTCCCCCCCTGGCGCGCCGAGCGGCTGGCCCGGTGGGCGGGGCGGGTGAGCCCGGACCTGCTCGTCGACTGGCTCCGCGAGCTGCAGCGCCTCGACGCGGGGGTGAAGGCGGGCGAGCTCGACGACGCCTCGGGACTGCGCAGCTTCGCCCTGCGTGCCAGCGGAGCGCTCGCCGCGGGCGGGCGGCGGCGGTGACCCCGGCGTCGGCCTCACCACCGGGCCGCGCGCCGGCTCAGGACTTGGTGGTCTTGCTCCCCGCGGCGCGGGTGCCGGCGCGTGCCGGCGCCCTGGCGGCGGTCGCCTTGGCCGAGGTCGCCTTGCTCGCGGCCGGCTTGGCCGCGGACTTGCCCCGGGCGCGCGCCCGGCCCTTCTCACCGCCGATCGCGGTGGCGCGGGCGGCGGCTTCGTCGCCGGATGCGGCGGCGGTGGCCAGCTTGTGGGCCATGGCCATCAGCCGCGACTTGCGCCGGTCGGCGTTGTTGCGATGGAGGATGCCCTTCTCCGCGGCGCGGTCGAGAGCGCGGACCGCGGCCAGCACCTGCTCCTGGGTCTCAGGCGCGGGGACCGTGCCGAGCAGAGCGCGGCGCGCCTTGCTGATGCTGGTCCGGACCGCCGAGCGGACCGCCCGGTTGCGGACGTGCTTGCGCTCGTTGGAACGGATCCGCTTGCGAGCGGAGCTGGAATTGGCCACGGGACTCCTCATGGTCAGGGCGCGCGTCGGCAGGTGCGCGACCGGCTGCGGGAGTATAGCAGGGGCTCCGCGACGAGTCCCCACGGCGACGCCCGCGGCCCCGCTCCCGCTACCGTCGCGGACGTGATCGTCGTGCCCGCGGCCGCCAAGGTCAACCTCGCCCTGGAGGTCACCGGCCGCCGCTCCGACGGCTACCACGACGTCGCCACCGTGATCGTCGCCCTCGATTGGCACGACCTCGTCGGGCTGCGCCTGCGCGCGGGTTCGGGGCAGGTGTGGCTGCGGCTTGGCGGGCCGGCGGCGGAGGGGGTGCCCGAGGGGCCGGAGAACCTGGCGGTGCGCGCCGCCCTGGCGCTGCTCGAGCTCGCCGGCGGCGGCCTCGACGCGGAGCTCTGGCTGGACAAGCGGCTGCCCACCGCCGCCGGGATGGGCGGCGGGTCCGCGGACGCCGCCGCGGTGCTCCGCGCCGGCGCGACCCTGCTCCGCCGGCGGGGGAGGGCGCTGCCCGCAGGCGACATCGGGGCCGCCGCCGCCGCCCTCGGCAGCGACGTCCCCGCGGCGCTCGCCGGCGGGGCGGTGCTCGCCACGGGCCGGGGTGAGCGGGTCCGGCGCCTGCCATCCCCGGCCTACCACCTCGCCGTCGCGGTCGCCGGCGCGTCGTCGACGGCGGCCGCCTACGCCGCGCTCGAGGAGGGCGAGCGCCGCGGCGACGGCCGTGCCGCCCGGGTCGCCGACCGGCTGGCCGCGGGGCTGCCCCCCGCCGCCGGCGACTGCGGCAGCGCCCTCGAGGCCGCCGCCTGCCGGGCCACCCCACGGCTCGCCGAGCGGCTCGGCGAGCTGCGCGCCCGGGTCGCGGGCCCGTGGCACCTCACCGGCACCGGTGGCGCCGCCTTCACCCTCGCCGGCTCGGCCGCCGCCGCCACCGCGCTCGCCGCCGCCGCCGCCGCCGCCGGGTTCCCCGCGCGCGGCTGCCGGACCGTGGCGGCGCACCCCGCGGCGGATGCGACATGAGGCCCGACCCGCGGCTCGGCGCCGCCGTGCTCGCCGGCAAGCTCGCCGCCACCGCGAGCCGCGGGCTCGGCCGGGGCGGAGGCACGACCATCCCCGGCGACGTCGCCCTCGCCATCGACCCCGAGGTGCTCGCCAAGCTCGGCGCGACCCTTCCCCGGGGCAGCGTGCTGGTCACCGGCACCAACGGCAAGACTACGACCACCGGGCTGATCGCCGCGGTGCTCGAGGCCGACGGCGAGCGGGTGCTCACCAACGCGAGCGGCGCCAACCTGGTCTTCGGGCTGGTGGCGGCGGCGGTGGCCCAGGCCCGTCCCCTCGGCGGCGCCCGCACCGACCGCGCCGTCTTCGAGGTCGACGAGCTCTCCCTGGAGCGCGCGGTGATCGAGCTGCGGCCCCGGCTGGTGGTGGTTCTCAACCTGCTCCGCGACCAGCTCGACCGCAGCGGCGAGCTGGCCACCACGGCGCGGCGGATCGGTGAGGGACTGCGCCGCCTGCCCCCGGGCGCGCAGATCGTGGCCAACGCCGACGATCCCCTGGTGGTGGCGCAGTGCGAGGGCCTGCCCGGCGTGGTCTACGTGGGCATCGACGCCGACGACCAGGTCCTCGACGGCATCCCCCACGCCGCCGACGCCCGCACCTGCCCGCGCTGCGACGCCCCCCTGCACTTCGACCGGGTGGTTCTCGCCCACTGTGGCAGCTACCGCTGCACCCGCTGCGACTTCGCCCGGCCGCGCCCGGCGGTGGCGGTGCGGCGGATCGCCGCCACCGGGCTCGACAGCCAGCTGCTCGAGCTCGACGACGGCACCGAGCTCTGCGCCGCGGTGGGCGGCGTCTACAACGCCTACAACCTGGTCGCCGCCCACGCCGCTGCGGTCAGCCTTGGCGTCCGCCCCGCCACCGTCGCCGCCGCGGTCGCGGGCTTCCGTCCCCGCTTCGGCCGGATGGAGCGGCTGCAGCTGCACGGCCGCGAGCTGCGCATCCTGCTCGCCAAGAACCCCGCCGGGCTCGACGTGGTGCTGCGCACCGCCGACGAGCTCGGCCACGCGCGCACCTACCTGATCGCGATCAACGACCTGGTCGCCGACGGCCGCGACGTCTCCTGGCTGTGGGACGTCGACTTCGAGCGGCTCGCCCGCTCGTCGCGGCGGCCGCACGTGGTCGCGTCGGGACGGCGCGCCCACGACCTCGCGGTGCGCCTCAAGTACGCCGGCCTCCCCGCCGAGCAGGTGACCGTCGAGCCCGACCCCGCGGCGGCACTGCGCCTGGCCGCGGGTCGCGCCGAGCCCGGCGAGGAGGTGATGGTGGTGCCCACCTACACGGCGATGCTCGAGCTCCGCGCCGTCGCCCAGCGCGCCGGCGCGGTCGGCGCGTTCTGGGCGGAGGAGAGGTGAGTCGCCGGCTGCGTCTCGGCCACCTGTATCCGCACGCGATGACCATCTACGGCGACACCGGGAACATCTGCAGCCTCCGGCGCCGCGCCGAGTGGCGCGGCATCGAGGTGGAGGTGGTGCCCATCGAGGGCGGCCCCGCCGACCTCGAGTCCTGCGACCTCCTCTTCATGGGGGGCGGCCAGGACCGCGACCAGAGCGGCATCTTCGCCGACTTCGCCGAGCACAAGCGGGGCTCGCTGGAGCGGGCGGTGGCCGCCGGGGTGGCGGTGCTCGCGGTCTGCGGCGGCTACCAGCTGCTGGGCCACGACTACGTCGACGCCGAGGGCCGGGTGCTCGAGGGCCTGGGCCTCCTCGACCTGCGCAGCCGCGCCGGCGACGACCGCTGGATCGGCAACGTGCTGATCGACGCCGAGCCGTCGATGGGGCTGACCCAGCCCACCCTGGTGGGCTTCGAGAACCACGGCGGGCGCACCCACCTCGGCCCGGGGCTGCGCCCCCTCGGCCGGGTGGTCGTCGGCGGTGGGAACAACGGCGAGGACGGCGGCGAGGGCGTGGTCGCCGGCCGGCTGGTCGGGACCTACCTCCACGGCTCGCTGCTCCCCAAGAACCCGGCGCTCGCCGACTGGCTGCTGGCCGCCGCGCTCGCCCACCGCGAGGGCAGCGACACCCCCGCCGAGCTGGTCCCGCTCGACGACGCGCTCGAGGCCGCCGCCCACGCCCGCGCCATCGAGATCGCCCGCGCCGAGCGGGGGAGGGGACCGGTGGCCCGCCCCCGTGGCGCCCGGCGCCCCTGAGTCGCGTCTCCGGGCCGGTACAATCGCGTCCGATGTCGCAGGCTGAGGTCACCCTGTCCCCGCCCACTCCCGAGGAGTGCGACCACCCCGCCCCCGTCGTGGGGGTGATGGCCCACGAGTTCGCGCCCTACCAGGGCGCCGAGGGCCCCGAGGGGCCGCGCCGCACCACCATGTACTACGGCCCCGTGGTCGGCGGCCTGCCGATCAAGGCGTGGCACTGCGAGCGCTGCGGCCTGCTCCGCCTCGAGTACCCGGACGGCCGCCGCGAGGAGCGGCGCCTCTACCCGGGCCGGCAGCCGGGGCTGATCTCCTCCGCCGTCCCCGGCGAGGCGGCGCCGGAGAGCGCGCTCGGCACCCAGATGCGCGTCTCCGGGGTCTCAGCCACCCCCGACATCTACTTCAGCTACTTCCAGGAGGAGCCGCCGGAGCCGGAGCCGGCCTACGAGCGGCTCGCCGCCCGGCTGCCGCAGCTCGGCATGCTCACCTGGTTCACGGTGGTCTGCTTCGCGGCCTGCACCGTCGGCCTGGTGCTCGGCGGGATCCTCGCCGTGTACGACTGGACCACCCCGGGCGCGGAGCTGCCGCTCTTCTACACCGTGCTGGGGATCTTCCTCGCCGCCCTCGGGGCGCAGGTGTTCGCCGGCATCGAGCGCGCCTGGTTCCCCGGCGGCAACCTCGCCCCCAGCCCCGCGGTGGCGCTGCGGGGACGGCCGCAGCTCGACGGCGTGACCCGCACCGTGGTCGCGCTGCTGGTCCTCACCGTGGTCGGCCTGGTGCTCGGCGGCATCCTCGCCATCTACGACTGGACCACCCCCGGGGCGATGCTGCCGCTCTTCTACACCGTGCTCGCGCTCTTCCTCATCGCCCTCGTCACCAAGGTCCTCAGCGCCACCGTCCGGCACTTCCAGCAGCACTGAGCCGGGCGGCCCACCGGCGATGACGCTCAGCGGGTCCGATCCCCAGGACATCGTCGTCGTGGGCATCACCGGCGACCTCGCCGCCCGCAAGCTGCTCCCCGCCCTCTACAACCTCGAGGCTGAGGCCCTGCTCCCCGAGCGCGGCGCCGTGATCGGCTACGCGACCGAGCGGTGGACCGTCGACGACCTCCGCGAGCACGCCCGCCAGGCTGTCGCCGCGCACTCGCGAACCGGTCTCGACGAGGCGGTGTTCGCCCGCTTCGCCCAGCGCCTCGACTACGCCAGCGCCGCCGACGGGATGGACGCGCTCGCCGCCCGGCTCACCCAGGAGGCCTGCGTCGTCTACCTCGCTGTTCCCGCCTCCGCGTTCATCCCGCTGATCGGCCAGCTCGACCACAGCGGGATCGCGCAGCGGACGGCGGTGATCATCGAGAAGCCCTTCGGGCGCGACATCGAGTCCGCCCGGGCGCTGAACGCGGCGCTCCACGAGGTGCTGCCCGAGGACCGCATCTTCCGCATCGACCACTACATGGGCAAGGAGACGGTGCAGAACCTGCTCGTCTTCCGCTTCGGCAACGCCGTGTTCGAGCGGGTGTGGAACCGCGACTGCATCACCCAGGTCGAGATCGGCGTCGCCGAGTCGCTGGGGGTCGAGCAGCGCGGCGCCTTCTACGAGGAGACCGGGGCGATCCGCGATATCGTCCAGAACCACCTCTTCCAGCTGCTCTCGATCGTCGCGATGGAGCCGCCGGTCAGCTTCGACGCCGAGGCGCTGCGCAACGAGAAGGTGAAGGTGCTCACCGCCTGCCATCCCGTCGACCCCGCCCAGGTGGTGCGGGGGCAGTACGCCGCCGGGGACATCGACGGGATGCCGGTGCGGGGCTACCGCGAGGAGCCCGGGGTGTCGCCCGACTCGACCACCGAGACGTACGCGGCGCTGCGGCTGCGCATCGACTCCTGGCGCTGGGCCGGGGTTCCCTTCCTGCTCCGCACCGGCAAGCGGCTCCGCGCCCGTGAGACCCGGGTCACCATCGCATTCAAGGACGTGCCCCTCCACCTCTTCTCCGGAAGCGGCGGCACCCACGCGGTCCACTCCAACCACCTGGTGATCCGCATCCAGCCCGACGAGGGCATCGCCTTCAGCTTCATCGCCAAGCAGCCCGGCCCGGAGATCCGCACCCAGAAGGTGCACATGGACTTCGCCTACGGCAGCTCGTTCAGGGTCTCGCCACCGGAGGCGTACGAGCGGCTGCTCCACGACGTGCTCCATCGCGACCACACCCTCTTCATCCGTGAGGACGAGGTCGAGCGCGGCTGGGAGATCGTCGACCCGGTGATCCGCGACCCCGGCCCGGTGCACCTGTATCCCGCGGGCAGCTGGGGGCCGCCGCAGGCCGACGCGCTCGCCGGTGGCGGCCACTGGCACTCGATGGAGGACGACGACCCGGCCGCGCCCGACCGGGTCTCCCGCGGAGCGGCGCCGGAGACCGCCCGGCGGTGACCTCCGTGCTCGTCGGGGTCGACCTGGGGGGCACGCTGATCCGCGCGGCGGTGGCCACCGGGCCGGAGACCCACGACGAGCCGGTGCGCCGCCCCACCCCCGCCGGCGAGGGGCCGCTCGCCGTTCTCCACGCGGTTGCCGGCGCGGTGCTCGAGGCGACCGGTGGGAGGGCGCCGGCGGGGCTGGCCATGGGCGTGCCGGGGCCGCTCGACCCCGGCGCCGGGGTCGTCTACGCAGCTCCCAACCTGCCCGGCTGGGAGGGGCTCGAGGCCGGCCGGCTGCTCGGTGGCATCCTGGGGTGCCCGGTGGCGCTCCAGAACGACGCCAACCTCGCCGGCTTCGCCGAGTGGACGGTGGGGGCGGGGCGGGGCACTCGCGACTTCGTCTTCGTCACCGTGAGCACCGGCGTCGGCGGTGGCATGGTGCTCGACGGCGAGCTCTACACCGGCGCGGCGGGCACCGCGGGCGAGCTCGGGCACCTCTGCATCGATCCCTCCGGGCCGCCCTGCCACCAGGGTCATCCCGGCTGCCTCGAGGGGGTGGCGTCGGGCACCGCGATCGCCGTGCGCGCCCGCGCCGCCCTCGCCGCCGGCGAGCCGTCGCGGCTGGGGGCCGCCGGCGACGGCCTCGACGCCCGGGACGTGCAGGCCGCCGCCGAGGCGGGCGACGCGCTCGCCCGCCGCCTCTTCGACGAGGCCGGCCGCGCCCTGGGTCGCGCCCTCGGCGGCCTGGTCAACGTGCTCAGCCCCGAGGTGATCGCCATCGGCGGCGGGCTCAGCCTGGCCGGAGACCTGCTCCTCGCCCCGCTGCGCGCCGCGCTGCCGGAGATCGCCTTCGCGGTGCCGCTGGGGCGGTGCCGGGTGGTCCTCGCCGCCCTCGGCACCGACTCCGGGCTGGTCGGGGCGACCGCCTGGGCGGTGCGCCGGTTCGGCCGCGCCTCCGGCTGACCCGGGGGCGGGTCAGGCGGTGCGCGCCGTCTGGAGAAGCTCGCGGCGATGGCCCTCGAGCCAGGGCAGAACCAGCTCGGCGCGCACCAGCGGGGGCACCTCGAGCCAGACCGTCTCGCCGTCGGTGACGCCGCGGGCGTCGCCGGGCATGGCGAGCGCGCGATGGCGGGATGCATCAACGCAACGCGGCGAACCCGAAGTCTTGCGGCTCACGCCTCGGTGGCGGCGGTGACCCGGCCGGCGCGCACCGCCTCGACGAGCGCGGCGTGGTCGTGGAGCGTCTGGGTCGCGTAGTCGGCGGCGAAGCGGGTGACCGCCTCGTCGAAGGTGTCGCCGGTGCCGAGGTACCCGCTGATCGCGGCGGCGTCGCCGGAGCGGGCGTGGGCGCGGGCCAGCGCCCAGCCGCAGAGGGCCAGGTACTCGGCGAGCGCCGGCCCGTCCATCGAGGCGACCACCGGAGAGCCCTTCATGTCGTAGAGCTGGCGCACGTAGAAGTCGACGCCGCCGCCCTTGGTCCAGCCGAGGAAGATGTCGCTCGTCGCCTGCATCACCCGCTGTCCCGCGACCACCCTCCGGCCGTTGTGGGGCACCGGCCCGGTCGCCCACCGGCGGGCGAGCACCGAGTCCATCGCCTGCTTCAGCTGGAGCAACAGGGGCTCGCCCTCCGCGGTGACCAGCAGCGCGACGTAGCAGCGGGTGCCGACGCTGCCCACCCCCACCACCTTGCGGGCGAAGTCCTCGAGGTGGAAGCGGCCGAGCAGCAGCTGGTGCGCCTCGCTCAGCGAGTCCCGATACCCGGCGAGGATGGCGGCGAGCTCGGTTCGGTCCTCGCAGAGCTCGTCGTGGGTGACCAGCGGGGGATGGTCGACGATCCGCCGCCCGCCCTCCTCGGTGAGCTCGGTGAGCTTGGGGAGCACCCGCTGCGAGGTGTGCTTGCGCGCCGCCGCGATGATCCGCCGGTACTGGGCCAGGCCGGCGTGCTGGAAGAGGGCACTCGCCGCCTCTGCGTCCACCCGCGAGTACCAGACGTCGAGCACCGGCAGTTCCGCGTAGCCCGCCAGCCGGGTGCGGTACGAGCGCACCGCCTCTCGGGCGGCGGCGACGCAGGACGCCTCGGGGTGGCCGGCGTCCCGCCCCGCGACCACGGCGCTGGCGGCGAGCCGCTTGACGTCCCACTCCCAGGGCCCGGTGAGGGTCTCGTCGAAGTCGTTGACGTCGAAGAGGAGGGTGCGCTCCGGAGAGGCGAAGGTGCCGAAGTTGCCGAGGTGGGCGTCGCCGCCCGCCTGGACGAGCAGGCCGGTCGCCGGGGTGGAGGCGAGGTCGGTCGCCATCACCAGCGCAGAGCCCCGCAGGAACGCGAACGAGGACTGGAGCATCCGCCCCCAGCGGATCGGGACCAGCTCCGGGACCCGGCCGCGGTTCTGCTCCTCGAGCAGGGCGATCGGGTCGGGCCGGTCCGGCGGCGCCGACCAGCCGGCGTGGCTGGAGCGCGGGACCCTCTCCCGCAGCGCCCGGCCGCGGGCGCGGGCCTCGGCGGCGGGGACGGATCGGTGGTCGATGGGTCCGCCGGGACCGGGATCCGCAGCCGTCACAGTGGCCGGAATGGTAGCGGGGCGGGGGTGACAGCACCCCCGCCCCGCGCCGACGGCGTCCCGGGTCGACCCGAGAGGTCAGCCGGTGCTCTTTGCGTGTGCGGCGCCGCCCTTCGCGGTCGCCTTTCCTCCGGTGCCGCCCTTGCCGCCCTGGGCGGTGCCGCCCCTGGCCCCGGCGCCGGCGTCACCGGCGCCGCCACAGGCGGTGTTGCCGGTGGCGCCGCTGATCGACGCACCCCGGCTGCCACTGATCGTCGAGCCGCCGCTGCTGCCGCTCTGGCTGCCCGAGCTGCCGTTGCTGAGCACCGGGATGCCGAGGTTGCCGAGCAGACCCAGCCCGTTGCCGATCTGGAGCTGGCCGCCGCCGATGTTGTTCTCGGAGTTGGTGAGGATGTTGCCGGTGAACACTCCGCAGAGGAGACCGGTGCCGCCGGTGCTGGAGCCGCCGCTCCCGCCGGTCGCCGACGACCTGCCGCCAGCGCCGCCGGTCGAGCTCGCATGCGCGCTCCCGCCGTGGACCCGGCTCGCGTGGGTGGTCACCGTCATCGCCGAGCCTCCGAGCACGGCGGCGGCGCCGAGCGCGGCCAATGTCATGGTGCGCATCACCGGCACCCCACCTGCTGGACGACGGCGGCGACGCCGCTCATGAGCATTCGTACCCCTCCTGGTTCGTGCATCCCCGGACAGCGCCCGGCACTCGTTCTACGCTTCGGCCGCCGGTTTCCCTGCACCCTCGGGCAACTTCCCGAGATCAGCCGTCTGCCCCTGGTGACAGTGCACAAGTGCTCGCCATGGAGATGGTGTCAGCCGCACAACTGCACTCAACCGGGAGGCAGCTGACCCAGCAGGAACGGCGCGGGGTCGAGCAGCGTGCCGTCCTTGCGGATCTCGAAGTGCACGTGCGGACCGGTCGAGTTTCCGGTCGACCCCTCGTAGCCGATGACCTGTCCCTGGCGCACCCGGTCACCGGCCTGCACGGCCACGTCGGACATGTGCCCGTACAGGGTGAGGAAGCCGGCGGCGTGGCCGACGACGACGTAGTTGCCGTAGCCCACCAGCCGCCCGGTGGGGTCGGCGCTGGCGGCGGCGATCAGCACCACCCCGTCGGCGGCGGCGTGCAGCGGGGTGCCCGAGGGGGCGGCGAGGTCGATGCCGGTGTGGAAGTGCGGGTAGAAGGTGCCCTGGTAGCTGATCGGCGGCTCGATGCCGAGGTCGGTGGGCCCGAAGCCCTGGCTCACCGGCGCCACCTCGGGGGCGATGAAGGGCACGTGGCGGCGGATCGCCGCCACCTGGGCGGGGAGCAGGAGGCCGAGCTGGTGCAGCCGCACCTGCGCGTCGGCGAGCGCCGCCTCCTGGGCGAGCTGCGTGGCCACCAGGCCGAGGTTGGAGGTCACTGCCACCGGCGCCTCCGGGCCGGGGGCGGTGGCCGCCCCGGCGGTGAGCTGGGCGCGCTGGCCGGGGTCGCCGGCGGCGGAGCGATAGAGGTCGTACTCCGCCTGGAGGTCGCCGTGGTAGGCGGCGGTCGTGGCCTGGTGGGCGTCGAGCAGGCTGCCGAGACGTGCCCGCTGCTGGACCGCGCTGGCGGCGCCGACGGGCAGCCGGTCGGGATCGTCGACGTGGCGTCCGACCACGGAGGCGAGGCGGCGGATCTCCCACTCCTGCCCGGCCAGCAGGCCGGTCTCCTGGCCGAGCCGGCGCTCGATCCCGACCAGGCGGCTCCACGCCGTGGGCGCGCCCGGTGCCGGGGCGGCCGCGGCGGGGGAGACAGGCGCCGCCGCCGGCGGGACCGCGGCGGCCGCCGGACGGGGCGGGGTCGACGGGTGCGGCCGGCTGGCGAGCGAGGCGAGCGAGGCGTCGGTCGAGACCGGCACCACCACGGCGAGCGCGGCGACGAGCAGCCATCGCGGACGGGGGACGGCCGCCGCCGGCAGCGCCGGCCGCCATCCCCCGGCGGCGTGGGCGCGCAGCAGCCCGAAGCCCCAGCGCAGCGGCAGCGCCACGACCACGGCGGCGAAGAGGAGCTCGAGGAGGACCACCCCGCGCCCGCCGCCCCGGAGCGGAATCGCGCCCCCGGGCGCGTCCCCCAGCGCCGGCGCCACCGCGGCGGCGCCGTCGGCCGGCTGGAAGTGGTGCAGGTCGGGGCGGGTCGACGCCACCGGATGGGCGAGGACGTCGAGCAGCTGTCCCACATAGGGGGCGGAGCGCAGGCTCGCGGCGACCATGGCGAGGTTGACGTCGGCCGCCGCGGTCGGGCTCGGCACCGGGGTCGAGCCGGCCGCGGGGGCCGCGACTGGCGCCGGGCGCCGGGCCGGAGGGGCGGGGGGCGCCGCGGGCGGGCTGCTCGTCGGCGCCGGCTGGACGCCGCCGGAGCCACCCGGTCCCGGGGCGGCGCCGCCGACGGTGCACACCACCCCGGCGAGGTCCTTGCCGCAGGGTGAGGGCGAGCCGGTGGGCGCGGCCGCCGCCGCCACCGGGACGGCGCCGAAAAGCTCGACGCAGATGGTCAGGGCCACCACGGCAGCGCGCCGCCGGTGGCCCGCGGTGCGCGGTGCCATCCTTCCCCCCCACCTCCGGGTCGGGCCGTCCACCCGCGTCGGGACGCCTCCCGGCCCCCCCCTGCAACAGCTGGCGACCCGCCGAAGCCGGCCACCGTCAAATCCGTGACAGTCTACCCTGGACTGTTCGAATGTGCCGGATCGAATTGGGGAGGCGTCCCCGCACCGGTCCATCACCGATGCATGTCCCGCGAACAACCATTCTGGACAGTCATTTCGGTGCCCGATGGCGTCGTCGTATGAGTGGCGGGCGGCGGCGCTCGCCGTCTCACGTCCGAGGGCCGCAACGCGATCGAGGCGGAGTACCGGATGGAGTCATGGGGTGAGCACGGCCGCGGGAGCCGGCCGGTGGCTCCCGCGGCCCACCGTCCTTGGGGCCATCGCCGCGGCGTGGCTCCTCGCCATCGCTGCCGAGCTGAGCGGGCGCGGCGCCGCCCTGCACCACGGCGCCCTCATCCAGAGCCGCCTGCCGGTGTGGGCGGCGCTGCCGCTGTTCCTCCTGGCCTGGCAGGCGATGATGCTGCCCAGCAGCCTTCCCCTCATCAGGCTCTTCGGCGTGATCGGGGCGGCGCAGGGCGCTGATGCTCTGCGCCGTGCCGGTCGGCGCCGTCCTGCTGTCGCTCGGCGCCATGGTGCTCGTCCACCCCGCCTGGCTGCCGCCGCTCTCCCCACGGTGTGAGCCCGGGCCGTCCTCAGCGGGTGGTGCCGGGGTGCACCCGGTACCCGCACATCGCCCGGTGCGGCAGGGTGCGGACGAATGCGTCCCCGGAATCGGTGACCACGTCCATGCGCTGGGTCCCGGTGGCGGCGAACACCGCCTGGAGGAGCCTGCGGGCGACCCCGCGGCGCCGGTGGGCGGGGGAAACGGCGAGCACGCTGAGGTGCGACTGCAGCAGGCCGTCGCCCTGGGCCTGCGCGAATCCGACGACCTCGTTGCCGTGGACCGCCACCGCCGCGCTGACGCCGGGTGCGCAGAATACCCGGTCGACGACGTGCGGATCGGTGAGCGACGCGCAGCCCAGCTCCACGCACAGCCTGGCGACCCCGTCGGCGTCGTCGGGCTCGTACTCGCGCACCTGGATCCGCATCACCCCGGCAGTCCCTCTCGCCGGTGATCAGAAGAGCCACCGCGTCTGCGAAGCGTATATCGCGGGCCCTCCGAAAATCCTCTGGGCCAGCCTCGCTGGACCATTCGGAGCCGGTTGCCGCCCGGGTCGCGGAACGTGAACATCGGCGGCACCTGGTCTCCGAGGCGCATGACCGTCGCGTCGGCGTCGACCCCCCGCGCCCGCAGCGCGGCATGGTCGGCGTCGGTGTCCCGGGTGGTGAGGCTCACCTCGCTCCGGGTGGGATCTCCCTCGCGCCGGGGGACGAGCGCGATCGTCGTCGTCGCCGCCGCCGGCGCCACCTCGACCCACCGCTCGCCCTGACCGTAGGGGGCGTCGAGGCGCATCTCGAATCCGAGCGTGCCCAGGTAGAACTCTAGGGCCCGATCCTGGTCGCTGACGGTGTACTGAGCGCTTGGTCACATCGTGGCGGCCATGCCTCGGGCGGTCGGCGCTCCGCAGAGATCGCCTCCAGGATTGCCTCCAAGCCGGGACTGCTCATGGAATTCCCCGCTGGGGAGCTGGGATTCGAACCCAGGAATGCCGGATCCAAAGTCCGGTGCCTTACCACTTGGCGACTCCCCATCGGGCGAGGGCATGCTACGCTGAGGCGGCTCGTGGCGCGATCGGCGCGTGCGGTGTCGGCTGGCTACTCCGCGAAGCGGGGGGCGCGGCGCTCGCGGAAGGCGGCCCAGCCCTCGCCGGCGTCGGCGCTCTCCTGGCTGGCGGCCTGGGCGAGGCCCTCCACCTCCAGCATCGTCGCGATGTCGGCGTCGAGGGCGATCCGCAGGGCGCGCTTGGTGGCGCGGACCGCGCGGGGGGCGTTGGCGGCGATGGTCGCTGCCAGGGCGGCGGCGGTCGCGGCCAGGTCGGCGGCGTCGACGAGCCGGTTGACCAGCCCCAGCTCGAGGGCGCGAGCGCCGTCCACCAGCTCGCCGGTGAGCATCATCTCGGCAGCTCGGGCGGGCCCGACCAGCCGGGTGAGCATGTAGGTGGCGCCACCGCCGGGGTGGATGCCGAGGCGCACGAAGGTGGCGCCGAACCGCGCCACGGGGGAGGCGACCCGGAGGTCGCAGACCAGGGCGAGGTTGAGCCCCGCGCCGATCGCCGGGCCGTTGACCGCCGCGATCGTCGGCACCGCGAGGTCGCGGACGTCGAGGAAGGTGCGGTAGTAGGCGCCGAGTGCCTCACGGCGGGGGAGCACGCCGCCGGCGTCCTGGCGGCGGAACTCGCCGAGGTCGGCTCCCGAGCAGAACGCCCTTCCCGCCCCGGTCAGCACCACGCAGCGGGCGCCGGGATCGGCCGCCACCGCCGCCACCGCGTCGCGGAGCTGCTGGGCGAGCTCCTCGTCGAGGGCGTTGCGGCGCTCGGGACTGTCCAGGGTGATGGTCACCACCCCGGCGTCGCTGCGCTCCACCTGCACCGGCATCGGCTCGCAGGGTAGCGCGCCGGGACCCAGGCCGGGCCCGGCGGGGGCGGGCCGCTATACTCGCGGCCGTGGCTGACGCACCCCAGGCGGTCGTGCTTGCCGCCGGGCGGGGGACGCGGATGCGCAGCCGGACGCCCAAGGCGCTCCACCCCCTGGCCGGGCGGCCGCTCCTCCTCCATGTGGTGGCCACCGCCACCGAGGCGGCGGGAAGCCCCCCGCTGGTGGTGGTGAGCCCCGGCCAGCCCGAGGTCGCGGCGGCGCTGGACGGCCTGGCGGCCACCGCCGAGCAGGCGGAGCCCCGCGGCACCGGCGACGCCCTGCGCTCGGTGCCGGCGGCGCGCCGCTCGACCGGACCGGTGCTGGTGCTGAGCGGCGACACCCCGCTGCTGCGCGCCCCCACCCTGGCCGCGCTGCTGCGCCGCCAGGCCGAGACCGGGGCGGCATGCGTCGTCCTCGGCGTCGTCCCCCCCGACCCCCGGGGGCTGGGCCGGCTGGTCCGTGCCCCGGACGGGGCGCTCGCCCGCATCGTCGAGGAGCGCGACCTGGTCCCCGGCGAGCCCGTCCCCGCCGAGTGCAACGCCGGCGCCTACGCCTTCGACGGGGCACGGCTGTGGCCGGCGCTCGACCGCCTCGGCAGCGAAAACGCCCAGGGCGAGCACTACCTCACCGACGTGGTGGAACTGCTCGGGGGCGGCGAGGCGGTGATCGCCTCCGATCCCGAGGAGGCGCTCGGCGTGAACGACCGCTCCCAGCTCGCCACCGCCGAGGCCGTGCTCAGACGCCGGACCCTCGACGCGCTTATGCTCGCGGGGGTGACGGTCGAAGACCCCGTGACGACCTACGTCGACCCGGAGGTGCGGGTTGGCCGTGACTCGGTCCTGCTCCCGATGACGGTGCTCCGCGGGGCCACCACCCTGGGTGAGGGATGCGTGGTGGGGCCGATGGCGCAGCTGCGCGACGTCCGCGCCGGCGACCGGGTGCGCATCGGCGCCTCGACGCTGGAGGAGTGCGAGCTCGGCGACGACGTGGTCGTCGGCCAGTACGACCGGCTCCGGCCCGGCACCAGCCTCGACGCCGGGGTGTACGTCGGCACCCACGCCGAGGTGAAGAACAGCCGGGTGGGCGCGGGCAGCCACATCAGCCACTTCTCCTGCGTGCTCGACAGCGACGTCGGCAGCCACGTCAACGTCGGCGCCGGCACGGTCACCTGCAACTACGATGGCCTGGGCAAGCACCGCACCGTGATCGGCGACGGCGCCTTCATCGGCACCGCCGCCAGCCTGGTCGCGCCGGTGCGGGTGGGGAGCGGCGCCTACGTGGCCGCCGGCTCGGTGATCACCCGCGACGTCCCCGACGGGGCGCTGGCGGTGGAGCGCTCCCGCCAGGTCGTGGTCGAGGGCTGGGCCGGGCGCCGTCGCGGCGGCGCCGGCAGCCGGGCGGGCGGGGGGTGAGCAGCCCCCACGGCGACCTCCGCCTCCTCTCCGGCACCGCCAACCCCGAGCTGGGGGCGCGCATCGCCTCCGAGATCAACATCCCCCTCACCGAGATGGAGGTGAAGCGCTTCAGCGACGGGGAGATCGACGTCAAGATCGGCGACTCGGTGCGCGGCCAGGACGTCTTCGTCATCCAGCCCACCTGCCGTCCGGTCAACGAGAACCTGATCGAGCTCTTCATCATCCTCGACGCGCTGCGCCGCGCCTCCGCGGCCCGGGTCAACGCCGTCGTGCCCTACTACGGCTACGCCCGCAAGGAGAAGAAGACCCAGGCCCGCGACCCGATCAGCGCCAAGCTGATGGCCAACATCATCCAGGCCACCGGGGCACACCGGGTGGTCACCGTCGACCTCCACGCCGAGGCCATCCAGGGCTTCTTCGACATCCCCGTCGACGCCCTCACCGCCTCCAAGATCCTCGCCCGGCACGTCCGCGAGCGGCACCACGACGGCAGCCTGGTGGTGGTCTCGCCCGACGTCGGCGGCACCGCCCGGGCGCGCGCGCTGGCGCGGCTCCTCAACGTGCCCATCGCCATCGTCGACAAGCGCCGCCCCAGTGACGACGACGTCGAGGTGCTCAACGTCATCGGCGACGTCGAGGGCAAGAGCTGCGTGCTCGTCGACGACCTCATCAGCACCGGCGGGACGCTGATCGGGGCGGCCCGGGCGCTGCGCGCCAAGGGCGCCACCGGCGTCGACGTGGTGGTCACCCACGGGGTGCTCAGCGGCGGAGCCCTGGAGCGCCTCAACCAGGCGCCCATCGACGAGATCGCGATCACCGACACGGTGCCGTTGCGGGAGGGCGAGAGCGACCTCGGGGTGGGCTGCAAGCTGCGGGTGCTCAGCGTGGCGCCGCTCATCGCCGAGGCGATCGTGCGGGTGCACGAGGGCCGCAGCGTGAGCGAGCTCTTCCGATGAGCCCCGTCCCGTCAGGTCGGAGCGCTCGAGCCAGGGCATGAGCATGCTGGTCGCGGCGCTCATCGCCTCGCTGTTCCTCGCCGCCTTCGCGGCGACCGCGGAGACCGCGCTGACCAGCGTCAGCCGGCTGCGGATGCGCAGCCTCGCCGAGACCGGCAATCGCGCTGCCCGCCGCGTCGTCCGCCTCCACGAGCAGCCCAACGCGTATCTCTCGACCATCCTGATGGTCAACACCCTGGCGGTGATCGTGGCCTCCGCGGTCACCACGCTGCTGGTCGCCGACCGCTGGGGCTCGGGCGCCGAGGCGCCGGCCACCGCGGTGCTCTCGGTGGTGGTGCTGGTCGCCTGCGAGATCCTCCCCAAGTCGGTGGCGCTGCGCTTCAACGAGCAGGCGGCGCGGCTGGTCTCGGGCCCGGTGACGCTGCTCACCCGGGTGCTCCGGCCGGTGGTGTTCCTGCTCACCTTCCTGAGCAGCCGGCTGGTTCGGCTGGTCGCACACGGTGACGTGCCCGGCCCCTTCGTCACCGAGGAGGAGCTGAAGATGCTGCTCGCGGTGAGCGAGCGCGAGGGGGTGGTGGAGGAGGAGGAGCGGGAGATGATCAGCGGCGTCCTCGAGCTCACCGACAAGGTGGCGCGCGAGGTGATGGTGCCGCGCGTCGACGTGGTCGCCATCGACGTGCGCAGCACCGTCGACGACGTGACCGCGCTGATCAACAAGACCGGTCACTCGCGGATCCCCCTCTACGAGGACGGCATCGACAACGTGGTCGGGCTCGTCTACGCCAAGGACCTGCTCCGGGTCTGCGCCACCGACGACCAGCCATCGCTGCGCGAGCTCGCCCGCGAGCCCTACTTCACCCCCGAGCTGAAGCGCGCCGGCGAGCTGCTCATCGAGATGCGCAAGAAGAAGGTCCACATGGCGATCGTGGTCGACGAGTACGGCGGCACCGCCGGGATCGTCACCATCGAGGACCTGATCGAGGAGATCGTCGGCGACATCCGCGACGAGTACGACGCCACCGAGCCCGAGGAGATCCAGTTCGTCTCCGACCGCGAGGTGCTGGTGAACGCGCGCGTCGCCCTCGACGACATCAAGGCTCTGCTCCACCTCCCCATCGAGGACGTCGAGGCCGACACCATCGGCGGGCTGGTCTACGAGCGGCTGGGGTCGATCCCCAAGCCGGGCGCGACGGTGCAGATCGGCGACGTCACCATCCGGGTCGAGTCGGTGCGCCGCCAGGCGATCCGCACCCTGCGCATCAGCAGCCCGCGCCCGCTCCGGGTGGACGTCGAGGAGGCCGGCCACGAGCGCAACGGCGCGGGGGCCGTGGGCGAGCGGTAGTAGGGGGATCTGGTGCCCAGCTACGTCGACGAGGGCGTCGTGCTTCGCCGCGTCGACTACGGGGAGGCCGACCGGGTCCTCACCGTGCTCACCCGCCACCACGGCAAGGTGGGGGTGCTCGCCCGGGGGGTGAGGAAGTCGGGCAGCCGGCTGGCGGCCCACACCGACCTCTTCACCCGCAGCACCCTGCAGCTGGCCCGCGGCCGGGGCGAGCTCGACGTGCTGACCGAGGCGCGCCGCCTCGGCCCGGTGAGCTCGCTCGGCGACGTCCGCCGCTCCGCCTGCGCTGCCCTCTGCGCCGAGCTCGCCGACCACGCCCTCGAGCCGGGGCACCCCCTCGACGAGGGCCTCTACGACCTGGTCGTCGAGGCGCTGGCCGGCTGCGCCGACCCCGAGCGCGACCCCCGGGCGACGGTCGTCTGGTTCGCCCAGCGGATGATCGACCGGCTCGGCTACGCGCCCGAGCTCCACACCTGCGCCGGGTGCGGCAGCCGGCTAGAGGAGCGGCCGGCGCGCTTCAGCGCCGCCGCCGGCGGCCTGCTCTGCCCGGTCTGCGCCCCCCGCGACGTGGATGGCGTCGACTGCCCGGTCGCCGCCATCAAGGTGCTGCGGGTCGCCGCTGCCGGCGACGCCGAGCTCTATGCCCGGCTGCGGCTCGGCCCCGAGGTGCTCACCGTGCTCGAGGCGGTGGTGGAGCGGGAGCTGGCCCGCCACATCGACCGGAGGCTGCGCAGCCTCGACGTGCTCCGCAGCCTGCTCTAGTCCCGCGCCGCCCGGCTACACTCCCGCGGACATGCCCGACCCCACCCCGCCGCGGTCCGACCTCATCGAGAAGCTGGTCTCGTTCGCCAAGCAGCGCGGGTTCGTCTATCCCTCCAGCGAGATCTACGGGGGCATCAACGCCCTCTACGACTTCGGGCCGCTGGGCACCCGGCTGCGGCGCAACATCCGCAACCGCTGGTGGCGGAGCATGGTCGACCTCCGCGACGACATCGAGCCGATCGAGACCTCGATCATCATGAATCCGCAGGTCTGGGTCGCCAGTGGTCACGTCGGCGGCTTCACCGACCCGCTGGTCGACTGCATGGGCAGGTGCCGGCGGCGGTGGCGTGAGGATCACCTCGCCGCAGAGCGCACCGAGCGCGGCAGGGACCCCGAGGTGCGTGCCTGCCCCGAGTGCGAGGGCCCGCTCGGCGAGCCGCGTCAGTTCAACCTCATGTTCAAGACCTTCCTCGGGCCGGTGGAGGAGGCGGCGGCGACCGTGTACCTCCGCCCCGAGACCGCCCAGGGGATGTTCGTCAACTTTCAGAACGTGGTGAACTCCACCCGGCGCCGGCTGCCCTTCGGCATCGCCCAGAACGGCCGCTCGTTCCGCAACGAGATCTCTCCCGGGAACTACATCTTCCGGCTGCGCGAGTTCGAGCAGATGGAGATGGAGTACTTCTGCGAGCCGGACGCCGCCGACGAGCTCTTCGACTACTGGTGCGCGGAGCGCCACCGCTGGTACGTCGAGGACCTCGGGGTGCGCGGCGCGAACCTGCGCCTGCGTCCCCACGCCCCCGACGAGCTGGCCCACTACGGCAAGGCGGCGAAGGACGTCGAGTACCTCTTCCCTTTCGGCTGGAGCGAGCTCGAGGGCATCGCCAACCGCACCGACTTCGACCTCAGCGCTCATCAGAAGCACTCCGGCCGCGACCTCCAGTTCTACGACCAGGTCGCCAACCGCCGCTTCACCCCGTACGTCATCGAGCCCGCCGCCGGCGTCGACCGGATCTTCATCACCCTCCTCTGCGACGGCTACGACGAGGAGGAGGTGCGTGGCGAGACCCGGGTGGTCCTGCGCCTCCACCCCGACGTGGCCCCGTTCCAGGTGGCGGTGCTGCCCCTCTCCAAGAAGCCCGAGCTCAGCGAGCTGGCCCGGAGCGTCGAGCGCGACCTGCGCTCCCGGTTCGCGACCGACTACGACGAGACCCAGGCGATCGGCCGCCGCTACCGCCGGCAGGACGAGATCGGCACGCCGCTCGCGGTCACCATCGACTTCGAGAGCCTCGAGGACCGCGCCGCCACCATCCGCGAGCGCGACGGGATGACCCAGGTGCGCGTGCCCCTCGAGGGCCTTGCCGCCGCCCTCGGCGAGCAGCTCGACGCCTGCCGCTCGCGCGCGCTGGACCGCGCCCAGGGTTCCTGACACACGCCGCGGTGCTACGCTCCCGGCGCCTGTCCGGGAGCGCACGGAGACGAGGAGAACGATGGCCGTCAAGACCACGCCCAGCACCACGACCACGCGGAGAAAGGCCCCCGCGAAGACCGCGAAGTCCTCGGGCACGGGCACGGGCGCGGGCGGAGGTCGGAGCCGGGCGACCGCGACGCGCAAGGCGACCACGACCGCGGTGGTGGCGAAGCGGCGGACCCGGGCCCCGAAGTGGGTCTACCGCTTCGACGAGGGCAACGCCTCGATGCGCGACCTGCTCGGTGGCAAGGGCGCCGGCGTCGCCGAGATGACCAACGCGGGCCTGCCCGTTCCCCCCGGCTTCACGATCACGACCGAGGCCTGCAACGCCTACTACGCCTCGGGTGAGCGCTTCCCCGACGGGATGTGGGACCAGGTGCTGGTTTCGCTGCGCGGCCTCGAGAAGGCCACCGGCAAGGGCTTCGGCGCCGCCCGTAACCCACTGCTCGTCAGCGTGCGCAGCGGCGCCAAGTTCTCGATGCCGGGGATGATGGACACGGTCCTCAACCTCGGCCTCAACAGCGCGACCCTGGAGGGGTTGGCGGAGCTCACCGGCAACCGCCGCTTCGCCCTCGACTCGCAGCGCCGCTTCATCCAGCTCTTCAGCAAGATCGTGCTCGGTGTCGACGGCCAGCTCTTCGAGCACGCCCTCGCCGAGGCCAAGGAGCGCCACGGCGCCCGCGCCGACGCCGAGCTCTCGCCGGAGGCGCTCGAGGGGCTGATCGAGCGCTACCGCGAGATCGTGCGCGACAACGCCAGCGGCGAGTTCCCCGAGGACCCGATCGAGCAGTTGCGCGCCGCCATCGGCGCGGTGTTCTCCTCCTGGAACAACAAGCGGGCCGTCGACTACCGCAACTTCAACAAGATCCCCCACGACCTCGGCACCGCGGTCAGCGTGCAGACCATGGTGTTCGGCAACATGGGCGACGACTCCGCCACCGGAGTGGCGTTCACCCGCGACCCCAATACCGGCGAGCGCGTGCTCTTCGGTGAGTACCTGGTCAACGCCCAGGGCGAGGACGTCGTCGCCGGCATCCGCACCGCGCCGCCCATCTCGGTCATGCGCGACGAGATGCCGAAGGTGTACCAGCAGTTCGAGCGGATCGCGAAGCGGCTGGAGAGGCACTACCGCGACGTTCAGGACCTGGAGTTCACGGTGGAGCGCGGCCACCTCTACATGCTGCAGACGCGCAGCGCCAAGCGCACCGCGGCGGCGGCGGTGAAGATCGCCGTCGACATGGCGCGCGAGCGGCTGATCACCCGCCAGGAGGCGGTGCGCCGGGTCGAGCCGTCGCAGGTCGACCAGCTGCTCCACCGGCGCATCGACCCCGCCGCCCGCGTCGAGATCATCGCCACCGGGCTGGCGGCGTCACCCGGCGCCGCCTACGGAAAGGCGGTCTTCGACGCCGGTCGCGCCGAGGAGATGGCGAAGCAGGGCGAGAAGGTCATCCTGGTGCGCATCGAGACCAATCCCGACGACGTCCACGGGATGATCGCCGCCGAGGGCATCCTCACCGCCCGCGGGGGCAAGACCTCGCACGCCGCCGTGGTCGCCCGCGGCATGGGCAAGCCCTGCGTCGCCGGCGCCGAGACCGTGCGCGTCGACCTCGACCGCCGCCAGTTCAGCGCCAACGGGCACGTGCTCCACGAGGGCGACGAGTTCACCATCGACGGCAGCACCGGCAACGTCATCGCCGGCACCGTGCCGATGATCGACCCGGAGATCAGCGGCGAGCTCGAGGAGCTGCTGCGCTGGGCCGACCAGATCCGCCGCCTGCAGGTGTGGGCCAACGGCGACTACCCGCGCGACGCCCAGCTCGCCCGCGCGTTCGGCGCCCAGGGCATCGGCCTCTGCCGCACCGAGCACATGTTCATGGAGCAGGAGCGCCTGCCCATCGTGCAGCGGATGATCCTCGCCCCCGACGCGGCCTCGCGTCGCCGCGAGCTCGACCTGCTGTTGCCGGTGCAGCGCGAGGACTTCCGCGGGATCCTCGCGGAGATGCACGGCCTGCCGGTGGTGATCCGGCTGATCGACCCGCCGCTGCACGAGTTCCTGCCCTCGTTCGAGGAGCTGCTCGTCGACGTGACCCGCGCGCAGGCGCTGGGCGAGCCGGAGGAGAGCTACGCGGAGAAGCGCCGGCTGCTCGACGCGGTCCGCTCCCTGCGCGAGCAGAACCCGATGCTCGGCCTGCGCGGCTGCCGCCTCGGGCTGCTCTTCCCCGAGATCGTCGAGATGCAGGTGCGCGCCATCCTCGAGGCGGCGGCGGGGCTGCGCCGCGAGGGCATCGACGCGCGGCCCGAGATCATGGTGCCGCTGGTCGGCCACGTCAACGAGTTGAGCCGCACCCGCGAGATCGTCGAGCGCACCGCCAAGGAGGTGCTGCGCGAGGCCGGGGTGAAGGTCCACTACAAGGTCGGGACCATGATCGAGATCCCCCGCGCCGCGCTCACCGCGGGCGAGATCGCGCTGGAGGCGGAGTTCTTCTCCTTCGGCACCAACGACCTGACCCAGACCACCTTCGGCTACTCACGTGACGACGCCGAGGGCAAGTTCCTGCTCCGCTACGTGGAGGACAGGATCCTCCCGTTCAACCCCTTCGAGAGCCTCGACGTCAAGGGCGTGGGACGGCTGATGCAGGCGGCGGTGCTGGAGGGACGGCAGGCGCGGCCCGACCTGGAGATCGGCATCTGCGGCGAGCACGGCGGTGACCCCTCCTCGATCGCGCTCTGCGAGGAGCTGGGGCTCGACTACGTGTCCTGCTCGCCCTACCGGGTTCCGGTGGCGCGGCTGGCCGCGGCCCAGGCCCGCCTCGCGGCGGCCGACAGAGATCGGTAGGACACGCAGGAGGAAGGCTGTCGTCAGCGACGAAGGAGCTGATGGCCTGGGGGAGGCCCCCCTCCAGTGGGCGCGTCAGCGCCCAGAGGACGTGAGCTATCCTGCGGGCCCTGATGGCTGAGCACGTCCGCATCCGCAAGACCGGCACGCGCGACGGGCGGCCGGTGATGCTCGACGACGGCCACATCGTCGAGGGTGACGAGCTCGGTCCGCCGACCCCGGGGATGCCCTACCTGGTCCGCCGCACCGTCCTCGAGGAGGACAACGCCCCGGAGGTGTTCAACACCTCGCCGGTGCGCGCGGTGATCACCGATCGCACCGGCGTCATCACGCTGCTGACCGACAACTCGCGCTACAGCCTGGAGATCCTCGGGAGATAGGGAAGGCTGTCATCGACGAAGGAGATGATGGCCTGGGGGAGGCCCCCGTACCATTGGCCGCGTCAGCGGCCAGAGGAGAAGACATGATCAGCGCCGTCGGTGCTCGGCGGGCGCTTGACCAGAACAGGTGTTCGGAGCAAGATTCCACCGATGGCTGACGCCGCGGCCGAGGTGAAGGCGCGCCTCGACATCGTCGAGGTGATCGGCGGCTACGTGCGGCTGCAGCGGAGTGGTCGCGACCTCAAGGGCCTCTGCCCGTTCCACTCCGAGCGCACCCCCTCGTTCAGCGTCTCCCAGGAGAAGCAGGCGTGGTACTGCTTCGGCTGCCAGGAGGGCGGCGACCTCCTCACCTTCGTGGAGAAGATCGAGCACGTCGACTTCCTCGGGGCGCTGGAGATGCTCGCCGAGCGCGCCGGGGTCGAGCTGGAGCGCACCCTCCCCGGCGACCGCCAGCGCGGCCAGGCCCGCCGCCGCCGGGCCCGGGTGCTCGAGCTGAACACCAAGGCGCAGGCCTACTACGAGCACATCCTCTGGTCGACCCCGACCGGCGCCCCGGGGCGCGCCCTGCTGGTCGAACGCGGGGTCAGCGAGCGCACCGCGCGCGACTACGGGGTCGGCTTCGCGCCAGCGGGCGGCGGCTCCGGCAACGCCCTGCTCCGCTACCTCGGCGCCCGCGGCCTGGGCGACCCCGCCGAGGCGGCCGACGCTGGCCTCGCCCACGCCTCGGACCGCGGCGGGCCGGCCCGCGACCGCTTCCGCAACCGGCTGGTCTTCCCCATCCGCGACGAGCGCGGCGACGTGCTCGGCTTCGGCGGCCGCGCCCTCGGCGACGCCGTGCCCAAGTACCTCAACTCGCCGGCCACCTCCGCCTACGACAAGTCGCTGGCGCTCTTCGGCATCGACCGGGCGCGCACCGTCATCGAGACGGCGGGCTGCGCGGTGGTGGTCGAGGGCTACTTCGACGTGGTCGCCGCCGCCGCCGCCGGGGTGGGCCACGTGGTCGCCAGCAGCGGCACCGCGCTGACCGTCGGGCAGGTGCGGCTGCTGGCCCGCTGGACCCGCTGCCTGGTGCTCTGCTTCGACGGCGACGACGCCGGCGTGGCCGCGTCGTCGCGCGCCGTCGACGTCATCGCAGCCGAGGGGCTCGACGCCCGCATCTGCGTGCTGCCCTCGGGCTTCAAGGACCCCGACGAGCTGGTCCGCCGCGACCCCGCCGCGTTCGCCGCCTGCGTCGCCGGCGCCCTGCCGGAGTGGCGGGTGCTGCTCGATCGCGCCATCGGCGACGCCGAGTCCGGCTCGGTCGAGGCCCGCCGCGCCGGCGCGGAGCGCGCCGTCGCCCTGCTGGCGCGCATTCCCGAGGCCACCGTGCGCGACCTCTACGTCCAGCAGGCGGCGAGCCGCCTCGAGCTCGCCGCCGCGGCGGTGAGCGCCGACGTCGAGCGGGTCCGCGGAGAGGGGAGGAGGACGCCGCTGCGCGTGGTCGTCACCACCCCGGCGCCGGCGCCCGAGACGCCCGCGGGCCCCGACCGGGTGGCCGGGCCGCCGCCCTCCGCGGCGGAGGAGTTCCTCGGCAGCGTGGTGGTGCAGCGTCCCGGGCTCGCCGTCCGGCTGCTGGAGGACCACGGGCTGCGTGCCGAGGAGCTGTCCCATCCCTCGGTGCGGCGGCTGCTCGAGCTGGCGCTCGCCCTGCCCCCCGATGCGGCCCTCTCGCTGCACGAGCTGGCCGGGCCGGAGCAGCGGCTGGCGGCGCGGCTCCTGCTCCGGCCGGTGCCCGAGCTGCGCGACGGCGCCGCCACCGACCGGCTCGCCCAGGCGCTCGGCGACTGCGTGCGCAGGGTGCGCGAGGCGGCGCTGCGCAGCGCCCTGGCGACGCTGAAGCGGGAGCTGCAGATGGCCCGCGCCGACGGGCGGACCGAGGTGGCGCAGCGGCTGGCGTCACGGCTGCACGAGCTCGCCAGTGAGGGATATCGCGCTCGTGAGGCGGTCCCATGACAGTGGCCGACGGCGGGCGCGTTCAATAGAGTATGTCGAGCGGCGAGCGGCCAGGCGTTGCAGCGCCCAGGACGGGACGGGGAGCAGAGATGGTGGCGAAGGCCAGGGTGCAGGGTGAGGGCGGCGCAGCCGTGACGGGGACGGACGCGCTGGTCTCGGCGGCGGAGACGCTCATCGTCCGGGGGAAGGAGCAGGGCTACCTCACCCCCGACGACATCCTGCAGGCCTTCCCCGAGGTCGAGGCCGAGCCCGACCACCTCGAGCGGATCTTCAACGTCTTTCGCGAGATGGGCATCGAGGTCTCCGACGGCGACCGCGACTTCGAGGCCGTCGACGACATCGACGACGAGATGATCGCCACCGCCGAGGCCATCGACTCGGTCTCGCTCGACGACCCGGTGCGGATGTACCTCAAGGAGATCGGGCGGGTGGCGCTTCTCCGCGCGGAGCAGGAGGTGGAGTACGCCAAGCTCATCGAGCAGGGTGACGACGAGGCGAAGAACAAGCTCACGGAGGCGAATCTCCGGCTGGTGGTGAGCATCGCGAAGAAGTACATCGGCCGCGGCATGTCCTTCCTCGACCTCATCCAGGAAGGCAACCTGGGCCTGATCCGCGCGGTCGAGAAGTTCGACTACCGCCGCGGCTACAAGTTCTCCACCTACGCCACCTGGTGGATCCGCCAGGCCATCACCCGCGGCATCGCCGACCAGGCCAGGACCATCCGGGTCCCGGTCCACATGATCGAGACCATCAACAAGATGATCCGCGTCCAGCGGCGCCTCCTCCAGGAGCTGGGCCGCGAGCCCACCGACGAGGAGGTGGCGGAGGAGATGGGGACCACCCCGGACAAGGTCCGGGAGACGGTCAAGATCAGCAAGGACCCGCTCTCGCTCGACAGCCCGGTGGGCGAGGAGGAGGACTCGCACCTCGGCGACTTCGTCGCCGACACCGACGCCATCTCGCCCGCCGACGCCGCCTCACTGACCATGCTGCGCACCGGGGTCGAGGACCTGCTGGACACGCTCACGCCCCGCGAGCGCCGCGTCCTGCAGCTGCGCTTCGGCCTGGTCAACGGCCAGGAGCGAACCCTCGAGGAGGTGGGCAAGCGCTTCGGCGTCACCCGTGAGCGCATCCGTCAGATCGAGGCCAAGGCGCTGCGCAAGCTGCGACACCCCTCGCGGCAGAGCAAGCTGCGCGACTTCCTCAACTGAGGGCGCCCCGCCTCAGGTGTAGAAGCGGCTCAGGATCTCGGCGGCCAGTGCCGGCTTGGTCTGGCCCTCGACCTCGACGGTGACACTGATGGTGGTCTGAATGCCGCCCGGGACCTCCTCGACGGCGGCCAGCGTGGCGTGGCCGCGAACCCGCGAGCCGACCTTCACCGGCGCCGGGAAGCGCACCCTGTTGCTGCCATAGTTGACCGCGAACTGGACGCCGCCGAAGCGGACGATCTCGCCCATCATGACCGAGACCAGCGACAGCGTCAGGTAGCCGTGGGCGATGGTGCTGCCGAATGGGCTGTCCCTGGCCCGCTCGGCATCGACGTGGATCCACTGGTGATCCTCGCTCACCTCGGCGAACCTGGTGATGCGATCCTGGTCGACCGTGCGCCATTCGCTGGTGCCCAGCTCCGTGCCGACGGCGGCGCGGACCTGGTCGAGGCTCTCGAAATGCGTCGTCATGGGGTCAGGATTCTAGCCGTGGCCGGTGCCGGGTTCGGCACAATTCGCGGCCATGGAGTTCGAGGTCATCGTCGAGGTCCCCAAGGGCAGCAGGAACAAATACGAGGTGGACCACGTCAGCGGGGTGATCCGGCTGGACCGTGAGCTCTTCACGGCGACGCGGTACCCGGCCGACTACGGCTACATCGACGGGACGCTCGGCGAGGACACAGATCCACTCGACGTGCTCGTCCATCTCGGCGAGCCGACCTTTCCCGGCTGCCACATCCACTGCCGGGCCCTGGGCATGTTCAGCATGCGCGACGAGAAGGGGATCGACACCAAGGTGCTCGCGGTGCCGGCCTGGGACGTCCGCCAGGAGTGGTCCGACATCGGCGACGTGCCCCCACCCTTCCTCCGCGAGATCGCCCACTTCTTTGCCATCTACAAGGATCTGGAGCCGGGCAAGAGCACCGAGGTGGGCGGCTGGCACGGACGCGAGGAGGCCGAGACGGAGATCGCTCGAGCCTACGAGCGCGCCGGGAACGCCCACCCGGAGGCCTGAGAGGAACTCGAGATGGATCTCACCGACCGCGTCGCCCTGGTCACCGGATCGTCGAGCGGCATCGGCGCCGCCATCGCCGTCCACCTGGCGCGGCTGGGGATGCGCGTGGTCGTCAACTCTGCGCGCTCGGTCGAGGCGGGGAAGGAGGTCGCCGCCTCGCTGGGGGAGGGCCGCGGCCACTATCTGCAGGGCGACATCGCCGAGCCGGTGGCGGCGCGGGCGCTGGTGGAGGGGGCGGCGGAGCGCTGGGACCGGCTCGACGTCCTGGTCAACAACGCCGGTGTCACCGTCCGCATCCCGCATGACGACCTGGAGGCGGTCACCGGCGAGGTCTGGCGCCGCATCCTCGACGTCAACGTGGTGGGGACCTGGAATGTCACCGCCGCCGCCGTTCCCCACCTGCGCGCGGCCTCGCCCGGTTGCGTGGTCAACATCGGCTCGATGGCCGGTGAGCGGCCTGGGGGGAGCTCGATCCCCTACTCGGCCAGCAAGGCGGCGCTGCACCACATGACCCGCCTGCTGGCGGCGTCCCTGGGACCCCAGGTGCGCTGCAATCCCGTGGCCCCTGGACTCATCGACACCCCATGGACCGCGGCCTGGACCGAGGTCCGGGACATGGTCAACATGCTGGCGCCGCTGCGGCGCACGGGCACTCCCGAGGACGTCGCCGAGGTGGTGGCCGGCCTGGTGCGCAGCGACTACGTCACCGGCGAGGTGGTCCTCGTGGACGGCGGCCTCAACCTGCGCTGAGGCCGCCATCCGGCGAGAGGCGTCAGCCCTTGTTGGTCTTGCCCGTGACCTTCTCGACGGCGCCCTGGACCTTCTTCTTGGCGTCGACCGCCGCGCCCTCGACCTTGCCGGCGGTGTGCTGGCCCTTGCCCTCACCCTCCAGCTTCTTGTCGCCGGTCACCTTGCCGGCGGCCTCCTTGATCTTGCCGCCGACCTTGTCACCTGTTGCGCTCATGGCATCTGCCCTCATAAAAGCTGATAGCTAGACCATCACAATACACCGCGGGTCCGGACAGCTGCCGGCCCACCCCGGTGGCGCACCATGCACCCATGGACGCACTGCGAACTCCCGACGAGCGCTTCGAGAGCCTGCCCGGCTACCCCTTCGACCCCCACTACGTCGAGGTCGACGGGCTGCGCATCCACCACCTCGACGAGGGGGCTGCCGGCCGTCCCGTGGCCCTGCTCCTTCACGGGGAGCCGTCCTGGTCCTACCTCTACCGCACCATGGTCGGCCCGCTGGTCGACGCCGGCATGCGGGTGGTGGCGCCGGACCTGGTCGGCTTCGGCCGCTCGGACAAGCCGGTGGCCCGCCAGGACTACACCTACCTGCGCCACGTGGGGTGGATGCGGAGCCTGATCGAGCAGCTCGACCTGCACGACATCACTCTGGTCGGCCAGGACTGGGGCGGTCTGATCGGCCTCCGACTGGCCGCCGAGGCCGAGGACCGCTTCTCCCGCATCGTCGCCGCCAACACCTTCCTGCCGACCGGCGACCGGCCCCTGCCCGACGCCTTTTTCGCCTGGCGGACGTACTCGCAGGAGTCGCCGCACTTCCACCCCGGCCGCATCGTCGCCGGCAGCTGCCGGCGGCCGGTGGCCACCGACGTCGTGGCGGCGTACGACGCGCCCTTCCCCGACGACGCCCACCTGGCGGGCGCCCGTCAGTTCCCGACTCTGGTGCCGGCCTCGCCGGATGACCCTGCCGCAGCTGCCAACCGCGCCGCCTGGGAGGTGCTGACGAGGTGGGAGAAGCCCTTCCTCTGCGCCTTCAGCGACGGCGATCCCATCACCGCCGGCGGTGACCGCGTCTTTCGCAAGCTGGTGCCGGGGGCGGCGGCGCAGCCCCGGGTGGTGATCCGGAACGCGGGTCACTTCCTCCAGGAGGACGCCGGCCCGGAGCTGGCCGCCGCCGTGGTGGCCCTGGTGGAGCGGACGGCCTAGGCGCTACCCGGGGGCGGGCGGGGCCGCCTGGCGGAGGGCCGCGAGGATCCGGTCGACGACCACGCCGGCCAGCTTGCGGCCCCCCTCGGGGGAGAAGTGCACGCCGTCGCCGGAGCGCATGAGCGTGAGCCGGCCGCCGGGGTCGGGCATGTACGCCTGGTAGTGGCCGGCGGCGTCGGCGAAGACGGCACGCGAATCGACGAAGATCACGCCAGGCCGCGCGGCCGCCTGCTGGCGGCCGATGTCGGCGATCAGGCGCATGTGGGAGTCGAAGTCCGCCGAGCGCTCGACCGGCTGGCCCACCCAGACCACCATGCGGTGCTCGGCGATCAGCCGGTCCATCACCGCCCCGGTGCGCCGGCCGTACTCGGTCCGCCAGCCCGGGCTGCCGAAGTCGGCCACCCCGCCGCCGGCGGTCAGGATGGGCTGGTCGTCGTTGGCGCCGACCAGGAACACGACCGCCTCGGGGTCGTACTGGCGCATGTCGTCCTCGAGGCGCGCCGGCCAGTCGTAGTAGTCCGGCCGGCTCAGACCTGTGGACACCTGGTAGTGGCTGTGGGCCGCCATGATCCCGCTGGCGCCGGCCCTCTCCACCACCCCGAGCCCCAGGTACCCCGCCACCGAGTCGCCGCCGACCCAGATGCGCAGGGGATTTGTCGCCGTCGGCACGCGGCCCGGCGGGGGGACCGGGGGGACCGGAGGCGGTGCGCCGGCTCCGGCGTGCGGGGGCGGTGCGGGCGCCGGCTGCACCACCGCAACCGGCGGTGTCCGGTCGTGATCGCCGCCCGCCGCGACGGGTCGCAGCCCGCCCGTGGAGGCCGCGGCCGGCGGGATGCTGTCCTCCGCCACGCTGCTGCCATCGACCGAGCCGCTGTGGCCGAAGGCCTGGTCGAGGGCGGCTCGAGGGCGGTCGAGCCCGAGGGCGTGGCTGACCACGGCCACGGGGTGGAGCAGGGCAAGCGCCGCCGTCCGTCGCGCTCCGAAGGGCGAGGTGTCGGCGCCGCGCTCGAGGGCGCCGGCGTTGAGCAGGAGCGCCACCGAGAAGGCGACGCCGACGACCGTCGCCAGCTGTCGGGGGCGCATCGTCAGCGGTTGGCGGCAGGGGGCGGCGCCCCGGTGCGGAGCCGACCAGTGCAGCGCCACGGCCGGTGCCGGCGCGACCGGGCCGTCCTCCGCTGCGGTGGACGGGTCGCCCGCCGCTGCCGCCTCGGGGCCCGGCACCCGGCGGAGGTACACCCGGCGCGGACGCGGTGGGCGCCGCCCCCGCGGGCCCCATCCCTCCTGCACGGCCGGCTCGGCCGGCGGGATCACCGGGACGTGACAGGCCGCGGCGAAGAGCGAGGCCGCCAGGGCGCGCTCGCGACGGCGCTGGGCGTCGGTGCGGGGACGTCCATGGCCGGGCATCAGAAGCGGTAGTAGATGAAGGGCGCCACGCCCTGCGGTCCGAGCGCGCCGATCAGCACCAGGGCGGCGCCCGCGGCGGCGCCCTGCACCGCCGGCGCCAGGCGCGAGATGGCCGCCACCAGGCGGGGTCCGGCGTCCCGCGGCACCCACTGAACTGCCAGCCCGACGCCGATGGCGAGGAGCACCGCGGGCGTGACCAGGGGGGCCGATCCGGGCGCGCTGACGATGCGCGCCAGCACCTCGAAGGCGTTGGACAGCGAGTCCGCCCGGAAGAACACCCACGCCAGGCAGACGCAGTGGAAGGTGAGCAGCCTCGGCCACAGCCAGTCCAGGTGCCGGGCCGCCGGCGCCGCCGGGCGCGTCGAGTGTCGCTCCGCCCAGGCGCGCTCCGCCACCAGGAAGGTCCCGTGGAGCGCGCCCCAGACCACGAAGGTCCAGGCGGCGCCGTGCCAGAGGCCACCCAGGACCATGGTGATCATCAGGTTGCGCGCCGTGAACCAGCGCGGGCCCCGGCTGCCGCCCAGGGGGATGTACAGGTAGTCCTTGAGCCAGCGCGACAGGGTCATGTGCCAGCGGCGCCAGAAGTCCTGCAGCGAGCGCGCCGAGTAGGGGTTGTCGAAGTTCTGCGGGAAGCGCACCCCCAGGAGCAGCGCGCAGCCGATGGCGATGTCGGTGTAGCCGCTGAAGTCCGCCCAGATCTGGATGGCGTAGCCGTACACCGCCATCAGCGACTCCAGCGAGGAGTGCGCCGAGGGCTGCGCGAACACCGGGTCGACGAGCGCGGTCCCCAGGAAGCTGGCCAGCACCACCTTCTTGGCCAGTCCGCCGACGATCAGGCAGACGCCCCTGGTGGCCTCGACGCCCCGGCTCGGTTCCACGCCGCGCTCCTCGCGGGTTGGCCCCAGCTGTGGCAGGAACTCGGCGGCCCGGACGATGGGCCCGGCGACGACGTGGGGAAAGAAGGAGAGGAAGACCCACACGTCCAGCCACGCTCCCGGCCGAAGTTTCCCGCGGTACACGTCCACCACGTAGCTGATGGCCTGGAAGGTGAAGAAGGAGATGCCGACGGGAAGCACCACCTGGACCAGCGGCACCGAGGAGTGGATCCCGATGGAGCCCATGGCGTTGTCGAACGAGCTGGCGAAGAACCCCGCGTACTTGAAGTAGCCGAGCACGGCCAGGTCGGAGGCGATGGCCACTGTCAGCACGGCACTGCGCATGCGGCCGGCGGAGCGCGCCAGCGCCACCGCGGCCAGCTGGTTGCCCACCGTCACCCCCGCCAGCAGCAGGCAGAAGCGGACGTCCCACCAGCCGTAGAACACGTAGCTGGCCGCCAGGACGAGGATCTTCCAGCGGATCGAGAAGGCCGGAACCAGCCAGGTCAGAGTCAGGACGACGGAGAAGAAGACCGCGAAGTCGATCGTGGGGAAGAGCACATCGGTCCTTGTCGCGCGGTCGTCGTGGTCGGGGGGCCCGCCGGTCGGGCGACAGTAGAGGGCCCACCCGGCCCCGGCGTCAAGGGGTGGTGGCCTACTGGGTGGCGATGGCCACGATGCGGTCGCCGGCGGCGACGAGGATGCGGCCCGGGGCGGCGGACGGGGTGGTGAAGTGCGCCACGTCGCCGACTGTGATGGTCAGCAGCTCATGGCCCGTGGTGGGCTCGAAGGCGTGGAGGTGGGGCTGCGGCGGCCCCGCCCCACCCGGGACCGTGCTCGGCGGCGGCGTGGTGGGCGACAGGCCGCCGGCGTCGACCGCCCACACCGCGCCCGCGGCGACGATGGCGGGCCCGGTCGGCGGACCCTTCCACAGCTGCTTGACCACGCCCGACGAGTCCACGCTGACGGCCCGCAGCCCGTCCAGGCATGGCACCAGCACGGTCGACCCCGCCAGCGCCAGCCCGCCGAAGGCCGGCCCACCGACGGCGGTGGCCGAGACCTGGCCACCCACGCCGCCGAGATGGTCGGCCCGTGCCACCCAGAGCCGGCCGTCCTTGCCGGCCACTGCCACCAGGCCGCCGGGGAGCAGCATCGGACCGGTCGATCCCAGGTCGAGGTCGCGGGCGTTGAGGTCGGCGAAGGTGGCGGGGGCGAAGAACTCCTCCTCGCGGAGCCCGGGGTCAAGCCGGATGAGCGCGTTGCCGTGGTCGAAATCGGTGACCGAGACGCCGTTGCCGGTGGCCACGAAGAGGTGCCCGTCGGCGCCCACCGCGATGCCTGACGGCGCCCAGATGCCCGCCTGGCGCTTGCTCGGCACCTCGTAGACCAGCAGCTGGCCGCCCCCGTCGAGCCCCGTGGCCACCACCCAGCCGTGGTAGGGCCCGCAGTCGCCGTTGCGCCCCCCCAGGGCCACGTAGACGCGGCCATTGGCCACCGCCAGCGCCGCTCGCTGCTGCTGATAGCGCGGCTCGCTGCCCGGCGGGTCGATGACACGCTGCCAGCGGACCTCGCCGGTGGCATCGTCGACCGCGGCCAGGAGGTGGGAGTTGTCGGCCTTCTCGGTCACCGTGTAGACCGTGTGGGACGCCGTGTCGATGGCCGGGGTGCCGGTGATGCCCAGCGGCAGGATGTTCCCGCAGGGCAGGCCTCCGGTCACCGGGTCGCTCAGGTGGGACTTCCACAGCGGCCTCCCGGTGGCGATGTCGAGCCCGTAGAGCGTGCCGCCCTCGGTGGCCACGACCACGCGGTTGCCGTCCACCAGGGGTTCGGCGTGGATCGTCCCGTCGAGGTGCGCGGAGGTCCAGTCGAGGTGGGCCGACAGCGGCGACAATGCCGGGCCGGCGGCAGCTCCGGCGCGGTCGGCGGTGCGGTGGTAGACGGGCCAGTCGCCGGCCTGGACGCCGGCAGCCACCCCGGGGGTCGAGGAGGCCGGGGGCGGTGGCGCCGTGGCGCCGCTGGGCACGGGCACGGTGGTGTCGGAGGCGCCGGTGGTGCTCCCCGGCGACGAGTTGCTGCAGGCGGCGAGCAGCCCGGCACAGGCGGCGAGCATCGCCAGCCGCGGTGCCGCGCCCCTCACGGCTGTCTGGCCGAGGCAGCGCGGGACTCCCGCCCCAGTGCCACCAGGTCGTCGCCGCGGCTCCAGGCGTGGATGAGCAGCCATCCCGCCATGGTGGCGCCCTCACCCCAGTGGGCGGTCAGCCGCCGCACCTCGGCCTCGTCGACGGTGGGCAGCCCGGCGTAGGCCATGCCCACCACCTTGCGCACCGCCAGATCCCCGGCCACCACCACCGGCCGCCCCAGGGTTCGTGCCAGGACCCATTCGGCGGTCCACCGCCCGATGCCGCGCAGCGCGCAGAGCCGGGACACCACCTCCTCGGCCTCGAGGCGCGCCAGGGTGGCGGTGTCCAGGCCGCCGGCCGCCACCGCCTCGGCGGTGCTGATGAGGTATTCCGCCTTGCGGGTGGTGAACTGCAGCGTCCGGAGCTGAGCCACAGTGCACCCGGCCACCCGGGCCGGGTCCAGGCTCCACACCTCGCCGCCGCCGACGGAGTGGCGGGTGCCGGCCAGCTCGGCGAGGCGGCGCCGCGTCGTCGCCGCCCAGCGCAGGTTGACCTGCTGCGCGCTGATGGCCCGGACCAGCGCCTCGAAGAGATCCGGGTAGCGCAGCAGCCGGACCCCACGATGCCTGGCCTCGAGCCGCGCGATCAGCGGGTCGGCCCGATGCAGCGCCGCCCGCACGGCGGCGGGAGCGCCGATGGCGATCTCGCGGACCGCGGCGACGGCCACGGGCAGCTGGTCCGCGCCGGCCACCTCGACCTGCAGTCCGGGCCGCTCGACGTCACCCACGAGGCGGGCGACATAGGCCACGGGGCCGCCGGGGGAGGGGACTGTGCGACGCAGCTCGACCCCGTCCCAGCGATCGAGGAGATCGTCACCGGGCTGCCGCAGCGGCTCCAGCGTCGCCGGCAGGTCGAGCGGGCCCTTGAGCTCGACGAGAGCGCTCCGCTGATCCCGCATGCCCTGGCGCGCCTCCTGGTGGATCCCGTGCCGGCCCGCGGCAGCGCCAATCATGGGGGGGCTAAAGTGTGCCGCGCCATGCCACCGATGCGCGCCAGCAACTCGGCGGGCTTCGAGGCGCCGGCCGCACTCACCGCCGACCCGGTCATCCTCGCCCCGCTCGCCGGGCGGCTGTGCGTCCTGTTGGTGGAGCGCGACGCCGCGCCGTTCGCCCAGCGGTGGGCGCTCCCCGGCGGCTTCCTCAACCCCAGCGAGCGTCCCGAGGAGACGGCGCAGCGCAAGCTCACCGAGAAGACCGGCGTCGGCAACGTCTATCTGGAACAGCTGGCCACCTACGGCGACCCCGGCCGCGACCCGCGCGGCTGGATCCCCTCCATCGCCTACCTGGCGCTCATCGACGCGGCCGTCCTCGACGTCGGTGAGACGGCCGCCCGCTGGTGGCCGGTCGACGACCTGCCGGACCTGGCCTTCGACCACGGCCGCATCGTTGGCGACGGTGTCGAGCGCCTGCGCGGCAAGCTCTGGTACTCCAACATCGCCGTCGGCCTGCTCCCCGAGCGGTTCACCATGACGCAGGCGCGTCTCCTCTACGACGAGATCAGCGGCGTCCGCCACGAGGCCAGCAACTTCCGCCGCGAGCTGGATCGAAGCGGACTGGTCCGCGCCACCGGCGAGGTGGTCAAGGGGGTGCCCGGGCGGCCGGCCGCGCTCTACGAGTTCGTCGACCGGGCGCCGCAGTGGAGCGTGCGCCGCTCGCGGACGCCGGCGCTGGCCGGCGGAGAGTTGGCCCGCCGCCGGCGGCGCGCGTGAGCCGGGCCTCAGTCGGCGGCGGTGGGCATCCCGGTCATGCGCAGCACCAGCCGGTCGAAGGCCCGGTCGGGAAGCAGCCCGCGCATGGTGGCCGTGAGCCGGGCCTCGCGGCCGACGAGGTAGCGAGTGCGCGGCCGGGGCGCGGTGAGGGCGTGCTGCACGGCGTCGGCGACGCGGCGCGCCGGCACCGCCGCCTTCTCCTGGGCGGCGACCACCGGCCCCATCCGCGCCAGGGCGCGGCCATAGAGCTGGTGGGCCCGCTCCGGCAGCGCGCTCTGGAGCGCCCGCACCATCTCGCCGCCCTTGTCCCAGATGGGGGTGGCAACGGCGCCGGGCTCGAGCAGCGAGACCTGGATGCCCCAGGGCCGCAGCTCGGTGCGGAGCGCCGCCGCCACCGCCACCAGCGCGTGCTTGCTGGCCGAGTACGGGCCCAACAGCGGCGCCGTGACACGCCCGCCGATGGAGCCGGTGAGCACGATCCGCCCGTGCGCGGCGCGGACCAGCGGGGCGAAGGCCTGCACCGTGGCCACGGCGCCGACCACGTTGACCTCGAACTGGCGCCGGAGGTCGGCGAGGTCGATGAACTCGAGCGGGCCGCCGACGGCGATGCCGGCGTTGCAGACGAGCCCGTCGAGCCCCGCCTCGCCGACGGCCTCGGCGACGTCGGCGGCGGCGGTGGCCAGCGTCCCCGCATCGGTCACGTCGATGTGCAGGGGTCGCAGGGCCGCGCCGGCCCGGGAGCGCAGGGCGTCGCCGTCCTGGGCGCGCCGGACGCCGGCGAAGACGGTCCAGCCGGCGTCGTCGAGGGCCAGGGCGGTGGCGGCGCCGATCCCGGTGGAGGCGCCGGTGATGACCACGGTGGGCATGCGGGGGATGGTAGGGGGCCGCTCGATCCCGACGCCCCGGACACGCCGGCCGGCGGCACACCGATCCCCCACGGCATCCTGGTCGCCGCCGTGGCGGCGGGCGGCCTGGTGGGCGCCTCGCTCCGCTTTGCCGCCATCTCGGCGCTGCCCTTCACCCCCGACGGCGTCCCCTGGGGCACCCTGCTGGTCAACGTGAGTGGCAGCGCGCTGCTGGGGCTGCTCATGGCCGTGACGGTCGAGCGCGCGCCCCAGGGTCACCTGGCCGCTCGGCTGCTCCGCCATCTGCTCGGCATCGGGGCCCTCGGGGCTTTCACCACCTACTCGACCTTCGCCCTGGAGACCGATCTCGGACTGCGCGCCGGCAGCACGGTGATCGCGGTGGCCTCCGGGGCGGCGGCCGTCGGCGCCGGCATCGGGGCGGCGGCGCTCGGCAGCGCCGCTGGACGGCGGCTGCCGCTGCGATGGCCGAGGGCCGTCCGGCGATGACCGATCTCCTCCTCGTCGCGCTGCTCGGCGCCGCCGGGGCGGTGGCGCGCTTCGAGGTCGATCGCGGGCTGCGGCGCGTCACCGGCGATCGCCTGCCCTGGACGACCCTGGTGATCAACGTCAGCGGTTCGATGCTGCTCGGGGTGATCACCGGGCTGGGCGCACATGGCCTGCCGGCCTCGGCGCGGCTGGCCGTCGGGACCGGCTTCTGCGGCGGCTACACCACCTTCTCCGCCGCCTCCTTCGAGTGCCTGCGACTGCTGGAGCAGCGGCGTGCCACGGCCGCCGTCGGCGTCGCTGCCGGCGGCTGGGCCGCCACCTCGCTGGCCGCCGCCCTCGGCCTGCTGCTGAGCCAGGGATGACCGCTCCGGGGCTTAGACTTGAACGTGGTTCCGCCCCGAGAGGAGACGCCATGACGCAGGCACCGTCGAAGCCGCAGCAGCTCAAGATCCCGATGCCACCGGCGTTCGAGAACGTCGAGCAGGAGCGGCTGCATCGCAAGCAGCGCCTGGCCGCGGGCTTCCGGCTCTTCAGCCGCTTCGGCTACGACGAGGGCGTCGCCGGCCACATCACCGCGCGGGATCCCGAGAGGCTCGACCACTTCTGGGTCAACCCCTTTGGCATGTACTTCGGCCACATCAAGGCCAGTGACCTGATCCTGGTCAACGACGATGGCGTCGTGGTCGAGGGCGACAAGCCGGTCAACTCCGCCGCCTTCGCCATCCACTCGCGGGTCCACCACGCCCGTCCCGAGGTGGTGGCGGCAGCGCACTCGCACTCCATGCACGGCAAGGCCTGGTCGACGCTGGGGCGGCTGCTCGACCCCATCACCCAGGATGCCTGCGCCTTCCACGACGACCACGCGCTCTTTGACGACTACACCGGCGTGGTCCTGGACCTCGAGGAGGGCAACCGCATCGCCGCCGCGCTCGGCGACCGCAAGGCGGTGATCCTGCGCAACCACGGGCTGCTGACCGTGGGCACCAGTGTCGAGGAGGCGGTGTGGTGGTTCATCACCATGGACCGCTCCTGCCGGGCACAGCTGCTCGCCGAGGCCGCCGGCAAGCCCATCCTCATCGACGAGGCCAGCGCCCAGCTGACCTTCACGCAGGTGGGCAGCCCGATCGCCGGCTGGTTCCAGTTCCAGCCGCTGTGGGACTGGATCAGCCGCGCCGAGCCCGACCTGCTGGAATAGCGGTCAGGGGTCCCCTCGCTTCGCCTCCGGGTCCACCAGGACGCCGGGGTTGAGCACCCACGCGGGGTCCACGGCGCGCTTGGCGGCACGCAGCGCGGCCGCGAACGGCTCGGGCCGCTGGCGGTCATACCAGGGCCGATGATCGCGCCCGACCGCGTGGTGATGGGTGATGGTGCCGCCGCCGTCGAGGATGGCCTCCGACGCCGCCGCCTTGATCTCGCGCCACTGCTCGACCTGGGAGCCGTGGCGGGACGGCGCCACCACCGTGAAGTAGGGCGCGCAGCCGTCCGCGTAGAGATGGGTGACGCGCGTGGTGACCACCCCACCGCGCATCGCCGGGACCGCCCGAATCGCCAACCGGATCGAGTCGCACAGCGCCGCGGCCCGGTCCCAGGTCACCGCCGTCTCGAAGGTCTCACTGACCATGCCCAGGCGCACCATGGCGTCCCGCGCATAGGGCATGCGCAGGAAGGCACCGCGCCAGCCGGCCACGGCGTCGTCGCCGGAGGGTCGCTCACCACCCTGGGTGTCGCGCAACCGCAGCCCCCCGGGCGCCTCGCCCCCGGCGTCCCGGCAGATCTCCAGCGCCCGCCGCGCCGCCTCCTCGACCGGGTGGTCGGCGGACTCCAGCCCCAGCACCAGCAGCGCCGTGGAGCCGTCACCGGTGCCGCTGAGCAGCGCCTCGCCGGGGTCGAGCACGCGGGCGCCGGCCGGGGACAGCCCGGACTGGGCGAGGCCGCGCGCCGCCTCCAGTGCCGCCTCGAAGGTGGCGAACCGGATCCCGGCCGAGGCGCGCCAGCGCGGGCGATCCTGGAGGCGGAGCCACACGCGGGTGATCACCCCCAGCGCGCCCTCGCTGCCGGCCAGCATCCGGTCGGGGCTGGGCCCGGCACCCGAGGCGGGCAGCCGCCGGCTCTCCCAGACCCCGGCAGGGGTCAGCGCCCGGACCGACTCGACGAGGTCGTCGATGTGGGTCAGGACGGTGGCGTAGTGGCCGCCGGCGCGGGTCGCCACCCAGCCGCCGACACTGCTCATCTCGAACGACTGCGGAAAGTGGCGCAGCGTCAGGTTCAGCGGCCGGAGCCCGGCCTCGAGGGCGGGCCCCAGCGTCCCCGCCTCGACCAGCGCGGCCCGGGAGACGGGATCGACGGTGACCAGGCGGTCGAGTGAGCGCAGGTCCAGGCTGACGCTGCCGCGATAGCCGGCGCCGACGTCGGGCTCGACGCCGCCGACCACGCTGGTGCCACCCCCGCGCGGAATGACGGCGACCCCCTCGGCGGTGCACCAGTCGAGGACCGCCGCCACCCCGGCCTCGTCGCCGGGGCGGGCCACCAGGTCGGGCGGATGGGCGATCTCGCCGCGGAAGCCGTGGACGACGTCGATGAAGGAGCGGCCCAGGGCATGGGTGACCCGGGCGGCGTCGGAGGCGTCGCAGATCGATGCCAGCAGGGCCGGCGCCGACACCCGCGGCGCCGGCAGGGTCAGATCCTCAAGGCGGGCGGGCTCACGCTCCTCGGGCGGCTCGACCCCGAGCACGCCGACCAGGGTCTGCGCCAGCCGGGCGCGCTCCCCCGCGCCGAGCGCGGCGTCCGCGTAGCCCCAGCCCCACCAGGACAGTGGTCGCGGAGCTGGCTCGGCCATGGGGGCCTCGACCGTAGCACCGGCGCCTCTGGCGCCGCCCAGAGCCCGGGGGGTGCCATCCGACGGACGAGGCCCTCCGGGACCGCGGCGAGCGGTTGCGCCCTCGACAGCGTGCGCGGTCCGACCGGGCGGGCACCGGTCCCCCGAGCACCGCGCCGGCCGCCACGCGGGGAGACAGGCCGCTCGTGGGCGACTACCATCGGCGTGTGCTCCGCCCCCCGATCCCGACCGGCTGCGCCCGGTGAGCGCAGCTCCGCCGCTGCGGCAGCAGCGCTGCGAGGCCTGCACAGGCGCCACTCCACTCGTGGCCGATGCCGAACTGGCCGAGCTCCGCACCGAGCTCCACGCCGACTGGAGCGTGGAGGGCGAACCCCGGCGGCTGCGACGCGACATCCGCGTCCGCGACTTCCAGACCGCCTTCACGCTGGCGACGCGGGTGGCGCTCTACGCCGAGTCGGTCGGCCACCACCCCGACCTCCACGTCACCTGGGGGCGCCTCGGCGTCGAGATCTGGACCCACAAGGCCCGGGGCATCACCCACAGCGACCTGGTCTTCGCCGCCCACGTCGACGCCGCGGCGGACGGGCTGTAGTGTCCGGACAATGACGGCCCCCTAGGCATGCGCACCCTCCCGGAGCTGCTGCGCTGGCGGGCTCGACGGCACCCCGACCTCGACGCCTTCCGGGAGCCGGGGCGCACTCTCACCTATGCCGAGGTCGACCGCTCCACCACCGAGCTGGCCAACGGGCTGATCGCCACCGGTGTCCGGCCCGGTGACCGGGTGGCGGTGCTGGATCGCAACTCCATCGCCTACCTCGAGCTGCTCTGGGCGCTGGCCAAGTGTGGCGCGGTCGCGGCGCTGGTCAACTGGCGGCTGACGCCGCGCGAGTCGGCGCGCGTGGTCGGCGACGCCGGCGCCGTCCTGCTGGTGGTGGGGGAGGAGTACCGCGCGGCGTGTGCCGCCCTGGGGGTGCCCCTGCTGGGCATCGGCGAGCTCCCGCGGCGCGCCGGCGACGACCCCCGGCTGGACGCCGAGGACGACGTGGTCTGGCAGCTGTACACCAGCGGCACCACGGGTGTGCCCAAGGGGGCGATGCTGACCCACGCCAACCTGCTGAGCTGCATCTCCTCGCTGCTGATCGAGGCCCCGGAGGCCCGCGAGGGCAGCGTGGCGCTGGTGGCCATGCCGCTGTTCCACATCGGTGGCTGCGGTTGGGCCGCGGCCATGATGTTCTGCGGGACCACCATGGTGGTGGTCCGCGACATCGTGCCCGCAGAGCTGCTGCGGACCATTGTCGAGGAGCGTGTCGCCGTGGCCTTCCTGGTGCCCGCGGTGCTCCTCTTCCTGAGCCTGCATCCCGAGACCGCGAGCGCCGACCTGTCGGCGCTGCGGCGCATCTTCTATGGCGCCTCGCCGATCACGCCCGAGCTGCTGGAGCGCTGCATCGACCTCTTCGGCTGTGCCTTCGTGCAGGTCTACGGCCTCACCGAGACCACCGGCGCGGTCACCGTGCTCCGCTTCGAGGATCACCGGCCCGAGCTGCTGCTGAGCTGCGGCCGCCCCGGCTTCGGCACCGAGGTGCGCGTCGTCGACGCCACCGGTGCCGCCGTGGCCGAGGGCGGGATCGGCGAGCTGCTGATCCGCAGCCCGCAGGTGATGCGCGGCTACTGGGGTCGTGAGGCCGAGACCGCGGCCAGCATCGTCGACGGCTGGTTCCACTCCGGGGATGCGGCCAGCATCGACGGGAACGGCTACATCTTCATCCGCGACCGGATCAAGGACATGGTCCTGAGCGGCGGCGAGAACGTCTACCCGGTGGAGGTCGAGGCGGTGCTCGCCGAGCACCCCGAGGTGGCCGACGTGGCCGTCATCGGCGTCCCCGACGCGCGCTGGGGCGAGGCGATCAAGGCGGTGGTGGTGCGGCGTCCGCGCAGCGCGCTCGGCGAGGCGGAACTGCTGGAGTTCACCCGCGACCGGCTGGCCGGTTACAAGCGCCCGCGCAGCATCGACTTCGTCGAGTCCATCCCCCGCAACGCCACCGGCAAGATGCTCAAGCGCGAGCTGCGCGATCCCTACTGGGCCGGCCACGAACGCCGCGTCGCCGGTTCGGGCATCACCGTCTGATGGAGGCACCCGTGTGACCGCGACCCTCGATCCCCTGCCGCAGGCGGAGCCGGACGCCGCCGCCGCGCCGCCGACGCTGACGGTGCAGCGCACCTGCCCGTTCTGCGAGGCGACCTGCGGGCTGGACGTGGTGGTCGAGCCCTCCACGCGCCGGGTGCTCGACGTCCGGGGCGATCGCGAGCACGTCTTCAGCCGGGGCTACATCTGCCCCAAGGCGATCGGGCTCGACCATCTGGAGCGCGACCCCGACCGGCTGCGCCGTCCCCTGGTCAAGCGCGACGGGCGGCACGTCGAGGCCACCTGGGACGAGGCCTTCGGCATCATCGACCAGCGGCTTCGCGCCATCCTCGACAAGAACCCGCGGGACTCGCTGGCGGTCTACCTGGGCAACCCCAACGTCCACAACCTGGCCGGTCAGCTCTACCTGCCGGTGCTGGCGCGGGCGCTGGGGACGCGCAATATCTTCAGCGCCAGCACCGTGGACCAGCGACCCAAGGAGATCAGCAGCGGGCTGATGTTCGGCACCGGCCTCACCGTGCCCGTGCCCGACGTGGACCGCACCGACCTGCTGGTGGTCCTGGGCGCCAACCCGCTGGAGTCCAACGGCAGCCTGATGACGGCGCCGGACATGCGCTCGCGGCTGCGCCGGCTGCGGGAGCGCGGCGGCCGGCTGATCGTTGTCGACCCGCGGCGAACCCGGACCGCCGCCGCCGCCGACGAGCACATCCGGCTGCGCCCGGGCGCCGACGCCTGGCTGCTGGCCGCGGTGGCGCAGACGCTGCTGGCGGAGGGGCTCGCCGCTCCGGGCCGGGCGGCAGAGCACACCACCGGGCTGGACCGGCTGCCCGAGGTGCTGGCGCCGTTCACGCCCGAGGCCGTCGCCGGGCGCTGCGGGGTGCCGGCGGAGCGCATCCGCGCCCTGGCCCGGGAGCTGGCGGCGGCGCCGTCGGCGGCGGTCTACGGCCGGCTGGGCACCACCGCGCAGATCTACGGAACCCTGGCCAGCTGGCTGGTCGACGTCGTCAACCTGCTGTCCGGCAACCTCGACCGCGAGGGCGGAGCGCTCTTCCCCCGCGCCGCCGCCGGGGCCCGCAACACCCAGGGTGCCCCCGGCACCGGTCGCGGCGTCCGCCTCGGCAGGTATCGGAGCCGGGTGCGTGGCGCGGCCGAGAGCTACGGCGAGCTGCCCGTGTCCTGCCTCTCCGAGGAGATCGAGACACCGGGCGAGGGGCAGATCCGGGCGCTCATCACCGTGGCCGGCAATCCGGTGCTGAGCACCCCCAACGGCGCCCGGCTGGCGGCGGCCCTCGACACCCTGGAGCTGGTGGTGGCGGTCGACATCTACCTCAACGAGACCACCAGGCACGCCGACGTCATCCTGCCGGTGCCCTCGCCGATGTCGCGCGCCCACTACGACCTGGCCTTCAACCAGCTGGCCATCCGCAACACCGCGACGTGGACTCCCGCGACCTTCCCCCCCGAGGAGAACATGCCCGACGAGTGGGAGACGCTGCTCCGGCTGGCGGGCGTGGCCATGGGCATGGGCCCGCGCACCGACACGGCGGCGGCCGACGACCTGATGGCGCTCAGCGTGGCCGAGCGCGAGGTCGGCCTTCGGGGCAGTCCCTGGAACGGACTTGGCGCCACCGACCTGGTGGAGCGCACGGCGCCGCGACGTGGGCCCGCGCGGCTGGTCGACCTCCTGCTGCTCATCGGTCCCTACGGCGAGCGGGGCGCGACCCCCTTCGAGGGCCGCGGGCTGCGACTCGCCGACCTCGAGGCGGCGCCGCACGGCATCGACCTCGGGGCGCTCGAGCCTCGCCTCCCCGAGGTTCTACGCACCCCGGACGGGAGGATCGACGCGGCGCCGCAGCCACTCCTCGACGACCTGGCCAGGCTCCGCGCCGGCCTCGAGGAGGATGACCCGGAGCTGGTGCTCATCGGCCGGCGTGACCTCCGCAGCAACAACTCCTGGATGCACAACGTCGAGGTGCTGGCACGCGGCGAACGGCGCTGCACGCTCCTGGTCCACCCCGCCGACGCCGCTCGCCACCAGGTGGAGGACGGCGCCGAGGCGCGGCTCAGCTCGCGGGTGGGCGCGCTGACCGTGACGGTCGAGGTCACCGACACCATCGCGCAGGGGGTGGTCAGCCTGCCCCACGGCTGGGGTCACGATCTGCCGGGGACGCGCATGACGGTGGCGACACGGCACGCCGGGGTCAACGCCAACCTGCTGGTCGATGAGGACCGCGTCGACCCGCTGAGCGGCAACGCCGTGCTCAACGGCGTGCCCGTCAGCCTGACTCCCTGCTCACCGCCGGTGGCCGACCACTGACAGATCGACACCGATTGCGCACCGCGCCGAAGCGGCGCACGGCTTGCCGCCGGAATACCATGGCCATTCATGGAGGAAGGGAGACGATCGCTGCGCACTGCGATCCGGACTGATCGGACCCGGACCGCCGGGGGCGGGGCGCACGCGTCCGCCCCGGGCGGCGAGCGCCTGCGCCGCCTTCGTGAGGAGCGCGGCCTGACGCAGAGCCAGCTCGCCGGCGACCGCCTCAGCAAGGCCTTCATCTCGCAGCTGGAGAACGGCCGCTCCCGAGCGTCGCTGGAGACGGTCGGCTACCTCGCCGAACGCCTGGGCGTGTCCGTGGTCGCGCTCATGCCCGACCACGCGGCCGACCAGGAGATCGCCTACCTGTTCCGCGCCGCCACGGTGTCGATCGCCGGCCGCAGGCCCGACGAGGCGCAGGAGTTCCTGGCCACGCTGGCGCCGCTGCTGGACGACCGGCGACAGCTGGCCCGGGCGCGCCGCCTGGGCGCCGAGCTCCTGGAGCTGCGCGCCGAGCCGGACCAGGCCCTCACCGAGGCACTGGCGGCGCACGAGCAGGCGACGGCGGCGGGCGACCCCGAGGAGGCCACCCGGTCCTGCAACCTGATCGTCAGGCTCCACTTCCGGGCGGCCCGCTTCCCGGCGGCACTCCTCTACAACCAGCGCTCGATCGCCTCGGCGGCCGATTCGTCGGTGCCCGCAGCGCTCAGGGCGATGCTGCTCAACAATGGCGGCCAGATTCACTTCGCCCTCGGCGACTCGCGCCAGGCCCTCCGGCATTTCCGCGAGGCGGCGATGGCCGCGGAGGACGCTGAGGATCTCGGCCAGCTGGGCGCCGCAGCCCTGGGCGCGGGGGAGGCAGCGCGCCGGCTCGGCGACATGGTCACCGCGGTCGCCCAGGCCGAGCGCGCCCAGGTGGTCTTCGAGCGGCTCGAGATACGGCGCCTGGAGGCGCGTGTGCAGCTCAACCTCGCCGACGCCTTCCTCGACCTGGACGACCTGGCCCTGGCCGTCCAGCACGCGCAGCGGGCCTGGGACACCTCGCGGCTCGTCAAGGACGCCACCACCGAGGCGCTGGCCGTCGGACGGCTCGCCCACATCGCCGCCGTCGAGGGCCGCCATGAGGACGCCATGCGCCTCGCCCCGGAGGCCGTGGAGGCCGCCAGGCGTGCCGGTGACAGCAGCTTCCTGGCCCTGGCGCACGCCTCCCTGGGGGAGGCGCGCGCGCTGGCCGGCGATGCCGCCGGCAGCGACCGCGAGTTCGAGGAGGCGCTGACGGTCCTGGATCGCCCTGGGACGAGCCCCGAGATGAGCCCGACCATGGCTCGGCGCGAAGTGCTGCTTCGCCATGGCAGGGTGCTGCGCGTCCGCGGCGATCTGACCGCCGCGCTCGACTGCGTGGAGAGGGCGGCGCACCTGATGGGCTGAAGGGGTCTCAGCCCATCAGGCCGCGCGTCTCCTACTGGATGCCGGGCCCGACCCCGCGGGCGAGGGAGGTCAGGACGTGGACGGCCGGGCTGGTCGTCGCCTGGAGGACGAGACCGGCGACCACGGCTGTGGCGCCTCGGACAAGCCACGCCGCCGGCGTGTTCGCGAAGATGCGTCGCATGGCGAAATTCCCCTTGTGCCGCGGTGTGGTGCCGCGGTCGAACGAACTGGTCCGGGTCGGCGTGGCGCGCTCACGAGGCTCGCAGCAGTAGCGCTACCCGCCTGAGGCACTCACTCATCGGCTCGGCGGCGAGGTTACGCTCAGGCGGCCGCGCCATCAGCCCGTCGGCACCGGGGTGGATCGCCAGGCGATGACGCCGATCACACGGGACCGAGCTGGCGACCAGCGCCGCAAGTTCGCGTCGCAGTGCCCCTGTGTCGGGCTGGCGAGCGGCCGGCGGCGGGCTGCCGGGCAGCCTCGGCCCGCGAGCGGCGGCGCTGCGCAGGGCCCGGACGGCGCGCACGAAGTCGCGGCTGTCGCCGGAGAGACGAGCGTGGTGCAGCCCGTAGCGGACGCGGGCCACCTCATCCCCGCCGCCCGCCCCCGAGATGTCGCCGTGGACCCCGGCGCTCGCGAGCGGGAGCGCCAGGACGGTCATCGTCCGACGCCGTCGGCGCTGCAGGTCTGGCGCACGGCTTCTTCCTCGGTGGTCGACCCCCTGACCCTGGGGAAACCCCGGTCTCGAGTGAGATTCGGAGGCGGCGGACGCGCCTGGCACGGACGCGACGTCAGGTATACCTAGCACTTTACCGATGACGGGCGGCTTAACCTGGCCCGCCATGGACCTGTGACCGCAGGCCGCGCGGCCAGGTTGCCGCCCTCCGCTCAGCCGGTGACGTTGGCCGGGCGCTCCGCCAGGGTCACGGTGACGTTCAGCGACTCGCTGCCGCGCTTGAGGGTCACCGCGACCTGATCCCCGGCGCGGTGACGCTGCAGCACGCCGCCGACGGTCTCGCCGTTGTCGAGGACCACCCCGTCGATGCTGACCATGATGTCGTTGACGTGGATACCGGCCTTCTCGCCGGGCGTCCCGGCCTGTACCTGGGTGATGAGGACACCGGGCCCGTTGAGCGGGGTGCCGGCCTCGGCGGCGGCGACGGGGTCCTTGGAGGCCACGCCGATGTAGGGAACGCGGACCGGCGTGCCGGCGATGAGGTCCAGGGCGACGCGCTGGGCGACGTCGCTGGGGATGCTGAAGCCGATGCTCTGCCCCTGTGAGCTGTTGGCCACGTTGACCCCGACGACCCGGCCCTGGGTATCCGCGAGTGGGCCGCCGCTGTTGCCGGGGTTGATGGAGGCGTCCGTCTGGAGCACGTCGAGGAGGGTCTCGCCCGGGCCCGTGTTGCCCTGATCCCCGGCCTGGATGTTGCGGTGCAGAGCACTGATCACTCCGGTGGTCACCGATCCCTGATTGCCCAGCGGGCTGCCGATGGCGACCACCGCCTGCCCCACCCTGAGGTCGCTCGACTTGCCGAAGACCGCCGTCGGCAGTTTGCCGCCCTGATCGCGGACGGAGATCACGGCCAGGTCGTCGGTGGTGTCGGTGCCCACCACGGTGGCCACGAAGGAGGTGCCGCTCGGCATGACGACCTCGAGGCTGGTGGCCTTGGCGACGACGTGGTTGTTGGTCAGCAGGTAGCTGATGTCCTTGCCGTGGCTGATGACGAACCCGCTGCCCAGGGCGGTGGGGCCGGCGCCGCGATTGACGATGGTGCCCACCGCCGGGCCGAGGTTCTGGGCCACGTTGACAGCGTCGCCGGGCGCTCCGGCCGGGATCTTGCTGCCGTCCACGGTGATGCTCGAGGACGGGGTCGCGGTCTGGTCCCTGGCGAAGGCCTCACTGATCAGCGCCCCCGCGGCGATGCCGACGGCCAGCATGGCCGCTCCCGTCACCAGGATGGGGCGCGAGCGCCGGCCGGGCCGGCGATCGGCGGGCACCGTCCAGACCGGAGGCGGCGCACCCCAGCCGGGCGGCCAGCTCGGCGGCGGCGCGGCGGCCTGGTGGACGCCTCCGTGTGCCTGTGAAACGGCGCCGGCCGGATCTCCGGGCTCGATCGGAGGGTCAGGCGTGGCGCGCGGGGCAGGCGGGTCGGCCATCGGCGGCGGGGTCCTCGAGGTGCGGGCGGCGGTGGCAGCGGGGTGGCGGTATTCCGCCCACCCTGACACATACTGCTGCGGCACGATAACCCGGTCGTTAATCACGCCCACGCCGCGCCCACCTGCCGCCTCACCCTGCTGGTCGGGCCCGACTGCCTCGGCCCCGCCCTGCGGGAGCTGCTGAGTGTCCGATCGAGCCGCCTCGACGTCGCCGTCCACGAGCTCGGACCCTCGTACGCCTGGATGCTGTGCCGGGCCGCCGAGCAGGGCGCGGCGGTCCGGCTGCTCGTCGACGACCATCCGGGGCCGACCTCCTTCGCGCTCGGGGTGCTCGGCCACTCGGGTGTCCCGGTGACGGTGCGCACGCTCGGCGGCCGGCCGGGGGCCGACGCCCACTGGAAGGTGATCATCCGGGGCGTCGGGGACGACGTCCTGCTGGCCGTGGGCACCGGCAACCTCGATCTGCGCGACGCCCAGTACCACGGGGCGCAGCCGGAGGGGACGCGCGAGCTCTGGGTGACGGTCGCGGGCCATCCGGCGCTGGCCGAGGCGGCCCGCGGCGCCGTGGACGCGGCCTGGGCGGCGGCCCGGGCGGTTGCCGTCGGCGCCACGGCGGCGGCCCGGCCGGAGGTCCCGCCGGTCGGCGATCCCGGCACCCATACCCGCCCGCTGCTCCTCGAGGTGCCGCGCAGCGCCGTCTCGCTCAGCGTCGGAGGCGCCGCGGTGGGGGCCGTGCTGGGCGCGCTGATCGCGGCCTGCAGGGAGCGCGCTCTTATCTGCGTGCCCTACGTCCACCTCGGTGCTGCCACGGTGCGGGCGCTCGTCGATCAGCTGGCGCTGGCCTCGAGGCGGGGCGTCGACACCCGGCTTCTGCTCGGCGCCCAGCCCGGCCGGGACCGCTGGGCCGCCACCGTTCCAGCCCTTCGCGGCCTGGGGGTCGAGGCGCGGGTGATGGATGCGACGCGCCTCACCACCGGCCACACCAAGGTGGCCGTGATCGACGCCACCGCCGTCTGCGGCAGCGCCAACTGGAGCGCCTCGGGTCTGGGCGGCAACCTCGAGGCCGCCGTCGCCATCGCCGATGTGCGGGCGGCGGACCACGTGGCCGGCGTCATCGACCACGACTGGAGGGCGTCGACCGCCGGGTGACGCGGGTTTGCGGTACGGGGGTGCGGGTACTCTGGGACGGCAACACGCGCCGCCCGGATCGAGCGGCAGCCCGCACCTGGAGTACAGAACCTCATGGACCTGCGCGACGAGGTCCGCAGCGCCGGCGAGAGCGCCATCGAGACACTTCCGCTGGTCCCCCTGCGGGAGAACGTCGTCTTCCCGCACCAGCTGGCCCCTCTCGGCGCCGGCCGCCCGCGGTCGGTCACCGCGCTCGACCGCGCCGTCGAGAAGCACGACGGCAAGGTGGTCCTCGCCGTCCAGAAGGACGCCACACTCGACGACATCGGGCTCGACGACCTGCACCCCATCGCGGTGCTCGCCGGCGTGGGCGCGTTGCGTCACATGCCCACCGGGGCGGCGCAGGCGCTGGTCGAGGGCCAGCGACGCGTCCGGATCATCAGCCTGGAGGCCGACGGCGATGCCTGGACGGCCACCGTGGTGACCGCCGAGGACGCCATCCCCGACGGGGTCGGCGACACCGAGCTGCAGGCGCTGATGGGAACCGTCCGCTCGCTCTACGGCGAGTACGCCAATGCCGGCGCGGCCATCTCCCCCGACGTGGCCATCGCCATCTCGCGGGCCAGCGATCCGGCGCGGGTCGCCGACATCGCCTCGGCGGCTCCCGACCTGCCGTACTCGGATCGCATCGAGTTGCTCCAGCAGATGGACCTGGTGGAGCGCCTGCGCTCCCTGGTGCACCTCTTCAGCCGCCTGGTCGAGGTGGCCCAGCTGCGCAGTCGCATCCAGGAGGATGTCCAGAAGTCCATCACCAAGGGCCAGCGCGAGGCCATCCTGCGCGAGCAGCTGCGCGCCCTGCGCAAGGAGCTCAGCGAGCTCGACGGCGAGGGCGAGGGTGATGTCGAGGAGGACCTGGCGGCCCGCGTCGAGACCGCCGGCATGCCCGACGCCGTCAAGGTGCGCGCCCTCAAGGAGGTCCAGCGTCTGGAGCAGATCCCCAGCGCCTCGCCGGAGCTGGGCATGGTCCGGACCTACGTCGACTGGCTGCTCGACCTGCCCTGGGGCGATCCGCCCCGCGAGGACGTCGACATCGACCGCGCCCAGCGCATCCTCGACGAGGACCACTACGGCCTGGCCCGGGTCAAGGACCGCATCCTGGAGTGGATGGCGGTGCGCCAGCGCGCCGTGCGCCGGATCGCCGAGCGCGACGAGGTGGCGGCCGTGGCCGAGGCCGCGCGCCAGGAGGAGGCGGCATCGGCCAGGGCCGAGGCCGGCACGGACGCCGCCGTGGCCGAGGTCGAGCCCCCCGCCGTGGCCCCCGCACCGCCCGCCAGCGACGCGCCCAGCACCCCCGAGCCGCGGGTGGAGGAGCCGAGGCCGCGCCGTGCCCTGCAGACGCCCATCCTCTGCTTCGTCGGGCCTCCCGGCGTGGGCAAGACCTCGCTGGGCCGGAGCATCGCGCGCGCCCTGGACCGCAAGTTCGTCCGCCTCAGCCTGGGCGGCATCCGCGACGAGGCCGAGATCCGTGGCCACCGGCGCACCTACATCGGCGCGCTCCCCGGCCGGATCATCCAGTCGATGAAGACAGCCGGCACCCGCAACCCGGTGATCATGCTCGACGAGATCGACAAGGTCGGCGCCGACTTCCGCGGCGACCCCTCGTCGGCGCTCCTCGAGGTCCTCGACCCCGAGCAGAACCGCGAGTTCAGCGATCACTACCTGGAGGTGCCGTACGACCTCTCGCACGTGCTCTTCATCACCACCGCCAACCAGGTGGAGACGATCAGTGCGCCGCTGCGCGATCGCATGGAGCTGATCCGCATCAGCGGCTACACCGAGGCCGAGAAGGTGGGCATCGCCGAGCGCCACCTGATCCCGCGCCAGCTGGAGCAGCACGGCCTCGAGCCCACCGAGCTGGCCTTCGAGGACGACGCCCTGGTGGCGCTGGTGCGGGGCTGGACCCGCGAGGCGGGTGTCCGCCAGCTCGACCGCACCATCGCCGAGGTGGCCCGCAAGGTGCCGCGGCGGCTGGTCGCCGACCCCTCCCTGACCGGGGTCACCGTCACCGTCGGCACCCTCGAGGAGTTCCTCGAGCCCCAGCGATACGAGTGGGGCGAGGCGGAGGAGGAGGACCGCGTCGGCATCGTCACCGGCTGCGTGGTCAGCGACGTGGGCGGTGACATCGTGACCATCGAGGCGCTGGCCATCGACGGCCGCAGCGAACTGGCCCTGACCGGCCAGCTGGGCAGCGTCATGGAGGAGTCGGCGCGAGCGGCGCTGAGCTGGGCGCGGGTCAACGCCGAGCGCTACGGGATGCGCAAGGGCTTCTTCGACACCCACGGCCTGCACATCCACGTGCCCGCCGGGGCCACCCCCAAGGACGGGCCGTCGGCCGGCGTCACCATGACCACCGCGGTCGTCTCCGTCGCCGCCGGGCGTCGCGTCCGGCGAGATGTGGCCATGACCGGCGAGATCACCCTGCGCGGCCGGGTGCTGCCGGTGGGCGGGGTCAAGGACAAGCTGCTGGCCGCCCACCGCGCCGGCATCCGCACCTTCGTGCTGCCCCGCAAGAACCTGCGCGACCTCCACGACGTCGACCCCGGCGTGCTGGAGCACATGACCATCGTCGGCGTCGACAACGTGGACCAGGTGCTGGAGCAGGCGCTGCTGGCCCCCGGTGAGACCCGCCGCGACCACCAGGACGGGGTCGGCTTCCGCATCCGCCGCACCGAGCCGGTGGTGGACGTCACCGCTGAGAAGCCCGAGGACCAGCCGGCCCCGGCCGTCGACGTCCCGGCGGCGGCCACGGCCGGCGGGTGAGCGCGCCCGCCACCACCGCCACCCCGGGTCTGGCCATCGAGGCCCGGGGTCTGCGCAAGACCTTCAGCCGCGGCAGCATCGCCAAGACCGCCGTCGACGGCGTCGACCTGCGGGTCGGCATCGGCCGCATCTTCGGCCTCATCGGCCCCAACGGCGCCGGCAAGTCGACGCTGATCAGCATGCTGGCCACGGTGATGCGGCCCACCCAGGGCGAGGCGTGGGTGATGGGGCATCACGTCGTCCACGACGCGCGGGCCGCCCGGCTCTCGCTCTCCCTCAACGCCTTCGCGGGCGAGCGCGGCTTCTACTGGCGGCTCAACGCCTGGCAGAACCTGGAGTTCTTCGCCGCTCTGCAGGGCCTCGACCCGGTGGGCGCCCGGCTGCGCAGCGCCGACGCCCTGGAGCGCGTCGGCCTCATCGACGACGCGCGGCTGCGATTCGGGGAGTTCAGCAGCGGCATGAAGCGGCGGCTCAACGTGGCTCGCGCGCTGCTCGTCGACCGCCCCGTCTACCTCTTCGACGAGCCCACCAGCGGGGTCGACCCGCACAGCGGTGAGACCATCAGGAACATCCTCCGCGGCATCAAGGCGGCGGGCAAGACGGTGGTCCTGGTCACTCACGACATGGACGAGGCCACCGAGCTGTGCGACGAGGTCGGCCTGCTCTATGCGGGCCGCCTCATCCGCCAGGACAAACCCGAGGTGCTGCGCCGCATCGTCCCCACCAGCGAGGTGCTGGTCGAGCTTGGCGACCTCGGCGCCGCCGACGAGGTGATGGCCCGCCTGCGGGCTCTGCCGGTGGTGCGCGAGGTGGCCGTGCAGAGCGAGGGCCGGCTGCGGGTCCGGACCGCGGAGCCGGAGAGCGACGTGCGCGGCCTGCTGCTCTGGGCCGCCGGCGCCGACGTGCCGGTGGCGGGTGTCAGCGTGGTGCGGCCGCAGCTCTCCGACGCCTTCGTCCAGCTGGTCGAGGAGGCCACCGGCGACCGGCCCGACCGGCTCGACGAGACGCTCGGGCCACCCGGCCCCCGCCGCCGCCCACGGCCCCGCGTCAACATCGGAGGCCACCCATGAGCGACGCCGCCTCCGCCCCCGCGACCCCGACCGGCATCCGCGGCGACCTGCCGCCGGGCGGCCTGCTGGGCTGGCTGGGGGTGCTCGCCTTCCAGGCAAGGGTCTTCGTCAAGCGTGGCTTCACCCACGCCACCAGCTACCGGCTCAACTTCACGCTCTCCATCCTCAACGTGCTCGTCGGCCTGCTCGGCTATTACTTCCTGAGCCGGGTCGTCGACCCCTCCAAGCTGGGCGTCTTCAGCAACAACCTGGCCGGCTTCATCATCGTCGGCACCACCTTCAACACCTTCGTGAGCGTGGCGCTCTCCAGCTACGGCGGCAGCCTGCGCAGCGAGATGTTCCTGGGCACCATCGAGCACTGGCTGCTGAGCGCGTCGACGCTGACCCGGCTGGTCATCCTGAGCACGATCTGGGAATTCCTCTGGCCGCTGATCACCACCATGGTGACCTTCACCGTGCTGGTCATCATCCTCGGCGTCCACTTCGACGTCGACCCCCTCACCACCCTGGTCTTCTTCCTGCTGACCCTGGTGTCGATGAGCGGCTTCGGGCTGATCAGCGCCGGCGTCATCATGGTGAGCAAGATCGGCGACCCGCTGGCACTGGTCTGGACCGCCGTCAACACCCTGCTGATCGGCGCCCTCTATCCCGTCACCGTGCTGCCGGGCTGGATGCAGACCATCTCGCGGGCCCTGCCCAACACCCACGCACTCAACGGCCTGCGCGAGGGGGCGCTCAACCATGCCTCGCTGTCCTCGCAGGGAGGGGAACTGCTGACGGTTGTGCTCTTCTGCCTGGGCACCCTGCCGCTCGGCGTCCTCGTCTTCCGGCTGGGCTTCGAGCGGGCGCGCTCCCAGGGAACGCTGGCGCAGTTCTGAACCACCGGCGAGGGGAGGCTCGGTGCGATGGCGCGGCGTGTCCGTCACCGCGCGGCCGTAGGATCGGCGGCGCCGATGCCTCTCCTTCCCCCTGCGCGCGGCTTCCGTGGGTCGGTCTGCGCCGCACTGTCCGCCGTGGCACTCTGCGCCTGTGGGGGCGGCTCGACCACCAGCCTCTCCGTGCAGACCGTCGTGGTCACCCCACCGCCGACGCCGGTCGCGGTCGCCACTCCGTTCGCAACGGCGCCGCCGACCCCGGCGGTGGCGCCGGGCGGCCCCGACCTGATCGCCCCCACCGCCGCCCGGGCGCTGCTGGACCGCTGGAACGCGGCTCGCAGTGCCGCCTTCGCCGCCAACGATGCCGGGCCGCTGGCCGGTGTCGAGGCCGGGCCCGCGCTCGACACCGACACCACGCTGTTCGCCCAGCGGCGCGCCGGCGCGGTGCCGCGGACGGGCGCCCCGGCCGTCGACCTCCAGCGGGTCGTGGTCCCGCATCAGACCGCCTACCCGGCGATCGTCTACGCCACCCAGCGCACCGTCACCGGGTCGGCCAGCGTCGACGAGATCCTGGCCTTCACCGCCGCCGGGGCAGGAGCGCCCTGGACTCTGAACTGGCGGGCGTCGACCCCCGATGCGCAGACCGGCTCGCCCCCGGTGCAGGTCGGCGCCGACGGCTACGGCGCCCTCCTCGGCGTCCCCGAGCAGCGCTCGCTGCTCACCGACGCCGGCGGCACGGCCACCCGGCTGGCGGCCGACCTTCGTCCCGGGGCTCCCGCGGACGCCGGCATGGCCCTGGTGCACGGCCTGCCCGACATCACCGCCACCGCCCGGGCCACGGTGGCGTCCTTCCAGCAGGCCGGTGCCTCGGCCGGCGTCCAGTTCGGCGGCGCCCCCACCCCGGTGGCAATCCAGACCACCGACGGCGGCGCCGTGATCATGGTGGTCGTCACCTACACGGCCACCCTGGCGCCGGCCGCCGGCCTGCGCCTCACCGAGACCTCGGCGCACCAGTACGGCCAGGGTCTCCTGGCCGCGGGCGACTACCTCCGGGTGGTCGACACCTACACCTTCGTCTACGCCGCGCAGGTCCCCGCCCGGACCGGGGGCGCCAGCATCACCGTGTTCGCCGTGGGCGGCGGCCTGCGCAGCTCCACGGGGACTCCCGCACCCGCGGCGTAGCGGCCCATCCCCGCCGTCGCTCGGCACCAGTGACCTAGAGTGGGCCGCCATGGCCAGCCCGCTCCGCGACCTCATCGAGCTTGCCGTCGTCGTCGACGGGACCTACGACCAGAACTCCTACGTCCTGCGACGCCGTGATACCGACGAGGTGATGGTCTTCGACCCCGGGCTGCAGACCCCCCGGACACTGGCGCTCCTGGAGAAGCGCAACCTCCGCTGCACCGGGATCATGGTCACCCACGGGCATGGCGACCATGTCAACGGCGTCCCCACCCTCAAGGCCGCGTTCGGCTGCCGCGCCGCCATCCATCCCGACGACCGCGAGCAGCTGGCCTTCGTGGGCATGCTGCCGGGGATCCCCGAGGACCTGCCACCGGTGGAGTTCGACGACGACCTTGTCGCCGGCGAGGTGATCCGCTGGAACGACCTGGACATCGAGGTGCTCCACACCCCCGGGCACACCCGCGGCTCGGTCTGCTTCCACGTCGGCCAGGACCTGGTGGCGGGGGACACGCTCTTCCAGCGCAGCATCGGACGGACCGACCTGCCCGGCGGCAGCCTGGAGACGCTGATGTTCAGCATTGAGAACACGCTCTACGAGCTGCCGCCCGAGACCGTGGTCCACCCTGGGCACGGCCCCAGCACCACCATTCGTGCCGAGATGCGCCAGAACCCCTTCGTGGTGCATCCCCGCTACCGCTAGGCGGCGGGGGACCTCAGTCGCCTAGAGGCCTCTGCCCAGGCGGCGCATCAGCTGGACCAGCATGGCGGCGGTGGCGCCCCAGACGATGCGAGGGCCGATCTCGATGAAGTGGACCGGCTCCTCGAAGCCGGGGATGCCGCGGGAGGTGACGGGCGCCAGGAGCAACTCGTCGAGCCGCAGCCGGAAGTGCTCGCCGACCTCGTGCCCGTCGGGGCGCGGCGTCAGGGGCCCGCGTTGGACGGCGACGACGGCATCCACCCGGCGCATCCGGGTCCGCGTCGAGACCGGGGCGAGGACGCCCAGCACCTCCACCAGGGCGGGGTCGATGCCCAGCTCCTCGCGGGCCTCGCGGAGGGCGGTGCCCACCGGGAAGGCGTCGCCGTCGTCGGCGCTGCCGCCGGGGAAGGCGATCTGGCCGCGGAAGGTGCGGACGATCCGGCTGCGCCGCATCATCAGCAGCGGGACGCCGGCCGTGGCGGGGTCGGCGAGGATGAGCACCGCCGCGCCGCGCTGCCCGGTGACCGGGTCGACGGCAGGGGGGGGCGGACCGGGCGGGTCGACGGCGCCGCGCAGCCTGGCCACGAGCTCGTCGGTGCGCAGCCCGTCGCCGTCCCGCATCTGCATGGCTGCAATACTCGCCCGATGCCAGTCTGTGGGCGTCGCCGATGAGCGGGCCGGCGTCGCTGCCGCCGCTCCCGGGCAACCGGCTGTGCGCCGCCTGCGGCGGACCCACGCGGGTCAGCCACGCGGCCTATGCGGGCGCCGGGGAGAGCCGTGTCGTTCACGCCTGCACACGGTGCGGCGCCACCTACCGGGGCGGGGTCCGGACAGCCGCCGAGCGTGACGTGGCGGCCCGCGCCGCCATCGACAAGCGTCGGGCGGCCCGGGAGACACGACCCGGGCGCAGGCCGCTCGACCAGGGCGCCCCCGACAATCCCGTGCTCGACGGCGAGACCGCGGCCCGGCTCCGCCAACTGCTGAGCGGCGACTGAGCGCCGAGCGGCGTCAGCCGGCCACCAGCTGCCCTGCGGGAACCCACCGCTGCAGCCAGGCCGCGACGCGCTCATTGACCTGCTCGCGGTCGACGTCGACGCTCAACCCGTGACCGCTCCGCGGCAGCAGCAGGGTCTCCACCGCCTGGCTGCACACCAGGCCGCGGCGGATGTCCTCCATGTTGGCCGGGTCCACGGTGCGGTCGCCGCCACCGTGGATCAGCAGCACCGGCGCGCGCACGCTCACCAACTCCCTGCCGGTGTGGCGGATGAAGCGGTTGAACTCCATGATCGACCGCGTCGACCGCCGCTCGTAGGACCACAGCTCGGCGATGGCGTCCTGGTCGTGGAGATCGATGTCGCCCGAGGGCGCGTGCCAGCGGACGACGTGGCGCAGAGCCGGCAGCAGCCGCAGCCGCCAGTCGCGCACCCAGATGGGCGTGGCCAGCGCCGCCACCGCGCCGATGTCCGGATTGGTGGCGGCGAGGTGCAGGGCCATGGCCCCGCCCATGGACTGGCCGACGACGGCGACGCTCTCGCACTCGGCGCGGAGCTCGTCGAGGGCGGTCTGGGCCGACGCGGCCCAGTCCCGCCAGGTGGTGGCGGCATGGGCCTCGGGGGTCAGCGCGTGGCCCGCCAGCGCCGGGGCATGGCAGCGCCAGCCGCGGGCGGAGAGGTGGCGCCCCAGACGCACCAGCTCCGGCGGCGTGCCGGCGAAGCCGTGGATGAGCAGGGCTCCCCGCGGCCCCTCACCGAGGCGCCACGGTGCCACCACCCGGGGATCGAACGGGCCCTGGTGACGCGACGCCATACCGCGATCCTAGTTCAGTCATCCGCCCGGGACACAGCCGGACCCTGGGGCCCCGGCGGCTGCTACCGTCGTCCGCCCCATGGATGACGCCGCCACGCTCTTCCGCGACAGCCTCGACAGCCTGGTCCGGGGCCGCGACCTCTCCATCGACGCGGCGCGGGCGGTGATGGACCGGATCATGGACGGCTCGGCGACCCCCGCCCAGATCGGTGCCGTCCTGGCCGCGCTGCGACTCAAGGGCGAGACCATCGACGAGCTCACCGGGATGGCCCTGTCGATGCGCGACCACGCCGTGCGGGTGGATCTCGACGTCGAGGCGGTCGACACCTGCGGCACCGGGGGTGACGGCAACGGCACCTTCAACATCAGCACCGCGGCGGCGTTCGTGGTGGCCGGCGCGGGTCAGCCGGTGGCCAAGCACGGCAACCGCGCCATGAGCAGTCGCTGCGGCTCCGCCGACGTCCTCGAGGCGCTCGGCGTGACCATCGCGCTGCCGCCCGACCGGGTCAAGCAGTGCGTCGAGGAGGCCGGCATCGGCTTCCTCTTCGCCCCCGCATTCCACCCGGCGATGCGGCACGCGGCCGCACCCAGGCGCGAGCTGGGCTTCCGCACCGCCTTCAACTTCCTGGGGCCGCTGGCCAACCCGGCGCGGGTCCGGCTTCAGGCGCTGGGCGTGGGCGACCCCAGGCTGGCTCCCGCCATGGCCGGGGTGCTGCTCCGCATCGGCCACCGCCGCGCCCTGGTCATGGCCGGCGCGGGCGGCCTCGACGAGCTCGGCCTCGACGGCGTCGCCGAGTGCCAGGACGTCTCGCCCGCGGGCATTCGCGAGCTGGAGATCGATCCCGCCGCGCTGGGGCTGACCGCCGCGCCCGTGGCCGCGCTGCGCGGCGGTGATGCCGCCGAGAACGCCGCCATCGTGCGCTCCGTGCTCGGCGGCGAGGAGGGGCCGCGCCGCGACGTGGTGCTGCTCAACGCGGCCGCGGGGCTCTACGCCAGCGAGCGCGCCACCGACCTCGCCGGCGCCCTCCAGTTGGCCAGAGAATCGATCGACAGCGGTGCCGCCGCCGGCCGCCTCGAGGGACTCCGCCGCCTCAGCTCGGCGGTGGCGGTGTGAGCCCGGCGGCGTCGCCGGCGCGGCTGCCGGCACGCCTGGAGGCGGTGCTCCGCCTGCTGCCGCCCGGACCGGTGGCCGACGTCGGCGCCGGTCACGGTCTGCTCGCCGCCCATCTCGCCCTCTCCGGGCGGCAGGTGGTGGCCACCGAGGTGACCGCCGGACCGCTGGAGGAGCTGCGGCGCAACCTCGCCGCCTGGGGGCTGGACGGCGACGTCCCGGTGCGCGCCGGTCGTGGCCTGCAGGCCCTGCGGGGCGTCGCGGTGGACGGGGTGGTGGTCGCCGGCCTGGGCGCCGACGCGCTCATGGTGCTGGCGGCCGAGGCTCCGGCGGCCGGGGTGCGCTGGCTGGCGCTGCAGTGCGTCCAGCGTCCCTGGCGGTTGCGGGCGTGGATCGACACCGCCGTCGCCGAGCGCGGCTGGCGCCAGCTGGCCAGCGCCGAGCCGGTGGAACGGGGGCGGGTGTACCCCACCTGGCTGCTGGCGGTGGGGGAGGCCTGAGATGGGCGCCCAGGAGCTCGGTGACCTGCAGCGCCTCGACGACCGGCTTGTCGACCTGCGCCGCGAGGTGGCGACCATCGAGGCGCGCCGGCGCGGCTCCGCCGACCTGGTCGCCGCCCGCCGCGCCCTGGCGGAGCGCGAGACCGCCCAGCGCGGCGCCGAGGCCGGGGTGGAGGAGGTGGAGCGCCGGGCCGCACAGCTGCGGACGCGAGCCCGGACGCTGGAGCGCCAGCTCTACGGCGGCTCCGTGCGCAACCCGACCGAGCTGCTCACCCTCGACCGGGAGCTGGCCGACGTCAAGGCGCGGCTGGCCGGCGAGGAGGAGGAGGAGCTGGACCGCATGGGAGCGGCGGAGACGGCCGAGCAGGACACTCTGGAAGCGCGCCAGGCGGTGCAGGTCATCGAGCAACGCCGCGCCGCCGAGGTCGGCCCCGACACCAGGCACCTCGCGGAGCTCCAGGAGCGCATCGTGGAGGCCGGGGCGGAGCGCGACCTGATCCGGTCGCAGCGTGCGGCCGGCGAGCTGGCGCTCTACGACCGCCTCGCCACCCGGCTCCATCCGGCGGTGGCCCGCCTCGGCGCCGGCGACGTCTGCTCCGGCTGCCGCATCGCCGTCAGCCCCCGCGAGGCGCGGGCGGTGAGGGTCGGCGAGGCCATCACCCAGTGCCCCCACTGCGATCGCGTGCTGGCTCGATGAGCGGGCTGCGAACCGTCATCGCCCACACCGACGGGGCCTGCTCCGGCAACCCTGGCCCCGGCGCCTGGGCCTACGTCCTGGAGTGGCCGGACGGACGGGTGGAGGAGGGGTGCGGCACCGACCCCCGCACCACCAACAATCGCATGGAGCTGATCGCCGTCCGGCAGGCGCTGCGCGCGGTGCGCGCCGCCGCCGGCGACGACCCCGGCTGGCGCATCGTGGTGCGCACCGACAGCCAGGGGGTCATCAACTGGATGAAGCGCACCTGGAAGCGCAACAAGAATCTCGACCTCTTCCCGGACATCGACGCGCTGGTGGACGGGCGCGTCTCCTTCCGGTGGGTCAAGGGCCACAGCGGCGACGTCTGGAATGACCGCGTCGACGCCCTCGCCGTGAGCGCCTGCCAGGAGCTGCAGAAGCGCTGACGGCCTGCCGGCGGGCGCTCCGGACGGCGGTGTCCGGAGCGCCCCGCCGAGGTCAGCCGAGGGTGAGCGGGATCGGCCCGGCGACGCCCATGCCGGCGGGGACGGTGAGCTCGCGCCAGTGGCCGACGCCGTCGACGAGGTAGGTGTGGCCGGATGCCGTGACGTCGCCGAACTGGACGCCGCCGACACCGACGACGACCGACCCCGTCCCGGGTTCCGACGCCACCACCGCCCCCGAGACACCGGAGATGCGCCACAGCACGCGGCCGGTCGCCAGGTCGACCAGGCTGACCGCGTCGTGGTTGCTGGTGCCGGGAGCGCTGTAGTCGCGGACCACCGCCAGCGAGTCGTCGCCGGTGAGCGCGGCGACGTCGACGACGCCGAGGCCGGGGCGCTGGCGGCCGTCGACCAGGCTGACCACGCGCGGCGGCGCGCCCGGCTCGACCCCCGGGGGGAACTCGACCAGCCAGCGGCCGTCGGCGGAGGCGATCATGCTGCGCCCCGAATTGACGAGAAGGCCGTCGAGGGTGGTCAGCACCGTCGCGGCGCCCGCATCGACGACCCACACCGTGGCCCGATCGCCCGGGCGGCTCACCGCTGCCCCGCTGCCCGACGTCGTCGTGGAGCTGCTGGCCGGCAGGCTGGTGAGGACCTTCTGGACGTAGCGGGCCACGACGATTCGTGAGCTGGTGACATCGCAGGCCAGCACCTGGACCCGGTCGGCGACGTCGTTCTCGCCGGCGCCGGTGGTGTCGACGATCGACGCCACCGTCCTGACCGAGCCACTGAGGTCGGTCACGGCAACCGCGATGCGGCCGGTGAGCGTCGTGCCGGCCGCGCCCCGGTCGGAGAACACACCGCAGAGGTGGCGGCCGTCCTCCGACCAGCGCACGTCGGCGAGGGGGAACACCCAGCCTTCGGGCAGGTGACCGAGAACCGCGCCGGCCGAGTCGATCAGGGTGCCGTCGCTGAGCACGGCGGCGCGCCCGTCGGGCGAGACGCCGCGCACTCGCTGCGGCATGCCGGTGAGGGCGGTGCCCGATGCCCGCGGCAGGACGAAGCTGGCGTGGAGCGCTCCGGTCCAGTCGAGGACGCGGACCGCCGCCGTGCCGGTCTGGGGGTTCGCCTTGTCGTTGATGTCCAGCGCCTGCAGCCAGACGTACCGACCGGCGGCCCCGGCGGACGGCGTCGGGGCCCCGGCGGCGCCCTGGATGGCCGGGGCGCCCGGCGCCGCCGCCTGTGACCGGTCGCCACCGGCGTGGCGGCCCACCAGGACGGTGAGGGCGAGCGCAGCGACCACCACCAGCGTCAGCGCCAGCGGGGCGGAGCGGCGGAGCAGCCCGGCCGGGCCGTGCGCCAGTCCGCGCGGCCGGGTGGCCGCGCGCTCGCCATGGAGGCGGTCGATGACGCGCTGGGGGGCGCCGGCGTCCGGCGCCACAGCGTCGATGGCCGAGTGCAGGCGGGCGCGGAGAAGGTTCTCGTCGGTCATGCCAGGTTCTCCGGAACTCTCAATGCGGGCTCCATGGCGGCGGCGGCACGCCGGACGCGCGAGCGCGCCGCCTCCTCGGAGCAGCCCAGGACCGCGGCCACGTCCACGTAGTCGAGGTCCAGGTAGAAGCGCAGCACCATCGCCAGCCGGGCCGCCCGGGGAAGGCGGCTCAGCGCGGCGCGCACGTCGGCGGCCGCGGCGTCGTCGTGAGCCGGCGCCGGCGGCGGCTCAGGGGGAAGCGCGAACCGCGCCACGCCGGCCCAGCGTCCGCGCCGCGTCTCGCGGCAGCGGTTGGCGACGATCCCCAGGAACCAGGGCCCGAGGTCGGTTCCCGGCCGCCGGTTGCCATGGCGGCGCCAGGCGCGGAGCGACGCCTCCTGGACGGCGTCCTCGGCGGCCGACGGATCGAGCAGCATGCCGGACGCCAGGCGCAGGGCCCGCGGTAGCAGCGGGCGCAACTCGGCGTCGAAGGCGGCGTCGCGCTGGTGGGTCGCCGCTCCGGCGCGCCGGGACACTCCGAGGTCCGGTGGCGTCCGGGCCTCGCCGAGGGTACGGGTGGGCATGGTCACGCTCTCCCTGCTGGCATTGATCTGCCCCTTCTACGGGCTGACCAGCCGCTCAGCGGTCGGCGATGACGAGAACCGGGTCTACGGCCAGCGGAACTCGGTGAGCACGTAGTCGAAGATGTCGCCCTCGAGCGGGCTGGACGATCCCGCGCTGTCGGCCGGGTCGCCACCGACCACCACCACGCCGAGCCCGTTCTTCGACGCCGCCACGATGGCGATGGCGGCGTTCTGCCGGCTGCCGCCGCCGCCGGTCAGGGTGCCGGTGAAGGACCGGCCATCCCCGTCGGTGTCCCCGATGTGGGCACCTCGGATGGCCCCCGCGTCCTTGAGGTCGCTGAAGCCGGCCGACTGGGCCAGCTGCTTGCCCTTGTCGATGAGCGCGGAGGTGTCGGTGGTGGAGCTGTCCGACTGGACGATGAACACTCCTTCGATGAGCACCTTGCCGTTGCGCGTCACCGAGGTGTGCAGGGTCACCCCGTTGCCCGACTGGCTGACGATCGACCAGCCGGAGGGGTAGTCGACGGCGAAGTGGGCGTCGGTGCTGGTGAAGGTGGCGGCCTCGCGCAGGGGGTCGCCGACGGTGTTGTTGCTGCCGCAGCCGGGACAGCTGGGCGGCCCGCTCTTGTGGAGCGCCACGGCGACACCGATGCCGCCGCCGACCAGGATGACGAGTACCGCCAGCGTGGTGAGAATGCCGAGGCGGCGTGACTTCGGCGGCGCCGGCACCGGGCCGCCCCAGGGAGCGGGCGGCGGCCAGGGCTGCCCTGGCGGGGCGCCCGGGGCGCTGGACCACGGCGGCTGCGCGGCCGGCGGGGTCCCCCAGGCCTGGGGAGGGGGCGGCTGGCCCCACGGGGATGGGGGTGGCTGCTGGGGTTGCGGTGGAGCCCACGGCGGCGGCGACTGCGCAGCCGACGGAGGTGGATATCCAAGTGGTGGCGGGGGGTATGGTGCCGGCCCGCGCATGGTCTCCAGCGCGCCGGGCGTGACCGGGGGAGTTCCCTGCGACCAGGATGGTCGCGGCGGCGCGACCAGCGGGGTGCCGCAGCGCGCGCAGGCGGGGGCACCCGGGGCGACCGCGGCTCCACACCGCGGGCAGGGCGGCGGCGCCGCGGCCTCGGTCATCCGCCGCCCTGCCTCTGGAACTTCTGCCAGGCCTGGTCGAGCGCGTCGACGTCCGGAGTTCCCCACCCGGTGACGAAGTCCCAGCCGGCGGTGGCCTTGTATCGGAAGTTGTTGCCGATGGTGAGGTCGTGGAAGGGCGGCGGGTTGAGGTCGCTCTGCTGGGCCATCCAGTAGATGGCGGGGTTGGCGAAGCCCACCGGCTTGAGATTGTTCTTCTGCAGGTCCTGGTCCACCAGGGCGACGATGCCGGCCCACAGAGGCGCCGCCGCCGAGGTCCCCCCGACCTGCACGTCGGCGCCGCCCTGGAGGATGTCCCAGCCGGTGTTGGTGTCGGCGACACCGGCGATGTCGGGCACCTGCCGGGTCGCGGGCGACAGGGAGTCGCCGTTGTCGACGCCCTGTCCCTTCTGCCAGTCGGGGCGCTGGTAGTTCTGGCTGGCGCCGCCGCCGCTGCCCACCCCGGCGATGGCGTCACCCCAGGCCACCTCGCGGAAGTACCCGGGCTTGCTGCCCAGGAAGATCGAGGTCCCGCCCACGGCGGTCACCGACGGCAGGGCGGAGGGGAAGTCGGGGCTGAGCACGTCAGGCTTGCCGTTGCAGTCGTAGGCGCCGTTGTCGCCGGAGGCCACCATGTGGGTCATTCCGGTGGCCGCCGCCTGGTCCCAGACGCTCTGCGACTGCGTCCGCAGTGTGTCCGGCAGCCCCGCCTCGCACTGACCCAGGCTGTTGCTGATGATGGCGCCCGGGTTGTCGCGGACCATGGTCTGGTCGCGGACGATGCTCTCGGAGAGGCGGCCCGAGCCCACGTAGGCGATCAGCTTCGCCTTCGGTGCGATGGCGTGGGCCACCTCCACGTCCAGCGTGGCCTCGCCTCCCGGCTGCCCGGGCTTCTCCGGGTCGCCCCAGGCGGGGTCGTGCTTGATGGTCAGGTCGGCGGCGGGCAGGTTGTGGGCCCGGGAGAAGGCCTGCAGGTCGTGGTCGTCGGGGAGGTCGTCGAGCTCGGGGAAGACGATGGTCACGCCCGAGCCGTCGAGGCCACGGTTGCGCAGGGGGGCGATGTTGTAGAAGGCCACCACCTCGTCGGGCGTGATCCCGCCGGCATGGATTGCGCCGGGAAGCCGGATGGACTTGCCCTGGAAGGAGGTGTAGTTGTCCAGCCCCGCGACCCCCGTGATCACCGAGTTCACCTGCGGGGGGACGATCACCGGCTTGTCGGGCGCGTAGAAGGTCTTGCCGTCCGCCGAGCGGTAGTCGGTGATGGTCAGGTTGAGGACCTGGTTGATCACCGACACCGGGGCCGTGACCACGAGGATGGACGAGCCCGGGTTCCAGGTGGCGTCGACGCCGATCCTGTGGAGCTCGGCGATGGCCGCCTGCACCGCCCGCGGGTCGGGTCCGAACTGGGCGGCGAACTGCGACGGGCTGACCGACTGGCCGGCGGCGATGAGGCTGCTGAGCTGCTGGCCCGCCTTGTTCTCCAGGGTCAGGGTGATGTGCAGCTTCATGGCCGGATTGGTCGGCCCGATCACCGTGGCGTGGGCGATGGCGTCGGCCAGGCTGGCCTGGTGTGCATTGCTCGCCGAGGGGGTCTGGCCGGTGGGCGACGCGGTGGAGCCACTCCGCGAGCGCGCCACCAGGACGGCTGAGAGGGCGAGGACGACGGCCAGAACGATGGCCATGCCGGCCAGCGTGCGGGGCTGGCGCAGCCCGTCGGGAAGACGGCGGTGCCGCGGCGACGCGCTGCCCGGGGCGTCTCCCGGAGGCGGCTCGGCGGGGGCGGCGGGCGGCGGCCCGCCGAGCGTGCTCATGGCCGGGGTTTGTACCCCAGATGGCCCCGTCGTGGGGGCGCACAACGGACGCGGCGGCTACCCTGCCCCCGAGCGCGCCCAGGCGCGCACCCTTGCCAGGAGCCGGGCGTCGAGATGGGTGATCAGCCGACGGAGTGGATGTGGGTGCCCGCGGGGACCGCCGATCCACTCGGGGTCGAGGGGTTCGAGCGGGCGGTCGAGATCGGCCGCGGCGCCAACGGTGTCGTCTTCCGGGCGCACCAACCCGAGTTCAACCGCGACGTCGCCGTCAAGATGCTCGACCCCACGGCGACCGGGCCGGAGGGGTGGCCGCGCTTCCAGCGCGAGCTGCGCGCCATGGGTCCGCTGAGCGGCAACCCCGGCATCGTGGCCGTCCACAGCGCCGGGACCACACGGGACGGGCGTGCCTACATCGTCATGGAGCTGGTCTCCGGTGGCTCGCTCGCCGGTCTGGTCGATCCCATGCGGCCGATGGCGGTGGCGCCTGCGCTGGAGCTCGGCGCCCGGCTGGCAACCGCGCTCGGCGCCGCCCACCGGCTGGGCATCCTCCATCGCGACATCAAGCCCGCCAACGTGCTCCTCACCGCCGACGGCGACGTCAAGATCGCCGACTTCGGCATCTCGCGCATCCCCGGGGGCATGCAGACCCAGGTGGGGGTGCTCTACGTCACCGTCAACTTCGCCGCCCCCGAGCTGCTGCGAGGCGCGCCTCCGTCGCCGGCGAGCGACATCTACGCGCTGGGTGCGACCATCTTCGCGCTGGTCGCCGGCCACCCCCCCTTCGAGTACCCGGGTGAGCCGCCCGACCCGGGGCGGACGATGCGGCGGGCGACCACGGCCGCGCTGCCGGACCTGCGCTCGCGCGGCGTGCCCGGCGCCGCCTGCGCCGTGCTGGAGCGTGCCCTGGCCCGCGACCCGGCGGACCGGCCGGCCACCGCCGAGGAGCTGGCCGCCATGTTTCGCTCCGCCGTGGCCACCCTGGCGGCGCCCCCGTCCCGCCGCCGCCCGGTGCCGCCGCCGGCGCTCGCCGCTGGCGCGGTGGCGCTGGGCCTGGCGGCGCTGATCGCCGTCCTGGCGCTGCGCGGCGGCGCCACCGGGCCCTCGACCTCCAGTTCGTCGAGCGCGGGCCAGAGCACGGCGGGGACTCCGGCCCCGACCTTCAACCCCACCGGGGCGCCGAGCAGCGCGCCGGCGAGCGTCCCTCCCGGGGCACCGCCGGCCACCGCGCTCCGCTCGGCGCTGCTGACCACCGCCGACCTGCCGTCCGGCTTCACCGACACCGGGCAGGAGTCCCTCGGCCTCAACGGCCTGGTCAACTGCGGCCGGTTCGCCCCGCCGACGGGGCTCATCTACCAGGTCGGCACCCAGTTCACCGGCGGCCCGCAGGGTCCGGTCGTGGAGACCGAGATCGGCGCCTTCCAGCCGGACACCGCCGCCGCCCTCCTCACCCGCGTCGCCGACCAGGCGCGCGCCTGCCCGTCGTTCACCCTGCCGGTCAACGGGCCGCCGGTGTCGGTCACGGTGACCCTGCGGGACGGCGTCACCATCGGCGACCAGACGGTCCGCCTCCACGTCGTGGAGAGCAACGGCATCACCATCGACAGCATCCTCATCCGCATCGCCGATGAGGTGCTGGTGGTCCAGAACGATTCCGGCGGCGGCGCCGACCCCACCGTGGTCGACCGGGTGGGAGCCATCTCGGCCGCCCGCCTGCGCACCGCGCTGGGCCTCAGGTGACCGTCTCAGACCACCTGGGGCGGCACCATGGATGGCGGGGTGCAACGCGGCGTGAGGCCACAGACGAAGAGCTCGCGCCAGCCGTCGTCGGCCTCGACGAGGACGCGCCACAGCGACGGGTACTCGCCGCCGCAGACCGCGCAGAGCTTGCCGCCGGCAGGGCCCAGGGCTGCCGCCTCGCCGCCGACGAGGCGCAGCGGCCGGGTGCGCTCGTCGGGGCTGGCGGTGGACACCCAGAGCCGGTCGGGCCGCGCCTCGGTCCGCAGGTCGTGCTTGCACTGCGGGCAGCCACGCAGCACCGCATCCTTGAGCAGGTCGCCGCACCTGGGGCAGAAGGTGACGATGCGCTCGTGCGCCTCCGTGCCCTGGCAGCGGTTGCAGACGAACTCGGGGTCGAGCGGCATCAGGCGGAAGACGGTGCCCACCACCACGAAGGGGCTGATGCCGGCCTTGCTGATGGTGCCGCCGATGCTGCCGCCGATGGTGCGCAGTCGATTGTTGCGCTTGACGATGCGCTGGTAGTCGGGGTTGACGACGCGCTCCAGCTTGCAGGTCCGGCAGGTGTGCAGGGTGCGTACCGGCAACTCCTCGCGGATCAGCACCTGCTCGTGCAGGAAGTCGAGCACGCGGCGCTCCACCGGGCTGACGTCGAGGCGCGGGCTCTCCCCGCTGGGCGCCCCCAGGGTCTGCTCGATGCGGGCGGCGAGCTTCTCGACGTCGTCGACCAGGTTGCGCGGCATGGAGCCGGGATTTCCGGTCACCAGCAGGGCGACGGCGAGGATCTCGCTGAGCCGGTCGGCGCTGACCACGGCGACCTCGGCGGGGGCGGCGAACATCATCTGGCGGATGCCGGACCCTGATCGGCGCACCGCCGGGGTGGCCACCACCATCCCCATGGGCGGGGGCGGCGGCAGCGTCAGCCGCGGCGGCGGGAAGCCGGCCGCCGCGGCCTCAGGGTCGAGCCGGGCCAGCGCCGCGTCGAGCCCCCCCAGCAGGTCGTCGCAGTGGCGCTGGAAGAACTCGGCCAGCAGTGGGTCGGGCCGCGGGCCGGTGCGGTTGAGCCGGTCCACCAGCCGGGCCACCAGCGAGGTGCGCACGCCGGTCAGGTGCAGCTGGGCGGTGAGCTCCAGCGGCACCTCGGCGGCGCCTTTGCGCGCCATGCGCAGCCCGGAGCCGCGCCGTGCTGTCAGCAGGGTGAGCTTGTCCGCCCCCAGCGTGTAGCCGAGATCCTGGAGCTGGGCGAGAAGGGCACCGCGAACCTCCCGGCCGGCGGCGGCGACGGAGCGTTCGAAGGCAAGCTCGACCGTGGGCATGGGTTACTCCGAGTCCGCCGCGGAATCGCCTCTGGACACTGCCAAATCCCCCTGTCGTCGACCGTGGCCGCCTGCCTGCGGCGTCACGCCTACTCCGGGGATTGTGCACCGTCACGCCTTGACGTGGCCGCCGCGGCTACCCTACCACCGATGGCCCAGTCGCCAACGACCGCGCACCGTGGCATCGCCGCCGGCGACTGGCGCGATCCGGCCCATGCCTCCCCGGCGCTGGTGGCGCGCCGCCTGTTCTCGGAGGTGTTCGGCACCTTCCTGCTGGTCTGCGCCGGCGTCGGCGGCGAGGTGGCCAGGCTGGTGACCGGCGTCGATCCCGGGCACGCCGGCCTCGCCGCGGCCCCGGCGCTGACCGTGGTCGCGGTCATCCTGTTCATGGGCAAGGTCGGCGGCGCCCACCTCAACCCGGTGGTCACGCTGGCCTTCGCCCTGCGGCGCGAGTTTCCCTGGCGGCGGGTGCCGGGGTATGTCGTCGCCCAGGCGGCCGGGGGGGTTGCCGCCTGCCTGCTGCTGTGGGCCATCCTGGGCCGGCCCGGCACCTTCGGGGCCACCCTGCCCGCGCCCGCCCTGTCCGGAGCAGGGGCGGTGGCTGTCGAGGCGCTGCTCACCCTCGGTCTGGTCAGCACCATCCTCGGCACCGCCTCCAGCGCCCAGAACGTCGGCCCGCTCTCGGCGCTCGCCGTCGGGGGCTGGATCACCCTGGCCGGGGTCTGGGCGGGATCCCTCACCGGCGCCTCCATGAACCCGGCGCGCTCCCTGGCCCCGGACCTGGTCCGCGGCGATCTCTCGCACACCTGGATCTATCTCGCCGGGCCGGCCGCCGGGGCGCTCCTTGCCGTCGCAGGTGCCATCATCCTGCGCGGTCCGGGCGGCGACCCCGCGGCCGCCCGCGCGGCGGAGGGCGACGAGCTCTGAGCCGGGTGCGCACAGCCCGGACCCGCGTGTGGAGATATCGGCCATGGCCGCTTCGATCACCTGGCTCGCAGAACCCGAGGAGCACGACTACGCCGCTGCCGCGTCGTACCTGCTGCTGCTCCTCGGCGCGCACGAGGTCGGCCCCGTCATCGCCGCCCTGCGCGCCGCACCCAACGTCCAGCACCCGGCCAAGGACCTGATGCGCGCGTCTGGACTCGGCGTGCTGCCCGCCGACGACGTCGAGGTCGCGCGCGACCTCAAGAAGGTGAAGAAGGGCAAGGGCATCTCCCCGGTGCTCCTGGTGCGCGGCCGGCTCGGCAACGGCATCGGACTGACCGTGGCCGACGGCTTCCACCGCATCTGTGCCACCTACCACGTCGACGAGGATGCCCAGGTGATCGGGCGCATCGCAGACCTGCGTGTCGGCAATACCCGCGCGTCCCGCGCCTGACCTCCACGAGTAGCATCGGCCGCGTTCCCAGGAAACCACAGGAGACGGACCAGCATGCCCACGCGCAGCGCCAAGACCGACTGGACCGGAGGCCTCCAGGACGGCACCGGCACGGTCGACCTGATCAGCTCCGGGATCGGCACCTACGAGGTCTCCTTCCCCAGGCGGGCCGCCGACGAGGCCGGCGGCACCACCAGCCCGGAGGAACTGATCGCCGCGGCGCACTCGTCGTGCTACGCGATGCAGCTCTCCCACCTCGTCGCCGAGGCGGGCGGCACGCCCCGGCGGCTCGACGTCCGGGCCGACGTCTCGCTGGGTCCCGACCCGGCCGGGGGCTTCCGGCTGACCGGCATCACCCTGACCGTTCGCGGTGAGGTCGACGGTCTGGACGCCGCCGGTTTCACCGACGCCGCCGAGCAGGCCAAGGCGGGCTGCCCGGTGAGCAAGGCGCTGACCGGGGTCGACATCACTCTCGACGCGGCGCTGGCGTAGCCGCCCGGCCCCGCGGGATCATCCCCGCGGGGGATGCGGGGGGCGCGCCGGTCCGATGTACTGGCGGCGATGACGGCAGGGGAGAGGCGCGGCCCGCGGAGGCGGTGCCGTCATGCCGTGCTGCTCGCCGTCGCCGCCGCGGGTCTCAGTGCGGGCTGCGGCAACTCGCCGGCCGGCACCTCCGCGCCGGCGTCCACCTCCGCCACCGGCGCGGCGCCGCAGTCGTCTCCCACCGGCCTGTCGGGGCCGCTGTCGCTGCCTCCGCTGACCCGTGGCTCCGCCGACTGGACCACCTACATGGGCGACCCGCAGCGCAGCGGCGTCGGACCCCAGTCGCCGGTCGCCACCACCGCCCACCGCCGCTGGACGGCGGCCGTCGACGGGGACGTCTTCGCCCAGCCGCTGGTGGCGGCCGGGTCGGTCGTGGTCGCCACCGAGCAGGATTCGGTCTACTCCCTCGATGCGGGCACCGGGGCGGTCCGGTGGCGCGCCCACCTGGGTGAGCCGGTGCCACACTCCGCGCTGGTCTGCGGGCGCATCGACAGCAACGGCATCACCGGCACCCCCGTGGTGGACGCCGCGGCCGGCGTGGTCTACGCGGTCGCCTTCTTCGACGGGCCGGCGCGGCACGAGCTCTACGCGCTGCGGCTCGCCGACGGGGGCGTGGTGTGGCACCGCGCCGTGGACGCGCCCGGGGCGGACCCCCGCATCCACCAGCAGCGCGGTGCGCTCAACCTGTCTCAGGGGCGTGTCTACATCACCTACGGCGGCTTCACCGGCGACTGCGGCTCGTACCACGGCCGGGTGGTGGCCGCACCCGTGGACGGCACCGGCCCCCTGCTCAGCTACACCGTCGATTCGGAGCTGCTGGCGGGTATCTGGGCACCGCCGGGGGCGGTGGTGTCGGCGGCAGGGGACGTCTGGGTGTCGACGGGCAACACCCTCATCATGCAGAACGACCGCACGCAGTATGACCGGGCCAACGCCGTCGTCCGGCTCAGCCCCACGCTGCAGCAGCCCGACTTCTGGGCGCCGTCCAACTGGGCGACGCTCAACGCCCAGGACGTCGACCTGGGCTCGGTGTCGCCGGCGCTGCTGGCCGACGGTCTGGCCTTCTCGGTGGGCAAGCTGGGCAGGGGCTACCTGATCCGCCAGTCAGCGCTCGGCGGCATCGGTGGGGACCTCTACGACGACGTCGTGTGCAGGTCCGGGGGCGCCACCGGGGGCGCCTTCGGGGGTGTTGCCGTGGCCGGCTCTGCAGTCTTCGTACCCTGCGTCGATGGCCTCACGGCGCTGCGCATTCAGGGCGGCGACAAGCCCTCGTACTCCGTCGCCTGGCGGGCCGCGCCCGGCGCCGGCACGGCCACGCTCGCCTACGGGCTGGTGTGGACGGTGGCGTCGGACACCACCGACTATCGCGCCCAATGGACCGGGTCGCTGGTCGGGCTCGACCCCGCCACCGGTGCCGAGCGGGTGCGCCTGCTGCTGGGACGCGTCCCGCACTTCCCCACCCCTGCGGCGGGGGCCGGAGGGCTGTTCGTCGCCGGCATCGGCGCCGTCTACGCCGTCGCCCTGGGCGCGGAGTGACCGCTGCCGCGCCGGCTCATCGCGAGATGACGTGGCAGATGGCGCTGGGTGAGCACGTCGCGGGGTCAAGCCGACGACCGCGCCGCGCCAGCCGAACCACCTCGCTGCGCAACTGCTCGAGCTCGGCGATCCGCTGCTCGAGTGCGATCGCATGGCTCTCGAGCACGGCGAGGACGTGGGCGCACGGCGTCTCACCCCGGTCGCGGAACGCGAGCACCTCGCCAATCTCCCCGAGTGTGAGCCCGACCGCCTGCGCCGCCCGGATGAAGCTCAGCCGTGTCCGGGCGGCGTCCGTGTAGAGGCGATAGCCGCCCGGGCTACGCCGCGCCTGGGGGAGCACGCCGATCCCCTCGTAATAGCGGATGGCCCTGGCGGACACCCCCGTTCTCGCGGCAAGCTCGCCGATGGTCACCAGCCGATCGTACCCCTTGACATTCCAGCTGGCTGGAAGGTCTAGGCTCGGTCGCTGAGACCTCATATGTCCGGAGCAACCCCCTGACGATCACCCTCCAGTACTTCGATGGTTGTCCGAACTGGACGCTTGTGGATGAACGACTCACGGCGGTCCTCGACGACCTGGGGATGGCCGGCTCGGTCGAGGTGGTGCACGAGCGGATCGAGACCGCCGATCACGCTGCCCGGGTGGGCTTCCGCGGATCGCCGACAGTGCTTCTCGACGGCCGCGACATCGGCGGTGACGGGACCCGACCCACCGGGCTGGCGTGCCGCGTCTACCTCACCGACGACGGCCCCCAGGGGGCGCCGAGCGCCGACCAGCTGCGGGCGGCGCTCCGTTGAGGGAGGACGGCGATTCCAGGAGCAGCCTGCTCATCGGCGCAGGCATCGGCGGCGTCCTCATCGCGCTCTGCTGTGGGATGCCCGCGCTGCTCGTCGCCGCGGGTCTGGCGGTCGGGGCGGGTGCGGCCGGCGCCTGTGGGTCCTGGTCGATCGCCGGGGTCGTTCTCGTGCTCGCCGGGGGGTTCGTCGGGCGCTGGTGGACGACACTCCGACGCGGTGCGCTCACGCCGCCTCCCCGGTGACCATCACACAGCCACTCCCTCCACGAGCCGCATGGAGCCGGCGGTGCCGACGACGCGCGTGGGGGCAAAGCCGGCGCTGCGCAACAGCGCACCGAGCTGCGCCGGCGTCCTTTCCCGTCCGCCGGTGATGGCGAGCATCAGTACATCCAGCGTCAGGCTTCGCGCGTCGAGACCTGCCTCGGGTGCGACATCCTCGATGATGAGCACGGTTGCCCCTGGCGCTGCCGCAGCTCTCACCGCGCGCAGGATGTCGGTGGCCGCGACGTCCGGCCAGTCGTGGATGACCTCCATGAGCAGGTATGCGTCTGCCGGCGGCAGGGGATCTGTGAAGAAGTTGCTGGCGTGGGATCGAAGCCGGTCCGACTCGACGTTGACGTACCGCCGGCGCCGAGAGGCCGTGCAGCCGGATGTCCCTGGCATTCGACGAGCGAATCCAGCGGTCGATGAGCTGGCACTGCTGCTGTTCGTCCTCCCGGGAACTCGCCCAGAGGAGAAGGCGCTCGGCGCTCAGCCCGCGCACCACGTGTGCCAGGAGCCGCAGGCTGGCCTCATCGGCCCAGTGGACGTCATCGAGCACGATGGCCACCGGATGCTGCGCGCAGACCTCACGCAGGAGGCGGGCGAAGGCATCGAACTGCCGGAAGCGCGCGTCCGCCGATGTGTCGGTCGCCAGCCGTTCCGCGGCCTGCGCAACGACATCGGGAGCGAGGCGCTCGAGGTCAGCAGTCGTTCGTTGGTCTGCAGCGATGGCGCGGATGTCGACACGTCGAGACAGCTGTCGGACGACCTGCCGCCAGGGCCAGTGTGGCGGCACCCCGGCCGTGTCGTCCGCGCCCCCCCACAGGCAGAGAAAGCCGTGGTGTGCCGCCCGTGCCATCGCCTCCTCAGCGAGCCTGGTCTTCCCGATTCCCGCCTCCCCCTGACACAGGACGACGCGGGGGTCCACGGCCGCGGCGGCGACGACGCACTCCTCGATGAAGGCGAGCTCCGCGGACCGCCCGACGAACTCGGACCTGCCCACCATCAGGTGGTGGCCCCGGCTGCCACGTCCTGGTGCAGGCGCCGCACCACCGCGGTGATGTCGATCTGGCTTTGCTGCATTGCCAACTTCGGACAGGCGGGCGGCTGGGCCGGGAACGACGGTGGGCCCCCGCCGCCTCCAGTCCTCGACGTGCCCGGACCGGAAGTCTAGCGCCCTGCTGGGGATACAGGAAATGCAAGCCGGCCTGTAAGCCGGGTTCTGTCCCCACCCCCGCGGGAGGTGGGGGACGGCCATCCATCTGCGACGCCGGTTGCCCGGCGCCTGGTGCGGCCTCACCCGGGGAGGAGGGCGAGCCACCCCTGGGATGCCCGAGGGCACCCCATCCCCTGTTCGGCCTTGCTCCGGGCGGGGTTTACCTGGCCGGCCGGTCACCCGGCCGCCGGTGGGCTCTTACCCCACCATTTCACCGTTGCCGTGGCTCTCGCCACGGCTGTGTCATTTCTGTGGCACTCTCCTTCGGGTCACCCCGACTGGGTGTTGCCCAGCGCCCTGCTCTGTGGAGCCCGGACTTTCCTCGGACGATGAACGCCCGCGGCCGTCCGGCCGGCTTGCCCCGCCGATTCTACCCACGCACGATGTGAACGGATGGAACAGCACATATGTTCGCATTGACGCGTTGAGTTCAGACTGCTACCTTTCCGGCTACTGGTGGGGCGAAGTGGTGAAAAGTGGGGCAAGAGGCAGCGAATGTGCGCAACCGGCGGCAGCGACCTGATGGACAGGTCTGAGGCGTGTTCTACGGAAGCTTCCGCCATGCCGTCGACTCCAAGGGTCGCGTCGCCCTCCCTGCGCAGTTCCGCCGTGACCTCGGCGGCGCGGTGCTCGCGCCCGGCGCGGAAAATCGTCTCGTGATCCGGCCCGCACAGGAATGGCAGGAGTACGAGCAGCGCTTCAGGCTGACAGCCGAAAGCTCCGCCGAGCAACGCCTCTACATGCGCCACCTCTACGCCGCCGCACGCGAGGTCGAGGTCGATGCCCAGGGCCGCATCCTGCTCACACCCGAACACCGCAGCTTTGCCCAGATCCAGGATCGCGCCGTCTTTGTCGGAGTCTCCAACGTCGTGGAGATCGTCGGAGAGGCGGTGTGGGACGCTGAGAGCGGTGGCCTCGACGCGCAGACCTTCACCGAACTCGGTGATCGCGTCGGTCGCCCCGGCCCAGCCGGGGCGGACGACCGCCTGTGATCGCGTCCAGCCCTGCACGAGACGAAAAGAGTTTCCATGTCGATCGTGGCCGACATGGACGACGACGCAACTGCCACGCCCGGTGGTCCGACGCCTGAGGCGACGGGTCATCGGCCGGTCCTTGTACACCCCCTAATAGAGAGCCTGCAGCCCCGGCCGGGGCAGACCTACATCGACGGCACGCTCGGTGCCGGCGGGTACGTCGCCGCGTTCCTCGAACGCATCCTCCCCGGCGGGCGCATTCTTGCGATCGACCGCGATCCCGCCGCGGTGGCGCTGGCGCGGCAACGTTTCGCAGACCGCGGCGACGCTGTGATCCCCGCGCATGGTGACTTCGCCGACATGGAGTCGATCGCCGCCGCGCACCGCATCTCGAGGGTGGACGGCGTCGTGCTCGACCTCGGCGTCAGCTCAGTACAGCTCGACGACCCGCAGCGCGGCTTCAGCTTCCGACAGCCAGGGCCGCTCGACATGCGCATGGATCCACGAAGGGGTGCCAGCGCAGCGGACCTGGTCAATGAGTGGCCTGAGGCTGACCTTGTAGCCTTGATCCGCACATACGGAGACGAGCGTTTCGCCCGCGGGATCGCTGCGGCGATCGTCCGCAGCCGCGACCAGCGTCCCGTCACCAGCACAACGCAGTTGAGCGAGCTTGTCGAGCGGACCATTCCGCGGCGCTTCTGGCCGAAGCGGATCCACCCGGCGACGCGCACATTCCAAGCGCTCCGCATCGAGGTCAACCACGAGCTGGAGAGCCTCAACGCGGGACTGCAGGCAGCAATTCGACTCATCCGGCCCGGTGGGCGTCTTGGGGTTGTCTCCTTCCACTCTCTCGAGGACACCATTGTCAAGAACGCACTCCACGTCGCAGCACAGAACTGTCTATGTCCGCCCCAACAGACACACTGCACCTGCGCTCACCGGGCCTCTCTTCTCCTCCTCAGCCGCAAGGCCATCAAGCCCGACGCCGCCGAGCTCGCGACCAACCCGCGAGCCCGCTCCGCCCGGCTCCGTATCGCCGAGAGGCTCGACGACACGCCCTGATGGCGCCGCGCCCCGTCCGTTCCGTCATCCACCTCGCGCCCACCCCTATGGAGATCCGGGCCTTGCCCAGAAAGTCACACCCTCAGTTGCCGGCCGACGACATCGCCGGCGTTCATCCCAACGAGTCGCCGGCGCGCCGGACCAGGCTCCGCCGCGGCGGTCCGCGCACGCCCCTCCCACTGCTTCCGCTGATCGCGGTGCTTGCCGGGGTGGGCGTCGCCTACGTCAGCCAGAGCGCGCATTCCACCTCGGCGACGTACCAGGCGGTGTCCTTGTCCGAGCAGAACGAGCAGTTGAACAGGCAGAACGCTGAGCTCGGGGGCGAGCTGGCGCGCCTGCAGAGCGCCGAGCGCATCGTTGCGGCTGCCCAGCAGCTGGGCATGCGCCCGGCGGGTCACTGGTCGTACGTCAACGTGCCGCTCCATCCGGTGCTGAACACCCCCGGCGCGCAACTGGCGACCACGACGGGGGGCGCCGCTGACCCGCTGCAGCAGTTCGTCGCCAGCGTCGGAGGGGCATTCGGGGTGCGGTCCTCGGGCCACGGGGGTGGCCAGTGAGCCGACACCGAAGCGACCTGCCAGCGTCGGGCGTGCGCGGCTGGTTCGTCCCTGAGGCACCGGACTTTCGCCACCGCAGCATCTGGCTGGTGCTGGCATTCGCGGCCATGGCGGCCACCGTGTGCGTGCGTCTGTTCGACGTGCAGGTGCGTCAGCACGCCGAGCTCGCGGCCAGGGCGACGGCCCTCCATCAGAAGTCGGTGGTCATCCCGGCGACGCGGGGCCGCATCCTCGACAGCACCGGCCGGGTGCTGGTCAGCGACCGCACCGTCTACGACGTCTTCGCCGACCCCGGCTTGATCGCGGTGGCCAGCCGCAGTGATGTCGCCCGCCAGCTGGCGCCGGTGTTGTCGGAGGACCAGACCCACGTGCTGGCGCTCATCTCCGAGCAGACCCGATTCGTGTACCTGGCCAAGGGCGTCTCCCACGCGGTGACCGACCAGCTGTCCGCTCTCGACCTCCCCGGCATCGTGGTCGAACCCGCGGAGCAGCGCGTCTACGAGCCCTCGCCGGTGCCGGGCGGCTCCTTCGCCGCCAACCTTCTCGGTTACGTTGACAGCAATGGCCATGGCCAGTACGGAGTCGAGTCGTACTACGAATCGATCCTGCACGGCACCGACGGCCAGCAGTCGACGGTGCGGGATGTGGCCGGCAACTCCATCACGCTGAGCAACGACCCGCAGTCGAACGCACGCAACGGCCAGGACCTTCAGGTCGGGCTCGACTCGGAGTTGCAGTACTGGGCCGAGCAGGCACTCGCCCAAGGGGTGGCCACCGCCCAGGCGGAGTCCGGGACGTTGATGATGATGGACACCAAGACGGGCGTCATCAAGGCCTGGGCGCAGGCGCCGACCTACGACGCCAACACCTACTGGACCTCGCCACTCGCCAGCCTCCGCGACATTGCGGTCTCCAATGTCTACGAGCCGGGATCGGTCGAGAAGGTGATCACCTTCGCCGGCGGCCTCAACACCCACGCGATCACCCCCGGGTACACGTTCAACGAGGGCCCGACGACCATCGACGGTGCCACCATCCACGACTGGGACAACCGCGCGCACGGCACCATCAACATGCAGTACGTGCTCGACGAGTCGCTCAACAACGGTGCCATCAAGATCGGCCGGCTGATGGGCCCCGATGCCTTCTACAGCAACCTTCTGTCGTTCGGCGTGGGCGCACCAACTGGGGTCGACCTGTACGGTGAGCAGAATGTGCCGCTGGGCGCGCAGAGCACGCAGAGCCCGCTCGACCTCGCCGAGGCTGCCTTCGGGCAGCACATCCAGGTGACGCCCATCGAAATACTCGCCGCCGTCAACGCCGTCGCCAACGGTGGGGTGTGGGTGCAGCCGCACGCGGTGCAGGCTGTCGTCGACCCCACGACGGGCCGGTCGACACCGGTCAAGCCCACCAGCCGCCGGGTGATCTCGACCGCCGCCGCGGCCACGCTGGCGCAGATGATGACCGGCGTCGTCGAGGACCGGGGCGCCGAGGGCTCGCTCGCCAAGATCCCTGCCTTCAAAGGGGAGGTAGCCGGCAAGACCGGCACCGCCAGCGTCGCGGAGAACGGTCACTACGGCACCAACCTGGTGGTGTCGTTCGCCGGCTTCCTCCCCGCCAAGAACCCGCAGTTCACAATGCTGGTGGTGCTCAACTATCCGCACGAGACGCATGTCCAGCGCTTCGGTGCCACCCTGGCCGCACCGGTCTGGAAGCAGGTCGCCCAGATTGCGATCGACGAGTGGCGCATCCTCCCGTGAAGCACGCGGCGTTGGTTGTCGTGCTGGCGCTGGCTGACGGGGTTGCGCTCTATCCCTGGTTGATCACACAGCTGGCTCGCCATGGGGCTGGGCAGCGCGTGCAGGCGTACAGCCCCACCACGCATGTCGTCAAGGAGGGAACGCCGACGATGGGCGGTGTGCTCTTCTGCATCATCGTCGCCGCAGCGTGGCTGGGATTCGACCGCAGCCGGCTGGGATTCGTGATGGTGTTCGCGCTCGTCGCCGGCGCTCTGCTCGGCCTGCTCGACGACCGCGCCAACATCCATGGTCGCGGCGTGTTCGGCCTCGGGGCGCGAGAGAAACTGGCCTTCCAGGCGTTCATCGGCCTGCTCGTCGGCATCGGCCTCGACGTGGTGGGCGCCACCCGTCAGTACGTTCCCGGCCTCGGCGCACCCGACCTGCGCGGCGCCGGGGTCATCCTGGCCAGCATCTTCGCTGTGGTTGCGGTGAGCAACGCTGTCAACCTCACCGACGGTGTTGATGGGCTCGCCGCCAGTTGCGCAACCGTTGTGTTCGCTGGGCTTCTCGCCGTCGCAGTGCACCAGCATTCCCTGCCCGCGGTGGTGGTCAGCGCCGCGCTGGTCGGCGGACTGCTTGCGTTCCTGGTGTTCAACTGGTTCCCGGCCCGAGTCTTCATGGGTGACACCGGCTCGCTGGCGCTCGGTTGTGCACTCGTCGCCGTGGCGGCCGAGGTGCACCTGCTCTGGCTGTTGCCGCTGATGGGCATCGTGTTTGTCGCCGAGACGCTCAGCGTGATCATCAACGTGACCGCAATCCGGCGGTTCCAGCACAGGATCTTGCGGGCCAGTCCGCTGCACCATCATTTCGAGGAGCTGGGGTTGCGTGAGCAGCGGCTGGTGGCGTGCTTCACGGCGGTTGCCGCGGTGGGGACCTTCCTCACCGTGATCTATGCGCGCTCGCGCGGGGCGGTGGCATGAGCGGACGGGCGGTTGTGATCGGTCTGGGCCGCAGCGGCGCCGCGTGCGCGAAGGTCCTCGCCGCGGAGGGGTACGACGTCCTGGTTGTCGATCGCGGCGACCATGCCCGGCTACGCGAGCTGGCGTCCTCCTTGCCCGCGGCCGTGCGCGTTCAACTCGGCGGCTACCAGCCCGACGTGGTTCGGGGTGCCGCGCTGGTGTGCCCGTCGCCGGGCGTGCCGTGGACCGCGCCGGAGCTCGAGATGGCCCGGGCGCTCGGCATCGCGGTGCGCAGCGAGATCGCGCTCGTCTTCGAACGCTGCCCGGGTCGCATCGTGGGGATCACCGGCACCAACGGCAAGACGACCACCACCAGTCTCTGTGCCGCGGTCATCGGACACGATGGTCGCGGCGTCCACCTCGGCGGCAACATCGGCGCCACCATGCTCGACCGCCTCGACGCTGTGCACAACGACGATTGGGTTGTGCTCGAGCTGTCCTCATTTCAGCTCGAATCCGTTGAATCACCGCGCTGTGAGATCGGAGCAGTGTTGAACATCAGCCCCGACCATCTCGACAGGCACGCCAGCCTCGAGGCGTACACCGCCGCCAAGAGGCGCATCGTCGAGCACGCGGGACTTTTCGCTGTGCTCGGCTGGGACGACCCGGTGACCCGGTCCATGGCCGCGACGGCGTCGGCCCCGGTGCAGTTCTTCGGCAGCGGCGCCGGGATGGGCGACGGCGCCACCGTCGATGGCTCTGACGTCGTCATCGTCGAGGCGGGCCGCTCGCAGCCGATCATGGCCGTGACCGACATCCCGCTCTTTGGAGCGCACAACGTTCTCAACGTGCTCGCGGCTACCACAGTTGGCCACGCCGCCGGTGTGTCCGCGCCTCACATCGCGGCCGCGGTGCGTGAGTTCACCGCGGTGCCGCATCGCCTCGAGGTCGTTGCCGACCGCGACGGCATCCTCTGGATCAATGACAGCAAAGCGACCAACATCGATGCGGCAACGCGCGCGCTCGAGTCATTCGACCGTCCCATCGTCTGGATCGGCGGAGGCCACAGCAAGGGTGTGCCCGCGACGGAGCTCGCCGCCGCCATTGCGCGTCATGCGCGCCTCGCCATCCTCAACGGCGACACCGCCGCAGAGCTTGACGCGGCCCTGGCGGCACACGGCTTTGCCGCGCGCGTGGTGGTGGCCGACCAGGACGCCGCCATCGAGGTGGCTGCTGACCGCGCTGTTGCCGGCGACGTCGTCCTCCTCGCGCCCGGGTACGCCAGCTTCGATCAGTTCACCAGCTTCGAGGAGCGCGGATCAGCATTCAGCGCCGCTGTGCAGGCGCTGCCGCGCGGCCGAGGGCTGACCTGATGGCTGCGCGGGCACGGCCGCTGGTTGTTCCGGCGCTGCGGCTGCGCGAGACGTTGACCGGCGGCCGCGCGCTCAGCCTGGGTGGCGTCGACGGCTGGTTGCTCACCGACATCGCAGCTCTCTGCGCCTTCGGCCTGGTGATGGTGTACAGCGCCAGCGAGGCGCTCGGCTACCTTTGGCTCGAGAACCCCAACTACTTCTTCGAGCGGCAGATCGTCGGCATGTCACTGGGGGTCGTGGCCCTGGTCATCCTCGCCCGTACGGACTATCACCGGCTCCGCCGCCTGACCCCGGCGGTTGGCTTGTGCATGGTCGCGCTGCTCGTCCTGGTGCTGCTTCCGCATTTCGGCACCGAGGCCAATGGTGCTCGCCGCTGGTTCACCGTGGGACCGCTGTCGGTGCAACCGTCGGCGATCGCCATTCTCGTTGCGGTGCTGTTCTTCTCCAAGTGGCTGTGCGAGCGCGCCCCGGCGGTGCGCACCATCCGCGGAGTCCGCGACTACAGTCTTCTGGTCGGCGTGCTGCTCGCACTCGTGCTGCTGGAGCGCGACTTCGGCAGCAGCATCATCATCGCCGGCACCGCCATTGCTCTGCTGGCGCTCGGCGGGGTCCGCAAGCGCCACCTCCTTGTCCTCCTCGGGGTGGTGATGGTCGGCGGTTACCTGCTGGTCACCCTGGTCGCGTACCGCTCGAGCCGACTCACCAACTTCACCCATCCGTGCGACAGCCCCCTCACCACCGGGTTCCAGGCTTGCCAGGCCCTGTACGCGCTCGGCAGCGGCGGATTCGCCGGGGTGGGGCTGGGCAACTCGGTGCAGAAATACCAATGGTTGCCTGAGGCACACACCGATTTCATCTTCGCCATCATCGGCGAGGAGCTGGGGCTGCTCGGAACCGTCTCGGTGGTCCTGGCGTTCACACTGTTGCTGTGGCGCGGTGTCCGCGCCTCGTTGCGCGCCCCCGACGCCTACGGGGCACTGCTCGCCGGAGGTATCACCGCGTGGATCGGGATCCAGGCTTTCGTCAACATCGGTGCGGTCACCGGTGTGATCCCGACGACCGGCGTCCCGCTACCGTTCATCAGCTACGGTGGGACCTCACTGGCCATGACGCTGGCGGGGGTCGGCATCCTCTGCAATGTGTCGGCGCAGGGCCGCAGACAGGGAGTGATGTCGCGTGCACACGTTGATCGCCGGAGGCGGGACTGGTGGCCACCTGACACCGGTGTTGGCGGTCGCCCAGGAGTTGCGCCGGACTGATCCCGAAGGTGAGGTGCTCGTGGTGGGGCGGCGCGGTGGCGTCGCCGAAGGGCTGGTCACCTCGGCCGGGTTCCGCCTGGAGACGCTGCGCATCGCCGGGCTTGACGCCCGCAGTGCCGCGAGCATTGCTCGCTTCGCCTCGCAGCTGCCCGCCGCGGTCGCGGCGGCGCGCCGCATCATTGGCGAGTTCCGTGCTGATGTGGTGGTCGGTGGTGCCGGCTATGTCAGTGTTCCTGTGGTGATCGCAGCGCGAACGATGCACGTGCCCGTCGCGCTCCTCGAGCAGAATGCGCTGCCCGGACGGGCTACCCGCATGCTGGCGCGGCGCGGCCGCGTCGTCGCGGCGTCGTATCAGGAGACGGCGGCCCATCTGCGCGCCGCGCATGTGGTCAACACCGGCAACCCGATTCGCGCCGAGCTGCTGGCCACACCGGCGCGCCCGCTGGGTGGGCGCTGCGAGCATGTGCTGGTGATGGGTGGCTCGCAGGGCGCGCGGCGGATCAATCGCGCGGTGGCCGGCTGTGTTGCCCATCTCCTTGGCCGGCATCCGTGGCTGCGGATCACGCACCAGACCGGTGGCCTCGACATCGACGCGATGCGCACCGCCGCTCGGGCCCTTGAACCCGGTATGCGTGAGCGCTGGGCGCTCACCCCGTTCATCGACGACGTGGGCGCGGCGATCGTCGCCGCGGACGTCGTGTTGATGCGAGCCGGAGGCTCGTCGATCGCCGAGTGCGCTGTCCTGGGGCGTCCGATGATCCTGGCGCCATATCCGCACGCGGGGGATCATCAGCGCTTCAACGCCGCGCCCTTCGTCGATGCGGGCGCGGCACGGCTCATCGCCGACGCGGACTGCGAGCCCGCTCGAGTCGAGAGGGAGCTGACCGCACTGATCGAGGAGCCCGAGTTGTGGCGCGGCATGGCCGCCGCCAGCCAAGCACTGGGCCGGCGCGATGCCGCCGCGCAGGTGGTCAGCCTGCTGCGCGCACTCGCCGGTGCTCAGGAGAGAATTCCGGCGTGAGCGGCCACGTCCACTTCCTCGGCATCTGTGGGTACGCTGTCAGCGGCGCCGCGGTGGTCGCCCGCGAGCAGGGCTGGCGGGTCTCGGGTTCCGACGACCAGGCGTACCCGCCGACAACCGACATCCTCAGCGCCGCCGGCATCGATTGGGTCGACGGCAGCGACGCCGCCAACCTGGAACGATGGGGTGTGCCCGACCTCGTCGTCGTCGGCAACCAGACCCGCGAGACCAATCCCGAATGGCGCGCCGCGCGCGATCTCGGGCTGCCGCTGTGCAGCGAGATCGAGTTCTACCTCCGGTTGACGGCGGACCGCCGCCGCATCGCCGTTTGCGGGACACACGGCAAGACCACCACCTCCTCCCTGCTCGCCCACATGCTCGAGGCCAGCGGCATGAACCCCGGCTACCGGCTCGGCTCGACCTCGCTTGATCTCGGCGGCAGCGCTCGGCTCGGCAGTGGTCCCTTTGTGTTCGAGGGCGACGAGTACACCACCGCGCCGTGGGATCCGCGCCCGAAGTTTCTCCATATCGACCCAGCCGCAGCCTGCGTGACCCGCCTCGAGCTCGACCATCCGGACATCTACCCAACGCTGGCGGCGTACCGCGCTCCCTTCATCGAGCTGGCCGCGTCTCTCCCCAAGAATGGCCTGCTCGTGCTCTGCGCCGACGATCCCGAGTGCGCAGCTCTCGCCGAACAGGCCCGTTGCCGGGTGCTCACGTACGGCATCGTCGCCGAGGCGGACTGGCGGCTACAGATCGGCGACGACCACGACGGACTGCAGCACTTCGTCGTCTCACACCGGCATGCATCCACCGAAGTGGCACTCACCTTTCCCGGGGCACACAACGCACTCAATGCGACCGCGGCGCTCCTGCTCGCGAGTGACGCCGGCGCGCCGTGGCCGGTCATCGTCGATGCGTGCACGACGTTCAAGGGTCCGACGCGCCGTTTTGAAGTGTGCGGCGACGTCGACGGCGTCACCGTTGTCGACGACTACGCGCACCACCCCACCGAGGTGGAGGCCACCATTGCGGCGGCGCGCCTTCGCTACCCGGGACGCCGTATCGTCGCCATTCACACGCCGCACACCTACTCACGAACCCTCACTCTTCTCAAGGACTACACCCACGCCTTCACGGGCGCCGGCCTGGTGATCCTCGGGCCCATCGAGGCAGCCCGCGAACGCGGGATGGCGGTCGGTGTCACCAGCCACGACGTCGCCGCACGCGCGGTGGTGAGCGCCCCGGCGCACGTGGTGGATTCGTCGGATCAGGCGATCACGCTCATCCAGCAGACGGTGCGCGACGGCGACGTGCTCCTGGTGCTCTCGCTGGGCGGGTTCGACAAGCTCGCCTTGCGACTGGTCAGCGCATTGGAGGCGTCGCGTGTCGGCTGAGTGGCTCGAGCGCTGGCCGGGGGCGCGCCGCCACGAGACGCTGGCGCGTCACAGCCAGTACGGCATCGGCGGCTCCGCCGACTTCTTCGTGCGCGTCGACGACCTGGACACGCTTCCGGAGTTGGTGGCCCGGTGCACGGAGTCGCACGTGCCCCTGACGGTCGTCGGAGCCGGCACCAACGCGCTCATCCTCGACGGCGGTGTGCGCGGTGTGGTGGTGCGACCGGTGAACAAGGAGTTGAGCGTCGGCGACGGCGTGGTGACACTCGCTGCCGGCGCGATGCTGCCGCGGGTGGCGCTCGACCTCGCCCGCCAGGGCGTCGCCGGCATGGAGTGGGGCATCGGTGTCCCGGGCAGCTGCGGCGCCTCGGTATGGGGCAACGCGGGCGCGTTCGGCGCCGATGTCGAGGGCACCCTGGTCGAATGCCAGGTGGTCGCTCCGGACGGAACCACTCGCTGGATGGACGCCGCCGACTGCGGATTCGCGTACCGCGAGTCGAGGTTCAAGAACGGCCTGCGCGACCACCTGGTGCTGCGCGGCCGCTTCACGGTCGCTCACGACGATATCACCCGTGTGCGCGCTCGCACCGACGCTGTGCAGGCAGAGCGCAAGCGGACGCAGCCCTACGGCGTGCGCAGCCTGGGCAGCACCTTCAAGAATCCGCCGGGAGACTTCGCCGGCCGGCTCATCGAGGAAGCCGGTCTGAAGGGGCGCATTCACGGCGGGGCGCAGATCTCGCCGAAGCATGCGAACTTCATCCTCAACATCGAGCGCGCCACCGCCGCCGACGTGCTGGCTCTCGTCGACATCGCACGCGCTGAGGTGGCGTCGCGTTTCGGCATCGTCCTCGAGCGCGAGATCGTCGTTCTCGGTGAGCCCCTGCCCGCACCGGCAACCGCGAGGGGCGGATCGTGACCACCGTCGCGTGCATCTTCGGCAGCCGGTCGGTCGAGCACGAGGTGTCCGTGGTCACCGCGCACCAGGCCATGGCTGCGCTGGCGTCGCACCACCGTGGCGTTCCCGTCTATATCGCCAAGGACGGTCGCTGGTACACCGGCGACGCGCTCACCGACCTGCGGCGCTTCGCGGATGTGCAGAGTCTGCTCGCCGACTGCACTGCGGTCACGCCGGTGATCGACTCCTCGCGTTCCGGGCTGACGCTTCTGCCGTTGAGTGCGCAGCGGCGGGGGCGGTTCGGACGAAGTGGCGGCGACCCCGTGGACGTGGCATTGGCGATGCCGCTGCTGCACGGCAACCTCGGCGAGGACGGCACCCTGCAGGGGTTGCTCGAGATGGCCGGTGTTCCGTACACGGGCAGCGGTGTGGCCGCGTCGGCCGTGGCGATGGACAAGCGTCTCGCCAAGACGGTTCTCCGCGCCGCCGGCCTGCCGGTTCTCGACGACATCTGCATCGACCGCGACCAGTGGCGCGGCGATCAACGCGCGGTTGTGGAGCGCGCTGAGGCATTCGGGCCCTACCCGCTCTACGTCAAGCCGGTGAACCTGGGCTCGAGCATCGGGGTGACCCGGGCCACCAACGGCGGTGAGCTGAGCGACGCCGTCGAGGTGGCGCTGACCTATGACCAGCGTTGCATCATCGAGGCGGCGCAGGAAGGCATCGTGGAGATCAACTGCGCAGTGTTGGGCGATGAGAGCGGGGCGCGGGCATCGCTGCTCGAGCAACCCACCAAGCGCGGCCTGCTCAGCTACGACGACAAGTACCGATCGCAGGGCAGCAAAGCCGCGGGCCCCTCGAGTGGGATGAAGAGCGCGCAACGGCTCATCCCGGCGCCGCTCGACGCTGCGCTGGCGGAGCGGGTCACGAAGGCGGCGCTGGATTCTTTTGCGGCAGTCGGGGCGGCCGGGGTCGCTCGTATCGACCTGATGGTCGACCCTGCCCGCGGCACGCTCATTGTCAACGAGATCAATCCGATTCCGGGATCGCTGTCCTACTACCTCTTCCACCCGGCGGGCACCTCGTTCACGGCCCTGCTCGACGAGCTGATCGACATCGCCCAGCGACGCCATGCCCGACGCGCCGCCAGCACCGCGGTGTTCGATCTCTGGATGCTCGGCGGCGGTGGTCCCAAGTCGGCCGGGTGAGCGAGCAACCGGCGGCGGCTCTGTCCGAGTCCGGTACGGGGCACCCTCTCCTGCTTCTGCACGGATGGGGAGCCACCAAGGAGTTGATGTTCCCCATCGCTGAGCGGCTGACCGGGTACCGCGTCATCATTCCCGACCTCCCCGGTTTCGGTGCCACTGCGGCGCCGCCGTTTGCCTGGGGTGTCGACGACTACAGCGCCTGGGTCATCGCGCTGCTGGACAGACTCGGCGTGGCTTCCGCCGACGTCATCGGCCACTCCAACGGTGGGCGGATCGCCATCACGCTCGCCGCAACCCGGCCGGAACGGGTCAGCAAGCTGGTCCTCACCGACAGCGCGGGAATCCGTCCCAGCCACGGACTGCGGTACCAATGGCGGGTGCGCAGCTTCAAGCTCCTCCGCGCGGCGGCGCGGTCGCGCCTGCTTCCCGAGGCGTTGCGCAGCGCCGGCCGCACCCGTGCCGACCGCCGCGGCAGCGCCGACTACCGCGCGGCGTCGGGAACTGTGCGCGGCAGCATGGTTCGGCTGGTCAACGCCGATCTGCGTCCGCAGCTTCCGCGGTTGCGCGCTCCGACGCTTCTGATCTGGGGAGACCGTGACCAGGAAACGCCGCCGAGCGACGCGCGGACCATGGAGCGGCTCATCCCCGACGCCGGCCTGGTCATGCTCGAGGGGGCGGGGCATTTCGCGTACGCCGAACAGCCGGACCGCTTCTGCCGCATCGTCGACGTCTTCCTCGGGGGAGGCACGGCGTGACCGAGGTGCTGACCGCGCTCCTCGCGGTGTTGGGCGCGGCCGCGTGGTTGTGGCTGCTGGCGCGGGTCGCGCTCGTGGCCGCGCGGATGTACCAGATCGAGGAGTACGAGACGGGACGGTTGTTCGCATGGGGCGGCCGCCGCGCGTGGCTGCTGCACCGTGCCGTTCTGGTCGCGGCCGCCGCTCCCGCGGCGGTGACCGTCGCCGCGTTGATCGACCGATCGGCCCCGCCACTGCGCACAGTTCTCGCCGCCGCCTGGCTCGCGGGCGCAGTCGCCGCGCAGCCGGTGTGGGACTGGCTGCCACCCAAGAAGGCCCTCGTCTTCACTCCGCGGTTGCGCCGCCTGCTCGCCACCACATCGCTGCTCGCGCTCGTCGCCGCGGCGGGCGTCTGCGTCTCCGTACAGATTGCGCCGGTCTGGCTCGCCGGGGTGGTGGTGATGGCGGGGGCCGCGGGGGCGACGCTGCTGGCCATGGTGCTCCTGGTGGCGGCCAACATCCTGAACCAGCCGGCCGAAGCCCGGGTGCGGCGCGGCTTTCTGCGCCAGGCGCGGCGGCGCATCGAGCAGGTTGACCCGCTCGTCATCGCCGTTGCCGGCAGCTACGGCAAGACGTCGACCAAGCACATCCTGGCCCACTTACTCGAACAGTACGCGCCCACGCTGGCGACGCCGAAGAGTTTCAACACATTGATGGGCGTGAGTCGCAGCGTCAACGACCTGCTCGAAGAGAAGCACCGCACCTTCATCGTCGAGATGGACGCCTACGCGCCCGGCGAGATCGCTTCCATATGCGACCTGGTGCGTCCGCGCCACGCGCTGCTCACCTCGGTCGGCCCGCAGCACCTCGAGCGGTTCGGTACCGTTGAGCGCATCGCCGCCGCGCTGTACGAAACCCTGGACGCCTTGCCGGCGTCCGGGTTCGCCGTCGTCTACGCGGGCGACGCCGCCACCGCGGCACTGGCCACACGCGCCCGCGCGGCGGGTCGCGAGGTCATCGGCTACGGCATCGAGGGGGACTCGATCGATCTCGATGTTGTTGCCAGCGATGTCCGGATCACGGGGAGCGGTTCACGCTTCACCTGGAGCTGGCCGGTCGCCGGCCTGCACCATGAGGTGACCGTGCCCCTGCTGGGACGTCACCAGGTGCTCAACGTCAGCGCGGCGCTCGCCACTGTTCACCGACTCGGGCTGCCGCTCGACCCGGCGCTGGGCGCGACGGCGTCGCTTGCACCCGTCGACCATAGGCTGCAGCCCGTCCCCACCGCCAACGCGATCACCGTCATCGACGATTCCTACAACGCCAACCCCGTCGGCGTGCACAACGGGCTCGAGGTGCTCGCCGAGCTGGACGCTCGCCATCGCATCCTGGTCACACCGGGGCTGGTGGAGCTCGGCGGCCTGGAGGACGACGAGAACCGGCGCTACGGTGAGCACGCTGCACGGGTCTGCCAGCACGTCATCGTCATGGACGCGCGCCCAGCCCGGGCGCTGCGCGAAGGACTGCGCGCCGGGGGCATGCCTGATGACCGCGTGCACGTGGTCCGTTCGCTCGCCGAGGCAACTGCCGTCATCGGCCGGATCGCGACCGCCGGTGACGCGGTGCTGTTCGCCAACGACCTGCCCGACACGTACCTCGGTGCCGCATGACCGCACATGGGTGTCTCGAAAAGCCGTTGTGAGGCGCGATTGCGCCCCATAATGTCCCAACCGGCCAGAGTGCCGACGCGTCCTTCTCCACGTCCTCACATCGATGCCCCAGCACCTCAAAGAGCGCCCCTTAGGGGCGAGCCCGCCCCTCGACGACGTCGCCGCGCGCCATGCGCAGATACGGGCGATCGCCGCAGGCCTGGTGGACGGGCCGCGCATGGGTCGGCGCTTCCATGTCCCTGCAGGTGTGCCGCTGGAGCCCTCGCCGCGCCGTCGCCGCCACGGGCCGCGCCGCGCCCCGCCGATGGCGCCGAGTCACCACGCGGCCACGGTGCGCCGACTCGTGGCCGCCACCGTCCTGCTGATCCAGGTCGGCATTCTCGCGGCGCTACTGGCCTCGCCGGCGTTCACTGTGCACACCGTCGACGTCAGCGGTGACCGCCTGCTCGCCCGCGACGCCGTGCTTGCCGCCGCCCGAGTGCCGCAGGCCAGCCTGTTCACCATCGACGGTGATGCCATCAGGGCGCGGATCAGCGCGCTGCCGTGGGTGCGAACAGCCACCGTCACCACCCAGTTGCCCTCGACGGTGCACATCGCGGTGAGCGAGTGGCAGCCGGACGTGCTCCTCCGTCACGGCTCGGATGGCACCTTCGTCGCCGCCAACGGTGCAACGCTCGCCTACACGCAGTCGACGGCGGCCGCACGACGCGGCACCCCGCTCCTTCTCGACTACCGCCCCGGTGTGCAACAACCGCTGCTGGCCGGCTTCGCGGACCTCCTGGCCAGCGCGGCGCAGCGCTGGAAGACGACGTTCGGCTGCACGCTCGACGCCTTCGTGATCAGCAACAGCAACATCTTCTCGGCGTGGTGCGGCAGCGGCTGGCAGGCCGTGTTCGGCGCGCTGGACAGCAGCGATGCTGTGGCCGCCATGCCCGGTCAGCTCGCAGTCCTGGCCGCGCTGAAGGGGAGGATCAACCTGACCAGCCCCAACTTCGGCTACGTCGACTTGGAGAACGTGAGCTCCCCGGCGGTCGGCGGCAGGCCCGGCCAACCCGCCTGGCTGCTCAACGACATCGCCGGGAGTGCGTTGCCGACCATTGCGCCGACGCAGGCCGCGGCCGCCGCTCCATCGCCGGCGACACAGGCTTCTCCCACGCCCACGCCGGCTCCAACGCCACGACCCACCCCCACACCCTTGGTGTTCAACCTCACCCCACCCTCGCCGCGGTACTGACCGTCAGTCGCGCGCCCAGGGACGGGCGATGCGCAGCGCGCTGAGAATCGCCCGGGTGGCCGGCGAGCGGTTGAGCGTGATGAAGTGGATGCCCGGCGCGCCACTTCGCAGCAGCTCGCTGCACTGCAGCGTGGCCCACGCAACCCCGAGCTGCAGCACCGCCGCAGGATCATCGGAGCGGGATTCAAGAGCGCCCCGCAGCCCCATCGGGATCGACGCGCCGATCTTGGCTGTGAAGCGGTACACCTGGTCGACGTTGGTGATCGGCATGATCCCCGGGACGATGGGCACCTCGATGCCGGCCTCCCGAGCGCGCGTCAGAAAGCTGAAGTACACCGCGTTGTCGAAGAACAGCTGCGTGATCAGGAACCTGGCGCCCGCCTCCACCTTGTTGAGAGCGGCGGCCACATCGTCCTCGAGGTTTGCCGACTCGACATGCTTCTCCGGCGAGCAGGCCGCCCCGACGCAGAGGTCGGCGTTGTCGGTGAGCAGCCGTACCAGCTCGCTGCCATAGCGCAGGCCGCCCTCGTGCGGGATGAACGCGCCCTCGCCGTCGGGTGGATCGCCGCGGATGGCCAGCACGTTGTCGATGCCGATTGACTCGTACTGTCGGATCTCCTCGAGCAGGTCGTCAACTGTCGAGTCCCGACAGGTCAGGTGGGCCATCGGCAGGAGGCCGGTCTCCGTGTGGAGGCGTTCGACGAGTCGCACGGTGCGATCGTCGCGACTGCTGCCGCCGGCGCCGTGGGTGACCGACACGAAGGCCGGCTCGAGGTCGGCCAGCGCCGCGATGGTCGCGAACAGCCTCTCGGCGCCCTGGTCGTCGCGAGGTGGGAAGAACTCGAACGAGAAGAGCGGCTCGCGACGCGCAAACAGGCTGTCGATGCGCATGGGCGTGATGGTGACGCACCGAGCGGTTTCGTCGCATGGCTGCTGGTAGGGTTGCCGCCGTGTTAGCAGTGCGCGCCATCCGCTATGGCGGCGACGACCCGGTCGCCAACCTCGAGATCGGCGACATCCCCGACCCCTCCCCGGGGACAGGCGAGGTGATGGTGGCAGTGGGCGCCGCGTCGCTCAACCACCACGACCTCTGGACCCTGCGCGGTGTCGGTTCGCGCCCCCTGACCGAGCCGCAGGTGCTCGGCTGCGATGCTGCCGGCACGGTGCTCGCCTACGGCGACGGCGACACACCGGAAGGAGCCCCCCCGGTGGGAGCCGCGGTGGTCGTGCACAGCGTGATGACCTGCGGCCACTGCCGGGCGTGCCGGTGCGGCGATGAGCTGCACTGCCCGCGGGTCGGACTTCTCAGCGAGCCCCCGTACCCGGGAACGCTGGCCGAGCGCCTGGTCGTCCCGGTCGCCAACATCATCCCGCTGCCCGACAGCGTCGACGTGGTCAGCGCGGCATGCCTGCCCACGGCCTACCTCACCGCCTACCGGATGCTCTTCGTACGCGCCGGCCTGCAGCCGGGTCAACGGGTCCTCGTCCACGGGGCCACCGGGGGTGTCGCCAGCGCAGCCATCCTGATCGGCAGCGCCACCGGCCTCACCGTGTACGCCACCTCTCGCGACGAGGCCAAGCGGGCGGCCGCGCTCGAGCTGGGTGCGAGTGCGGCCTTCGCCACCGATCGTGCCGCGGTCAAGCAGGTGCTCGCAGCCAGCGACGGAGGTGTCGATGCCGTGCTCGATACGGTGGGGGAGGCCACCTGGGACTTCTCGCTGCGGGTGACCCGCCCCGGCGGCACGGTGGTCGTCTCGGGCGTCACCTCGGGCGCCAACCCGCCGGCCCAGCTGAACCGCATCTTCTGGCGCCACCTGACCATCGCCGGCAGCAGCATGGGCACGCGCGACGAGCTGGGCCGCCTCGTCGAGCTCGGTGCCGCCGGCCGCGTCCAGCCGCTCATCGACTCGGTGCGCCCGCTCGCGGAGGCAAGGGAAGCCTTCATGGCGCTGGCCGGCGGTGATCGCCGCGGCAAGCTTGTTCTCCGCCCTTCGTGAGACGCCCCGAGTTTACAGGTGGCGGCGCGGTGCCATGATGGCGCCCGCTGTGCGGCCCGACTGGGGCTGCGGCCGCGGGGTCTCGTCCAACAGGTGCAGTTTTGGCGAGGCCCTGTTGGGTTAACAGGGGGGCAGGCCTCGCCCCCTTTCGCATGGTCGGGGTGATTCCGACCATGCTCACGCCCCTCCCTCGGGCGCCTCGCGCGCCGGGCACGCCCTAGGTCCGTACAGGCCACATCTTGTGGCATACTCGGGCGGCAAACTCATCATCTTGCGGTTTTGCCCTCAAATACCCCTTTCTTAAGCGGCTGCCCCCGTCTATACTCAGAGGCCAAGTTGACCCGTTCTCGCCGCGTCTTTGCACTCGATCTAGGAACGACGAAGGTCTGCTGCGCCATCGCTGAGTTGGACAGCACCGGGTTGCGTGTCATCGGTGTGGGTGAAGCCCCCTCGCGGGGAGTGAGGAAGGGATCGATCGTCGAGATCGACCGCGCTGCCGAAGCGGTGGCCGAGGCGGTCGACCTGGCCGAACAGATGAGCGGTGTCCCGGTCGACTCGGCCGTGGTCGGTTTGGCGGGCGCCGGCATCACCTCGCAGAACTCGCGGGGCGTTGTCGCGGTGTCGGCGGGTCATCGCGAGGTCAGGGACGCCGACGTCACCAGGGCGGTCGAGGCGGCGCGGGCGGTCAGCGTGCCGTCGGATCGCAAGATTCTCCACGTTCTCCCCCAGCATTTCACCATCGACGGTCAGGAGGGAGTGCGCGACGCGCTCGGCATGGCGGGCACCCGGCTCGAGGTCGACGCGCACATCATCACCGGGACCACCACCGCCATCCAGAACATGATCAAGGTGGTGCACAAGGCCGGTCTGGATGTCGAGGACCTGGTGCTCCAGGTGCTGGCGTCGGCAGAGGCGGTGATCGGCGAGGACGAGCTCGACCGCGGCGTCGTCGTCGCCGACATCGGCGGTGGCACCACCGACGTTGCAGTTTTTGCCAAAGGCAGCATCATTCACACGGCTGTGATCCCCGTGGGCGGCAATCATGTCAGCGGCGATATGGCGGTGGGGCTGCGCTGCGACCTTGAGACCGCGGAGTCCACCAAGCGTGCCTACGGACACTGTCTGCAGCTGACGCTGCCGGCCGACGCCGAGGTGAAGCTGTTGCCGATGGGCTACGACGAACCCGTCAATGTTCCACAGCGGTTTCTCGCGGAGATCATCGGCCCGCGGGCGCGCGAGATGGCCCAGCTGATCGCCGAACAGGTCGAGCAGGCGGGGCCGCCGAGCAGCTTTCCGGGTGGCATCGTGCTCACCGGTGGCGGCGCGCTGCTGCGCGGCTTCGCCGAGGTGATCCAGCAGGTGACCGACCTGCCCGCGCGCGTCGCCGCCCCCCATGGCGTGACGGGCATGAACGACGAGATCAGCGGACCGAACCACGCCACGGTCGTGGGCCTGCTGCGCTGGGGCGCACGCGGCAGGCTCGGTCGTGGTGTGCAGCTGACCGGCAGGGCGCAGAACGGAAACGGCCAGCACGTCGGTGATCGATTTGGACGGTGGATTCGTGAACTTTTCTGAACGGCTGAAGCTGTATGGGCTGGATGGTGATGAGCAGCCACCAGGTCCCGTCAATGGTGGCAACGGTGATGAAACGACGCGTGCGGGGAAGACTTCGCTGCGTCCGAAGAGCAGGCAGCGTGAGGAGACACCCATGAACGATCTCGACCGGACGCTGGAGGGAAATGCCCGCATCAAGGTTGTGGGTGTCGGTGGCGGCGGCAGCAACGCCGTCAACAGGATGATCCAGAGCCGCCTCAAGGGGGTTGAGTTCATCTCGGTGAACACCGACCACCAGGCACTGCAGCTCAGCAACGCCCACAAGAAGGTGCGCATCGGATCCAAGCTCACCCGCGGGCTCGGTGCCGGGGGCGACCCGGTGCGTGGCGCGGAAGCTGCTGAGGAGTCGCGCGCCGAGCTCAGCAAGCTGCTCGAGGACTGCGACATGGTGTTCGTGACCGCCGGCATGGGCGGCGGCACCGGCACCGGCGCGGCGCCGACAGTCGCGGAGATCGCTCGCGAGCAGGGCGCACTGACCATCGGGGTGGTGACCAAGCCGTTCAAGTTCGAAGGGCTGAAGCGCCAGCGGTGCGCGGACGACGGCATCACCAACCTCCAGGGCCGTGTCGACACCCTGATCACCATCCCCAACGAGCGGCTCATGCAGGTGGTCGACAAGAAGACGCCGATCACGGAGGCGTTCAAGCTTGCCGACGACGTTCTCCGCCAGGGCGTCCAGGGCATCAGCGACCTGATCGTGTTCCCAGGCCTGATCAACCTCGACTTCGCCGACGTTAAGGCGATCATGTCCGGCCAGGGAGCAGCGCTGATGGGCATCGGATTCGGCAACGGCGACACCAGGGCTGCCGACGCTGCGCGCGACGCGGTGGCCAGTCCCCTTCTCGAGACCACCATCGCCGGCGCCAAGGGCATCCTCCTCAACGTCACGGGCGGCCCGGACCTCACGCTGTATGAGGTCAACGAGGCAGCCCAGCTGGTCAGTGAGTCGGCCGACCCGGACGCGCAGATCATCTTCGGGACGGTCATCGACGAGCACATGAAGGGCGAGGTCAAGATCACCGTGATCGCCACCGGCTTCACCGGGCAGATCGATGTGCTCGGCACCCTCGCCTACGAGCCAGCGGCGCGCTCGGCGATGGTCGGCGCACCCGCCTTCGCCATCGGCGGTCGTTCCTCGAGCCCGCCCAACGCCGATGATCTGGACATCCCGGCGTTCCTCCGGGATCGTCGCTAGGAATCCCGTTATCGAGCAGGGGGCCTCGCCTCGACGAGGCCCCCTGTTGGTGCCATGAAGTGCCCATACTGTTCTGAGCCTGAGTCGAAGGTCGTCGATTCGCGCGACTCCGAGACCGGTGAGGCGATCCGCCGCCGACGGGAATGTCTTGCCTGCCATAAGCGTTTCACCACCTACGAACGGGTCGAGGCGGTACCTCTGTGGGTGGTCAAAAAGGACGGGCGGCGCGAGGAATTCAACCGCCGGAAGCTGCTCGGCGGCCTCGTCAATGCGTCCACCAAGCGCGAGCTGGCATCGGCCCAGCTCGAGGTTGTCATCGATGACATAGAGCACGCGCTGCGCTCTCGCAATGTCACCGAGGTGCGCAGCCGGGAGATCGGCGAGATGGTGATGCAGCAACTGCGCGCGCTGGACGAGATCGCTTACGTGCGCTTCGCGTCGGTATACCGCTCGTTCCAGGACGTCGAGCAGATGCGCGCCACCATCGAGGATGTGCTCGCCAACCCGCCGGGAACGCGGCCACCGGATGCGCCGCGTCGGCGCCGCAAGGGTGCCGACGACGAGAGCGAACCGGCTCTCGACATCGGCAAATGAGCGACGACGAGGCGCTGGCCTCGCGGCTGGACCAGGTGCGTGCGCGCGTGCGCCACGCCGCCGAACGCGCCGGCCGAGATCCCGAAAGCGTTCGGATTCTCGCAGTCACCAAGGGACACCCCGCCGCCACCGTCGACGCCGCGCTGCGGGCCGGTATCGGCGACATCGGTGAGAGCCGTGTGCAGGAGGCTGCGGCCAAGCACTCCGAGCTCGTCGATCGCGTGGCCACGTGGCACATGATCGGGCACGTTCAGAGCAACAAGGCAGGTGCGGCCGCGGCGGTCTTCGATGTCGTGCACTCGATCGACTCCGTGCAGCTTGGGGCTGCGCTGGAACGCCACCGCCCCCCCTCCGCCCGGCGTCTTGCGGTTCTCATCCAGGTTGACCTGACCGGGATCCCGGGTCGCAGTGGCGTGTCCGCCGACGCCGCGCCCGCACTGCTCACCGAGTTGAGGCACTTTCCCCGCCTCGATCCCGTGGGGTTGATGACCATCGCGCCGCCGGGGCCGCCGGAGCGGGCGCGCGACTGTTTTGCGCGCCTGCGCGCCCTGCGCGACAGGCTGAACGGTGACCGGTCGTTGCCCGTCTGCGAGCTGAGCATGGGCATGAGTGACGATTTCGAGATCGCGGTGGCCGAGGGATCGACAATGGTGCGGCTGGGCCGCGTCCTGTTCGGCGATCGCAGCGAGGCGCAGCCTAGAGCGGCCCCACGGCTATCCTGACGCCGCGATGAACGAGGACGAGTCCGGTGCGCCGGCCGCTGCCGGAGGCCGAGTTCAGGACGAGGCCGTCCCCAGCCGGAGCCGCCAGCTGAGCGTGATGTTGAGCACCGCGATCATCGTCTTCTCCGTCGACCATCTCAGCAAATGGCTGGTCACCCAGCACATCGCCCTCGGCGACCAGGTACCCGCCACCGGGCCGGTCACCATCCATTACATCGAGAACCGCGGCGCTGCGTTCGGCCTTTTCCCGCAGTTGCAGGTCGTCTTCCTGGTGGTTGCGGCCGCCGTCGCCCTCTACATCGTGCTGGCCGGCCGTCGCTTCGGCCCCGGCGTGTTCCCGCAGCTCCTTCTCGGCATGGTGCTCGGCGGCGCGGTCGCCAACGCGCTCGACCGGTTCGTTCAGGGATACGTGGTCGACTTCATCGATCTGCAGAAATGGCCCGTCTTCAACGTCGCCGACATGGCCATCGTTGTCGGCATCCTTCTCGGCGTCCTAACGCTCCGCACCCCCGCCGCGCGTCGCGACGGCGCGGCGTGATCAGGGTGGCCGAGCGCGGCGAAGAGGACAGCCGTCTTGACCTGCGCGTGGCCAGACGGTCGGGGGTCAGCCGCACCGCTGCGCAACTGCTCATCGCGGGCGGCCACGTCACCGTCAACAATCGGCCCGCCAAGTCCGGTCAGCGGGTTGGACCGGCGGACGACGTCGTCGTGGTCATGCCACCCGCGAAAGAGGCGGCGGCTGACGTCGCCGGACCGCAGGTTCCGCTCACCGTCGTGTACGAGGATGACGCGCTGGCGGTCATCGACAAGCCGGCCGGGATGGTGGTGCACCCCGCGCCAGGTCACCCCGTCGGGACACTCGCAGACGGCCTCCGTCAGCGCGGAACCACCTGGTCGCAGCTGGGCGGAGAGCAGCGTCCCGGCATCGTCCACCGGCTTGACCGCGACACCAGCGGGTTGCTCGTGGTCGCCAAAACCGAGGCGGCGCACCACTCCCTGTCGCTGCAGCTGCAGCGCCATACCCTCGGTCGTGTCTACTGGGCGCTGGTGCACGGCAGCTTCCGGGAGGCGACGGGTCGCATCGATGCGCCGATCGGCCGCCACCCCGGGCACCGGCAGCGGATGGCTGTGGTCGACGGCGGCCGGCCCGCGGTGACCGACTTCGCCGTGATGGAGCGCCTGCGCCGCTTCACCCGGCTCGAGGTTCGGCTGCTCACCGGGCGCACCCACCAGATCCGGGTGCACCTGGCGTCGATCAGCCACCCGATCGCCGGCGACGACGTCTACGGCCGCCGCGGTGACCAGATCAGCCTTCGACCCGCCCTGCACGCCCAGCGCCTCACGTTTCTCCACCCCGATGACGGTCGCCGTTGCGACTTCACGTCGCGCCTGCCGGCCGACCTCGAGGCAGCCCTGCTCACCGCCGCCGAGGTGTCGTGATGGTGCGCGTGCCCCGGGTCACGACCCAACCCGGGCGGCTGATCGTCCTCTCCGGCCCCAGCGGCGTGGGCAAGGACACGGTGCTGCACGAATTGCGCAGCCTCGAACCCGACCTGAGGTACAGCGTGTCGTACACGACCCGCACGCCGCGACCGGGGGAGACCGACGGCCTCTCCTACTCGTTCATCGACGAGCCAACGTTTCGCGACATGGCCGAGCGGGGTGAGTTCCTCGAGTGGGCCGAGGTGCACGGCCACCTCTACGGCACCGCAGAGGCGCGCGTCAAGGAGGCGCTGGCACGCGGCGAGGACATCGTGCTCAAGATCGACGTCCAGGGAGCTGCATGGATTCGTCCCCGCGTCGACGGTGCGCTCTTCATCTTCCTGATGCCCCCGTCCGAGGATGAGCTTCGCCGCCGCCTGATGGCTCGCGACACCGAGGATGAGGCAGCTGTCGACCTGCGGGTGCGCAACGCTGTCGCCGAGATGGCCGAGGGTGCGGCGTACGATCACCAGGTGGTCAATGACGACGTCAACCGCGTTGCGCGCGAGATCCTCGACCTCGTGCACCGCCGGCGCTCGGGACTGACTCGATGAGCGCGGAGAGCCGAGCCGGCCGGGTTGCGGTCCACGTGTCCGGCAGCGTGGCGGCGTTCAAGGCGTGCGAGGTGATCACCGCGTTGCGCAAGGAAGGGTGTGAGGTGAAGGTCGCCATGACGGTGGGCGCGAGCCGCTTCATCACGGCGGTCACCTTGCAGAGCCTCAGCGGGCACCCCGTGCTCGACGACGTCTGGGAGCACAGTGGCACACATGGCATGGGCCACGTCCAGCTGGGGGCTTGGGCGGAGGTGCACGTCGCGGTCGCCGCGTCCGCCAACCTGATCGCTCGGCTGGCGCATGGTCTCGCCGACGACGCCGTCACCACCACCGTGCTGGCCAGCCACGCGCCGCTCCTGGTTGCACCCGCGATGGAAACGGCGATGTGGGAGCATCCCGCGACGCGCGCCAACGTGCAGGTCCTGCGCACGAGGGGAGTTCACCTCATCGGGCCGGTCAGCGGCCGGCTGGCCAGCGGAGCCGAGGGCGAGGGTCGCATGGCCGACGTCCCAGCCATCGTCGAGGCAACTCTGGTGCGGTTGCGAGAAGGCGGAGGCTGATACGTCGGCTGTGTCCGGTCCAGCCCTGCTGTTTGCCGGTCGCCGCGTCGTGGTCACCGCCGGGGGCACTCGCGAGGCCATCGACCCAGTGCGGTTCCTGGGCAACCGCAGCAGCGGCCGCATGGGAAACGCCATCGCCGTGGCGGCGGCCGAGCGCGGTGCTGCGGTGACCCTTATCACCACCGTCGCCGCTCCCGACGACGCCCGCGTCACGGTCGTCGGAGTCGACACCGCCGACCAGATGCATGCGGCGGTTAGAAGCGCGTTACCAGGTGCCGACGTGCTGGTGATGGCGGCGGCCGTCGCCGACTATCGCATGGCGCACGTCGCCGCGCGCAAGCTCAAGAAGCGCAACTCTCTGACGCTCGACCTGGTTCGCACCGTCGACATCCTCGCCAGCCTCGCCGATGACCCCTCTCGCACAGACGTGCTGGTCATCGGTTTCGCCGCCGAGACAGATGACGTCGAGGCCAATGCGCTGCGCAAGCTCGTCGAGAAGCGACTCGACCTGGTCGTTCTCAATGACGTCTCGCGACCCGAGATCGGCATGGGCAGCGAGGAGAACGAGGTCAGCGTTTTCGACTCCGCCGGCCTGGTGGCGCACATCTCGCAGCGCGCCAAAGCCCTCGTCGCGGACGCACTGCTCGACATCGTTTCCGACCGCCTCGCCACCGCGCCACGAGCCCAACGGTGACGGTCACCTACATCGCGGTCGTGCCGGACACCGGGGCCATCCTCCCCCAGGACCACTTCACCTACGCGGTGCCCGCCGACCTCGCCGCCACCGCGGTGCCCGGCGCCCGCGTCGAGGTCCCGTTCGGACGGCGAGGCGTGCTCGGGTACGTCGTCGGTGCCGAACAGGAGCTGGCCGGCGGCGGCGAGGCGCGACCGATCGTCTCGGTTCTCGATGAGCCTCCAATCCTCGACCCTGCGGCTCTGGCGCTGGCGCGCTGGATCGCGAAGCGCTACTGCTCACCGCTCGGCGAGGTGATCCGGGCGATGCTGCCCAAGGGCGTCCGGTCGGCACGGCCGGGCGGCCGCAAGCGCGGGCCGCGCACCACGTCCGCCGCGGTGCAGGCTGCTCGGGCCGGCGAGGCGGACGCCGCCGAGACCCCGCCGGAGCTCACCGACCGGCAACGCGCCGCCGCCGCGCCCCTGCTCGAGGCCATCGCCGCCGGCACCCATCGCCGCGTTCTGCTCCACGGCGTCACCGGTGCGGGCAAGACCGAGGTGTACCTGGTGGCCATCGCCGCGGCGATGGCGGCTGGGCGCCAGGCAATCGTGATGGTCCCCGAGATCGCCCTGACCCCGCAGACCATCCGGCGGTTCGCGGCGAGGTTCCCCGGGCGGGTTGCGGTGCTGCACTCGGGGCTCACCGAGTCCGAGCGCGCCCACGAGTGGCGGCGCATCCGCGACGGCAGCCTCGACGTCGTGGTGGGCTCGCGCAGCGCGGTGTTCGCTCCTCTGCCGCGCCTCGGCGTCATCGTCGTCGACGAGGAGGACGCCGGTGCCTACAAGCAGGACCGCATCCCACGGTACCACGCCGTCGACGTCGCCCTGGAGCGTGGTCGCCTGCAACAGGTGCCGGTTGTGCTTGGCAGTGCCACGCCGCGGGTGGAGACCTACTACGCGGCTCACACCGGGGGCTTCGAGATGGTGAGGCTCGAGGAGCGCATCAGCGGCCGGCCGCTGCCACCGATCGAGGTGGTCGACCTGCGCGCGGAGCTGCATGCGGGCAATCGCAGCCCGCTGTCGCTGGAGCTGGTTCGCGCCTTTCGCGAATGCCACAACGCAGGCGGCCAGTCAATCCTCTTCCTCAACCGCCGCGGCACTGCGACGGTGGTGGTGTGCCGCGACTGTGGCGAGTCGGTCAGCTGCGACAGCTGCAGCGTGTCGCTGGTGTACCACGCGCAACGCCGTCGCTGCGACTGCCACTACTGCGGGTTCTCCCGGCCCCTGCCCGAGGTCTGCCCAAGCTGCCGGTCGACCGCCATCCGCGGCCTCGGGATGGGCACCGAGCGGCTCGAGGCCGAGGTGCACGACCGCTTCCCGGACGTGCGCCTGCTGCGCATGGACCGCGACACTACGGCCACTCGCGATGCCTACTTCACGATCTACGACCAGTTCGCACGTCACCAGGCCGACTGTCTCATCGGGACGCAGATGATCGCCAAGGGCTGGGACCTCGGCAATGTGCGGCTGGTCGGGATCGTCAACGCCGACGTTTCGCTGCACTTCCCGGACTACCGCAGTGGCGAGTCGACGTTCTCGCTGCTCACCCAGGTGGCGGGACGAGCCGGTCGCGGCGACGAGCCGGCGCGGGTCATCCTGCAGACGTACAGCCCACAGCACTACGCGGTGCGACACGCCACCACGCACGACTATCTCGCCTTCGCCCGCGAGGAGATCCGCGTCCGCAGGGCGCTCCGCTTTCCGCCCTACACGCGGATGGTGGTGTGCACCGTCGCCAATCGCGAGGACGCGATCGCCGAGCTGGACGCTCGCCGGGCGCTCGCGGAGGTGTCTGATAAACTCGGCCCGGGGTCGGGCCTTGACGTCCTCGGGCCGACTCCCGCCTTCCTGCACCGGCTCCGCGGTGAGTACCGCTGGCAGATCACAGTACGGGGCGAGGCGATTGAGAGGGCGTTTCCGCACCTGCCGCGTGGCCGCGGTTGGAGCATCGACGTCGATCCAGGACCCTGAGGTACCCCGTGGCACTGCTCCCCATCGTCCTTTCCACTGACGAGGATCCCGTTCTCACCACCAAGGCAACGCGGGTGCCGCGTATCGACGAGGGCGTTCGCAAGCTCATGGACGACATGGTGGAAACCATGATCGACGCCCACGGCGCCGGTCTCGCCGCCCCGCAGGTGGGCGTGTCGCACCGGGTCATCGTGCTGCGCGTCGACAACCAGGTCTACCAGCTCGCCAATCCCGAGATGGTGCGTTGCGAGGGTGAGCAGACCGGGATCGAGGGTTGCCTGTCGGTCCCGGGGCTGATCGGTGAGGTGACCCGCTGCGAGCGCGTCGTCGCCAAGGGCCTCAACCGGCACGGGAAGGAGATCCGCGTCAAGGGCGACGGACTTCTGGCGCGGGCCATCCAGCACGAGATCGACCACCTCGACGGGATCCTGTTCACCACCAAGGTGATCGAAGGTACGCTGCGCACCTGGGAAGCGGGCAGCGAGGAGGAGATCGAGGCGCTCGAGGGCGAGCTCGTCGGCTGATCGCAGCCACGCGCGAGGACGCATCCTGATGCGCATCGTCTTCTGCGGCACCGCCGACTTCGCTGTGCCGGCGCTGCACGCGGTCGCGCACGCACACGAGGTGGTCGCCGTGGTCACCCAGCCCGACCGCCCGGGCTCGCGCGGACGTCCGGCGATGCGTCCCGTCGCCGACGCGGCCGGCGTTCTTGGTCTGCCCGTGCTACGACCGGAACGCATCCGCGCCCCGGAGAGCGTCGCCACCATCCTGGCCCTGACTCCGCACGCGCTGGTTGTTGCCGCTTATGGCCAGATCATTCCGGCTACCCTGCTCGATGCGCCACCAATCGGCGGCATCAATGTGCACGGCTCGCTGCTGCCGCGCTGGCGGGGAGCCGCGCCCATCGCCGCGGCCATCCTCGCCGGGGACACGCGCACCGGCGTGTCGATCATGCGCATGGACGCCGGGCTCGACACCGGGGCGGTGTACGCCATGCGGGAGGTTCCGATCGCGCAGAACGACACCACCCCGCTGCTCACCGAACGGCTCGCGGTCCATGGCGCGGGATTGCTCCTCCAGGTGCTTGGTGCGTTGGCAGCAGGGACGGTCGCCGCCACTCCGCAGGACGAGGCATCGGCGACCCATGCGCCCCGGCTCTCTCGCGATGACGGCCGCCTCGAATGGTCGACGGTGTCAGCTCTGGACGTCGACCGCCACGTCCGCGCGCTGCTGCCGTGGCCCGGCACCACGGCATCGTTGGGCGGCAAGCGCGTCCGCCTGCTTACCGGCGAGGTCCGTGGCGACGTCGCCCCGACCACCGCGCAGCCCGGTGAGATCGTTGCCACGGCGGGAGATTCCGCCGATGTCGCCACCGCCACCGGCGTGTACCGGGTCTCCTTCGTGCAGCCGCCCGGAGGGCGGCCGATGAGCGCTGCGGCGTACCTCCGCGGCCGCCGGGGGGCGGGGTAGGGCCATGGCCAGGGCCACCGCCGAAAAGCAGACGGATCCCACGCTGGCTCGCAACCGGCAGGCCACGCACGAGTACGAGATCCTCGAGAGGTTCGAGGCCGGTATCGAGCTCGCCGGCACCGAGGTGAAGGCGCTGCGTGGCGGTCGTACGAACCTGCGCGAAGGGTACGTGCGCGTCGAAAACGGCGAGGCCTGGCTGCTCGGCGTCAACATCGCCGAGTACACGCAGGGACACCGTCGCAACCACGAGCCGCAGCGCCGGCGCCGGCTCCTGCTCCACAAACGGGAGATCGAGTATCTTGGGGCGAAGGTGGCGCAGCAGGGCCTGACGCTGGTGCCGCTTCGCATCTACCTCAGGCGCAACCGCATCAAGCTGGAGTTCGGCCTGGCCCGCGGCAAGAAGCTGTGGGACAAGCGCCAGGCGATCGCCGAGCGCGACGCACGCCGCGACGTTGAGCGCGCCACAGCGCGGGCGCAGCGACTCGGCTGACCGCGGTGCTGCGCAGCGCGCGCACCATGGTGAAGAGCAGACCCGCGGCGAGAAGCGCGGGCAGCGAGCAGCCCTGCAGGAAGAACCACCACAGCGTTCCCGAGGAGATGCTGACGATGCTTTGCATGCTGATCGCCGCGATCACCGCCGCCCCGACCACGCCGATGCCGACCAGGGCGCCGATCGTCCAGCCCGTCAGCGCGCGACGGTGCAGGCCGCGCTCGTAGGCGAGCCCCGCAGCGGCGGCCAGCGCGATGAGCAGGTGGACGTACACCGGGTACCACGCTATCGACCCGACCAGCAGCATGGCGATGATCCCGCAGGCGAACTCCGCGCCCCGTTCCGCACGGGTCCGATGAGTCTTGCTGACCGCCAGCCAGAGTGCGGCGACAGTCCCCACCGACAGCGCCGTGGCCAGTGTGTGCACCCACAGGGACGGGACGTCGTTGACAAGAACGGAGTGGAGATCGAGCCTGCTGACCACGCCATTCCATGTCTGGTTGTAGATCCAGCCGTTGTCGCGATTGAGGAAGGGAAACACGGAGGCGATGTACTGGTGGGTGACGCCCCAGCCCAGCGCGAAGACGGCCAGGACAGCTGAGGCAGCCGCTGTGGCCACACCGGCGGCAGCCGCGCGCCACCAGCCGCGCCGGACGAGCACCACGAGCAGCACGATCGGCGCCAGCTTGATGCTCGCGGCAATGCCGAGCACGATGCCGCAGCGGGTGCGGTGGCCCGACAGGTAATCCGAGATCGCCACAGCAAGGAGCAGGAAGATGACCAGGTTGATCTGGCCGTGCCAGAGGTTGTAGGTGGCGGGCGCGAAGGTGAGCGCGACGATGATGCCGATGCGCGCGCGCGGCCAGGCCGCGGGAAGCAGCGCCCGCGCGGTGATCACGGCGCCGGCGAGAAGCGCGCCGAGCGACAGCCACAACCACGCCATCTCCTGCCAGCGCGCCGACAGCAAGTCGAGCGGGCGCAGGAGCACCGCGGCGAAGGGCGGGTAGATGAAGCCCGACATCACGATCGTGCCACTGTCGAAGGCGGCGTAGGGGCTGGTGCCAACCGCCGCCGCATGGGCGGCCTGCGAGTAGGCGGCGAAGTCCTCGAACTCGCCGGCGAAGTGGCCGAAGAGCGGGACCAGCACAAAGGTGTAGGCGGTGGCAAGGCATGCCGCGATGGCGGCGGCCGTGATCACCAGCGACAGGGTCCGCCGGTTCCGCGCCGCACGCTTGCCTTGCGGCGCGGCTATGCGCCTCGTCATCACCGACACGCTGGAGAGTGTCGCGGCTGGCGCCTCCGGAGATCCGTGCGTGCGCGCGACCGTTACCCAGGCGCGACCGCCCGGTCAGGAGGCGGCGCGGTGGGTGTGATCTGCTCGGGGACCCTGCTCGGGCGCGACCGGCAGGTCGAACGTCGTCCCCGCGGCCATGATCGGCCGATTGGCTCGGGTGTCGGGGACCGCGGCGGCGGCGAGCTCGTCGATGGCCGAGCGGAGCTCACGAAGCCCGGTTCCCTTGGTCGCTGACAACAGGACGGGAGGCAGACCGACGATCTCGCCGAGCCGCTGCGCGATCTCGCGGGCCTCGACCGCGGTCAGACGGTCGATCTTGTTGACCACGAGCACGGCGGGCTGATCGCAGCTCATCTCCGCGAGCGTTTGCAGGACCGTGGCCAGCTGATCCTCGGCGTCGGGATGGGCGGCGTCGACCACGATGGCCAGCAGGTGAGCCTCGCGCACCTCCTCGAGGGTGGCCGCGAAGGCCTCGACCAGCTCATGCGGCAGCGACTGGATGAACCCCACGGTGTCGGTCACGATGACCCGGCGCCCGCTGGCCAGCCCGAGCAGCCGCGAGGTGGGGTCGAGCGTGGCGAAGAGCAGGTTGTCGGCGAAGACGGTTGAGTTGGTGAGCTTGTTGAGCAGCGTGGTCTTGCCCGCGTTGGTGTAGCCCACGAGTGCGCACGACGCCAGCGGCACCGCCGTGCGCGCTGTTCGCCGGGTGGCGCGCTGCCTCTCGATCGCCTTCAGCCGTTGACGCAGCCGGCGCAGCTTCTGGTTGATGAGGCGGCGGTCCACCTCGATCTGCTTCTCACCCATGCCACCCCGCATCCCGCCGGTGCCGACGCGTCCGCGCTGGCGTTCGAGGTGGGCCCAACCGCCCGCCAGGCGGGGCAGCTGATGCTCGAGCTGGGCCATCTCCACCTGCACCCGGCCCTCGGCGCTGCGAGCACGGCGAGCGAAGATCGAGAGGATGACCTCGGTGCGATCGAGCACCGGGACGCCCCACGTCTCCTCGAGGTTGCGTTGCTGGCGCGGCGACAGCTGGTCGTTGATCAGCACCGCCGGGCCGCCCAGCTCCTGAATGCGGGCGCCCAGGGCGTCGACGGTGCCCGAGCCGAAGAACGTGGCGGGGTGGATCTCGCGGAGTGGCAGTGGGGCGCGCTCGACCACCTTGGTCCCCAGGGTCCGGGCGAGCTCCTCGAGCTCGTCAAGCTCGATCTCCGTCTGTTCGCGGTTCGACCGCCCCAGGAATGCGCCCGCGATCAGCACGTTGTCGAGCGTCGCGGCGACGTCGGGATCAGCGCCGCTCCGTCTCTGTCGAGCCATGTGCGTTGTAGCCTATTGCATTGTCCCGCGCTGTGAAAGTGGACGGTGTCTCAGCCCGCGTCTATGCGATGCTGCCGGCCGTGACGGCGGCGAGGGGCGGCAAACGAGCTGTGCGGGTGTGCGTGGAGGTCGGCAAAAAGCGCGTGTTTGCGAGCGCTCTCGACTGGCCGGGCTGGTGTCGTTCGGGCCGGGACGAGCAGGCCGCGCTCGACGCGCTCGGGGACCATGCACCTCGATACCGGGCGGTGACCGCCGCCGCGGGTGTGCCGTTCGCCACCGGTGAGCTCACGGTGATCGAGCGATTGACGGGAACGCCGACAACGGACTTCGGCGCCCCTGATCGCGCAGCGTCGACTGAAGCCGAACCTCTGACGGCGGCGCAGGCAGAGCGCATCAACTCCCTCGTCGCGGCGGCGTGGGCAGTCTTTGATGACGTGGTCGCCGCCGCCCCGGCGGCGCTGCGCAAGGGCCCGCGCGGTGGCGGACGCGACCGCGATGCCATGGTCGACCACGTGCTCGCTGCCGAGAATGCGTACGCGCGCAAGCTGGGCATCCAGGTGACGCAGCCGCATGCCGGCAAAACCGCGAGGATCGCGGTGATGCGCGAAGCGATCCTTGCAGCCGTGGGCTCCGCAACCTCGGGCGAACCGCTCGTCGAGCGGGGCTGGCTCCCACGCTACGCCGCCCGTCGCATCGCCTGGCACGCCCTCGACCACGCGTGGGAGATCGAGAACCGTAGCGATGCGTGAGTCAGCTGCGTGGACGCGACACGCGACGCGGCGTCGTCGACACCGCGCGTACCCGCGGCAGCGGCAGGKCGGCGATCCGGCAGGAGACATCGGCGTCCTCATCGAGGTGGTAGCTGATGCAGATGCGGTGGTAGCCGTCGGCAACGGTGAGCAGCCGATCGTGGTGGAGGCCGCCGCGCACCAGCAGGACAGGCGACAGTCGCCGTCCCTTCTTCACCTTCTTGAAGTCCTTGGCCACCTCCGGGTCGGTGATGGGCAGCAGGGCCAGGCCGCTGGCGCGCAGCAGGTCCTTGGCCTTCCTGGTTGTGGGCGTCGCCGACCGGAGGCCGCGCAGCAGCGCGCGAACCGTCGGCGGGTCGAAGAGCAGGCTTAGATAGTCGGACGCGGCGGGGTAGTCGTGCGGCGCGGGGGTGGTGGTCCAACGTTCCTCGAGGGCCAGCATGGTCGATCCTCCGCGTGGCGACGCGGCGCGGCGCGTCATCGCGGATGTCCAGGCGCATCGCCCTGCGCCGCCGCCATCGCCCCCGGGTCGCCACCCGACCCGCGCAGGATGAAGGCGAAAGCTACCGCCAGCAGCGCGCCCAGCAGCGGGCCGACGACGTAGAGCCAGGTGTGGGTAAAATCGCCGCGGACCAGGTCGGCCGCGAAGCTGCGCACCGGGTTCATCGACGCGCCGCTGATCGGGCTCGACCACAGCCCGGCGAGTGCGATGTAACCGCCGACGGCCAGGGCTGACAGAGCTCCCACGTTCTGCGCACTCGACGCTGTGCCGAGGATCACGCTCACCAGGCCCATGGTCAGCACCACCTCGATGAGCATCGCCTGCACATCGCTCACCGAGGCAGCCGGCACTGTGGCGCCGAAGCTGCCGGGCCGGCCGAGAACCGCCCAGAGGAAGAGGCAGGCGAGCACGCCTCCCAGCACCTGGCTGCCGATGTAGCCAGGGAGGCGCACCCAGGGGAACTCTCGGCGAAGAGCGAACGCGATGCTCACCACCGGGTTGAGATGCGCCCCGCCGACCTTGCCCATGAAAAGGATGACGGCCATGACCGTGAGGCCCGGAACGGTCACGGCCGCGGCTCTCGAGATCGGGACGCCGCTCACCGACGTCACCACGTGGCTGCCCACGCCGCCGAGCACGAGGAGGAAGGTGCCGAGGATCTCGGAGCAGACGCGCCGCCACCACCGGGTGACGTCGTGGAATTCGCGCACCCATTGCGGGGTGCCCTGATAGCCCGATGTGGCCTCCCGCACTGGGCCTGGGTCTGCTCCGATCACGGCCGTGTCCGTCACAACCGCCGAGTATGCAGCGGCTGCACCGCCGCACCGCTGGGGGCGCCCGGACCGCTTAGCGCTTGCGGGCGATCCAGGCTTCCTCAGAGGGCCATCGCCGCGCCCAGGAGATGTCGACGTAGGGATACCTGGTCGTGGCTCCCAGCGGGGGGCGCACCTCGACAAGGTTCTCGACGTCGAAGCCGCTGGCGCGGAGCAGCCGGATCCAGTCACCGTAGCCGAGGTGGAACTCGACGGTGTTGTTGTCGGACCACTCGGTGCGGTGAAGGCCGAAGTACGGTCGGTGGAGCTCCGCCTGCACCGGCACATCCTCGTCGTCCTTCTCGCAGAGGGTGAGGATGGTTCCGTTGGTGTAGAAGATCAGCAGGCCACTGGGGCGGAGAAGGCGCGAGGCTTCGGGGATCCATTTGTACGGATCGCACCAGAGGGCGGCGCCGTATTCGCTGATGGCGAGGTCGAAGCTCGCGTCCGGCAGCGGAACGGTTTCCGCGTTGCCGAGGAGCAATGGGAAGGCGATGCCGTGCTCGCGTTGGAGCTCTCGCGCTGTGGCCAGCTGCTTGGGCGAGTTGTCGATGCCGACCGGACGTGCGCCACGACGCGCCAGCCAGGCCGAGACGTAGGCGGTGCCGCACCCCAACTCAATGGTGTCGAGCCCTTTGACGTCTGGGAGGAGCTGCAGATCGGAGTCGGGCACGTGCCAAATCCCCCACCACGCCTCGTCGGATGCCCATGCCCGGCGGCCCGGCTCCGCGTACTCCGCCGACATGATGTCCCAAGCAGCGCGGTTGAGCGCCACGTGGTCGTGCGATCGCGCATCGTCCATTGCCCGACTGTATCGTGCAGGCATGGAACCGCGGACCAGCGGCAGGCGCACCCGGGCTGACACCGTGACCAACTGGTGGGGCTCGCTGACAGATCGCGACGCCGAGGTTCCGCCCGCGACCCGCCTGCTGCCGGGGTCGCTGTTGGTTGCTGCCGGCGCGGCCGGTGGGTCGATGCCCATGACCTGGCATCACCTGCAGGTGCCTGCGCAAGTCTATTCGGGACCAGCCACCATCGAGGTGATCACCGGTATGGACACCGCCAACTGGTTGCTGCTGGTGGTCGCCATCGCGCTCGTGCTGACGATCCGCACCTACGTGACGGCGCCCACTCCCGTCGTCAAGTGGGCGCTCATCGTGCTCGCGTTCGCAGCCGTGACCGGCATGATCATCGACTACTTTGACTGGAGCCTGCGCGGCGTCTCGCTCTACGTGAAACCGTATTACGGACCTGGATTCTTCCTGGCGCTGGGCGGCGCTGCGCTGACGGTGCTTGCAGCCACCACTGCCTGGCGCGTGCCTGACTGACCGGGCGCGTGGTCGGCGGCCGGCACGGTGTGGGCCAGTTAGAGCCCGGCCGGCGCTCGATCAGGTACACGTGACCGCCGGGGCAGACCAGGGCAGCGGCGTGGCCGACCACGTCCTGCGCCCCCGCACCCGCGTGGAAGAGAACGTCGCGGACCTTCACCGCGCCCCACACGCCTTTATCGAGGCCGCTCGACGTCCCCCGACCGTCGACGACCCGAGCATTGGTGAGACGGAGTCGGCGATGGCTTGAGCCGCCGCGGCGCGCGCCGTCGGGTCAGGCCGGACCTTTCAGGGTGACGCGGGGCGTCCGGGTCGCGATCCCCACCAGCGCGCTCTGCGCTCCGGGATGGGAGCCGCCGGCGGGTTCTCCTCCAGTTCCTCGTCGCCGAGCAGCCAGTGCAGACGGCGCACCTCACCCGACGCGCGCTCCCACTCGACCGCTCCGCGTGAGTTGTTCGTCGCGGGCGTGCGACTCATGCCAGGCGTCCTTCTGCAGGCAGGAAAATGGTCACATCGGGCCGATTGCTGGTCTGGAGTGCAAGGTCACAGTGCTTGCGACTGTACGGTGATCCCGCCACAACTCCGTCACGGGCGCGCAACCTAAGGCAACGTTGCGATGACAAGGGCCCTGACGCAGGTGTGCGATTTCGCAAGCCACAGTGACCTTGTTCGCACCGAAAAGCTAGAGCCCGGCCGCTTACCGGGCCCCACTTCTATCGCTGAGCGCGTGGACCTTCGATGCTCACCTCGAAGAGCGGACCGATTGGCCGTCGACCTTCCGGCATGTCGACATCATGTCGGCAACGACAGGTTCAACGCCGCGCAGTCCCGCGTCGAGGCGGTGCGATGGGCGCAAACGGCTTCGCACACGGTCGGCCGCCCAGCCTGCGGCCATGGCAATGCGGTCGCGAACCGGCTGGTGCATCCGAACGTACCTGGCTGGGGCTGCCGCGGTTGTGACGGCGACCGTGGTCTCGGTGCCGTTGACCGCTGTCCCAGGTCGGCAGCCGGAATGCGGAAACGGTCCTTGGACGCAAGTCGGGCGGACGCCCGCAGTGCAACTCCGCGACAACGGCGCCCCCGCCATCGCGATCTCCAGCTCGCCAGCGGCCCAGGGGATCACGGCGGTCTCCATCACCGGCGGACGGTTTGCACTCCCTGTCGCAGCAGACGAGCACTTCTTTGGCCTCGGCGAGCGGTTCCAAGGTCCAGATCTCCGTGGCAGTATCCTCGACGGTTGGACCCAGGATCGAAATGTCCATCCGGAGCTGCGAACGAGTTATGTGGCGACGCCGTTCCTGCTGTCCAGCCGAGGCTACGGCATTCTTCTGGACGCAGCGGACCACTCGACATTCGATATAGCAGCAAGCAACTCCAACTGCCTGCTTATCGGCGTCACGACGCCGGAACTGAGGGCCCTGATCATCGAGGGCCCAGACCCTCAGACCGTGTTGCAACGGCACGCCCAACTCGTCGGCTTCCCACCGTTGCCGCCCCGTTGGGGGTTCGGGGTGTGGAAGAACCTGATCGGCGGCGAACGGAGTGTGGCGGTCCAACTCGACCGGCTCCACGCGCTCGCGATCCCCGTCGACGCGGTCTGGATGTACGACGCTGTGGACCCCCGCGTCGGATTCGGGTGGCCATGGAAGCTGTACGGCCCCATCAATACGGGTATCTATCCGGACCTGGCTGCCTTCACGCAAGGCCTGCACGCCAGGGGCCTGAAGGTGCTCGGGTACCTCAATCCCTTCCTCTACCGGGGCACGGCGGGATTCGACGAGGCACGCCTGCGCGGCTATCTCATCGGCGATCCACACGGTGGTCCGCTGATGGACCGGTGGCATGACCACGCCATGCTTGATTTCACCAACCCTGCTGCCGCCGTATGGTGGGAGAAGCAGGTGAGCGGAATTCTGCTCGACGACGGCCTCGACGGTGCCATGCAGGATTTCGGGGAAGAGCCACCACTCGATGGCGTGTACGCCAGCGGCGAATCTGGAGCCATGGTGCACAACCGGTACTCGGTCCTGTACGCGCGGGCAACGCGGACCGCAGGCCAGATGGCAAAACCGGGCGACACCGTCTTCTTCGCCCGGTCCGGCTACAGCGGCAGCGAGCAGTACCTTACGGGTGGCTTCACCGGCGACCAGGAGCACAGCTGGGACCCGAGGACCGGGCTGGCGTCTGTCCTTCCGGCGCTGCTGAGTGCCGGCATCTCGGGCAGGCCCTACTGGGGACCGGACATCGCGGGCTTCATCGACGGACCACGTCTTGACGATGAGAAGGAGCTGTGGATCCGCTGGCTGGAGCTCGGGGCCCTTTCCCCGACGATGCGCGACATGCTCGGCGCCGAGAGTCGCCCCGTTGACATCTGGACGGATGCCGAGACAACGCGACTATTCGGGCTGTATGCGCGCCTGCACACTGCACTGAAACCCTACCTCTACCAGTACGCCACCGTCGCCCACACCCGCGGACTGCCTATCCTGCGTCCGCTCTTCCTGAACTACCCGAAGGCGGCGGGCATCTACGACGTCAACGATGAGTATCTCCTTGGGGATGATGTACTTGTTGCGCCGATCACGCGTCCGGGTGTCACCAGCCGCTCGACCTACGTCCCACCGGGTGCGTGGCGCGACGCCTGGACAGGACACGTGGTGGTGGGTCCGACACGGGTGATCGTCGCCGCACCCGTCAATGAGATTCCGCTGTTCGATCGCGTGGGCTCGAGTATCGACCTTTATGGCATCGTGAATGCCGCGAGCACCTGAGCCATGTGCGCCCCCGCACCGGGTGCCGTAGACTGACAATCGGGCGCGTGACCGACGCCCTCGGCGACATCTTCAGCGGTGATGGAGCGGCGAACGGAATCGTCGCTGCATGGGTGGCCGACACCGAACGGCTTCTCGCGCTGGGTGAAGCGGTCTCGACGGGGATCACGGCCGCGGTTGGCGCGGAAGGCTCCGGTCAATCCGTTCCGGCCCTCGCCGGCACCATCGGCCTCGACCGCCGGGAGACGACCCGACGCTGCAGCGCGTTGGTATGGCACGGCATCCTGGAGCGGGCAGGCCGGCGGGTCCGCCTGGCTCCCGACCTGCAGACGCTGACGGCCGCGGACGCCGTCCAGGACCTGAAGGATGTCCTGCGAACCCAGCGAGCCAAACTGGCCGCCATCACGGACTCCGCAGGCACAATGCGGCCGTATACGACCCTATCGGAGGCGGACCAGCTGGCGGTCGCCCGCAACGCCGGTGCGATCACTCCTAGCCTGCTCACCGCCGCTGCGCAGGTGCTGGACGGGATCGAGCCGCTCCGGGCTGCATGGTCGCGCCCAGCGCGGCACGTCGAGCTGGGCTGCGGATCGGGCTGCCAGCTGTTGAGCCCATTGCTGGTGCACAGGGGATTGACGGCGGTGGGTGTGGAGTTGAGCGCCGCGGTCGCGGTCGAAGCACAGCGCCGAGCCGAGGTTCTCGGGGTCGCCGACCGGGTGGAGATCCGAGCGGGCGATGCCGCCGACCTGCCCGAGATCGACCGCTTCGATACCGGGTACTGGTCACAGCCCTTCTTCACGACGCCGACGCGGAGGCGGGCCCTGGCAGCCGCGTGGCGGGCACTGCGGCCCGGGGGCGTGCTCGTCGCCCCAGTGCTTGTGGAGCCGCCGGCCACGCAGACCTTGACCAGCGTGCGTGCGTGGTCCGTCGAGGCCATCGTATTCGCCGCGTGGGCCATCCCGATCCTGTCTCCGAGGGCCCTGTGCGACGAGATCCACACGGCGGGTTTCGTGGACGGGGTTGTGGTCGAGGCCCCCGCGATGGCCACCCGACCGGCGTCGGTCCTCGGCGTCAGACACTATGTCGTCGCCCGCAAGCCACCCGTGAGTGGTGGCGGTCTCTCCGCAGCCGTTGACGCGACGCCTGCCGACCGCGTTGCGGCGCCCGCGCTCGACACCTACGTCGCAGCCCGCACCCGGCTGACCGGGTGGATCGCAGCCGCGGAAGCGTTGGCCGTGGTGGACACTGCCCTGTCCAGTGGCGTCCTGGCTGCCATCATCGCGGCCGGCACCACGACCGGCGCCGCCGACCGCGCCGCCATCGATGCCGATTGGGTTGGCCGCATCGGTGATTCCCTCGTCGCGCACGGCATCCTGGACGCGGCCGGGCCGCAGTATCGGCTCACCCCGAATTTCGACGCGCTGGCGTTGGGACCTGCGCGCGACGCACTTCACGCCGTGCTCGGCCCGCTGATGACGAGGCTCCAGACGTTGTAGGCGGGCGTGCGCTCGCCGCCCGGACTCCAGAGTGGCCAAATCAGCCTTGGGCGAAAGTGGTGATCGCGTGGATGAGGGCGGGATCCGGGTCGCGAACGATGGTTTCGTGGTCGGAGTTGTGCGCGACGTGGAGCTGGCTGGAGCGTGCGGCCGCCACCTGGGCGGCGATCGCAGCTGCCGAGAGGTACGCGCGACCGTCGAGCCAGGGCATCGCCGCGTGCACAATCAGCACGCGGCAGCGCACGCGGCGGAGCGCAGCCAGACCGTCGGAGCGGCCGACTGACGCCCATTCGTCCTCGAGGGCTCGGCGCAACGCCCGCATCCGAACGGACCCGTCGGGTAATGGAGCCAAGGTGTACCGGGCGCAGCGGATGATCCAACGCTCTTCAGCGTCGCCGTAGCGGCCGCTGCTGGTGCGGTGCCAGTGCTGCAGGTATTCAGCGAAGCCGCCGAAGCGCTGGTCGAGCTCCTCGCCGAACGGGCCGACCACCTGCACGGCGGCGTTGGCGACGAACGCCTGGTCGCCGACCACCCCGTCGAGCAGGATGAGACCTGAGAGGTCCTCTGAGGCAGCCAGGAAGGTCGCGATCGCCCCACCCAGCGAGTGGCCGAGGACCAGCGGGCGGCGTAGGCGCAGAACGTGGATCAACTGGCGCAGGTCCGCGACGTGGTCGGCGACCTCGTAGCCTCGAGGTGGTTTGTCGGAGAAGCCATGCCCCCGCAGGTCCACGCTGATGAAGCGGAGCTTTCCGCTGAGCCGCTCGCCCAGGGCGGTCAGGCTGTACGCGCTCTGCGCTGAGCCATGGATGCCCAGCACCGTGGGACCCGACCCGGGCCACTCGATGATGTGTTGGGTGATCGCGTCCAGCGGGATGAGGTCCTCGGTGGGCAGGCCAGGTCCGGTGACCGGCACTTCTTCGTAGCGTGCCGCAACTGAGGCGCGGGGTTCGGTGTGTAGCTCGGTCCGAACGATCCGTTGGTACTGCTCGTATGCAGATCGGGCGGCCGAAAGACTGCCGGAGTGTTCGCTCGCCGCGATCAGCAGAAGATGGGCGTCCTCGCAATACGGGTCCACCCCGACAAGCCGGGTCAGCGGCTCCAGGGCCACGTCGGCCCGACCAAGCCGTAGGGCACTCCGAGCGAAGCCCAGCGCGACCCGACGGAAGAGCCGGCGAACCTGGTCCTGCTCGACGAACAGCCAGGTGTCGAACGCGACGGACGCAGACACGGCCAAGCCGTGGCACAGGTCGCCGCGATACAGATCGAGTACTCGCACCAGCGTGTCCAATCCGTCCTGGTCGAGTGCGTTGGCCGGATTGAGGGCCTGAACCTGTGTGCGGAAGACTCGCACGTCGGTGACCCCGGCAAATCCGATCGCGTCCTCGGTCAGGACCAAGGCGTCACGCATCTTCTGCGGGAGCGCCGCGCGCAGATTGCTCAAGTACCAGCGTAGGCTCGCCCTTGGCGCGTCCACATCATCAAACAGCTCGCGGGCCAACTCTGAGCGCGGTACTGTGGCCTCGGCGAGCGCGACGCGGGCGAGCAGAGCCATTGACTTGGGCCGCAGCCGAAGAGGCCGGCGCACAACTCCGTCGGCCACCGCCGGCCGGCCGAGCAGGCACAGCATCTGCACGCTCCCCTGGGGCTCCAAACGCTCGCGCGGCACGGTGGCCCTCAAGCTTACACCGACGAACCCGGTGTCGGCCGACACTTCAGGTGCGCAGCAGCTGACCGCTGACAACCCCGCCGCAGGTGGCACGCCGCCGGATGCACCTGCTGTCACCGGATGATGCCCGTCGGGTGCTGATGCCCGCGGAAGGCGATCCCCTCGAGCCTCTCTACCGACTCGCAATCACCGCCGGTCTACGCCTCTCCATGGTCGACAAGGCATGGACGCGACTCAAAGAACGCGCCGGCGTCCCGGGGGTGCGAGTCCACGACTCCGCCACACGTCGGCCACGCTGCTGCTCGGCCGTGGGGTGCACCCGAAGATCGTGAACGAGATGCTCGACCACGCGACGGTGGCGATCACGCTCGATCTCTACTCGCACGTCACTCCGACGATGCAGCGGGAGGGGGCCGTCGCGATGGACGAGTCCTGAGCCAATAAGGGCCGGCGTAGGGGCAAACCCCTGCAGGCGGCACTTCGAACTTGCCGCCTGCAGGGCGGCGCCGGGATCGAACCGGCGCCGCATCCGATCAGGCCGTGCCAGGCCCGGTCAGAGTGCTTCTCAGGATTCGGCGACCGTCTCGCCGGGTTGACCCGGGTCAGGACGGCTGTACCCTGTTGGCTTCACAATTGGCTTCGCACCTCCACGCTGCGGGCGGTCGTCTAGCTGGCCCGGAAGACCTCCGCCGCGCTCCTCTCGGTAGCCAGTGGGTCGGCGTGCCGGTGGACGAGCTTCCATTCTCCGTTCTGCTGGCGGAAGATGAGCGTGGCGCGCAACGCTCGCGTTACTGAGCTGTCGCCGCGGGCGACATCCACACCCTTCTCCCGCTCGATCACCACCGCGTATGCAACGTCTCCGCCGACACCCGTGTGGATCGGCTCGTACTCCCATGCATGGCCCTTGGTCCCGGAGAACTGAGATGCCGCTCGGTCCAAGTGCGCGCTCACATTCTCCCACCCGCGAAAGTAACCGCCCACTCCGCTCAACAGCGTGACGTCGCCTCTCGCGAAGAATGCTTTGACCGGCTTCGGATCACCTGTCCCGAAGCGGCTGGCCGCTTCCTCGTATCGCTGCAGGACCTCGAGGAGAACCTGTTCCTGCGTCATCGCCGTACCTCCTTGCTGCGAGTGTTGCATCGCCCCTGCCCACCGATGTGAGGGCAGTCAGGCTCACTCCATGGAGGCACAATGACTGCGGGCCTGGGCGAAGACAGGCGAAAAACTACGTACTTGACCACGTAGTCTGCCCGTCGTTTCGCATGTCGTGGAGCCACGCAGCCAGCTGAGTCCGGTTGTGAAGGTCGAGTCGCGTGAAGATGTTGTCGACGTGTTTCTCGACGGTCCGTACCGACACACGGAGTTTACGGGCGATCTCCTTGTTGCTGAGGCCGGCGGCAACCAGGTGAACGACTTCCAGCTGACGCTCCGTAATCGTTCTTGAAGACGAACGGACGGGCACAAACGGCTCTCCAAGAGCGTGGGCGATGGCTGCTCAGTGGCCGTCTCACGACCTTGTTCCCAGGTTTGTGTGGCGAGGCGGGCATCAACGCGTCGCTCAGCATTCGCACAAGCTGCCTCGAACCGCTCCTGAATGGCGAGGGGAAAGCGCAGGACGCCGGCGCGATCCCGGATGCCGCTAGCCGCCCCCAAAAGCCGCAGAGCTCGTCGCGGGTCTTCGGCGATCGCGAGTTGGCCAATGCCTGCGACCGCGGTCGCGGTCACGCCAGCCTGCAGTCTGCCTTTGAGCGCCTCACGCAGGTGGCTACTCGCCACCTCTGGTTCCCCTGCGCGCAGGTCGGCCCAGCCAAGTAGAGCGAGTGCATAGACTTGGCCCCAGTCATCCGCGAGCTYNGCGKGCNGARKNTYMAGCMRYCKRCTAGTAGCGTTTGGCCCTCGTGGAGAGGATCCGGCATGTTTGTGAGAACGGTGCCGAGATGGATCATCCCTCGTGCGATGCCGAACTCATAACCGAGCATCCGGTGGCGTTCGAGAGCTGCCTGTAGGTGATCACGTGCGGTCTCGAGATCTCCCGCAAACCAGGCAGCATTGCCGAATGCCAGCAGGCCCATGGCTTCGCCCCGTTCGTCTCCCAGCTCCCGCCAGATCGAGATGCTCTCTTCCATGAGGTGTCGCGTCTCCGACCAGGAGTCCTGCACGGCGATCAGCGGCAAGGTCATCAGGGCACGCGCTCGGTAATGAGTGCGCTCAGGCGACCTGGCTAGGGCCACGCGTAACCAACGCCGACCTTCGGCCACGGCACTGCTCATCCAGAAACTCTCCAGAGCGCCGGCCAAGCGAAGAGCATCACTCGGTTGATGATCGACGCCCCAGGTCAGCGCTGCGTGAACCTCGTCCGCGTCCGCGGAAAGGGCGACGAATCCCGAATCCGAGCCGCTGACCATGCGCTCTTCGTAGGTGCGCTCTGCCCTGGCCAGATAGTGGTTGAGATGTCGCTGGCGCAGCTCCGACTCTTCGCCTGCCCCCTGCAACCGCTCCAGGCCGTACTCGCGCAGAGTGGCGAGCATCCTGTATCTCGTCGTCTGGTCTGAAAGTCGATCAATCGTCAGCATCGACCGTTCGCATAATCCGACCAGGAAGGCGACCACATGCCCCGGTTCCAGTGGATCCCACCCGCCGACATCTTCGGCTGCCGCCGCGGAGAAAGCACCCGCGAAGATCGACAGACGACGGAAGAGAACCGCCTGCGACGCCGGCAATAGCCTGTGACTCCAGTCGATCGTCGCGCGCATCGTCCGTTGCCTGTCGGGGAGGTCGCGGCGAACGGTAGCGGACGCGCCCAGCCGCTTCTCGAGCCGAGGCAGCAGTTCCGAGGGCGACATCAGCAGAACCCACGGCGCGGCCAGTTCAATTGCGAGCGGGATCCCTTCCAGGTGTGCGCAAATAGCGGCGACAGTCTCATGGTTGGCAGGACCGAGCTCGAACGTCGAATCCGCATCGTGGGCGCGATCGGCGAAGAGCGACACTGCCTCGGGCTGGATGGGCAAGGGTGAAACGAGATGCCTGATCTCACCGCCCAAACCGAGCACTTCACGGCTCGTCGCCAGAATGATCAGATCGGGGCATCGTAGAGTAAGCGCGTCGACGAACGCTGCAATCGCCGCTGACAGATGCTCACAGTTGTCGACGATGAGCAACATGGACGGCCGGCGATGCGCTCAGCCAGCAGAGAAACCGACGACCCTTGGCCGGACTCCTGAATCCTCAAGGACCGGGCCAAAGTCTGCGGCACCAGATCGGGTTCGGTCACAGGCGCGAAGTCGACGAGGATCACGCCGCCGTCAAACCGATCCATAACCCGCCGGCCGAACTCCACGGCGAGTCGGGTCTTCCCGCAGCCACCCGGACCCGTCAAGGTAATCAGCCGCGTTTGCTCGACCAGCGCTTCCAAAGCCGCGAGATCGTCTTCCCGCCCGCGGAAGCTCGTCCGCAAGGCGGGCAGGCGCTGGTCAAGACTCCAACTGGCGCTCATCATCAGCTGCGCAGAGTAGGGGTCAGGGTAGGGGTCAAACCGCCACACACATCCCGCGGACACCTCACGTCGCCGTGATCGCGGGCGAGCTGGAGTATGCGGCGCGACAACTCGACGGCCTTGTCCCAGGGGACGTGGACGATCACTTGGCCGTCCGGGGTGTCGGCGATGACCTCGATACCCGCAGACGAGGGCTCGACGTAAACGTGGTCCGGTTGTGTCGGGGTTGTGTCGTCGCTCACCCGCAGAGATGCTAATGCCAGGGACCGTCCCGGCCCAAGTGCGACGCGCTGCGGCGGCGTACAGTCGTTGCCATGCCCTTTTTCGGCGGTGGTCATCTGTGGATCATGCTGGTCATACTCGCCCTGGCGGTGTGGGGCCCTGATATGGGCGGTCCGACCGAGGCAGCCGCCGCCAACCACCCGGTACGGGTCACCTCAACCCCCGGGCTACCCGCCACGATGCGTCGCGGGCGCTGGCACAGACGGCGCAGCCAGGATGGCTCTAGCCCCGTCTGGCGGGAAACTTCAGCGAGCGTGAGGAGCGAGCCGAGCTGACGGTGCGCATCGGACGACAGTAGCCGAGAGCTGCAGCACGGCCGTGACGCTAGCGTGATTCTGCTACCCTCGGCCCGCGGTTGGTGGGTCGCCCGACCCCCGACGCAACCCCCTCTTCGGAGCCGTCTGGTAGCGCGAGGTCCACCCCCCGCGCGATCGGGCGGCTCTTATTTGCCCATTTGCCGCTCCCTCGCTCGTGGGCGCGCCTACGGGCGGTGGTTGTATCGCCGGATTTTGGGATTAGGGAGCGGGCGCGTGGCGGGACGCGCCGTCTCCCCGTGCTTGTAAACGTCGCGTGGTCGGAAATGGTTACGTGTCGGTAGCCGGCCCGCGTCTTAGAGGTGCGCGGCCGCGGCGACCGCACATGCCATGGACCGCGTCTTCGCCAACCAACGACGCGTGCCCGAGAGTGTCGGAATGTTACAGGAGGCCGTCCTCACATCGCCGTGATCGCGGCCGGGGATCAGGCCGGCGAGGTCGCGGCCACTCAGGGCCACCAGGAGGGCAC
>JRHI01000022.1_pt1 | contig 136585 bp, 134 predicted proteins | sample 215371 | NCBI WGS metagenome assembly JRHI01 (sample SAMN02929681, study PRJNA255918) | sediment metagenome | biome: cave system; feature: Ice Cave; material: Sediment; isolation source: sediment from deep within a dark volcanic ice cave with no known source of... ...
CGTTCTACGCCGACCGAAAGTACAAGCTACTTCCGGTGCGGGACACTAGCATCCAATCGCGCGGCGGTATGGTACCGCTGGGCAGAGGCAAACGATCAACCGAAATTGCTCGCGAAAATCGGAGTGACAAGTCTCATCCCGACAGCGGAACTGCAGGTGCTTGCCGCATATGGAACCGTTTTGCAGCCGGACTGTGCCCTCTTTCCAACGAGGGTTGTCGAATACCAAATCGCGGCTGATGCCGTGCACTTCTTTACTTCAGTCGGGCAAAACGTGACTGGCGGTACTGCCCTAGTCGATTCTTTCCCCGGTCCATGCACCGTGACGGCAGTCACAGCAAGCGGGCAGTCCCAAATCATTGCGTCATATGCGACATCAGGGATAACGTTCTTTGCTGGTCACGACCAAGCTGATCCCATGTTGGGCGAAGTGTGGTTCACCGACGGCGCGGGTAACTGCGGCGCTCGAGGTGCCCCCGCGGAGTGGTGCAGTTGAGACACCATTCCGCGTTCGCTCCGCCGACGACCGTTGTGATGGTCCTCCTGCTTGTACTTTCATTGGCACGGCTCACACCCACGCCACCGGGTCAGTGGACGAATACCGGATACGGCCGTGGGTCTGGCGGCTGTGCGGGCATCGGTGGCGGTAACACCACGGGCATCGGTGCAGCGCTCGGCTGTGGCCTCCCGCCGCCCGCCGCTCCGACGCCGCAGAACAACGGCACCGGTGTCTTTGGCACCCCAAACGGCCCCTCGCTCGGCTCCGCGTGCATTCCCACCAAGCAGCTACCCACCAGCGGCGGAAACTCCACCGCGCCCAGCAACAAGTACGTCGTGATCAGCCCCGCCATCGCCGGGAACCCTGAGACCGGCCTGACCGCCACCGGCACCATCCACTCCCCTCTCCCCATTGGGTCACCGACGGGCCCCCTGGACGTCGCTGTTCCTCCAGCGGCAGTGAAGACCGCAGCCCAGCAGAACGCCGACGCAGCGGCGGAGGCGCAGGGAATTGCCGACCAGTTCAACGCCTACCAGCAGCAACAGATCAACGATGCGCAGTCGGCTGGCGCGTTCGATCACCCGTCGGTAGCGCTCTCGCAGCTCCTGAACACTGCGCAGTACACGGCGTCCAACTTCTACGTGCCTTTGGGGCCCCCCATCGCGGGTGGCCTCGCCGCCTCTGAGGACGCGACGACGTGGAGCTTGCTGGAGCCCGTGTACCTCAACGTCGGCACGGTCGTCCATGATCAGATTGGAATCGGCCCGCATGACCTGCCGGTATACGGACCCACCTACTGCAGCCTGCTGCAGGTCGCGGGAACCGATCCGCCCTACCTGGACACCCAGTTCAGCACAGCGGTTTCCACGTTCACTGCGCAGATCAATCGGATCGCCGACGCGCTCTGGCACAGCTTCCGTCGCGGGCGCATCATCAGCGAGCCCGCCAATGGATCACCGACCTACATCGGGTTGCCCACCTGCGTCGGGCTCGACACCGGCCTGCCCACGGGATCGGGCACACCCAACCCCTTCACCATCTCGCTGCCCATGACGCTTCACGGTCTCGCCGGGCGGCTGCCGGTAGCCGTCTCCGGCCGGGTCGCCGTTTCCATCGTCGCCGACGGCGTCCACTGGACCTTCAACGACCCCGCCGGCGATACCACCGTGCACGGCCAGGGCTCACCCGACCCGACTCCTCCGACAGGCACCCCGACGTACGACGCGTCCACGCAGTCATGGCCGGATGCCGATGCGAAATGCACCGTGTACCACCAGTACCGTGGGCTCGCCGCGTCGCCCGGTGTGGTGATCACCGCCAGCGAGCGTTTCCACATCGAGGTGTCCGGTGTGTACAGCACCGGTGCGGCGGCACCGGTCGCCTTCAGCTACACATACGAACCGACCGACTCACCGGTGAGCTGGTCGAGCGGCCCCTACGCCGTGTACCAGATCGAGGCTGTGCCTTTCGCGCCGGGCGCCTGAACGCGCTACAGCGCAGGCGGCGACGTGCCCGTCAGTAGCTCGCGCACCTGCTTCACGTCACGACCGATCTGCACGATCAACTCGTCGATGGACGCGTACTTGCGTTCCTCGCGCAACCGGTCCACGAACACCGCGCGGACGTCCTGGTCGTACAGATCTCCGGAGAAGTCCAGCAGGAACGCCTCGACGGTGAGCCGGTCACCGCCGAAGGTGGGCCGGTAGCCGACGTTGGTCGCCGCCATTCGCCAGGTGCCATCGACGCACACCCACATCGCATACACGCCGGGCGTCGGCAGGCACTTCTGTGGCGCGATCGAAAGGTTGGCCGTGGGGAACCCGAGGTGCCGCCCCACCTCTTCACCGTGCTCCACGCGCGCGTCCATGAAGTACCGCCGCCCCAGCAATGGCGCAGCTCCCGCCACGTCGCCCGCTGTGACCAGCTCACGGATGCGTGACGACGACACCACCCCCGCGTCGCTACGCACTGCGCCCACCTGCTCCACCGTGATCCCGTACCGTTCGCCGTAGCCGCGCAGGAAGGCAATGTCGCCTTGGCGCTTGTGCCCGAGCACGAAGTCGTATCCCACCACCAAGGCGCGCAGCTCGAAAGCCTCGCGGAGCAGGTCGCAGAATTGCTCCGCTCCCCAGCCGCTCACCGCCCGGGTGAAGCCCAGCACCACCAGCCGGTCGACCCCATATCGCTCGAGAAGGTCCTGTTTCTCCGCAAGGGTCGTGAGCGACTGCGGGCAGTGCGGCGGGTCGAGCACGCAACGAGGATGCGGATTGAAGGTCAGGACCGCCGTCTGCGCATCGAGCGCGGTCGCTGTCGAGCGCATCGCGTCGAGGAGCGCGACATGCCCGCGGTGAATGCCATCGAAGTTGCCGATGGTGAGCACCACCGGTGCGTCGCCTTCCTGCCTGCGCGCCAGGTCGCTGTCAACGCGCACGGGCTCAGCTGTTGAGGACTTTGGTCGGCCGCAGCAGGTTGCCGGCGACTTCGCCGATGGCGATGAGCCGCCCATCGGCGCTGTGCACGCGGCACTGGTTGCCGGCAGTCAGGTCCGGCATGCGCGGCAGCCACACCGACTGGCCGCGGCCGATCATGGTGGCCTGTTGCGGGCCTAGGTCGATGCGCGGCAGGAAGCTGACCGCGCGGTCGGGGGGCAGCAGCGCAGTGGCCGGGTCGTCATAGTCGGCCAGCGCGTCCGGCGTCACCGCGTCCTCGAGCCGCAAACCTCCGTAGGCCGTACGCGACAGCCATGCCAACAGCGCGCCAGTTCCCACCGACTCGCCGATATCCGCCGCCAGCACGCGCATGTACGCTCCCTTGCCGCTGACCACCTCGAACTCGGCTTCGGCGCGAGCGCCGGGCCGGAACGCGGTCACCGCGATGCTCTCGATGCGCACCGGACGCGCCTTGCGCTCGACCTCCTGGCCACGTCGGGCCAGCTCGTAGAGGTGCTCGCCCTGGTGGCGCACCGCCGAATACATCGGTGGCACCTGCGAGATGTCGCCGGTGAAGGCCACGGTCGCGCCGCGGACGTCGGCCTCCGTCAGCGCGGATGCGTCGGCTCCGGCCACCACCTCGCCCTCGGTGTCGAGCGTGTTGCTGCGCTCACCGAAGCGCACCACGCAGCGGTACGTCTTGCTCTGCTGATGAAAGTAGTCGACCAGCCGCGTGGCCTGTCCGATGCAGATCGGCAGCAGCCCGGTTGCGGTGGGATCGAGAGTGCCCGCATGGCCGACGCGCCGTTCGTCGAAGATGCGACGCACGGCACGCACGGCGTCGAACGACGTCATCCCGGCCGGCTTGTCGATCGCCACGATGCCGCTGCGCGATGTCGCCGCCTTGACCGGCACCGCCGGTGCGATCACCCCGATGCCCGGAGCAGCTCCCGAGCCACCTCGAGGACGCGCGGTGCCAAGGTCGCCAGCGGCTCGTTGAGCTCTGCCCCGGCGGCGCGACGATGGCCGCCCCCGCCGAACGGGGCGCAGATCCTCGTCGCATCGAGCGGTTCGCGGGTGCGGACGCTCAGCTTGGTGACCCCGGGCTCGTTCTCCTTGAAGAGCAGTGCAACCTCCACGGTGTCGATGCTCTGCAACTGGTCGATGACGCCCTCGGATTCCATCATGTCGGCGCCGGCCTGCTCGAGCATCTCCAGGGTGATCGCCGACCAGACCAGCTGCCCGTTGAACTCGCTGCGCAGGCTGGCCACCGCCAGCCCCTCGAGCTTGAGCTGGGCCACCGAGCGCGAGTTGTAGCTCTTCAGAGCCACCCAGGCGGGGTCCGCCCCGGCGGCCACCAGGTCGGCACCGAGTCGCAGCGCCGCTTCTGTGGTGTTGGCGTGGCGATACCCTCCCGTGTCGGTGAACAGGGCCGCGTACAGGTTGGTGGCCACATCCGCGGTGATCGGTGCGCCGAGCGCGGTGAGCAGGTCGTACACCACCTGACCGGTGGCACTTGCCCCGGGCTCGATCAGGTTGATCACGCCGAAGCCCTCGTTGCTGACGTGATGGTCAACGTTGACCACGGTCGGGATCCTGCTGATCAGGTCCTCCTTGTCACCGAAGCGGGCGGTGGTGGCGCAGTCGAAGGTGAAGAGCACGCCGACGTCATCTGCGTCGGCCTCGGTGATGGTGTCGAAGCCGGGCAGGTAGTCGAGCATGCGCGGCATCGGTGACGGCACCAGGACCCGTGCGTCGCGGCCCAACGCCCGCATCGAGAGCGCGAATCCGAGCGCCGAACCGAGGCTGTCGGCGTCGGCGTCCTTGTGGGCGAGGCAGCTGATCCGCGAGGCGCCGTCGAGGATGTCGCGGATGTCGCCGACCACCGCCTCCAGCGGCGGCCAGTCGGTGGTCATTGCGGTCACGTGGCCGCTCCCGCATCCGGCGCCGACTCGCCTGCGGCGTCGGAGACGTCCAGCTCGCGGAGCATGCGGCTGATGTACACGCTGTACGCGATCGACTCATCGAGCTCGAAGCGCAGCCGCGGCGCAGTCTTGAGGTTCTCGAGCCGCTGACCGAGGCGACCGCGCAGGTACCCCTCGGCGTGCCGCAACGCGGCCACCACGGCGTGGCGTTCGCGCTCCTCCCCGATCGCGCTGACCATGAGCCGCGCGCTGCGCATGTCGGGAGCCACCTTGACCTCGCTGATCGACGCCATCCGCACGCGCGGGTCCTTCATCTCCGTGAGCATCAGCTGCGAGATCTCCTGGCGCAGCTGCTCGGCGACCCGCTCAGTCCGAGGGGGCCGCGAGCTGTGCTGAGCGTGGCTGTGGAAGTTGGTCGTCATGACCAGGCTCCGCCGCGACGGCAACGAGCCGGTGCGGACATCACAGGTTCTGCTGCTCGACCGTGTATGCCTCGAGGATGTCCCCGACCACGAAGTCAGCGAAGTCCTCCAGGGTGATGCCGCAGTCGTAGCCGCGGGCAACCTCGCGCACATCGTCCTTGAAGCGCCGCAGGACGGCGATGCGGCTGCGCGCGATCTGCTTGCCGTCACGCTGCACCGCCGCGGTCGAGTTGCGCGGGATGCGACCCTCGACGACGTGCGAACCCGCGATGGCGTTCCTGCCGTCGACAGTGAACACCTGGCGCACCTCGGCGCGCCCCTGGAGCACGTCGATGAACGTGGGCTCGTAGAGGCCCTTGATGGCCTTCACGATGTCGTCGGTGATCTGGTAGATGACGTCGTAGAACCGAACATCCACGCCCTGCGCGTCGGCGGCGATCTTGGCGCGGTCGTCGGGGCGCACGTTGAAGCCGATCACGATGGCATCGGTGACCGCGGCCAGGTTGACGTCAGCCTCGCCGATCGGCCCCACCCCTGAGGCCACCACGACAACCTTGACGCTGGGGTCGTCAATCCTCTCGACCTGGCCGCGCAGCGCTTCGAGCGAGCCGGTGGAGTCGGCCTTGATGAACACGTTGAGGTTCTTGACCGAGCCCTCGGCCACCTGTGAGGCGAGGTCGGCGAGGGTGATGCGGCGCACCGGCTGGGCGAGGTGCTGCTTGGCGTCGACAGCGCGCTCCTCGGCAAGCGATCGCGCGCTGCGCTCGTTCTTCATCACCTGGAACACGTCACCCGCCTCGGCGACACCGGACAGCCCGGTGACCACCGCGGGGGTGCTCGGCCCCGCCTTCTGGAGGCGGCCGCCGCGCTCGTCGAGCAGGGCGCGGATCCTTCCGTAGACCTGGCCGGCCACGATGTAGTCGCCGACCCGGAGCGTGCCGTTCTGCACCAGGACGGTGGCGACCGGCCCGCGACCGGGGTCGCGATCGGATTCGATGACTGTGCCCACGGCGGTGGCACTGGCGTCGGCCTTGGGCTCGACCTCGGCGTCGGTGGTCAGGAGGATCATGTCGAGCAGCTCGTCGACGCCCGCCCCGGTCTTGGCACTGGTGCGCACCACGGTGATGTCACCGCCGTAGTCGCTGCTCACCAGGCCGCGGTCGGCCAGCTGCTGGAGCACCCGGTCGGGGTTGGCGCCGTCCTTGTCGATCTTGTTGAGCGACACAATGATCTGCACCTCGGCGCTGCGGACGTGCTGGATGGCCTCCTCCGTCTGGGGCATGACGCCGTCGTCGGCGGCCACCACCAGGATGGCGATGTCGGTGACGTCCGCCCCGCGGGCGCGCATCGCCGTGAAGGCCTCGTGGCCGGGGGTGTCGATGAAGGTGATCGCCCGGCCGTTCTTCTCCACCTGGTAGGCGCCGATCTTCTGGGTGATGCCGCCCGCCTCACCCGCGGCGACGGTGGTCTCGCGGATGCGGTCGAGCAGCGACGTCTTGCCGTGGTCGACGTGGCCGAGCACGGTCACCACCGGCGGACGGGGACCCAGCCTAGCCGGGTCGGTGGCGGAGAGGTCGAGCAGCGGGGTGCGGCGCCGCGTGCTCGTGGGCGCGGTGGCGGTGGCGCCGGCGCCGGCCGCAGCCTCGCTCTCGGCCTCGAAGCCGAAGTGATCGGCCGCCAGGGCAGCGGTGTCGAAGTCCACCGACTGGTTGAGGGTGGCCATGACGCCGTTGCCCATCAGGTACTTGATGAGCTCCGGTCCGGAGACCGACAGGCGTTCGGCGAGCTCCTTGACCTGCACTGCGGCCGGCAAGGTCAGCTTCTTCACCGTGGCGATGGTTGTACCTCCTGTCGTGGCGTCCCGAGGATGGCGCCCAATTCCTCGTAGTTGATGACATCTTCCCCAACGCGCAGGGAACGCGTCAGAGCCCGCCGGCGCCGTGCCTGCGCGAGGCACAGCATGCTGCCCGCGCAGAGGTAGGCTCCCCGGCCGGGAAGCTGATTGCGAACATCAAGAATAACCTGTCCGCCGCGATCGATGGCGAGGCGGACCAGTTCAGTCCGGGGCCTGACCAGCCTGCAGCCCACGCAGGTCCGGTCGGGGACACGGGCCGCCGCCACCCTAGTCCGCTGCCACGATGTCGATCCGCCAGCCACAGAGCCGGGCCACCAGGCGGGCGTTGTCCCCGCCGCGCCCGATGGCCAGCGACAGCTGATCCGCGGCGACGGTCACCGTTGCCGTCCGGCTCTGGTCGTCGAGCTGGACGTGGCGGACGGTCGCGGGGGCCAGGGCGTTAGCGATATAGGCCGCCTGGTCGGGCGACCAGACCACGATCTGCACCTGCTCCTCGCCAAGCTGCGAGGTGATCGCCTGGTGGCGCACCCCCCGGGGACCGATGCACGCCCCGCGGGCGTCGACCGCTGGATCCGCCGCTTCCACCGCCACCTTGCTCCGCCTGCCCGCCTCGCGGACGATGCCACGGACCAGCACCTGGCCGTTGGCCACCTCGGGAACCTCCTGCTCGAGCAGGAGCCTGAGCAGTTGGGGGTGGGATCGCGACACCAGCACGACGGCGTCCTGGCTACGCAGCCGGCCCTCGAGCACCATGACCTTGAGGTGGCGGCCGGGGATGAGCTCCTCGCCCTGGGCCTGCTCCTCGGGCGGGAGCAGCACGCGCATGTCGCCGGCACGGAGATACCAGACCGAGCCGCCGCGGCTGTCGACGATGGTGTCGATCAACTCGCCGCGGTGCATCGATGCCTCGCGCAGAACCCGGTCCTTGCCGGCCTCCCGGAGCGCGGACGCCACCGCGGCGCGCGCGGCCTGGGCAGCCTGGCGAGGGAAGTCGGGGATGGCCACGCCGATGGGCACCTCGCCGCCGCCATCCCCCGCGCGATAGAGGACGCAGTTCCCGGCAGCGAGGTCGACACGGGCGCGGACCCCGCCGTCGTCCGCCACCAGGCGGCGGTAGGTGGCCACGAACGCGGCCTCGAACAGCGCGGCAAGTCGCTCGTCGCTCAGCTCGGTGGTCTCGCGGAGCGTGGCGATCGCCACGTCCAGCTGGGTGAAAGGCACGTTGCTCATCGCGCTCAGATGTCGACGACGATCCGGGCCGCGATCACCTCGGCGCGCGGCAGCGTCAGCAGCTTGCGCCGGTTGCGGTGGCGGGCTTCGACGTCGGCGCTGGCGTCGTCGAGGCGGAGCAGCCGGCCCTCCACCACCATCTCGGCGTCGCCCGAGCGCAGGCGCACATTGATGCGCCGCCCCACGGCCGCCTGCCACTCGGCGTCGCTGCGCAGCGGACGCTCGGCCCCCGGCGACGACACCTCGAGCGCATAGCGTCCGCTGATCGGATCGTACGCATCGAGCACAGCGCCAACCGCATGTGAGACGCGTTCGCAGTCGTCCAGGGTCACCCCTGCGCTGGAGTCGATCACCAGGCGCAGGATGCTGGTGCGGCCGGGACGCCATTGCAGCTCGACCAGGTCGAGCCCGAGGTGGCGCAGCGAAGGTTGGACCAGCTCGGTGAGCCGTTCCGTGGAAACCGTATTCACGTGTTCACCGATTGTCGGTCACGCCCGCGCGCGTGCGACCCTCCTCGCTGTCCCCGGCGGTGGCGCCGCGGCGCGCTCGGCTGAGGCCTTCTGCCAGGCCACCAGCAGGGTACTGGCGTTGAAGATCGAGCTGTACGTCCCCGTGACGATCCCGATGAGCAGGGCGAGCACGAAGCCGGTGATCGTCGAACCGCCAAAGAGCACCAGCGCCAGCAACACGAAGGCAACCGTCAGCGACGTGTTCAACGAGCGGGTCATCGTCTGCACCGTGGAGAGGTTGACCACCTGGTCGAAGGTGAGACGGGGACCGTAGCGGAGGTTCTCGCGCACGCGGTCGAACACGACGATGGTGTCGTGGATCGAGAAGGCCACCGCGGTCAGCAGCGCGGTCACGAACAGAGTGTCGACCTGGCCGAGAACGGTGAAGTGACCGATGATCGCCCAGATCCCAGCGAGCACGAACACGTCGTGCAGGAGCTTGAGGAACGCGCAGACCGAGAAGCGCCACGCGGAGATGGCCCGCTGACGGCGGAAGGCGAGCGCCAGGTAGGTCGCGATCAACGCGGAAGCAACCAGGATGAGGATCACGGCGCTGCGCACCAGGTCGGATGCCACGCTCGGACCGATGAACTGCTCCTGGATCTCGGGGTTGCCGGTCTTGGGATCCTTGACCAGGCCATAGCTGTTGCTGAGCGCGCTCTGCACCGCCTGCACCGGGTCCCTGCCACCGATCGCGGTCCCGGGGAGGAAGCTGATCTCGTACTGGTTGCCGGAGTCGGCCTGCACCTGCGGCTGGAGGTTGCCGATGGCTGAGTCCACAGTGCTGGCCACCTGGGCCTGCGTCCCGGGATGCGCCAGCGTGGCGGTGACCTTGTAGCCGCCGCTGAAGTCGAGCCCGAGCCGGAAGCCCCAGAAGAGGATGGCCAGGATCCCGGGGATGATGATCGCCAGCGAACCGGCGAAGTACCAGTTGCGCGAGCGCACGATGTCGAAGCTGCCTTTCGGCGGCTTCTCCGCGTACTCCTCGTGGATCTCCGTGTACAGGGTGGGGTTGCTCCCGACTCGCAGCCGCAGCGCCCCCGCCAGCAGGGCCCGGGTCACGGTGACGGCGCTGAAGAAGCTGACCGCGACGCCGATGCCCAGCGTGATCGCGAAGCCGCGGACGATGTCGGTGCCGAGGATGGCCAGGACCAGGCAGGCGATGATGGTGGAGATGTTGCTGTCGCGGATCGCCGGGAAGGCACGCCTGAACCCCGCGTCGACGGCCGCGCCCACGCTGCGCCCGTGGCGTAATTCATCGCGGGTTCGTTCGAAGATGAGCACGTTGGCGTCCACTGCCATGCCCACGCTGAGCAGGAAACCGGCGAGGGCAGCCAGGGAAATGGTGACGCCGATGAGCTTGAACAGCGCCAGCACGATGGCTCCGTAGGCAATCAGGGCGACGCAGGCAACAAGTCCCGGGAACCTGTAGTAACCGAGCATGAAGAGCACGATGATCAGCAGACCCACAGCGCCGGCGATGAGGCTGCGCTGCACGGTCTGCTGACCGAGCGTGGCGCTGACCTCGTTGCTCGACACCGTGGTGATCTCCGCGGGGAGCGCCCCGGCGGAGATGTCACTGGCCAGCGCCTGGGCGCCCTGGCTGGTGAAGTTGCCGGTGATCTGCGTGTTGTTGCTCGACGGACCCTGCACCACTGGGGCGGTGATGATCTGGTTGTCGAGGAAGATCGCCACCTGAGCCTGGGGTGGCGGAGCCGCCGGGTTCGACTGCGTGAACGCGTACGCCGCGGTGGTGATCCTGCTCCACTCGGTGGCGCCGGCGTCGTTGAAGTTGATGTTGACCGCGATCTGGCCGTTCGAGTCGGCGCCGACGCTGGCGGTGTTCACATCGCTGGCGTCCAGCGCGTCGTCGATCTTCCAGTGATAGCCGGGGGGATAGAGCTGAGGGTTGGAAAACTGGTTGGGGTCGTACAGCCGTTCCTGGTCGGCCAAGAACCTGGGATCGTTGGGATTGGGTGGACCGGGAACCGCTGTGGCGAAGTGCAGCTTGGCGGTGGTTCCCACCACCCGGCGCGCCTGGTCGAGCGAGACACCCGGGATCTGGATGAGGATCTGGTTTGAGCCCTGCGCCGACACGGCCGCTTCCGATACGCCCAGTCCGTTGACGCGAGCCTGCAGCAGCGGGAGCGTCTTGTCGCGCGCGTTGGTCACGGTCTGGCCCTTGGGCCCGTTGCGACAGTTGCTCCCCGGTGGATCATTCAGGGCAGTGCAGACCTGCACCGTGAGCTCGGAGCCGCCTTGGAGGTCGAGTCCCCTGACGAACGTGACCGGGTGGCCCCCGATGTTGGGGATGGTGGTCAGTTTCTGCCCCAGCGGCTGGTGGACCACAACGTACCGGTAGAAGAGGCTGTAGCCGTCGATGAACAGCGCGGCGAGCACGATGAGCACGACGATGATGACGCGTATTCGGGACACGCGGAGAAAGAATTCACCCACTGGGGTCGAGTGTAGCCGGGATCCGGCGCGCCCCGACTCGCTGCGGTGGAGCAGGAAATGGCGGGTCGTCGGGCCCGTCGCCAGAGGCTCTGCCGGCAAGCAGGCGGGCATCTGCCTCGGCGCGGAACGCCGCAAACCGCCCGGCGGTGATCGCCTCGCGCGTCGCGGCCATCAGGGTGGTGAGGTGGGTGAGGTTGTGGAGGGTCAGCAGCCGGTGGCCGAGGATCTCACCCGCTGCCAGGAGATGGCGCAGGTAGGCGCGCGAGAACCTCGTGCAGGCCGGGCAGGGGCAGTCGTCGACCAGCGGCCGCAGGTCGTCGCGGTACATCGCCCGGCGCAGTGCGAGCCGCCCGTCCCGGGTCATCGCCGACCCGCTGCGGGCCAGGCGGGTGGGGGCCACGCAGTCGAACATGTCGACCCCGAGGTCCACCATGGCCAGCAGCTCGCTGTCGGTTCCGAGGCCCATGAAGTATCGAACGATGTCGCCGGGCAGCTCTGCCAGCGAGGCGGCGGTCATCGCCTCCATGACATCGAGCGGCTCGCCCACCGAGAGGCCGCCGACCGCGATGCCGTCGAACCCGAGCCCGCCGATCAGCGCTGCCGACTCGCTCCGTGTCCGCGCGTCAAAGCCGCCTTGGCAGATCCCGAAGAGCAGCCTGCCGTCACCCGGGTGGAGGGCACGGCAGCGAGCCGCCCAGCGGTGAGTGCGCTCGGTGGCGGCGACGGCGGCCGCCGCACTGCTGCCCCAGCCGACGGGCTGGTCGAGGCACATGACGATGTCGGCGTCGAGGCGGGCCTGCAGGCTGACCGCCTCCTCGGGGGTGACGCGCAGCCGGCTGCCGTCGTATGGCGACACGAACGTGGCCGCCTCCTCGTCGACCGACGTCACCCGGCGCAGGCTGACCAGCTGGAAGCCGCCGCTGTCGGTCAGGATCGGCCCGTCCCAGCCCATGAAGACGTGCAGCCCGCCGGCGCGCTCGATGAGATCGACACCGGGACGCAGGGCGAGGTGGTAGGCGTTGCAGAGGAGGATGTCTGCACCGGACGCGCGCACCTCGGCCGGGTCGAGTGATTTGACGGTGGCGTGGGTGCCCACCGGCATGAACGCCGGGGTGCGCACCTCGCCGTGTGCGGTGCGCAGCCGCCCGGAGCGCGCGCAGCCGTCGCGGGCGTCGACGGTCAGAGCGGTCATCGCGGCGCGCCGGCGCGCCAGCAGAGCATGCAGTCGCCAAAGCTGAGGAAGCGATAGCCGCTGTCGAGGGCGTGCTTGTACGCGTCACGCCAGAGGTCGGGGCCGACGAACGCGGCGAGGAGCACGAGCAGCGACGAGCGCGGCTGATGGAAGTTGGTGAGCAGGCCGTCAACGACGGAGAAATGGTGCGCCGGGGTGATGAACAACTCGGTCGAGGTGGTGCCGGCGCGGATCCGGCCGGCCGCATCCACGTGCGATTCCAGGGTGCGGACGACGGTGGTGCCGACGGCGATGACCCGGCCGCCGCGTCTGCGTGTCTCCTCGATCAGAGAGCAGGTCGGCGGCGACACGGTGCAGCGCTCCGCGTGCATGCGGTGGGCGCCGATGTCGGCTGCGGTGATGGGCGCGAAGGTGCCCAGGCCGACATCGAGTTGCACTGTGGTCCAGCCCACCCCCTTGTGGGCGAGCGCCTCGCGTACGCGACGGGTGAAGTGAAGCCCGGCGGTCGGCGCAGCCGCGGACGCCGGCTCGCCGGTGGCGTAGAGAGTCTGGTAGCGCGATGCGTCGGCCAGCGGAGTGTGGATGTACGGCGGCAGAGGAGCCTCCCCCACCAGCGCGATGGCGTCTTCGATGTCGCCGTCCGCCTCCACGCTGACCACGCGCGCGCCGGGGTGGCCGTCGGCGGGCCCAACCACGGTGACACGAACGGAGTTTGCGCAGCGCACCAACACCCCGGTGCGCAGCCGGCGACCCGGTCGCACCAGCGCGGTGAAACGGTTGTCCTGCAGACGTTCGAGGAGCAGGACCTCGGCGGCACCACCGTCCGCCAGGATCCCGCGCAGCCGCGACGCGCGCACCCGCGTGTCGTTGGCGACGAGCAGGTCGCCGGCGCGGAGCAGCTCGGGCAGGGCAGTGAAGGTGTGATCGTCGATTGACCCATCGCCGTCGAGGTGAAGCAGGCGCGAGGAGTCGCGCGGTTCGACCGGGACCTGCGCAATGCGCTCGATGGGCAGCGCGTAATCGAACAGGTCGGTGGAGAACGTGGCGGCGCGGTAGTGCACGTCGCCGCGGACAGCCGCCATCGATGCGGCTATGCGAACAGCGACGGCTGAGTGTCGTCGCCGCCAACCGTCCCGGGAGGCACGGGCAGGCGGAGGTGCGCGTACGCCCGGGCGGTGGGCACCCGGCCGCGCGGAGTGCGCGCCACCATACCGAGCCGGATCAGGTACGGCTCGACGACGTCCTCGATGGTCTCCGATTCCTCCTGCACACTAACCGCGATCGTCTGCGCGCCCACGGGGTGTCCTCGCAGCGGACCGCACAGCGCCGCCAGCACGCGCCGGTCCATCTCGTCGAGCCCGGCGGCGTCGACGCCCAGCATCTCGAGCGAGGCGGTGGCTGCGGCGACGTCGATGTGGCCCGCGGCGCGGACCTGGGCGTAGTCCCGAGCCCGACGCAGCAGGCGGTTGGCGACGCGCGGTGTGCCGCGAGCACGCGCCGCCAGAAGAGCGGCGCCGTCGTCGTCGATGGGGATTTTCAACAACCGCGCGCTGCGCTGGATGATGTCGGTCAACTCGGAGACGTCGTAGTAGTCGAGACGGAAGGTCACTCCGAAGCGATCGCGCAGCGGTCCGCCGAGGGCTCCAGCCCGCGTTGTGGCGGCGATGACGGTGAAGCGATTGAGACTGAGGCGGAGCGTCTGCGCGCCCGCCCCCCGACCGGCGACGAAGTCGAACGCGAGGTCCTCCATCGCCGGGTAGAGCGCCTCCTCGACGGCGTGGTTGAGCCTGTGCACCTCGTCGATGAAGAAGACGTCGCGATCGTTCAGGGAGGTGAGGATGGACGCCAGCATGCCCTGGTGCTCGAGGGCCGGGCCGGAGGTGAGGCGCGCCTGGACGCCCATCTCGTTGGCGATGATCTGCGCGAGTGTGGTCTTGCCCAGTCCGGGGGGCCCGTAGAGAAGGATGTGGTCGATGGGCTCGCCGCGACCGCGGGCCGCCTCGATGAGCACGTGGACCTGCTCGTGGATTCCCGCCTGGCCGACGAAGTCCTCCAGGCGTTTGGGGCGCAGCACCACCTCGGCGGCGTGCTCCTCCTCCACCTCCAGCGGCGTCACCACCCGCGATTCGTCCATCAGCCGGCCGCCACCATGTCGAGACGGCGCAAGGCGGCGGCGACAAGCGCGGCCACGTCGAGTGGCTCGGCTCCATCGCGAAGGGAAGCCTGGACCGCGTCGCGCGCGGCCGCCTCGCGGAAGCCCATGGTGGCCAGCCCGTCCACGGCTGCGCGGATGGCGTCGTCGGCAGCCGCGGCGATCGGCGTGGCGGTGTCGCCGGGCAGCGCCAGCCGGTCGAGCTTGCCGCGCAGCTCGAGGACGACTCGCTCGGCGGTCTTGGCACCGATGCCGGGGACGGTGGCGACCATCGCCGCGTCGCCGCTGCGCAGTGCGCGCACCATGGTGACCAGGTCGGCGCGGCCGAGAATGCCGAGCGCGGCCTTGGGTCCGATTCTTTCCACGGCGATCAGCAACCGGAAGAGGCGCAGCTCCTCGGTGGTGGTGAACCCATACAGCCTGATGGCGTCGTCGCTGACCGACGTGTGCACGTGCAGGGTGACCTCGCCGTTGCTGCCGTGCAGCGACACCGCGGTGCGCAGGTGACATTGCACCGCATAGCCGACGCCGTTGACGTCGAGCGTGACCACGTCCTCATCGACCGCCACCACGCGGCCACGCAGCTGGGCGATCATGCTGTCCCCGCGGTCAGGCGCGCCCGGGCCGTGGCGACGGCGACATCGAGCGGGCTGATGGCAGCACCAACGCGCTGCCGCCGCACGCGCAGGGTCAGCGCGGCGCGGTGGTGATGGCAGACGGCAATCGCACAGGCGTCGGCCACGTCATCGGGGCCGTCGATGCGGTCGATGGAGAGCAGGCGCATGGTCATGCGCAGCACCTGCGGCTTGCGCGCCCCCCCGTAGCCCGCCACCGACTCCTTGACCTCGTTGGGTGTGTACTCAGCCACCGGGACACCGGCAGCTGCCAGGGCGCAGAGCAGGACACCGCGGGCCTGGGCAACGCGCATCGCGGTGCTGCGGTTGGTGGAGAAGAAGAGCCGCTCCACGGCGGCGAACGCGGGTCGCTGCTCGGCGATGACGGCGGCGATCAACTCGAAGAGCAGGAACAGACGCTCGGCATCGTCGATCCCGGCAGGAGTCTGGAGGCACGAGGCGTGGCGCAGACGAAGCGCACCCGGGTGCCCGTCGACGACGGCGACACCGGTGCGGCCAAGTCCCGGATCGACGCCCAGGACGCGCACGCGTCAGACGACCGACTCGAGCACGTTGTCCGGGATCTCGGCGTTGGCGTACACCTGCTGGACGTCGTCGTCCTCCTCCAGACTCTCGAGCAGCCGCAGCACCGCCGTGGCCTGCTTGGCGTCGAGTGGCACCGACGTGCTGGGATTCATGGTCACCTCGCCGGACTCGACGGTGTAGCCCGCCGTCTCCAGGGCGGTGCGCGCGGCCTCGAACTGGGCCGGGCCCACGGTCACCAGCACCGCGTCGTCGTCAACCGAGATGTCGCCGTCGGCACCGACGTCGACGACCTCGAGCAGTTCGAGCGTCAGCTCATCGGGATCGCGTGCCGCGGCGGAAACGCGGAGCACACCCTCCTGCCGGAACATCCAGCCAACGCTGTTGGTCTCCCCCAATGACCCGCCGGCCCGCGTGAACAGGTTGCGGATTGCCGCCACCGTGCGGTTGCGGTTGTCGGACAGCACGTCGACCATCACCGCCACACCGTGGGGGCCGTAACCCTCGTACCGGATCTCCTCGAGCTGAGCGCCGTCCTTGCCGCCGGCGCCGCGCTGGATGGCACGCTCGATGTTGTCGGCGGGCATGTTGACCTCGCGCGCCTTCTGGATGGCGAGGCGGAGGCGAAAGTTGGAGGTGGGATCGGGGCCGCCCTCGCGAACCGACACCGACAGCTCGCGAGCGATCTTGGTGAAGACCTGGCCACGTTTGGCATCGACGATGGCCTTCTTGTGCTTGATCCCCGCCCACTTGCTGTGACCGGACATGAATCCTCCGTTGCCGAACAGGCGTTTGTCATTGTATGGCCGCCACCGCCCTCAGTCTATGAGTCGGACCACCCGGTCACGAACCCCCCACCCCACTTGACTACGGGCACGCCGCCCTTATGCTGATAGCAAGGAACCGACTGCATACGGAGGACACCTTCACGATGCGTACGGTCTTCGAGCTGTATCGGGCCACTCGAGCCGAGAGATAGGGTCCGGACAAGGGTCGCAACCTCTCGATCGCCCGGATTGCGCCACCGTTGAACCCCCGGTCTCGGCCGGCAGGAGCTCCGGTGATCGGTTGGAAGAGCGCAGGGCGCTGAGGCCGCGATGGCGGTTCGGGCTGGCCAGCCGGCACCGCAGGGTGCCCAACCAAAAGCCCGGCTGTTCAGTCGGGCGGCCGACTGTGATCGGCACAATCTTTCAGGGACCGGCCTCAGAGCCGGTCCTTCTTCTTTGCGTGCTGGTGCCGTGGCGTCGAAACCGCCGGGTGCCCCGCCCACCAGAAGCGCAGCGGCAGGTCGACTGCACGACGGATGCCGATCCGCGGACCCACCTGCAGCAGTACACCGCGAGCTCCGACCTCGAGGTGGACGCGGCCCGCGGCGCACAGGTCCACGCCCTTGTCCGCCGCGCCAATGCCGAGGCCCTTGCAGAGGTTGCCAGGTCCGCTCAGCAGGCGCGCCCGGGCTGGAGCCTGGCCACGCCGCGACCGCACCGTCTCCTCGCCCTGCTCGACGATCGCAGACCGCAGCAGCACCGCCGACGCGGTGCCTACCGGCGCGCACACCACGTTGGCGCAGTGGTGCATGCCATAGCTGAGGTAGACATAGAGATGGCCCGGCTGCGCGAACATGATCGCTGCGCGTGGAGTGGGACCGCGAAATGCGTGGGAGGCGGGATCGTCAGTGCCCCCATACGCCTCGACCTCCACGATGCGAGCGCGGACCTCGGCGCCGGTGCCTGCACCGGTGACGATCACCGCGCCGACCAGCTCGGGGGCCACCTCGGCTGCGTCGCGCGAGAGGGACACGCGCGACAGGCGCCGCGCTATCGCCGCACCTCGGCCCCGCAGCTGGAGCGCAGTGCGTCGGCGATGGCGTCCTGAACCCTGTGCGCCTCCTCGCCGGTGAGCGTTCGATCGGCGGCCCGATAGGTGAGCCGGAAGGTCCAGCCTTTCCTCGACTCCCCCACGCCGACGCCGCGGTACTGGTCGTAGAGGAGCACGCTGTCGAGTAGTGCGCCGCCCGACTCGTGGATGGTGCGCAACGCATCGCCGGCGAGGGCACCGGCCGGCACGGTCACCGCCAGGTCCTGGACCACCGCAGGGTGGCGGGGCGGAGCCAGGTAGCGTCGCGTCGCCAGTCGTCCCGGCATCACCAGGGGGTCCAGCTCGATCTCCACCACCGCCACCCGGCCGCGGATGTCGAACCGGGCGAGAGCTCGGGGGTCGAGCTCGCCGATGACGCCGATGTCGCGGCCGTCGCAGAGGAGCCGACCCGACCTGCCCGCGCGCATCCCGGCCACGGCCCCGGGAGCGGTCTCCACGACGCCACCACCCAGCTCGTGGGCGACGCGTGCCACCACCGCCTGGAGGTCGCGCAGCCGCGCTTCGGCGTCGGCGGCACTCGACGCCGAAGCCGAAGCCGTCAGCAGTAACGGCTCCGCGGGAAGTGGTGTGAACCCGGCGTCGGCCCCGTCGGCCGTGGACCCGGCCACCGCGTCCCTCCGCTCGCCCTCCCAGAAGGCACGGCCGAGCTCGAAGAGACGTACGTCCTCGACCCCGCGACGGACGTTGCCGGCGATCGCCTGCACCACCGCGGGGAGCAGGCTGGTGCGGAGCACCCTCCAGTCCTCGGAGAGCGGGTTGCGCAGAGGGATCGGCGTCCGACCCTCGCCCACGCCCTCCAGCGATGCGGCCAGCGACTGCGAGATGAACGACCAGGTGATCGCCTCGTCGTAGCCGGCTCCGATCAGCACATCCTTGACGCGGTCCTCTGCCGGCGCCTCGGCGGCGATGGCGCCGGCGGCGGTGCGCCGGCCGGGCAAGGTGCTGGGCACGCGGTCGTACCCCAGTGAGCGGCCCACCTCCTCGACCACGTCCTCGACGATGAGCACGTCACGGCGGAAGTGCGGGACCGTGACGGTGAGGTCGTCGCCGTGCTGTTCGACGCCGAAGCCGAGCCGGGCGAGGACCGTGGCCGCCTCCGTGGTGTCGACCTGGTAGCCGAGCAGGCGAGAGATGGTGGCGCCGCTGATGGCGATCGGCGGGATCCGCGGCAGCACGCGGGCGCGAACATCGACGGTGTCCTGGAGGACGTGGCCGCCACCCAACTCGGCGATCAGCGCCGCAGCGCGGTCGAGCGCAATCGGCGCGAGCGTATCGCTGAGTCCCTTCTCGTTGAGCGTCGACGCGTCGGTCCGCACCCCCAGCCGCGTCGACGTCGCCCGAATTGTCGGCCCATCCCAGGTGGCGCCCTCGAGCATCACGTTGCGCGTGGTCTCGTCGACGGCGGTGCTCGTGCCACCGATCACACCAGCGAAACTGACGGCAACATCCCCGGCGCACACCACCATGTCGTTGGGCCCGGCGCGGCGGTCGACGCCGTCCAGGCAGCTGATCAGCTCGTCATGACCTCGGCGGACCACCACCCGCGCGGCGCGGCTGTCGCCGCCCTGCGCGTCGATGAAGCGGGCGAGATCGAAGCCGTGCAGGGGCTGGCCGAGCTCGTGAGCCACATAGTTGGTCACGTCCACCACGTTGCTGATCGGTCGCAGACCGATCGAGCGCAACCGGCGTTGCATCCATGCCGGTGAGGGCCCGACGGCGACGTTCTCGATGATACGCACCGCAAACCGCGGGCATCCGTCGGGGTAGTCGACGTCGACACTGGCGCGATTCGCCATGCTGGCGGCGCTGAGCAGCCCCTCGGGGATTGAGGTGTCGGGCTCGCGCACCGTCTCGCCGATCGCTGCCGTCATCTCACGCGCGATACCGACGTGACAGAGGCAGTCGGGCCGGTTGGTGGTCACCTCCACGTCGAGGACGGTGTCGACGGTCACCACCGCGCTCAACGGCTGGCCGGGCTGTCCGTGGTCGAGGTGATGGATGCCTGTCGCATCCTCGCCGAGGCCGAGCTCGACCGCAGAACACAACATTCCGGGCGACTGGTATTTGCCGCCGAACATGGCCCGAACTCCGAGGGGTTCGTCCCACCCGGCGAGCAGGATTCCGGGCGGCGCATACGGAACTAGGTCACCCACGTTGAGGTTGGCGGCCCCGGTCAGCACGCGGACGTGGCCACCGCTTCCGATGTCGATGTCGGCGAACTGCACGCCCCTGGTCGACTCCGGCACCGGCGCCAGCGCGAGGACACGGGCGACAACAACCCCGGCGGCCCCGCGGTGGACGTGCTCGACCTCCGTGCCGGTGTCGATGAGGCCCTCGACGAGAGTGTCGAGCGGCGCGTCGAGCACTGCGTACTCGCGCAACCACTCCAGGGACACCTTCATGCCTGGCTCACGAACCGGACGTCGTTCTCGTAGAGCAGCCGGCCGTCCTCGATGCCGTAGGCCAGCATGGCGATGCGGTCCGGGCCGGCGCCGAAGGCAAAGCCGGTGTACCTGGCGGGGTCGATGCCGCCATTGCGCAGCACGGTGGGGTGGATCATCCCGGCGCCGAGCATCTCGAGCCAGCCGCTGCCGTTGCACAGCCGGCACCCCGCGCCCCCACACACAGCGCACGACACATCGAGCTCGACAGATGGCTCGGTGAACTCGAAGTGGTGGGGGCGAAGGCGGGTGGCCCGGTCGGCGCCGAAGATCGAGCGGGCGAAGTACTCGAGGGTGCCCTTGAGATCGCTGAGCGCGACGCCCTCATCGATGCACATCCCCTCGAGCTGGAAGAACATGGGGAAGTGCGTTGCGTCGTAGTCGCGACGAAATGCCTTGCCGGGCACGATGACCCGTTGTGGCGCTCCGCGCACCAGCATGCTGCGGACCTGGACCGGCGAGGTGTGCGTTCGCAGCAGCCGGTCGTCGTCGATGAAAAAGGTGTCCTGGGTGGCACGGGACGGGTGGCCCGGCGGCATGTTGACCAGGGTGAAGTTGTAGCGGTCGTACTCCACCTCGGGACCATCGACGGCGATGTAGCCGATCTGGGCGAAGATGCGCCGCACGTCCCGGAGGACGCGCGAGACGGGGTGGAGGTGCCCGCGGCGCAGCGGCGGCGGTGGCCAGCTGAGATCGATCGCCTCCAATGGATCGCTGTCCCCGGCTGCCAGCAGGGTGGCGCGGCGTTCCTCGATCGCCTCGGTGACCCTCTCCACCAGCGCGTTGACGGTCTGGCCGAGGGCGCGACGGGCGTCAGCGTCCGGAGTTGATCCGATGCGCTTGCGAAAGACGGTCAGCAGCCCATCACCGCGACCGAGGTACAGCGCACGGACGGCGTCGAGGCGCGCAGCGTCGGCCGCCGTGGCCACCTCTTCGAGGGCGGCCGCCGCCACCGAATGCACGTCGGAGCCGGGCGGTTGTTCAGCCGCCGTCGGCGCTGCCTCGCCGCGGTCGCCGGTCACGCCGTCGTCAGAGCGCCCCGGGCCACCTCGACGAGCTGGGTGAACGACGCTGAATCCTCGACGGCCAGATCGGCGAGCATCTTCCTGTTGATATCGATGCCGGCGCTCTTAAGCCCGTGCATGAACTTGTTGTAGGCCAGGCCGTTCTGCCGCGCGGCCGCGTTGATGCGGGTGATCCAGAGAGCCCGCATGTCACCCTTGCGCAGCTTGCGGTCGCGGTACTGGTACGACAGTGAGTGCATGACCGCCTCGTTGGCGGCCTTGAAGTGCAACCTGCGGTCGCCCTGCATGCCCTCGGCCAGCTCGAGGATCTTCTTGTGGCGGGCGCGCGCGGTGATGCCCCTCTTGACTCTCGCCATGGTCTCTCCTCCGTGCTACAGGTAGGGGGCCAGGCGGCGCACGTGCTTGACGTCCGCCGGCGACACCGGCTGCTGCTTGTTCATGACCCGCTTGCGCTTGGCACTCTTGTGCTCGAGCATGTGCGACTTGAAGGCCTTGCGGCGCATCACCTTGCCGGTGCTGGTGATGCGAAAGCGCTTTTGCGTGGCCTTATGAGTTCGAATCTTCGGCATTCTCTCTCCTCCGCGTGGCTGCGGCGCTGGTGGTGGCACGCTGCGCGGGTGCGCGGGCAGCGGTCTTGCGGGCGAGCGGCGGCGACTTCTTGGCGGCACGCTTGGCCGCGGGCGTTGGTGCGCTCGCGGCTGCCACGGCCTGGATCGGCTCCGGCGGCCTGGGCTGAGCTGCCGCCGCCGCTGGCTCGTTGGCGGCGATGCCATTGTCCGCGCCGGCGGCGTCGGACAGGGGGGCCCGGTCGTCGTGTGGACGCTCGCTGCGGGCGTGCTTCTTGGTCGTGGGGCTGAGGATCATGATCATGTTCCTGCCTTCGACCAGTGGGGATCGCTCGATGATGGCCAGGTCACTGAGCTCGTCCGTCATGCGATCGAGCAGCTTGCGGCCGTACTCCTGGTGGACCATCTCCCTGCCTCGGAACATGATCGTCAGCTTGACCTTGTCACCCTCACCGAGGAACTGCTTGACCTTGGCCAGCTTGGTCCGGAAGTCGTTGTCCGAGATCTTCGGACGGAGCTTCTGCTCCTTGAGCTGGACGACGTTGTGGTCCCTGCGACTGTCCTTTTCCCGCTTCAGTGCCTCGAACTTGAAACGTCCGTAGTCCAGGAGCCTGCAGACCGGCGGCTGGGCCAGCGGGGCAACCTCGACGAGGTCGAGACCGCGATCGACGGCGAGTTGCCGGGCCTGCTCAATGGTGACGATGCCGAGCGGTTCATCGGTGGTGTCGTCGAAAAGACGAACCTGCGGGATGCGGATCTGCTCGTTGATCCTCAACTCTCGAAAGGCGATGGGTGGAAACCTCCAAAACACAAAAACCTGGACAGCGATCCGCTATCCAGGTCCCGGATTGATCTGGACCTCCAAGGCGAACCCAGAAGGTGGGGGCCGCAGCACACGGACCCTCTTGGCGGCGCCACGATGGCGTCCGACGTCGGAGCATACCACCACGTCGCGGCCGCTACTCAGGGGCGCGCACGGCATGGAGGAGCAGTTCGCGGGCGCCCCGGCTGCCGGGGATCGGTGAGTCGATCCAGCCGCGCACCTCCCAGCCCGCTCGGGTGACGCCGGCCGAAGCGCTGGCGAGCGCTGTGTCGAGGCTGGCTCTGTCTGTTGGCGCGGTTGCCGCGCGCAACTCGAACATCGGCTTGACCAGGCCGAGGAGCACTGCGCCCGGCGTGATGCGTACACGGTCGAGCTGGGCCACCGCGGCGCTCAGGCTGAGGTAGGAGACATCGACGCTGATCACCTCGATGGGGTCCGGGATCAGCACAGTGTCGAGATCGGCAACGTTGACGGCCTCGAGGTTGACGACCCGCTCGTCCTGGCGCAGTGAGCCAAGCAGCTGGCCGTGGCCAGCGTCCACGGCGTAGACCGTGCGCGCTCCGGCGTCGAGCAGGACCGTGGTGAAGCCCCCGGCTGCGGCGCCGACATCGAGCGCGATGCGGCCGGACACGGCCACGTCGAAGGCAACCAGCGCGCTACGCAGCTTGACCGAGCCGCGCAGCACAGGCGTCGGCCGTGCGCTGACGTGCGCGCCCGCTCGGACGCGGGAGCGTGCGCTGGTCACCGGGATGCCATCGACCAGGACGCTCCCCGCTGCGATCAGGGCGGCCGCGTCGTCCTCGGGGAAGGTGTCGCGCACGATGTCGAAAAGCAGGCGTCCGGCGCGCGCCATGGTCCCTGATCAGCCGCTGACGCGCTCAGTCACCTCGTGCACCAGCCGCTGCACGAGGTCGGCGACCGTCACGTTCTCCTGTGTATCGGTGCGCGTCGCGCGCACGGTGACCACGTCGTCGCCGCGCTCGATGTCGTTGCGGCCGACCACCACCACGTACGGCACCTTCTGCTTCACCGCATCGCGGACGCGGGCCTGCATGCGCACGCCAGGCTTGTCATCGACGTGGGCACGCAGGCCCGCGCTGCGGAGCCGTTCCGCGAGCGCCAGCACATAGCTGATCACCTCGGGCGAGTCGTCCTGCACGGGTACGATTTCCACCTGCACGGGCGCGAGCCAGAGCGGGAAATGGCCCGCATAGTGTTCGAGCAAAATCCCAAAGAAGCGCTCGACAGAGCCGAACAGGGCACGGTGAATCATGATCGGCCGCGCCTGACTGCCGTCCGGCTCGACAAAGGTCAGGTCGAAACGATCGGGGAACTGGAAGTCGAGCTGGACGGTGGACAGCTGCCACGTCCGGCCGATGGCATCGCGTGCCTGGACTGAGATCTTGGGCCCGTAGAACGCACCGCCACCCTCGTCCATCACCAGGGCGAGGTTCATGGCCATTGCGGTGGAGCGCAGGGTTTCCGTCGCCTCCGCCCAGTCATCGTCGGTGCCCACCGCCTTGTCGGGTGGCTTGGTGGACAGCTCGAGGTGGAAGTCGGAAAGCCCGTAGTCCCGCAGCAGGTCGAGCACGAACGTGAGAAGCGAACGCAGCTCATCAGCCATCTGCGCCTTGGTGCAGAAGATGTGTGCGTCGTCCATGGTCAGGCCGCGAACCCGCGTCAGCCCGTGCACAACCCCGGACTTCTCGTACCGGTAGACGGTGCCGAACTCGAAGAGGCGCAGAGGCAGCTCTCGATAACTGCGCTGGCGACTCCTGTAGATGAGGATGTGAAAGGGGCAGTTCATGGGCTTGAGGTAGTACTTGGTGCCACCGTCAAGCTCCATCGGTGGGAACATGCCGTCCGCGAACCACTGCAGGTGGCCGGAGGTCTGGAAGAGATCCTCCTTGGTGATGTGGGGCGAGTTGACGAACTCGTACCCCGCCTCCTGGTGGCGCTGCCGCGAGTAATCCTCCATCAGCTTGCGCACCAGGCCGCCCTTGGGATGGAACACGGGAAGGCCGGAGCCGATCTCCTCAGGGAACGAGAAGAGGTCGAGCTCGGCCCCAAGCCGCCGGTGGTCACGACGCCGTGCCTCCTCACGGAGGGCGATGAAGGCGTCCAGCTGTTCGCGCTCGAAGAAAGCTGTTCCGTACACGCGTTGGAGCTGCTCGTTGTTCTCGTCTCCACGCCAGTAGACGCCGGCAACGCGGAGCAGCTTGACGGCACGAAGGTGGCCGGAGTGGGGCACGTGGGGACCGCGGCAGAGGTCGACGAAGTCGCCGGTGCGATAGACGCCGACCTCTTCCACCTCGTCGCCCATGCGGTCGATGATGTCGACCTTGAAGCTCTGGTGCATCTCGCTGAAGAGTTGACGTGCGTCTGGGCGGGACATCACCTCGCGCTCGAAGGGGATTCGTCGCTTCGACAGCTCCTTCATCTTGGCTTCGATCCGGGAGAGGTCCTCTTCGACGAAATGCGCGCTGTCCGGAAGACGGAAGTTGTAAAAGAAACCCTCCTCGGTGGCAGGGCCGACGTCGTACTCTGCGCCAACATAGAGCTCGACCACGGCGGCAGCCATCAGGTGGGCCGCGCTGTGGCGAAGGATTCCCAGGGTCAGCTCAGCCGGGACCTCGAGCGGCGGCCCTGCCTCGGCGGAGTCGTCAACGATCTCGTCCGGCATGGCGGCGAATTGTAGAGATGCCACCGGCCGCGTCGACGCCGGTGTGGTGCTCCTGCTAGCTGCAGAGCCGGGACATGCCCCGGGGAACGTCCTCGCGCCCCTCGCAGAACTGAGCCAGGGCGGCCTCGGGGTTGTTGGCCGCCATCAAGGTGAGGCTGAGCTGTCGTGTCATCGGAAGCACACGACGACTCGACCGCCGCGCCGACGCACGGAGCCGTGCATGACGCTCAGGGTCGATTGAACAGCAGAGCACGCTGCAGTACTTGGCAGTTGCCTTCTTGACCGGAATCGCGCATCCGCGTCGTGCACAGATGCGACGCGGCGGACGCTGCGAATCGTCCGACTCGATGTTCTCCGGTGGCACGGGCCGCAGTGTACGGCGCGGCTCTCACGCATTGTCAATGGTCCGATGCGGCGCACGCCGCACCGGACCGGTGCAGAACTCCGCAACTGAGAGCGCCTCTGCTTGTGCATTGTGTGGACAACTGCTTCACGCCGATTCGAAGTGCCTGAGCCACCCTGTGCGCAAGGTGTGAGCAGACTCCGATCGTGGAAAGTTCTTAAGGTTTTCTGAGGAGACTAGAGGAGGGACTTGACCTGGTGCACCGGGCCGCAGTCAACACCGATGGCAGCGTGATGATCACGCACCGCCTTCTCATCCGGACCATCGAGGAGGCAGTACACCTTGCCGTCGTCGTTGTGGTAGAGCTCGACCTGGCGAACGCCGAATTCGTCGACCTTACCCGCCTTGGTGTCGGCAGTAATGCTGGCCAGTGCCTCAGGCGGCAGTTTGAGACTCTCGTGGTAGTCCATGAAACGTGGCATGCCGTTCCTCTTTCTCAGGGGTGATCTGACGCTGCTGCTACGATAGCGCGGCACAAGGCGGTGGTGGGCGCATCTGGATTCGAACCAGAGGACCTCTGCGATGTCAACGCAGCGCTCTAACCAACTGAGCTATGCGCCCGGGACGCACGACCGGCGCGCGGGAGCCGTGATGATACCAGCCTCACCGGCGTCCCCCCAGACAGTCCCTGGGCTACACCCTCGCCTTCCGTGAGTGGCCCACGCTTTTCTGGGCCGTGCTCAGGTCGTCAGCAGTCACCTCGACCCGGAGTACCCCCTCGCACTCGTGGCAGACGACATGAAAGGCCTCGGGCGAGCGGATCGACCTGGCCACGGCCTGACGGTGACCGCAGCACTCGCACGTGACGATGGCCCGCATCTCTCTGTCTCTCCACTTGCCCGGGGCTGGCCCGCTCCAAGGGGAACGGTGCCGGCCAGCTTTGCACCGGGTGGTGGGACCGAGGGAAATATGACAGAGACGCGACGCCGCCGTTGCACGGCCGCGACGCCGGGCAGCGACCAGCGTCAGTCGGCCTTGTCGGTGACGACGTCGAGCACCGCGAGCTGTCGCCAGAAGGCCAGGCGGGCAACCACGGCGCCGAGCAGGATGATGACGCCAAGTCCGGCCACAACGCTGGCGGGACCGACGGCGTCGGCGATGACCCCGGCGACCAGGAGCGGGATCGCCACCGCGGCGTTGATGACCGCGAAGATGCTGCCGAAGATGCGCCCGCGGCTCTCCTCATCCGTACGCTCCTGGAGAACGGTGAACGCCGGGATCAAGAGGGCGCCGAGCGCGCAGCCGAACACACCGCTGAGCACCAGCACCACCGGCACCACGGCGCCCTGCGCCCCGATCTGCCTGAAGAGCGGGGGTGCGATACCAATCGCCGCCAGCGCCGCCCCGCCCACCCCCAGGGCGGCGATCAGCGTGGTCGCTTTGGAGAGGGAGCCGCTGGGACGCTGGGCCAGCGCTGCTGCCATGGCCACGAGCCCGAGCGTGGCCGGGATCAGGACCAGGTAGGTGTCCTGGTCGGAGCGGTGCAGCTCACGCACCATGAACACCGGTCCCAGCGCGAACACCGTGAAAACGACCACGAGGGCTGTGGCCAGCTGATAGAGGCCGAGTCGGATGGCGGGGTTGCCGGCGATGAGCCTGATTCCCTCGCGCAGCTCGCTGCGCAGGTTCGGCGGCCGGGCCGTCGCCGCACGGACGGCACGCAGCGAGGTGCTGATGCGCCAGATGGCGATGGCGGCGAGTCCGAACAACCCGGCGGCGATGTAGAACGGTGCGCGCTCTCCGACCAGCCGGATCGCCAGCGTCGCCGCCGGTACCCCGAGAATTAGGGTGAGGATGACAGTCGTCATGAACAGCGACGTGGCGCCCATGATCTGCCCGCGACGCACCAGCGACGGGATGCTCGCCGCCTCGGCCGGCGCGAACACCTGGCCGACGGAGCTGAAGAGGAAGGTGATGATGATGAGTGGCCAGGCCTGCCGGCCGACAACGGGGAGCACCTCGATGAGCGGGATCAGCAGCACCAATCCACCGCGGATGACGTTGGTGGCGATCATCAGGGTGCGCTTGTCGTAGCGGTCGGCGATCACGCCGGCGGGGGCGCTCAGGAAGACCGACGGCAGCGTGTAGGCGATCATCAGCACCGATTGGATGGAGGCCCTCCTGCTCAGGTCGAAGACGACGATGAGCAGCGTGAACATCAGGAACTTGTCGGCCAGCTGGCTGGCCGCTTGGGCCAGCCACAGCTTGCGGAAGTCCGGGCGCGACATCACCGCCCGCAGACCGCGGCGTTCCTCGCGCAGCGGTGGCACCGCGGCGCGCGCCGCGTGGAGTCTGCGTGACGCCGGCGGCGCGACCTCGTCGCCGGGCTGGAAGTCGATGCTCGGTTCGCTCACGGCTTGGCGTCAAGGGTACGGGCGCACCGGGCGATTCGGCGCCATTCGTCGATGTCGAGAGTGCCCGGCCGGCGGGCGGGATCGATGCCCGCGGCGGCGAGCCATGCCATGCCACGACGCTCATCTCCACCGGCAGCATGGGTGATCCCGTGGCGGAGCATCTTGCGACGCATCTGAAAGGCGGCGCGGGCGATGTCGAGCACCGCGGCGCGGTCGTCGTGGCTGAGCAGCGCCGCTGGCCGCAACCGGACCAAGCTCGAATGCACCGCCGGGGCTGGATCGAAGCTCGCCGGTGCCACGTCGCGGAGGCGCTCCACAGTAGCGACGCTTCTCACCGCCACGGTGGCCAGGCTCCAGCCGCCGGATTCCGCGGCCAGCCGCGCCCCCACCTCGCGCTGGACGAGGAAGACTCCGCGGCGTGGTGGCGAGGCCATCTCGAACAGGCGGGTGAGCAGCGGGGTGGTGATGCTGTAGGGAATGTTGCCGGCGGCGATCCACCCGTCTCGAAAGCCCAGCGCCGCCAGGTCAACGGTGAGCGCATCGCCGCGAACCACTACAACGTTGGCGCGATCGCCCTGGGTGGACCGGGTCGCCTGCACGCAGCGCTCGTCGATGTCCACGGCGACCACGCGCCGCGCACGGGCGGCCAGCTCGCCCGTCAGGGTGCCGATGCCGGGACCCACCTCGAGGACATCCTCGTCCGCGGCCGGCGCCAACGCGGCCACGATGTCGGCGAGGACTTCGCGATCGACCAGGAAGTTCTGGCCGAGCCTGTGTTTGGCGACCAGCCCGGCGCGTCGGGCGACCGCGTGCATCGTGTCGGCGTCGGTGAGGTCGGGCGCACGTGGCCCGGGCGCGCCGGTCACCAGACCGGGTCGGGCAGGCTGAAGAGCCGGCGCGCGGTCGCGGTGCTCTGGGCACGGGTCACCTCTTCGCTGACGCCGCGCAGCCGGGCCACAGCCGCGGCGGTGGCGGCGACGTACCCGGGCAGGTTGGGGCGGCCGCGGTGCGGAACCGGTGCGAGGAAAGGCGAATCAGTCTCGACCACGTAGTCGCCCTCCCCCACCGCTGCAGCCGCCGCCTGGATCGGTTCGCTCCGCGCGAAGGTGACGATGCCGGAGAAGGAGACCGCATAACCGGTCGCCACGCATTCGCGGGCGAACGCGGCGTCCCCGCTGAAGCAGTGCATCACCCCGCGCACGTCGTCGTGTTCGCGGATGGCGGCGAGGACCTCGTCGTGCGCGTCACGGTCATGGACCACCACCGGCTTGCGGTGCGTGGCGGCGAGGTCGAGCATCGCGTGCATCGCCCGTAGTTGCTCTTCCAGCGGCGTGTCGTGGTACCCGGGGCGGAAGAAGAGATCGAGTCCGATCTCCCCGACCGCCACCGCCCTGGGGTGTCGCAACAGCTCGTCCAGCGCCTTCAGTTGGGCGCCGTCCGGCGCCAGCGGCTCGTGCGGATGCCAGCCCACCGTGAACCAGACGTTGTCGTGTGCCTCGGCGAGAACGCGGTTGCGGTCGGAATCCTCGACGTTGAGGCCGACCGTGACCATCTGCGTGACCGCGGCCCCAGCCGCGCTCTCCAGAGCCGCGTCGAGCAGTCCGCGCTCCTCGAGCAGCACCAGGTGGCAGTGGGTGTCGACAAGTGGCGCCGGGGACGCGTCGTCGGTCATTCGGCGCCGAGGACGGCCTCGCGGTCCAATCGCGGGAAGAGGATCTCTCCGACGGCGATCTCCATCCCCTCGGTGAGTCGCGGCCAGGCCCGCAATTCGCCGCCGAGATCTCCGTCGAGCGTCAACCCCATCTCCACGGCGACGCGGGCGGCTGCCCGCGGGATGAACGGACAGAGCAGCATCGTGCAGAACCGGATCGCCTCGAGCAACTCCGCGCACACCGTGCCCAGCCGCGCATCGTCCGTGCGATGCAGGGTCCAGGGTGCGCTCTCCTCGATGTACTTGTTGGCCCGGCCGACGACCTGCATGGCCGCGGCCATGGCTTCGCTGAACTGGAGTTGATCCATGGCGGCGTCGTACACGGGCAGGATCCGCGCTGCGGTGCTGCGCAACTCGTCGTCGATCGGCTGGCGCGGTCCCTGCGGGGGGACCCGGCCCGCGAAGTAGCGCTGCACCATCTTGGTGGTGCGCGAGACCAGGTTGCCGTAGTCATTGGCGAGGTCGGCGTTGTAGCGGTCGATGAAATTGCTCATCGAGAAGTCGCCGTCGCGATCAAAGGGCACCTCGCTGAGCAGCACCCAGCGCACCGCGTCGCTGCCAAACCGCTCGACCAGCTGCACGGGCTCGACGAAGATCCCGCGACTCTTGCTCATCTTCTCCCCGTTGAGGGTGACGAAGCCGTGGGCGTGGACCATGAGGGGGACGGCGAGGCGGGCCGCCATCAGCATCGCCGGCCAGACCACGGCGTGGAAGCGCGTGATGTCCTTGCCGATGACGTGCACGTCGGCCGGCCAGAAGCGCGAGAACTCCTCGTTGTTGTCGGGATAGCCGACACCGGTCATGTACGCCGGCAGCGCGTCGAACCACACCCAGATGACCTGGGACTCGTCTCCCGGGACCTGGATGCCCCACTGCGAAAAGCCGCGCGAGATGCTGATGTCGGTCAGGCCACCGCGGATCACGTTGAGCATCTCGTTGCGGCGCGACTCCGGCACGACGAACTGCGGGTGCGCGTCGTAGAGCTCGAGCAGGGACGACTCGAAGGCGCTGAGCCGGAAGAACCAGTTCTGCTCCTCCACCCACTCGACGGGCCGGTCGTGCACCGGGCACATCCCCGCCTTGATCTCCTTCTCGGTGTAGTACTGCTCGCACGAGGGGCAGAACCAGGCGCGGTACCAGTCCTTGTAGAGGTGGCCGCTCTCGGCGACGGCTCGCCACAGCGTCTCGGAGGTGAGCCGGTTGGCATCCCCGCTGGTGCGCACGAACCGGGTGGGTTCGATGTCGAAGGCGCGCATCATCGCCTTGAACGACTCCACCTGGCGGGTGCTGAAGTCCTCCGGGGTCATGCCCGCGGCGCGCGCGGCGCGCTCCACCGACTGGCTGTGCTCGTCGCTGCCCACCGTGAAGCGCACGTCGTCGCCACGCAGGCGCCGGTGGCGGGTGAGCACGTCGCAGCCGATCTTCTCGTAGGCGTGGCCGAGGTGGGGGTCGCCATTGACGTAGTCGATCGCCGCGGTGACGTAGAAGGTGTGCGCCGGTCGGGTCACGTCAGCTGGCTCCGATCAGGACGGTGCACTCGCCCCGTGGCGGGTGGGCGGCAAACGCCTCCGCCAGCGTCGCAGCCGTGCCCGTGTGGAAGGTCTCATGGACTTTAGTCAATTCCCGGGCAACGACCACCGGCCGCTCACCGCAGCTCGGAGCGATCAGCGCCAGCGTCCGGGCCAGGCGCAGCGGCGACTCGTAGAAGGCTACCGTGCCCTCGAGCGACAACCCCGCCTCGACCGCGCGGCGCAGCTTGCCGCGGCTGCGCGGCAAAAAACCGAGGAAGCAGACGCGGTCGCCCCTCAGCCCGCTGCCGGCAACTGCGGTGGTGAGCGCCGACGCACCGGGGATGGGCACCACCGCGACCCCGGCGGCCCGGGCTGCAGCCACCAGCGCGGCGCCCGGGTCGCTCAACGCCGGTGTGCCCGCGTCGGTGCAGAGCGCCAGTGTCTCGCCGGCCAGCAGGCGGTCGACCAGCCCCGGAACGCGGCGTCGCTCGTCATGAGCCGGGAGCGCCAGCAGCGGACGCGAGATGCCGTGTGCGGTGAGGAGCTGGCGGGTTCGTCTGGTGTCCTCGGCCACCACCGCGTCGCATTGGCGCAGCACCCGGAGGGCCCGCAGGGTGATGTCCTCGAGGTTGCCGATGGGCGTGGCGACGACGTCGAGCCGCCCCGGCCCCGGTTCGGTCAACTACCCCAGTCCCGGGGATAGCGGAAGTCGCGGTCGATGGTGCGCGCCGAGAGCTTGGCGATGATCGGCGGACGCCGCTTGTACTGGCTGCCCCGCACGCGGCGGCCGATGTCCTCGATGAAGGCATCCTCGAAGCGCAGCGCGCGCAGCTCGGCACGGGTGCGCCGTTCGTCGACCATGTAATACAGCAGCGAGTCAACGAGCGCGTAGCCGAAGCCGAGCTCCTGCTCGTCGGACTGCCCCTCCCACAGGTCGGCGCTGGGCGCCTTGTCGAGGACCGTCGCAGGAAGGCCGATGGCGCGGGCGAGCGCGAACACCTGCGTCTTGTAGAGGTCGCCGAGCGGGTTGAGCGCGCTTGCCATGTCACCGAACACCGTCCCGTAGCCGAGCAGGAGCTCGGTCTTGTTGCTGGTGCCGATGACCAGCGCGTGGTGCGCCCACGACATGTCGTACAGGATGGTCATCCGCTCGCGTGCCATCTTGTTGCCGCGGCGGCCGCGGTCGGCGTCAGCACAACGCTCGAAGTAGGCGTCGATCTGCGGCGAGATGTCGGCCCGGGTCGGGGTCAGGCCCAGGTGTGCGCACACCACCCGGGCGTCGGCCTCCGAAGCAGACGACGACGTGCGATAGGGCATCAGCACCGCCATCACGTTCTCGGGGCCAAGGGCCTGGCAGGCGATCGCCGCGCTCAGCGCCGAGTCGACGCCGCCGGAGAGCCCGACGACGACGCGCTCGAAGCCGACCTTGCGCACCTCGTTGCGGACGAACCCGACGAGCACCTCGCGGACGACCGCGCTGTCAATCGAGAGCGCGTCGGCTCCGGAGTCGCTCGGTCTCGGCATCGTTGACGTCATGTCGTTCATCCCTGAGCAGGGGGTTGGCGATGCGCGCCCGCCGGATGGTGGCGAGGTCGATGCGGTGGGTGACCAGGCACTCGTCAGTCCCGGCTGGATCGTCGAGCAGGCGGCCGTCCGGGCCGACCACGCGCGAGCCGCCCCAGAAATTGATCCCGTCCTCGAAACCCACGCGGTTGCAGTACAGCAGGTAGGACGTGAACAGCTGGGCGTAGGTGCGCGTCATCGCGTCGTAGCTGCCCGCGGTCCCGAGCGCGTGGCCCCGGACCACGCCGCGCCCGGGCGACGCCGACGGGCAGATGAAGAGCTCGACGCCTTCGCGGGCCAGCAGCCCGGCCGCAGTCGGGTGCCACATGTCCTCGCAGACCAACACCCCGGCCTGCCACGGGCGTGGCGGCAGCGCGGCACCCAGCGGCGCGCTGAAGCTGCGGATTCGGTCGCCCTGGGCGAGATACCGGGCTTCGTCGAAGAGCCCATAGGTGGGCAGGTAGACCTTGCGATGGACGTGGTGGATGCGCCCGCCGCTGCAATACAGCGCGGCGTTGTAGAAGCGGGCGTCGTCGCTCTCCAGGACGCAGCCCGCAACCACGTCGATGGCCTGGGACGCCGCGGCCAGCCGGAGCAACTCCACCGACTGCTCGCGCAGAGCAACCTCGGGCACCAGGTCCTTGAGGAAGTAACCGGTCAGCGACAGCTCGGGGAAAACCACCAGTGCGGCGCCGCTCGCCGCCGCCTCTTCGATCAGTTCGAGGTGACGTTCGAGGTTGGCTCCCACGTCGCCCAGCCGCGGCGCGATCTGCGCGAGCGTCACCACCACGTCGGTGTGGTCGCCCGGCGGCCTCACCGTGGTGGGCTCTGGGGCGCGCGCGGGCGGCGACGCGGTGGTGGCGGCCGGCCGCGCGTCCGTCACGGTCATGCGGGCTCCTCGTCCATGTGGTGATCCTGCTCCGATTGTCGATCCGAAGCGCTCATTCGTGTGCCCTCGAGAACCTTGCGGTGGATCACGAAATCAGCGATGGCACCGCCGATGTCGGCGATCGGCAGGGTCGCCACCGCCGCCGGGGGCAGCGCCGCGAGGAATCTCTCCCCGTACTCGCGGCTGCGCAGGCGCTGGTCGCAGAGAACCACCGCCCCGCGGTCGCTGCCGCGACGGATCAGCCTGCCGAACGCCTGGCGCAGGCGCAGCACCGCCTGGGGCAGGACGTACTGGCCGAAGGGGTCAGCGAGCGTCTCTGTCCGGGCCCGCACCAGCGGGTCGGAGGGCACCGCGAACGGGAGCTTGGCGACAACCACGCAGCGGAGCGCGTCCCCGGGCACGTCGATGCCCTCCCAGAAGCTGCTGGTGCCGAGCAGGACGGTGCGCTGGTTGGCGAGAAAGCTGGCCAGGATCTGTCGCCGGGTACCGTCGAGGCCCTGGCCGAGCATGGCGATGCCGCTCGCCTCCATCCGGTGGCCGAGCAGGGCGTGGACGCGGCGCAGCGGGCCGTAGCCGGTGAAGAGGGCGAGGGTGCTGCCGCCGAGCCCCTCGGCACTGTCGCCGATCAGCGTGGCCATGGCGCTGTCGTACTCGGGGGCGTCGTATGGCGGCACGTCGGACGGCAGGATGCACAGCGCCTGCTCGAAGAAGTCGTACGGGGAGTCGAGGAGCAGTTCGTCCGCATCGTCGAGGCCGAGCCGCGCCCGGGTGAACCCGAAGTCACCGGCCACGGCCAGGGTCGCCGACGTCGCCACCACCGTGTCGGCACGGCTGAAGACGGACTCGCGCAGCGGGTCGGCGACGCTCACGGGCGCCTCGTGCAGTTCGCCCTGCTCGGCGCGCAGAGCCAGCCACGCCACGTGGTGTTCGCGGGGGCGGAGCAGGACCCACTCCACAGCGACGGCGAGCTCGTCGAGCGCGGCGGCGGCGAGCATCCGCTCCTGGTCGGCGCGCTCGGGTTGCGGGAGCAGGTCGATCTGGAGGGAGGAAGAGTGCTCGGCCTCGCGCAGCCTGGTGGCGGCGGCCTGCCAGGTGTCGACAGCGTACTGCGCCGAGCGCCGCAGCACCGCATGGCTGTGGCCCGAGCGCACCTCATCGCTGAGGCCGACTGTGGCGTTGCCGCTGTGGTCGGCGCCCAGCACCTCCCCGATCCGCCCCTTGACGTCACCGAAGAGTCGGACTGTCGCCTCGCGCGCCGCGGCCAGGCCGGCGCCCAGCTCGCCCTCGGCGACGCCGAGGCGGTCGATCACCAGGAGCACGTCGCCGGCGCGCAGGTTGACCCCGAGCTGGTCGGTGGCGGCCTCCTCAAGGTGATGCGCCTCGTCGATGACCAGCACCTCGTGCTCGCCGATGGCCTGGCCGCCACTGGCCGCGTCGGCGAGAAGCAGGGCGTGGTTGGTGATCACGATCGAGGCCGACTCGGCGGTGCGTCGCGCGGCCACCATGAAGCAGCGGTTGTCCTGCCAGTTGGCGCAAGCCGAGCCCAGGCAGTCGCCGCCGTCGGACTCGACGTTCCGCCAGAGCGCTTCGTCGATGCCGCTGAGGTGGAGTTCGGCGCGGTCGCCGTCCTCGGTCTCGGACAGCCAGGCGAGCAATTTCAGTTTGAACCGGATCCGATCGAGGTCGGGCCCGTGCGGGCCGGTATCGGGCGCGCGCAGGAAGCGCTGCCAGCGGCGCAGGCTGAGCTGGTGGTTGCGCCCCTTCAACAGCGCGGCCGGCACTGGGACGCCGAGGCTGCGCTCCACCATCGGCAGGTCGCGGTCCATCAGCTGTTCCTGGAGGGTGATGGTGCGGGTGGCCACCACGGCGCGGCGGCCATTGCGACTGTTGAGCGCCAGCGGCACTAGGTAGGCGAGCGATTTGCCCACCCCTGTCCCGGCTTCGACGATCAGCCGGCGGCGCCGCTGCACAGCCTGGGCCACGGCGCGGGTCATCTCCAGCTGCGCCTCACGTAGCTCGTAGCCGCTGTCATCGGCGGCCATCGGACCCCCGGGCCCGAGCAGGGCCGTGGCGCTGGCGACGATGTCCGATGGCGGCGGCCCCGTCGACGGCGGTGGCGGCGGCATCCCCCGCTGAGCCCCCGCCCACGAGCGCCGCTCCGGGTCACCGTCGCCGCGCACCACGTCGAGGAAGAAACGGCCCAGCTCGCCGCCCGCCGGCGCGGCGACCCGGCGCATCTGGGCCAGCGCTGCGACCGGCAGCGCCTCGGCGGCGGCGCGGAGATGGGCGAAGAGTAGGTGCGTGGCGGAAGCGTCGCTGAGGGCGCGGTGGGGACGGTCGTGCTCGATGTCGAGCGCGGCGCTCAGCAGTGGCAGGCTGTGTGAGGCCGCCACCGGCAGCAGGATGCGCGCGACCTCGAGGGTGTCGAGCACCTGCCGGCGCGCGAACGAATCGGGGACCAGCCCGGCGCAGAAGGTGATGTCGAAGCCCGCCCCGTGGGCGACAAGCTCCGCGCCGGCACAGAAATCGGCCAGCTGCGCGACCCCCTCGACGGGAGCCGGGGCACCCTTGATGTCGGCAGCATCGAGGCCCACCAGCCGCTGCACCGCCAGGGGGATGGGCACGCCGGGGTCGACGATGACCTCCATCTCCCCAAGGCGGCGCATCTCCGCGTCGAAGCGCACCGCGCCGATCTCGAGCACACGGTCGCTCCTGGGCGAGAGCCCCGTGGTCTCGAGGTCGAAAGCGACGAACTCGCGCGGGGCAGACACCGCCCGATTGTAGGGAGCGCCCGAGATGTGCTCGGCCCCGTCGGCTGGGCCTACGCCGCCGGGGGCGTGGCGGCGCTGTCAGCGGACCTGTACTCCGGCGGGAGCATCTGCGAGATGGCATCCATGATCGCCGTCGACACCGCATGGTGGTCGGCGCGTGAGTCCTGGCCGGCGGCGGGGAGCGTCACCGGGGTGCCGTAGTTGAGGTGGACGTCGCGGCGACGGATGCGGTTGCTGCCGCGGGGAAGCACATTCTCCGTGCCCCAGATGGCTGCTGGGATCACCGGGACACCTCCATGCCTGGCGATGAACCCGACGCCGGGCTGGGGCTCGCGAAGGCGTCCGTCGGGCGACCGCGAGCCCTCCGGGTACACGACGACGACGTGGCCGTCGTGGAGCAGGTCGAGCGTGTGGCGGAGCGCGGTGCGGTCGGCGCTGCCGCGCACCACCGGGTAGGCGTTGAAGGCCCGGAACAGCCAGCGCCAGCGCCGGCCGGCGAAGTGCTCGCTCTTGGCCATGTAATGGACGTCCAGGCGCGGGATGAGCGCGCCCGTCAGCGGTGGATCGGCTGCGCTGATGTGGTTGCCGACCACCAGCAGGCCGCCGCTGTGCGGCACGTTGTGGAGTCCTTCGACGTGCAGCCGCCGGCCCAGGATGGTGGCGGCAAGGAGGCGCATGATCGAGCGCAGCACCGCGTATCTCATCGCGCGCTACTGGAGTGAAGACCGGCTGCGGCACACACCGAGAGCGCCGACGCGATCATCTCGTCCTTGTCCATCGTCGACGTGTCGATGACGTGCGCGTCGGCGGCGCGGCGCAGCGGCGAGGCGGTGCGCTGCGAGTCCGATCGGTCACGGTCACCGACCTCGGCGCGGATGGTGTTGCAGTCGGCCTCAGCGCCACGCGCGCGCAGTTGGGCTGTGCGCCGCTGCTCGCGCACCGCCTGCGGTGCGTCGAGGTAGAACTTCACCGGCGCGTCCGGGAAGACGACGGTGCCGCAGTCACGCCCCACCGCCACCGCTCCGTCGTGCGCGGGACGGCGCTGCAGCTCGAGGATGGCGGTGCGCACCTCCGGCTCACCGGCGATGGCCGCCAGCAGCGCGGCATGGTGCGGATCGTGCAGCAGCGCACCGGCGGGAACGCCGTTGACCAGCACCGTGCCCCCACCCTTTCGCGGATCGACGTCGACGACGATCGAGGTGGAGCGGGCGAGCGCGCCGAGCGCAGCCGGGTCGTTGTGATGCAGCCCCGCGCGCACCGCGGCCACCATCACCCCGCGGTAGAAAAGGCCGGTGTCAATCAACGGCAGGCCAAGGTCGATGGCCAACGCTCGTCCCAGCGTGGACTTGCCGCTCCCCGCGGGACCGTCGACGGTGACCATGCGCCGGCTGTTCACGAGCCGACCGCGCGGCGCAGGGCCGCGACCTCCTCGGCGTCAAGCGCACGACTCTGTCCCTCGGCGAGGTCGCCGAGCTCGATCGGCCCCACGGCCACCCGGCAGAGGTCGACGACGCCGTTGCCGACCGCGGAGAACAGCCGCCGCACCACGCGCTTGCGCCCTTCGGCCATGACCACGTCGACGACGGTGCTGCCGGGCACGCCGCGCACGTCGACGGCTTCCGCCGGGCCGTCGTCGAGCACCACCCCAGCGATCATGGTGCGGACCTGCTCGTCGGTGAGCGCGCTTGTGGGGGTGACCCGGTACGTCTTGCGCAGGCCGTGCCGGGGATGCGCCACGCGGTGGGCGAGCTCACCGTCGCTGGTCAGCAGCAACAGGCCACGGCTGTCGGCGTCCAGCCGCCCCACGGGGACGAGGCCGGCGACGATGGGAACGAGGTCGCGCACAGTCGCCCTTCCCTGCGGGTCGTGCAAGGTGGTGATCACCCCGACCGGCTTGTTGAGCGCCAGCGTCACTGGCCGTGGCCGCGCTGCCGGGATGCTCCGGCCGTCGACGGTGACGGCGTCGGAGTCGACGTCGACCCGGGTGCCGACCTCGGCCCTGGCACCGTTGACGCGCACCCGCCCGCTGGCAATCAACTCGTCGGCGGCGCGACGCGAGGCCACCCCGCGGCGGGCGAGGAACCGGTTGAGTCGCTCGCCGCCATCCTTGGCGGCGCCGGTCACGGCGCGGCGCCTGTGCCGGGCGTGGTGCCGACCGCAAACCTGGCGATCTCGGGCGAGTCCCCGAGGGGGGGAAGGTCGTCGATGCGCTCCAGCCCGACGATCTGCAGGAAGCGCAGCGTGGTGCCGAAAAGCCGGGGCCGCCCCGGCGTCTCCTGGCGATCGACCTCGAGGATCAGCCCCCGTCTCTCGAGGTTGTCGAGCACCGCCTCGCAGTTGACCCCCCGGATCGCCTCGATGCCGGCGCGGGTCAGCGGCTGGCGGTAGGCGACTATGGCCAGCGTCTCCAGGGCCGGACGGCTCAGCCGGGTCGGCTTCTCCGGTTGGAGGGCGCGCTGCACCGCCCACGCCGTCTCGGGGCGGGTGACCAGCTGGACCTGGTTGTCGTGCCGCTGCAGCATCAGCCCGCGCCCCCGCAGCTGTCCGGCCAGCGCCTCGGCGGCGGCGGCCACCGCGGCCGGCGTGCGTCCGACGATGGCGGCGACCTCCGCAAGCGTGACTGCGCGGTTGAGCGAGAAGCACACCGCCTCGACCGCGACGGCGAGATCCTCCGGCTCCGCGCCCGCCACACCCTCGGGGACGACGGCGCGGCCGAACACGTCCACCGCCAGGTCGAAGGTCTCGTCCTCCTCGGTCAGGCCGGGCTCGATCTCATCCACCCGCGCGCACCGTGATCGGGCCGAACGGCTCCTCCTGGTCGACGATGGCTTCGCCGAGGCGGAGCAGCTCGAGCAGAGCGAGGAAGCAGGCCACCGCCTCCAGCCGGGTGGTCACAGCTGCGAACAGCTCCTCAAAGGCGAGCAGCCCACTGCGGAGGCGGTCGCGGATCTCTGCCATCTTCTCGGCGACCGAGAAGATCACCGCGCCCAGCGGCAGCGGCTCGGCCTCGCTGAGGCGCAGGAGCACGTCGCGGAAGGCAGCGGCAAGGCGTTCCGGCGGGATGCGCAGCCGCTCGACGGGGATGATCTCCGGAGCCACCAGACCGAGGAAGCTTCGGGTCCCCTCCTCGGCTGCCTCGGCGAGCAGCGCCTCGGCGGCGGCCTTGAACAGCCGGTACTCGCTGAGGCGGCGGCCGGCGTCATCCGCGGTTTCGTCTTCTTCGGCCTCGCCGGCGCCGGGCGGGCCGGGGTTGAGTCTCGCCGCCTTGAGCGCCACCAGTCTCGCCGCCAGCGACAGGAAATCAGCCACCTCGCGCAGGTCGACCTGCTCGCCCGCCGCCTCCATCCGCCGGCGATACTGCCCGGTGATCTCGGCAACGGCGATGCCGTCGAGCTCGATCTCGCCGCGCTGGGCACGCACAACGAGCTGTTCGAGGCTGCCGCTGAACCCGTCGACCTCCACGTGAAAGCGCTCGACCGGCTCGGCCGCCGGCGTCTCGGGCTTGCCGGCGGGTGGGGTCACCGGGTTCTCTGCCATCTCGCGAGCATGGTACGGAGCAGGGGCCGGTCGGTCGCAACCTCCGCCATCAGCCGGCCCGCGTGCCACGGCGTCGCGACTGTCCCGGCGCCGGCCGAGCTGCGATGGTTGCAATCGCCTCGCCGCGCAGCTCCACCGCCCGCGCCAGCGCGGTGTCGGTGACCCGCCCGGACATCAGCCGGGCGATCTCGGCGAGGCGGTCGTCACCCTCGACAGGCTCGAGCACCGCCACCGTGCCTGTGGCGGTGTCGCGCTTGCGCACCAGGAGATGCCCGGTGGCCCGCGAAGCGATCTCGGCGCGGTGGGTGACGGCGACCACCTGGCGGTACGAGCCGGTGGCGGCGAGGAGGTCACCGACCCGCGCTGCGGTCTCGCCGCCGATCCCGGTGTCCACCTCGTCGAGGACCAGGAGCGGCGACCCGGCCTCGGTCACGCAGGCCGCGATCGCCAGCACCAGCCGCGACAGCTCGCCACCGGACAGACCCTCGTCGAGCGGGGCTGGGACGGCGTCCCGGTTGGTGGCGAGGCGGAACTCCACCTCGTCGATGCCGGCCGGCCCGCAACGGACCAGGGCGCCACCGGCGTCGACGCCGTCCACGTCGGCGCGACGCTCGAGCACCACCCGAAGCCGGGCGTGGGGCAGCTCGAGGAGGTGGAGGGCGGCGTCGACCTCGCTCTCCAGGCGCCGAGCGGCCAGGCGACGGCGGTCGGACAACCGCATCGCCAGCTCCCCTGCGCGCGACCGGGCGGCGGCGGCGGCCGCCTCGGCTCCGGCCATGCGGGCACTGCCGTCCTCGCCGGCACCGAGCAGGTCCTGGGCCGCGGCCAGGGCCTCGAGTCCCTGCTCGATCGAGCCGTGGCGACGACGCACCCGGGCAAGCAGGTCGAGCCGCTCCTCCACCAGCGCGAGGCGGTCCCCGTCGAGGTGGACCGCCTCGCAGTGACGACGCGCCGCAGCGCCGAGGTCGCGCAGCTGCTCGAGCAGCTGGTTCGCCTCGGCTGTGAGAGCGTCCAACGCGGGGTCGACGCCGCTCAGCGCCGTCGCAGCGGTGACCGCGAGCGCGAGCTGGTCGGCGGCGCCCGGGCTGTCGTCGTCCCCGGCTGCGGCGCGGCGCAGCTCCTCGGAGGCGGCGGCCAGGGCGGCAGCGTTGCGCAACCTCAGCCGCTCGACGGCGAGCTGCTCGTCCTCGCCGGGAACCAGCCCGAGGTTGACGAGGTCGGCCACCAGCCGCGCGGCCGCCTCGAGCTCGGCGACACCCGCGGCCTGGCCGCGGCGGAGATCGGCGAGCGTGGCGACGGCCCCCCGCCAGTCGTTGACGGCCTGGCGCACCTCATCACGGAGGTCGCCGGCGCCAACCGCGATGTCGAGGATGTCGCGCTGACGGCTGCGCTGGAGGAGACGGTGGCTGGCGCCCTGCACGGTGACCTCGGCGAGGGCGTCCCCCACCTCGCGCAGCACCGCCTGCGACACCAGCGCACCGTTGATGCGGCAAAAGCCGCGGCCGGCGCGACTGATCTCGCGGGTGAGCGTGGTCAGCTCATCGGCGGGGATGCCGATCGAGGCGAGGCGCTCGCGCACCGGCCAGGGCGCGTCCTCGAAGACCACGCTGACCCTGGCGTTGTCGCTGCCCGCGCGCACCGGGTCCCCGTCGACCCGTTCCCCCAAGGCCAGGCGCAGGGCGTTGATGCACACCGACTTGCCTGAGCCGGTCTCGCCGGTGAGCGCGGTGAAACCCGCGCCCAGCGGCGCCAGCGCATCGGCGAACACGGCCAGGTCATGGATGCGGATCTCGACCAGGCTCACGAACGCGCCTCGTTGATGGCGGGCCCCTCCCCCGCACCATCGACGGGGCGGACCAGGTTGGGACGCTCCAGCTCCTTGAGCGGAAGCCCGAATCGCACCTTCTCGCGCAACCGGGCGAGGAATGAGGGCGAGTTGTCGAAGCGCACGAACGCCAGCTCCGGTCCGGGACGAACGCTAATCTCCGCACCGTCACGCAGACGCGTCTCGCCTGTGCCGTCGGCGGCGACGTTGACCCGGCCACGCTCGACGGTGATGCGCAGCGTGACCATCTCCGGGAGCACGATGGCGCGGCTGATCACCGCGTGTGGCGCCAGCGGCACCACCACCACAGCGCGGACTCGGGGGTCGATGGGAGGACCGCCGGCGCTGAGCGCGTAGGCCGTCGACCCTGTCGCGGTGGCCACGAGCAGGCCGTCGGCATCGAACACGCCGAGCAGCTCACCGTCCTGCTCCACCCGGATGCGAGCGAGCGACACGCCGCCGGAGTTGACCGCCACCTCGTTGAGCGCCAGCGACTGCAGCGGCGGCGTGGCGGCGTCGCCAGGGACGATCATCTCGAGCATCGAGCGCGGCTGGGTGTGGAAGTGGCCGGCGGCGTATGCCTCGAGCGCCGCCGGCAGGTCGGCGACCTCGACGTCGGTGAGGAAGCCGAGACGGCCCCGGTTGACCCCCATGACCGGGATGCCGTGTGGCGCCGCCAGGCGGGCCCCATAGAGGAAGGTGCCATCGCCGCCGACGGTGACCAGGAGATCGGTGTCACCGGCGTGGTCGGCGATGGTGCGCTCCGGCTCGCGCACCTCCACCCAGGCGTCGTAGCCAAGCCGGCGGGCCAGTGCGACGGCCGGCTCGACGGCGTGCTGCTCGCCGGGATGGAGGAGGAACCCGATCTGTCGCTGCTGTCGCCGGCTCATGGCGAGTCCGCCAGGCGGAGGTGCACGAGCCACTCCTGGTTGCCCTTGGCGCCGCGGACACCCGCGGCCACGGGCTGGTCGAGCGCGGTGGCCACCCCTGCCTGCTCCGCCAAGTCGGCAAATCTGGCCAGCTCGGCTGCTGTGGCGCTGGGGTCGCGGACCACCCCACCGCTGCCCACGGCCTCCCGCGCCACCTCGAACTGCGGCTTGAAGAGCGCGACCACCTCGGCGCCCGGTGCCAGCCGGGCCAGGCCGGGAAGAACGGCGCGCAGCGAGATGAAGGAGAGGTCGAGAGTGATCAGCGACGGCACCGGGCCGTCGACGGTGTCGAGCAGGCGCACGTTGGTGCGGTCCATCACCCGCACGCGCGGGTCGGCGGCAAGCCGGGGATGGAGCTGCCCGTGACCGACGTCGACGGCGTAGACGAGGGCCGAGCCGCGGTGCAGAAGCACGTCGGTGAACCCGCCGGTGCTGGCCCCTGCGTCCAAGCAGACGCGATCGCTGCAGTCGACCCCCCAGCGCTCCAGCGCGGCGTCCAGCTTGAGGCCGCCGCGCCCGACCCACGGGTGGCTGCGATCGGTGAGCCGGATCGCCGCCTGCGCAGCCACGGCCGCGCCCGCGCTGGTGGCCCGCACCCCGTCCACCTCGACCAGTCCGGCGGCCACCAGGGCCTGGGCCCGCTCGCGGCTGTCGGTGATCCCGCGCTCCACCAGCGCCGTGTCGAGGCGAGCGCGCTGCAACGTGGTCACCGGGTCATCCTATACAGATCAGCGTATCTGCCTAAAAAGGGATGTCATCAGGGTCCACGGCCGCCCCGGGCGAGCTGATCGCGGGCGCGGGCTTGTCGCCGAAGAGGCGCTGCTCGGCGCTCCGTGCCCGCGGCACGGCCGGTGCTGCCGGCGGCTCGTTGCGCTGCGCAGGCGGCTGGAACGGTCGTTCCACCTCGCCGGCGGCGCCGACCACGAGCTGCGTGATCGTCTGTTCGGTGCGGTCGAGCAGCTCCGCGCAATGCCGGGTGAGGGCGGCGCCCCGCTCGTATGCTGTGATCGCCGCCTCGAGGTCGACGTCGCCACGTTCGAGACGGGCGATGATCTCGTCGAGCTCGCGCAGCGCGCTCTCATAGCTCAGCGTGGTCAGGTCGTCAGCCATCGTGCTCCTCGTCCGCCGGGTCAAGCACCTCGCTGCGCAGCCGCCCGGTCGCCAGCCGCGTCTGCAGGATGGCACCCCGGCGCACCCCTGTGGCGGACCTCAGCACCTCTCCGGTGGCCTCGTCGAGCGTGATCGAATAGCCGCGCTCGATGACCCGCAGCGGAGAGAGCGCCTCCACCCGTCCCGCGGCCGCGTCAAGGCGCCGACGTCGACCCTGGACGAGCCCGCGGACGCCACCGGCGAGCCGAGTGGCGCGGCCGGCGAGGCGCTCGCGATGCAGCGGAATGGCCTGCAAGGGAGAATGCAGCGCCAGGCTGCTGCGTCGCCGCTCCAGCGTGCGATGACGCACCGCCACCCCGGCCAGCAGCGCGCTCCGCAGCCGCCCCTCACGGACGTGCACGTCCTGTCGCATCCTGGCCACCCGCAGGGCCGGCGACAGCCTGCCCAGCCTATCGGCCTGCCGCCGCGCCCGTTGGCGCTTGTGCAGGAGTTCGGCGCGAAGCGCCTCGCGCAGACGGCGTTCCAGGCCGCCGAGTTCTCCGCGAAGCTGGCCACAACTCGGCACCACCGTCTCCGCCGCCGCCGAGGGCGTGGCCGCGCGGTGGTCGGCGACAAGGTCGGCGATGGTGATGTCGGTCTCGTGCCCGATCCCGGTCACCACCGGCACCGGGCAGGTGCGAATCGCGCGAGCCACCGACTCCTCGTTGAATGCCATGAGGTCCTCGAGGGATCCGCCGCCGCGTACCAGCAGCACGACCTCGACCGCGCGCGCCCGACCGGCGCGTCGCAGGGCGGCGACGATGGTGTCGGCCGCACCCTCGCCCTGCACGGTGGCGGGGGAGAACACAAGGTCGACGCAGGGCGCTCGCCGTCCCATCACCGTGACCACGTCGTGCAGGGCCGCCCCGGTGCGCGATGTGACCAGGGCCACCCGCGCGGGAAGCAACGGCAACACGCGTTTGAGGCGCGGATCGAGCAGTCCCTCGGCGGCGAGCTTACGCTTGCGCTGCTCCACCGCCAGGGCCAGCGCACCGACGCCGCTGGGCTCGAGCCGGTCGACCATCAGCTGATAGCGTCCCTGCTGCGGGTACACGGTGACGACTCCGTGCGCCACCACCGTCATCCCATTCTCGGGAGCGAAGGGGATGCGCAGCGCGTTGGTGCGAAAACAGACGCACCCCAGAGAGGCCGTGCCATCCCTGAGGGTGAGAAAGAGATGACCCGACGACGGCCGGGTCAGGTTGCTGATCTCGCCCTCGACGAGCACGTCCTCGAGCTCCGGCCGCGCCGCCAGCGCGCTGCCCACCATGGTGGTGAGCTCGCTGACCGTGTACGGCGTGGCGCCGCTCACACACGCTCCCTGGCGACCTGGCCGAGCACACCGTTGACGTATTGGACCGCGTCGTCGCCCGCGTAGGCGCGCGTCAGCTCGAGCGACTCGTCGACGATCACCGCGACCGGGGTGCCGTCGCTGTTCATCAGCTCACCGGTGCCCAACCGCAGGATGGCGCGCTCCACCTTGCCGACATCGCCGAGCGACCAGCGGCTGGCCGCGCTGAGCGCAGCGTCGATGCGTTCGCGGTTCTCCAGGCAGGCGAGCACGAGTCGCCGCGCGAACGCGAGCACGTCGGCGGTGGCGCCCACCTCGACGCCCTGGTAGGCCAGCGATTCCTCCGCGTCCTTGTCGCTGCCTTCGAGCTCGAACAGCACCCGCAGCGCAAGCTCGCGCCCGCGCCGCCGGCGTCCACCGCCTGCGGCGGGTGTCACGTGAAGACGACCTCGCTGATGAACACATTGACCGCGGCCAGCGGCAGCCCGAGCATGCGGCGGATCGCGTCCCCCACCGAACGCTGCACCTCGGCGCCGACAGCGGCCACGTTGGCGCCCGCCTCCATGACGATCCAGAGGTCGATGAGCAGCCCGTCGTCGCGCAATTCCACGCGGGCGCCGCGATGGGCGACACGGCGGCGCAGGATGCGATCGATGGACTGGCCGCTGGGCCGGTACATGGCATGCACGCCGGTGACCTGCAGCGCCGTCAGCGCCGCGATCCAGGCGACCACGTCGTTGGCGACGCGGGTGGCGCCGATGGTGTCGCGGCCATCGTCCCCGCCGTCGATCTTCATCGCAGCGCCGGCCTCGGTCATCACACCCTCTCCACGTACTTGGCGGTGCGGGTGTCGACGCGGATGCGCTCCCCCTCGTTGACGAACAGCGGGACGTCGACGACCAGCCCCGTCTCCACCGTGGCCGGCTTGAACGCGGCGTTGGCGGTGTCGCCGCGAAAACCGGGATCGGTCTGGGTCACGGTCAACTCCACCGAGGTGGGCAGGTCGATGCCCAGCACCTTGCCGTCGTAGGAGAGCAGGAAGAGGTTGTCATTCTCCTTGAGGAAACGGAGCGCGTCGCCGAGCTGGTCGCCGGTGAGTGGGAACTGGTCGTAGGTGGTCGTGTCCATGACCACGTAGTTGTCGCCGTCCTGGTAGAGGTACTGCGCCTCGCTGCGCTCGATGCGGGCGCGTCCGAACTTCTCCTCGGGCCGGAATGTCTCCTCGGTGACGGCACCTGTCTGCAGGTTCTTGAACTTGGCGCGGACGATGGCGGTGCCCCTGCCCTGCTTGTTGTGCGCGAACTCGAGCACCTGGAGGAGCTCACCCTGCCGCTCCACGGTGTTGCCGGGGCGAAGCTCGCCTGCGTTGATCATCGGGTTGTCTCCGTTGTGTTGCCGCCGGCGAGGTGCACCGCCGCCTCCAGCGCGAGCCCGTAGCCGCGCGCACCCGCACCGGTGATGACGGCGGTGGCCGCTGCGGCGACGTGCGACCTCCGACGGTACTCCTCACGGGCGAGGATGTTGCTGAGGTGCACCTCCACCACCGGGCCGGTGAATCCCCGCAGCGCGTCGGCAAGCGCGAGGCTGGTGTGGGCGAGGGCGCCGGGATTGATCACACACGCATGACTGCGCCCGTTCTCCTCCTCGATGATGTCGATCAGAACCCCCTCGTGGTTGCTCTGCTCCCAGCGCACCTCTGCGGAGAAAGCGGCGGCCTGCTCGAGCAGGCGATCGCGAATCTCGGCGAGCGTGACGCTCCCATAGATGTCGGGCTGGCGGCTCCCCAGCGTGCCGAGGTTGGGCCCGTTGAGCACCAGGATCCTCATGCCGCCATCACCGCCGACAGGGCGGCGCTGACCGCCTCCGGGTCGACCACGATGCCGGTGACCGGGTCGCCGCGCCGTCGCAGCAGAACCCAGCGCGGGACGCCGCCGCGAGCCTTCTTGTCGGTGCTCAGCTGGGCTGCGATCTCTGACCTCGGCAGCCGTGGCCGCGTCGACAGCCCGCAGGCGTCGAGCAGCTCGTCCTGGTGGGTGATGTCGTCCTTGGGGCAGCCGGACTCGACGACGCTGAGCGCGCCGGCGACGCGCATGCCGAACGCCACCGCTTCGCCGTGATCGAGACCGGTGCCAAGCCCGGTCAGTGCTTCCACCGCATGACCCACCGTGTGACCGTAGTTGAGAATGGCGCGCAGGCCGGCCTCACGCTCATCGCCCGCGACCACCCCGGCCTTGAGCAGACAGCAGCCGCGCACCAGGTCGGCGACGGCGTCGGTGTCGCGAGCCAGGGCGGCCCCGATCCGTCGGTCGACCAGGCCGGGGAGCTGACCGCTGCCGACCATAGAGGATTTCACGATCTCGGCAAACGCCGAGCGGAAGCTGCGCTCGCTGAGCGACGCCAGCACCTCCGGGTCGCAGAGCACGGCCCGTGGTTGCCAGAACACCCCGGCGAGGTTCTTGCCGCGGTGCATGTTGACCGCCGTCTTGCCACCGATCGAGCTGTCGACCATCGCCAGCAGGGTGGTCGGCACCACCAGCCAGGCAACGCCGCGAAGGTAGGTCGCGGCAACCAGGCCGGCGACGTCGCCGATGCTGCCTCCACCGACGGCGACGATGCAGTCGTCGCGGTCCAGCCCCGCGTCGCTGCAGCGTTCCAGCAGGGCGCCGGCGACGCCCCATTGTTTGGCCTGCTCGCCACCGGCCAGCGAGATCACGGTGGCGGCGAGGTGCTCGCGGCGCAGCCTGGCGGCGATGGACTCGCCGAGGGCGGTGACGGCATCGTCGACGATGAGCGCGACCCGGTGCGCCGTTGCGGGGACGTGTTCGACGACCGCGTCGACCACCCCCTCTCCGACGCGGACCAGGTAGGGATGGGCCGTGGTGACCCGGATCGAGGGAGTCAGCACCGTGGCGATGCGATCGGCGACCGCAGCGGCGGTCAGCCCATCGACACGGACGCGGAGCTGGGCGTGGCCGTGGGCGGTGGTGCGCGTGGCGCGGAGGTGATGAAGGGCGCCCGCGGGGCCGCCGGCGAGCAGCGGGCGGCTCTCCGCCTCTGGCCCGACGCGGGCGAGCAGCTCGTCGTCACCTGCCTCGAGCAGCACCAGGGTGGCGTGGCGGCGGAGGATGTCGATCGCGCCGGGCTGAGCCACCAACCCCCCACCGGCGGCGATGACGGACGGATCCGGTGACTGCAGAGCGGCCTCGAGCACGCGACGCTCCTCGCTGCGGAAGCGTGCTTCGCCGCCTTCGGCGAAGAGACGGGCCACGCTCATGTGCAGGTGCCGCTCCACCTCGGCATCGGTGTCGACGGCCTTCATCCCCATGCGGGCGGCCAGCAGCGGCGCGACCGTCGACTTGCCGCAGCCGGGCAGCCCGACGAGCACGATGTGCGTCCCGCTCACCGCAGCCGACCCAGGCCGGCGCGGTAGCCGTCGACGTTGCGGCGCAGCTCGGTGATCGAATCCCCGCCGAACTTCTCGACCAGGGCGTGGGCCAGCACCAGCGCCAGCATCGCCTCCGCCACCACCGCACCGGCCGGCACCACGCAGATGTCGCTGCGTTCGTAATGCGCGTTGGTCTCCTCGCCGGTGTGAACGTCGACGCTGCGCAACGGGGTCAACAGCGTCGAGATCGGCTTGAAGTGCACACGCGCCCAGACGTCCTCGCCGTTGCTGATACCGCCGGACAGGCCTCCCTGGCGGTTGCTGAGGTGACGGAATCCGCGCTCCTCGGTGAACGCGGGTCGGTCGTGCACCTCCGAGCCGGGCGCCCCCGCTGCGGCCATCGCATCGCCGAGCTCCACCGCCTTGATCGAGGGGATGCTGCACATCGCCTGCGCGATGCGGCCGTCTAGCCGGCGATCCCACTGCACGTAACTGCCAAGACCGGCAACAACGTTGTGGGCAGTGACCACGGCGCTGCCGCCGAGGGTGTCGCCGGCTGCGCGAGCCGCGTCGATGGCGGCGACCATGCGCTTGCCGGCCTGCGCGTCGGCGCAGCGCACCGCTGACTCCTCCACGGCGCGCTGGTCGATGGTGATCTCCGCGGCGACCACTTCGCCGATGCGCACCACGTGGGAGCTGATCGAGATGCCGGCGACCTGGAGCAATGCCTTGGCCACGCCTCCCGCCGCCACCCGGGCGGCCGTCTCGCGCGCCGAGGCGCGCTCGAGGACGTCGCGCGCGTCCTCGAGGTCGTACTTGAGGATGCCGGCGAGGTCGGCATGGCCGGGCCTGACCCGGGTTACCGCCTTCTTGCTGAAGCCCTCCGCCTCCACCTGCATCGGACCCTTCCAGTTGTCCCAGTCACCGTTGACGACGGTCAGGGCCACCGGCGAGCCGAGGGTGAGACCCCCGCGCACGCCGGCGGTGATCCGGGCGGAGTCGTTCTCGATCTCCTGCCGCTTGCCCCGACCATGGCCGCCCTGACGGCGGCGTAGGTCGGGGTCGAGATCGCGCGCGGCATCGATCGGCAGTCCCGCGGGGATTCCTTCGACGATCACCGTCAGCTCGGGGCCGTGCGACTCGCCGGCGGTCAGGAATCTCAACACGCGACGATTCTAGAAGCGCGGCGGCAGGCGCCCTCCCCGCTGTCGTGCTTCAGAGGCCTTGGAAAAGGATGATCGCGGCGCCCGCACAGAGGAACGGTCCGTACGGGATCGGGTCCTTGAGGCGGCGGAGCCTGAGGATGAGCAGGACCAGCGCCACCGCCCCGCCCAGGAAGATTCCGTAGATCACAGCGTACACGGCGCCGATGTGGTTGTAGTCGAGGCTGATGCCACACATGGCGCCGACCAGCGCACCGAGCTTGGCGTCGCCGAGTCCGATGCTGCCCCGCGACACCAGGTTCTGGATGACGAAGAACAGACCGACGCCGACAGCGCCGGCGAGCGAGCTCCAGATGGTCAGGCCGGGCGATACGAACGACAGGCCGAGCGCGATGATCATCGCCGGGTAGGTGACCCGGTTGAGGATCAGCCGGTGCTTGAGGTCGAAGCCGACGATCTGCACGAAGATGCTGAGCCAGAACAGGTGGATGAACAGCCCCGAACCGACCGTTTCGTGAGCGGCGAAGGCCGCGAACCCAATCGCCCCGAGCACCGGACCGAGAATGCGCTCGATCCACGTCCAGCCGTACTGCTCGGCCAGCCAGGGCTCGGGCACCGGAGCGGTCTCCCCCGCCTCGCTGGCCTTCAGCAACGCCGCCGCGACGTCGCGCTCGTAGATCTCACGGTCCTCGTGCTCTTCGATTTGCAGGCCCTCGATGCGCTCGAGGAACAGGCTCAGCCACCCCGCACCCAGCCCGGCCACCGCCCCGGCCGGCGCGGCGACGACCGCCGCGATCGCGCTCACCCGGCGAGAGCCTCGTCGAGGGCGAGCCTGGCGGCGTGGTAGGGCGGTTCATCCCCCGTCCACCGGTGAAAGCTCAGCATCCCCTGGTGGAGGAGCATCTCGACGCCGTCGCAGCTGCGCAGCCCCGCATCGACCGAAGCCTTGACGACGTCGACGGGTCGGGGCCGGTAGCGCACGTCGGCGACCGTACACGACGTCCGCAGTCGTGCGGGGCTGAATGGCATCTCGGCCAGGCCGGCTGACGTTGCGTTGACGACGATGTCCGCGTTGGCCAGAAGGGTCTCGAGGTAGGCCTCGTCCCAGAGTGCGACGGTCAGTTCGCAATCGACGCTCTCGCCGACACGTTCGATCAGCGCCCGCGCACTGGTGATCCGCCGCGCGACCACGGTGATGCGCCCCGCCGGGACGCGGGTCAGCGCCAGCACCACCGCCGCCGCCATGCCGCCGGCGCCGATGACGATGGCGCGGCTGTCCAGAATCGGCCAGAGGCGGTGGGCGGTCATCCCCATCTCGAAGCCGGCGGCGTCGGTGTTGTCACCGATGAGACGACCGTCAGCCTCAAGGGTGATGGTGTTGACCGCACCGACGCGCGCGGCGTCGCCCTCGAGCTCGTCGCAGACGCTGGCCAGCGCGTACTTGTACGGGACGGTGACGTTGGCGCCGTGCCACCGCCCCGCGCGCAGGTCGCGAAGAACCCCAGGGAGGTGGGCAGCCTCGACATCGATGAGCTGGTACGAGCCCTCGCGACCACTGGCCAGCAGCGCGGCCTCCTGCATGGCGGCGCTCGGCGACGCCGAGATGCCCTCACCGATGAGGCAGAGGTTGAACTCGCGACCCATGTCAGGATCCGCAGGGCTTGCTGAGGTACTGCTGGATCTGTTGCTCATGAACCTGGTCGGTCACGCTGTAGTGATTGTGACCGGTGCAATCTGAGAGGTAGTACAGGTACTGCGTGCTCGCCGGGTGTGCGGCGCCGGCGATGCTGCCGACCCCGGGGTTGGCGATTGGTGTGGGCGGCAACCCGGCGTGCAGGTAGGTGTTGTATGGCGTGTCGGTGGCCAGCTGGTCGGGCGTTAGCGACCCACTGGTGAGGCCGAGGCCATACAGCACCGTTGAATCGATCTGCAGCCGCATGCCGGCGGCGAGCCGGTTGGCGACAACGCTGGCCACGAGCGGACGGTCGACGTCGAGCTTGGCCTCGCGTTCGATCATCGAGGCAACGGTCACCGTGTTGTACACCTGCTGGGGCGAGAGCCCGGTCAGCTGCGGCATCGCCTTGTTGGCGAAGTCGGCGAGTTGCATCTGCACGATGTCGTGGGCGGTGGCGTGATCAGGAACGGTGTAGGTGTCGGGGAACAGGAACCCCTCCAGCGACACACCGCTCGGCCGCGCGGCCAGGAACGGCTCGCTGAAGGTGCCGGACTGCACCTCGGTCATGTATTGCGCCGCGGTGATGCCGAGACCGGCGGCAGCCACCTTCGCCGACATCTGCCTGGCGGTTAACCCCTCGGTGAGCAGCAGCTGGTGCACCGCCACGTGGGGCGCACCCTCGAGTCGCCGCACGATGTAGCTGGCGCTCATGGCGTCGTTGAGGACGAAGTCGCCGGCAACCAGCTTCGCGCTCAGCCCCTCCAGCTTGGCGTACCAGCCAAACCAGAACGCGCTGCGGATCAGGTTGTGGTTGGCGAGGTCGCCGACCAGGGTGTCGACAGGCTCGCCGGTTCGCACGCTGATGGTGACGTCGGCGTCCGCGTTGCTCGCCGGTGGATCCAGCTGGCTGCGACCGTAGAGGAGGGTGCCGCCGCCGGCGACGACGAGCAGGGCGACGATGGCGACGACCGCGAACACGACACCGCTGCGGCCGTGCTGCGTGCGCCTCATCGTCCCGAGCTGCAGCGTTGGCGGGAGTCGAGCCAGCTCTGCAGAAGCATTGTCGCGGCCACCGCATCGATGGTCTCACGCCGCCTGGCGCGGCGCTTACCGGCCACGATCAGGCTGCGTTCTGCCGCAGCGGTGGTGAAGCGCTCGTCCCACATCTCGACGGGCAGACCGGTGCGTTTGCGCAACTGCTCGGCGATTCCACGAGCGTCCACCGCGGAAGCGCCCTCGCTACCGTCCAGCCGCAGCGGCAGGCCCACCACGATGCGCTCGGGGAGCCGGTCGACGACCACCTTCTCCATCTCGCGCCAGAGTCGCGCCGCCGGTTGGCGTGCAACCGTCCGCAGCGGCGTTGCCAGCGTCCCCGTCTCGTCGCTGCCGGCGAGGCCGACGCGAACGGTGCCGACGTCGACGCCAAGCGCGGGCGTGCTCACGGAGCGGGTGGGGGCTGGGGCACGAAGTTCTCGTCGATCTCGATCCGGCTCGAGAAGAACGGCAGCCAGAAGAACGGCATCGGCGACTGCGAGATGGTCACGTTCTGCACGCGGTTGAGGCGGTGCTGGATGACGTTGCGCGCGTCACTCGGGCTCTTTCCGGCGAGCTGTCCCTTGAGGGCGGTGAGATCGATGTTGGCACGCGAGAAGGCTGTGCAATTGACACTGAGCACGACGGTACCGTCGTCGGACGCCAGGGTCACCAGGGGCTTGCTGCAGTTGATCGAGCCGGTGGCGAGGGTGTCGTTGGCAGCCACCCCGTGCTGCAGGTCGGCGGTGACGTCCGTGGTGATGTCGGACGGGTTGTACACCGCCGCCTTGCCGTTGCACGCCACGGTTTCCTGGGCAGTCGCGAAGACCGCGTTGGCGGCCGGAAGGGCCGGGATGACTGTGCAAGCCACGCTGGTGCCATGGCCACCGGGGTCGACGGCGAACGTCTTGCCCGCTCCCCGGGACTGCATGTCTTGCTTGGCCTGGGTGGTCAATGTCTGCTCACTCTGGGTGACCTGCGCTGTCCAGCCGCTGACATCCTGCGCGCTCGCGATGACGTTGGTCTTCGCGTCCGCGCCACCTGTGGCTGCGGCGGGGTTGGTGGCCGTGATGTCCTTCGGGGAGCACACCGGATTGGTTGCGCATGGATTCCCTGGCCACTGCGTGATCGTGTTCGCGGCCACGTTGCCCTTCGCCTCGGCCGTGCCGTCTGCCACCGGAATGGGATTGGAGGGCGGTCCGTACGGCTGCCCCGGCGCCGGAGGTTGCACGGTGACCACCGTGTCCTGCGTCGCAAAGAACTTGATCGGCGGGGAGCTCTGGGTGTCGAACTCCTCACCCTTGGGAACTGTGAACGGGGCCACGGAGGGCAAGTCCGTCGACAGCACGACTTGGGCCGTCGCCGCTGTCGCCGGGACCGTTTGCGTGCCGGTCGGCTTGGCCGTGAACTGCGCGGACTGGGCGCTGGTGACCACCGAGGTCACGATGTGGTCGGGCTGTCCGGCGCTGGCGGGGTCGGGGCTGCCCTGGATGGTGGGGTTGACTGTCAGCGGGGTCCCCGCCAGCGTGATGGTCACCTTGGCCGAGGGAGCCACGACCACGAAGAGGATGAGGCCGAGAATCACCAGCCCGGCTGCGGCGAAGTACAGCCCACGGCGTCGCCCACCCAGGCCCTTGCCGCCAGTCGTCGCGGTCGTCGCGGTGCGTGGCGGCAAGGGTGGCGCCATCGGCGGTGCGGTCGCCAACGCCACGCCCGAGCCGGCGGCGGCTCCTCCTCCGTCGTCGGCATGGGAGCGCACCGTCTGGATGCCGCGCTCGTACGCGGGCACCGACGCGTACGTCGCCAGACCGCCGACGCGCGACAGCTCCTGGATGTAGGGGTCGCCGCTGATGATCGAGACGGTCTTGCCGGCGCGATTTCCCAGCTGGCGGAGCAGGCGGACGTTGAGCGGGGACTGCATCCCCACCGCCCCGGCCCCGAGAACCAGCGCCACCTCGTTGTCTGGCGCCTCGCGAACCCTGTCGATGAGCTCGACGATCTCTTCGCCGTGCTCTGTGTAGATCACCTGTGGCATGGCTAGACCTTCATAGTCTTGAGGACTCGGCGCATCAGGCCGCCGAGCGGCTGGTCGGCGTCGTCCTCGATGGAGATGGCATGGTGGGCGAGGCCCATCGGTGTGACGTCCTGGCTGCCGACCAGCAGCCCGGTGCTGTCGTAGACGCGCTGCACGTCGTCGGGTCCGAGCACGCGAACCGTGGGCGCGTGCGCCATCGGCAGCGACTGGGCCCAGTCGCTGGCGGCGAGTTGCTCGGCCACCTCCGGCAGCGCGGACCCGCCGCCGGCCAGGTAGATGTTGGCGGGCAGTGGCTCGCCGCCGGCCAGCTCCTCGAGGGTGAGCGAGACGCCCTGGGCGAGCACCTCGGCGGTGGGGGTGAGCGCCTGGTGGGCGAGCGCGCGCTGCTCGGCGGCGAGCCGGTTGTCGCCGTGGGAGAGCTTGTAGCGCTCCGCCTCCCCCATTGAGATCTGCAGCTCGCCGGCCAGCCGCTTGGTGAAGCTGCGCCCGCCGAGCGCGAACATCCGCGTGGCCTCGATGCCGCCGTTGCGCACCAGCGCGATGTCGGTGGTGCCGCCGCCAACGTCGATGAAGATGGCACCGCGTTCCTCGATGTCGTCGTTGTTGCAGCCCCGCGCCAGCGCATAGGGCTCGGCCACGGTGGCGACCACCTCGAGGTCGAGCTCCTGGGCGATGGTCTGGAGCGCCCCGATGTGGTGCAGCGGGGCGAAAGTGTTGAAGACGGTGATGTCCACAACGTTGCCCTGGAAGTCGATGGGGTTGCTGACCGCATAGCCGTCGATACGCACCGAGGTGATCGTGCTGTGCACCAGTTTGACGTTGACCTCGGCGACGCCGAGCTCGTGCGACATCTGCCGCACCGCCTCCTTGAGTGCGCGGCGCTGCACCGCCTGGAGCGCGGCCGCCATGTCCGCCTGGCTGATACGGGCCTGCGGCTGTGGCCGCGGCGTGGTCATGGTGGTGCTGAACCCGCGGACCTGCTCGCCGGCGATGCCCATGATCGCCTGGCCGGGCACCACTTCGCACATGTCCTCGGCCTCGGTGAGCGCCTTGTCGCAGTTGTTGATCACCGATTGAATATCGGCGACCGCCCCGCCCTGCATGTCGGTGAGCGCCTGGCGGATCCGCGAAGCCCCGATGACGATGCCCTTGTCCTCCTCACGCTTGACGATCAGCGCCTTGACGAACTCGGTACCGATGTCGAGGACTGTGTAGTGGGTGTTGAACTCCGCCCGACGTCGCAGCAACGAGAACTTGCGCTTGCTCACGTGGCGGCTCCAGACAGCTGGCGATTCACCGTTTCCCGGATGAGTGCGAGCGCCTGCTCTCGCTTTGCAGCGTCCTTCACCCCTCCCTGCGCGAAGTCAGCTCCGCCACCGCCGCGAGCGCCCATCACCTCGGCGGCGCGGCGCACCAGGTCGCCGGCACTGACGCCCGCCTTCTGCGCGGTGGGGCCCACCTTCACCGCGAAGGAAGCGCTGCCGACCACCACCGCGACACCATCGGCACCCAACTGCTCGGCGAAGAGCCGATCGGTGACGTCGACAATGGCGTCCGGATCCGCATCCGCGTCGATCAGTTGAGCAACGTAACGCACCCCCCCGACGTCCTCCACCACAGTGGGAGTGGCCGAAGCGCCAGTCTGTGTGTTCGCGTGCGCCGAGAGGGCCAGCCGTTTCGCCTTCTCCAACTCGCGGCGGGTGGTTCTCAGCTGGTCCTGCAGCCCGGCTACACGGTCGGGAACCTCGTTGGGACGCGCTCGCAGTGCTCGCGCGGTGGTGAGCAACGCCTCGAATGTCTCGCGCCAGTGGCGTTCCGCGGCCTCGCCGACCACCATCTCGATGCGGCGCACGCCCTGGCCGACGCTGCTCTCGGAGACGATGATCGCGGCACCAACCTCACCGGCGTGGTGCACATGGGTGCCGCCGCAGAGCTCGCGTGACCAGCCACCGAAGTCGACGACGCGCACCGCGTCGGTGTATCTCTCGTCGAGGAGCGCGATGGCCCCGCTGGCCTTGGCCTCGGGCAGCGACATGACGTCGACGCGGCGCTCGAGGTCGGCGCGGACGCGGGCGTTGAGCCGCGCTTCGATGTCATGCAGCTCCACTGTGGTGAGCGCGCGCGGGAACGAGAAATCGAATGTGGTGTGCTCGGCACCCACGAAGGAGCCGCGCTGAACGACGGCGGTGCCGAGCACCTCACGAAGAGCCTGGTTGAGGAGATGGGTGGCGCTGTGGTGCCGCGCCACCTGGGCCCGGCGCTCGGCGTCGACGACGGCGCGCACCGTTGCCCCGGTGGACAGCGTCCCGTCATCGGCACGCACGGTGTGGACGCGAGCCGTACCCGCGTAGGTGGTATCGAGAACGCGGGCTCGGCCGCCGTCGAAGATGAGGTCGCCGGTGTCACCCACCTGCCCGCCCGCCTCTGCATAGAACGGGCTCGCGTCGAGGATGACGGCATCCTCAACGCCTTCAGGGAGGAGGTCGCGCGCGTCGGCACCCCCGATCCGCAGCACGGTCGCGGTCGTCTCGAGGACGTCGTAGCCGACAAAGACGGTCTCGGGCAGCTGGGGGCCACCCTCGAAGCCGACGAGCACCCGCGCGGCCTTGCTGCGGGCCCGCTGCTCGGCCATGGCCGCGTCGAAGCCGGCCCGGTCGACGGCGACTCCGTGCTCCGATGCCATCTCCACAGTCAGCTCGATGGGCACGCCGAACGTGTCATGCAGCCGGAACGCCTCGTCGCCGGGGATGGTTCCGCCGCCCGAATCGAGAAGGGTGGCCAGACGGTCGGCGCCAGCGTCCAGTGTGCGGGCGAACGCCTCCTCCTCGGCACTGATGGTGCTCTCCACCAACTGCCGGTTCTCGACGATCTCCGGGTAGGCAACGCCCATCGTCGCGACGACCACCTGCACCGCGGGCGCCATGCCGCCCTGCAAGCCGATCCGCCGGCCGTGGATGGCCGCACGGCGGATCACCCGGCGGAGCACGTACCCGCGCCCGTCGGGGCTGGGGAGCACTCCATCGGCGATCAGGAAGACGGCGGCGCGGACGTGGTCGGCGAGCACGTGGAGACCGGCCGTCCGCACGGGTGAGTCGACAGCGGCCGGGGCGCGCGCGGCGAAGTCGGCGACGATGTCGGAGAACACGTCGGTCTGGTAGTCGCTGCGCACACCTTGGATGACGGAGGCGAGGCGCTCCAGGCTCATGCCGGTGTCGACGGTCTTCTTGGGCAGCGGGACCCGGTGACCACCGTCGTCCTGGTCGAATTCCATGAACACCAAGTTCCAGATCTCGACCCAGCGGTCGCCGCCGCACTCATCATCCGGGCGGCAGTGCTCCCGTCCGCACGAGCACGGGCCGCCCCAGTCCCAGAAGATCTCGCTGTCGTAGCCGCACGGACCGGTCAGGCCGGCCTGCCACCAGTTGTCGGCGAGCCGAGCGATGCGCTCGGGGGGGACGCCCACCTGCCGCCAGCACCGCTCCGCCTCGCTGTCGTCGGGGTAGATGCTCGGCCAGAGCCGCTCCCCGTCGAGCCCGAAAACCTCGGTGAGCAGCCCCCAGGCAAGGTGGATGGCCCCCTCTTTGAAGTACTCGCCGATCGACCAGTTGCCGAGCATCTCGAAGAAGGTGTGGTGGGTGTCGTCGCCCACCTCCGAGATGTCGTCGCGCAAGCCCTGGCCGCGGAAGCACTTCTGGCAGGAGACCAGAAGTGGAGCCGGCGGCGACAGCTCACCGGTGATGAACGGCTTGAGCGGGACCACCCCGGCCACGGTGAACAGCAGGGACGGATCGTCCTGGGTGATCAGCGATGCGCTCGCCAGACGATGGTGTCCTTGGTGTTCGAAGTAGCTGAGAAAACGTTCCCGGATCTCGCTTGTGCGCAAACGCCCGTCCAATTGTGTGCGGCCCGCGGGCGCGAGCCCATGACTGCGGGGAAATCGCGGCAAGTGTAACTGCTACCCGGCGAATCGCCCCATCTGCAGCACTCAGACGGCGGCAGGGTCGCCCATCTCGCGCCTGAGGTGCTCCACGGCGGCGCGCTGGAGGCGCGAGACATGCATCTGTGAGATGCCGAGCCGCTTGGCCACCTCCGTCTGGGGCAGCTCTTCGACGAAGCGCAGCGCCATGATCTCCCGCTCCCGCGGGTTGAGGTGCGCCATCGCCTGTTCGAGGAGAGCACGCATCTCGACGCGGTCCAGATTGCTGTCCTCGGCGCCGAGCCGCTCGCCAAGGGTGGTGGCGTCCGCGACGCGTCCCCCGGGGGCGGTTTCGAAGGACACCGTGTGCTGGGCGGGCGACACCTCGAGGGCCGCGAGGACGTCCTCGGGTTCCAGCCCGATTCGCTCGCCGATCTCGGTGACACTGGGGGCGCGGCCCAGCTCGCCGGTCAGCTGCTGGGCGGCGGCGTTGACGCGGAGCAGGTTCTCTTGGAGGCGCCGGGGCACTCGCACCGCCCACGAACGATCTCGGAAGTAGCGGCGGATCTCGCCCATGATGGTCGGCGTCGCGAACGTGCTGAACTCATTTTCGAGCGACGGGTCGAAGCGCTCGATCGCGTGGATCAGGCCGAGGAAACCAACCTGCTCGATGTCCTCCAGCGGCTCCCCGCGGTTGGCGAACCGGCGCGCGATGAAGCGGACCAGGTCCGAGTTCAGCTCGACCAACCGCTCGCGCACCTCGGGGTCGTGGTGTTCGCGGTACTCACGGAGCAGCCGACGAACCAGGTCGCGCCGAGGGCTCGGCGCCGGTTTGGCGATGGTCCGGGTTCGTTCCTTTCGCGCCGCCCCGTCCTCACGGGGCGTTCGGGTCACGAAGCCTTGTACTTCGTCAGCCGGACGCGCAGACCACCGGTGCGCTCGTCGACCCGGTAGCTGTGGTCGTCGACGAACAGCCCCATGAGCCGGAGGGCCAGATCCGTGGCCGCTGCCACCTCCTGGCGCTCACGCTCCGCCGCCACCGCGGCACGCTGCTTGGCCGCGGCCGCCGCCACCACCTCACGTGCGCAGCTGCTCTGCACCTGCACCTCGAGGCGCTCGCCCTCGACGATGAAGGTCAACCGGATCTGCCCCACCCCGACGCCGCCGACCCGCGCTGTGCAGGCGAGGGCGTTCTCGCACGCCTGGGCGACCGCGATGGTGAGGTCGTGCACCGCCTCGACGTCGAAGCCTGCCACCACGGCGAGTGCGGAGGCCGCTCGCTTGGCGACAACGATGTAGGCGGGGTCGGCCGGCAGACGCAATTCGGACGTGGTCCTTGTCATCCCGCTGGAGAAGTACCCCATATCAGCGCTCGTCAAACGGTTTCATCGTCCGGCTTGGAGCCCGCCAGCAGGCGATCGGCGGCAGCCCGCCCCTCGGCAATCGCCTCGTCGATCTCCGCATCGACCTGTCGCGAGCGCCGCTGCTCGGCCACGCGCCAGTACCCGACCGCGCCGGAGATGGCGGTGGCGGCGAGGAGCCCTCGACGACCGAATGGAAAGCGCAGGACCGATCTCCCTTGACCTCGGTGAGCCGCGATTATCGACGAGGAAGCCGGCGGGGGGCGACGAGGATCAGCCCGGCGGCCTCCGCGATGGCGATCCCGCCGGCGTCGGCGAACGGGTGCACCGCGCCCACGGTGGGTCCGCCGTGGCCACCGAGCGCCACCAGCTCGGCGCCGAGCAGGCCGCCGGCGGCGCAGACCAAGGCGAGGATGTAGTTGCCGCGACCGGGCACCAGCAGGCGGGTCAGCTGAGCGCCGATCGCGACGATTAACACGGCGAGGACGATGCCCGGGCTCACCCGCAGCAGCCTAGAGGAGATGACACCCCGGCCTGGCCACGCCGTCGAGGGGCTGAGCCCGATAACCAGGTGGGATCCCGCACGGCGCCTTCCCCCATCCACGCGCACAGTGCGGAGGCTCGAGGTCCAGCGAACGGATATGAGGTTCCCGATGCGTTTGATGTTGGTCCAGCCGCATCTGTGGACGACTGCAGCCGGCCGGGTGCCGTGCATGATCCTACCGCACGGTCGCCGGGCTCAACCCTCGCCATCGTGTGACGCTTCCGAGCGCAGCCGCTCAGCCGGCGATGGCGGTCGCAGCTGCAGGCCGAGCTCGCTGAGCTGTGCCTCCTCAACTGGGGCGGGCGCAGCGGTCATCGGTTCCTGGGCCTGCTGGTTCTTGGGGAAGGCGATCACGTCACGGATGTTCTCTTCGCCGAGCCCCTCCATCACCAGCCTCTCGATCCCGGCGGCGAATCCGCCGTGCGGAGGCACGCCGTACTCGAATGCCTCGAGCAGGAAGCCGAACTTGCGCCGTGCAGACTCGGCGTCGATCCCGACGGCTGCGAAGACGCGCTGTTGGATTTGGGGGTCGGTGATGCGAATGCTGCCGCTGCCGATCTCGCGACCGTTGAGGACGATGTCGTAGGCGCGCGACCTGATCCGCAGCGGGTCGGTCTCGAGCATGTCGACATCGTCGCGGTGGGCCATCGTGAAGGGGTGATGAAGGGGCGTCACTGCGCCGGTCTGCACATCGCGTTCGAACATGGGGAACTCGGTGACCCAGATCATCGCCATCTGGTCGGGGTCGGCGAGCGCCCGCTCGCGCGCCAGCTGGTTGCGCAGCGCGCCGAGCGCGGCGGCGACCACCGCGGCGCGGTCGGCGACCATCAGCACCGCGTCGCCGACCGCAGCCCCGGTGATCGCCTCGATGGCATCGAGCTCGGCGTCGCTGAAGAACTTGGCGATCCCACTGTCCCAGCCCTCGTCGCGGCGCCAGAGGTAAGCGAGGCCGCGGGCCTTGAAGGTGCGCACCACCTCGGTGAGGCGACTCTCGATTTCGCTCCGGGTGAGGTCCGCGCCGCCAGGGACGGCGATCCCCTTGACGACCCCGCCGGCGGCGACGGCATCGGCGAACACGCGGAACCCGCAGGTGCGCGCCATCTCGGTGAGGTCGCGAAGCTCTAGGCCGAAGCGTACGTCCGGCTTGTCGACGCCGTACCGCTCCATCGCCTCGTGCCAGGTGAGCCGCGGGAATGGGGTGGTGATTCTGCCGCGGAAGCCGCTTGCTGTCCACGCCGACGAGATCGCCCGCTCCAGGACGCTGAAGACGTCCTCCTCGTCGACGAATGACATCTCGATGTCGAGCTGTGTGAACTCCGGCTGGCGGTCGGCGCGTAAATCCTCGTCGCGCATGCAGCGCGCGATCTGGAAGTACCGGTCCAGCCCGGCGACCATGCAGAGCTGCTTGTAGAGCTGGGGGGACTGCGGCAACGCGTAGAAGCTGCCGTGCTGAAGGCGACTCGGGACCAGGTAGTCGCGTGCCCCCTCGGGCGTCGCCCTGATCATCATCGGCGTCTCGATCTCGGTGAACCCCATCTCTCCCATCACGTTGCGCAGCGCCGCGATGAACTTCGCCCGGCTGCGCAGGTTGCGCTGCAGCCGCGCACGTCGCAGGTCCAGATAACGGTGATGAAGACGCAGGGTCTCGTCCACCTCCGTCTCCTCGTTGACCGGGAAAGGCGGTGTCCGCGCGACCGAGAGCACCTCGCAGTCGTCGGCGACCAGTTCGACCTCACCCGTGTCACGCCGCGGGTTGATGTTCTGAGACTGGCGACGGCCGAGCCGTCCGTGGACACGCAGGACGTATTCGAGGCGGACTCCCTGGGCCGCCTGGTGCGCCTGCGGGGCTGTCTGCGGGTTGATGACCACCTGCAGGATGCCGGTATGGTCGCGGAGGTCGAGAAAGATCAGCCCACCGTGGTCGCGGCGCCGGTCGACCCACCCGAACACAGTCATCATCTTGCCGGCGTCGCCGCCACGCGGGACGCCGGCCCCGGTGCGCTCGACACTCACGACCCCGGTTCCTGCGCCGCCGCCAAAAGGTCGGCCGACACCGCGTCGAGGACGCCCTCGGGCGCGACCACGTGCTGTTCGCCGGCGTGCAGGTTGCGCAGCACCAGGCCCTCGTCGAGCCCAACGAACAACACCATCTTCGCACCGAGCCGATTCGCATCGCGCAGCTTCTTGTCGAGCGGCCGACCGGTGAGGTCGGTGATCACGGACGTGCGATGCCGGAGCTGGCGCGCCAGGTCGCGAGCCTCCAGCGCCGATGCCTCGCCGACCGTGCAGATGACCAGCTGCGCCGGCGGCTGCGCGCCGGGACTGACGCCCTGGTCGGCTGCGACCTTGAGCAGACGCTCCACTCCCAGGGCATACCCAACGCCGGGCGTCGCCGCGAAGCCGATCTGCTGCGCGAGACCGTCGTAGCGGCCCCCGCCGCCGAGCGCGTTCTGCGCGCCCTGCAACGAGGTATGCCAGAACTCGAACGCGGTGTGCGCGTAGTAGTCGAGCCCGCGAACCAGGCGCTGGTTGTGCGTGTACGGGATCTCCGCAGCGTCGAGGTGACCGCGCACGGCGGCGAAGTATTCGCGGCTGAACTGGCTGAGGTGGTCGGTGAGCAGCGGTGCGTCAGCGACGTAGGCGGCATCCCTCTTGCAGTCGAGGAGGCGCAGCGGGTTGACATCGAGGCGGCGCCGGCAGTCCTCGTCGAGCTTGGCGCGCAGCGGGGTGTAGTACGCCACCAGCGCGGCGCGGTAGCGCTGCCTGTCCTCGGCATCACCCAGGGAGTTGATCTGCAGGTCGATGCCCTCGATCTTGAGCTCGGCCATGAACCGCCACGCCACCTCGATGACCTCGGCGTCATAACAGGGATCGCGATCACCGATGACCTCGACGCCCACCTGCGCGAACTGGCGCTGGCGTCCCGCCTGGGGACGGTCGTAGCGGAACATCGGCATCGCGTAATGGACGCGGACAGGGCGCCAGCGCTGCTCGAGATGCGCCGCGAGCACGGCCCGGACCACTGGCGCGGTGCCCTCAGGACGCAGGGTCAGCGAACGCCGACCGCGGTCGGTGAACGTATACATCTCCTTGTCGACGATGTCGGTCGCTGCCCCGACGCTGCGTGAGAACAGGTCGGTGGCCTCGAAGATCGGCGTGTCGATCAGCTGGTAGCCGTGGTGTTCCGCAATGGCGGCGTGCTTCTTGTGGAACCATCTCCAGGCAGGCGCGTGGTCAGGGAGAAGATCCTTGGTCCCACGAGGCGGTGCAATCGGGTTCATCGCCGCCCGAGTGTACCGGCGCCTCGACGATCAGCGGACGCCGAGGATGGTGTGGCGAAACCGGTGTGGGACCATTTAACGCGCTGTATCCTCCCCACCGCATGCGACCTCACCCAATCGTGGTTGCTCTCCTGTGCGGCGCGCTCGCCGCGTGCCGTGGGTCGGCATCACCTCCGGGAGTGTCGCCATCCTCGGTGCCGTCGTCCCCGTCCATCGCTACCATTCCCTCTCCGAAGGCATGCCCTGCGCCGGCCATCACCCCCGCACCCGGCGCCACGACCGTGCCGGAACCGGGGGCACCCAACCTTGTCGAGGCCACCGACCACTTCACGGCACCGTCGTCTCCCGAGTCCGCCGCCATCGGGTTCGGCTCGGTGTGGGTAACGGCCTACCGCGGGTCGTATGTCATCCGCATCGACCCTTCGACCAATGCGGTGGTGACAACCATCCCCATGCCGCCGATCGGCCTGGGTGGGGATGGGAGCACGCGCATGGTCGTCGGGCCCCACGGCGTCTGGCTCGGTATCTCCCAGAACACGACCACCGGCGTCGCTCACCTGCCGTCGGAGCTTCTTCGCATCGATCCGGCTACCAACGCTGTCACGTCGCACATGGACGTCGAATCGATCTACGGCGTCGTCGATGGGCCGGACGGTCTGTGGGCGGGAATCGATCCCCAGGAGGGAACGGCGTCACGAAAGGCGATCGTGCAGCTCGACCCGAACACGGGCGCGAAGGTGCGCACCGTCGACCTCGGGCCGGCGAGTTCCAACCCCACATACTGGCCGGAGCTGGACGACGTGTCCGGCTCGCTGTGGGTTGTGACCGGTGACGACACGATCGCGCGAGTCGATCCTTCGACTGGCACGGTCACGGCGACGATCCACACCCCCTCGGTCCTTCCGGAGCCGTGGTGATGGCCGGGGCGGCACAGCATCTGTTCGTCTCGGGAGGCGATCAATCCGTGATGCGTATCGACCCCGCCACCAACTGCGTGGACGGGATCGCCTCGGTGGGTGGCAGTCCGGACGGCCGCGACATCAGCCTCTTCGCAGGCGACGAAGGGCTCTACGTGGCGTTCGACCACGGGGCGCTGGCGCTCTTCGACCCCGCCACCCTCAGCCTGCATCGATCAGTGCGACTGACCGCGCCGACCGGGATGATCTTCCTCGGCGGACCCGTCGAGGGATTCGGTTCAGTCTGGTATCCCACGTTCGCCGCGGACACCGTGCTCAAGGTCCATCCGCTGGGGTGACCCACCTCAGACGGCCTCGCGCGCCACCGTGTGGACGTCGCGCACCCCTTCCAGGCGCTCCAACAGCCGGCTCAGCTGAGTGAGATTGGCGATCTCCACAATGGTGGAGATCACCGCGGTACGGTCGTCGTAGACCTGCACGTCGGCGCCCGACAGGTTGATCTTCGATTCGGCGATGACCGCGGCGATGTCACGGAGCAGGCCGGTGCGATCCCACGCCTCGATCTTGATGTTGACCGGGTACACCTGCGAGTTGCCGCGCTCCCACTCCACCTCGACGATGCGGTCGGGGTCGGCCGCGTTGCGCACGTTGACGCAGTCGTCCCGGTGCACGGTCACACCCTTGCCCCGCGTTATGTAGCCGCGGATGCTGTCGCCGGCGAGTGGCTTGCAGCACTGCGCCAGCGTGGTGAGCATGTCGGTCATGCCGTGCACGCGGACGTGGCCATTGGCCACCGGGGTGGCGCTGGTCAGCGGAATGCCAAGAACCATCGTCTCGCTGGCCTGGTCGGGCGACTCGCGGTCGCTGTAGCGCAGCACCGCGCCGCGGGCACTGACGTCACCGTAGCCGAGGGCGGCCAGGAAGTCGTCGGTCGTCGAGTACTTGAAGTCCGCGGCGAGCTCGAGCAGGCGCTCCTCCTTGAGCGAGTTCAGCGCCTGCTGGCGCAGCCGCCGGAACTCCTTGTCGAGCTGCTCGCGCCCCTTCTGGATGTTCTCCTCGCGGCGCTCCTTCTTGAACCAGCTGCGGATCTTCTCGCGGGCACTGCTTGTCTTGACGAAGGTCAGCCAGTCACGACTCGGCGCATGGGCCCCCTTGGTGGTGAGCACCTCGACGATGTCTCCGTGCTCGAGGCGATAGTCGAGAGGCACCATGCGGCTGTTGACCTTGGCGCCGATGCAGTGGTGGCCGACGTCGGTGTGCACGCGGTAGGCGAAGTCGACCGGCGTGCTTCCCATCGGCAGTGAGCGCACGTCACCCTTGGGAGTGAAGACGAACACCTCGTCCTGGAAGATGTCGACCTTGACGGTGTCGACGAAGGCCTCGGCGTCGAGCACCTCCTTTTGCCAGTCCATGAGAAGGCGCAGCCAGCCGTAGCGCTCGTCGAAGCGCGTCTGCTGCGCGCCCTCCTTGTAGTGCCAGTGGGCGGCGATCCCGTACTCGGCGGTGGTGTGCATCTCCTGGGTGCGGATCTGCACCTCCATCGGCTCGCCGGTGTGCGAGACCACAGTGGTGTGCAGCGACTGATAGCCATTGCCCTTGGGCATGGCGACGTAGTCCTTGAAGCGTCCCGGGATCGGTTTCCAGAGCGAGTGCACAGTACCGAGAGCGCCGTAGCAGTCCTTGATGCTGTCGACGAGGATGCGCAGGGCGATGAGGTCGTAGATCTCGTCGAAGTCCTTGTGCGTTCGCTCCATCTTGTCGTGGATGCTGTAGATGTGCTTGGGACGGCCGGAGATCTCGGCGCTGATGCCGAGCCGCTCGAATTCACGCTCGAGGATCTCGGTGATGTCGCGGATGAAGGTGGCCCGCTCCTCGGCGGCCTTGCTGACCTTGGCTGCGACCGCGTGGTAGTTGTCGGGGTCGAGTTGCGCGAAGGCCAGGTCCTCGAGCTCGCCCTTGATCTGCCAGATGCCGAGCCGGTGAGCCAGCGGCGCATAGATGTCGAGCGTCTCGCGCGAGATCCGCTGCCGCCGTTCCTCGTTGTGGGCGCCGACGGTGCGCATGTTGTGGAGCCGGTCGCCGAGCTTGATGAGGACGACTCGGATGTCCTCGGCCATGGCCACGAGCATCTTGCGGATGTTCTCGGCCTGCGCCTGCTCGCGGGTATGGACGTGGATCTTGCCGAGCTTGGTGACCCCGTCGACCAGCTTGGCGACGTGGGCGCCGAACTCCGCGCGCAGCTGCTCGCGGGTGACCTCGGTGTCCTCGACGGTGTCGTGGAGCAGCGCGGCAACCAGGGTGTCCGCGTCCAGGCCAAGGTCGGCGAGGATGCCCGCCACGGCCACGGGATGGCTGACGTACGGCTCGCCGCTGAGTCGCGACTGGCCCTGGTGGGCGCGCTCCGCCAGCGCGTAGGCGCGGGTGAGCACCTCGCGCTCCTCGTCGCGGAGGTAGGTGGCCTTGGAGAGGAGCTCGTCGATCGCCATCTCCCTGACCATGGTACCCCTGGAATGACGAATTCGACCTCGCGCGACCGGCTCGGGCCGGTCCCTCAGTAGGCGCGGGCGATCAGGGCGACGAACTCCGCACGCTGCCCGCACACCAGGCATGGACGTCCGTCTCCGCTGCGATCGGCGCGGAGGATGCGCACAGTGGCGGCATGCACTGCGGCCTTGACCCCGACCTCGCACTCCGCCCGGTTGCAGAAGGGCGCGCTGGCGAAGACCGGCCGTTCCGCGAACGCAGTGACCAACTCCGCGATGGTGGCGACGTCGACGCTGCGCTCGTCGAGGAGGCGCTGGGCGCGCGCCCGTGTGCACACCTGAGCCTCACCGAGCAGGGCATGGAGACGGCCGCCGAGGCCATCGAGCGGCACCACGTTCTCCTCGCCGTCGGCGCGCCGCACCAGGGTGACGCTGCCCCCCGCGAGGTCCTTGGCCCCGACGGTGATGCGCAGCGGCACACCACGCAGCTCCCAGTGCGCGAACTTCTCGCCGGGACGCATCCCCTCGCGGCGGTCGACGCGTACCCGGACATCCGCGCCGGCCTCGCGTTCGATCCGCGCGCAGGCCTCCTCCACTGCGCGGACTGCATCATCGTCGCCGCTGCGGGTGACCGGCACCACCACCACCTGGATGGGGGCAACGCGCGGGGGGAGCACCAGGCCGGCCTCGTCGCCGTGGGCCATGATCACGGCGCCGATGATCCTGGTCGACAGGCCCCATGACGTCTGGAAGGGATGCTGCAGTGTGTTGTCGCGGTCGCTGTACGAGATTCCGTACGCGGTGGTGAAGTTCTGCGCCAGGTGGTGGGAGGTGCCGGACTGCAGCGCCCAGCCGTCGGACATCATCGCCTCGATGCTCAGGGTGTAGCGCGCGCCGGCGAACTTCTCCGACTCCGTCTTGCGGCCCTTGATGACCGGGATCGCCAGCCAGTCTTCGGCGAGCTCGCGGTAGCAGTCGAGCATGGTGTCGACCTCCGCGGCCGCCTCCTCGTCGGTGGCGTGGAAGGTGTGCCCCTCCTGCCAGAGGAACTCGGTGGTTCGCATGAACAGGCGGGTGCGCTTCTCCCACCGGCAGACATTGACCCACTGGTTGATGAGCACCGGCAGGTCGCGCCACGAATGGATCCAGTCGGCGTACATCGAGCAGATGATGGTTTCGCTGGTGGGCCGGATCGCCAGGCGTTCCTCGAGCACCTTGTCACCGCCCTGGGTCACCCAGGCCACCTCAGGCGCGAACCCCTCGACATGCTGCGCCTCCTTGGCGAGATAGCTCTCGGGGATGAGCAGCGGGAAGTACATGTTCTCGTGGCCGGTGCGCTTGATCATGGCGTCGAGCGCGTCGCGGGTCCGCTCCCAGAGGGCGTAGCCGTAGGGGCGGATCACCATGCAGCCCTTCACCGGCGTGTAGTCGGCGAGCTCGGCGCGGCGCACCACGTCGACGTACCAGCGGTCGAAGTCCTCGCTCTTCGAGGCGATCTGCTTGGGACTGCGCACCGTGGCCATGGCGGCCGAGTATAGGGACGGCCAAGCTCAGCGCCGCCGCCGCGCGACACCCTCGACCACCCGTCGCTCCTATACTCCGCCGCTCAACCGGCGGATCGACTGTGGAGCGTTAGGCGGTGGACCTCATCCACTACGTCCAGCAGAACTGGTCGGACCTGGAGGCGCAACTGCTCGATCAGCTGGTGATCATCGCGGTGGCGATGATCACCGCCGGCATCGTCGGCGTCGCTCTCGGCGTCACGGCGGCGCGGTACGACCGTGTGCGCGGGCTCACGCTGGGCGTCGCGTCGGTGGCGATCACCCTCCCCAGCTTTGCGCTCTTCACCGCGCTCGCCTACTACCTCGGGCTTGGCGACCTGCCGGTCGAGATCGGTCTGGCCATCTACGCGCTGCTGCCGATCGTGCGCAACACCGTGGTCGGACTGCGCGGCGTCGACCCGGCGGTGCTGGACGCCGCCGTGGGCATGGGGATGTCGCCGGCTCAGCGCCTGCGTCGTGTGCAGCTGCCGCTGGCTCTGCCGCTCATCCTCGCCGGGTTCCGGCAGGCCACCGTGATGGTGGTGGCGATCGCGACCGTCGGCGCCACTGTCGGCGCCAACGACCTCGGTCAGCCGATCCTGTCCGGCATCCGCGACTCCAACAGCGCCGAGGTCTTCGCGGGCGTCATCCCCGCCACCCTGCTGGCGCTGTTCGCCGACCGTATCCTCGGCTTCGCGCAGAACGCGCTGGCGCGCGGGGCCAGCGCCGGGGCGACGGCATGATCACCTTCGAGAAGGTGACCCGCCGTTTCGGCGACCGGGTTGTTGTCAGCGCCCTCGACCTGCAGATCCGTGCCGGGGAGATCGTCATCCTGGTGGGGCCGTCGGGCTGCGGCAAGACGACCACGCTGCGGATGATCAACCGCCTCGTCGAACCCAGCGAGGGCCGCATCATCATCGACGACGTCGACACCGCGTCCCTCCATCCCGAGCAGCTCCGTCGCGGCATCGGCTACGTCATCCAGCAGGTGGGGCTGTTCCCGCACCTGACGGTCGCCGAGAACGTTGCCACCGTGCCGCGCCTGCTCGGCTGGAACCGCAAACGCATCGACGCGCGTGTGGAGGAGTTGCTCGACCTCGTCGGTCTGCCCCCTGCCGAGTACGCGCGTCGCCACCCCTCGGAGCTGAGCGGCGGCCAGCGTCAGCGCGTCGGCGTGGCCCGCGCGCTCGGCGCCGACCCGCCCATCCTGCTCATGGACGAACCCTTCGGCGCCATCGACCCGGTGGTGCGGCTGCGCCTCCAACACGAGCTGCTGCGACTGCAATCGGTGGTGCGCAAGACCATCGTGTTCGTCACCCACGACATCGATGAGGCAGTGCGGCTCGGCGACCGCGTCGCCCTGTTCGGCGATGGCGGACACCTGGAGCAGTACGACACGCCGGCCGAGCTCCTCCTCCACCCCCGCACGGGTTTCGTCGAGGAGTTCCTCGGCGACAACCTGCTGCTCCGCCGCCTCGCGCTGCTCCCCCTGCGGAAGGTGCACCTCAGCCGCAACGGGACGCGGCCGGTTGAAGAGGTCGCGATCACCGCCTCCCTGCGCGACGCTCTCGATGCGACGCTGCGATCGAAGGACGGACGGGTGGCGGTGGTCGACGACGCCGAGTGGCTCGGAACGCTGGACGCCGATGCCATCCGCGAGGCGGCGACGGCGCAGTGATCGCCCCGCCTCCGTCCCAGGCTCGCTTCTCGGTTGCCACCTTGCGCACCCCGTTGTTTGTCGGCGTCGCGCTGCTCGCGCTGGTCGTCTTCCTCAAGGCGACGCCGGGCAAGATCACCGATCCGTTCGTGCTGACACCGAATTTCGTGAGCTCACGGCTGCTCCGCCACATCGAGCTGGTGGCAATCTCCTTCGCAGTCTCGGCGGTGGTCGGGTGTGCGCTGGGCATCGGCCTCGCCGGGCGCGGGCGGGTGGGCAGGCTCATCGCTTTTCTCCCCGCCAACCTCGGCCAGGCCATTCCATCCGTCGGGGCGCTGGCGATCGCCACAACCATCAGCGGTCTCGGGGTCACCTCGACCGTCGAGGCGCTCAGCGTGTACGGCCTGCTCCCCATCGTGCGCAACACCGTGGCCGCGTTGCAGGGCATCGACGAGAGCCTGGTGGACGCCGCCCGCGGGATGGGCATGACCCGATTGCAGTCATTACTGCGCGTGCAGCTTCCGCTCGCATCGTCGGGCATCTTCGCCGGTCTGCGCACCAGCCTGGTGCTCATCGTCGGCACCGCGACGCTGGGCAATTTCGTTGGCGGCGGCGGGCTCGGCGACATCATCGCGGCCGGGACGGGGAGCGAGCATGTCATCATCACTGGCGCCGTCATCGTCGCGGCATTGGCAGTTCTCAGTGACTGGGTGTTGGGCCTGGTCGAAACCGCGTTGACACCGAATTCGTAGGCCAGCGGAGGAACAGGCAATGAAACGACGGCATCTGCTCGTGGCAGCGTCGTTCGTGACCGCGGGGGCAATCCTGCCCGCGTGTGGCTCGTCGAACAACACCCCCAGCAGCGGCGGCGGCGGCAGCACGGGGCCGTGCGCGATCACCAACACCTCGGCACAAGACGGTGGCGGGGCCAGCCTGAAGATCGGTGCCAAGTCCTTCACCGAGGAGAAGCTGCTCGCCGAGCTGACCAAGGTCGAGCTGGGCAAGCACAACTTCGTTGTCGACGCCAGCACCCACGCCGCCGACCCGGCGATCGGACAAGCGATCGCCAGCAACCAGGTCCAGATGCTCTGGCAGTACACCGGGACTGAGCTCGGCGCCCAGTATCTCAACGTCTCGCCGATCCCGACCGACCTCGACCAGGCCTTCAACCAGGTTGCCCAGCTGGATGCGGCCAAGGGTCTCTGTTGGACCAGTGAGACCAAGTTCAACGACACCAACGGCATCGGCATCCGCAGCGCCGACACATCGAAGTTCGGCACCACGCTGTCCAGCTTCACGGCCTACCTGCAGCAGCACACCGACGCCAAGATCTGCATCGCCTCCGAGTTCCGGACCCGGAGCGACGGTCTTCCCGGCCTGACAAGCACCTACGGCTCGGTGTGGGCGACCTACCCCGGCCTGACCGACGTCAGCCAGGGGGGTGAGGGCGTCCTTGTCAACAAGCAGTGCGACGCTGCCGAGGTGTTCACCACTGACGCCGCGCTCCAGGCGGACAACCTGGTGGCCCTGCAGGACGACAAGAAGCTCTTCCCCGCCGACAACGCCGGTCTCATGGTTCGCGCCGACGTGCTCTCAGCCCATCCGGCGATCGCCAATCTGATGGCACCGATCGCCGCCAAGCTGACAACGCCCGTGATGGTGGGCCTGAACAAGCAGGTCGGCGACGGGATGAGCGTCACCGCCGTCGCCACCAGCTGGCTCAGCCAGAACGGGTTCTAACCAGCGACGACAGGCAGCGGCCTCAGCGGCGAGCCATGGTCGCCGGGCCTCTCGCCGAGGCCGGTGGGCAGGGGCTCGCCGGCCGCGATCAGGCGCGCGTCCTCGGCCGCGATCGCCTGCAGCTCACCGATCAGCGTCTCGATCAGTTGCTCCTGCGGGAGCGACGCGATCACCTTGCCGCCGCGGTAGAGGATGCCCTTCTGGCGACCGCCGGCGATGCCGATGTCGGCGTGCATGCCCTCACCGGGGCCGTTGACCACGCAGCCCATCACCGATACGTTGATGGTGCGGCGCACGTCGCGCAGCGCCTCTTCGACGCGGGCCACCATGGGGAACATGTCGATCTCCAGACGCCCGCAGGTCGGGCAGGCGATCAGGTTGGGACCGCTGCCCTGCTCGCTCAGGTTCTGGAGGATCTGGCGGCCGACCCGGACCTCGTCCTCGGGCTCGCCCACCAGCGACACGCGGATGGTGTCGCCGATTCCCTCGGCGAGAAGGATGCCGATGCCCATCGCGCTCTTCACGCTGCCCGACTCGACGGGGCCGGCCTCGGTGAGCCCGAGGTGCAGCGGGTAGCGATTGTCGAGCGCGGCGAACTTGCGGTTGACCGCGATGTTGGTGAGCACGTCGCTCGCCTTCAGCGACACCTTGATGTTGCGGAAGTCGAGCTCCTCGAGGATGCGGATGTGCCCGAGCGCCGCTTCGACCATGCGTTCCGCCGTCTCATCGATGCTGCCGCCACGACCACGCTCGAGGTCCTTGCGCTGAGGGATGCTGCCGCTGTTGACGCCGATGCGGATGGGCACGTTGCGCGCGGCGGCTTCGCGCGCGATGTCGCGCACCTTGGTCGGGTCGGTGATGTTGCCTGGGTTGAGCCGCAGGCAGGCGATCCCCGCCTCCAGCGCGCGCAGGGCGAGCGGCGCGTCGTAGTGCACGTCGGCGATGACCGGGATCGGCGATCCTTTGACGATGTCATGGAGGGCTGTGCCCGCCTCCGCGGTGTCGCAGGTGACCCGGACGATGTCGGCGCCGGCCTTGGCCGCGCGCTCGATCTGGGCCAGCGTTGCGCCGACATCCTCGGTCTGCGTCTTGGTCATCGTCTGCACCGGGATCGGCGCGGCGCCGCCGATGACCACGCCGCCCACGTTCACGGGGACGGTGCGACGCCGGGTGATGGCGCTGCTCATTGGGGCCTGGCCACGTCGCCGATGGTGACATAGATGACGAACACGACCACGATCGCCAGGCCGACCGCGTAGATCAGCGCCTCCCGCCGGGGATCCAGGCGCCTGCGCCGGGCGGCCTCGATGAGGATCAGGACCGCCTTGCCGCCGTCGAGAAACGGGATCGGCAGGACGTTGACCAGGCCCAGGTTCATGCTGATGAACGCGATCCAGAACGCGAGGGACCTGCCTCCCTGGTGAGTCACGCTGGCGGTCTCCCGCACGATGCCCACCGGTCCGCTGAGTCCCTGGGGCCCGTTGAGGCCACCGCTGTTGGGATTGGTGATGATGTTGGCGATGCCGGTGTAGGTGGTGGTGATGAATGTCGGGATCTGGCCGAAGCCATCACTGAGCGACTGGACGATCGTCTCGCCGTCGTAGCTGGGCGAGACGCCGAGCCGCCAGGCGGCCTGAATCGCACCATCAGCCCCGCTTCCGTCGCTGACGCCACCGATGCTCAGGTTCGAGTAGCTCGCGCCCTGGGTGCCGTCGGCGTTGATCAGGTACCCCGACACCGTGGCCGACCCGCCGAGCACCTGCGCGGGGTCACCAGCCGGCACCGGCCGCCCGTTGACCGCGGTGACGACGAACTCGTCGTTGACGGGAAGCGACGCAACACTGGTCACCGCAGGCGCGCCGCCAGCGGGCGGCGTGGGTGTGGCTCGGGGTTGGGTGCCGTTGACCACGATCAGCGACGGCGTCATGGTCACCGTCCGGGTCGATCCGCCGCTGGTGTACACGACCTGCAGCGGCCGGCCCGCTGACGCGGCGGTCGCCGCGTGCAGGTCGCCGGAGACGTCGGCGACGGCCTTGTGACGGATGGGCTTGCCGTCGACGCTGACGATCACGTCGCCGTCGCGAAGACCGGCCAGCTGCGCTGCCGCGCCAGGCTGCACCTTCGATCCCGTGGGCAGCGCGAACAGGAGACTGAACAGCAGGCCGGCGAAGATCATGTTGGTGGTGATGCCGGCGAGGATCGTGGCCAGCCGCTTGGGGATCGAGGCGCGGTAGAAGTTGCGTTCGCCGGCGTCGGCTTCGCCCTCCAAGCCCAGCATTCCGGCCATTCGCACATAACCGCCGGCGGGGATGATGCGCAGTGAGTAGGTGGTCTCGCCCCACGTCTTGGCGGCGATGCGCGGGCCGAACCCGACCGCGAACTCGTCGACGCGCACCCCGGAGAGCTTCGCCACCAGGAAGTGGCCGCCCTCGTGCACGAGGACAACGGTGAGAAGCACCAGGATGACGGCGCCGATGATTTCCAGGACGTTGAGGATCACGCCGGGGCCACCGTGGCGCCGACCCGCTCTGTGGCGTGGCGTCGCGCCCACGAGTCCGCCTCGAGGATGTCGGCGAGAGCGGGTGCCCCCACCGTCGGCGCTGCGGCGAGGGCGGCGGCAACCGTGGTGATGATCTCGTCAAAGCGCAGCCGGCGGTCGAGGAAGGCGGCGACAGCCACCTCGTTGGCCGCGTTCAGCACCGCGGGGGCGATTCCCCCCGTCTCGCCGGCAGCGCGGGCCAACGCCACCGCGGGGAAGCGCTCGCTGTCCACCTCGAAAAACTCCAGCGCGGGGGCGCCGGCGAGCTGGACTGCGGGGGCGATGCCGGGCAGCCGCTCTCCGTCGGCGATGGCCAGCGCGATGGGCACGCGCATATCGGGGACGCCGAGCTGGGCGATGACCGCTCCGTCGATGAACTCCACGAACGAGTGCACGATGCTGCGCGGGTGGATGATTGTCCTGATGCTCGAGTACGGCACCTCGAACAGGAAGTGAGCCTCGATGATCTCCAAGCCCTTGTTCATCATCGTCGCGGAGTCGATGGTCACCTTCGGTCCCATGTTCCAGGTGGGATGGCGCAAGGCCTCCTCCACCGTGATGGCGGCGAAGCTGTTCAGGTCGCGTTGCCGGAACGGGCCTCCGCTGGCGGTCAGCACCAGCGTGCGCACCGCGCCCGCGTTCTCTCCACGCAGGCACTGCCACAATGCGCTGTGCTCGCTGTCCACGGGCAGGATCCGCGCCCCCGACACCGCGGCCCGTGCGCGCACCAGCTCGCCGGCCATGACCAGCACCTCTTTGGTGGCGGTCGCGATCGTGCGCCCGGCATCGAGCGCGGCCAGCGTGGGCAGGAGCGCGGCGGCGCCGGGGATGGCAACGCAGACCACCTCGCAGTCCGCGGCGGCGACGTCGCACATCGCCTCCATCCCGGAGCCGAACCCCTCGGGGAGCACGTCGCCGGCACGGGGCGACGCCACCGCGGCACGACCGACGCCGAACCGCGTGACCACTTCGAGGAGCCCCGCGGTGTCGCTCCCCACCGCAGCGCCGACCAGCTCGAAACGCTCCGGGAAGCGTGCGATGACGTCGCAGCACTGCCGCCCGATCGAGCCGGTGGCACCGAGGAGCACGACGCGACGGCGCGGGGCGGCGGCGCTGGACTGGGGGGTCACGGCTTCATTCTCCGCCAAGCCCGGTAAGCGCGGACCTCATCCGAGCGAGATCAGCCGGTAGAAGGCGTAGACCATCGGGGCCACCAGCAGCAGGCTGTCGAGCCGGTCGAGCAGCCCACCGTGGCCGGGGATGAGCCGGCCGGAGTCCTTGGCCCCGCCCTGCCTCTTGAGCGCCGACTCGGCGAGGTCGCCACTCTGGGCGGCAACTGCCACGAGCAGGCCCTCGACGGCGCCGAGCCATGGCGTCAGGCCGAGCAGGACGCGGCCGAGCACGGCCGCGACGATGATGGCGCCGAGCAGCCCGGCAACCGCTCCCTCGATCGACTTTCGGGGTGAGAGCTGGGGGAAGAATCGGTGCCTGCCCAACGCGCTCCCGGCGATGTAGGCGCCGGTGTCGCAGACGATCACGGCCGCAAGGGCCACGGCCACCGCCCCGGCCCCGAAGCCGTGGTCATGAGGACGCCAGGTGATCAGCGCCACAAAGAAGCCAAGTGAAAACCCGATGTACACGGCCCCACAGACAGCCGCCATCCAGCCGCGCCACGACGTCCCCGTGACCACCAGGGCGATCATGCCGGCCACCAGCGCCGCGCCGAGGCCGATGTCGAGCGCCGGCGGTGACCCGGGCACCGCGAACCGGATCGCCAGCCACACGGTGAGTGGCAGCAGCAGCCACAGGGGCGGCCGAGCATCCAACCGTGCGGCCAGGCCGGCGAACTCCCACGCCCCGACCGCTGAGGCGGCGGCGACGACGGCCACGAACAGGTTGCCCCCGGCCGCGATCGCCCCGGCGGCGACCAGCAGGAGGAGCACGCCCGAGGCCACACGGACCGACACAGTCGAGAAGCGCGCCGGGCGTGGGTCGGCGTCGAGGCCGGCACCGCTGCCGCCGGTGACCGCCTCTTCGCTCAGAGCGTGGCCGCCGCTCGCAGCGCCTCCTCCACCCTCTGGGGGGACTGCGCGACGGCCCCGAACCGGCGGTCGCGCCCGGCATACGCGGCGAGCGCGCCGGCGATGTCCACCGGCCCGAAGTCCGGCCACAGCGTCTTGGTGACGTAAATCTCAGCGTACGCCGCCTGCCAGAGCATGAAATTGCTGATGCGCATCTCCCCCGCGGTGCGGACGATCAGGTCGGGGTCGGGAAGCCCGGTGGTGTAGAGGGCGCCGCTGAGCGTCTCGGTGTCGAGCTCGGTGAGGTCGACACCGCGGGCGGCCAGGTCACGTACGGCAGCGACGATCTCGTTGCGACCGCCGTAGTTGATGGCCACGTTGAGGATCGCCCGGGTGTTGGCGCCGGTCAGCTCCTCGGCGCGGCGCACCTTCTCCTGGAGACGCGCACTCAGCTGGGCGCGGTCGCCGATGGTGCGGATCTGGATGCCCTCGGCGTGCATCTGGCTCACCTCGGAGTCGAGGGTGTCGCCGAACAGCTGCATCAGCGCGGTCACCTCATGGCGTGGGCGCGACCAGTTCTCGGTGCTGAATGCGTAGAGGGTGAGGATGTGCACACCCGCGTCATGACAGGCCTCCATCACCGGCCGGATCGCCCGCACCCCGGCGCGGTGGCCGGCCACGCGCGGCAGGTGGCGTTCGTGCGCCCAGCGGCCGTTGCCGTCCATGATGATGCCGATGTGACGCGGCAGCTCCGGGTTGGACGGCTGGGGGATGGCGGCTGGTGGTGGCGGTCGCTGCATGTCTGTGTACTGAACGCCGCGTCAACAGGTGCGGTTTCGCGAACGCGACTGCTCGAGGTTCAGACCTCGAGGATCTCAGCCTCCTTCTTCTGCGCGAGATCGTCAACCTTCCCGATGAAACCGTCGGTGATGTGTTGCAGCTCCGCGATGTTGCGTTCGATCTCGTCCTTGGAGACGTGGCCTTCCTTCTCCAGCTTGCGAAGATGGTCCACCTCGTCGCGGCGGATGTTGCGCACCGCAATGCGCGCCTCCTCCGCCTTCGACTTGACCAGCTTGGCAAATTCGCGACGGCGCTCCTCGGTGAGCGGGGGAATCGCGATGCGGATGACCTGTCCGTCGTTGCTGGGGTTGAGCCCGAGCTCATTCTTCTGCAGCGCTTTCTCGATGGCCGCGATCGAGCTGCGGTCGTAGGGCTGGATCAGCAGCAGCCTCGCCTCCGGTGCGGTGATCCCGGCGATGCTCTGCAGCGCCGTGGGCGTCCCATAGTAGTCGACCTGGATGCGATCCACGAGCGACGGTGTTGCCCGGCCGGTGCGCACGCCGCCCAGGTCCTTGTGGAGTGCGTCCAGGCTTTTCTCCATGCGCACCCCGGCGTCGACGAGACGTTCCTTGATCTGCGCCTGCGAGTCCTCAGAGCGGGTGCGATCGCTCATCTGCCGTCACCCTGCGCGTCGACGCGGGTGCCGATATCGTCACCGAGCACGACGCGCTCGATGCTTCCCTCGGCGAGCAGGTTGAACACGATGATCGGCGTGCCGTTGTCCATGCAGAGCGTCAGGGCGGTGTTGTCCATCACCTCGAGGTGGCGATTGAGGACCTCCATGTAGGAGAGGTGGTGCAGCCGCACCGCGGACGGCTCCTTGAGCGGATCGGCGGTGTAGATGCCGTCCACCTTGGTCGCCTTGAGCAACACGTTCGCGTCGATCTCCGCGGCACGCAGCGCGGCGGTGGTGTCCGTGGTGAAGAACGGGTTGCCGGTGCCCGCCGCGAGGATCACCACGCGTCCCTTCTCGAGGTGGCGGATGGCGCGGCGCGGGATGAACGGCTCGGCGACCTGCTGCATGGCGATCGCCGACTGGACGCGGGTTTGCAGGTCCAGCCGTTCGAGGGCGTCCTGCAGTGCGAGCGCGTTGATGACCGTCGCCAGCATGCCCATGTAGTCTGCGGCGACGCGGTCGAGGCCCTGGGTGCTCGCCTCGACGCCGCGCACAATGTTGCCGCCGCCGATGACGACGGCGACCTCCACCCCACGTGCGTGGACCTTGCCGATCTCCTCGGCGATGCGGCGCACCGTGCCGTGGTGGATGCCGGAGTTGGACTGGTCGCCGAGCAAAGCCTCCCCGCTCAACTTGAGGATGATCCGCGAGTAGATGGGGGCTCGCTCGTCGGTGGCGGCGATCGCGGTTCCGACCAAGGCGGTGGCTCCAGTGCTCTCGCTCAGTTCGGCGACGGCGCCGCGCCGTCCCCCGTCACAGGGGTGCTGCCATTCCCCGCCACCGTCTCCCCCACCTGGAAGCGGGCGAAACGCGCGACCGTAATGTTTTCGCCAAGTTTGGCCACAGCATCGCTGACCAGCTGACTGACCTTCTTCTTGCCCTTCTCGTCACGCACGTACGGCTGCTCGAGCAGGCAGATCTCGGCGAAGAAGGCGTCGAGCTTGCCCTCGATGATCTTCTCCTGGATGTTCGCCGGCTTGTCGGCCACCTGGGTTTGGAACACAGCACGCTCACGTTCGACGATCACCGGGGGCACATCCTCACGGCGGATGTACAGCGGTGCGCGACCCGCCACCTGGAGCGCGATCTCCTTGGCCAGCTGCTTGAAGTCGTCCGTCTTGGCGACGAAGTCCGACTCGCAGTTCACCTCGACGAGCACGCCGAGCTTCTGGCCCGAGACACCGCCGTCGTGCACGTACGCCTCGACCATCCCCTCGTTGGTGGAGCGTCCCGCCCTGTCCGCGGCGCGCGCCAGGCCCTTGGCACGCAGCCAGTCCTTGGCCTTCTCGATGTCACCGTCGGTCTCGGTCAGGGCGCGTTTGCAGTCCATCATGCCCACGCCGGTGAGCTCGCGGAGCTCCTTGACCTGTGCGGCAGTGATCGCCGCCATCACTGTGCCTCCTTGTCTGCGCCGGCCGTCGCGAATTCCTCGACGGCCACCGCTGGCGTGCCCTCGGCGTTGTCCGACTCCGCCTCTGCGGAGGCTGCGGCCTTCTCGGCCGCCTCATGCTCCTGGCGCTCGCGCTGGGCGGTCTCCTCCTGCTCGCGCAGCTCGCGCTCACCGAGCAGCTGCTGACCCTCGACGATCGCGTCTGTGAGGACGTTGACGATGAGCTTGCAGGACCGGATGGCGTCGTCGTTGCCGGGGATGACGTGCTGGATCTCATTGGGGTCACAGTTGGTGTCGACGATGGCGACGATCGGGACTCCCAGCTTGTTGGCCTCGCTGACCGCCAGGCGCTCCTTCTTGCAGTCGACGACGAACAGGGCTCCGGGAACCCTCTTCATGTTGACCATGCCCGCGAAGTTGGCCTCGAGCCGGTCGAGGTCGTCGCGATGCACGTTGGCTTCCTTGGTGCTCATGCGTTCGAAGTCACCCTTCTCCTGCATCCCGCGCAGCTCGAGAAGACGCTTGAGGCGCCGCTGGATGACCGGGAAGTTGGTCAGCATGCCACCCATCCAGCGATGGGTCACGTAGTACTGGCCGCTCCGCTCACAGGCCTCCTTGATGGCGTCCTGCGCCTGCTTCTTGGTGCCCACGAAGAGCACCTTCTCGCCGTCGGCGACGAGCTGCCGCAGGAAGGCGCCGGCTTCATCGAGCTGCTTCTGCGTCTGCTGCAGGTCGATGATGTGAATTCCGTTGCGCGCCGTGAAGATGTACGGGCGCATCTGGGGGTTCCACCGGCTGGTCTGGTGGCCGAAGTGGACTCCGGCTTCGAGCAGCTGGCGGAGGGTCGTCGCCGGCATGGGCGTGCCTCCTCGGGTTGGTGTGTTCCTCCGCCTCGGGTCATCCGCCGGTCACGACCCCGCACCGGGGCACCCGTGAGCCGGCCTCGCCGGGGCGTGTGTGATGGCCGTAGTCTAGCAGTGCCCGTCAGTTGCTCCGGCGCAGTTGTGACAGGGTTGACGGACGCTACAGCACGTACTTGCGCAGGTCGTCGTTGCGGACCAGGTCGGAAAGGCGTGAGCTCACGTAGCCGGCGTCGACCGCGACGGGGGCGCTGGTGTAGTCCTCTGCCCGGAAGGAGATCTCCTCGAGGACCTTCTCGAGGATGGTGAACAGGCGCCGGGCCCCGATGTTCTCGTCCTGCTCGTTGACGGTGTACGCCTGTCGCGCGATCTCCGCGATGCCATCCGGGAGGAAGCGCAGCTCCACGCCCTCTGTGCCCAGCAACGAGCTGTACTGCTTGCTGAGAGCGTTGCTCGGCTCCACGAGGATGCGCTCGAGGTCGGCCTGCGACAGGCTGCTCAGCTCGACGCGGATCGGGAACCGGCCCTGCATCTCCGGGATCAGGTCATTGGGGCGCGACATGGTGAAGGCTCCCGCGGCGATGAAGAGAAGATGGTCGGTGTGCACGGGGCCGTACCTGGTGTTGACCGTGGAGCCCTCGAGCAGGGGGAGCAGGTCGCGCTGCACGCCTTCGCCGCTGACGTCGGGGCCGTGCTCACTGTGCTGTCCACAGATCTTGTCCACCTCGTCGATGAAGACGATGCCGTGGTCCTCGACCTCATGGATGGCCTCGTCGTACACCCGGTCCATGTCGATGAGCCGGTCCGTCTCCTCCTCCGCCAGGGCGCTGCGCGCGTCGGCGACGGTCATCCGCTTGGTCCGCTTGCGGGGCGGGGCCATCTGCGAGAAGAAGTCGGAGAGAGAGGTGCCCACCTCCTCGAGGCCGGTGCCGGCGAAGCCTTCGAAGGCGGGCTGGAACGGCTCCTCCACCTCGACCTCGATGAGCGTGTCCTCGAGCTGCCTGGCCTCGAGCTTGCGCTCGAAGCGGCGGCGGACGGCGCGGCGCTTGCGCTGCCCGGCGAGGTCCTCGGCGCCCGGCGCGCGAGCGTCAGCGGACTCAGCCGGATGTTCGTGCGGCTGGGAACGCTCCTCGGCGTCGACGAGCGTGTCGAGAATTCGCACCGCCGCTGCATTCTGGGCGCGCTCCTCGACGTCCGCGATTCGGCCGTTGTGCACCTCGGTGATGGTCTGCTCGAGCAGGTCGCGGACGATCGACTCGACGTCGCGACCGACGTAGCCCACCTCAGTGAATTTGGTGGCCTCCACCTTGAGGAAGGGCGAGTTGGTCAGCCGCGCCAGCCGCCTGGCGATCTCGGTCTTGCCGACGCCCGTGGGGCCGATCATGAGGATGTTCTTGGGCAGCACCTCCTCGCGCATCTCGTCAGGGAGGCGCTGGCGGCGCACCCGGTTGCGCAGGGCGATGGCCACGGCCCGCTTGGCCGCCTGCTGGCCGATGATGTAGTCGTCGAGGCGGCGTACGATCTCGACAGGGAGCAATTCCTCGTTCTCGGCCGCACGAGCCGCCTCCGGGGATGGGGGCGCCTGGACGGCGCTGGCCGACGCGGGCGCCCGGTCGGCCGCGTCGGCTGGCGACTCGGACGGTATGGACGGGGGCGCCTCGGTGGTGGTAAAGAGGGCGCCCTGCCCGGCGGCCGGCTCAGTGCCGCGATTCGACTCGGTCACACCGCTACCGGACGGGTGGCAAGCGTCTCGACCGAGATGCTGTCGTTGGTGTAGATGCAGAGGCGGGCGGCGATCTCCAGCGCTTTGCGCGCCACCTCCGCGGCGGGGAGGTCGGTGTTCTCGACAAGTGCGCGCGCCGCCGCATGGGCGAACGGACCGCCGCTGCCGATGGCGGTGATGTCCTCGTCGGGCTCGATGATCTCGCCCTCGCCGCTGAGCAGGAGCAGGCGCTCCTCGTCGGCCGCGATGAGCATCGCCTCGAGGTGGCGCAGGAACTTGTCGGCGCGCCACTCCTTGGCCAGCCCGACCGCCGCCCGCAGAAGGTTGCCCTGGTGCTTCTCGAGGTGCTGCTCGAACTTGTCGAAGAGGGTGAAGGCGTCGGCGACGCTTCCCGCGAAACCGACCACGACGCGGTCGTTGAACAGCCGCCGCACCTTGACGGCGCGGTGCTTCATCACCACGTCTCCAACGGTGACCTGGCCATCGCCGGCGATGGCCACCTCGCCGCCGCGCTTGACGGCCACGATGGTCGTGGAATGGATGCCGCTCACCTGGCGGCCGCCTTCTCCGGAGCCGCCCTTCGCGGCGGCCGGTACTTGCACCCCGGGTATCCCGAGCAGCTGACGAACGGCCCGTAGCGGCCCTTGCGTTGCACCAATGGCTTGCCGCAGTCGGGACAGGCCTCGCCGGTGGGCTCGGCGGCCGGTGGCGTGGTAGCGCCCCCCGCCTGGTGGGAGCCGGGCTGGATGTACTTGCAGGACGGGTACCCGGTGCAGCCCACGAAGCTGCCGCGACGACCGCTGCGTCGCGCCAGGGGCTTGCCGCAGTCGGGGCACGGGCCCTGCGCCTCAGGGGTCGAAGCCGCCGCGTCACCCTCGGCACCGGCTGCGGGCGCGTCGCCCTTGATGAACCGGCACGTCGGGTAGCCGGAGCAGCCCACGAACGGGCCGCGGCGTCCCTGCCGGAGCACAAGCGGCTTGGCGCAGAGCGGACAGGCCTCGCCGGTCGGCTCAGCGGCGGCCTTGCGATCCTTGATGTAATCACAGTCGGGGTAGCGCGAGCAGCCGGTGAACTCGCCGAACTTGCCCTCGCGCACCACCAGCGTGCCCTCGCCGCACTGCGGACACGCCTCGCCGGTGTCGCGGGCCGGGACCTTGACCCGCTCCATGTTGGCCTCAGCCTTGCTGAGCGTCGCCGAGAAGGGGCCGTACCACTCGCGCACGGTGGGCTCGTACTCGCGCGTCCCCTCTTCGATGCCGTCCAGGCGCTTCTCCATCTCGGCGGTGAAGGCCACGTCGACAATCTCAGGAAAGTGCTCGCGAAGCACCCCGTCAACCGTCTTGCCCAGCTCCGTGGGATGGAGCCGACGCTCCTCCTGGCGCACGTAGTTGCGCTCCTCGATGACCTCGATGGTCGGGGCGTACGTCGACGGCCGGCCGATGCCGCGCTCCTCGAGCTCCTTGATCAGAGACGCCTCGGTATACCGGGGCGGCGGCTGGGTGAAGTGCTGTTCGCGCCGGAACTCGACCATCGGCAGCCGCTCGTCTTTCTCCAGAGCCGGCAGGGAGTTGTCGTCGCGCTCACGACCCGAGTCGGGCGCATCGGTCGCGGTCAGCGCGGCGTCCTCGCGCTTCCACACGCGCTGGAAACCGTCGAACTGAAGCACGGATCCACTGGCGCGGAACTGGTAGTCCGCCGCGGACAGTGACACCCTCGTGTTGAGGAACCGCGCAGCAGCCATTTGGCTGGCCACGAAACGACGCCAGATCAGGTCGTACAAACGGTATTGCGCGGGGTCGAGCTGCTCGCGCACCGACTCCGGTGTGCGTGTGATGTCGGTCGGTCGAATCGCCTCGTGGGCATCCTGGACGTTGGCACCGCCAGCGCGCTGCCGCGGCGCCCCGGTGCGCAGGTACTGCTTGCCAAACTGAGACGTGATGTGGTCCGCCGCCTGCACCTTGGCCGTGTCGCTGATGCGAATCGAGTCAGTGCGCATGTAGGTGATCAGCCCGACCGGGCCCACGTTCCCCAGGTCGATGCCTTCGTACAACTGCTGGGCGATGCTCATGGTGCGCCGGGGCGAGGAGCGCAACCTGGTGCTCGCATCCTGTTGCAAGGTGCTGGTGGTGTACGGCACGGGAGCCTGACGCGACGTCTCCTTGCTGTCGACGCTCTCGACCCGGAAGCGCGGTGTTCTGGCCGTCGGCTTGCCGTCCTCGTCAATAGCGAGCGCGTCGGCGACAGCCTTGGCCTCAGCCTCAGTACCCAGCTCGAGCTTGTCGATGTCGACTTCGACCTCGCCGGTCGCCGCGCCGCGGATTCCCACCAGCCGTGCAGGGAAAGTGGCCCCGCCCTTCTCGAGGATGGCGTCGACCGTCCACGACTCCTTGGTGACGAAGGCATTGATCTCGTTCTCGCGGTCGACGACCAGGCGCACTGCCACCGACTGGACGCGCCCCGCCGAGAGTCCGGTGCGCACCTTGCGCCAGAGCAGGGGGCTGATCTTGTAGCCCACCAGGCGATCGATGACGCGGCGGGCCTCCTGGGCGGCGACCAGGCCACGGTCGATCTTGCGGGGGTCGGCGAGCGCCGCTTCCACCGCGGCCCTGGTTATCTCGTGGAAGACCACCCGGTCGGGGTCGTGGAGCTTGAGCGCCTGGGCGATGTGCCAGGCGATCGCCTCACCCTCGCGGTCGGGGTCGGCGGCCAGCAGGGTGCTGTCCGCCTTCTTGGAGGCGGCCTGGAGCTCTTTGATCTGCTTCTCCTTGCCCTTGATCACCTGGTACTCGGGCACGAAGCCGGCGTCGATGTCGACGCCGATCGTCGACTTGGGCAGATCGCGGACGTGTCCCATCGACGCCTTGACCGTGTACCCGGCGCCGAGGAACTTGGCGAGGGTGCGGGCCTTGGATGGGGACTCGACGATGATCAGACGATTCGGCATGTTCAGTGAGGCTTTCGCGCTCTGAGGCGCGGGGGGCGGCCGGCAGCGGCCGACGGCCGGCCGATGATAACAACGGGTCGGGCTGAATACCGGGGCGGGATGGCCGGGGTGCGCTTAAAAGGTACGCGCAACTCGGCCCCCGCAAACCTCGGTGACCGCCCCGCGCAGCTGGAGCATGGTCAGCGCGGCCGCAAGCTCGGTCGACGCGACCCGTAAGGTTGCGGCCAGGTCGTCGGGGTGAACCGGGTCTAGGGTCAGCCCATCGAGGATGCGACGCAGCAGCGGGTCCTCGGCCCCCGCAGCTCGGGCTGTCGCTCCGTCGGGGGTCATCACCAGGCCTGCCGGCGCGGAGCGGGTGGCCAGGGCCCGGGTCAGGTGCGGAGCGGTCTCGAACACGTCGCTCAGCATGAGGTATGGGCGTGCGCCGTCGCGGATCAGGGCGTTGGCGCCGGCCGACGTGGAGTTGCGGATCGAGCCGGGAACCGCGAGCACCTCGCGCCCGAGGTCGGCGGCCCAGCGCGCCGTGCTCAGTGCACCGCTCTTGGAGCCGGCCTCCACCACCACGACCGCCTCGGCCAGGGCAGCGATCAACCGGTTGCGCTTGGGGAACCGCCAGGTGTCCGGCGGCGCGATGCCGCCGTCCTCGGAGATGACGCAGCCGCTGGCGGCGATGTGATCACGCAATTGGGCGTGTTCGGGTGGGTAGCAGACGTCGATCCCACAGCCGAGCACCGCCACCGTGGTGCCGCCCGCGTTGAGCGCGCCCCGATGGGCGGCACCGTCGATGCCCCGCGCCATCCCGCTGACCACCACCATTCCGGCGGCGGCCAACTCGGCACCGATGTCGCGTGCGATGAGCAGGCCGCCGGTCGAGGGCCGACGTGAGCCCACCACGGCAACGCACGGCGCGTCTGGCGGAGGAAGTGAGCCGCGCACCCAGAGTGATCGCGGCGGCGAGTCGAGTTGCTCGAGGCGCTCTGGCCAGCCTGCTGAGCCGCGTGGCACCTTGCGGGCCGGCGCGCCCTGGTCGCTCACGACCCCACCGACTCGCCGCGAAAACGGAGTGCTTCGGCCACGTCCGACTCGTCAACCACGCTCGAGCCGCGCAGGTCGGCGATGGTTCGAGCCACCCGCAACACGCGGAAGAAGCCGCGCGCGCTGAGTCGCATGCGCTCCCCGGCTATGGCCAGCAGCCGGGTGGCGGCAGCCGTCGAGCCGGCCACCTGCTGGAGCGCCACACCGTCCAGTGCCGCGTTGCGCGTGCGCCCGCGTGCCGTGGCCCCATTTCGTTCCCCCTGCAGGGCGCGCGCCGCCTCCACGCGCCCGCGCACCGCCGCCGAGCGTTCGGCGACTGCGCCGTCGAACAGGTCGTGAAACCGTTGGCGGGGCACGTCGATGACCAGGTCGATGCGGTCGCGGATGGGGCCGCTCAGGCGTGCCGAGTACTCGGTCAGCGCCCGCATGGTGCACGTGCAGCCGGCCTCGTCGCCGAGGTGACCGCAGGGGCAGGGGTTGGCCGCGGCGACCAGCATGAAGTCGGCTGGGAACTGCACAGCGCCGCGGGTGCGGGCCACGCTCACCTCGCGCTCCTCGAGCGGCTGCCGCAGGGCCTCGAGGTGGCCACGCGGCAGCTCGCAGACCTCGTCGAGAAAGAGGACGCCGCGATGGGCGAGGCTGATCTCCCCGGGACGCGCCAGCCCGCTGCCGCCACCGATCAGCCCGGCCCGCGAGATGGAGTGGTGGGGCGATCGGAACGGCGGGCCCGTGGCCGTGGGAGGGCGCTCGCGCAACGCGCCACGCAGCGAGTAGATCGCCGCGACTTCGAGCGATTCCTCGTTCTCGAGCTCGGGGAGGAGCGAGCAGAACGCGCGCGCCAGCATCGTCTTGCCGCTCCCGGGCGGTCCGAGCATGAGCAGGTTGTGGCCACCCGCGGCGGCAATCTCGAGGGCTCGTTTTGCCTGCTCCTGGCCGCGCACCTCGCACAGGTCTAAGGTGACCACCGGTGCTGGGGGCGCCCCTGGCCGGGCGCGGGCCAGCGGCGCGCTGCCGTCGAGGTGGCCGACGCAGCTCTGCAGCGAGGAGACCCCGACCACCTCGAGGCCCTCCACCAGGGCCGCCTCGCTCGCGTTCTCCTCGGCGACGGCGAGCCGCCGCACCCCCGCAGCTCGGAGGCATCGGGCCATCGGCAGTACGCCGGTGACGGGCCGGACAGACCCGTCCAGCGCCAGCTCGCCGATGAAGCCGTGGCCGGTCAGCCGCAGGCTGCTGTTCTGGAGGCACAGCACCGCCATCGCGATCGGCAGATCGAAGCCGGTTCCCTCCTTGGGCACCTCGGCCGGGGCGAGGTTGACGGTCAGGCGGCGCTGCGGGAACTCGAAGCCGGCGTTGCGGATCGACGCCCGCACCCGCTCGCGCGCCTCCTGGATGGCTCGGTCGGTGAGCCCGACGATGGTGAAGTTGGGCAGGCCGTTGGCCACGTCCGCCTCGACCATGACAGGGACCCCGGTGAGGCCGTGGACGCTGCAGGCGGTGGCACGCGCGAGCACGTCCCGATCATACCTACACGGAACTGGGTAAGTATCCCTTGACTGTAGAAGACGCATGTTCTACAATGAGGGCATGGCCGGACGCAACGACCCCACTCGCGGAAGGGCTTCCGAATCCCGGTACTCCCTCATGGAGTTCATGCGCGAGTTCCCTGACGACAATTCCTGTCTGACCTACCTGTGGCGCTCCCGATTCTCCGAGGACGGCGAGCATGCCCTGTGCCCGCGCTGCGATCAGGTCCGGTCCTTCAAGCGGTACGAGATGACCCAGAAGCGGCAGTCGTGGACGTGTACCGGCTGTGGCCTCCACCTCGCGCCCACGGCGGGAACGATCTTCCACAAGTCCTCGACCTCCCTCCAGTTGTGGTTCTACGCGCTCTACCTCGTCACCAGCACCCGGTGCGGTATCTCCGCGAAGCAGCTCGAACGCGAGCTAGGCGTCACCTACAAGACCGCGTGGCGGATGTTCAACCTCATCCGCAACTCGCTCATGCGCGAGGACGGCCTCACCTTGGAAGGGACCGTCGAGGCCGATGAGACCTACTTCAACCGCTCTCGCCGCAACCGTCCGAACGAGGCACCGCGCCGTAGCGGAGCCGGTCCGACCATCGGAGAGCGGACGGTCTTTGGCATGGTCCAGCGCGGCGGCAAGGTGATCGTCAAGCACGTCCCCGACGCGACCGCCGTCACCCTTAGCAGAGAGATCGACCTCCACGTCCTGCCCGCGTCGATGGTCTACACGGACATGCACCCGTCCTACCAGCGGACCGGCAAGCACTTCGAGCATGGCCGCGTCAACCACTCCGCGAAGGTGTGGGTGGACGGCGACGTCCATACTCAGACCATCGAGGGCTTCTGGTCCACCGTCAAGAACGGCGTACGCGGCGTGTACCACTCCGTCTCCGAGAAGTGGCTCCAGTCGTACCTCGACGAGTACGCGTGGCGCTACAACCACCGCGAGTTCTACCCCCGCGTTCCTGGCGAGCGCCGCATGGCGACCGGGGAGTTGATGTTCCGGCTGCTCGTCGCCAAGGCGGCCACAACCACCCGTTAGGCCGTAGCCTTTCCGCCGTGGAGCCGAACCTCCTCTACTACGGCGACAACCTCGACGTGCTGCGGCGGCATATCAAGGACGAGAGCGTCGACCTCGTCTACCTAGACCCGCCGTTCAATTCCAACGCGAGCTACAACGTGCTGTTTGCGGAACACGGCACTAGCTCGATAGCTCAGATCAACGCGTTTGAGGACACCTGGCACTGGGACGAGGCGGCGGCCTACGACTACCGCCAGACGGTTGAGCAAGGCGGCCCCGTTGCTGACATGGTTCGTGCCTTCCGAACAATGCTCGGCACGTCAGACATGCTGGCCTATTTGACGATGATGGCCCCTCGTCTGGTTGAGCTTCGACGCGTTATGAAGCCGACTGGCAGCATCTACCTCCATTGCGATCCAACAGCCAGCCACTATCTGAAGCTGCTCATGGACGCGGTCTTTGGTGGGACCCACTTTCAGAACGAGCTTGTGTGGTGTTACGAGATTGGTGGGCGTCCTTCAGGACGTTGGGCTCGGAAGCACGACGTGATCCTTTTCTACTCGGTCAGCCCGACCTTCACCTTCAATAGCAAAGCCGTCGCCGCGGAGCGAAGGGCTGGTACTCACATGAAGATCGTCATTGAGGCTGACGGTCGTGCGGTTCAGGTCAAGACCGACCGTAAAACAGGGAAGGTGTACCGCTATCCAGTTGATGAGGGGGCAAGACCTCCAGACTTTTTCATTGGAATACAGCAACTAAACCGCGAGGATGCCGAGCGTCTCGGGTATCCAACGCAGAAACCCGAGGCATTGCTAGACCGCCTGATTCAGGCGAGCAGCAGTCCGGGGGACACTGTGCTTGACCCCTTCTGCGGTTGCGGGACCACCATCGCATCCGCGCAGCGTCTTGGACGACGGTGGATCGGCATTGATATCACACACCTCGCCGTCGGCTTGATCAAGCAACGTCTCCTGGATGCCTACGGTCCGTCGATTGTCACCACCTACAGGGTGGTCGGGGAGCCGACCGACCTCGCTGGCGCCAGTGATCTCGCCGCGAGCGATCCATTCCAGTTCCAAGCGTGGGCGCTCGGCCTCGTCGGTGCTCGCGTCGCCAGCAGCGCCAAGAAGGGAGGCGACAAAGGAATCGACGGGCGTCTTTACTTCCACGACGGGGCTGCCGGCGGGGCCACCAATCAGATTATCTTCTCGGTGAAGGCTGGCGGCCTGTCGCCGTCTCACGTTCGCGACCTCCGAGGCACACTTGATCGTGAGCAGGCTCAGATCGGAGTGCTCCTAAGTTTCGAGACGCCCAGTGCCGGAATGCGTGCTGAAGCTGCGAGCGCAGGCTTCTATGACTCCGCGTGGGGAACGAGCCACCCCCGCTTACAACTTCTGACCGTGGCCCAACTTCTCAGCGGCAAGCAGGTGGACTACCCGCACGTGACTGGCGGGAACGTCACCCACCGCCGTGCTCCGCGAGCCATCCTCAAGGTGGCAGAGCAGCCCGAACTCGGGTACGGCGAGGGCAGCTGATCCCCAACTAACCCAAGTACCTAAGGCGGCGGACCAGGGCGAGATCGACTACGACGCGGGCTGATCCTTCCGGTTCTCGGGTCGCGGGGGAGCCTTGACCACCTTGTCTAGGTTCCCGTAGAACTCTTTCCGCTTGGGGACGGGGATCTCGGTTCCCTTCGGGGTCTTCTGGGTGGGTGGCTTAGCCATGAGGAGAGCGTAGCGCGTGTCCAGTCTCCCGTCCGACCCAATAATGGGGCCAATCCGACGACTGGATCGAGCAAAGCTGCATATCGACCAACTTGAATCGATCGCTGAAGCCTTCCTCCGGAAGGATCCCAATCCCTACCCCACCACTACGGAACGAGACGACAAACGCCGCCGCTACGTCTTTCACGTCCATCCCCGCGAGGAACCGCCCGACCAACTCCCCTTCCTTGCGGGAGACTTCATTCACAACGCTCGGTCCACGCTCGATAACTTGATCTGGGCACTCGCGCCTGCCCAAGTTCGGAATCGCGGCCGACTCAAGTTTCCGATCTACGACGACCCAGTTGCCTTCTATTGCGAAGCGCGTCCAATGCTCCAGGGAGTGAAGCCGCAAGTCATCGAGGCTATCGAATGGTGTCAGCCGTATTACGGAGACGAGCACATCGTCTCGGCTGGGCGGCTTCTCCATATCAACCAACTCTGGAGTTCGGACAAACACCGAGCGCCCCTGGTCGTCGGGGCCACGCCGGATATGGCTTCCTACGCCCTGTTCTACGACGGCCCTGATTTTCCCCAGATACGGGTTTACATGGGGAAGGCTCTTACAGAGAACAAGCCAATAGCGTGGATCCGATACCACCCGATCCTTGAGGATGACTTCAATCCCCGTTTCCACTTCGCAATAGCCTTTCAAGGGACTGGTCAGCGTCTTGTTCCGCACTACGGACTGATGAAGGCGTACAAGATCATCGCGGAGGAAGTCATACCAGCCATCCGCCGCGCCCTCTAGGCGCCAGAGCGTCAAGCGCCAGCCTTCCAAGCCGGGGCATTATACAGTGCGGGGATAGTTACCCGGAACTGTGTATGTCGCGACCGTCGGGCGCCCAATCCCCTACGGTGGCGGGCGATGACTGCGCGACGTCGTGTCTCGCTGGCGGGCCTGGTCGCGCTGATCGGCGGCTCCGGGGTTCTGCACCTGGTCGCGCCGCGCGTCTACCGGCGGATCGTTCCGGTGCCGTTGAAGCATCGTGGAGCCGAGATCGTGACGCTGAGCGGCGTCGCTGAGATCGCCTGCGCCATCCTCCTGCTCCACCCGCGGACCCGCCCGGGCGCGGCGCGGGCTACGGCCGCCCTCCTCGTTGCGGTGTTCCCGGCCAACGTCCAGATGGCGCTCGACGGCGGCTACCCGGACGCGCCGTTCCCCACCAACAGCCGCGTGGGCGCCTGGCTTCGCCTCCCCCTCCAGGTGCCGCTTGTGCTCTGGGCGCTCAGCTTCAGGAGCGAGCGCGCAGCGGGGTGAGCCTCAACTGTCCTGGACGGCGTCCCTGATGTGCTCGCAGCGGGTCACGGCAAGGTTGTCGTCGAGGAGGAGTGCGAGGACGTCGATGCGGCAGGGCTGCTTCTGCCGCTTGGTCGCCGACCGGTAGGTCTCCAGCAGCATCCGCAGCTTGTGCCGCTTGCGCGCGTCGACCGCCTCCTCGGGCAATCCGAAGGTCACCCCCCGGCGCGCCTTGACCTCCACGATCACCAGCGTCTCCCCGTCCTCGGCGACGATGTCGATCTGGCCGATCCGGCTGCGCCAGTCGCGCGCGAGGATGCGAAAGCCGTGTTCCTTGAGATGGTTGAGCGCGGCGGTTTCACCCGCGTGGCCCACCCGCTGACGCAGCGGACGTGCAGGTGGAAGAGTCTCCGGAGCGCGCCGGTCGGGGTCAGCCGTTGTCGGGCTCCACGTCACCGGCAGGCGTCTCGACACGGACAACCTCGCCGGCGGTGTCGGCGGGCACGTCGTGGACAGCCTCGGCGACGGCCACGTCGTCCACGTCTTCGAACGGCTCGTCCTCGCCTGGCACCACGTCGACAGGCAGGACTTCAGCGTCTGCGGGGTTGGGAGTGCGCCGGCTCACCATCGATCCACCCCCGATGGGCTCACGGCGCTCGCGGATGCGAGCGCGCTTGCCGACCTTCTCGCGCAGGTAGTAGAGCTTGGCGCGACGCACGTCGCCGTGGCGCAGCACATCGATGCGGTCGAGCCGCGGCGAGTGCACCAGGAAGGTGCGCTCCACGCCGACCCCATGTGACACACGTCGCACCGTGAAGCTGGTGTGCAGCCCGGTGGTGCCGTTGACCGCGATCACCACTCCCTCGAACACCTGGATGCGCTCGCGGGTTCCCTCGACGACCTTGACGTGCACGCGCACGGTATCGCCAGAACGCAGAACCGGAACCTCCGGCTTCTCCTGCTCGCGCTGGAGCAGGTCGATGACATTCACGTGTTTCCTCCGGGAACCGCGCGCAACCGTAACAGATCAGGTCGGCGGCGCCGGGTTGCTTCTTCACCCTGGTGGTGGCGCCACGCAGCGATCGCCGCGTGGTCGCCGCTGCGCAGCACCGCGGGCACCGCATGGCCCTCGAAGTCTGCGGGACGCGTGTACAGGGGCGGCTCCAACCCTCCCGACGCCGTGCCACCGAACGTCTCGTCGTCGAGCGACTCAGGGGAGCCGACGACACCACGCCCCAGCCGCGCCGTGGCCTCGATCACCGCCATGGCCGCAACCTCGCCACCACTGAGCACGTAGTCGCCCACAGACAGCTCCTCGCCGATCTCCTCGCGGGCACGTTCGTCGACGCCCTGGTAGCGGCCACACACGAGCAGCACCGCCTGCTCGGCGGCCAGCTCGCGCGCCACGTCCTGGGTGAACACCCTGCCCTGGGGAGAGAGCAGGATGGTGCGCAGGCCGGGCACATCGGCACGCAGAGCGCGAACCGCGCGGGCGATCGGCTCCGGTTTGAGCACCATGCCCGCGCCACCGCCGAATTGCGTGTCGTCCACCTGGTGATGCCTGTTGGTCGTGTGGTCGCGCAGGTCGTGCACGTGGATCTCGACGGTGCCCGAATCGATGGCTCGGCCAACGACCCCGATGCCGAGTGGCCCGGGAAACACCGACGGAAAGATGGTGAGCACGTCGAACCGCATCAGCCGTCGTCCTCCGGCCACGGAGTGATCACGATCACACCGGCGTCAACGTCGACCGATCGCACCCACTCGCGCACCAGTGGATAGCGGTGCTCGGCGGTGCCGTCGGCGACGACGATCACGTGGCTCGACCGCTGCTCCTCGACGTCGCCAACCACGCCCAGCTCCTCACCGTCTGCCGTGACGGCGCGCAGGCCGATCAGTTGCCACTCGAACCATTCGTCGGCACCGAGGGGTCGCGCTCGCGCCGGCTCGACGCAGAGGTAGTCGCCGCGCAGCCGGGCCACCTCTTCGCGGCTGGGCAGCTCCTCGAAGGAGAGCAGCACCTCGTCGCCGTCGAGCGGGCGTGACGAGAGCACGGTGACCACGCGCTTCTGCCTCTCGGCCATCAACGACGTCCCCGGCCTGAAGCGTCCGAGGTCACCGCCGAGGGTCTGCACTCGCACCTCGCCGCGGACGCCGTGAACCCGGCGCACGTGGGCGACACGCAGCAGCGCAGGCGCTGCTCGGTCGGATGCGGGTGCACCGCGCTCAGGCATGGCGGCCAGCGTCGGCAAGTTCCACCTGCACGCGCTCGTGCTTGCGCAGGCCGGCGGCGCGCACCACCGCCCGGATCGCCTCGATGTTGCGGCCGCCCTTGCCGATCAGCTTGCCCATGTCCTCCTCGGCCACGGTCACCTCGATGATCGTGGTGCGCCCGCGCGGAATCGCACTCACCATGACGGCGGCCTTGTTGACCACGATGTGCTCGGTGATGAAGCGCGTGAGGTCGGCGTAATCGCTCACGAGTCCGCGGGCGGCTCCGGGGCGCCGGCGTCGTCATCGGGATCCGTGGCGGTTCCCGGCTCGGGTGCGGGCTCTGGCTCCGGTGCCGGGTCATGGTCGGCGCCGCCACCACCGAGGTGCGCCTCGTCGGCGTCGACGGCTGGCGCCGGCTTGAACGCGCGCGGGACCTTGGCCAGGATGCCCTCGCGCACCAACAGGTCACGGGCGGCGTCGCTGGGACGGGCGCCCTTGCTCATCCATGCGCGCACCTTGTCGGCGTCGACCCGGACCTTGGCCGGCTCGGTCAGGGGGTCGTAGTAGCCGAGCAGCTCGATGATCCGGCCGTCACGCGGGCTGCGCGAGTCGGCGACCACGAGGCGGTAGAAGGGCCGCTTCTTCGCGCCCATCCTCTTCAGGCGGATCTTGACCAAAACGTCTCCTTTCTGCTGGGCTTGTGGCCGGTCAGGACGGCAGTTGGCTGGGGTCGATGTTGCGCAGCTGTTTGAGCATCCGGGCCTTGCCGCGCAAGCCCTTGGTGCCCTTGCCGCCGCCCAGCATCTTCATCATCGACTGCACCTGGTCGAAGCCCTTGAGCAGCTTGTTGACCTCGGCGATCGAGGTGCCGCTGCCGGTGGCGATGCGCTTGCGACGCGACCCCTTGATGACCTCAGGATGGCGGCGTTCCTGGGTGGTCATCGACAGCACGATCGCCTCCATCCGGGCGAGGTCCTTCTCGTCGGGGATGGCACCACCCTGCTGCCGGGCATCGGCGAGCAGCTTCTTGCCGCCGGGCATCATGCCGAGAACGCCCTCGAGCGGGCCCATCCTGCGCACCTGGCGCATCTGCTCGAGCCAGTCCTGCATGGTGAGCTTGCCGGCGAGCGAGCGCTCCAGGACCTCCTCGGCCTGGGCCTGGTCGACGTTCTCCTGGGCGCGCTCGATGAGCGTGAGGATGTCCCCCATGCCGAGGATCCGCGACGCCATCCGGTCCGGCGCGAATGCCTCGAACTCCGACACCTTCTCGCCGGTGCCGCAGTAGAGGATCGGTTTGCCGATCGCCTCACGCATCGACAGCGCGGCGCCACCGCGCGCGTCGCCGTCGAGCTTGGTCAGGATCACCCCCTCCACCCCAACCGCGTCCTCGAACGCCCTGGCCACGTTCACGGCCTCCTGGCCGGTCATGGCGTCGACGACGAGGACGGTGTCGTGCACCTCCACCTTGGCGCGGATCTGTCTGAGCTCGTCGAGCATGACCTCGTCGATCTGGAGGCGACCGGCGGTGTCGAGGATGACCACGTCGCAGTTGAGGCGCTTGGCCTCGTCGACACCGCGCTTGCACAGCTCGGGGGGCTTGGCCTTGCCGTCCGGCATCGACACCGGGATCTGGTTGTCCTTGCCGAGGCGCTCCAACTGCTGTGCGGCCGCGGGACGATAGGTGTCGGCCGCCACCAGCAGCGGCCGGTGGCCCTCCTTGCGAACGGCCAGCGCCAACTTCGCCGCAGTGGTGGTCTTGCCACTCCCCTGGAGGCCGAGCAGCATCACCACCGTCGGCGGCTGCGGCTGGTAGCGGAGCTTGCGTTGCTCGCCGCCGAGTAGGGCGGTGAGCTCGTCGTTGACGATCTTGACGATGTTCTGGCCCGGGGTCAGCGACTCGAGCACCTCCGTCTCCACGGCCCGCTCGCGGATGCGCTCGACGAACGCCCGGGCTACCTTGAAGTTGACGTCGGCCTCGAGCAGCGCGAGCCGGACCTCCCGGAGGCCTGCCTCGACGTCCTCCCTGCTCAGCTTGCCCTTGCCGGAGAAGCGCTTGAAGACGTCGCCGAGACGGTCGGACAGGGAGTCGAACATCAGACCGCCCTCGCCTCGAGGACTGCCACCCGGACGCGGAGCTTGGCCTCGATTGCATCACGGCGATCCAGCTCGCCGGACAGTCCCAGACGGGCCTCGAGGTCCTCGAGGTGGGCGACAGCGCGGCGGATCAGGTCGTGGGCGCCACTGCGCGTACAGGCCAGATGCTCAGACAGCTCCGTGATCGACCAGTCCTCGTCGAGGTGGAGGCGGCACGCCTCGCGCTGGTGGTTGGTCAGGACACCGCCGTAGACGTCGAGAAGCCGCTGGTGCCGGGCGATACCCACGGACCTGGTGGCGGACGTCTGAGAAGATGTCAAGGGCAAAGCCTTGACAGGATAGCAGCTCAGGCCACGGGCACGTCCAGGACGCCGGCGAAGAGCGCGTCGAGGTACGCCGCGGGATCGAAGACGTTTAGGTCGTCGATCCCCTCCCCCATCCCGACCAGCTTCACGGGGACGTCGAGCTCGGCCTCGATCGCCAGGATGGTGCCACCCCGCGAGGTGCCGTCCAGCTTGGTGAGGACGACGCCGGTCAGCTGCATGGAGTCGTGGAACGCCCGCGCCTGGGCGATCGCATTCATCCCCGTGGGTGCCTCGATGACCAGCAGCGTTTCGTGCGGGGCCTCGGGAATGGCTCGCTGGATCACCCGGCGCACCTTCTCGAGCTCGGCCATGAGGTTGCTCTTGGTGTGCAGCCGTCCCGCCGTGTCGACGAGAACGACATCCACACGCCGGGCCAGCGCCGCCTGGATGGCGTCGAACACGACCGCCCCGGGGTCGGCGCCGGGTTGGTGGGCGACGACCTCGGTGCCGCTGCGCTCGGCCCAGAGCCTCATCTGGTCGATGGCCGCTGCCCTGAACGTGTCGGCGGCGGCGACCAGGGCGGTCAGGCCCTCGCCGCGCAGCCGGTGGGCGAGCTTGCCAAGGGTGGTCGTCTTGCCGCTGCCATTGACTCCGACCACCACCAGGACGCTGGGGCGGGCCTCGAGGTTGAGGGTGCGGTCGCGCGCCTGGAGCATTGCCAGCATCTCCGCCTTGAGCGCGTTGAGCGCCTCCTCCGCAGTGCCGAGGCGTTCCAGCCGCACCCGCTCGCGGAGCGACGCCACCAACTGGTCCGCGACGCCCATGCCCGCGTCCGCACCAACGAGGATCTCGAGGAGGTCGTCGTAGAAATCGTCGTCGAGGTCACGGCGCAGCAACACGGCGTCGCGGACCTGCTCGCTGAATGCCAGCGAGACACGGTCCATCCGCCGCGACATGCGCTTCCACCACGCTTCCCGATGCGCGCGCGAGACCACTTCGTCAGCCACGGCGGCGGTCAGACCGCTGCGCCCATGGTCGCCTGGCGCAGACCGACCACGTTGCCCTCGGGGACGGTCTCGCCCGACTCCGCGTCGAAGCGGAGGCTGATCACCGAGCTCACCCCGTCGCCATCGCTGGTGACTCCATGGAGAGCGTCGGCGGCCGCCATGGTGATGTGATTGTGGGTGACCACGATGAACTGCTGCGCCCGGGCAAGGCGTTTGAGCAGCCGTGTGAACCGCAGGACATTGCTGTCGTCGAGCGGCGCGTCGACCTCGTCGAACACGTAGAAGGGCGACGGGTTGACCTGCTGCAGCGCGAAGATCACGGCCATCGCGGTCAGTGCGCGCTCACCGCCGCTGAACAGGCTGAGAGGCTGCAGGCGCTTACCCGGAGGTTGCGCCAGGATCTCCACGCCGGCCAGGCCTGTCGAGTTCCGCCCAGTGCGGTCATCAAGATCGCCGTGCGGTGGATCCTCGCGTCGGAGGGTGGCGCGGCCTCCCGGGAACAGCTCCGCGAAGAGCTCGTGGAAGTGAACCGACACCGCCCCGAACACCGCCTCGAACCTGCTGTCGATCGCCGTGGTGAGCCGGCTCGCGATCGCCCGGATGTCGGCGCACGCCCGGCCGAGGTCGTCGCGGCCCGCGCGGAGCACCGACACGCGGGCGGCGAGGTCGTCGTGCTGCTCAGGGGCCAGCGCGTTGACCGGCCCGAGTGCAACGATGCGGCGCTCCAGGCGGACGATCTCCCGCTCGGCCCGCTCCGCGTCGCCGGCCTCTGGCTGCGGACCCTCGTCCTCGTCGTCGTCGCGCACCGCCAGGGCAAGCTCGGACACGCGGGCGGCGGCGGCGGCAACCTCGGCCTGCGCAGCGCTTCTCTCGTCCTGGGCGCGCGCCAGCACCACCGCCACCTCGGCGCGCTCGGCATCGAGAGCGGCAATGGCACGCTCGCTCTCGGCGAGGCCGGGAGCGGCGACGGTGATCCCCGCCATCGCCTCGGCGACGTCCGCCTCGGCGCTGACGACGGCGAGGCGAGCGGCGCGGCCGTGGGCGAGGGCGGCAAGCACGGCGAGCTCGGCGGTCAGCACGCGGAGGCCGGCGTCGGTCCTCCGCGCCGTGGCGATGCTGAGCGCCTCACGCGCGGCGTCGAGACGGCGCTGCCGGTCGGCGCCGGCGAACGTCACCCGGTCCGCCTCCGCCTGGAGCTCACGGACGGCCTCGGCCCTCTCCAGAGCTGCCGCCCGCGACCGCGCCGCCGCATCGCGAGCGGCGGTGGCCTCTGACCTGGCGTCCTCCAGGCGCGCCTGGGCAGCCGCGAGACGTTGAGCGGCCGTGCCCTCATCGCTCTCGAGGAGGCCACGCTCGCGGTCGCGGGCGGCCAGCTCGGCCCGTGCCGCCTCGAGCCGCTGCCGCTCAGACGTCAGCGACGCCGCGGCTGCGGTGGCCACGACGACCGTCCGGGCCGCCTCGACGTGCGCCGCCTGGACCTCGTCGACGGCAGCGCGGTCAGCTGCCTCGAGGGCGGCGAGGCGCTCGGTGATCGCCGCTCGGGCGGCTTCCGCCGCGCGTTCGGCCACCATGGCGGTCGCGGCTGTCGCCCCGGCCTCGTGCTCACTGGCGGCGAGCTGGAGGGTGCGGCCCGGACGACCTCCGCCGCGGAGCCCCGTCGGGGTGAGCACCGTGCCATCGGGCAGCACGGCGCGTCCACCGCTCTCCGCCGCCACCCTCCGGGCCGCTTGGCGATCGCCGACCAGCCAGGCTCCGGCGAGGCACCAGGCCAACGCTCCCTCGGCCCCGGGCTCGGCGGTGATCGCCGAGATCGCCGCCCGCGATTGCGCGGGCGTTGCACGTGGCGGGGCCGGCTCGGCTGCGTCGGAGACCAACTCCTCGCGCACGGAGCCGGCGTCCAGGTGCACCGCCGCGGCGTCGACGTCCGCGACGATCCAGGCACCGAGCTGCGCCTCGAGGGCCGCCTCGATTGCCGGACCGTCCGCCTCGTCGACGAGGGTGAACGAATCGACGAGGCGGCGGCCGGTGAGATCCCCGGCCGCAACCGCCTCGGCGATCGCACCCCGGCCCCCGAGGGCACCCTCCACCTGACCGCGCAGGGATGCCGCTCGTGCCAGCGCTGTGCGCGCAGTCTCCCGCGCGGCGTCGAGCGTTGACTGCGCCTCGTCCACCCGGCGCCGGGCGGCCAGCACCGCGTCGCCGGCGGCGATGCGAGCTCTGTCCGCCGCCGTTGCGGTGGTGGCGGCTTGGTGGCGTTCGGCCAGCGCGGCCTGGGCGCGCTCTTCGAGATCGGCAACGTACGCGGCAGTGCTCTCCACGCGGTCCTGCAGGGGCCGGGCAGCGTCGCTGAGCAGGCGGAGCTGGGTGGCGCTCCGGCGCACGCCGGCATCGGCCTCGACGCGCTCCTCCTCGGCGGCGCGGAGCTGCGCCTCGCAGCCGGCGAGCACGCGTTCGGCTGCATCGAGCCCGGTCGCGGCCGTCTCAGCAGCAGCCCGCGCAGCTTGCAGGCGCAGCTCGAGGTCGCTCCGCTGGCTGACCTCGTTTGCATCCGCCGCCTCCAGCGCCTCCAGCTCGGCGGCGCGGTCGGCAACCTCAGCGGTCGCTGTTCGGAGTTCGGTGGCGGCGGACGCCCGAGCCAGCACCCCGGCGCGAACGCGGTCCACCCCGCGACGCTCGTCACCGGCGGCGCGCTCGCCGCGCAGGCGCGCTTCCTCGAGACGCCGGCTGGCCTCGAGATGACCGGCTCGCCGGTTCTCAAGGCGCTCGCGGTGCCGGTCGAGCCGTTCGGTGAACGCCGCCTCGGCGATTGCTGCCGCCTCGAGGCGGTGCCCGGCGGCGTCGAGTCTGCGGGTGGCCTGGCGAAGCTGAGCTCGCGCCCCGCGCCAGGCCTCGCGGACCAGCGACCCGCGCAGCCGGGTCAGCTGCTCGGTGAGCTCGCGCTGTTGCAGGGCCAGCTCCGCCTGCTCGGCCAGCTCGGCGAGGCGGGGCTCGGTCTCGCCCAGCAGGTCCTCGAACCGCCGCAGGGTGATCTCCGCCTGCTCGACACGGCCGAGCGCGTCCTCGCAGGCCGCGCGCAGTGCGCGGACCCCGGCGGCCTGCTCGACCAGGGCGCGGCGCTGGGCCGGCGTGGCCTCGATGATCGCGTCGATGTCGTTCTGCGCGACCACGGCGTAGCCGCTCTGAGTCAGGCCGGTGGTGCCGAGCACCCGCTCGAGGTCGCGGAGGCGCACCTGGTCGCCGTTGAGGCGGAAATCGCTGTCACCGTGGCGCGCCACCCGCCGGCTGACCGACACCTCGACGTCGTCGAGGGGAAGCCTGCCGTCCTCGTTGTCGAGGATGAGCTCGACCTCGGCGAAGCCCATCCGGCCACGGCCGCTGCCGCCCGAATAGATGACCTCGTCCATCCGCGCGCCGCGCAGCTCGCGAGCGTTGGTCTCGCCCAGGGCCCAGCGGATGGCGTCGACGAGGTTGCTCTTGCCGCTGCCGTTGGGGCCGACGATCGCCGTGATCCCCGGCTCCAGGGACAGTTCGCTGCGGCTCGCGAACGTCTTGAACCCGGACAMGACGACGCGACGCAACCTCATCGGGTCGATTCTCGGGTCATGGGTGACCTCCCGTCAACATGTGGTGGCCGATTGGGATAACCACCACAAGATCTGGGCCTCATGGGGTCGGAGACCCCGCGCTCGTCGACCCCGGGCGCGAGCCCCGTCCTCGCCCACCGCGGTGGCCGCGCCGGCTCCGCTTCTTCGGCGGCGGAGGCGGGGGCTCGGTTTTGGGCTCGGGCTCATCGCGCCGGCCGCCCACGATGGCATCGGCCGCGGCGCGCAACGCGGCGAGCAGACCGCGGCGCGGGGTGGGCGGTGCCGGCGCCGAACCCGGAGCCGGGAGAGGGGGACGCCGGTCCTTGGGCGCCCCCGCGCTGGCGCCGCGGTCGGCTGCAACCTCGGCGACGCGGCGTCGCACCCGGGCGGACTCGGTGGCAGCGCCCCGGGCTGCCTCGCGGGCTGCCCCCGCGGCGCGTGCCGCGGCGTTGGCGGGGATCCGGCTGAGCCGATCCAGCGCGGCCCGTGCGGCCGCCTGCTGCGCCGCCTGCTTGGTGGCGCCCCGTCCGGTGCCGACCACCTCGCCGCCCACCACGGCCTGGGCCGAGTAGGCGCGCTGGTGCCCGGGACCGCCTTCGGTGGTGACGCGGTATTGCGGGGGCAGGCCGGTGCGCTCCTGCGACACCTCCTGGAGGCGCCCCTTGTGGTTGTCGTCGGTCCAGTCGGCGAGGTCACCGATGTTCTGGATGAACACGCGGGTCGCCACCCGGTAGCCCTGGTCGAGGAAGATGGCCCCGGTCATCGCTTCGAATGCATTGGCGAGCAGCGAAGGCAGTTTGCGGGCACCCGTCTTGGCGGCGCCGCGGCCGAGCAGAAGCGTCTCGCCGAGGTTGAGCCGCTCACCGAGCCTGGCGAGCGACACCGTGTTCACCAGGGCGGCGCGCAGCTGCGTCAACTGGCCCTCGTCATAGCTGGGGAAGCGGCGGAACAGGTACTCGCCGACCACGAGCTCGAGCACGGCATCGCCGAGGTACTCGAGGCGTTCGTTGTCGTGTCCCGGTCCGCTCGGTTCGCCGCGCTCGTTGTTCCACGACGCGTGGGTCATCGCCTCACGGAGCAGCTCGAGGCGCCGGAAGCGCACACCAATACGCTCCTGCAGGGTTTCGAAGCCGGCGATCTCCTCGACGCTCAGCCCCGCCAGGGGCGCGGCCACAGGCTGACCGCGGCGGGCGCGGGGCGGTGCGGACGCCTCGACGGCCTCTGGCGACAGGATCGCCGCCTCCGCGCTCACCTCGGCAGGAGCAGGCGGCGATTCCGCAATGGGGACAGCGACGGGCGCCGGCTGTGGCGCGGCTTCTAGAAGGCCGCTCCCACCTTCTCCTGGATGTACTCCCAGGCCTGGCCGACCGTCCCGATCTTCTCGGCGTCCTCGTCGGAGATCTGCATCTTGTACTCCTCCTCGAACGCCATGATCAGCTCGACGAGGTCCAGCGAGTCCGCGTTGAGGTCCTCCACGAACGACGCCTCCGGAGTCACCTGGTCGGGCTCGACGCCGAGCTGGCTGACGACGATCGTCTTGAACCGGTCGAAGCTGAGGTCTGCCATCAGTGCTGTTTCCTTCTGTGGGCGGAGCGGGGGACCCCGCCTGGATGTCTGCAACGATAGCGTCGGGACCCGTGGTGGGGGGGCGATAGGCAAACGGACCGGACGCGCCGTCGACAAAAGCGGGGGCCGGCGACGCCGGTGTTGGGTCCGCCCGGTGTTCGGGGGGCGTCTTGGCGGGGCGCCGTCGTCGCGGCCGGCGAGCGGGTCCCCTGGCCGCCTCCTGCGGGAGGGGTTCGGACCCGGGTTCGTCTGCGGGCAAGGATGTCTCCAGCGTTGCGATGGTCAGGCGGCCAGCCCACCGTCCACATGGAGGACGTGGCCGGTGATGTAGGCCGCCTCGGGGAGGGCGAGAAAGCGGACGGCGGCGGCAACCTCGTCGGCGGTACCGAGGCGGCCGACGGGGACGGCCGCGGTGGCGGCGGCGAGAGAGGTGGCGGGGAGGGCGGCGGTCATATCGGTGGCGATGAACCCGGGGGCGACGGCGTTGACCGTGATGCCGCGCGACCCGACCTCGCGGCAGAGGGCCTTGGTGAGCCCGATCAGGCCAGCCTTGGCGGCCGAGTAGTTGGCCTGCCCCGGGTTGCCGGTGACGCCCGCAACGCTGGAGATGTTGATGATCCGCCCGTCGCGACGGCGGAGCATCGGGCGCAGCGCGGCGCGGCAGATGCGAAACGCGGCGCTGAGGTTGACGGCGAGCACCTCGTCCCAGTCGACATCGGTGATGCGAATCGCAAGGTTGTCGCGGGTGATCCCGGCGTTGTTGACGACGATGTCGATGGCGCCGAGTTCGGCGACGGTGCGCTCGACGAGCACGCCGGGCGCGGCCGGGTCGGCGAGGTCGGCGCCGAGTGTCACGGCGCGACCGCCTGCCGAACGGATCGAGGCGGCGACCTCCTCGGCCGCCTCCGCGTTGACGCCGTACCCGACGGCGACCGCAGCTCCGGCACCGGCGAGGGCCACGGCGCAGGCGCGGCCAATGCCGCGCGATCCGCCGGTGACAAGCGCAACCTTTCCCTCCAGCGCGGCGGAGTTCATGCCGTAACCGTCCACAATGACGACAGCCCCGCGGCGGCGGCGAGGTCGCCCACCGTGGCGGCGGAGATGGTGGGCGCGATACGCCTGGTCAGGCCGGTGAGCACCGACCCGGGGCCCACCTCCACGATCCATTCCGCGCCCAGGCTGATCAGACCGGCGACACAGTCCATCCACCGCACCGGGGACTCGAGCTGCGCCGCCAGGCGCGCGGGCAGGTCGGTGGCGTGCTCGACGATGGCGGCGTCGACGTTGCACACCACCGGGATGTGCAGCTCCTGGCGTGGGGTGGCGTCGATCACCGTGGCGAAGCGCTCCGCCGCCGGAGCCATCAACGGCGAATGGAAGGCGCCGCTGACGTTGAGCGTCACCACCCGGCGCGCGCCGCGCTCCCGCGCCAGGGCTGAGGCCCGGTCGACCCCGGCGGTGGTCCCACTGATCACGGTCTGCCCGGGCGCATTCAGGTTGGCAATGACGACAACCTCGCCGTCTTCGCGAGCGTCCGCGCAGGCTCCTTCGACCGCCGCGGCATCCAGCCCGAGAACCGCCGCCATGGTGCCCTCGGTCATCGACGCCATCTCGCGGCCGCGCCGGATCACCAACCGCATCACGTCCTCGGGGGCGTAGGCCCCGGCGACGCTGACTGCGGCGTACTCGCCCACGGAGTGTCCGGCGACGCCGACGACCTCCAGGTCGGCAGGCAGTCGGGCCGCTAGGACAAGCTCGACAAGGGCCAGCGCCGGCTGGGCGATCGCAGTAGGGCGGAGCTGCTCATCGGATCCGCCCAAAGCGGTTCGGAGATCGAGACCATCCGCCGCGGCCACCCCGAGGAGGCGGGTGGCGAGCGGGTCATCGAGGAGGTCGCTGGCCATGCCGGCGGCCTGGCTGCCCTGGCCGGGGAAGCAGAGGGCGATACGGGTCACGGGCGCAAAGATCGCGAACGCTCTGACAGCGCCGCAAGGCTCACTCGGTGACGATGACCTCGCGGCCGTGGTACTGCCCACAGTTGGGGCAGATGCGGTGCGACAGACGGGGCTGGCGGCATTGCGGGCATGGGTTCAGCGCGGGGATGTCCAGACGATGGTGGGACCTGCGCATGTTGCGCCGGCGCTTTGAGGTTCGTTGTTTGGGGAGCGGCATGGGGTCTCCGGAAAGTGTGGGCGCGCGAAATGTCGCGAAGCACCTTCTTGCAGTATAGGCGCAGATCCTCTGGCCCCGCCATCACTCGAGGAGCCGTCTCAGCGCTTGCGTCGCCGTCCGGGTGGCGCCTTCTGCGGCAGGGATTGCAGTCCTTCGCGGACCGTGCCGAGCCAGCGCTCCAGCTGATCCTCGAGCCGCTGCATGACTTCGTGCGCGTAATCATCGGCCGCGGCGCGCTCCGAAGCCGCCTGTTGCTCTGCGTCGCCGACCAGCCGTTGAGCCTCCTCGCTCGCCGCGCGGACGATGGCGTGCTCGTCGACAAGCGAGGCCGCGCGGGCCTGCGCTTCGCGAACCAGCCGTGCTGCCTCCTCCTCCGACCGTGCACCGATCTCGGCAGCCTCGCGGGTGGCGCGCTCCAGCATCTGGTCGCGCTCGTCCACGGTGTGCCGCGCCGTGACCAGGTCGTCGGGAAGCGCCAGCCGGATGCGATCGACCAGCTCCAGGATCTCGTCCTCGTTGACCACCACGCTGGGCGTGAACGGCAGACGCCGCGCCCCGCCGACCAGCTCCTCGAGCGTGTCGACGATGTCGAGCACGCTGCCGGCCTGGTCCCCGCCCTGGGGAGGCGTCTGGGTCATGACTGTGCGTCCTGGGGGAACTTGAGCCGCAGCGCCGCGGCACAGGCCGCGGGCACGGCATCGTCGATTGTGCCACCAAGGCGGAACACCTCCTTGATGATCGACGACGAGATGAAGACGTTGCTGAACGAGGTCATCAGGAAGACGGTGTGAATGTCGGGGTTGAGGCGACGGTTCATGAGGGTCATCTGGAACTCGTTTTCGAAGTCGCTGGTCACCCGCAGCCCGCGCACGATGGCGATGGCGCCCACCTCGCGTGCGTAGTCCACGGTCAGCCCGCTGAAGGTTCCCACCTGCACACGGCCGTTGCCGTCGATGGAGGACCGAATCAGCTCGACCCGCTCCTCGGTGGTGAACAGCGGAGACTTGAGGGGATTCTCGAGCACCGCGATGACCACGCGGTCGAAGACCAGGCAGGCGCGGTCGAGGATGTCGAGGTGTCCGCGCGTGATCGGGTCGAAGCTCCCCGGGTACAGCGCGATCCGCTCGTTCACCGTTCGCCCACCTCCATGTCGGCCGGTCGCAGGATGCTCAAATCCGTGATGCCGTAACGGGCGCGGCGAGCCACGGCGAGGCCGCCAATGCGTGCCGGCAGCAGGCGGGCGCGGTGATGTTCGCACACCACCAGCTTGGGTGGAACATTGCCCAGAGCCTCGAGGACGTCGAGCACCGAGTCGTCGCGATAGGGTGCGTCCATGAAGACGACGCCGGCGGTGGCCAGCTCGCGCGGACGCGAGCGCACCCAGGCCGCGGCGTCGGCGCGGACGATCGCACAGCTGGGCAGGCAGTCGAGGCGGCGGGCGGTGGCGCGGACCAGAGCCAGGGCCCGCTCGTCGCGGTCGACGAAGGTGACCCTGGCGGCGCCACGGGAGAGCGCCTCGAAACCGACGGTCCCTGCCCCGGCGTAGAGGTCGACCAGCGCCGCGTCGAGGACCTCAGCACCGAGGATGTTGAACAGCGCCTCGCGAACCACCGACCTGGTGGGGCGCAGCAACTGCGCGCGTGGAGTGTCGAGCAGACGACCGCGCCACCGTCCCCCGGTGATCCGTGTTTGTGCCGTGCTGGGCATGAACTCGACTCAGTCGAGGTCGAAGACGGCGCTGTAACCGTGCATCGCCTCGCGCAGCGGCTCGTACGCGGTGACGTCGGGGTCTGCGTCGAGCCACTGCTGCGCTGCCGCCTTGGCCCGCTCCAGCATGGCCACGTCCAGAAGGTCAGCCGCCAGCATCTCGGGGAGACCGTGCTGGCGCAGCCCGGCCACGTCACCGGGGCCGCGCAGGCGGAGATCAGCATCGGCGAGCGCAAAGCCGTCGTGGGTCGACGCCACCGTGTCGAGCCGGTGCGACCCCTCTTCGTCGATGCTGCCCTGGAAGAGCAGGCAGAAAGAGCGGTGCGCGCCGCGGCCGACCCTGCCGCGGAACTGGTGCAGCTGCGCGAGGCCGAACCGCTCGGCGCCCTCGATGACCATGATGGTGGCGTTGGGGACGTCGACACCCACCTCGATGACACTGGTGGCCACCAGGACGTCGACCTCACCCTTCGCGAAGGCGGCCATCCGGTCCTCCTTGTCGCGCGAGGGCAGGCGGCCGTGCAGCAGCTCGACGCGCAGGTCGGGGAAGACGTCGCGCCTGAGCCGCTCGTATTCGGCGGTGGCGCTGCGCACGCCGAGCTTGTCACTCTCCTCGATGAGCGGACAGATCACGAATGCCTGCCGGCCGATCGCGACCTGCTCACGGATGAAGGTGTACGCCTCGCCGCGCTCCTGCGGCGGCACCACCCGGGTGGCCACCAACTGCCGCCCCGGAGGCATCTCGTGCAGCTCGCTGACATTGACGTCGCCGTAGGCCGTCAGCGACAGGGATCGCGGGATGGGCGTCGCGGTCATCGCCAGGAAGTTGGGCATCAACTCGCTCTTGCGCCGCAGCCGCTGGCGCTGCGCCACCCCGAACCGATGCTGCTCGTCGACGACCGCCAGGCCGAGGGTGCTGAAGACGACGTCGTCCTCGATCAGCGCGTGCGTCCCGACCAGCAGCGTCTCGCGGCCGTTGGCAATGGCCTCGAGCACCTCGCGTCGGGCACGTGCCGGCGTGCTCCCCACCAGCAGGCGCGGTGCCAGCTCATGGGCGGCGAGCAACTCGGTGAGGGTCGCGTGGTGCTGGCGGGCGAGGATCTCCGTCGGCGCCATCACCGCCGCCTGCGCTCCTGCTGCGTGGGTCATCAGCGCTGCCATCGCCGCCACGGCCGTCTTGCCGCTGCCGACGTCGCCCTGGAGCAGGCGGCTCATGGGCCCGGCCTCGGCCATGTCACAGAGGATCTCGTGGGCTGCCTTTCGCTGCCCGTTGGTGAGCTGAAATGGCAGCGACTGCGCGAACCTGCGGGCGGTGTCGACGTCGTAGGGGATCACCACCCCGGCACTGGTGAGCCGGCGCCGGCGCGCCCGCTCAGCGGCCAGTTGGAGGAGGAACATCTCCTCGAAGGCAATGCGTTCGCGGGCTCGTGCCGCCGCCTCCTCGTCCTCCGGGAAATGCAGTTGGTGCAGCGCTCGCGCGATCGGCATCAGCCCCTGCGCTGCGCGCACCGACGGAGGCAGGACGTCGGGGAGGCTGTCGGCAAGGGACAGCAGCGGCTCGATCTGCGAGCGCAAGAAGCGCGACGTGAGCTTGTCCGCCTCGTGGTACACCGGCGCCAGCAGTCCCACGTGTCGCTGGCCCAGTCGCACCGGCTCGAACTTGGGGTTGCGGAACTCCAGCCCCGTGCGCGTGCTCACCACTTTGCCGTGGACCATGAGCTCCGGCTTGCGCAGGAGCTGGTTGAGCAGGAAGCCCTGCTTGAACCACACGGCCGTGGCCACGCCGCTGTCATCCGTCAGCGACGCCTCGACGATGACCATCCGCTGCTTGGGCGACACGTACCTCGTCGCGTTGCGGACCCTGACGTGAGACGTCTGGACCTCACCGGCACGCAACTGCGCCAGTGGTGTGATCTGCCGGCTGTCCTCGTGGCGGTGCGGGAGATGGTAAAGCAGGTCGCGGACGGTGCTGATGCCCAGTTTGTCCAGAGCGCTGAGCTTCTCGGGGCCCACTCCTGACAGCGCCCTCACCGGCGTCGACGTGGTGACCAGGCGAAGCGTCACCGGCCGGGTTGCGGATGCCATCGGCGTTCGACTATAGCCGCGGACGGAGCGCCATCCGACCAGCCGCGCGGAGGCGGCGGAATTCGCCGCCCGCTAGGTGCCGCGCAGAAGCGCGATGCCGACGCCGCCCGGTCCGCTGTAGGTCCCCACCACAGCGCCGAGCTGGCCATCGAAGATGTCGAGGCCGGGATGGTCAGCGCGCAGCTGTGGCTCGATGAGCGCGAGCAGGTCAGGGGCGCCGCAGTGAAACACCCCGAGACCCTCGAGCGGGCGGTTCGAGGCGGCAATTTCGACCAGCTTGGCGATCCCCTGGTGGCGGCTGCGCACGCGCGCTTCGGCCTGCACCTCGCCGTCAGCGACCTTGAGCAGTGGTTTGAGGTTGAGGATGCCCCCGAGCAGCCCCTGGGCTCGGCCGATCCGGCCACCGCGCTGCAGGTAGGTGAGCGTGTCGAGGAGCACGTAGACGCCGATCCGCCGGCGTCGCTCCTCCATTCGCTCGGCCACAACGTCCTGGGCGGCGCCGGCGGCGATGTCGGCCAGCGCACTGCGCACCAGCAACTGAATCCCCGCGCTCACCGTCATCGAGTCGACGACGCGCACCGCTCCGTCGGGGAACTCCTGGGCAGCCAGGCTGGCCGACTGGAGGGTGCCGCTCAGCTTCGCTGAGATGTGGACGGAAATGACCGAATCTCCCGCGTCAACGTGGCGCCGGTAGACCTCTGCGAACTGCTCCGGAGCCGGTTGCGACGTGCTCGGCTGAACCTGAGTGTCGGGCAGGCGCGAGTAGAACTGTTCTGGGCTGAGGTCGACACCATCGCGGAACTGCTCGTCGCCGAATCGCACGGTCAGGGGGACGACGTCGACTCCGAGGCGTGCCGCTGTGGTCGGCAGGATGTCCGACGTGGAGTCCGTGACGACCCTGATCACGCGCTCATTCCAGGGAGAGGACGTACGCATAGTGTTCCTGGCCGCCCGCGTGCAGCTCGAACTCGGTGGCGGGGAAGTCGGTGCGCAGCCCGTCGACGAGCGCGTCCGCAGCCGCGGCGTCGACCTTCCCGCCCCGGTACACCGTCACCAGCTCCGGCGCCTTGGCCCGACCGCGCAGCACCGACTCGATGACGCTGCGTTCGTTGGCGCCCACCTCGGTGATCTCGCCGTCGAGGATGCCGAGCGCGTCACCGGCCCTGATGCGGCGCCCTCCGGCGGTGCTGTTGCGGATAGCGCGGGTGACCTCGAGGGCATGCACGTGTTCGATGGCGGCGGTCATTCGCGACGAGTTGGCATCGAGCCCCGCGTCGGGTTCGAGTGCAAGCAGCGCGGTGATCCCCTGGGGAAGGTTGTGGGTGGGCACGACGCGCACCTCGACGTCGTCGACGAGGCCATCGACCTGTTCAGCGGTGAGGATGACGTTCCCGTTGTTGGGCAGCAGCACCACAGAATCGGCGTTGGCCGACCGCACCGCGTTGATGAGGTCTTCGATCGACGGGTTCATCGTCTGGCCGCCCTCGACGACGCTGTCGGTGCCGAGGCTGGCGAGGATGTCACGGAAACCACCGCCGGCGGCCACCGACACGACCCCCAGCGACTTGCGGGGGGCGACTGCAGCGGAGGGCGCGGCGTCGGCGCGGTCGAGCACCTCGTGGTGCTGCGCCGACATGTCGTCAACCTTGAGCTTGCTGAGCCGGCCCCGACGCGATGCCAGGGCGATCAGCGGGGCGGGCTCGCCGGTATGGATGTGCACCCGGACAAGCTCGGGGTCACCAACGACGAGCGCGGATTCGCCGAGCCCCCCCAGCTCATCGCGAAGGCTGTCGACATCGAGCCCCGGACCGTGGATGAGGAACTCGGTGCAGTACCCCCACCCCTCTTCCTTCATCGCCACCGCTGCAGCGCCGTGCCGGACGGCGGGGCGTTCGACCGGCTTGGGCGCGTCCGCGGCAAAGGGGAGTTGCACGCGGCCCTCGCCGGAGCGGCGGCGGAGGGTCAACTCCGGCGATTGCGCCGCCTGCGGGTCAGCGATGGAGCGGCTCAGTCCCTCGAGGATGACCGCGAACCCGAACCCACCAGCGTCGACAACGCCGGCATCGCGAAGCACCTGGAGCTGGTCGGTGGTGCGCTCGACCGCGGCGTGGCTGGCTCGAACCGCCTGCTCGAGCACGGCGATGACGTCCGCACTCTCGTCGGCCGCCTTGGTCGCCGCCTCGGCGGCTTCCTTGACGACGGTGAGGATGGTGCCCTCGGTGGGTTTCATCACCGCCTTGTAGGCGACCGTCCTGGCTTCGCGAAGTCCCTTCGCCCAGGTGGAGGCGTCGAGCCGGGAGTGTCCCGCCATGCCCTGGGCCAGCCCGCGGAGGATCTGCGACAGGATGACGCCGCTGTTGCCGCGGGCGCCCATCAGCGATCCGTGCGCCGCCGCCGCCAGCACCGCCGCCGCCGACGCCGTCGGCGACGCCGCCTGAGCCTCCTCGACAGCACTTCGCAGTGTCAGATACATGTTCGAACCGGTGTCACCGTCGGGGACCGGGAACACGTTGAGGTCGTTGATCTCCTCCTGGTTGGCCTGCAGCCAGGCCAGCGCGCTGCGGAGCGCCGCAAGCACCTCGTCCCCGCCGACCTGCAGGAGCGGCTCGCGCAGCAGGGTCACCTTGGATCCGGCCTCAGCTCCGGCCACCGTCTGCCTCCAGGTGGATGCCCTGGACGTTGACGTTGACCGCGAGGACGGGCAGCCCCAGCGACTTCTCCACGGCGTAGCGCACCACGCTCATCAGGTTGTGGGCGACCTCGCTGATCCGGGTGCCGTACTGGGCGATGATGTAGAGCTCGATGAGGATCCCGCCGGCGCCCACCTCGACCTCGACGCCACGATGGACGTTCTCGCGGTTGAGACGCTCGGCGATGCCGTCGCGTAAACCCCGCGCCGCCATCCCCACGACGCCGTAGCACTCATTGGCGGCGTGGCCGACGATCGACGCAACCACACGCGGTGACACCTCGATCCGGCCGAGGCTCTCGGTGCGGGTCAGGGCGTGCGGGGCCTTGGTCTTGCTCGTCACGGTCGCATCCCATAAGCCGCTCCGCGGCCATGTGTTATCGTCGGCGATCGCCCGGTCCTGTGTCCGGGGCGCGCCAAGGCCACGTGCGTGGCGGGCGCAATTCTAGTACGCGGCGCCCCCGCTATCGGCGGTGGCCGGTTTCGGGAAAGATCACCACGCCATGTCTCAGCGCTGCGATGTCTGCGGAAAAGGCCCGATGTCGGGCAACAGTGTCAGCCATTCCAAGCGACACACCCGCCGGCGCTTCATGCCCAACCTGCAGTCGCAACACGTCCTGCGCGCCGGCCGCCTGGTGAAAGCCAAGATCTGCACTCGCTGCATCCGCACCCAGGCGAAGGCGGCCCGCTAGCCAACGCATCCGGGCGCGGGAACCGCTCAGGAGGCGGCGGTGCGACGTGCCGCCGGTCGGGGCCGGCGGATGGCACGCAGCAGGCTGACCATCTCGACAGCCACCATGGCCGCCTCGGCACCCTTGTTGCCGGCCTTGCCGCCAGCTCGCGCGAGTGCCTGCTCGAGGTTCTCCGCGGTGACCACGCCAAAGCTCGCCGGGATGCCGGTGGCGGCGTGGACCGCCCCGACGCCGCGGGCCGCCTCACCCGCAACGAGGTCGAAATGGGTGGTCTCGCCGCGGATCACGACACCGAGACAGACAACCGCGTCGACGTTGCCATGCTCGGCGAGCTCCCGGGCTGCGATGGGAATCTCGAACGACCCCGGCACCCAGGCCACGCTCAGGTCAGCGTCGCGCGCGCCGTGGCGGACCAGGGCGTCGACCGCGCCCTCGAGAAGCCGTTGCGACACGATGTCGTTGAAGCGCCCGACAACGATGCCAAACCGCATCCCCGTCGCATCCAGCTTCCCGGTATGCACGTTCACGCGCGCATCGTCCCAGAAATTTCTCGCTGGTGGCGCGTGAGTCAGCCGGCGTCCTCCACCTGGCTGTCCAACAGATGCCCCATCTTGGTGCGCTTGGCCTCGAGGTAGCGGCGGTTGTGGGCTGTGGGTGGGACGACGAGGGGAACCTGGTCGACGACCTCGAGGCCATAGCCGGAGAGCCCGTAGTACTTGGTGGGGTTGTTGGTGAGCACACGGATGCGCTGTACCCCGAGGTCGGCAAGGATCTGCGTCCCGATGCCGTAGTCGCGCTTGTCGACGGGAAGGCCGAGGTGCTGGTTGGCCTCGACGGTGTCGAGCCCGCGATCCTGGAGGGCGTAGGCGCGCAGCTTGTCGAGCAGGCCGATGCCCCTCCCCTCCTGGCGCAGGTACACGAGGACCCCGCGTCCGGCGTCGCTGAGAATGGCCATGGCGCGGTGCAGCTGGCCGCGGCAGTCGCAGCGCTGGGAGCCGAAGACGTCGCCGGTCAGACACTCGCTGTGGACCCGCACCAGCACCGGTTCTCCGTCGGCGACATCCCCCCAACAGAGGGCCACGTGCGTGGCGCCGGTGATCACGTCCTCGAAGGCGTGGATGGTGACCATGCCCTCATCGATGGGAAGCGTGGTGGTGGCACCGCGCAGCACAAGTCGCTCGCTGCGTCGCCGGTACGCGATCAGGTCGGTGATGGCGAGGATGTGCAGCCCGTGCTCGGCCGCGAACCTGTCGAGGTCGGGTCGCCGCGCCATGGTGCCGTCCTCGCGCATGATCTCGCAGATCACACCGGCGGGGAAGCGGCCGGCAGCCTTGCAGAGGTCGACGATCGCCTCGGTCTGACCGGCGCGCTCGAGCACACCCCCGGTGGCCGCGCGGAGCGGAAAGGTGTGCCCGGGCTTGGCAAAATCGACGGGTCGTGCATGTTCGTCGCAGAGCAGGCGGATGGTGGTTGCCCGGTCGAAGGCGGAGATCCCGGTGGTCACACCGCGCCCCACGGCGTCGACGCTGACGGTGAATGCGGTGCCGAACTGCGACGTGTTGTTGTCAACCATGGCGGACAGGCCGAGCTCGTCGAGTCGCCACCCCTCGCAGGCCACACACACCAGGCCGCGGGCGTGGGTGGCCATGAAGTTGACCGCCTCGGGCGTGACCCGGTCCGCCGCGATGGCGAGGTCGCCCTCGTTCTCGCGGTCCTCGTCGTCGACGATGACCACGAAGCGGCCCTCGCGGATGTCCGCGATTGCCTCCTCAGGGCTGCACAGCGGCACGGTCAGGCCTCCGCCGCGAGCACAACCGAGCGGGCCGTGCTCAACTGCGCGGCGATGCCGCGTTGCACGTACTTTGCCACCAGGTCGGCCTCGAGGTTGACCGTCGTCCCAGCCGTCCAGGCGCCGGCGGTGGTGCGCTCGCGCGTGAAAGGGATCAGCGAGACGGTGAAGTCGGCGTCGCCGACGTCGACGACGGTCAGGCTGATCCCGTCGATGGCGACGCACCCCTTCTCCACAAGCAGCGTCATCAGCTGCGCGGGTGGCGCCACTGTCACCCACGTTGCGTTGCCGTCGACGCGGGCGTTGGTGACGATTCCGACCCCGTCGACATGGCCGGTGACCAGGTGGCCGCCGACGTGCGCGTCGTGGCGCATCGCTGCCTCGAGGTTGACGGGGTCGCCGGCATGGAGCGAGCCGAGCGTGGTGCGCCGGAGGGTCTCGGGCATGACGTCGGCGACAAAACCGCCGCTGATGAAGTCGGTCACCGTCAGGCAGCAGCCGCTGACGGCGATGCTCTCGCCGCGCCGCGCCCCACGGAGCACCTCACCGCAGTCGATGCGCAGCCGGGAGGCCGCGTCGACGCTGTCGAAGCGGCCGAGTTCCTCGACAATCCCGCTGAACATCTAGCGCACACAGTACCCGGTCACGATCAGATCGCCGCCCAAGCGCTCGACCTGTAGGCCGCGCAGCTGCACGGTCTCGGCGAGGTGGCCCACCCCCTGGCCGCCAATCGCACCCGGCGCCGCCGCACCGCCGATCAGTCGAGGGGCGAGGATCGCGACAACCGCGTCGATCGCCCGCTGATCGAGCAGGGCGCCCAGCAACCCCGCGCCGCCCTCGGCCAGTACGCTGATCACGCCCCGCTCCCCGAGCTCTGCGAGCAGTGCGGCCAGGTCGACGCGGCCGCCGGCGTCCGGGAGCACCAGCACCTGGGCACCCGCAGCCTCTATGGCGTCGACCCGGTCGCGTGGCGCGGCCTCGGTGGTCGCGATCACCACGTCGCCGCCCTCCGACCGCAACAGCCGTGCCGTCGGCAGGATCCGGAGGGTGCTGTCCGCGACCACTCGCAGCGGCTGCCTGCCCCCATCGTGAAGGCGGACGGTCAGGGCGGGGTCGTCGGCCGCCACCGTGCCCGCACCCACCAGGACGGCGTCGTGACGGTGCCTGAGCTGATGGGCCAGCCGGCGCGACGGCTCCGAGCTGATCCACCGGGATTCGCCGGTGCGCGTGGCGATACGCCCGTCCAGAGAAGCCGCGAACTTGGCGGTCACGAACGGCAACCCGGTGCGCACGTGGGTCAGGTAGAAGCGGTTGAGTCGCTCCGCCTCCTCGCCGCGCAGTCCCACCTCGACCCCGATCCCGGCCGCCTCCAGGGCAGCGACGCCGCGGCCGGCAACATCGGGGCTGGGGTCGAGCATGGCCACCACCACCCGGCGGGGCGAAGCGGCGATGACCGCGTCAACGCAGGGCGGGGTGCGGCCCTGGACGGTGCAGGGCTCGAGGGTGACGAAGAGGTCTGCGCCCCGAGCCGACCCGCCGGCGGCGGCGAGCGCCAGGACCTCGGCATGCGGCTCCCCCGCTCGCCGGTGGTGAGCCGTGGCGACGACCTCTCCAGCGCGGGCGACCACCGCGCCCACCATCGGGTTGGGACTGGTGGCGTGGTCGGCGACGGCCGCGGCCGCCAGGGCCAGGTCCATGCAGGCGAGGTCGTTGTGGCGCATCAGCGGGTCTCTTCGCTGCGCTCAGACGGCCGAAGCGCGGAGGGGCGGCGACAGCGTGCCGTCTGGGCGCAGCATTCGACGCTCGTCGAGCTCGGCCCGCAGCTGGCCGCACGCGGCGTCGGTGTCGCCTCCCCTGGTGTCGCGCACCGTGACGGCCGTGCCCTGGAGCTCGGCCAGGAAGGCCAGCCCGGCTCGGCGGTCGGGCGGTCCCCAGGGACTGCCGTCGATGTGGTTCATCGGGATCACGTTGACGTGGGCGTGGGCGCGGCGGACCAGCTCCGCCAGGCCGCGGGCCTGCTCCGGTGAGTCGTTGACGCCGCCGATCAGGCACCACTCGAAGCTGAGCCGCCGCCCGGTGCGCCTGGCATAGGTGGTGCCGGCGTCCACGAGGCTGGCGATGGGGTGGGTGCGGTTGAGGGGCACCAGCCGATCCCGCAGTTGGTCGGTCGCCGCGTGGAGCGAGATCGTCAGCGTGCAGGCGATCCCCTCGCCGGCGAGCCGGTGGATGGCGGGCACCACACCGCTTGTCGACACCGTGATCCGCCGGGCGCTGATCCCCCCCTCCCCGGTCAGCACACGTACCGAGGCAACCGTGGTGTCGTAGGCGGCCAGCGGTTCCCCCATACCCATGTAGACCACGTGGGTGACCGGCCCCAGCCCGCGGCGATGAAGGGCGGTGGCGGCGGCGCGCACCTGGTCGACCACCTCGGCCGGGCTGCACGATCGGCGCAGGCCCATGCGCCCGGTGGCGCAGAACGGGCAGCCCACCGCACAGCCCACCTGGCTGCTGACGCACACGGTCGCGCGTCGCCGTGAGCGCTGCCGCGCCGGTGTCTCCATCGCCACCGTTTCGACGGTCTGGCCATCGCCAAGCCGGCAGAGCAGCTTGACGGTCAGTCCCCCGTCAGCCTCGCTCTCGGCTGCCACCCTGACGGACGAGAACTGCAGGTCGCCGGCGAGGGATGTGCGCAGCGCCACCGGGAACTGGCGGATGTCTTCGAGCCCTGCGACAAACGGCTGCCAAGCGGCGCGGCGCAGTTGCGCCACCCGAAACGAGGGCGCGCCGCGAGCTCGTACGAGCGCCGCGAGGGCGTCGTCGGGGGCTGTGCTGAGAGCGATCGCTGACATCCAGCCCATGGTAGAGGCAGGGCGGCCGGCCGCCCGCCGAGTCCGGAGGGCGCTCCGTAGACTGCGGCGGTGCGCGACCTGCTCAGCAGCCTGCTCGGCGTGCCCGCGACCATCCTCATCGCTGCCGGGCTGGGCCTAGCCGGCGTGACGGCTGTGAGCCGAGCGAGACGGCGACGCGATCCGCCCATCCGCTGGGTGCACCTGGCGCTCGGTCTCGCTCTCTTCGCGGCCGGCGGCCTGCTGATGGTTCTCGACGTCGCCGTGGTCGGGGTGCGCTGAGTCTGCTCAGGTGCGCCCGAGTAGGTCGAGGAACTCGCTGCGGGTCTTGGGGTCGTCCTGGAAAGCGCCGGTCAGGGCCGAGGTCACGGTGCGGCTGTTCTGCTTCTCGACGCCGCGCATCATCATGCAAAGGTGTGACGCCTCGATGACCACGGCGGCGCCGTAGGGGTCGAGCGCCTCGTCCAGCGCCGTGGCGATCTGGGTGGTCAGCCGCTCCTGGACCTGCAGGCGGCGGGCGAAGACCTCGACGATGCGTGGCAGCTTGCTGAGCCCGACGATCCGCCCGCGAGGTAGGTAGGCGACGTGGGCACGGCCGTAGAACGGCAGCAGGTGGTGCTCGCACAGGGAGTAGACCTCGATGTCGCGGACCAGCACCATCTCCTTGTACGGCTCCGCGAAGACGGCGCCGTTGATGACGTCGGCGACGTTGAGCTCGTAGCCGCTGAGCAGGAAGCGGAGGCTGCGCGCCACACGGTCGGGAGTGTGCAGCAGGCCCTCGCGCTCGGTGTCCTCACCGAGCTCGCGGATCAGCCGCTCGATGATGGGCGCGATCGGATCATCGGTGGTGGCGTCGCTGTGGGCCACCTGGTGGCTCCCCGAGGAGCGGATCGGCAGCGGGCTCGGCTCGGCCATCGCTTCACTATGCCACCCGGCCCCATGCGAGGCGCCCACGATGTGGCGCCCCGATGGTCAGCGGTTGCTGTGGATGGGGATGTTGGTCCCGGAGAGCGGCGCGCCTGCCTCGCTGACCAGGAATTCGACGATGGCGGCGACGTCGTTCGGGGTCATCCCGGCGCGCAGGTGCGGTGCCGCGCGGCGCAACAGCTGCGTGTCCACAGCGCCGGGGCTGATGCAGACGCAGCGCACGCCGTGCTCGCGTCCCTCGAGCGCCACCGCCTCGGTGAGGGCGATCACACCCGCCTTGGACACGTTGTACGAGGCAAGTCCTGGGAACTTCTCGACACCGGCAACGCCGGAGAGCGAGGCGATGTTGACGATCACACCGCCACCGGTTTCGCGCATCCGCAGTGTTGCCTCGCGACAGCACGCGAAGACGGCATCGAGGTTGACGGCAAGGACACGCCGCCACTCCTCATCAGTGATCTGGTGGAATGGCCGGGGTTCGAGCGTCGCCGCGTTGTTGACCCACACCGCCAGCGCACCCTGTTCGGCGGCGGCCGCGGCGATGCGCGTGGCCGCGTCGGGGGCGGCGATGTCGAGCGAGAGCGGGTGGATCCCGGGCCGTCCGGCCACGGTCTCGGCGAGCTCAGCCCCCGTTCGCGACACCGCGATCACCGCGTGCGTCGCGGAGAGACGGCGTGCGATGGCGCGGCCGATCCCCCGGCCTGCACCGGTGACGACCGCGACGCTGCCGCTGTGTGTCTGTGCAGTCATCACTGCACAGCGATCGCAGCCACGCCGGCCGTCGCAGGAAGTCTCGGCAGGCCAAGCAAGTCCTCGACGGAGGCCAGCAGCGACGGATGCGAGTAGGAGTGCGCCGGGCTCACCGGGCGCTTGGACCCGAGCACCAGTGTCAGCACCTGGTTGGAACCACCGCCATCGTTCTCATCCCAGGTGATGAACAACACGCCGTTGCTCATCGCCGGTGAGCCGATGATCGACGGCACCATGGTTCGCAACCACGCGTCACCAACGGCCGCTGAACAGTCGTGCATGTCATGGCAGAGGTTCGGCGTGATCCAGAGCAATCGCGGGGGCGCGGGCGCGCTGAGGTCGGCACGCAGGTTGGACAACGGCACAACTGATGACGGACAGCGCCCGCCGTAATAGGGGAATGGGTCGTGCTTCACCGCGTACCCGCCGCCGCTCACGTGGCAATCGGCGCCCATGCCCTCCATGTACGCACGCCACGGGATTCCGGCAGCGGTCATCTGGTCGCCGACGTCCTGCGTGGGAAGCACATGGTAGCCATCATCGGTGATTCCCCACGTGCTTCCCGACGTCAGGGCGAGGTAGTTGGGAAGACTTGGATGGGAACTGGCGTGGTAGTCGGTGAGCGTTGCAGTGGTGGTGGCCAGGGTGTGGATGTACGGCAATCCGACCACCTGGTCGAAGCCGTGGTTCTCCATGACGATGACCGCGACACGAGTCGGCTGGGACGGTGACGTCGCCGATGGCACGGCTCCGACTGCCGTCGATGAGGGAGTCGTGAGGGCGCCCGTCGGCGTGGTGGGAACAGCCGTGTCACCGCAGGCTGCGCAGGCCACGACAAGCATGGTGACGAAAAGACAACGGGGCCGGTACAGCCATCCGCCGAGCCTGGTTTGCGAGTCCGTACGTTGCAGGACCGACAGTCCGAGGATCACAGGCGCATTGTCGGCGTTTGTGGTCGGGCGAAATCTCGTCGCGGCGGTGTCCTCCGCCACTCCGAGACCGGGAAAAGGTGGGACGGAGTTCTGGCGCTTTGGAGCAGCGGTACACATCCGTAGATCACGCGGCGCAGTTGCTCAGCCGCAGCCTCCACGTTGAGCGGCGAGACCGGGACGGTCGAGCACAGCGCGACGCGCTGGCGGCCCACTACGGGATCCTTTCATCCGATCTCGCCGGGATCTCTCCCGGTGCGCTTGAGCTCATGACGCTGCGCGTGAGAGCCGAGCGACTTGATGAAAAGGCGCAGATCGCCGAGGAGCTGCGGGAAGCCCTGATTCCCTGGCTGTTCCGCATCGGGGTGGAGGTCCGCGACGTGGCCGAGCTCCTTGCCGACAAACCGGTTGTCGATCGCCTGGTAATGTGCGTCGCCGAGCTCGACGACTGCGAGTCCTACATCCGTCAGCTGGTCTTCGTCCCCACCGTGCAAGCACCCGAGTCCGAGAGCGCGGACGCAGCCCAGACGACCGAGAATCCCGTCTAGCCCCGACCGGGCGACTGTCCTGTGACGCGGGTATCCCTTCTGTGCACAAGCTGTGGAAAACCCACGGCACCGTGCGCTGGCGGACAGACGGACATCCCCTCTCGTTTGTATGAAAAGGGCTTGGCGAGGAAGGCGACCCCCCTGATCGACGCCTGGGTTTGCGCAGCGTGCGGCGCCTCTCTCGTGCCCATGACCACCCCGTCGACCCGCGTCCAGATGGACGCCATCGTCGACCTCGGCCTCGACCTCCCCAACGCCAAGTGCCCGGGCTGCGGGCAGACCTATCAGCTGGTTGATTCGGACTGGTGGCACGCCGAGGTCGATTGACAGCGCGTGGCAGACTGTCGCACGCAGCCGCGTATGTCAGTTACTGAGCCGCACGCACGCCGCGTCGGCGCGAGCCGACGTGCGGCTCACGTCCCGCGGTCTGCTACGGCTGATCGATGGTCGTGGTGGTGGTACCGCCGGGAGCAACCGTCGCGCCGGGTGCAACCGTCGTGGTGGTGCGACTGCGGCCGCCGAATCCGCCCCACGAGGACCAGAAGAACATCGACAGCGCGGTGCCCAAGACGCCGACGATGAGCAGGATCAGGCCGACCGTGTGCAGATTGACCCCCGATCCGGACGTGTCGACGTTGACCGCGAAGGCGAGGATGGCGCCGACCGCGATCAACACGATTCCGACTCCGATACCCATGGGCGAGCCCTCCTGAACTGGGGTGAAGCCCGACCGTACAGCGATATCGGCCAACGCTGTGCCCGGCGCCGTACAGACCGCGTCGGCCACCGGCAGTCGGCTCGGGAACGTGGTGCCCAGGAAGGGACTCGAACCCTTACAACCTTGCGGTCACCAGCCCCTCAAGCTGGCGTGTCTACCAATTCCACCACCTGGGCAGGGCTGGCCGGCGGATTCTACTTGACCGGCTGTCGGCCTACCGCGCGGGTGTCGCGGATCTTGTACTGACCACCCGAGACTACTTACTATGCGTGAAACGTTATCTGGCGTTATGCACTTGGGTGGAGGCCATGGCAGTTGCGATCCGCCAGCTCCCGACTGCGTTCGCACCCTCGGACGAGCAGGCCGGAGGACGCATTCCTGACGCCCTGAGCCGGCAGCTGCCGGCTCTCGAGGTGGCACTGCGCGCGGCTGCCCTTCCCGTGGAGAGTCGGGTCGGCGCGATGGCGTCGTACCACCTGGGCTGGACGGACGCCGACGGCCAGGCCCGTGGCGCCGGCGGCGGGAAATACCTGCGTGGCTGCCTGGCGCTGTGGGCCGCTGAGCGCTGTGGTCGCGGGCACGACGCACAGCCCGTCGCCGCCGCCGTCGAGTGGATCCACAACTTCACGCTGGTACACGACGACATCCAGGACGGCGACCGCGAGCGCCGTCACCGCCCCACCGTGTGGGCTGTATGGGGCGAGGCGCAGGCGATCAATGCCGGCGACGCCATGCATGGCGTCGCCTACCGGGCGCTCCTCTCCGGTCGTGACCGCCCCCTGGCCCGCCTCCGCGCGGCCTCGGTGATCAACAACGCCGTCCTCGAGGTCATCGAGGGGCAGTGTCTCGACCTGGCCCTCGAGGGGCAGGTCGACACCTCGGTGGCGACGTATCTGCGAGTCGCGCGGGCCAAGACCGGCGCGCTGATCGGGGCCGCACTGGAGGCGGGTGCGCTGATCGGCGGCGCGGACGCGCGTCGGGCGGCGCAGCTCCGCCGCGCTGGTGTCGAGCTCGGCATCGCATTCCAGATCCGTGACGATTGGCTGGGCACCTGGGGCGACACCGAGGTCACCGGCAAGGGCTGCGGTGGCGACCTGGCGCGTCGCAAGATCACCTACCCCGTGGTCGTCGGCCACGCCCAGCTGCGCGGCGCGGCGCGGCGCGAGTTCCGGCGCCTCTACTCCCGGTCGGGCGGCGACGAGGACCGCATCCTTGGGCTTCTCGACGACGCGGGGGCAGCCGAGGCGGTCACCTCCGAACTGAAACGCAAGAGCCGTTCGGCCCTGCACCTGGTCGAGGCATGCGGACTCGCCGACGGCGCCGTCGACGACTTCCGCGAGATCGTCGAATTCACCGCCGAGAGGGTCGCCTGACGATGGCTCAGACGAGCCCGACGCCCGAGCCGATCGGCATGTTGACCTCGACCCGCAAGGCCGAACACCTGCGCATCAACCTCGAGGAGGATGTCGACGCCAAGGGCGTGCGCACCGGCTTCGAGTGCTACCGGTTCATGCATTGCGCACTCCCGGAGGTGGACCTCGCCGACGTGAGCACGGCAACCGAAGTGCTCGGCTGGCAACTGGCGTCGCCACTGTTCATCTCGTGCATGACGGGTGGCACGGAGACCGCGCACCGGATCAACTGCGTGCTCGCCGAGACCGCCGAGGAGCTGGGCATTGCGCTCGGACTCGGCTCCGCTCGCGTTCTCCTCGAACGCCCGGAGGCGTTGCCCAGCTTCGCCATCCGCGGCCTCGCCCCGTCGGTGCCCGTCTTCGCCAACCTGGGCGCAGTACAGCTCAACCGCGGTGTCACCGCCGGCGACTGCGGACGGCTGGTCGACATGCTCGGCGCCAACGCGCTGGTCCTCCATCTCAACGCGTTGCAGGAGGCGCTGCAGCCTGAGGGCGACACTTGCTTTGCGGGGTTGCTCGAGCGGATCGAGACCGTCGTGGCCCAGCTCGATGTTCCCGTCGTCGTCAAGGAAGTGGGCTGGGGTATCGCCCCGGACCTGGTCACCGCCCTGCTCGAGGCCGGCGTCGCCGCGGTCGACGTGGCGGGCGCAGGGGGGACCTCGTGGAGCGAGGTGGAACGTCATCGCCTTGGTGGCGGACCGGCGGCGCGCACGGCCGCTGCGTTCGCGGGCTGGGGCATCCCCACCGCCGTGGCGCTGACCCAGGCCCGCGCCGCCGCACCCGACGGGGTCATCTTCGCGAGCGGTGGCGTGCGCAGCGGACTGGACGTGGCCATTGCCGCGGCCCTCGGCGCCGACCTGGTGGGCGTGGCCGGGCCGTTCCTGCGCGCTGCCGCCAAGGGTACGGAGGCGTGCGCGGACCTCGGGCGCGAGTGGATGGACGTGCTGCGCATCGCCATGTTCTGCACCGGTTCGGCCGACCTGGCGTCGCTGCGGGCCGGCGCGCGCCTGGTCCGCGATGACGGCGGCCCCGTGCCCGGCGGCGCCGACGGGGTCACGCTGGTCGCCAGCCTCATCGAGGCCATCTCCGACCTGCGCGGTACCCAGGTGACACGCACCGCCGCGCGGGGATGACGCTGCTCTCGCCGGCTCCGCCGAAGGCCCCGCCGCAGGCCGAGCTGGCCCACGCAGACGCGTTCTGTCGCCGCCTCGCGCGACGCCATTACGAGAACTTCACGGTGGCATCGGCGGTGCTTCCCGCCGAGTTGCGCGTCCACCTGGCACGCATCTACGCGTACTGCCGCATCACCGATGACCTCGGTGACGAAAGCCGGTCGGACGCGCGCCTGCATGCGTGGTGCGATGAGGTGACCGCCGCGCTCGTGGGCGACGGGGTGCCCAGTCACCCCGTGCTGCTCGCGCTGCGCGAGACGGTGACCGAATGCTCCATCCCGCTGCAGCCGTTTCTCGACCTGGTCAGCGCCAACCTGCAGGACCAGAGAGTGACCAGCTACCGGACCTGGACCGAGCTCGAAGCCTACTGCCGGCTCTCGGCAGCGCCGGTGGGACGCATGGTCCTGGCGGTGCTGGGCATCCGCGGTGAGCGGGCGGAGCAGCTGTCCGACTCAGTATGCATCGGCCTGCAGCTGGCCAACTTCGCGCAGGATGTTGCAGTTGATGCCCGCCTCGGTCGCTGTTACCTCCCCGAGGATGACGTCGAGGCGCTCGGCCTGCACGGTGCGGTGCGCGCCCTCTGCGAGCGCGCCGAAAGCCTTCTCGACGAGGGCCGCGAGCTCGAGGACATAACGGTGGGACGGCTGCGCGCCCAGCTGGCCATGTACAGGCTCGGCGGCACCGCAATCGTCGACGCGATCCGGCGCGCGGCATTTCGCACCGACGTGGTCAGGCCGCAGGTGAGCAGCACCGTCAAGGCCCGGCTGGCCACCGAGGCGATCGCGCTCATCGCCGGCGACCGCGATGGCACCGCAGCGACGAGCCGGGGCATCGTCGAGGCCGAACGTGTCTGCCAGCGGCTGGCACGGCGCGATGCCGCCAACTTCTACTGGGGCTTCATCGCGCTGGCCCGGCCCCAGCGCACCGCGATCTACGCGCTCTACGACTTCGCCCGGCAGGTCGACGACGCCGTCGATTCACCCGGCGCGGTGGATCCAGGTCAGCGGCTCGACGAGATGCGACGTCGTGTGCGTCGCGCCCTCGCCGGCGAACCAGACGACGACGTGACCGCCGTGCTCGCCAGGGCGGCCGCCGCCAATCGCATCCCGCTGGCCGAGCTCGATGCACTTGTCGACGGCGTCGAGCGCGACCTCACCACGCTCCGCTACGCCAACTGGGATGACCTCGCCGGCTACTGCCGGTTGGTGGCATCGACTGTGGGCCGGATGTGTGTGCGCATCTTCGGTTTCGACGACGACATCGCGCTTGTGTACGCAGACGACCTCGGGTTGGCCATGCAGCTGACCAACATCCTCCGAGATGTGCGCGGTGACCTCGAGCTGGGACGCGTCTACCTTCCCGCCGACGAGCTCGCCAGGTTCGGAATCGCGGAGGCACAACTGGGGGCTGGCGGGGCACCCCCGGGATGGGATGAGTTCGTTCACTTCCAGGCTCGGCGAGCGCGCCGACTGTTCGCCTCGGGGCTGCGCGTCGACCGCCACATCCCCCGGCGCGCCGGCATCTGCGTGCGGACCATGGCCGGTCTCTACGAGCGGATCCTCGCCGGGATCGAGGAGCAGCCGGACCTTCCGCTGCAGCGTCGCCTGTCGCTGACGCCGGCGAGCAAGGCCGGTGTCCTGCTTCGGGCCGGCTTTTTCCGCGGCGCACGCGCGTCGCGCAGTCCACGAACACGACCCGGGCTGGACTGATGCGCGTTGTTGTCGTCGGGGCGGGGTTGGCCGGGCTGGCCGCGGTCTGCAGGCTTGCCGACGCCGGCTGCGCGGTCGTCCTCGTCGAGCGCAGCCGTCTGCTCGGTGGTAAGGCGACGTCCTTCTCCGTTGATGGCGTCGAGGTCGACAACGGTCAGCACATCCACCTCGGCTGCTGCACAGAGTACCTCGACTTCGTCGACGAGCTGGGCATGGCCGACGCGCTCTGGAATCAGCCGCGGTTCGAGGTGTCGGTTCTGCGCCGCGGTGCACGCCCCGCGCAGCTGCGGGCGGCACCCGGCCTTCCCACATCATTGAGCTTGCTGCCGTCATTCATGACATATTCTCATCTGCCGCTGTCAGCCAAGGTACAGGTGGCCCGCGCGCTGCGCCGCTGCAACGACCCCGCAGAGGCCGGCGAGACATTCGCGGCGTGGCTCCTCCGGCATGGCCAGGGCGCGGCCGCGATCCAAGGCTTCTGGGAGGTCTTCGTCGTCCCCGCGCTCAATGCCCGTGTGGACGAGGTCAGTGCCGACGACGCGCTCTTCGTGGTGCGCACCGCCTTTGCCGGCGACCCGGCGGCCGCGCGCATCGGCTGGTGTCGCGTGCCGCTGGCGCGAATTGCTGAGGCCGCCGCCGCCCGCGCCGACGCGGTTCGCCGTCGCACCAGCGTGGTGGGGCTGCTCGACGGTGGCGACCGCGTGGCCGGGGTGCGCTGCGCGGACGGAGAGGAGATCGCCGCGGACGCCGTGATCCTGGCGGTGCCCCCGGCTCGCCTCGTCGGTCTCCTCGGGAATCCCGCCGCGTACGGTGTGAACGGCCTGGACCGCTTCCGCTCCCGCGCCATCGTTGACGTCCACCTCTGGTTCGACACGCATGACGCAGGGCTCCCGTTCGCCGCCATCCTCGGTTCCCCCATCCAGTGGGTGTTCGAGAAGCGGCCCGGCTACCTGTGCTGCAGCCTCAGCGCCGCCGACGAGCTGGTGACCCGACCGGAGTCCGAGCTCGTCGACCTCTGCCGCACCGAACTGGTGGCGGCCTGGCCGAGACTCGCGGGGGTGCGGCTGGTCCGTGGCGCGGTCACACGCGATCCCGAGGCCGCCTTCGTGCCCACCCCGGGCCTGCACCGCCCGGGGGCCCGGACCAGGCGACGCAACCTCACCATCGCCGGCGCGTGGACGGCCACCGGGTGGCCGGCCACGATGGAGTCAGCCGTGAGGAGCGGTCGCGCTGCTGTTGACAGCCTTGACCTCAACCCCGCTCCCGCCCGGCGCACGCTCGAGGCCGTTCATGGCTGACACCATGCTCGCCCGCGAGAATCGCGTCAGCGCCGGAGCCGGCGCCGCGGTGGCTGGTGCCGTCGAGCACCTGCTTGGCATTCAGGATGCCGCGGGGTGGTGGTCGGGTGAGCTCGAGACCAACGTCACCATGACCGCCGAGCACGTCCTGCTGCTGACCTTTCTCGGGGTCGGGCTCGACGACATCCGAGGAGGCGCCATCCGCCACCTCCTCGGCGCGCAGCGCGAGGACGGCTCCTGGGGGCTGTACCACGACGCGGCCGCCGACGTCAGCACCACGATCGAGGCCTACGTCGCCCTCCGCGTCCTCGGACTTGACACGTCGCGGCGCGAGTTGCGCGACGCGCTGCGCGTCATCCTCGAGCAGGGTGGCGTGGCCAATGCAAGGGTCTTCACCAAGATCTGGCTGGCGCTGTTCGGCGCGTACCCATGGGAGGGCGTGCCCAGCATGCCGCTCGAGCTGGCCTGGCTGCCGCCCCAGGTGCCACTGAACCTCTATGACTTCGCCTGCTGGGCGCGCGGGACGGTTGCGCCGCTGCTGATCGTTCTCTCACGCCGGCCGCGTCGCCCCCTGCCGTTCAGCCTCAACGAGCTGGTCCTCCCCGGCACCAAATGGCGGTTGCGACGCGTCGAGGGCAGCGGACCCTTTGCCTGGGCCGATCATCTGCTCAAGCTCTATGACCGCTCGCGTTTTCAGCCGGGACGACGGGCTTCCCGACGTCGCCTGGTGCGATGGATCAGCGATCGCCAGGAGGCCGACGGCAGCTGGGGCGGCATCCAGCCTCCGTGGGTGTATTCGTTGATCGCGCTCCACCTCGAGGGGATGCCGCTGACCCACCCCGTCATCAGGCGAGGGCTCGAGGGCCTGCGCCGCTTCGCCGCGGCGGATGGCGACGGCTGGCGACTGCAGGCATGCATGTCGCCGGTATGGGACACCGCCCTTGCCATCCTCGCGCTGCGGCGCGCCGGCCTGCCGGCGGACTCCGCGCCGCTGCGCGCCGCGGTGAGATGGCTGCTCGATGAACAGATCATGGGTGGCGGTGACTGGCAGGTTCGCTGCCCGCCGGGTGTTCAGGGCGGTGGCTGGGCTTTCGAGTTCGACAACGACATCTACCCGGACGTCGACGACACCACGATCGTGGTGCTCGCGCTGCTCGCGGCCGAGCCGACGCCCGAGGTACGTGCCGCCATCGAGCGCGCACGCCGGTGGGTGCTGGCGATGCGCTCGAGCAACGGCGCCTGGGCAGCCTTCGACCGCGACAACATCCGAACCGTCGTGTACAAGCTGCCGTTCGCCGACTTCGGAGCGATGCTCGATCCTCCCAGCGAGGACGTCACCGCCCACGCCATCGAGATGCTCGCCGCTCTCGGTGAGCGCCCCGACGGGCCGGTGCTGATGCAGGCCATCGACTACCTGCGCGACGCGCAACACCGTGGGGGATCGTGGTTCGGGCGCTGGGGTGTCAACCACGTCTACGGCACGTGGTGCGTGGTGACCGCGCTGGCGCCGCTGCACGTCGCCGACGCGCATGTGGCTCGCGCCGTCGACTGGACACAGCGCATGCAGAACCACGATGGCGGCTGGGGCGAAACCTGCCATTCGTACAAGGACGAATCCTTCGCAGGGGTCGGTGACAGCACCGCATCGCAGACTGCATGGGCGCTGTTGACATTGCAGGCGGGCGGGGCCGGCGGCGACGACGTCGCCGCCGCGGGGCTGCGCTTCCTCGAGGAGCGCCAGGCCAGAGGTACCTGGGAGGAGCCGCAACACACGGGCACCGGCTTCCCCGGCGATTTCTACATCAACTACCACCTTTATCGACACATCTTTCCGTTGATGGCGCTGGCCCCGTACGCCAGCACCGACGCCTAGGAGCGAACCATGGCCATGCCTCTCCGTCAGAACCTCCGCATCGGCGCCTACGTGATGAACCAGAAGCTGCACCGTCGCGAGAAGTACGCGCTGGTGCTCGAGCTCGAGCCGCTGTACCAGTGCAACCTGGCCTGCGCGGGGTGCGGCAAGATCCAGCAGCCTGACGACATCCTGGCGCGCCGTCTGAGCGTGCAGGAATGCATCGACGCCGTCGAGGAGTGCGGCGCCCCCGTCGTTTCCATCGCCGGCGGCGAGCCGCTGGTCCACCGTGAGATCGACCAGATCGTCGCAGCCCTCGTGAAACGGAAGAAGTTCGTCTTCCTCTGCACCAACGCGCTGCTCATCGAGAAAAAGCTCGACAAGTTCACGCCCTCGCCCTACTTCTCCTGGATGGTGCACATCGACGGCTTGCGGGAGCGCCACGACGAGTCGGTGTGCCGCGATGGCGTTTTCGACAAGGCCGTGGCGGCGATCCGCGAGGCCAAGAAGCGCGGCTTCCGGGTCAGCACCAACACCACCTTCTTCGGGCAGGATGATGCCACCACTGTCCGCAACGTGCTCGACTACCTGAATGATGACCTCCAGGTGGATATCATGCAGATCTCGCCGGGCTACGCCTACGAGCGTGCCCCCGACCAGGAGCACTTCCTCGGTGTGGAGCGAACCCGTGCCATCTTCCGCGAGGCGTTCGCCGACGGGAAACGCAAGAAGTGGCGCCTCAACCACTCGCCGCTGTACCTCGACTTCCTTGAGGGCGTCGTTGATTTCCCGTGCACCGCCTGGGCTATCCCCTCGTACTCCGTGCTGGGCTGGCAGCGACCCTGCTACCTGATGAACGACGGCTACGTGCGCAGCTATCGGGACCTCCTCGACACCACCGAGTGGTCGCAGTACGGGCGTGGACGCGACCCGCGCTGCGAGAACTGCATGGCCCACTGCGGGTACGAGCCGACGGCGGTCATCGCCACCACCAAGTCGCTCAAGCAGACCCTGCGGGCTGCCGCCGACACGCTGGTGGGGTAGGTAGCGCGCGGTGATCGGCGCGGAGGTCTTCCTGACCGGGGGCACCGGCTTCATCGGTGGCCACGTCCTCGATGAGCTGCTGGCCAGCGGCTACTCCGTGCGGGCGCTGGTCCGCACGCCGGGCCGGCTGGCCAGCCATCCCCGCCTCCGCGAGGTGGTGGGCGACGTCACCCGCTCCGGTCATCTCGTGGAGCCGATGCGTGGCTGCCGGCTGCTGATGCACTGTGCGGCCGCGTACTCGTTTGCGCCCGCAAATCGCCGGCGCATTCACGCAACCAACGTCGTCGGCACCGCCGGGCTTCTCGAGGCCGCGCGCCTCGCCGGCATCGAGCGAGCTGTGGTGACCTCGAGCTCGGCGACGGTCGGCCCGTCGCGCGATGGGCGGCCGGCGACGGAGGACGATCATGCGGACGCGCACGGCGAGTCCGCCTACCACGACTCCAAGATCACCGCCGAGCGCGTGGCTCTCGCCGCTCGAGTTCCCACAGTGCTGGTCCTGCCCACCGCACCTGTGGGCCCGCGCGACTGGAAGCCGACGCCCACGGGCGCTGCGCTGCTGACGTTCCTGCGCGGGCGTGTCCTCGCCAGCGTCGACGGCGGCATCAACATCGTTGCCGTCAGGGACGTGGCGCGTGCCCACGTTGCCGCGCTTGAGCGGGGCCAGATCCGCCGCCGCTACCTGGTAGGGGGCGAGAACCTCAGCTTCGACCAGCTCTGGTCGCGCCTTGCCGCGTTGTCGGGACGGCGGGCGCCGCGCCGGCACCTGCCGCACGTCGCCGCGTTGCTCGCCGGCTACGTCGATGAGGCGCGCTGCCGCATGATGCGCGGCGCCCAGCCGGTGGTGCCGGTCGAGGGCGTGCGGCTGGCTCGCCACCGGATGTTCGTGGACTCCCGCCGCGCCGAGGACGAGTTGGGCGTGGCGGCGAGCAGTATCGACGACGCGCTGGTCGGCGCGATCCGCTGGTATCGCGACCACGGTTACGTGACGGCGTGACGCGAGCCACTAGCCGGTCTGGCGGGCCTGGTCTGCGAGGGGCTCGGCGAGGCGCGGGCGGGCCTTGGGGATGGGCCGCCGCGACTGGGCGTCCGTCTTCACCGAGACGGAAAGCTCGAGGCCGAGATAGGTCCGTGCCACCAGTTCAGCAAGCCGGGTCACCTCGCTGACCTCGAGGTTGGCGATCAGGCTGTGCAACGCGTCACGCTGGACATCGATGGCCCGCGACAGGGTGGTCTCGCCCCTGTTGGTCAGACGGACGCGCACATGGCGGCGGTCGGGCCCATCGCGAACAGGGTCTACCAGCCCGGCCTCGCTGAGCTCGCGGACCAGCAGCGAGATCCGCGATTCCGGGCAGTGCAGCCCGCGCGCCAGCAGGCCCTGGACGGTACCGTCGGGTCCGCCGGCGGCGACCACCAGGAGCAGGTGATAACGCTGCTCGGTGAGACCGAACTCACCGAGCGTCTGGGCCATGATCGACTGGGCCTCGGCAAAGGCACCGCGCAATTGGGCCACAAGATCGATGTCGGCCAGCGCGTCTTGGGCGAGGCGCACGCCATCCAGGGACATGACCAGAAATGTACACGCTGACAGCACCTGGGCCAACTGTCGAGATGCGTCGGGGTCGCTCCGTACTCATCACCGGGGCAGCCGGCGGGCTCGGCAGCGCCATCGCCACCGCCCTGCACGCGAGCGGGGCTCAGCTCCTCCTGATCGATGTCGCCGCCGAACCGCTTCACGATCTCGGGCAGCGACTCCGCGCGCAGACACTCGTCGCGGACGTCGCGGACTCCGGCGACAGGCAGCGCATCATCGACGGCTGCGAAAGCCCAGACATCCTCATCAACAACGCCGGGGTGGAGCGAGTCAGCAGGTTCGTCGACCTGCAACCGGCGGAGATCCGCCACGCGCTGGACGTCAACCTGGTCGGCGCGATGCTGCTGACCCAGGCGCTGCTCCCCCTGATGCAGCGCAGCGGCCGCGGCCACGTGATCAGCATCGCCTCGATGGCCGGGATCAAGCCGGTGCCCTTCAACGCGGTGTACAACGCCGCCAAGGCCGGGCTGGTGGCGTTCTCGACCTCCCTGAGCAAGGAGCTCGAGGGGACTGGCGTTGACGCCACGGTCATCTGCCCGGCGGCGGTGCGCGAGGTGGGCATGTGGGCGCGCGCCAGTGACCAGCTGCCCGCCAACCGCCTGGTCGACTCCTCGACGGTGACCGCTGCCGCGGTCGTCGCGGCGGTGCTCCACGCCATCGCGCGCCGTCCGCGGCGTGTCCTGGTGGGGTCGCGTGTGGTGCGCGCCGGCGCGCTGCTGTCGGCGCTGTCACCACGCGTCGACCGCGCCACCGACCGGCTCAGTGGAATCGACGCCGTCTATCGGAAGCGCATCGACACCGACCGCGACAACCCCCTCTGAGGCCGGCGCGTCAGGCTGCGACGCGGCGCCCGCGGCGTTCACGGCGCAGCCCGCGCAGGTACGCGTAAAAGTCGATCTCCATGGTGTGTCGCGCTGACGCGACGAATTGACGCTCTCTCGCCTTGCGCTCGCGCCTGATGTGCGCTCGCATCACCTCGCGCGAGGGCAGCGTGTAGTCACCGGCGAGGTGGTCGGCGACCCACTCGGCCTGGGCCTCGGCCACCGGCATCAGCGCACCGAAAGGCTGCACCAGCCCGATGAACATCAGCCCGGGAACGTCAGGAGGAAACACCTGGTGGAACAGGTCCACCCGGTTGTCGACGACGTCCATGACGTCGCGCCCGAGGAAGGGGAAGCTGACGTTGTAGCCGGTGCAGTAGATGACCGCGTCCGCGTCGACCGACGAGCCATCGGCGAAACGCACGGCGCTGTGGGCGAACTCGGCCATGTTCGGCTTGGGGATGACAGCCCCGGCGCGCACGCGTTCGATGATGCGCTGGCTCACGGTGGGGTGAGCCTCGCCGAGGCGATGGTCAGGGATGGGCAGGCCGGCGTCCTGGGGACGGCCGATGGTGGCCCGCACGATCAGGCTGAAGAAGGCCCGCTTGACCGCCCACGGGATGGGCAGCGCGACGTTCAAGGTGTCGATGGGCCGGCCCATGGCGAACTTGGGCACGATGTGGGCGCCGCGGCGACTGGCGAGGTACACGAGGTTCGCGACGGTGCTGAGCTCGACCGCGATGTCCATGGCGGAGTTCCCCATCCCGAGTACCACCACCCTCTGCCGCTGGAAACTCGCTGGTCCGTCGTACCCGTGCGCGTGCAGCTGCCGCCCGGCGAATTGACCCGGGAACGGAGGATCAGGCCAGCGCGGCTCGCGGTGATGGCCGTTGGCGACAACGAGCGCATCGAAGTGGTGAATGCCACCGGGGTTCACCTCGACGTCCCAGCCCCCGTCGACAGCTCGAGTCGCCTTTCGCACCTCAGTGTTGAACCGGATTCGGTCGCGGAAGCCGAAGTGGTCGACGTAGGCATTGAAGTAGTCGGCCATCTGCCGGTTGTGCGGGTAGGGTGGGAAGTTCCTCGGCATGGGGAAGTCGGAGAACTGGGTGCGGCGCTTGGAGGTGTTGCATTCCAGCGACGGGTACGATGCCTGGGTATCGCCGTCGGTGATCGCCCAGAGGCCGCCCACGCGGTCGCGACGCTCGAAGCACGCAAAGGCGATACCGCGATGGCGCAGGGCCTTGGCTGCGGCAATGCCGCTGGGGCCAGCGCCGACGACGCAGACGCGCTTCGACCTGGCTGCATTGGTCATGCGGCGATTATCCCGGGGCGACGCCACAGTCGCGCCCCGGGCCGTCTAGCGCTGGATGAACATCCAGCGGTGGCCTTCGAGGTCCTCGGCCCGGTAGCGGGTGCCGTACTGGTCAGTCTGCGGCTCCGAGAGGACGGCGCCGCAGTCACGTGCCTGCCGGCGGTGGGACGCCACGTCGGGGACGTGCACGAGTACGCCGTCGACGATGTATGGCACCTCAGACCACGCCGCGGCGGCTTCACACCCCTGGCGATGATGTGCGGGGTCCTCGTAGTGCGGCGATGGAGTTGCCAGCATGACCAAGCCGTTCCCCGCCTCCATCTCACCGTGGGTGAGACGGCCGGAATCGTCAGTCAGGCGCATGCGCTCGCGGAAGCCGAAGGCACGGCCCAGCCAGTCCAGCGCCGCCGCACCGTCCTCGTAGGCGATCATCGGCACGACGTCGGGATCCGAGCTTCCCAGGGGCGAGTCTATCGCGGAGTGGGATGGCGGGCTGCGATCAAGCTCCCCGCGGCGCCGCACCTCGCTGGACGGGTCGCCCCGGAATATCGCTCATAAACACTTCGTCTTCCATCTCCTGGGCGAGATCCAGCGCAACAGATAGCCACGACAGGGTCACCTCGCGGCGGTCGTTGGCAGCAGCCACCAGCGCCTTCGCCAGGGCGTGCCTGAGCGCAACGCGCCCGGTGAGCGGGATACCATCGGATGCATTGAGCTGGGTGACGATCAGGCCGTCATGCCTTGTTCGCTCTTGGGTTGTTGATCGTTCCGAAACACTCCTGCTCGCCGGCCGACCCCGATCCACACCGGCAGGCAGCGTGCTAGTCAGCCAATCCGGTTATGCAGACGTTATGGGCACAACCCTGTGCACAACAAGGGGCGTAAGTGGCCCATCTTCTGTGGAGAAGCCTGTGGATAAGCCTGTGGACAGGCCGGTCCGGTAGGCTTCCGTACGGCGTGAGCGCTGAAGCACCGAACCTGACTGACATCCTCAGAGCTCGACGCCGAATCCGTCCTCACATCGCCCCCAGTCCACTACGCAACTACCCGTCGATCGACAAGTTGGTCGGCGCCGAGGTCTGGGTGAAACACGAGAACCTGCTTCCCACCGGGGCCTTCAAGGTGCGGGGCGGGGTCAACCTGATGTCACAGCTCGACGAGGCGACTCGTGCACGGGGCGTGATCGCTGCGTCGACCGGCAACCACGGCCAGTCGGTCGCCTTTGCGGCGCGACTTTTCGGGGTCACCGCGACCGTCTGTGCTCCCGAAGGCGCCAACGCGGTCAAGGTCGAAGCGATGCGCGACCTCGGCGCGAACGTCGTTCTGCGGGGTCGCGACTTCGACGATGCCCGAGAACACTGCGAGCGGCTCGCTGCCGAACGGGGATATCGCTACATCCACTCCGGTAATGAGCCGGACCTCATCGCCGGCGTCGCAACGCATACGCTCGAAATTCTCGAGGAGAATCCGGACATCGACGTCGTGCTGGTGCCCATCGGAGGTGGCAGCGGCGCCTCCGGCGCCTGTATCGCGGCCAAGTCGATCCGGCCCGAAGTGGAGGTCATCGGGGTGCAGTCGGCTGAAGCCCCGACCGCACATGATTCGTGGCGTGCCGGCGAACTCGTCGAGCGCCCCAACTCGACCGTTGCCGATGGAATGGCCACGCGCACGGCCTTCGAACTGCCCCAGCGGATTCTCAGAGAGAGGCTCGACGACTTCGTCCTCGTCGGCGACGATGCGCTTCTGGCGGCGGTCAGGTTGATGATCGAGAAGACACGCACCCTGGTGGAGCCGGCGGGTGCCGGGCCGCTGGCGGCCGCGCTTTCGCCAGCCGTTCGGCCGCGCCTCGCCGGTCGTCGGGTCGCTCTGATCTGCAGCGGAGCCAACATCAGCCCGGCCCTCCTGCGCGAGGTCATGAACCGCGAGGCGCCCGCGTAGCTCGGCTGTGCCAGATCAGACCACGCTCGACCTATGCGCCCTCGCGAGGCCGATGACGGCGTCGCCCCGAAAACAGGGCCAGCGCGGCCCCAGACCCCGCGATCATGGCGCCATACAGCACGGGCGGAGCGGAGTCAGTTGCCGGGTCGGCACCGCGGCCGCGCCGTAGGTGAAAACGGCGCTGACGGTGCGGTCGCCGGTCGTCCGGTACCCCTGATGAAGACGAAGGTTTCTGTCGCGCCCTTGGGGAAGGTCATCGTCCGCGTGTAGGTGCGGCCGCCGCCTATGCACGCCGCCGAACACAACACGAAGCCAGTTTCTCCCCACTGGACGGCAAAGCTGTCGCCCGGTGGCGGCGCGCCATTGATGGTGAGCCGGAGTGCCCAGGTTCAAGGGGTCGATGCAACACGAACTGTTGTTGACTGTGTGGACAGTAACTCATTGAGTGCCTCTGCAGGCGTCTTCCACCCGAGCGTCTTGCGAGGGCGTCCGTTGAGTGCAGCGGCAACCGCATCCAGGTCGTCGCGAGCATGCCGACTAAGGTCAGTGCCCTTGGGGAAGTATTGCCGCAGCAGACCGTTGGTGTTCTCGTTCGTGCCGCGTTGCCACGGACTGCGGGGGTCGCAGAAGAAGATCTGCAGCCCAGTCGCGAGGCGAAGCTCGGCATGCTTGGCCATCTCGGCGCCTTGGTCCCAGGTCAGCGACCTGCGCAGGTGCTCCGGCAAGATCGTGATGGACGCGGCAATTGCGTCGCGGACGGCTTCGGCACCATGCCCAGCCAGTGGCGGCCCGTTCTTCACTCGCGGCTGCCCGTGGCCAGTCATGGGCGGCAGATGGAGCAGCATCGTGAACCGCGTGGTGCGCTCCACGAGGGTGCCGATTGCCGATCTGTTCAGACCCAGGATGAGGTCGCCTTCCCAATGCCCTGGCACCGCGCGGTCGGCCACCTCTGCGGGTCGCTCACTGATCATGATCTCGTCGCTCACGAAGTTCTTGCCGCGGCGGGAACGAACTCGCGGTACGCGAAGGGCGCGGCCGGTGCGCAGGCACGCGGATAGCTCGCGGCGCAGCGCGCCACGGCCTTGGACATGCAGCGCTTGGTAGATCGCCTCGTGCGAGATGCGCATCGATCCATCATCGGGGTGCTCGATCGGCAGCCGCTCGGCGATCTGTTCCGGACTCCAGGCGGTCGACCAGCGACGGTCCTTCCGGGGTCCGTGCCGGCGTCCGACCCAGCGCACCGTCGGGCCAGCGACTGGCGTTCCGCCAGGGCGCTTGACCCCTCCGGCAAGGCGCTCCTGCACGTAGTCGCGAAGCCGGTGGTTCGCCGCAAGTTTGGCGACCTTCGGGCGTCTTGCCCGTCGATCCGCGTGCCACTGGGCGGCGATGGCCCGGTACTGCAACTGGCCGCCGCGTGTTGCCGCGTTCCGGCGAAACTCACGGGAGACAGTCGACGGAGCACGGCCGAGCTGGCAGGCGATATCGCGCACGCTCCGCCGAGCGGCGTGCATGACCGCGATCTCCTCACGTTCGGCGAAGGACAAGAAGCGCGCAGACAAGGGAGCAAGGCTGATCGAACGCATGCCGCCAGCTTCGCGGAACCAACGCGATCCAACCGCCGGCGACACGCCCGCCGCCACGCCGGCGGCCTCGCTCGAAAGGCCGTGAGCGACCGCTGTCCAGAACCGCTGCCGATGCTCACGTCGCGCTACCGGCGGGCGCCCTGGTGATCGCATCGCCGCCCTTCCCGTTCGCGCAGTTGCCCAACCCGGTGGTCGTCCCATTTCGACACCTCCACTCCGAGGCGTTGCGACGACCGGTTGAATCCGCCGTGTGATCGTGATCAGCTGTGGTGTCTGTGCGCCGACCGTCGACACCGTCAGCGTTAGAGCCGCAAGGACCACACCGCAAGCCGCGCCCAGAGTGGTTGGCCGTTTCATGGTCGTACCTCAGTCGCCGGGCCCCTGGCCGGGCGCTCCGCGGTGGCACGCATGGAACGATCCGTGATCGAATTGGTTATGCGTTGCCCAACGCCCGACATAGCCGCGACAGCGGGCCGTCCTCCAGCGGTTGACGGCTGCGTGCTGCGGAGACCGATGCTGTCATCATCAGGTCCGCCGGCGATCCAGGACGTCCCTGACGCCGGCGCAGCGCTGCCAATGCCTGCAGCAGTTCGAGTTGAGTCGGAATGGCACCATGTGAGAGGAGCACGTCTGCTGCCTTGGACCGCAAAGAAAAAAGAAATACCCGGCAACTATCCGGGGTTGTGCGCTGTGCTACCCTGTCGGCGCTGATTTAATGCTGACCCCCTGACGCCGGTTGAAAATTGAC